>VFQP010000253.1_pt1 | contig 127258 bp, 107 predicted proteins | sample 3512351 | NCBI WGS metagenome assembly VFQP01 (sample SAMN10412372, study PRJNA504923) | tailings metagenome | isolation source: Relicate 1 Philex TSF1 revegetated site | place: Philippines: Tuba, Benguet | collected 2017-08-29
AGGGCGGCGACCAGACTGATCGGCAGGATGAACACCACCATGTAGGTGGCGATGGTCAGGCTCGAATCCGTGCGCGACAGGATCTTGATGTCCACCACCGAGACCGCCCATAGCACAGTGGCGCCGAGCACCAGCAGTTGGCCGGTGCCGATGGTGCCGAAGCCGGGACGCAGCACCACGACCATGCCGATGAAGCCGACCACCAGGGCGGCGATGCGGCGGGCGCGGATCTTCTCGCGCAGCACGATGGCGGCGCCAATGGTGGCAAACAGCGGTGCGGCATAGCCCAGGGCGGTCACTTCCGCCAGCGGCGTGATCGCCAGGCTGGAGAAGAACATCAGCATCGAGGTGCCGTTGGCCAAGCCACGGATGGCGTGCAGGTGCAGCTTGGTGGTGCGGAAGGGCGCGAAATTGGCCTTGATGATCGCCGGCATCAGCACCAGCAGGCCGAACAGGTTGCGGAAGAACGCCGCCTCGAAGGGGTGAACCTCTTGCGTCACCCGGCCGATCGCGCCATGCATGGCCGTGAAGCACATGCAGGAAATCAGCATGAGTGCCATCGCCCGGGGCAACGTGTTGGCGCCCGGCGCGGTGGTACTGGCGGGAAGATCGGACATGGCCCCTGGTATGGCAGTGTTATGTTAAAATTTCCAGAAAAGCCGCGAGACGAGCCTTGCTAAAATTGCAACTCTCCCATGCGCTGCCGATTCAGGCGATCGTGCCGCAGATTGAAGCCGCCCTGGCGGCGGGAGACAGCCTGGTGGTACAGGCACCGCCGGGCTCGGGCAAGACTACCCTATTACCATTGGCCCTGCTCGATCAGCCCTGGCTGGGGCAAGGCAAGATCATCATCCTGGAACCGCGCCGGCTGGCGGCGCGCATGGCGGCGCGGCGCATGGCCAGCCTGCTTGGCGAAAAGGTGGGCGAAACCGTCGGCTACCGCGTGCGCCTGGATTCCCAGGTCGGGCCGAAGACCCGCATCGAAGTGCATACGGACGGTGTTTTCCTGCGGCGTTTGCAGCAGGACCCGGAACTGGGCGGCATTGCCGCTGTGCTGTTTGACGAAGTGCATGAGCGCGGCTTGGAAACCGATCTGGCGCTGGCCCTGTGCCTGGAGGCGCGCGCGGCACTTCGCCCCGATCTCAAGCTGGTGGCGATGTCGGCGACGCTGGATGCCGCGCCTTTCGCGCGATTGCTCGGCCAGGATGGCACGCTGGCCCCGGTGATCAGCGGCGAGGGTCGCAGCTTTCCGGTCGAGACGCGCTGGCGGCCGATGGCGCCGATGGCGCGGCTGGATCAGGCGGTGGCCGATTGCGTGCGCGAGGCATTGCATGACGAGCCGGGCGACCTGCTGGTGTTTCTGCCTGGCGTTGCCGAAATCCGCCGCGTGCAAAGCAATCTGGAAGAGAAGGGATTGCCGGCGGGCACCAGCGTGATGCCGCTCTATGGCGATCTTGGCAGCGCGCAGCAGGATGCGGCGATCCAGCCCAGCGCTGCCGGTCAACGCAAGATCGTGCTGGCGACTTCGATTGCCGAAAGCAGCCTCACCATCGAGGGCGTGCGCGTGGTGGTGGATGGCGGCTTCATGCGCCAGCCGCGCTTTTCGCCGCGCAGCGGCATGAGCGGGCTGGAAACCGTGCGCGTCAGCCAGGCGTCGGCCGAGCAGCGCCAGGGTCGCGCCGGCCGCGTCGCGCCGGGCGTCTGCTACCGGCTCTGGGCCGAAGCTGCCCATGGCGGCCTGGCGAAATTCACCGCGCCGGAAATCGCCGTGGCCGATCTGGCGCCGCTGGCGCTCGATCTCGCCGCCTGGGGCGCGCGCGACGCCGCTGCCTTGCCCTGGCTCGATCCGCCGCCGCCGGCAACACTCACGCAGGCCCGCCGCCTGCTGCATGATCTCGGGGCGCTGGACCAGGATGATGCGATCACGCCGCATGGCCGCGCCATGGCCGAGCTGCCGCTGCATCCACGCCTGGCGCATATGGTGATCCGTGGCCAGGCCAAGGGGCTGGGCAACGAAGCCTGCGCCCTGGCCGCTTTGCTCTCCGAACGCGACATTGCGCGCGCCGAGCGGGCCGGGCCGCGCGATGCCGATCTGCGCTGGCGTGTCGAGATGGTGCTGGGCCTGGAACGCCGCGCCGCGCCGCATGGCCTGCGCGTCGAGCAGGGCGCGCTGCGCCAGGTGAAGCAGCTTGCCGATGACTGGCGCCGGCGCTTGAAGCTGCCGAAAGCGAACAATGTCGATGCGGAATCCACTGGCCTGCTGGCGGCTTTCGCCTATCCCGACCGTGTGGCGAAGCAGCGCAACCAGTCCGGTTCCTATGTGATGAGTGGCGGACGCGGCGCCAAGCTGGATGAACTCGATCCGCTTTGCCGCGAGCCGCTGCTGGCGATTGCCGAACTCGATGGCGCCCAGGCCGATGCGCGTGTCTTCCTCGCCGCGCCGGTGCGCGAGGCGGATATCGAGGCGGAACTCGGCGATGCCATCGAGACCAGGGAAAGTGTTGCCTGGGACGACCGCGCACAGGCAGTGATCGCGGTGCGGCAGCGCCGCCTTGGTGCGCTGGTGCTGAAGGAGCGTGCGCTGGACAAGCCTGATCAGGAGGCGGTGCGTGCGGCATTGCTGCAGGGCATCGCCAAGGCCGGCCTTGGCGTGTTGCCCTGGAGCGATGGCCTGCGGCAATGGCAGGCGCGCGTGCTGCTGCTGCGCCGCCTGCTGCCCGAGGCCGCCGACTGGCCCGATGTCAGCGATGCTGGCCTTGCCGCCACCTTGCCTGAATGGCTGGGGCCGCATCTCGATGGCTTCACCAAGCTGAGCCAGCTTCAAGGGCTGGACTTGCATGCAATCCTGAAAAGCCTGCTCGATTTCAGGCAGTCGCGTCTGCTTGATGCCGAAGCGCCAACGCATTGGCGGGTGCCGACCGGCAATAATCTGCCGATCAATTACAGCGACGGCGACACGCCGGTGCTTGCGGTGCGGCTGCAGGAAATGTTCGGCGAGCGCAGCACGCCGAGTATTGCCGGCGGCCGAATGAAACTGCTGCTACATCTTTTGTCGCCGGCACGGCGTCCGTTGCAGGTAACCAGTGATCTCGCCGGTTTCTGGCAATCAAGTTACAAAGCAGTGCGTGCGGAAATGCGCGGCCAATACCCGAAGCACCCCTGGCCCGAGGATCCCGCCAACGCCGTTCCAACCAGCCGGGCAAAGCCGCGTCAATAAAACCTGTGGGATGATGCGTGACACACGCATGACACGCTGTGCGACACAAACGCACGCGCCGGTTACTTGTTGCACTGCATTGAGGACGCTAGAGTTCGCCCCATGAACCCGGAGTACCGCAAGGACGTCCGCATTCTGTATGGCGACGCCAATACCGGCATGCGGCATCTTTACAAGCAAGCCCTGAGCGGGGCTGGCTTCACGCAGCAGCGTGAATTCGACTCGCTCAACGGCTTCACCGACCTGCTCGCCGTGGCGCGGCCCGACATCATCCTGATGGATGTGACGCTGCCGGGTGGCGATGCCTGCGCCACGATCCGCGCCCTGCGTCATGGCCTGGTCGGCAGCAATCCATTCCTGCCGGTGATCTTCACCACCTGGGAGGCAGAGCAGGCACTGGTGCGCCGCATCGCCGATTCCGGTGCCGATGATGTGCTGGTGAAACCGCTCAACACCCGCACGCTGATCGAGCGTATCGAAGTGATTGCCAATGCGCGCAAGCCATTCGTCGTCACTGCCGATTATATCGGGCCGGACCGGCGCAAGGCAGTGGATCGCGGCAGCAGCATCATTCCGCTGATCACCGTGCCAAACCCGCTGCGCGCCAAGCTGCATGGCGAGGAGATTGATGCCCAGGCGGCGCAGCAGGCTTTCGCCGCGGCGCAGGCCCAGGTGCAGACATTGCGCCTGCGGCAATCGGCTTTCCGCATCGCTTTCGTGGCACAGCAGGTGGTGCCGGCCTATCGCCAGGGCAAGGTGGATGATGGCGTTCGCGCGCTGCTCGGCGACCTGATCGAGTCGACGCAGGATATCGGCCGCCGCGTGCTCGATACCGAACTTACCCATGTCGCCAAGCTGTGCGATCCGCTGCTCAGCACGGCGCGGCAGATCGCCTCCAGCCAGGCGACTGCCCAGCCCGAGAACAGCAAGCAGCTCGATCTGCTGCAGACTCTGGCGGAAGCGGTGCTGGCTTTCTTCAATCCGGACAAGCAGGCGAGTGTGCTGGCGCAGGAAGTAGCCAGCGCCGTCGAGCGTTTCCGCACCCGGCAGGCGGCGCGCACCGCCAATGCCGCGGCGCTTTCCTCGCGCGGCTAGCTTTTGGCTGCATAATGCGCACCGGCCCTCACGGCAAAAGCCGTCATGGTACGCGGAGGCGTACCATCCACGTGTTTTTTGTTTGATTGACCGTAGATAAAAAAAGAACGCGTGGATGGTCGGCCTGCGCCGATCATGACGTGGCGGGAGCCCCAGCCTCAGGTGACGGTGATTGCCTGGGTGGTGGTGTGGAGATTGCCGTCGTCGTCGGTCCAGGCGAAATCCAGCTTGCCGGACTCCGTGCATTTGACGAAGAAGTTCAGCGCCGGATTGGCGGCGATGGCGGGTTCGAACTTGGCTTCGAACACGGTCTTGCCATTATAACGGCAGACGAAGCTGTTGATGATCTTGCGCGGCACAAGCTGGCCGCCGGCATCGCGGCGCTGGCCGGATTCCATCGGATGCGACAGCAGTGTCTTGATTTCCACCACGTCGTCCTTCTTGGCCGTCTGCGGCACGCGGACGCGGGGTTTGACATCCAGGCTCATCGTCATCCCCTAGCTGGCGCAGCCGCCGATGGTGACGCGGACTTCGCGCGACACGATCCAGGCCGAGCCATCGTTCAGTTCCGCCACCGCGATGAGGTTCTGCGTCTGCGCCATGCGCATGCGGAAATACACCTCGGCCTTGCCGGAGGCCGGCGTGAGGTGGAAGCTGGCGACGCCGGGCGCCGGGTTGCCGTCCGAGATGACATGGATGGCGCGCACATGGTCGGCCGCCGTCATCGGGCTTTCGACGCTCACCGTCACCGGCACGGTGTTGCCATTCTCGGCGATGTCGTTGGTCTTGATCGAAACCTTGCCGGGCTTGGGCTGGCTCTTGATCAGGCTGCCGAGCAGGCGGCGGGCATCTTCCACCGCTGCCGTGGCATCGCGCGGCAGCAGGCTGACGGCAAGGCCGCCCAGGCCAAGGGTGGCCACGGCTTGCCGGCGGCTTAATCCAGATTGCGCGCGGCGCATGGGTGTCTCCTGGGGCGAACCATCACCCCACCGGTTATAGCGCCGGCGGGGCGATAGTCCAGCGTGGCCCAAAGCGGGGCTGGCGTTCGGTTACTTCATCGCCGCGACGGCGTCGTATACCTGGATGCCGCCATCGTAGATCATGCGCAGGGCGACATAGACGATGATCAGCAGGCCGATATAGGCAATCCAGTGGTAGCGGTCGAGCAGACGGGCGATCAGCTTGGAGGCCACCGCCATCAGGGCGATGGAGAGCACCAGGCCGAAGCCGAGGATGTAGGGATGCTCGCGCGCCGCACCAGCCACCGCCAGCACGTTATCCAGCGACATAGACACGTCGGCCATGACGATCTGCATGATCGCTTCGCGGCGGGTTTTCGGCGCCGGCTTGGTGTTGGCGTCGTCGATCTCGCTTTCGGCGCCCTTGGCATGCAGGCGCAATTCGCGCCACATCTTCCAGCTTACCCAGGCCAGCAGCAGGCCGCCGGCCAGCATCAGGCCGATCACGGTGAGTAGTTGCACCGCCACGGCGGCGAACATGATGCGCAGCAGGGTGGCGGCGAGAATGCCGTAAACGATGATCTTGCCGCGCTGTTCCTTCGGCAGGCCGGCCACGGCCATGCCGATGACGATGGCATTGTCGCCGGACAGGATCACGTCGATCAGGATTACCTGCAGGAAGGCCGAGATTTCCGACGGCCCGACATGCATGCCAAAGAGAGTGAATTCCATGATGTGCTTTGCCCTTAAATCACGATAAACGGGGTATATATAATTAAGCCCCCATAAACAACATTTCCCGGATGGAGCGGGCTGCTGCCGACCCGGAAATATCCCGCAATGCACAAAAATACGCCCCGGCCGAAGGATTCGGGCCGGGGCGGATTTTGCCGGGCCTGGATTGGCCCCAGGCCGGGGCAGGTGGGTCAGTTGCTCTGGTGGCCCTGGGGCAGGGTGATATGCAGGGTTTCATCCAGATGCGTGGCAGCCAGCACCTGGATGCCGCCATCCCACACCATTTCAAAGGCCACGTAGCAGATGATGGCGACGCCGATATAGCCAAGGAAGCGGTAGCGGTCGAGCAGGCGGGCGATCAGGTTGGAGGCTATCGCCGTCAGCGCGATGGAAAGCACCAGGCCGAAGGTCAGGATGTAGGGATGCTGGCGCGCCGCGCCGGCCACCGCCAGCACGTTGTCCAGCGACATCGAGACGTCGGCAATCACAATCTGCATGATCGCCTGGCGTATGGTCTTCTGCTCGTGGTGCGGATGCGTGGGGTCGTCTTCTTCCTCGTCCTGCTCGCGCAGTTCGACGCCCATCTTCCAGGCCACCCAGAACAGCGCCAGGCCGCCGATCAGGATCAGGCCGATCACGGCCATGAGTTGCACCGCCACCGCGGTGAACATAAGGCGCAGCACGGTGGCGCCGATGATGCCCCAGAAGATGCCCTTGTTGCGCTGTTCTTCTGGCAGGCCGCTTACCGCCAGGGCGATGACAATGGCATTGTCGCCCGAAAGCACGATATTGATCATGACGACTTCGAAGAAGGCGCCAAGTTCGGCGCCGGAGAGCGAGAAGCCGAAAAGCGAAAGATCCATAAGCGACCGTTCCAAATGCGTTGTGGTGGAAACGGTGCGCACAATAGGCAGGTAACTTTGCGATAAAAACCCGGTTTATTGATATTTTATAAGTTTATCAGTCGGTTATAAGTTTATCTTGGTTTTATATCTTGGCCTTGGCGCTGTCATGGCGCTTTGTTAGGAAAGAGCTTTGAGGAACCCGACTCGTCATGCCCCCAACACACTATGTCTGAGATAGCGCCGCTCTATACCCTCACGCCCGGCAGCACACCGCTGCTGATCAACGTGCCCCATTGCGGCACCGGCCTGCCCGATGCCCTGCGGGCGCGGCTGACGCCGGCGGCGCTGGCGCTGCCCGATACCGACTGGCATGTGGAGAAGCTTTACGATTTCGCGCCGGCGCTCGGCGCCGGCCTGATGGCGGCGACGCAGTCGCGCTATGTCGTCGATCTCAACCGCGATCCGGAAGGCAAGCCGCTCTATCCCGGTGCCGACAATACCGAACTCTGCCCCAGCCGCACTTTCGGCAATGAAGCGATCTATCTTGATGGCAGCACGGTATCCACGCCTGAGATGGCGGAGCGGCGCCGGCTCTACTGGCAGCCTTACCATGACCGCCTGACAGCGGAACTGGCGGCGATCAAGGCGCGGCATGGCTATGCCGTACTGCTCGATGCGCATAGCATTCCCAGCGTGGTGCCGCGTTTCTTCGAAGGCCGGCTGCCGGATCTCAATCTCGGCACCAATGAAGGCCGCAGTTGCGCGCCGGATCTGGCCGATGCCGCGTATCGCGCCTTGCAGCGCGATGCGGCTTTCAGCCATGTGCATAACGGCCGCTTCAAGGGCGGTTTCATCACGCGGCATTTCGGCGAACCGCAAAGCGGCGTGAATGCGCTGCAATTGGAACTGGCGGAGATCAGCTATCTCGATGAGGCGCGGCCCAATCCCTACGATCCGGCCCGCGCCGCCGCCTTGATCAAGCTGCTGCGCGGCCTGGTGCAGGCCTTGCTCGCCTGGCGGCCAGCATGAGCGACGGCGGCGCAGCGACGCCGCAGGGGCGGCAGCCGGGCAACCGTCTGCCGGTGACGCGCTGGCTCGGGCTCTCGGCCTTGCTCTGCCTGCCGCTGCTGGTGGTGCTGGCGGTGGCGGTGATGCGCCATGCCTTGAGCGCGCGCGAAGCCGTGCTGATCGGCCTGCCGGCCCTGCTGCTCTACATGGCGTTTTCCTGGTGGCATTCGCGCACCGTGCGTCGCGCCCTGGACCGCGCCGAAGGCATCCTGGGCGATGAACCGCGCACGCCGTCGAGCTGGGATGCCTGGACCATGCTGGGCGAACTGGATGCCACCGTGGAGCGCCTGCGCCGGCATCTGCTGAACGAGCAGGGCCAGGTGGCGGTGCAGTCGACCACCGCCGATGCCATCCTCAATGCGCTGCCCGATCCGCTGCTGGTGCTGGATCCCGGCCGCCGCGTGATCCGTGCCAACCATGCCGCCCGCACGCTATTCGGCAACGAGATCGTCGGCCATGACCTGTCGCTGGCCTTGCGCCATCCTTCCGTGCTGGATGCCGCCGATGGCGTGCTGGCCGGGCAGGCGGCGCTGGTGGCGGCGGATTTCTCGCTGCCGACGGCGGAGGGCCGCAGCTTCTCGCTCCGCGTCGCGGCCTTGCCCTCGGGCGAAGGCGCGCGGCCGGAAATGGCCGCTGTGCTGGCGCTGCATGACATCACGGCGCTGCAGAAGGCCGAGCGCATGCGGGCGGATTTTGTCGCCAATGCCAGCCATGAGTTGCGCACCCCGCTGGCCAGCCTGGTCGGTTTCATCGAGACGCTGCTGGGACCGGCGCGCGACGACGAGCCGGCACGGCTGCGCTTCCTCGGCATCATGCGCGATCAGGCGGCACGCATGGCGCGGCTGATCAACGATCTGTTGTCACTGTCGCAGATCGAGATGCGTGAGCATGACCGGCCGCGCGACGCGGTGGCGTTGCAGCCGCTGCTGCGCGACCTGGCCGAGGGATTGCAGCCGCAGGCGGAAGCCAAGGGTGTCACCATCAAGCTGGAACTCGACGATGCCGTGCCGCCGGCGCTGGGCGCCCGCGATGAACTGGCGCAGGTGTTCCAGAACCTGATCGACAACGCGGTGAAATATGGCCGGCCAGGCAGCCATGTCACTGTCAGCCTGCGTCGTCACGACGAACTGGGCCTGGAAGTGGCGGTGGAAGACGAGGGCGAGGGCATCCCGAAACAGCATCTGCCCCGCCTCACGGAGCGCTTCTATCGAGTCGACTCGGCCCGCAGCCGGGAACTCGGCGGCACCGGCCTCGGGCTGGCCATCGTGAAGCACATCATCAGCCGCCATCGTGGCCGGCTTGTCATTGAGTCAGAGGTCGGGAAAGGCTCAATATTCATCATACGTTTGCCTATTGTTCGATAAATTTTTCTATCCCTTTGAATAAGCCGTCGGCGATTGTCATACGCCTGAAACAATAGAGTCACATCTATGTCACTGCCCCTCGCTAGGGTCCGCGCCGTCAGCCAAGCGGGCAATGCGGCCCGGGGCGCTGGCAAGAGAGGCGCGGTGCCCGGCATCGTGTCATGCACACTGAGAGGTTCCATCGTGATCAAGCAGACTCTCCTCCTCGCAGCGATCGCTTCCGCGGCGTCGCTCGGCCTGGCTGGCCAGGCTTCCGCCCAGGCTGCCCGCGACCAGATCCGCATCGTCGGCTCGTCGACCGTCTATCCCTTCACCACCACCGTGGCCGAGCGCTTCTCGCAGTCCGGCGGCTTCAAGGCGCCGATCGTGGAAAGCACCGGCACCGGCGGCGGCATGAAGCTGTTCTGCGCCGGCGTCGGCACCCAGCATCCTGACATGACCAATGCCTCGCGCCGCATGACCAAGGCGGAGTTCGAGCAGTGCGCCGCCAACGGCGTGAAGGACATCGTCGAGATGAAGGTTGGCTTCGACGGCATTGCGGTCGCCATGAAGAAGGGCGGCAACAAGATCAGCCTGAAGCGTGAGGAAATCTGGCTCGCGCTCGCAGCCCAGGTGCCGGTGAACGGCCAGCTCGTGCCGAACCCCTACAAGACCTGGAAGCAGATCAATGCCAGCCTGCCGGATTGGAAGATCGAAGTGATGGGGCCGCCGCCGACCTCGGGCACCCGCGACAGCTTCGTCGAACTGGTGATGGACCAGGGCTGCAAGAAGTTCCCGGAAGTGAACGCCATTGCGGATGCCAAGACCAAGGCCACTGCTTGCGCCAAGATCCGTGAAGACGGTGCCTTCATCGAAGCCGGCGAGAACGACAACCTGATCGTTCAGCGTCTGGCCTCCGGCGCCACCGGCCTGATGGGCGTGTTCGGCTATTCCTTCCTTGAAGAGAATGGCGACAAGCTGCAGGACGTGGCCGTCGATGGTGTCGAAGCCGAGTTCGAGACCATCTCGTCGGGCAAGTACCCGGTGTCGCGTCCGCTGTTCGTCTACATCAAGAAGGCCCATATCGGCGTCGTGCCGGGCATGAAGGAATTCCTGGCCGAGTATGTCAGCGACCGCTCCATGGCTGCCAATGGCTACCTCGAGAAGAAGGGCCTCGTGGCGATGCCGAAGCCTGAGATCGACACCGTGCGCTCGCAGGTTCTGGGTCTGACCAACCTGGCGATGTAATTCCAAGTACCGGCGGCCGGGCAACCGGCCGCCGGCTTTTCCCAAGTAAAAGCGTTTCCCGTTTGCTGGTGCCGCTGGGGGGCCCATGTCGATATCGTTCTTGTTAGCGGTCCTGCTGGTTCTGACCATTCTTGGCTATATGCTGGGGCGGCGCCGGGCGCTGGCTGGCGCAGGGGGACGCGGCAGTAACCTGCACAGCCTGCCGACTTTCTATGGCTGGCATGTCGTTATCTGGTGCGGCCTGCCGGCCGCCATTCTCTTCCTTTCCTGGATCGCCGCCGAGGACGCGGTGGTGCGCTTGCTGGTGCAGGCGGCGTTGCCGCCGGAACTCGCCGGCCAGCGCGCTGACCAGCTTTCGCTCACCATGTCGAATGTGCGCAACATCGCGTATGGCCTGGTGCCGATGGATAGCGCCGATCCGCTGTTGCGTCCGATTGCAGAGCATTACATCAGCCTGCGCCAGACCGGCGATGCCGCGCTGTGGGTGCTCAGCCTCTGCCTGCTGATCGGCGGCATGATCATCGGCCTGCGCCATATCAATCCCGAATTCCGCGCCCGCAACCAGGTCGAGCGCGTCGCCAACTGGCTGCTGATCGCCGCCTCCACGCTCGCCGTGTTCACCACCATCGGCATCGTGCTGTCGCTGGTCTTCGAGGCCGCGCGCTTCTTCACCAAGGTCAACGCCTTCGAATTCCTGTTCGGCCTCACCTGGTCGCCGCAGATGGCGATCCGCGCCGATCAGGTCGGCTCCTCGGGTGCCTTCGGCGCGGTGCCGCTGTTTGCCGGTACGCTGCTGATCGCGTTGATCGCCATGCTGGTGGCGGTGCCGATCGGCCTGATGAGCGCCGTCTACATGGCGGAATATGCGCCGCAGAATATGCGCGCCTGGGTCAAGCCGGCGCTGGAAGTGCTCGCCGGCATTCCCACCGTGGTCTACGGCTTCTTTGCCGCGCTGACCGTAGCGCCCTTCGTGCAGCGCATCGGCGAAAGCATCGGCCTGCAAGTGGCGTCGCAATCCGCGCTCGCCGCCGGCCTGGTGATGGGCATTATGATTATTCCCTTCGTCTCCTCGCTGTCGGACGACGTGATCAACGCCGTGCCGCAGAGCCTGCGCGATGGTTCCTACGGCCTTGGCGCGACCAAGTCGGAGACCATCAAGCGCGTCATCCTGCCGGCTGCCTTGCCCGGCATCGCGGCCTCCGTGATCCTCGCCTTCAGCCGCGCGCTGGGCGAAACCATGATCGTGGTGATGGCCGCCGGCCTTGCCGCCAATATCACCGCCAACCCGCTGGCAGCGGTGAGCACCGTTACCGTGCATATCGCCGCCCTGCTGGTCGGCGACCAGGAATTCGACAGCCCGAAGACACTGGCCGCCTTCGCGCTCGGGCTGGTGCTGTTCATTGTCACCCTGTCGCTCAACATCGCGGCGCTTCGCATCGTCAAGAAATATCGAGAGCAATATGACTGATATGGCCGTGGAGAACGCTGCAATGCGCCAGGCTGACGGCACCGGTCTGCATATGACCGAAGCCGCGACCAAGCGGCTGAAGGCCCGCTACGCTGCCGAGCGCCGCTTCAGGATGATCGGTCTGTGCGCCATCATCTTCTCGCTCGCCGCACTGGCGATCCTGCTGTTCACCATCCTGAGCAACGGCTTCACGGCTTTCCGCCAGGGCCATGTGCAGCTTGAGATCCAGTTCACGCCGGACCAGATTGCGCCGGCCGGCACCACCGATCCGCGCAAGCTGATGCAGGGCAATTACGGCAGCTTGATCCTGGCTTCGCTGCAGAACCGTTTCCCCGAGGCGCAGAGCCGCACCCAGCGCCGCCAGCTTCAGGGCATGATCAGCGCCGGTGCCGAAGCGCAGCTTGGCCGCATGGTGGTGGCCGATCCCAGCATCATCGGCACCACCCGCAAGGTTTGGTTGCCGCTTTCCTCCGACGTCGACATGTTCGTCAAGGGCCAGGTGGATACCAAGGCCGCCGAGGGCGAGCGCAAGATCAAGGATGCCCAGGTGCAGTGGATCGAGGCGCTGAAGGCGAGCGGCGATCTGGAACTGCAATTCAATAAGCGCTTCTTCACCGCGGCCGATAGCCGCGAGCCGGAACTGGTCGGCGTGTGGGGCGGCGTGGTCGGTTCCTTCTACACCCTGCTGGTGACGCTGATCGTGGCTTTCCCGCTCGGTATTATGGCGGCGATCTATCTCGAGGAATTCGCGCCAAAGAACCGCTGGACCGAGATCATCGAGGTCAACATCAACAACCTCGCTGCCGTGCCGTCGATCGTCTATGGTCTGCTCGGCCTCGCGGTGTTCATCGGTTTCTTCGGCATGCCGCGCTCGGCGCCGCTGATCGGCGGCCTGGTGCTGGCGCTGATGAGCCTGCCGGTGATAATCATCGCGGCGCGCGCCGCCCTGCGCGCCGTGCCGCCCTCGATCCGCCAGGCCGCTCTCGGCCTTGGTGCTTCGCCGCTGCAGGCGGTGCTGCATCATGTGCTGCCGCTGGCGATGCCCGGCATCCTTACCGGCACCATCATCGCCATGGCGCATGCGCTGGGCGAGACCGCGCCGCTGCTGATGATCGGCATGGTCGCCTTCATCGTCGATATCCCCGCCACGCCGGTGGATGCCGCCACCGTGCTGCCGGTGCAGATTTTCATGTGGGCGGATAGTGCCGAACGTGGCTTCGTCGAGAAGACCTCGGCCGCGATTATCGTGCTGCTGGTCTTCCTGCTGCTGATGAACCTCGCTGCCATCCTGCTGCGCAAGAAGTTCGAGCGCCGCTGGTAGAACCCTCGCTGGTAACCCACTCCACTGGTAACAAACCTAGGTCCAGGAAAGTCTCCCATGCAGAATGGTCAACACGCCCACGATGTGAAGATGGCGGCCCGCAAGGTCAACGTCTTCTATGGCGAGAAGCAGGCGCTCAAGGAAATCGATCTCGATATCGAAGCCAATGCCGTCACTGCGCTGATCGGCCCGTCGGGCTGCGGCAAGTCCACTTTCCTGCGGTCGCTGAACCGCATGAACGACACGGTGCGCGGCTGCCGCGTCGAAGGCGACATCAAGCTCGATACCCTGGATATCTATGATGCCAAGGTGGACGTGGTGCAGCTCCGCGCCCGCGTCGGCATGGTGTTTCAGAAGCCGAACCCGTTCCCGAAGTCGATCTACGAGAACGTCGCCTACGGTCCGCGCATCCACGGCCTGGCCGAGAACAAGGACGAACTCGACCTGATCGTCGAGAAGAGCCTGAAGCAGGCCGGCCTGTGGAAGGAAGTTGGCGACCGCCTGGCGGAAGCCGGCACCGGCCTCTCGGGCGGCCAGCAGCAGCGCCTCTGCATCGCCCGCGCGCTGGCGGTGTCACCGGAAGTGATCCTGATGGATGAGCCCTGCTCGGCGCTCGACCCGATTGCCACCGCGCATATCGAAGAACTGATCGACGAACTGCGCCAGAACTATACCATCGTCATCGTCACCCACTCGATGCAGCAGGCTGCCCGCGTGTCGCAGCGGACCGCCTTCTTCCATCTCGGTATCCTGGTGGAATCCGGCGATACCAAGACGATCTTCACCAATCCGAGCGACGAACGCACGCAAGGCTATATCACGGGCCGTTTCGGCTGAGGCCAGTTTAGGGAAAAGAGGATCCGATGACCAATGCCAGCCATACCGTAAAGGCCTACGATCAGGACCTGAAAAAGCTCGGCACGCTCGTTGTGCAGATGGGCGGCCTGGCGGAATCGCAGCTTGCCGCGGCGGTCAATGCCGTTGCCAAGCGCGACTCAGACCTTGCCGCTGATGTGGTGAAGGCCGATGCCAAGATCGACGCGCTGCGCACCCAGCTTGATGAATTCGCCATCAATCTGCTGGCTTTGCGCCAGCCGATGGCCATCGACCTGCGCATCATCGTCTCGGCTTTGCGCATCTCCTCGGAACTCGAGCGCATCGGCGACTACGCCAAGAATGTCGCCAAGCGTTCCATGGTGCTGAACCAGTCGCCGATCGTGCGCCCGGTCAGCGTGGTGCCGCGCATGGCAGCCATGGTGCAGTCCATGATCAAGGACACGCTGGATGCCTATATCTCGGACGATGCCGCCAAGGCCGATGCGGTCTGGCTGCGCGACGAGGAAGTCGACGACATGTACAACAGCCTGTTCCGCGAGTTGCTGACCTACATGATGGAAGACCCGCGTTCGATCACGGCCTGCACGCATCTGCTGTTCATAGCCAAGAATATCGAGCGCATCGGCGACCATACCACCAATATCGCCGAGCTGATCCATTACGCGGTGAAGGGCGAGATGCTGAAGGATGAGCGCCCGAAGGGCGATCAGACCAGTTTCGCGGTGGTTGACAAGGCGGGAGAGTAACATGGGCGTGGCCGTGAAGCCGCGGGTTCTGGTTATCGAGGATGAGGCGGCGCTGCTGGCTTTGCTGCGCTACAACCTCGAGAAAGAGAACTACATCGTCGATGAGGCTGTGGATGGCGAGCAGGCACTGCTGCGGGTTGCGGAGCATATGCCTGACCTGATCCTGCTCGACTGGATGCTGCCCAGGCTGTCCGGCCTGGAAGTCTGCCGCCAGTTGCGCCGCGATCCCAATGCCCGCAACGTGCCGATCATCATGCTGACGGCGCGCGGCGAGGAAGCCGACCGGGTGCGCGGCCTTGATGCCGGCGCCGATGACTACATTGCCAAGCCGTTCAGCCCCAGCGAATTGCTGGCGCGGATCCGCGCCGTGCTGCGCCGCATCCGACCGGCTTTGGCCGAGGAAGTGCTGACCTATGGCGGCCTGGTGATGGATATCGCCACCCATAAGGTGACGCGCAACGGCCGCGAAGTGCATCTTGGGCCGACCGAGTTCCGCCTGTTGCGCTTTTTCCTGGAGCATCCCGGCCGCGTGCTGAGCCGCGATCAGTTGCTGGATTCAGTCTGGGGCCGTGACATCTATGTCGAACAGCGCACTGTCGACGTGCATATCCGCCGCCTGCGCAAGGCGCTGAATGGCGAAGGCGAGGATGATGTGATCCGCACCGTCCGTTCCGCCGGCTATGCCCTGGAACTGACCGCTCAGCCGGCCAACGCCGGCTGAGTTTGTTCTCTAGTTTTTAGCGGCTGATCTGGCGGCGCATCGCCGTGAACAGGGCGTCCATCTTGCCGCCGTTGTTCTGGAGCACCGATTCAAACTGCTGACGCTGCGTGAAGGCCATGCTGACGCCTTCGATGATCACGTCGGTGACCTTCGGCACGCCGCCTTTGTTGATCACTTTCCACTCGACGCGGATCGGCGGGCCGCTCTTGCGGTTGATCTGCGACAGCACGATCTGGGTCGCTTCATTGTCGCGGTTGACACCGTCCTGCACGCTGAGCGTCTGGCCGTCATACTGGGCCAGCAGGCCGGAATAGACCTTCACCATGTAATCGACGAACAGGCCGTCATATTCCTTGGCCTGGCCGTCGCTGAGCTGGCGGCCATAGCGGCCGAGGCAGAAGCGGCTGACGCCTTCGAGGTCGAGATGCTTTTCCAGCAGGTCGCGCACCAGCGCCTCGCGCTTGGCGGTATCGGCGGAGCGGGCGGCCAGCACTTCCAGGGTCTCGGTACCGACGGTACGGATGAAAGCATCGGCTTCGGCCGCGCGGCCAGCCTGCGGATTGGCAAAGCTCAGGCCGGCCAGCAACACGAAGGCGGCAAGCATTGGCCGGACCCGCAGGGTAGGAGCGGCAGAAAGACGGGGCAGGGCAAGCAGGCGCGACATCGTCGTTAAAGTCCTATCTGGAAAGGTCTTTCGGGGCGATTCAGAAGTCGACCGCCCGTTTATAATGCATCGCTTGGGCATATCCAAACCCCCCTGGGATGTCATTTTCGTGGCGGCAGGCACGTTTCCACACAAAACCCTATACAAAAATATAAAGATATGTTTATGTATCGCTCACCATGAACGCCGAAGTCAGCCTGAACCTCGATACCCTGATGGCCGCTTTGCGCGCCGCCGCCGAGCCAACCCGGTTGCGGCTGCTGGCTTTGTGCGGCCAGGCGGAACTGACGGTGACGGAACTGACCCAGATTCTGGGCCAGAGCCAGCCACGGGTTTCCCGCCATCTCAAGCTGCTCTGCGAGGCCGGCTTGCTGGAGCGGGTACCGGAAGGCACCTGGGCCTTCTACCGCGTCGGCGAGCGCCTCAGCGGCGCCCCGCTGGTGCGGGCGGTGACGGCTTTGCTGCCGTCCGGCGACGCCACGCTGTCGCGCGATGCCGAGCGGCTGCTGGCGGTGAAGCGGGCCCGCGCCGATGCGGCGGAAGCCTATTTCCGCGACAATGCCCCGCGTTGGTCGCAGATTCGCTCGCTCTATGTCGACGAGCAGCAGGTGGAAACGGCGGTGGCCAGCCTGATCGCCGGGCACAAGGTGGCCGACCTGCTGGATATCGGCACCGGCACCGGCCGGCTGCTGGAAGTGCTGGCGCCGCATTTCGAGCGCGCCATCGGTGTCGACCTGAGTCGCGAAATGCTGGCCGTGGCGCGCACCAACCTGGAGCGCGCCGGCATCCGCAATGCCCAGGTGCGCCAGGCCGATATGTATAACCTGCCGCTGCCGGCGCAGAGCTTCGATGCCGCCATTGTGCATCAGGTGCTGCATTATGCCGACGAGCCGGCCAAGGCGATCACCGAGGCCGCCCGCGTGCTGCGTCCGGGCGGGCAGCTCATCGTGGTGGATTTCGCGCCGCATGACCTGGAATTCCTGCGCAAGGACCATGCTCATCGCCGCCTTGGCTTCTCCGATGCCGAAGTGCGGCAATGGTGCATCGCTGCCGGGCTGGAGCCGGGTCAGCCGATCGCCCTGCCGGGCCAGCCGCTCACCGTGCATGTCTGGCGCGCCACCCGCCGCGCCAGTGCCACACTTTCACCCGTGAAGAAGATAGTCGCCGCATGATCCAGCTTGACGCCATCGCCGCCTCCGCCCGCCGCACCGGCCCGCTCAAGGTCTCGTTCGAATTCTTCCCGCCGAAGACGCCGGAGATGGAAGAGAGCCTGTGGCGCAGCGTGACCCGGCTGGCGCCACTCAATCCGCGCTTCGTCTCGGTCACCTACGGCGCCGGCGGTTCCACCCGCGAGCGGACGCACGCCACCGTGGTGCGCATCCGCCAGGAAACCCATCTCAAGCCGGCGGCGCATCTCACCTGCGTCGGCGCCTCGCGCGACGAGGTGAACGAGGTGGCGCAGCATTACTGGGCGGCGGGCATCAAGCATATCGTGGCACTGCGCGGCGATCCGCCGGAAGGCTCCAAAGGCTTCACCGCGCATCCCCAGGGCTATGCCAATTCCACCGATCTGGTGGCCGGCCTGCGCAAGGTGGCGGATTTCGAGATCAGCGTCGGCTGCTACCCGGAAGGCCATCCCGATGGCACCGCGCCGCGCCTGGAACTGGATTACCTGAAGCGCAAGGTGGATGCCGGCGCCACGCGCCTGGTGTCGCAGTATTTCTTCGATACCGAGACTTTCCTGCGCTTCCTCGACCGCGCCCGCTCCGCCGGCATCAGTGTGCCGATCGTGCCGGGCATCCTGCCGGTGACGAATTTCCGCCAGGTGGTGCGTTTCTCGGCGGCCTGCGGCGCTTCCGTGCCGGCCTGGCTGGCCGATATGTTCGATGGCCTGGACGATGATGCCGAGACCCGCCGCATGGTGGCGGCGCATATCGCCGCCGAGCAATGCCGCCGCCTGCAGGCCGCCGGCATCGACGAATTCCATTTCTACACGTTGAACCGCGCCGACCTGACCTATGCCATCTGCCATATCCTCGGCGTGCGGCCCAACCAGCAGGCGGCTGCGGTCGCCGGGAGTGCGGCATGATCGAGAACGCGAAGCAGATACTGGCCGCTGCCAGGCCGGCGCGTCTGGCGCGGCGCGAGGCGCTCTACAAGTCGGCCGGCGAACGCATCCTGGTGCTGGATGGCGCCATGGGCACCATGCTGCAGCGGCGTAAACTGCAGGAGCAGGATTACCGTGGCACCCGCTTCGCCGGCGCCAACAGCGACCTCAAGGGCAATCACGACCTGCTCAACATGACCCGCCCGGATGTGATTCTGGCGGTGCATGCCGAATATCTCGATGCCGGCGCCGATATCATCGAGACCAACACCTTCAGCGGCACCTGGATCAGCCAGGCCGATTATCACCTTGAATCCGCCGTCGACGAGATCAACGTGGAAGGCGCCAAGCTGGCGCGCCAGGCCGCCGATATCGCCACCGCCGCCGATCCGTCGCGCCCGCGCTTCGTTGCCGGCGCCATCGGGCCGACCAACCGCACCGCGTCGCTCTCGCCAGATGTGAACCGGCCGGAATTCCGCAACATCACCTTCGATGAACTGCGCGATGCCTACCGCGCCCAGGCGCTCGGCCTGCTGGTCGGCGGCGCCGATATCCTGCTGATCGAAACCATTTTCGACACGCTGAATGCCAAGGCGGCGGTGTTTGCCGTCTACGAGTTGTTCGACGAACTGGGTGAGGAATGGCCGGTGATGATCTCCGGCACCATCACTGATCTTTCTGGCCGCACGCTGTCGGGCCAGACGGCGGAGGCGTTCTGGAATTCGCTGCGCCATGCCAAGCCGTTTTCCATCGGCCTCAACTGCGCCTTCGGCGCCGAGCAGATGCGGCCCTATGTCGCCGAACTGGCGCGTGTTGCCGATGTCAAGGTCAGTGCCTATCCCAATGCCGGCCTGCCGAACCAGTTCGGCGAATATGACGAGGAGCCGCATACCACCGCCGGCCATCTGCGCGAATGGGCCGAGCATGGCCTGGTGAATATCGTCGGCGGCTGCTGCGGCACCACACCGGACCATATCCGCGCCATCGCCGACAGCGTGCGCGGCGTCAAGCCACGCTCGATCCCAGCCATCCCCCGCCAGCTCCGCCTTTCTGGCCTTGAACCTTTCGCGGTGCCCGCAGCATGAGCCTTCCCGTTTTCATCAATGTTGGTGAACGCACCAACGTCACCGGTTCGGCCAAGTTCCGCAAGCTGATCCTGGCCGGCGAATACGACGAGGCACTCGCCATCGCGCGCCAGCAGGTGGAGAACGGCGCCCAGATCATCGACGTCAACATGGACGAGGGCATGCTCGATTCCAAGGCGGCGATGGTGAAGTATCTCAACCTGATCGCCTCCGAGCCGGATATCAGCCGCGTGCCGCTGATGATCGACTCCTCCAAGTGGGAGGTGATCGAGGCTGGCCTGCAATGCGTGCAGGGCAAGGCGGTGGTGAATTCCATCAGCCTGAAGGAAGGCGAGGCACAGTTCTTCGCCCAGGCGCGCAAGGTGCTGCGCTATGGCGCCGCCGTGGTGGTCATGGCCTTCGACGAGCAGGGCCAGGCCGATACCGCCGACCGCAAATATGAAATCTGCGCCCGCGCCTACAAGCTGCTGACCGAGAAGGTCGGTTTCGCGCCGGAAGACATCATCTTCGATCTCAACATCTTCGCGGTCGCCACCGGCATCGAAGAGCATAACAACTACGCCGTCGAATTCTTCGAGGCCGCCAAGCGCGTGCGTGCCAACCTGCCGCATGTGCATATCTCCGGCGGCGTCTCGAATGTCAGCTTTTCCTTCCGCGGCAACGAACGCCTGCGCGAGACGATGCATGCGGTGTTCCTGTATCACGGCATCAAGGCCGGCATGGATATGGGTATCGTCAATGCCGGCCAGTTGCCGGTCTATGAAGATATTCCCGCCGATCTGCGCGAGCGCGTCGAGGACGTGATCCTCAACCGCCGCCCGGATGCCACCGAGCGGCTGCTGGAAGTGGCCGAAAGCTACAAGGCCGGCGCCAGGAAGCAGGAAGCCGATCTTGCCTGGCGCGAGAAGCCGGTGCGCGAGCGCCTGGCCCATGCCCTGGTGCAGGGCATCACCGATTTCATCGACGAGGATACCGAGGAAGCACGCCATACCGTCGCCCGGCCGCTCGAGGTCATCGAAGGCCCGCTGATGGACGGCATGAATATCGTCGGCGACCTGTTCGGCCAGGGCAAGATGTTCCTGCCGCAGGTGGTGAAGTCGGCGCGCGTGATGAAGAAGGCGGTGGCCTACCTGCTGCCTTTCATCGAAGCCGAGAAAGCCTCCGGCCCGGCCAAGACCAACGGCAAGGTGCTAATGGCGACGGTGAAGGGCGATGTCCACGATATCGGCAAGAACATCGTCGGCGTCGTGCTCCAGTGCAACAATTACGAAGTCATCGATCTCGGTGTCATGGTGCCCTGTGCCCGCATCCTGGATGAAGCCAAGAAGCAGGGCGCCGATATCATCGGCCTCAGCGGCCTGATCACCCCGAGCCTGGATGAGATGTGCTATGTCGCCAGCGAGATGCAGCGCGAGGGTTTGCGCCTGCCGCTGATGATCGGCGGTGCCACCACGTCGAAGGTGCATACGGCGGTGAAGATCGCGCCGAACTATACCGGCCCGGTGGTGTATGTGACCGATGCATCGCGCGCCGTCGGCGTTGCCGGCAAGCTGGTCTCGGCCAACGATGCCGAGCAATACAATGCCGAGATTGCCAGAGAATATGCCAATATCCGCGAGATTCATTCCCGCGAACGCAATGCCGGCCCGCGCCAGAGCATTGCCGAGGCGCGCGCCAATGGCATGAAACTGGACTGGAGCGGCTATCAGCCGCCGAAGCCCGGCTTCCTCGGCCTCAAGGTGTTCGAGGATTACCCGATTGCCGAACTGGTCGAGCGCATCGACTGGACGCCGTTCTTCTCCTCCTGGGAATTGCGCGGCCGCTATCCCGATATCCTCACCGACAATGTGGTGGGCGAGGCGGCGAGCAACCTGTTCAAGGATGCGCAAGCCCTGCTCAAGCGCATGGTGGAGGAAAAGCCGATCCGCGCTGCTGCCGTGATCGGCTTCTGGCCGGCCAACAGCATCAATCACGACGATATCAGCCTGTTCGCCGACGACAGCCGCAAGGCGGAAGTGGCGCGGCTGCACATGCTGCGCCAGCAGATGAAGCGCGATGGCGACCGGGCGAATTTCTGCCTCGCCGATTATGTCGCACCGGTTGGCGCTGCCGCGGATTATGTCGGCGCCTTTGCCTGCACTGCCGGCATCGGGCTGGACGAATGGATCAAGCGCGAATTCACCGCCAAGCAGGACGATTATTCCGGCATCATGGCCCAGGCCTTGGCCGACCGCCTGGCGGAAGCCTTCGCCGAGCGCCTGCATGAGCGCGTGCGCAAGGAATTCTGGGGCTACGCGGCGGCGGAAACCCTGAGCAACGACGAGCTGATTGCTGAGAAATATCGCGGCATCCGCCCGGCGCCCGGCTATCCGGCCTGCCCGGACCATACCGAGAAGGCGACCCTGTTCAAGCTGCTGGATGCGACGAACAAGGCCGGCATCACGCTCACCGAGAGCTTCGCCATGTGGCCTTCGGCGGCGGTGAGCGGCTGGTATTTCAGCCATCCCGAGGCGCGCTATTTCGGTGTTGGCCGCATCCAGCGCGACCAGGTGGCGGATTACGCCAACCGCAAGCAGATGCCGCTGGATGTCATGGAACGCTGGCTGGCGCCGAACCTGGCCTATGATCCGGCACGCTCGGAAGCGGCGGAATAGTTATTCCTTCGGCCAACGCTTGTGTACCCAGAACCAGTGATCCGGGCGTTCCCGGATCCAGCGTTCCAGCGTGGCATGCACTTTGGCCAGGCCGGCCACCACATCGGCTTCGCGCTCGCCGCTCGGCTCGAGGAAGAAGGGCGGCTCCACGGTAACGCGGAAACGCGCGCCGCCGAGGCGCTCGACACGGGCGCCGAGCACCGGGCAACGCTGGCGCAAGGCCAGTTCGGCGATGGCCGGCGCGGTCATCGCCGGTAGGCCGAAGAACGGCACGCTGATGCCGGAATTCAGCTTCTGGTCCACCAGCATGCCGAGCGACTCATTGTTCATCAAAGCCTGCAGCAGCGCGCGTGCCGCCCGCACGCCCTTCGGCACATGGCGCGCATCGCTGGCCCGAGCGCGCAGGTTCTGCAGCAATTCCTCGGTCAACGGGTTGTTGGCGGCGCGGTAGACCAGGGTCAGCGGCAGGCCGCATTGTGTGCTGGTGAGGCCGATGAGTTCCCAATTGCCGTAATGCGCCGAGAAGAAGATCGCGGCCTTGCCGGACTCGCGCACAGCGTCGATATGTTCCGCGCCGACCAGTTCAACTCGGTCGCCGAGCCGCAATTTCGGCAGATGCGGGTATTCGGCGATGACGCGGCCGAGATTGTCCCACATGCCGAGCAGCGCCTGCTCGCGGGCGGCTTCATCCAGATGCGGCAGGGCCTTTTGCATCTGCCGCGCGGCAATGCGGTGCGCCCGCACGCGGGGACCGATCTTGCGCCCGATCCAGCCGCCGAGCGCGGAAGCCATATCCAGCGGCAGGCAGCCAAACAGCGCGATACCGAAGCGTGCGCCGAAAGCAGCCACATATTCATGCGGCTCGGCCCGCGTTTCGAAGCCCAGGATTTTAGGCATTGGTCAGCGCCTTGGCGATGAAGGCTTCGAGCTGCTGCGGTGCCTGGAATGTCAGTTCGACGCGCAGCACCTGTACCATGGCGCGGGCTTCCTGCGGCAGCCGCATCAAATCCTTCTCGGTGGTGACGGCCTGGGCCTTCAGCGTCACGGCGCGTTCCACCAGGCGCATCACTGTATCGGCATCATACGTGCCGTGATCGGGGAAGGCCTGGCGCTCGGCGACATGCGCGCCGATGCTTTCCAGCGTGCTGAAGAATTTCTCCGGCCGGCCGATGCCGGCGAAGGCTAGCACGCGCTCATCCTTGAGCTTCGCGGCATCTTCCGCCAGGGGCCGCAATGCGGCGGCGAAAACCGGCAAGCCACCGAAATCGAAGGGCCGCACAGGCTCCCCGATCAGGATCACCGCATCGGTGCGGGCCAGGCCCTCCGCGATGCTTTCGCGCAAGGGGCCGGCAGGAATCAGGCTGCCATTGCCGAAGCCCTGGGCGGCATCCACCACCAGCAGGTTGATATCGCGCTCCAGCGCATAGGTCTGATGCGCGTCATCGGCCAGCAGGATGTCGCAGCCGGCGCGGCAGGCAGCGCGGGCGGCTTCGGGCCGGTCGCGACCGATCCAGGTCGGCGCCGCGCGGGCCAGCAGCAGGGCTTCATCGCCGACGCGCGCCGCATCATGCAGCGACGCATCGACGCGCAGCGGGCCGGCTTCGCTGCCGCCATAGCCACGGCTGACCATGCCGGGGGTATAGCCCATGGCCTTCAGCCTGGTTGCCAGCGCGATGGCGGTAGGCGTCTTGCCGGCGCCGCCTGCCACCAGATTGCCGACCGAGATCACCGGCACCGCCACTTCCTGCGGCCGCGCCATGGCGCGGTTGAGGCGGTTACCCAGGCCATAAAGCAGGGCCAGCGGCGACAGCAGGGCGGGCAGCGACGAGGTGGTGCCGGCGGACCAGAAAGCGGGCGTGCGCGGCATGGCTAGTCGCCCCGCGGCGCCGGCTCCACCGGCGCATGACCGCAAAGCCGGTCGGCTTCCGCCGTGATGGCGTTGAGCGCCGCTTCCACACGCAGGGCCGCCTGTTCGAGAGGTTCATCGGTGTTGCTGAACACGTCGATGGGTTCGCCCCAGATGGTAACGCCGCTGGTGAACAGAGTGGGCAGCAGGAAACGGTCCCAGGTATTGAACAGCTTGCGCCGCCGCGCCGAATAGGTGATCGGCAGGATCGGCACCTTGGCCAGCCGCGCGGCGGCGATCACGCCAGGGCTGGCCTGCATGCGCGGGCCGCGCGGACCATCCGGGGTGATGCCGATGGCGTTGCCATCCTTCAGCAGGCCGAGCAGGGTGCGCAGGGCGGCGCGGCCACCCTTTTCCTTCTCGGCCTTCTTCGGATTGGCCGTGGAGCCGCGCACCGTGGCGATGCCGAAGGGGTCCATGGTGCGGGCGATCAGTTCGCCGTCGCGATGCTGCGAGATCAGCATATGCATGGTGATCGGGCTGTCGATCCAGGCGGTAGGCAGCATCAGCAGCCGGCCATGCCAGAAGGCGACAACGCAAGGCTTGCGCTGGTCCCAATGGGCCTGCGGGTGTTCGGCGCCGATGGTCTGCCAGCGCGAGGTGGCACGCACCAGGCGGACATACAGCGCAATGGTATTGGCGGCGAGGCGCACCGCGGCGCGGCTGCGCAGCAGGCGCTTCAGCGGCGACATCGGCGATCAGGCCCCGGCGGCGAATTGCGTGGCATAGAGCCGCGCATAGACGCCGCCTTTACCCAGCAACTCGGCATGGCTGCCCTGTTCCACCAACTGGCCGCGGTCGAGCACGAAGATGATATCGGCATCAATCACGGTGGAGAGGCGATGCGCGATCACCAGGGTGGTGCGGCCGCGCATCAGCCGGCGCAACGCTTCCTGGATCAGGCGTTCGCTTTCGCTGTCGAGCGCCGAGGTGGCTTCATCCAGCAGCAGGATCGGTGCATCGCGCAGCATGGCGCGGGCGATGGCGATGCGCTGGCGCTGGCCGCCGGAAAGCTTCACGCCATTCTCGCCCACCAGGGTATCGTAACCCTGCGGCAGAGCCTTAATGAAATCATGCGCCGCCGCCGCGTTTGCCGCTGCCTCGATCTCGGCCTGGGTGGCGCCGGCGCGGCCATAGGCGATGTTGGCGCGCACGGTATCGTCGAACAGGGTGAGTTCCTGGCTCACCAGGGCGATGCTGCCGCGCAGGCTGCCAAGCGTCACGCCGCGCACATCCTGGCCGTCGATCAGCACCTGGCCGGCGCTGGCATCGTAGAAACGCGGGATCAAGTTCAGGATCGTCGATTTGCCGGCGCCGGAGGCACCGACCAAAGCCGCCTTCTTGCCCGCCGGCACCTGCAGGGTCACGTCGCGCAGAGCCGGATGCTCGGGGTCGTAGGCGAAGCTGACTTGTTGAAAGCGGATTTCGCCGCCCTGCACGGTCAGGGTCTTGGCATCCGCTGCATCGCGGATGGTGGCTTCCTGGTCCAGCACGGCGAAGACACGCTCGGCGGCAGCAAGGCCTTCCTGCAGCGAGACATTGAGCGTGGACAGCGATTTCAGCGGTTGGTAGGCCATCAGCACGGCGGCGATGAAGCTGCCCAATGTGCCGGGTGTGGTGGTGCCGGCGATGATCTGCTGGCCGCCGATGAAGGCGACAAGGCCGATGGCGATGCCGCCGAGCGCCTCGGTGGAAGGCGAAGCGGCGGCGCGGGCGCGGATCACGCGCATGGCATGGGTGAGGCGCTGCTCCACCGATTGCCGGGCGCGCTCGGTTTCGCGCTCCTCCATGCCATAGGCCTTGACCATGCGGGCGCCATCGAAGGTCTCGCTCAGGATGGTGGTCAGCTTGCCGGTTTCTTCCTGGCTGCGCTTCGAGCCCTTGCGTGTCTTCTTGCCCAGCCGGCGGGAGAAGATCGCCACCAGCGGAAACACTACGCAGACGATCAGCGAGAGCTGCCAGTATTGCATGAACATGACCACGGCGAGGAAGAACAGGCTGAGGCTGTCCTTGACGATGCCGGTCAGCGCCTTGCCCACCGCTTCGCGCAGCAGATGCGCATCGTAGAGAAAACTGGCGATCAGCTTGCCGGAATGCACCTGGTGCAGCCAGGCGAGATCGGCATGCATCAGCTTGGCATACATGCGCACCTGGGTATCGGCGATGATGCGCTCGCCGAAGCCACCCATCAGCGAGCCTTCGAGATAGCCGGCGAAGCCCTTGATCACCGCTACGCCGATCACCATGGCCGGGATCAGGTAGAGCCAGTCGGGATTGCCCTGGCCGAACAGGCCGTCCAGGATCGGTTTCAGCAGCCAGGCATTGCCGGCGGTGGCAGCGGCCACCACCGCCATGCTCAGCGCCGCGATCACCAGGGTGCCGAGATGCGGCCGCACATGCTCGGCCAGCAGCCGGCGCACCAGCATCCAGGAACTGGGTGGCGTGGTGGTGGCAGGAACGGAGGTGGCGGGCAGGGGCATCACCGAAAAGCGCGTGCGGGCAAGGGGATGAGGGTTTGCATGGGCCGGCAGGCTATAGCATGGGCGGCCCTTGCCCGCCACCGCCCCCAGGCAGTGCTTGTTCGACGAGTGTTCTGGGTGTCCGGATATGTTTGCCTCTGCAACCGATTGCTTGCCGCCCGCTCGCGCGCTCCGCTATGCTTTGCAGACAAAAATAAACGGGAGGAGTTGGGCATGTTCATCAAGGCAGTGAAGGCCTTTGCAGTTGCCGTCGTCGCGCTCGGTTTTGCCGCGCCCGCCGCCAAGGCGGAAGAGATCAGCGTTACCCATTGGGGCGCGCTGATGTATGGCGCGCCGTATGCGGTGGCGATGGAGAAAGGTTTCTTCAAGCAGGCCGGCGTCGATATCACCGGCATCCTGACCTCCAAGGGCGGCGGCACCACGGTGCGCAATGTGCTGGCCGGCGGCCTGCCTTATGGCGAGGTGAGCCTGGCGGCGGCAGTGGCGGCGGCCAAGGAAGGCCTGCCGATCAAGATCGTGAATGCCGGTGCCGTGTCGGTGGCCGACATCCTGTGGGTGACGACGCCGGACAGCCCGATCAAGTCGGTGAAGGATCTGGTCGGCAAGAAGATCGCCTATACCAGCCCGAAATCCGTTACCGACATGCTCAGCATCATGGTGCTGGCCAAGAATGGCGTGGCGCTCGACAAGGTGGAGCGCATCTCCACCGGCTCGATTGGTGCCGGCCTCACCGCGCTCGGCCAGGGCGCCGTGGTCGCGGCCCCGACCATGGATCCGATCTGGAGCCGTTCGTCGGACAAATACCGCCCGGTGTTTGAACTCTCGAAGGAGTTGCCGAACCTCACGCAAACGGTCGGCATCACCACGGCGGATTTCATCAAGCAGCAGCCGGCCAAGCTGAAAGCGATCATCGAAGGCCGCCGCAAGGGCGTGGATTTCCTCAATGCCAATCCAGCCGAGGCCGGTGCGATCTTCGCCAAGGCCTATAACCTCGACACCCCGCTGGGCGAAAAGGCGGTGCGCAACATGATCGCGGTCGGCTATTGGGGCAAGGGCGATATCGACCTCGCCGCCATGGACCGCATGGTGGAAGGCCTGCGCATCATCGGCGAAGTGGATGGTCCGGTGGATTGGTCGAAGCTGGTGGATACCTCTTTCCTGCCGGCTGACCTGCGCAAGCCCTCGTGAACGCAAGCATCGCGGCGCCGGCGGCGGAACTCGCCGGCGTCACCCGCGTCTATCCGGCCATCGGCGGCCAGCCGCCGGTGCATGCGCTGGGGCCGATTGACCTCACCCTGAAGCGCGGCGAATTCTTTGCCGTGGTCGGGCCATCGGGCTGCGGCAAGTCCACGCTGCTCGATGTGCTGGCCGGCCTTGCCCGGCCCAGCGAAGGTGAGGCGCGGTTCGAGGGCCAGCCGATTGGCGACAGTGTGCCGGATGGTGTCGGCGTGGTGTTCCAGGAGGATGCCTCGTTTCCCTGGCTCAGCGTCGCCGATAACGTCGCCTTCGGCCTGCGGCGTCAGGGCATCGATGCCGCCGAGATCGCGCGGCGCGTCGAGTATGCCCTGGCCTTCATGGGGCTGAAGGATTTCAGCAAAGCCCATCCGGCGCAGCTTTCCGGCGGCATGCGTCAGCGTGTCTGCATCGCCCGCACCCTGGTGATGCAGCCGCGCCTGATCCTGCTGGACGAGCCCTTCGGGGCGCTGGACCAGCAGACCCGGCTGCTGATGGGCGATGAATTGCTGCGGCTGTGGCGTGAGACCGGCGCCACGGTGCTGCTGATCACCCATGCGCTGGATGAAGCCGCCATGCTGGCCGACCGCGTTGGCGTGATGTCGGCCAGGCCCGGCCGTTTCATCGACCTGGTGGAAACCAACTGGCCGCGCGAGCGCGACAGTACGTTGGTTTCCGAGGCCGGTTTCGGTGCGCTCACGGCGCGGCTATGGTCGCATCTGCGCGCTGAATCGCTGAAAGTCATGGGTGGCGGCAGCGGGGGCAAGCAGTGAGCCGCTTGGGCTGGATCCGGCTGCTGCTGATTACCGGCCTGGTCGGACTGCTGGAGTTGGCCTGCCAGCTGGCCTGGATCAAGAAAGCGACGATGATTCCGCCGAGCGAAATGGCGCAGAATCTGTGGCGTCTGCTGCGCATCGGCAAGCTCAACAACGATATCGCCGCCACGCTCGGCAATGTCGGCATCGCCTTCCTGCTTTGCGTCTCGGTCGGCTTCGCGCTTGGCGTGGTGATCCACAGCCTGCCTCGGCTGCGCCGCGTGCTCGATCCGCTGCTCGCCACCTGGTACGCGGTGCCGTTCTTCGTGTTCTATCCGATCTTCATTGTCATCTTCGGCCTCAACCGCCTGCCGATCATCGTCATCGGCTTCCTGTTCGGTGTCGTGGCGATGATCGTGAGTACGCTCAATGGCCTCGATCGCATTCCGCCGGTGTTGCTGAAAACTGCGCGCCTGCATCACATGCCGCCGCTCAGCGTGGCGCTGCGCATCAAACTGCCCTCCGCCCTGCCGCATCTGTTCACCGGCGTGAAGCTTTCCGTGGCCTATAGCTTCATCGGCGTGATCGCCTCGGAATTCATCCTCTCGGGCGGGGGCCTGGGCTATTCCATCGCCTATGCCTACAACAATTTCGATAACCGCACGATGTATGCGCTGATGCTGTTCATCCTGCTGCTGGTCGGCAGTATCAACGCTGTGCTGCATGTCTGGGAACAGCGCCTGATCGCGCGCCGGGGTGGCAGATGATGCGGGGCGGCAGATAATGCGCAAGGTTACGGACTTCCTGCTGCTGGCGCTTGCCGTGCTGGTATTCTGGCAGGGCATGCATTGGTGGGCCGGCGATGAGGCGCTGACCAGCCCGGCGGAGACGGTACGCTTCGCCGTCACCCTGCTGGGGCGCAGCAACTTCTATCCGCATCTCTGGGAATCGCTTCGGGCGCTCGGCTATTCGCTGCTGATTGCTTCGCTGGGCGGCCTGGCGCTGGGCATCATGCTTGGCGCGCATAAGCCCAGCGGGCAGGTGATGGAGCCGGTGCTGGTCGGCCTCTATGCCCTGCCAAAGGTGACGCTCTACCCGCTGGTGCTGCTGCTGTTCGGCCTCGGCCTTTCGGCCAAGGTGGCATTCGGCGCGCTGCACGGCATCATCCCGGTGACGATCTTCACGCTCAATGCCGTGCGCAATATCCGCCCGGTCTATATCCGCACTGCCAAGACCCTGCGGCTTGATCCGTTCACCGCCGCGCGCACCGTGCTGCTTCCCGCCGCCCTGCCGGAAATCGTTTCCGGCCAGCGTATCGGTTTCTCGCTCACCCTGCTCGGCGTGCTGCTGGGCGAGATGTTCGCCTCCCAGCGCGGCTTAGGGTTCCTGCTGATGAACGCGATCAGCATCAACGATGTGCGCATGATCATGGCCATCGCGCTGATACTCTTCGCCTTCGCCGTCACGGTCAGCGCCGGCTTGCTGGCGCTGGACCGCAGGCTGCACCGGTAGGAACGGGCCCCCACACCGTCATGCCCGGACTTGATCCGGGCATCTCCTCGAGCATGACATCGGTTGCTTAGCCATGCCGGCACGAGATCCTCGGATCAAGTCCGAGGATGACGCCTTGTAGGGAAAGAGCTGCGCCCTTACAGCCGCGCCTTGGCGGCCGCCACCACGGCTTCTGCTGTGATGCCGAAATGCTGGTAGAGCTTCTCGAACGGGCCAGAAGCGCCGAAGCCCTTCATGCCGATGAAGGCACCGTTATCGCCGATATAGGCATCCCAGCCCTGGCGCACACCGGCCTCGATGGCGATACGCACCGTGCCGGGGCCGAGCACGGCCTTGCGGTAGGCTTCCGGCTGCTCGTCGAACAACTCGAAGCAGGGCAGCGACACCACGCGGGTGCCGATCCCCTGCTGCTGCAGCAGGTCGCGCGCCGCCATGGCGATGGAGATTTCCGAACCGGTGGCGAGCAGGGTGACTTTCGCGGTGCCTTCCGCCGCGCGCAGTTCATAGCCGCCCTTGGCCGAGAGATTCTCAGCCGTTTCGGTAACGCGCACGGCGGCGAGGTCCTGCCGGGTGAGGCAGAGCAGGGAAGGGCGGTCCTTCGAGCGCAGCGCGATATCCCAGGCTTCGGCGCTTTCCACCGCATCGGCCGGGCGCAGCACCAGCAGGTTGGGGATGGCACGCAGCGAGGCGGTGTGTTCCACCGGCTGATGCGTCGGGCCGTCTTCGCCGAGGCCGATCGAGTCATGCGTCATGACATAGATCACGCGCTGGCCCATCAGGGCCGAGAGACGGATCGAATTGCGGCAATAGTCGCTGAACACCAGGAAGGTGCCGCCATAGGGGATGACGCCGCCATGCAGCGCCAGGCCGTTCATCGCCGCCGCCATGCCATGCTCGCGCACGCCGTAATAGATGTAGCGGCCCTTGAAGTCGCCGGGCTTCACCGGATCGAGGCCGGCGGTCTTGGTGTTGTTCGAGCCGGTGAGGTCGGCGGAGCCGCCGATGGCTTCCGGCACCACCGGGTTGATCGCTTCCAGCGCCATCTGCGACGACTTGCGGGTCGCCCATTTCGGCTTGTCGGCCACCAGCTTGGCGATATAGGCCTTGATCGTGGCGTCATACTCGGCCGGCAGGTCGCCCGTCATGCGGCGCTCGAATTCGGCGCGGTCGGCAGCGGGCAGCGTGGCGAAGGCCTTGTCCCAGGCGGCGGAGAATGCCGCGCCATTGCTGCCAGCCTGGCGCCAGGCGTTGAGGATCGGGGCCGGAATCTCGAACGGCGCATAGGGCCAGCCGAGCTTTTCGCGCGCGCCCTTGATCTCATCGGGGCCAAGCGGCGAGCCATGCACGCCGGAGGTGCCAGCCTTCTTCGGCGCGCCGAAGCCGATCACCGTCTTGCAGGCGATCATGGTCGGCTTGTCGCTCTTCTGCGCGGCGGCAATAGCGGCGGCAACCGCTTCCGCGTCATGGCCATCGACAGCGGCGGTGTTCCAGCCGGACGCCTTGAAGCGCGCGAGCTGGTCGTCGCTCACCGACAGCGAGGTCGGGCCGTCGATGGAAATGCCGTTGTCGTCGAACAGCACGATCAGCTTGTTCAGCTTGAGATGGCCGGCCAGCGAGATGGCTTCGTGGCTGATGCCTTCCATCAGGCAGCCGTCGCCGGCGATCACATAGGTGAAATGATCGACCACGGCATCGCCGAAGCGGGCGTTGAGCAGCCGCTCGGCCAGTGCGAAGCCGACCGCATTGGCAATGCCCTGGCCCAGCGGGCCGGTGGTGGTCTCGATGCCATCGGCATGGCCGAATTCGGGATGGCCGGCGGTGCGACTGCCGATCTGGCGGAAGTTCTTCAACTCCTCCAGCGTCATGTCCTTGTAGCCGGTGAGATGCAGCAGCGAGTAGAGCAGCATCGAGCCATGGCCGGCGGAAAGGATGAAGCGGTCGCGGTTCGGCCAGGAGGGCCGGGCCGGATCGACTTTCAGGAAGCGGGTGAACAGCACCGTCGCCACATCGGCCATGCCCATCGGCATGCCGGGATGGCCGGAATTCGCCGCCTGCACGGCATCCATGGAGAGTGCCCGGATGGCATTGGCCATGTCGGCATGGCTGGCGGGAAGGGCGTGCGGGGGAACGGTGACGGTCGCGGCCTGCGTCATGGTATTGGGGAATCCGGCATATTTTCAGGAATGGCGGCGGGAAGATGCCGGGCAAAGCCCGGCACGTCAACCCGCCGAATACCCCTCCGGCCAGCCCCCATTCAGTAGAATCAATTACTTAAGCCGGAAATAACCAACGATTTCCGAGAGTGTCTGGCCCAGGCTGGCCATCTGCTGCGCCGAGGCCGTGGTCTGCTCCACCATGGCGCCATTGCGCTGGGTCATCTCGTCCATGTTGCCGATGGCCGTATTCACTTCATCAAGGCCGCGCGACTGTTCCGACGAGGCCATGGCGATCTCGGCGACGATATCGGCCACCTTCTTCACCGCGCCGACAATCTCGGTGAGCGAGGCGCCGGCCTGCTGCACCAAACCGGCGCCGCTTTTCACCTGGGCATTGGACTCGCTGATCAGCGCCTTGATGTCCTTCGAGGCGTTGGCCGAGCGCTGGGCCAGGGCGCGCACTTCCTGCGCCACCACGGCAAAGCCCTTGCCGGCCTCGCCGGCGCGTGCCGCTTCCACGGAAGCATTCAACGCCAGCAGGTTGGTCTGGAACGCGATCTCGTCGATCAGCGCCACGATGTCGCCGATCTTGCGCGCGCTTTCTTCGATGCGGCTCACGGCGGCCACCGCCTGCTGCGCCACATCGCCGCCCTTTTCGGCGGTATCGCGGGCATCCCGGCTCAGATTGCTGGCGGCCTGGGCATTCTCGGCATTCTGCCGCACCGTGGTGGTGACTTCATGCATCGAGGCGGCGGTTTCCTCAAGCGCCGCGGCCTGGGCCTCGGTGCGCTGCGCCAGATCCTGGCTGCCGGCGGAAATTTCCGCCGAGGCATCGCGCACCTGGGTGGCGCTGGATGTGATTCGCGACACCACGTCGCGCAATTTCTCCAGCGTCTCGTTGGCGCCGTCGCGCAATTCGCCGAAGATGCCGGGATAGTCGCCTTCGACGCGGCGGCTGAGGTCGCCGCGCGCCATCGCTTCCATGGTGGCGGCGATATCGCGGGTCATGCCCTGGCATTTATCCGAGAGTGTGTTCACCGCCTCGCCGAGCTGGCGCAGGAAGCCGCTCTTGCCGGTGAGGTCCATGCGTTCGGCAAAGCCCTTGTCGCTGGCCATGGCGATGGCGGCGATCACTTCGCTTTCCAGCCGCAACTGCTCGGTGACATCGGACCATTCCACCACGGTGCCGAGCCGCGCGCCCTGGCGATTCAGCACCGGATTGGCAATCAGGGTGAAGCGCCGGCCGCCCACCGTGATGCTGGTGCGATAGGTGCTGGCGAGTTTCTCCAGCAGGCCGCGCTGATGCGCCGGATTCTTGTGGAACACATCGATCTTGTTGCCGACCAGGGCATCGGGATCGAAATGCGGCAGATCCTTGCGGATATCGGCGGCGGCATTGCGCAGCAGCGCAATCACGGCGGTGTTGCAGTAGACGATGCGGTTTTCGCTATCGGCAATCATCACATTGGTGGTGGTGCCGGTCAGCGCGCTTTCGATGCGGGTCGCGGCAAGCTGGCTGTCGCGCAAGGCGGTGGCTGCGGCGGCTATAGCGCCGATCTCGTCGCCGCGGCCCTGGCCGGCGATGGCTTCCACCGCGTGTCCTTCGGCCAAGCTTTGCAGTGTCGCGCTCAAGCCCTGCAGCGGTGCCGCGATATCGCGCAGCAGCAGTGTGGACAGTGCAATCAGCACGATGGCTGTTACCAACAAGGCGATGTTGGTGCTGCCAGGGAAATACTGATCCGTCAGATACAGGCCAGCAAAGGCCAGTGCGATCAGCCCGGTCAGCAACATGGATTTGGCGTTTAACGATAGGCGCGAGAACAGCATCGATCTTCTCCTCGGATCGGGTACTGCCAGTAACGCAACCACTTCTTATAGGTCGAGTGAGCAATCGCTAACAATAGCGAAAGTTAATACGCAGCTGATTTCGCGACTAATTAGAGGCGAATGAGGTGCGTATACAGATCAGCTATCGGTGTACTGATCGTTGCGCGGCTTTAGGTGCTATTGCACACCGATGGCGGCAGGAGCGGGCTGCGACGCGATGCTCTGCAACTGCGCTGCGGCCTGGCCGGTGACCAGGCTGTCGAGGTCGATGATCGACACCATGCGCTCCTCGCGCGCCGCAATGGCGGCGAGGAAACGGTAGTCGGAAGACGCATCGGTTTCCGGCACCGCCTGCAATTCGCGGTCCTCGATCGAGAGGATATCCGACACGCTATCGACCAGCAGGCCGAAGGTGCCGTTCGCAGCTACCACCACGATCACCACATGCATGCGGGTCGGCTTGGTGGTGCCGCCGCCGAGGCGGACGCGCAGATCATAGATCGGCACGATGGTGCCGCGCAGATTGATGATGCCGCGCACGAATTCCGGCGTGTTCGGCAGGTTGGTCACGTCGGTCCAGGCGCGGATCTCGCGCACACTCAGGATATCGATGCCATAGACCTGGGTGTCGATGGCAAAGGTGAGGTAATCCTTGGCGCTGTGCAGGTTGTCGCCGGCCTGGCCGCTGCGCCCGACCGAAAGGCCGCGCTGCTGTCCGGCCTGGCTCCGCGTGGCGGGAAGCTGATCCATGATTTGAGTCTCCTGTCGGAGGGAATATCGTGGCCAGACTGTAGCAAAAGCCCGCCGCCCTGGTTAAGACTTTTTCGTCGCCTTTCTGCAACCCAGGCGGCCCATAAGCACATATTAACGGTTGGCATGACAGCCGGCCCCGTTAATGAACGACCCGGAGGAAACGTCATGCAGATACCCCGCAATGCCTTCAAGAAGGCGCTGGCCGAGGGCCGCCCGCAGATCGGATTGTGGAGCATGCTGTGCTCCAATATCGCTGCCGAGATCATCGCAACGGCCGGCTTCGACTGGGTGGTGCTGGATACGGAGCATTCGCCGAACGAACTGCCGATGGTGCTGCAGCAGTTGCAGGCGATGCAGATCGATGCCAACACCGCCACGCCGGTGGTCCGCCCGGCCTGGAATGATCCGATCCTGATCAAACGTTTCCTCGATATCGGTGCGCCGAACCTGATCCTGCCCTTCGTGCAGGATGAAAACGAAGCCGCCGCCGCCGTTTCGGCGACGCGCTATCCGCCCAAGGGCATCCGCGGCGTGTCGATGTCGCAGCGTGCCAACCGCTATGGCCTGGTGGCGGATTACCACAAGCGCGTCGAGGAGGAACTGGGTGTGCTGGTGCAGGTGGAGACACTGGCCGCCGTGAACCGCATCCCGGCCATCGCCAAGCAGGATGGCGTTGACGGCATCTTCATCGGCCCGGCCGATCTTTCCGCCGATGTCGGCCATCTCGGCAATGCGGCGCATCCGGAAGCCCAGGCGGCGATCATGAAGGCGCTGGAATTGTGCAAGGCCGCCGGCAAGCCGGCTGGCATCCTGGCACCGAACGAGGAAGACGCGAAGCGCTACTTCGATGCCGGCTTCACCTTCGTCGCGGTCGGTGTCGATCAGGGCCTGCTGACCAAGGCGACGCGCGACATCGTGCGCCGCTTCCGCAGCCATCTCGAAGGCTGAGATTAACCATAGCACCGCCGGCGGCTCGGCCTTTCGGCAGCCACCGGCGGTGGAATTGGTGGCGGATTTCCCGCTTTTCCGCGATTAACCAAAGAAAGCGGTTGGCCCGGCGGCTCCTGGCGTTATACTTAACGCATTATGGCCGACACCATTACACCGATCCTGCCGACCAGCCCGATCTACCGCGCCACGCTTGATGCGCCGATAGGGGCTGTCGCCACGTCGAAAATCGCCCGCGTCACCGATGGTGCCGCGGCCGGCGTCGAGGTCAATTTGCAGACAATGCTGCGCATCGTGTCGGTGATCACCCGCGAGCAGCGCTCCGACAACGCCAATCCCGATCGCATCCGCGAATTCCGCGATGCGCCGGTGACCTATGACGGCAGCGGCAATGGCCGCCGCATGTCGCCGCTCGATATCAATAGAATGTTCTGGCTGGCCTAGAGCGTTTCCTCTTCATATTGAATCGCTGCGCCGAGGCGATTTTGCGTTTTGAGGAGGAGCCCGGCGCAGGGCGTAGTGGGGCTACGGCCAAGCCGGGCGACACGCTCAAAACGCAAAAGCGCCCGGCCCCAAAGGGGTTGCGTCTGGAGGCGGCATCCGCGTCGTCGACGCGCTTGCAGGTACCTCCGGTACCTGCTGCGCACCTCTCCTAGCGGCCTACCGCCTCCAGACGCAACGCAGCTGGTTCAATATGAAGAGGAAACGCTCTAGCGGTCGCTAAAGGCCCCAGCGCGCCGGCCAGGACGAACCGGGCCGCAGCCGGCTCCACAGGAAAACCCCCAGCATCACGATCCCCAGCGCCAGCAGCAGGGGGTCTAGAAGGAAGCCGAGGCCGGGCTTCACATTCAGCACGATCAGCGGGTTGGCGCCGGCCGGCGGGTGCATCATGTCCGTTGCCTTCATCAGCACCGCGATCAGCGCCACACCCAGCGCCATGCTCCAGCCATGGCTGCCGACGCTGTAGAGCAGGCCGAAGCCGATCAGGGCGCCGGCCAGATGCGTGATGAGTACCACGCTGGGGCGCAGGCCTTCATGTTCGGGAAAGCAGAATAGCAGCACAGCGGTGCTGCCCAGCGAGGTGAGGGCGAGGCCATGTTCGGCGTCGATCAGCATCAGAATGAGGCCGAGTACTGGCACCATGCCGATCAGAATCCATAGAGCTTCAGCCCAGGCCGTTCGCTTCATTCACCCCGTTCCTTAGCGAATAGCGGCAGCGTGAAGGTTTCGCGGCCCGAGGGCAAGGGAGCATTTCGATCAGTGACCCAGGCCGCGACATCGCGCCACACCCGCTGGCCCTGCAAATCGCGCAGCAGCATGTGCCAGCCGGTATCGTAGAGCACGATGCGGCGGCGGCCATTGAGGCTGGCGACGAAACGCTCGACGGGTTCGCGACGGATCACTTCATCCTTGGCGCCATAGAGCAACAGCAGCGGCGGCGCATGCCCAAGCCTGGGCGCGGCGGCCAGCGCTTCGTCCATCAGGCCGACCAGGCCATAAACCGCATCGACACGGGTGGCCTTGATCACCAGCGGATCGGCGCCGAGACGGCGCAGCATCTGGATATTGTCTGAAGCCTGAATGCCGAGGCCGCGGCCGGTCAGAGTCAGCCAGGGCAGGGTGTGGCTCATGATGCTGAGGGTGACGCGGTAGCTCAGCGGCATGGTGGCGCGGCCCCACACGGCAGGCGCCACCAGGATGGCTCCATCGGGTGGGCTGCTATCGCCACTTTCCGCCAAGGCACTCAGCGTCACCGCCGCGCCCATGCTTTCGCCGAGCCAGAAGACCGGCAGGCCAGGATGGCGTTGCCGCAGCAGTGATGTCAATTCGCGCAGATCGCTGCGCATGCGGTCGCCGCCGGCCCACAGCCCGGTATGGGCGGAGCGGCCGAAGCCGCGCTGATCAGGCGCATAGGTGGCGATGCCATGCTCGGCGGCCCACCAGGCTGCCGGCTCGGCGAAAGCATTGCCATAATCGTTGAAGCCATGCAGCGCGATCAGTACCGCCCTGGTTTCGCGCGGTGCTGGCGGCAGCCAGCGAGTGAGCGGCAGCAGGCTGCCGTCAGCGGCACGCCAGTCCTTTTCCAGCAGGGCCGGCGGCGCTGGTTGCGTGCCCGGCGGTATAGTGGAGGACTGCAGGCGCGGGGCGCAGGCAGCCAGTCCCAGCACCAGCAGCATGGCAACCAGAAAACGCGTCATCCAAACAGGCACGTCATTATTGCGTCAGTCGTTGCCAGGCGTGGACAGGATGGCGCCGAAATCGGCGACGCGGCTGATCCGTTCGGGCGGGAAGCGCAGCAAGGCGGTGGTGCCGGCGCCGATCTGGCTCTTGAGCTGGATGCGTCCGCCATGCAGTTCCACCAGCCGCCGCGTGATCGGCAGGCCCAGGCCAGTGCCATCATATTGCTGCCGTACAAGCTGGCTGCCGCCGCGTGCGAAAGGCTCGAACACGCGGGCGACTTCATTTTCCGCCATGCCAATGCCGGTATCGGTGATGCTGATTTCATACCAGCCATCCGCGGCGGTGCCATGCTGCACGGTCACGCTGCCGCCCTCTGCGGTAAACTTCACGGCGTTGGACAACAGGTTCAGCACCATCTGGCGCATCGCCCGCTCGTCGGCCCATAGCGCGCCATCGCTCTGGCCGCGAGGGAAATCCACCCGCACATTCTTGGCCCGCGCCTGCACCGCCACCAGATCGAGGCAATCCTCCAGCACCATGCTGACATCGATGCGGTCTTCGTTCAGTTCGACACGCCCGGCCTCGATGCGCGACATGTCAAGGATGTCGTTGATCAGGCTGAGCAGGTGCTGACCGCTCTGCTGGATCGAGCTGACATATTCGTCGTAGCGCGCATTGCCGAGCGGCCCGAACAGGCCCTGATGCATGATGTCGGCAAAGCCGATCACGGCATTCAGCGGCGTGCGCAATTCGTGGCTCATCGAAGCAAGGAAGCTGGACTTGGCGCGGTTTGCCGCTTCTGCCTGGCGCCGCGCCGCCTCCAGATCGCGTGCCAGGGCGGCGAGATGGCGATGGGCCGCATCGGTGGCTGCCGCCTGGCGCAGCAGCAGACGCGAAATCACCGCCACGATCACGGCACCAGTCACCAGAAGGCCGATCAGCAGGATATAGAGATGCTCCAGGCGCCGGTTGGTATCGGCAATGCGGATCTGGGTCAGGGTATTCGCCCGCGCCGTGAAGGAACCGAAGCGCGGCGCCGCAGCGGCGAGCTGCTGCAACAGGCTGTAGCCGGCGGCATCATCGCCGGAAGTGAAGCGGGTTACGCTGCCTTCCCATTGCCGGATCTCGCTGGCCAGGCTCGCGAAATTCGGCGCCAGCTCCTGATCGCCAAGATAGACCTCGGCGCTGCGGCCCTGTTCGATGGCGGCAAGGCGGGCCAGCATGATGTCGTAGCGGACCTGCGCCTGATTGCGTGCGCGCTCGGGCGTGCCAGCCAGGATTTCCGCCACCGCGGCATCGAAGGCGAGGAATTCGGCGCGAAGCTGCGTTGCCTCGAAGATCACATTCTGCCGCATCACGCGGGTGAATTCGCGGTGCTGGAAATAGAGATAGGAGGAGATCGCGATGATGGCGATAGCGAACACCGCCGCGAAGCCGAACACGAAGCGCCGCGTGGTGCCAAGCAGGCTGCCGCGTTCGGCGACGGCGGAACTGAGGAGCGGCTCGGTGCCAGGCATCGCGTTTAGCGGATGTCCAGCCGGCGCAACTGCCAGACGGACCGGGTATAGTAGGTCTCTTGGCGCAGCTCGGACTGGCTGTCGAACGGATAGATGATGAAAAGCGGCCCCTTGTCGCGGATGGTCATGTAGGCGCCATCCAGCTTCAGCGCCACGATCAGGCCGCGCTGCAGGAAATCCGCCACCGGCACCGACGAGGCATAGTCGTTCAGTGCCATCGCCTGGGCGATGCCGTCAGGCTTGGCACCCACCGTTTCCATCAAGGCCTTGCCGGGCACGCCATCGAAGCGCACCATGCCCTTGTGCCAGGGGGTGGTGGTGGTGAAGCCGGTTTCCCCCAGGGCCTCCAGCATCCTTAAATCAAAATTCGCCACAATGTTGCCCTGGGCATCGCGGCTGTTGCCGCGCTGAATGGCGCCGGAGATGGTGAGAATCACCGGTCCGCCGGGCTGCGCCAAATCCTGCGCCGCCACACTGCCTAGGCCGAAGCCGGGCAGCGCGAGCAGGGCGAGCAGCAGAAACACCGGCAAACGGCGGATAAGAACGCTTGTCCACATGGCGTCCACCATACTACCGGATATTGCAGCCGCAAGGAAATGTCCGCGACCCGGTCCTGGTGCCGCAGGTTACATCCTTGGCGGGAATGGCCGGTCAGATCACAGCGCAGGCTGGATCATAATGTCCGGGTCAGGCCGCCATCGACATCCAGGATCGCGCCGTTGATATAGGCGGCGGCAGGCGAGGCGAGGAAGGCCACGGCCTTGGCGATTTCCATCGGCTCGCCGAAGCGTGCGACGCCCATGGCGCGCGGCATGCGCTGCGCCGCCTCGGCCTCCGTGATGCCCTGCTCCTTGGCGAAGGAGGTGATGCGCACTTTCAGCCGGTCGGTGGCAATGCTGCCCGGGTTGATCGCATTCACCCGCACACCTTCCAGCACGCCACGGTCGGCCAGTACCTTGGTCAGGTTCATCCCTGCTGCATTCACCGAGCCGCCAATGGCGAATTCGGCGCTGCCGGTGCGGCCACCGACGCCGATGATGTTCACCACGCCGCCCTGGCTGGCCTTGAGATGCGGCCAGGCAGCGCGGGTCAGGCGCATGGCACCAAAGAATTTCAGCGCGTAGCCATCGGCCCAGTCATCGTCGGTGAGCGTGAGGAAGTCGCCGCGCTTGGTGGCGCCGGCATTGTTCACCAGCAGGTCGATGCGGCCGAAGCGGCTGACCGCCGCCTGCACCAGGGCGGCAGCAGCATCGTTCGTGCGCAGATCAATGGCCTGCACCAGGCATTCGCGGTTGAGCTTGCCGGCCAGGTCCTGCAGCAGGTCGGCAGAGCGCGCCGCCAGCACCAGCTTCATGCCCTCTGCCGCCAGTTCCTCGGCGATAGCGCGGCCGATGCCCTTGCTGGCACCGGTGACGATGGCGACTTTGCCACCCAGCTCAAGCTCCATGAGGCTTCCTCCCATTTTCTGCCGTCAGTATAGTTTGCGCATACAACAAAATCCAATCGACAAAGGCCAGGGAGGCATCATGTTCCGCACCGATCTGCTCAAAGACAAGCGCATCCTCATCACCGGCGGCGGCACCGGGCTCGGCAAGGCCATGGCGAAGCGTTTCCTCGAACTCGGCGCGGTGGTCTATATCTGCGGTCGGCGCGAGGCGGTGTTGCGCGAGGCGGCGATGGAGCTGAGTGCCGCGACCGGCGGCCAGGTGCATTTCATGGCCTGCGACATCCGCGTCGCCCAGGCGGTCGACGAGATGATCGAGAATATCTGGCGCGATGGGCCGCTGGATGGCCTGGTGAACAACGCGGCGGGCAATTTCATCGCCCAGACCGAGAAGATGAGCCCGCGCGGTTTCGATGCCATCGCCAATATCGTGTTCCATGGCAGCTTCTATGTCACTCAGGCCTGTGGCAAGCGCTGGGTCCCGGCCGGGCACAAGGCCAGCGTCATCTCCATTGTCACCTCCTGGGTCTGGACCGGCTCGGCCTTCGTGGTGCCATCGGCAATGTCGAAGGCCGGCATCGCCGCAATGACCCAGAGCCTGGCTGTGGAATGGGGGCCGAAGGGCATTCGCCTCAATGCCATTGCGCCGGGGCCATTCCCCACCGAGGGCATGACCAAGCGCCTGGCGCCGACCCCGGCGCTGGAAAAACGCATGATGGACTCGATTCCGATGCGCCGCGTCGGCGAATTGCCTGAACTTGCAAATTTCGCGGCCTTCCTGATGGCCGATGAAGTGAGCTATATTAACGGCGAGGTGATCGCCATTGATGGCGGTCAGTGGCTCAATTCAGCCGGCGGCTTCGGCAACCTGCTGGAATTGTCGGACAATGACTGGGTCGAGATCCGCGCCGCCATCGAGGCAACAAACGCCAAGGACAAATCGCAGCGCACCGTCTGAACCGTCACCTCCTGTGGCGGTGCGCCGCCTCAGGAGAGTACGATGACTGACACGCGGCTCGAGCATGACTCGCTCGGCGAGATGGCGATTCCGGCAGCGGCCTATTACGGCATCCAGACCCGGCGGGCGATCGACAATTTCCGCATCTCCGGCATCGGCCTCAATCATTATCCCAACCTGATCCGTGCCTTCGGCATGGTGAAGAAGGCCGCCGCTGCCGCCAATACCAAGCTCGGCTACCTGCCGCCGGAGAAGAATGCCGCCATTGCCGCGGCCTGCGATGAACTGATCGGCGGCCGGCTGCATGAATGGTTCACGATTGATGTGTTCCAGGGCGGCGCCGGCACTTCCACCAACATGAACGTGAACGAGGTGGTGGCCAATCGCGGTCTCGAACTCATGGGGCATCAGCGCGGCGACTACGCGCATCTGCACCCGAATGACGATGTGAACCTCTCGCAATCGACCAACGATGCCTATCCCACGGCGGTGCGGCTCGCCACTTTGCTGAGCCATGCCGAGCTGTCCGATGCGCTGCAGGCGCTGGCCGGCGAATTCCGCAAGCGCGGCGAGGATTTCTCGGCCATCGTCAAGCTTGGCCGCACCCAGTTGCAGGATGCGGTGCCGATGACCCTGGGCCAGGAATTCGAGGCCTTCGCGATCAATATCGAAGAGGACGTGGCGCGCGGCAACGAGACCGTGCGGCTGTTCCATGAAGTGAATCTCGGCGGCACGGCGGTCGGCACCGGGATCAACACCGATCCGGATTATTCCGCGCTGGCGATCGGCGAATTGGCGCGGGTCTCCGGCCTGCCCATGGTGCGCGCAGCGAACCTGATCGAGGCAAGCTGGGATATGGGCGCCTTCGTGCTCTATTCCGGCATGCTGAAGCGTGTGGCGGTGAAGCTCTCGAAGATCGCCAATGATCTGCGGCTGCTGTCATCCGGCCCGCGCGGCGGCCTCAACGAAATCAACCTGCCGCCGATGCAGCCCGGCTCATCCATCATGCCGGGCAAGGTCAACCCGGTGATCCCGGAAGTGGTCAACCAGGTCTGTTTCCAGGTGATCGGCAACGACATGGCGGTGACCATGGCAGCCGAGGCTGGCCAGCTCCAGCTTAATGTGATGGAGCCGCTGATCGTGCATAACGTGATGCATTCGCTGCAATTGCTGGTGCGCGCGGCACGCACGCTCACCGAACTCTGCGTCGCCGGCATCACCGCGAATGAGGATTATTGCCGCCGCCATGTCGAGGCCAGCATTGGCCTGGTCACGGCGCTCAATCCCTATATCGGCTACGAGCGGGCGGCGGCCTTGGCCAAGGAAGCGTTGAAAACCGGCCGCACCGTGCGCGACCTTGTGCTGGAGAAAGGCTGGGTCGATGCCGCCCAGATCGATACCATCCTCGATCTTGCCGGCATGACGCAGCCCCGCAAGCGCTAGGCCTCAGAACTCCTTCCAGTCGTCGTCGCCACCGGCGGCAACGGGCGCGGGGGCCGGCCTGGCCACCGGCTTCGGCGCCGGCTTGGGCTCGGCAGGCTTCGCCAAGGGCTTGGGCGCTGATGCGGCAGGTGCTGCCGCAACAGGCTTGGCGACCGGCGCTGCCTTGGTTTCTACCACTGGCTTGGCCGCCACCGCCGGCTTGGCAGCGCGCGGCGTGCCGCCACCTTCGATCTGGAAGAAGGCGACCAGGCGCGCCAGTTCGCTGGCCTGATTGCTCAAGCTCTGCGCCGAGGCGGACGTTTCTTCCACCAGCGCGCCGTTGCGCTGGGTCATTTCATCCATGCTGGCGACAGCGGTGTTGATCTGATCCAGGCCGGTGGCCTGCTCGCGGCTGGCGGCGGCGATTTCGGCGACGATGTCGGTGACTTTCTTCACCGCATTGACGATTTCGCCGAGCGCCGTGCCGGCCTGGTTCACCAGGCTGGCGCCGGTCTTTACCTGGCTGTTGGATTCCGCGATCAGCGCCTTGATGTCCTTGGACGCACTGGCTGAACGCTGAGCCAGGGCGCGCACTTCCTGCGCCACCACGGCAAAGCCCTTGCCGGCCTCGCCGGCGCGTGCCGCTTCCACGCTGGCATTCAGCGCCAGCAGGTTGGTCTGGAAGGCGATCTCGTCGATCAGTGCCACGATCTCGACGATCTTTTGGCTCGAACCTTCGATGCCGCTCATGGCGCTGACCACGTCCTGCATCACGCTGCCGCCCTTGTCGGCGGCATCGCGCGCCGCCTGGCTGAGCTGGTTGGCGGCCTGGGCATTGTCGGCATTCTGGCGCACCGTGGCGGTGATCTCGTGCATGCTCGCCGCCGTTTCCTCGATGCTGGCGGCCTGGGATTCGGTGCGCTGCGCCAGATCCTGGCTGCCGGACGAGATTTCCGCCGAGGCTTCGCTGACCATGGCGGCGCCATCGGCGATGCCGCGCACGGTGCCGGAAAGCTGTTCCAGCGTGGTGTTGACATTGTCCTTCAATGTACCGAACACGCCGCGATATTCGCCGCGCACCCGCCGCTTGAGGTCGCCGCCGGCCATGCCGGCCAGCACCTGGCCAACTTCCTCGACAGCCGCCGAAACGCTGCCAACGAGGTTGTTGATGCCATCGGCCAGGCCCTTCATCACGCCATCGAGGTTGCTGCTATCTATGCGCTTGGTCAGGTCGCCGGCCACTGCTGCCGTCACCACCATGCCGACTGAGCGGTCGAGTTCGGCTTCCTGCTCGGCGCGGTCGCGTTCGCGCTGCTGGCGCTCCTGCTCGACCTGCTGGCGCAGCCGCTCATTATCCTCACCATTCTTCTTGAACACCTGCACCGACTGCGCCATGCGGCCAAGCTCGTCCTTGCGCTCCAGGCCGGCCACCACCGCGCTGTAATCGCCGGTGGCTAGCTGGTCCATTGTCTCGGTGAGCTTGAGCACCGGCTGGCGGATCGAGCGACCGATCAGCAGGGCGAAGATCACCGCCACCACCAGGGCGATGGGCGCGGTTAGCGCGATCACCAGCAAGGTGCCTTCCAGATTGCGATGCAGCGCGGCTTCATCAGCATCCAGTTCCGCGCTGCGCTCCTTGGCCAGGGTCACGCTCAGTTCGATGGCGGTGCTGGCATGCTGCGTCATGCGGGTCTGCATGTCGGTGCCGATCTTGCCGATTATGGTCATCACCTGCACCAGGCTGCCGGCATAGGTCTTGGTGGCGTTGGTGATGTCGTCCGCCACGTCGCCCCTGGAAACCAGGCTGAGGCGGTCGGTCAGCATCGCGGCATCGCCGGTCACCTGATTGGTGAGCTGCATGGTGCGCGTCAGCAATTCCGGCTTCGGGCGGTAAAGGAACTGATAGGCGGTGGAGCCGATGCTGCCGAGGGTCTCGTTGACCCGCGTGGCAAGATGGGCGGTCTGGTAATCGCCGCGCGCCTCGGCTTCGTCGACCAGCTTTGGCAGGATCTGGCGCAGCCTGGTCGAGGCCGGCACGGTCTCGCGGGCGAAGATCGCGTTATAGTCGGCGCGCGCCTTCACCACTTCCTCAAGCACCGCGCCATACTTGTCCACCTGGTCGCGGATCGCGGCGAGTTTCTGCCGGTCAGCGGCATCCGACACGGCTTCGGCGGCTTTCAGGGTTTCCGGTATCGACTTGATCAGGGCGCGGGCCTTGCTGAGGCCATCCTCGCTGTCGCGGTCGGTGTAGAGCAGCACATTGCGGCTGATATCGATCACATCGCGCTCGGTGCGGAACACCGCCCGGGTAGCGTCGGAAGCGTCGTCGTAGGAATCGAATAGTGAACTGGCCCGGTTGGCGCCAAACAGGCCGGAGCCGGCGACCACCACAAGCAGCAGGATGACAATGCCGAAGCCGAGATTGATGCGGCCACCGATGCTGGTGTTGGACAAGGCGCTGGTTGACATGACTTCCCCCTCAATACGGCTCTGCTCGTAATGCGCTGCACCTATGGCCCCGGGCTGCAAGTTCAGCGTGCGGTCAGCATAGGCGCGTAGGCGTTATCAGGGGAAGCAGTGGAATGCGACAAAGTGATGAAAGGCACTGCCTGCCTATGGAAGCGGCGGCGCTGCCCAGAATGGCGGCAATTGCATGGCGGCAACTGTAAGTTTCTTGCCCGGATAATGCCGTTGGAATGCGGCCATAACACGCTGCCCGCATTCTCCGCTTGACGCTGCCAGGCCTCGTTCCTAGGCTGTCTATACATGTCTAGCATATTGCTGGGCAGGCTGATTTGAGGAGACTGGCATGGCGGAATTGGTGCTGGAGCCGGGCCGGGTGAAACTGAGTGACTGGCGCCGCATTGCGGGCGAGGCGCCGCATCTTGCGCTCAAGCCGGAAGCGCGCGCCGGCGTCGAGGCTTCGGTTGCCCTGGTGGCGAAGATCATCGCCGAGGGCCGCGTCGCCTATGGCATCAACACCGGTTTCGGCAAGCTCGCCCAGGCCGCCATTCCGAACGACAAGCTGGCTGAATTGCAGCGCAACCTGGTGCTTTCCCATGCCGTTGGCACCGGCCCGCTGCTGGCAGACAATGCCGTGCGGCTGATCCTGGCGCTGAAGGCCGCCAGCCTGGCGCGCGGTCATTCCGGCGTGCGCTGGGAGGTGATCCAGCGACTGCTGGATTTCGCCAATCTCGGCCTGCTGCCCTGTATCCCGGCCAAGGGCTCTGTGGGCGCCTCGGGCGACCTGGCGCCGCTGGCGCATATGACGGCGGCGGTGATCGGTGTCGGCGAGGTGCGCTACCAGGGCCGTGTCATGCCGGCAACGGAAGCGTTGTCGGCGGCCGGTCTGGCGCCGCTGGAACTGGCGCCGAAGGAAGGCTTGGCGCTGCTCAACGGCACGCAGGTTTCCACCGCCCTGGCCTTGCTCGGCCTGTTCGCCGCCGAGGATGTGTTCGCCGCCGCCATGGTCGCCGGCCTGCTGTCGCTGGAAGCCGCCAAGGGCAGCGATGCGCCATTCGATCCGCGCATCCATGAATTGCGCGGCCAGCCCGGCCAGCGCGATACGGCGGCCTGGTATCTGGCGCATCTGCAGGGCAGCCGCATCCGGGAATCGCATCTCGATTGCAGCCGGGTGCAGGATCCGTATTCGCTGCGCTGCCAGCCGCAGGTGATGGGCGCGGCGCTGGACCTGCTGCGTCAGGCCGCCGCGACGCTCGAGCGCGAAGCCAATGCCGTCACCGACAACCCGCTGCTGTTTCCCGATGCCAATGATCCCCATGGCGGCGATGTCCTCTCGGGCGGCAACTTCCATGCCGAGCCGGTGGCCTTCGCTGCCGATATCCTGGCGCTGGCGATTGCCGAGATCGGCGCGCTGTCGGAACGCCGCATTGCCCTGCTCACCGATCCGACGCTCAGCGGCTTGCCGGCCTTCCTGGTGGCCGAGCCGGGTTTGAATTCCGGCTTCATGATCGCCCATGTCACCGCCGCTGCCCTGGCCTCCGAGAACAAGCAGTTGAGCCACCCGGCCAGTGTCGACTCACTGCCGACCTCGGCGAACCAGGAGGATCATGTCTCGATGGCTACCCATGGCGCGCGGCGGCTGCTGACCATGGCGGAAAACACCGCCGGCATCGTCGGCATCGAATTGCTTGCCGCCGCCCAGGGCATCGAATTCCATCGCCCGCTGCAAAGTTCGGAGCGGCTGGAGGCGGCGCATGCGCTGATCCGCCAGGCGGTGCCGGCTTATGACCAGGACCGCTTTTTCGCCCCCGACATCACTGCTGCCAGTACCCTGGTGCAGCAGGGCGTATTCAGGGCCTGGGTATATAATCTTATGGTGTCTATTTAAACATTGATCGCGCAATAAGGGTGTTTTCTGCTATGATGCCTTCCATTGGAACAGGGGGCATGCGATGGCGGTGTTCGACGATTGCTTCAGCTTCGTGATCGGGGTGGAGGGCGGCTACACCGACAACCCGAACGACCCTGGCAACTGGACCGGCGGCGCACCCAATCAGGGCCAGCTCAAGGGTACCAAGTTCGGCATCTCGGCCAAGGCCTATCCTGACCTGGATATTCCCAACCTGAGCCTGGCCGATGCTGAGGCGATCTACCGCCGTGACTACTGGAACAAGTTGCAGGGCGACAGCCTGCCCGCGCCGGTGGCCCTGGTAGCCTTCGACAGCGCAGTGAATGCCGGCGTGCGCAATGCGGCGCGCTGGCTGCAAATGGCGGCGGGAGCCACGCCCGATGGCGTGATCGGGCCGCAGACCCTGGCGGCAGTGGCGGCGAAGCAGCCGGGCGCCGTGGTGGTGGAGATGCTGGCGCAGCGCAACGCCTATAACTATGGGCTTTCGGCTGCGGCCAGTTTCGGCCTCGGCTGGTCGCGACGGCTATTCGCTGTGTCGCAGCAGGCCGCCATCATCCAGGCATAACGGCATGGTGGCGTAACCCTGCGCAATCGTGCGTCCAGGCGCAATCTCTGAGATGATTTCGGCAAGCGCGGCGCAACTTATTCCCTTCATGGTATAGTGCCGGCGGACAAGTTGCCGCAGTGGTGCAAATCCGGTTGCTTTCCGTGTCATTTGCCCCCATATGCCAGCGTAATTAGCCACATTCACTGGCGAGGCAAAGTGCTTCCTGGTCTCCACGATGCCCGGTTAGTCCGGCTGCATGACTATTGGGCGAGCAAGATCGGCTCGGACGGCGCGCTGCCGTGCCGCGAGGATCTTGATCCCCGTGGCATGGGCGCTGCCGTGCTGCCGTGGGTAATCCTGCTCGATGTTGTCGAGACGCCGAAGGGCCGCTATTGCCGGCGCTACCGCTATCGCGTTGTCGGCACCGAGGTGGTGGCGCGCTTCGGTTTCGACCCCACCGGCAAGCATGTCGACGATCTCGGCGATACCGAGATGATCCGCCTGGTGCACCGCTACATGGATGAGGCCGTGACCAGCCGCCAAGCCAGTGTCACGCAGACGCCCTTCATGGGTCCCGACCGCGAATTCCTCACCACCGAACGTCTGATCCTGCCGCTGCGCGACAAGGACCGGGATTGCGTCGCCAAGCTGATCGTGGTGCCCCTGGCCTAGTGTTGATAGGCTTGCTGCTGCTTTGTGGTATGCGGAGGCAGGCAATGGATCAGGAAATGCTGGCGGCGCGTCTGTTGTTCGAGGCGCGGCTGAATGTCGGTAAGCCGCGCGATATCGGCGACACGCCATTGGGCCGGCGCCGCATCGCGCCGGTGGAAGGCGGCATATTCAAGGGGCCACGCCTTTCCGGTCGCTTCCTGGATGGCGCAGACTGGCTGCTGCGTCGCCCCGATGGCGTCACGCGGATGGATGTGCGCACCACGCTCGAAACCGATGATGGCGCGCTGATCTATCTGCAATACCAGGGGATGCGGGCGGGGCCGGCCGAGGTGCTGGCGCGCATCGACCGTGGCGAAGTGGTCGATGCCAAGGATTACTACATGCGCATCGTGCTGAGCTTCGAGACCGGCGCGCCGCAATATGCCTGGCTGAATGCCATTCTTGCTGTCGGCTATGGCGACCGCCAGCCGGGCGGGCCGATCTACCGGGTGTTCGAGCTGCTTTAGGCCGCCTTGATCCCCAGCCGGGCGAGGCGATGCGCCTCGGCGGCATTGACCGCGCCGGGCGGCAGCCTGCCGGCGGCGAGTGCCGCAACCTGGGCCACGGTATCGAAGGCCTGATGCGCCACGGCTTCCGGCGTCAGGCCGCCGATATGCGGCGTGGCGATCATGGTCGGCAGGGCAGCCAGGGACGGTGTCGGCATCTGGTCCGATGCGCGGCCGACATCCATCGCCGCACCGGCGAGATGGCCGCTCTCGAGCGCCTCGCGCAACGCTGCTTCATCCACCAGTTCGCCGCGCGCCAGATTGATGAAATAGCTGCCCTTCGCCATGGCGGCGAAGCGCCCGGCATGCATCAGCTTCTCGGTTTCGGCATTGGCCGGTGCCAGGCAGACGACGAAACGCGCGCTGCTGAGCAGCACATCCAGCGCCACCTGCCGCACGCCCGGCTCGTCGATGCGCTGATAGGGGTCGCTGGCCAGCACCTGCATGCCGAGCGCGCGGGCCAGTTGGGCGAGGCGGCGGCCGATGGCGCCATAGCCGATGATGCCAAGGCTGGAAGCGGATAGCTGCACGCCCATGCGGATGGCCGGCGGCTCGCCGGCGCGGTAGGCGCGCACCGCATCGCTCACCCCGCGTGCCAGATCCACCATCAGGCCGATGGCGAGTTCCGCCACGGAATCGATGAAGCCGGCGGTGGCGCGCGTCACCAGCACGCCGGCCTTGCTTGCCGCTGCGAGGTCGATGGTGCGGATATCCATGGCGCAACGCAGGAAGGCAACGAGATCGGGCAGGGCGGCGAACACGGCGGCCTCGCCGGGCGTCTGGCGGTCGGAAACGATCACGTCGCAACCCTGGGCGCGCTCGATCACTTCAGCCGTGGTCAGCGGCACATCGCCTTCATGCAGCAACACCTCGCCGTGTTGGCGCAGCGCGCTCAACGCGGCATCGCCGTAATAATTGTGGCGCGCGGCGGGGGTATGGGTCAGCAGGATACGCATGGCCTAACTCTTTGCACTCTTGCGCACCAGCTTCGCGGCGGCACGTGGCGGCGCCACGGAATCGCGCACCAGCAGGGAGGATGAGAAACGGAATTCGCCGGGCGGCGTCTGCGGTTCGGCCAGCCGCAGCATGATGCGGTCCACCATGGTGCGGGCCAGTTCGGGCAGCGGCAGCTTGATGGTGGTGAGGCGTGGCGCGGTATAGGCGCCGAGCGGGATGCCGTCCATGCCCACCACCGACATATCCTGCGGCACGCTGAGGCCTTGTTCGCGCAGGCCCGCCGTCAGGCCGATGGCCATCATGTCGTTGATCGCCACGGCGGCGGTCGGCTGTTCCGGATGCCGGGCCAGCGGCGCCGCCAGGCTTTGGCCCAACTCGGCCATTTCCTCGTCCACATAGCTCGAGCCGGTGCTGCCTTCGATCACCACGCCCTTGATGCCGGCCTTCTTGGCGGCGGCCATGAAGCCATCGCGCTTTTCGGCGCGGCTGAAGGTCCAGGCCGATGGCGTAACGAAGGCAATGCGGCGATGCCCCTGGGACACCAGGTATTCCACCGCCAGTGCCGCGCCGGCGGCATTGTCGGCGGAGACATAGTCGAGGATCGGCTCGCGGTCGCGCCGCGCATGGCTGTCGTAGCTCACCGCCACCATGCCGCGCTGGATCGGCGCCTCGAAATGGCTTTCGTCGGCAAGCGAGGAAATCACGATCACGCCGCGCACACCCTGCGACCACAGGTCGTCGATGAAGGCGCGTTCATGCTCGGGTTTGCGGTAGGTGTTGGCGACGATGACGCGATAGCCGTGCCGGCGCCAGGATTCGCCCTCGATCTCGCGTGCCAGCAGCCCGTAGCTGGGATTGCCCATGGAGGGCACCAGCAGGCCAAGCAACTGCACGCGGCCGGTCTTGAGCTGACGCGCGGTGCGGTTCGGCTGGAAGCCGAGTTCGCTCACCGCCCGCTCCACCCGCTGCAATGTCTCGCGGCTCATGCGGTCGGTGCGGCCGTTCAGCACATTGCTGACGGTGGAGATCGAAACTCCGGCGAGCCTGGCGACGTCATTGATGGTGGACATGCGCTTTTATCAGTTGATGCCGAGACGATTCGGCAGCCAGAGGGACACGACCGGGAACAGCACCAGTATAACGATGCCGACCACCAGGATGGCGAGATATTTCGCCATCGGCCGGGCGACATCCTCGACCCGCGTGCCGGTCATGGCGCAGGTGGCGAAAAGCCCGAGCCCAACCGGCGGCGCGAACAGGCCGAGGCCCATCGCCACCACCATCACGGTGCCGAAATGCAGCGGGTTGACGCCGAGCTGCGCTGCGATGGGGGTGAGCAGCGGGCCGAAGATGATCAGCGCCGGTGCGCCTTCCAGCACGGCGCCGAAGAATACCATCACCACGGTGGCCAGCAGCACGAACATGACGCTGCCATACTGGTGGCCGAAATCCACCATCACCTGGGTGATCATGGTCGGGATCTGCTCGATGGTGAGCGCATAGGCGAAGCCGGAAGCGGCAGCGACAATGAACAGGATGCTGCCCGACATGGTGGCGGAATGCACGAACAGCTTCACCGTCGCCTTCCAGGTCAGCTCGCGGAAGGCGGCGCCGCCGATCACCAGGGCATAGACCACGGCGAAGGCGGAAATTTCGGTGGAGGTGGCGATGCCGGCCATCACGCCGCGCCCGATCATCAGGATCATCACCAGCGAGATGATCGAGCCGACGACAAGCTGCGTCATCGAATGCTCATGGGTGCGCAGATGCTGCGGGTCGACCTTGCCGCCGAACCAGATCGCCACGGCGGCGAGCAGCAGGGCGAGGAAGATCGCCGGGATCAGGCCGGCCATGAACAGGCCCGCCACCGAGATATTGGCGACGAAGGCGAAGATGATCATGTTGACGCAGGGCGGGATGGTTTCCGCCATTACAGCCGTGCAGGCGAGCAGGCCGGCGGCTTCGTTAGGATCCTGGCGGCTGCGGCGCACGGCCGGCATGATGATGCCGCTCACCGCCGCGATATCGGCCAGCTTGGAGCCGGAAATGCCGGAGAAGATGGCGGTGGAGGCAATGATGATCAGGTTGATGCCGCCGCGCAGGCGGCCCATCAGGTGCAGCAGCAGGCCGATCAGGCGGGCCGACATGCCGTTCACTTCCATGGCGATGCCGGCCAGCACGAAGAACGGGATCGCCAGCAGCACGAAATGGTCGGCGCCGGCCGCCACCTGCTGCGAATAGATCACCATTGGCAGCGACGGATCGGCAAGGAAATAGACCAGCGAGCCGAAGGCAAGCGCGAAGGCAATCGGCACGCCGACGATGACGCTGAGCAGGAAGCCGAACAGCAGCAGCAGCAGCGGCGTGACTGCGGCTTGCGGCAGCAGGTGGTTCCAGACATAGACTGCCGCGACCATCAGGGCGCAGCCGATGAAGCTCTGCAAGACCTGGGTGCGGTCGCCATCCAGCGCGTTGGCCCAGGCGAACAGGGTCATGCACAGGCTGCCGAACACCACCGGATAGGCATAGATGCCGTGCGGCAGGCCGAGCGGCGTGGTCTGGTCGTGGCTTTCCATCGCCAGCGCCACCGAGGTGATGAACAAAGCGGTGGCGACGCCGGCAACGATCCAGCGGTTGATATGGCTGAGCATGCTATGCCAGGTGATCGGGAACTGGCGGTGCAGCACCTCGATGCCAGCATGCTGGCCACGACCCAGCGCGGTGCCGGCGCCGAAGAAGACCAGCAGCACCATCAGCGCGCGCGCCACTTCCTCGGCCCAATCGACCGGATCATGCAGGAAGTAGCGGAAGATCACCGAGGCGAATACCACCAGCACGTCGACCGCCAGGGCGATGCCGGCGGCATAGTCGAGGAAGCCGAGCAGACGGCGCAGGCCGGCACCGATGGCGCCGTAGCGCGCATAGAGCAGTGGTGCATCCGCCGCGTTACTGGTCATCCCCGCCATGATACGTTCCCCACCCGGTGTTCCTGTGTGTTTTTTAGTTCCCGGGCCGGCCTGAGCCTGTATGTGGCAGGCCGGCCCGGATTATAGCCGCGTGGGCGCGCTTAAGCGCGCGCCTTGGCGATGATCTCGAACAGCGGCTTGGTGGCCGGATACTGCTCGGCGAATTGGGCGTAGAGCTTATCCGACATCTGCTTGCCGATGGCCTTGCGGTCGGCGGCGGGGAAGGGGGTGAAGCTGACGCCGAGCTTTTCCAGTTCCTTGATCGCTTCCTTGGCCTTGCTGTCGGCCACCGCGCGCTCGGCGATGGTCGCCTCGCGGGCGGCGGTGTGGAAGGCGTCCTTCAGGTCGTTCGGCACCTTGGCCAGGCCGCGCTTGCCGACGCTGGCGGTCATCGGGCTGAACAGGTGGTCGGTCTGCAGGCAGAACTTGGTCACTTCGTAGAAGCGGTTCGACAGCACGGTGGCGGCGTCATGCTCGAAGCCATCCACCACGCCGGTCTGCAGGCCGGTGTAGAGTTCGTTGATCGGCATTGGCGTCGGCACCGCGCCCATCAGCTTGAAGGTCTCGATGAAGGCGGGGGCGGGCAGCACACGCAGCTTCACGCTCTTGAGGCCGTTGAGGTCGGCGGCCTTGGTGCGGGTGTAGACGCTGCGGGCGCCGAAATGGAAGCCCCAGCCGAGCACGCCGACGCCCTTGCGGTCCATCATCAGGTTGGCCAGCGCATCGCCCAGCCCGGCATCCAGCGCCTTGGCGCCATGCACGTAGTCATCGAACAGGAAGCCGAGATCGAGCATGCCGATTTCCGGCACGGCGGTGGCCCAGATCGAGGAACCGGTGATCATCATGTCCACGGAACCGATGATCACCTGCTGCACCACGTCGGCTTCCTTGCCGAGCTGGCCATTGGGGAAATAGTCCAGCCGGATGCGGTCGCCGACCTTGGCCTTGAGCCGCTTCTGGAACTCCTCGAACCAGATGTAATGCGCTGCGTTCGGGTCCACCGGCATCGAGGACGAGACGCGGAAGGCGATCGGTGCCTGCGCCTGCACGATGGCGGGCGTGGCGAAAGTGGCGGCGGCGGCGAGGCCGGCGGTTGTTCCAAGGAACGCGCGGCGAGAGAGCTGCGACTTGTGGCGCATGGTGATGTTTCCTTCCCGAAAGGTTTTGTTGTTTTTGGTAAAACGTTTTACTAAATCGTTTTATTAACCTATCGGGCGGAGCGCGTCAAGACCGTTCAGGAACGCTTGGGCTGTTCGGGCTTGGCTGAAGGCTTGGTGGATTTGGGTTTGTCGCCAACCGACAGATTGGTCCAGGCCGGCGGATCGCTGGCGGGGAAGGAATCGTCGGCGGCGATGGCAACCGTATCATCGCTATCAATACGGCGGCGCTTCGGGCGCGTGGGTGGCTGGTGTGGTGGCGGCTGATTTTTTGGCATGACGGAGAGACAACGCAGCAAGCGGCGTTTCGTTCCGAACTTAACGTCCGGTCTGCAATTCAATGGCCGCTTGCAGGATCGGCTTGGCCCAGTCGGGCGTGGCGCTGAGCGTTGCAATGTCGTCGTGCTGCGGGAAGGTTATGCGGCCAGCCGCCATCTCCAGCACGAGTACCGGGTCGGGAACCTCTTCGCCGGGGGCCGCTTCGGCGCTGTTGTCGAAAACTTGCAGCCGTGCGAGTTGCGGCAGCAGGCGGATCAGGTTGCTGCGCGCCGTTGTCCAGCGTTCGCGGATACGCTGTTCGGGAATATCGTGGCCGCCATGGGCAACGCGCAGGCGGACGCGGGCGATATGTTGTTCCACGGAGGCAAGGCCGCAGAACAGGATCATCACGTCATGACTCTGGCAGGCCCGGAGCAGCAGTGCGGCGAAAGTATTGCCGCCCAGTGTCGTCTCGAAGGCGTGATTGCTGCCCTCTGAGATGGCGCGTTCCAGCAACTCGCGGCTATGCAGCCAGGCGCGGCTGTCGGCTTCATCCTGCGTGAGGTGCAGTTCCTCGACCAGGCTGCGCGCGTAGCGATCAGGATTGAACCAGGCCAAGCCATGCTGTTGCAGCAGGGCGCCGCCGACCGAGCTTTTGCCGGCGCCGTTGACGCCGGCCAGCACCAGGATGAAGGGGCGCGGCGCGGGCATCGCGCTGGCTTAGTAGGAGCCGCCGGCCTTTGGTCGCGCTGTCAGCTTGCCCTTGGCGGCGAACAGGTTCGATACCCGGTCGGCGGCCTGCGGCTGTTGCAGGCTTGCCAGATTGGCATCGAAGCGCCGGCTTAGTTCATCGAGCTTGCCGGCCTCGCGCGCCTTGAGCTGTTCAATCTCCGCCGCCATCCGCTGATAGGTCTCGGCAGCCACCAGCACCATCTCGACCGTTGCATGATTGGTTACGGCAACGCTGCCGTTGCGCTGAACCATGCGCACGGTTTCGCTCCACTTGTTCTTCACCTGCGTGGCGGTCTGGCTCGGCAGGGTGTCGAGGTCGGGCAGGGAGGTCAGCATCTGGGCCTCTCGTGATTTGAAAAAAGTCACGTAATTATTGGGTATTTTATACATTTTGTATAATTTAGCTATTATTTTTCCGGGCAAACGGACCCCGAGGCGATTGCTGGCGCCAAAACGAAATTACCTAATTTTCCGGGAAATTCGATGGTGGGCGGTGCAGGGATTGAACCTGCGACCCCAGCAATGTGAATGCTGTGCTCTACCGCTGAGCTAACCGCCCGCCAGGATTGCCGCGTCCGGCGCCGGATGAACCGGGCCGTCGGGCGAAGGGGTTTCTAAGGGCCGGGGCGGGTCCTGTCAAGCGGCCTCGGCGCCTCGATGTGCGGCGCTTAATACAGCCCGCCGGTGCCCGCCGTGGGCGCCGCGCCGGCACTGCCGCCGGCCCCGCTGATCGCCTCGCGCTCATACAGCGAACCGTCCAGCACGTTGCGTTCGCCGGTCGGCTCGGTGCCAGGGCGGAAGGCTTCCAGGATCACGCCGCGGTCGCCGGGTTGGGCGGGGAGCCCGGTATCGGCTTGCACGCGCACCAGGCGCACGCCGGGCGGCACGCGGAACTGGATGCCGGGGCGGGTCTTGAGTGCCTCGGCCATGAAGTCGCGCCACACCGGCACCGCCACCGAGGCGCCGGTCTCGCGCTTGCCGAGGTCGCGCGGCGTGTCGTAGCCGACGAAGACGCCGACCGCGAGATCGGGGCTGAAGCCCATGAACCAGGTGTCGAAGCTGTCGTTGCTGGTGCCGGTCTTGCCCGCCACCGGCTTGCCGAGATCGCGCAGCCGCACGCCGGTGCCGCGCTGCACCACGCCTTCCAGCATCGAGACCATCTGATAGGCGGTCACCGGATCGAGCACGCTCTCGCGTGTATCGGGCAAAGCCGGCTCGGCCTGGCCCTCGAAGGCCAGCGGGCGGCAGGCATCGCAGGGCCGCGTGTCGTGGCGGAAGATGGTGCGGCCCTGGCGGTCCTGCACCTTGTCGATCAGCGTCGGCGCGATCTTGCGGCCGCCATTCACCAGTTCGGCGTAGGCGGTGGTCAGCTTCATCAGCGTGGTTTCGCCGGCCCCCAGCGACATGGAGAGCACATTCGGCATGTCGTCGACGATGCCGAAGCGCTTGGCATAGGCGACAACCTTTTCCATGCCGATGGCCTGCGCCAGGCGCACGGTCATCAGGTTGCGCGACTTCTCGATGCCGACGCGCAGAGTCGACGGGCCGTAGAATTCGCGCGTGTAGTTGCCGGGCTTCCACAGCGGCAGGCCGGGGCCCTGGTCGAGCACGAAGGGCGCGTCCAGTACCAGGCTCGAGGGCGTGAAGCCGCTATCCAGAGCAGCGGCATAGACGAAGGGCTTGAAGCTAGAACCCGGCTGGCGCATCGCCTGCGTCGCGCGGTTGAACTGGCTGACCTTGAAATCGAAGCCGCCGACCAGGGCCAGCACGCGGCCGGTATGCGGGTCCATCGCCACCAGGGCGCCGCCGACTTCCGGGATCTGCCGCAGCGCATAGGCATCCTTCTGGCCCGGCAGCGGATCGGCGATGATCACGTCGCCGGGTTGCAGCACATCCGCAGCACTCTTCGGCACCGGGCCAAGCTGTACCGCGTGGGTGTTGCCGTTGCTGGTATCGAGTTTGGGCCGTGCCCAGCGCAGATCGGCATAGGCGATGCGGCCGGTACTGCCATCGCCGAAGCCGATCTCGGCAGCGTCGTTGGTGACAGAGATGACCGTGGCGATGCGCCAGGGCGGCAGGATGGCGCCCATCGGGATGGTGCCCGGCTGCTGCAGCAGGCCGGTGATGCGCAGGCGCCAGTCGGTGCCGGCGGGCAATTTTGCCAGCGGGCCGCGCCAGCCACCCGCACGGCGGTCATAGGCGACAAGGCCATCGCGCAAAGCCTTCTCGCCCGCTGCCTGGAGCACAGGGTCCATCGTGGCCCGAACCGAGAGGCCGCCTTCATAGAGGCCCTTGTCGCCATACCGCTGCGCCAGCGAGCGGCGCACTTCCTCGGCGAACCAGTCGGCGCGGGCGAATTCGGTTTCCGGCCGGGTCAGTGCCACCAGCGGCGTATCGCGCGCCTGCTTGGCTTCCTCGCGGGTGATCACGGCATCTTCCAGCATGCGGTCGATCACATAGTCGCGGCGCGCCTTGGCACGGTCATTCTGCCGCGTCGGATGATAGCTGCTCGGCGCCTTGGGCAGGCCGGCGAGATAGGCGGCTTCGGCGATGGTGAGGTCGTAGAGCGACTTGTCGAAATAGGTCAGCGCGGCAGCGGCCACGCCATAGGCGCCGGCGCCGAGATAGATTTCGTTGAGATAGAGTTCGAGGATCTTGTCCTTCGGGAAGGCGCGCTCGATGCGGAAGGCGAGGATCGCTTCCTTGGCCTTGCGGCTCAGCGACACTTCATTGCCGAGCAGGAAGTTCTTCGCCACCTGCTGCGTGATGGTGGAGGCACCGACGGGGCGGCGGTTCTGCGCCACGTTCAACACGTTCTGCACCACGGCCCGCGCAATGCCCACCGGGTCGATGCCGACATGGCTGTAGAAATTCTTGTCCTCGGCGGAGAGGAAGGCCTGAATTACCGTATTCGGCATCGCCGTCATCGGCACGAACAGGCGGCGCTCGCGGGCGAATTCGGCGATCAGGCGGCCATCGCCGGCATGCACGCGGGTGGTTACCGGCGGCTGGTAATTGGCAAGCTGCTGGTAGTCGGGCAGGTCGCGGCCATAATACCACAGGCCGTAGAGGCCGGCGGCGGCGGCGGCAAGGCTGCCGAGCAGGGCCAGGAAGAGCAGGGCGAAGAAGTAACGCAGCAACCGCATCGGGATGTCGGACCGCCTGGGGCAGAAAAGGGAGGCGCCGGTTCATAGACCCGCCAGCGCCTTCTGTACAGACCGATTATGGCAGCGATGCGGCGTTGAAATAACGGTCAATGGCTTCCGCCACTGCGTCCGCAAGTTGTGCCCGGCCGGTTTCGGAGAAAAGCAGCGCCTCGTCGCCCGGATTCGACAGATACCCCAGTTCCAGCAGCACCGAAGGGATATCCGGTGCCGCCAGCACGCGGAAATTCGCCGCCCGCATGCCGTTGCGGCGCAGCGGAATGCGCTCGGCCAGGGACGCGGCGAGCAACCCGGCGAAGCGGCCCGAGAGCCGCCGTGTATCGCGGCTGGCCAGATCCATCAGGATCGCCACCACATCATCCAAATCGCCGGCGGCACTGCTGTCGGCCAATTGATCGGCGCGGTTTTCCCGCAAAGCCAGGGCCTCGGCCTCGCGGTCGGTGGCATCCTCGGCGCGGGTATAGATGCTGGCACCCCGGGTGGCGCGGTCGGCGGCCAGGCTGTCGGCATGGATCGACAGGAACAGGTCGGCCTCGCGGCGGCGGGCGAATTCCATCCGGTCCATCAGCTTCACCGCCTGATCGCGCTCGCGGGTCAGGGCTACCCGGTAGCGCCCGGTGGCGCGCAGCTTCCGGGCCAGCGCCTGGGCCACCGCCAGGGTCAGTTCCTTCTCGTAGCGCCCGGAGGCCGAGATGGCGCCAGGATCATGGCCGCCATGGCCGGGATCGAGCACGATCAGCTTGCGGCTGTCGCGGCCCGGGGGGGCTTGTGGCGAGGCCGGCGCGGGGGCCACCGGCACGATGGTGGCGGGCAGCAGTACCGGCTGGGCGAAGGCGGCGACGAAGGCGGCGGGGTCGGCCGGCAGTAGGTCGATCACCAGGCGGTGGCCCCGGCCGCCCTGGGGCGGCAGGGCAAAGGCGCGGTCGACCACGGCGCCATCCAGCAGGCTGAAGCGCAGCCGGTCGGCACGCTCGTTGCTCGCCGGCAGGTCCAGGCGCTCCACCACGCCGGCGGCCAGCCGCTGCGCCGGGCCGGCGGCGAACACCGCCTGTTCCAGTTTCAGGGTCAGGTCTAGGCCGCCCGGCTCGTTCAGCAGCAAGGCGTTCAGGGGCCGGTCGGCCTCCAGCACCAGGCGGGTGAGGCCGGCATTCAGGCTGAGATCCACCCGCTCCACCCGGGCAACAGCCTGCGCCACTGCCTCGGCAGGGCCGAGACCGCACAAAAACATGAGAAAAATCAGTGCTTTGCGGATAATGTCGCGCCCCTGTAAAAGCCCCGTCAAGAAAGCTCTTGTCCCTGTGTCGGTAAAGAGGGTACTTTCGCAACCGCGAATATCCGAGTCAGCCTGCTTCGTCCAGCCTATTCATTAGACCGGTGCGGAGGGGCGGCGCGCGGATCGTGAGCCTGATCGCCCAAAATTACGGCCTGCCCAAAGGAGTGGCGGCTGCGGGCGAGGCGGCCTCGGCCCTCGCGCTCAAGACAGTACGGATCTGTATGAACCCTCGGAGCGGCCACCGGATTTCTGGTGGCGGCACCAGCCGGCGGCAACGCCGGTGAGCCGATCATACGGCGAGCGCTCGGGCCGGACCTGGCAGTAAATGCTGGTCGGCCGGCTGGAGCGCCCCGGATCGGCAATGCGGCGCCCGTCGCGCCCACGGCCCAGTCCTCAAGCCACACTGGCAATAAGAGGACAGGCCGAAGCAGGCGGCAGCCGCCGGTGCATGGCTCACCCCCGGACGCTCGGGTGGGGCTGGCTTCGAAAAGCAAAGGCGCCCGCCGTCTGTTATTCGCACGGGCAGCGCTGCGCCGCAGGGAATTGTGCCCATGGGCATGCGTATGTTGATTGATGCCACCCACCTGGAGGAAACCCGGGTCGTGGTGGTGAAGGGGACCCGTCTCGAGGAATTCGATTACGAGACCTCCACCAAGCAGGTATTGAAGGGTAATATTTATCTGGCGCGGGTCACCCGCGTTGAGCCCTCGCTGCAGGCCGCTTTCGTCGAATATGGCGGCAACCGCCACGGCTTCCTGGCCTTCGGCGAAATCCATCCGGACTACTACCAGATTCCGATCGCCGACCGTCAGGCCCTGCTTGAGCAGCAGGCCGAGGAAGAGGCGCGCGCCGCCCAGGCCGAGGATGAGGAATTCGAAGCCGAGGAACGCCGCCGCCGTCGTCGCCGCCGTCATCGTGGCGGCCAGCCGGCGCGCAATGCCGAAGGCGGTGCGCCGCTGGACGAGCAGGCCCAGGCTGCCGAAGGCGAAGAGGGCCTTGGCGACGATCATCTCGACGATGCCCATCTCGATGATAACGAGCATGGCGATGATGCCATCGACACCATCGAGACGGTGGAAGGCGACTACGACGCGGTGGAGGAAATCACCCCCGCGCGTCCGGGTTTGAGCGACGACGACAAAGCCGAGCCGATTGCCGGCCCGTCCTACTGGAATGTGCCGTCGCGCGCCGAAGCGGCCGCGCCGGAAGTCAGCGCTCCGGTGGAAATGGAAATTCCGCCGGCCCCGGCTGCGGCCCCTGTTGCGGAAGCACCGGTTGCCGAGGCTGCTGCCGTTGAGGCGCCCGCTCTCGAAGCCGCACCGGCTGCCGAAGCTGCGGCTGAAGCGCCGGTCGCCGAGGCCCAGGACGCTGCATCTGCCGAAGCGGTGGCAACCGAAGCCCGCCACGACGAGCCGCGCCATGACGAAGGCAATGGCGAGTCCGGCGGCGAAGGCCGCCATGATGAAAATGGTGGCGAAGGCCGCCACGACGAGGAAGTGCGCCGTCCGCGCCGCACGCATTTCTCGCGCCGCTACAAGATTCAGGAAGTGATCAAGCGCCGGCAGATCATGCTGGTGCAGGTGGTGAAGGAAGAGCGCGGCAACAAGGGCGCGGCGCTGACCACCTATCTGTCGCTGGCTGGCCGCTATTGCGTGCTGATGCCGAACACGGCGCGCGGCGGCGGTATCAGCCGCAAGATTTCCTCGCCCGCCGACCGCAAGCGCCTCAAGTCGATCACCAGCGAATTGGATATTCCGGTTGGCATGGGTGTGATCGTGCGCACCGCCGGCATGGAGCGCTCCAAGCCGGAGATCAAGCGCGATTTCGAATACCTGCTGCGTACCTGGGACAGCATCCGCGAGCGCACGCTGGAAAGCACCGCACCGACGCTGATCTACGAAGAAGCCGATCTGATCAAGCGTTCGATCCGCGACCTCTACTCGAATGACATCGACGAGGTGCTGGTGGAAGGCGCGCAGGGCTTTGAAGCGGCGCGCGACTTCATGGAAATGCTGATGCCGAGCCATGCCGAGCGCGTGCGCCCGTATCAGGACAAGATCCCACTGTTCCACCGCTATCAGGTGGAACAGCAGCTCGACAGCATGTTCACGCCGACGGTGCAGCTCCGCTCCGGCGGCTACATCGTGATCAATCCCACCGAGGCGCTGGTCTCGATCGATATCAACTCGGGCAAGTCGACGCGCGAGCACAATATCGAGGAGACCGCCTACAAGACCAATCTGGAAGCGGCGGAAGAGATCGCCCGCCAGTTGCGCCTGCGCGACCTCGCCGGCCTGGTGGTGATCGACTTCATCGACATGGAGGACAGCCGCAACATCCGCAAGGTGGAGCAGCGCCTCAAGGAATGCCTGCGCGGCGACCGCGCCCGCATCCAGGTGGGCCGCATTTCCGGCTTCGGCCTGCTCGAAATGTCGCGCCAGCGCCTGCGGCCGAGCCTGATCGAAAGCTCGACCATGCCCTGCCCGCATTGCCAGGGCCGCGGCTATGTGCGTTCCACCGAGAGCACGGCGTTGCAGGTGTTGCGCGCCATCGAGGAGGAAGGTATCCGCGACCGCGCCGGCGAGATCATCGTGTCGGTGCCGACCGAAGTGGCGATCTACCTGCTGAACCACAAGCGCGAGCGCGTCTCGGATATCGAGCGCCGCTATGTCATGCGCATCGTGGTGGCCGCCGATCCGTCCCTGGTGCCGCCGGACTATAAGATCGAACGCAGCAAGCCGCGCCAGCCGGGCGAGGTGCTGCGGCCCGAGATGACCCAGCGCAGCGAATCGCCGCGACCGATCACGCAGCAGAGCAGCTATGCCAATGCTAACGAGGAATTCGCCCTTATCGACCAGGAAGGCGAGGCGGAGGATGATGCCGAGCTGATCGAGGGCGAAGGCGAGGGCGAGGCGGAAGCCGCCGGCGCCGAGGAAGGCAATGGCGAGGGCAATGGCCGCCGCCGCCGCCGCCGCCGTCGCCGTCGTGGTGGCCGCAATGGTGAAGAAGGCCGGGGTGATGAAGCGCGCGGCGAAGGTGCCGCCGCCGAAGCCGTGCCGCAGGATGGCGAAGGTTTTGCCGCTGCTGCCGATGGCGTCGAGGGCGATGAGTCGGGCGAAGACGAGGAAGGCGAAGAGGCCGAGGGCAGCGAAGCCAACGACCAGAATGGCGGCCAGAACGAGGGCCAGGGCGGTGAGGGTGAAGCCCGCCGCCGCCGCCGTGGCCGCCGTGGCGGTCGTCGCCGTCGCCGCGAGGAAGGTGGCGCCGAGGGCGGTCAGCAGCCGCAGCAGCCGCGCCAGGATGACCGTCCGCGCCGCGACCGCGACTATGCCGCGCAGCCGAGTGGTGATTTCCTGACCCCCGCAGCCATTGGCGCCATGCTCGATGGCGGCCCGATGCTGGATATCGACCTGGACGAACCGCCGCCGCCGAAGCCTGTTGCCGTACCGGCCCCGGCGCCGGTCGCTGCGCCGGCACCGGTGGCTGAAAAGCCGGCCGAGCCGGTTGCCCCGGCTCCGGTATCAGCGCCCGAAGCGTCGGCCGAAACCCTGGCCGAAACCGTGAAGCCGGTGCCGGCCGCGCCGGTGCATACCGGCCCGGTATTCGAGACCGTGGTGGTCACGGCCGATGGCAACCAGGACAAGCCGGCCGAGCCGCCGGCGCCGAAGAAGGGCTGGTGGTCGCGCTAAGCGATCCAGTGATCCCGAACAAGGAAAGGGCGCGGCTTGACCGCGCCCTTTTTTATTAAGGATTGCGCTATAGGCTGGCGTCGATGAGCCCGCCGCCGACCCCGATCTTCATCATCAGCTACAACCGCCTTGGCGTGTTGCGACGTGGCCTTGCGTCTTTCCGCCGACTGGCGCGGCCGCTGGAGATCGTAATCCACGACAACGGTTCGACCTATCAGCCGCTGCTCGACTATTACGACCAGCTTGTCGCCGAAGGTGTGCGCGTGCTGCGCACCGGCAAGAAGGCGACGCAGCAGGATGACCTCAACTCGGTTGCCGATACCGTGGCGGCGTATTTCGCCGATCGTGCCCCGGCGAATTATGTGGTGACAGACCCGGACATCGAACTCGATCCGGCGGGCGCTGACATGCTTGACCTCTATGACGCCATCCTGGCGGCGTCGGCGGAGGTCGATGTCGTCGGGCCGATGCTGCGCATGGACGACATCCCCGACAGCTACCCGCTCAAGGGAGAAGTGGTAAGCCGGCACTGGCACAAATTCTGGAAGCATCGGACGCGCCGCTTTCCGTGGCGCGGCGGCGAGGTGAAGCTGGTCAAGGCCGTTGTCGATACCACCTTCGCGCTGTATCGCGCCGGGCTGCCGTTCGAGCGGCTGCGGCCGGCATTCCGCAGCTATCCGCCCTATTGGGCGCGTCATCTCGACTGGTATATCGATCCGACGGAGATGAACGAAGACCAGGCGAATTACATGGAAACCGCTTCCGGCGTCAGCTATTGGGGCGGCCCGCTGCTGCGCAAGATGATCCGGCGCCAGCAGCGCGACGAAACCATCTGACACCAGGTCAGGAAAAGGCGTTCCACAGCATGAAGCCGCCGGCAAACACCATCATCGCATCCATCAAATAGCGGAAGGTATCGGGCGAGAGGCTGAGTACGAAGCGCTTGCCGAGGAAGCTGCCGGCCATTACCGCGCCGCCGGCGATCAGGCCCTGCAGCACGATCTCCCAGGGCAGCGCGCCAAAGGCTTGGAACACCGCCGCCTTGGCGATGTAGATGCCAAGCGAGCCGGCCGCCTCGGTGGCCAGGAAGGCGCCTTTCACCAGGCCGATGCCGAGGAAGACCGGCACGCTGATCGGTCCGGTGGAGACCACCACGCCGGTGAGGTAGCCGATGGGAATCCCGGCTAGCGCCAGTTGCCACAGCGTCAGCCTGAAGCCGCGCGAAGCCAGCCAGTGGCGCAGCGGCACCATCAGGATGAAGAAGCAGCCGAGTGCGATATCGACCCAGAAGCCCGGCAAGGCCACCAGGGTGCGGGCGCCGAGGGCTGCGGCAGGTGCGGCGGTGATTGTGTAGGCAGCGAAGGCACGCCAGTCGATTTCGCGCCACCACAGCAGGATGCGCGAAAGATTGGCCGCCAGTGCGGTGATCGCCATGATCGGCACAGCGGCTTTCGGCCCGAACTGGTAGACCAGCACCGGCATCAGCATGATCGAGGAGCCGAAGCCGACAATGCCGCTGATGCCGCCGGCCAGCAGGCCGACCAGCAGCACGAAGCCGTAGCCGATGACGGACTCAGCCATGCTGCGGAACGCCCATGCTGCGGAGTGCGGTGGCTTAGGAGAAAGCCTTGAAGGTGATGATGGTGAAGGTGTCCTTCACGCGCGGAATGGTCTGCAGCTTATGGACCACGAAATGGCCGATATCCTCGCCATCGGGGAGGTAGCACTTCATCATCAGGTCATACTGGCCGGATACCGAGTGGACCTCGGAAACCTGCTCGATGGTCTCCACCGCCTGGGCCGCCACGTCATAGGCATGGCCCAGTTCGCACTTCACCATCACGAAGATCGTCTGCATCACCGGCTCCGCTTGCTGCTGGCCTCAACTTACCGCTGGCTTTAACGCGGCCAGCATGTCAGAGGGGCAGTGTATCAGCCGCGCTGCGCCTTGCGTACCGGCCGGCGCAGGAAATCCGGCACATGGTCGCCCATGCCCACCACCGGCGGGTCGCGGCCATCCTCGCGGTCATGGCGGTTGCGGTTGCGCTCGGGTTTCTGGCGCTCGGCCTTGGCCCGATCTTCCCGAGGTTGCCGGTCTTCGCGCGGCGCCCGCTCTTCACGGGGTTGGCGCTCTTCGCGGGGCTGGCGTTCCTCGCGCGGCTGGCGGGGTTCGCGGGCCTGGCGTTCCTGGCGCGGACGGTCTTCACGCGGCTGGCGCTCCTCGCGAACTGCGCGGGCTTCCTGCTGCGGCTGTTCCTGCCCCGGCTGCTCAGCGGTTTCAGCGGCGGCTTCCGGCGCGGCTTCCCGCTCACGGTTGCGGCCCCGGTCGCGGCCACGTCCACGATCCCGGTCGCGGCCTCGCTCGCGCCCACGGCCGCCGCGCTCGCGGCCACCTTCACGGCCACCCTCACGCGGCGCCTCACCCTCGGCGGCTTCGGTCTTGCCGGCTTCGAAGCCGGCCAGTTCCACCACCGGGATCTCGCGGTTGATCAGTTGCTGGATGGCGCGCACATACTTGGCGTCCTCGTCGGTCGCCAGCGTGTAGGCGCGGCCTTCCATGCCGGCGCGGCCGGTGCGGCCGATGCGGTGCACATAGTCTTCCGGATGCGTCGGCACGTCGAAATTGAACACATGCGACAGGCCCTGCACATCAAGGCCGCGCGCCGCCACATCGGAGGCGACCAGCAGGGCGATCTCGTTGCGCTTGAATTTTTCCAGCGTCGCGGTGCGGGTGCCCTGGTCCATGTCGCCATGCAGCGGGCGGGCATCGAAGCCATGCTTCTGCAGCGACTTGGCCAGCATGTCCACATCGCGCTTGCGGTTGCAGAAGATGATGGCGTTCTTCACCTGCTCGGCGCGGATCAGACTGCGCAAGGCCTCGCGCTTCAGCATGTGGCCGACATAGACCAGCCCTTGAGTCACGGTCTCGGCGGTGGTCGATTGCCGCGCGACGGCAATTTCCTTCGGATTGCTAAGGAACTTGTCGGCCAGCTTGCGCATCTCGGGCGGCATGGTGGCGGAGAAGAACAGCGTCTGGCGCAACGGCGGCAGCTTAGAGCCGATCTTTTCGACATCGGGCATGAAGCCCATGTCGAGCATGCGGTCGGCTTCGTCGATGACAAAGACCTGCACGCCGGTGAGCATCACCTTGCCGCGCTCGAAATGGTCGAGCAGGCGGCCCGGCGTGGCGATCAGCACGTCGACGCCACGGTCGAGCAGCTTTTCCTGGTCGGTGTAGTTCACACCGCCGATCAGCAAAGCCATCGACAGGTTGGAATACTTGCCATAGGTGGCGAAGCTGCTTGCCACCTGGTCGGCCAGCTCGCGGGTCGGCTCCAGGATCAGCGCGCGCGGCATGCGGGCGCGGACCCGGCCACCGGCCAGGATGTCGATCAGCGGCAGGGTGAAGCCGGCGGTCTTGCCAGTGCCGGTCTGGGCGGTGCCGAGCACGTCGCGACCGGTCAAAACGATCGGGATGGCCTGCGCCTGAATCGGGGTCGGCTGCACGTAGCCCGCATCGGCAACGGCCTTCTGCACCGGCTCGCTTAAGCCTAGACTATTAAAATCCATGGATTTCCGCGTGTTTAGGGGAGCGGGAGGGCCGGGCGAAGCGCAAACCGGCCCTGCTGCGGCCCGGACAAGACCACACGGATGCCCTTGAGTCAATCCCTGTTGGAGGCCCTGGAAACAGCAAAATCAATCGGTTAGTGTCGGCAAACAAGCAATAATTACCGCGCCTCCAGCAAGGTGCCAGCAGGGTGATCGAGATGCAGTTGATTGATGAAATCGTGGCCCGCAAGCAAGACCTCACGGCCTGGCGCCGCGACCTGCATGCCCATCCCGAAACTGCTTTCGAGGAACACCGCACCGCCGACATCGTGGCCGAGAAGCTCAAGAGCTTCGGCATCGAGGTGCATCGCGGCCTGGCCAAGACCGGCGTGGTCGGCACGCTGAAGGCCGGCAACGGCAACCGCGCCATCGGCTTGCGCGCCGACATGGATGCGCTTGACCTGCATGAACTGAACGACTTCGCGCACAAGTCCACCTATCAGGGCAAGATGCATGGCTGCGGCCATGACGGCCACACCACCATGCTGCTCGGCGCCGCTCAGTATCTGGCCAATTCGCGCAAGTTCGACGGCATCGTGCATTTCATCTTCCAGCCGGCGGAGGAGAATCTGGCCGGCGGCAAGGTGATGGTGGACGATGGCCTGTTCCGCCTGTTCCCCTGCGAGTCCGTATTCGGCATGCACAACATGCCGGGCTACGACATCGGCAAGTTCGCCGTGCGCGTCGGCCCGATGATGGCCTCCGCCGACATGTTCTGGATCAAGATCCGCGGCAAGGGCGCCCATGGCGCCTACCCGCACCAGGGCATCGATCCGGTGGCGATCGGCGCCGAGATCGTGCTGGCGGCGCAGCATATCGTCGGCCGCAATGTCGATCCGCTGCAACCGGCCGTGGTCAGCATCTGCCAGTTCAATGCCGGCCACACCACCAATGTGATCCCGGAAGAGGCGACACTCTCGGGCACCGCGCGCGCCTTCTCGCCGCAGGTTCAGGATCTGATCGAATCACGTTTGCGCCAGATCGTCACCGGTATCGCCGCCACCCATGGCGCGGTGGCCGAACTGGATTATCAGCGCCGCTATCCGCCCACCATCAACACGGCCGATGAAACCGAACTGGCGGCACGCGCCGCCGCTGCCGTGGTCGGCCAGGATAACGTGTTGCGCAACCTGGCGCCCAGCATGGGCGCGGAAGACTTCGCCTGGATGCTGCGCGAGAAGCCGGGTTCCTATGTCTGGATCGGCAACGGCGCCGGCGAGGGTAGCTGCATGATTCACAACCCGCATTATGATTTCAACGACGAAGCCCTTACCATCGGTGCCAGCTACTGGGCGCGGCTGGTGGAGATGGCTTTGCCGGCAGCCTGATATCAGCCGGACACCCAGCGGAGGGGAGACGCATGGGCTTCAAGGTGAAATTCTGGGGGGTGCGCGGCAGCATCGCGACGCCGTCGCCGCGCCATATCGCCTTCGGCGGCAACACGTCCTGCGTGGAAATGAAGATCGGCGGCCGCATCCTGATCTTCGATGCCGGCACCGGCATTCGTAATCTTGGCCATTGGATGCTGCGTCGCGGCGACAGCAGCGCCGATCTGATGCTCTCCCACACCCATTGGGACCATATCAACGGCTTCCCGTTTTTTTCGCCGGCCTTCCGCAAGAACAGCCGCTTCGTTGTTCGCGCCGGGCATGTCGCCGACCGTGGCGGCATCGAACGCGTGTTCCGCTCGCAGATGGCGGAGCCGTTTTTCCCGGTGCCGCTGGACAAGATGGGCGCCGAATTCGTGTTCCAGGATTTCCGTGCCGGTGACCGCTTCTCGCTCGGCGATGGCATCAGTGTGCGCACAGCGCCGCTCAATCATCCCGATGGCGCCACCGGCTACCGCGTCGAATATGGCGGCAAATCGGTCTGCTATGTCACCGATACCGAGCATGTGCCGGGCAAGCCGGACCAGAATATCCTGGGGCTGATCGAAGGCGCCGACCTGGTTATCTACGACAGCACCTATACCGACCGCGAATTCGAAAGCCATGTCGGCTGGGGCCATTCCACTTGGCAGGAAGGCGTGCGACTCTGCCTGGCGGCGCGGGTGAAGCAGCTTGCGATCTTCCATCACGATCCCGATCATGAAGATGCATTCATGGAGCGTCTGGAAGCCGATGCGCGCCAGATGTGGTCCGGCGCGCTGGTGGCGCGCGAAAACATGCGCATCAACCTGCTCTAGGATCAGCGGCGATGGCCAAGCTCTATCTCGTGCGGCATGCCAAGGCGGCAGCGAATTTCGCCGAAGCCGAAGACCCCGGCCTCTCGGATGAAGGCCGCGAAAGCGCCGTCGATCTGGCGCTGAAGCTCGAAGCCCTGGGGCCGTTGCCGGTGCTTAGTTCGCCGCTGCAGCGGGCGCAGGAAACCGCAGCGCCTTTAGCCAACCGCTGGGGCAGCGTTGCCGAAATCTCCGCCGCCGTGTCGGAAGTGCCGACGCCGCCGGAAATCGCCATGCAGGGCCTGGCCGCGCGTGGCCCATGGCTGAAGCGGATCGCGGCGCAGCGCTATGCCGATCAGCCCGGTATCCTGCGTGCCTGGCGCCAGGGCGTGGTCGGCTCGCTGCTCTCTTGCCGCAGCGATATTGTCATTTTCACGCATTTCATGGTGATCAATGCCGCCATGGGCGCGGCGCTCAAGGATGATCGCCTGGTGCTGTTTCAGCCGGCGCATTGCTCCTGCACCGTGTTTGAAAACGGCGATGGCTCGTTGAAGCTGCTGGAACGCGGCGCTGAAGCATCGACTCAGGTGCTGTAAGCCGGCAGTCCGCTTATTACGCTGGTATATTGTATAATTTCCGCATTCCCACGAATCTTGGTGCGAATGGCTTGGCGGCGGTAGCTGAATGCCGCTAGTCTCGCGCCGCCTGATTGCCGCCATCTGATGGCTCCTGAGGATTGAAACCGCACCGTGCCGAAAAGCAAGGCCACCGCAGCGATACCCGAGACCCGCACCACGCCGCAGAACGGCGCGGCGGCGACCGAGGCTGCACTTGCCGTGCCGACGGGCTATGTGCTGGAAGAGCAGGTGGGGCATCTGATCCGCCGCGCCCACCAGCGCGCCACCGCCATCTTCATCGGCACCATCGGCGATGCCCAGGTAACGCCGACGCAATATGCCGCGTTGGTGAAGCTGTATGAGGCCGGCGAGTTGTCGCAGAATCATCTTGGCCGCCTCACGGCGATGGACCCGGCGACGATCCAGGGCGTGATCCGCCGCCTGGCGACGCGCAAGCTGATCGCGCACCGGCCGGACAAGAGCGACAAGCGCCGACGCTATCTCAGCCTGACGCCGGCTGGCCGCGCCCTGGTGGAAGGCCTGGTGCAGAACGGCCCCAAGGTGACACAGATCACGCTGGGTCCGCTCTCCGCCGCCGAGCAGGCGCAACTGCTCGCCCTGCTGAAGCGGATTACCTGACGGGATCAGAAGCCGCGTCATTCTCGCGAAAGCGAGAATCCCATTTTTCATGCGAAATGGGACCCTCGCCTGCGCGAGGGTGACGGCAATGGCAAGCCAGCAGCCTTACTGCTCGACGAAAGCCTTCTCGATCACGTAATGGCCGGCGCCGGTGGTGGAGCCTTCTTCCCATTTGCGTTCATCGAGATAGGCGCGCATGTCGCGCAGCATGTCCGGGCTGCCGCAGAGCATGACGCGGTCCTGCGTGATATCCAGGGGCGGCAGACCGATATCCTGGAACAGCTTGCCGCTGCTGATCAGATCGGTGACGCGGCCCTGGTTGCGATAGGCTTCGCGGGTCACGGTGGGATAGTAGATCAGCTTATCGCGCGCCATTTCGCCGAGGAATTCGTGTTCCAGCAGTTCGCGCGTGATGTAGTCCTGGTAAGCCAGTTCGCCGACGGTGCGGGTGCCATGCACCAGGATCACCTTGTCATAGCGCTCGTAGGCTTCCGGGTCCTTGATGATGCTCATGAACGGCGCCAGGCCAGTGCCGGTGGCGAGCAGGTAGAGATGCTTGCCCGGCACCAGATTGTCCTGCAGCAGCGTGCCGGTCGGCTTGCGGTTGACGATGATGCGGTCGCCGACCTTGAGATGCTGCAGCCGCGAGGTGAGCGGGCCGTTCTGCACCTTGATCGAAAAGAATTCGAGGAAGTCCTCGTGGTTCGAACTCACCATGCTGTAGGCGCGCAGCAGCGGCTTGTTGTCGACGATCAGGCCGATCATCGCGAACTGGCCGTTGATGAAGCGGAAGCTCGGCTCGCGCGTGGTGCGGAAGGTGAAGAGCGTGTCGGTCCAGTGATGCACATAGGTCACCGTCTCCTCGCGCAGATTGCCGCCCGGCTTGAGCGCCGGATGGGTGGAGGGGGCAGCGGTATCGGCAACAGGAGAGGCAGTCATGGTTCTGGCTTCACGATCCGGGAGAGGCGCAGGGAATGGCGGGGACCAAATTCATATGTACACTTACAATCATCCGGCCCGACCGTCCAGCGCAAATATCTGGGGGTACGCATCGGGGGCAAACATATTGTCCACTAGGATTTAAGCAATACCCAATTAATGCATTTTAATAGTGTTGATTGCCGGACACGCGGTTTTCGACCTGCCCAGGCTTTGAGCCACAACTGCCGCTTTTTTGACGTTGCTTTTTTTGAAATCACACGGCAGCATCATATGTACACAAATGAGGTTCACGAGCGGGTGGGGGTCCCAATCGGAATGGCGTCGTATGCACGTCCTGCGAGCCTGAGCGAGGCGCTGGAGCTTCTTGGCGCCACCGCTGGCCAGTCGTCGGTGATCCAGGCGCCGGTGATTCTGGCCGGCGGCACGGATTATTACCCGGCCCGGGTCGGCCGTGCGCTGGACGACGACCTCATCGACATCACCGCCATCCCCGAATTGCGTGGCATCCAGGAATTGCCCGACTATTGGCGGCTCGGCGCCACCACCACCTGGAGCGACATTGCCGAGGCCAGCCTGCCGCCGCTATTCGACGGCCTGCGCCAGGCAGCGCGCGAGGTTGGCGGCACCCAGATCCAGAATGCCGGCACCATTGCCGGCAATCTCTGCAATGCCTCGCCGGCCGCCGATGGCGTGCCTATGCTGCTGGCGATGCGGGCGCGGGTGGAATTGCAGCGCCGTGGCCGGCTGCGCGAACTGGCCTTGGGCGATTTCATCGCTGGCAACCGCCAGACCCGGCTGGAACCGGGCGAATTGCTCACCGCGATCCTGATTCCGAAATCGAAGAACCCGACGCGCAGCATCTTCATGAAGCTCGGCGCGCGCAAATATCTGGTGATCTCGATTGCCATGGTCGGCGTGGTGATCGAGGAATCCGCCGGCATCGTGCATGGTGCCTCGGTGGCGGTCGGTGCCTGCTCGGCGGTGGCGCAGCGGCTCACCTATCTGGAGGCCGAACTGATCGGTCGCCGCATCAATGCGGGCCTGGCGCATAAGGCGAAGCCGAAATATTTCGAGCAGCTCAGCCCGATCGACGATCTGCGCGCCGACGCCGCCTATCGCCGCGAGGCGGCCCTCACCATCACCCGCCGCGCGCTTGCCGCGCTGGCCAAGCAGCAGGGGTGACGCAATGCGCCTGGTCGTGAACGGAACCGCCAAGGACTATACCGGTTCGCCGGTGAAGCGACTGGCCGATGTGCTGCGCGATGATTTCGGCCTCACCGGCACCAAGATCGGCTGCAATGCCGGCGATTGCGGCGCCTGCACCGTGATGCTGGATGGCAAGCAGGTTTGCGCCTGCCTCACGCCGGCAGCCCAGGCCGAAGGCAAGCTGGTGATCACGGTGGAAGGCCTCAAGGCGCATGGTGCGCTCTCCCGCTTGCAGCAATCCTTCCTCCGCCATGGTGCCGCGCAATGCGGCATCTGCACGCCCGGCATGCTGCTGGCCGCCACCGACCTGCTGGCCGGCAATGGCCGCCCCAGCCGCGAGGACGTGCAGGATGCGCTGGGCGGCGTGCTCTGCCGCTGCACCGGTTACCAGAAGATCGTCGAAGCCGTGCTGGATGCCGCGCGGCACCAGCCGCTGCCCGTGGCGCCCGAAGCCGGCAAGGCCGTGGGGGCCCGCAGCGTCAAGGTGGATGGCCAGGCTAAGGTGGATGGCGCCGAGAAATACGGCGCTGATTCGATTCCGGATGATGCGCTCTGGCTGCGCATCATCCGCAGCCCGCATCACCGCGCCACCTTCAAGCTCGGCGATACCGCGCCGTTGCTGGGGAAATATGCCGGCCTGGTGCGCGTGCTCACCGCCGCCGATGTGCCGCGCAACGGCTATGGCATCTATCCCGATATCAAGGACCAGCCGGTGCTGGCCGATGGCCTGGTGCGCTATCGCGGCGAGGCGGTAATCGCGCTGGTCGGCAGCCGCGCGGCGGTCGAAGCAGTGCGCGAGGCCGAGCTGCCGCTGACCTATGCCGTGGAAGAACCGTTGCATGGCGTGAAGGCTGCCAGCGCCACGGGCGCCAAACTGGTGCAGGCGGAAAAGCCCGGCAACCTGCTGCTGCAGGGCGGCGTGATCAAGGGTGATATCGCCGCCGGCTTCGCGTCTTGCGCGGCCGTTGCCAGCGATGTGTTCCAGACCGCCTTTGTCGAGCATGCCTATATCGAGCCGGAAGCCGGCTGGGCGCGGCGCGTCGGCAACCGCATCGAGGTGCATGCCACGACGCAGACGCCCTACATGGACCGCGACGAGATTGCCGGCGTGATGAAAATGCCGCTGGATGCGATCCGCGTGGTGCCGACTGCCTGCGGCGGCGGCTTCGGCGGCAAGCTCGATCTTTCGGTGCAGCCGTTGATCGCACTGGCCGCCTGGCTGCTGGAACGTCCGGTGGCTTGCGTCTATACGCGACCCGAGAGCATGGCGGCTTCCACCAAGCGTCACCCGGCGACGATTACAGCGAAATTCGGCTGCGACAAGGACGGGGTTCTGGTCGCGGTGGAAACCAAGGCCGATTTCGATACCGGCGCCTATGCGAGCTGGGGCCCCACGGTGGCGAACCGCGTGCCGGTGCATGCCACCGGGCCGTATCATGTGCCGCATGTGCATAACTGGGGCCGCGCCTTTTTCACCAACGCGCCGCCATCGGGCGCCTTCCGAGGCTTCGGCGTGCCGCAGGCTGCCATCGCGCATGAGGCGTTGCTGGATGATCTGGCCGAAAAACTCGGCATCGACCGCCTGGAAATCCGCCGCCGCAATGCCTTGCGCGCCGGCCAGGCCACGGCCACCGGCCAGGTGCTGGAACATTCCGCCGGCTTGCCGGCCTGCCTCGATGCATTGGCGCCGCATTGGCGCGCGATGCAGGACGAGGTGCAGCGGTTCAACGCCCGGCGCAAGGGGCTGAAGCGCGGCGTCGGCATTGGCTGCATGTGGTACGGTATCGGCAACACCTCGATGTCGAATCCCTCCATTATGCGTGTGGCGTTGCGCGCCGATGGCCGCTTCACGCTCTATAACGGCGCGCTCGATGTCGGCCAGGGCTCCAACACCATCATGACGCAGATCACCGCCGATGCGGTGGGGGCGCCGATGGCGCTGTTCGACCTCATCACCGGCGATACCGATCGCACCGCCGATGCCGGCAAGACCTCGGCCTCGCGCCAGACCTTTGTTTCCGGCAAGGCGGCGGAATATGCCGGCCTCGACCTGCGCCGCCAGATCCTGCGCCTGGTCAATGCCGGCGAGAAGGCCGTGTTCCGCTTCGAGGGCAGCAAACTCCTGATCGAGGATGGCGGCACCACGCACCGCGTGGCGCTGGATACGTTGCCGCGTGTTGCCGGCGAAGATGTGCTGCTGGGTGAGGGCCGTTTCGATCCGCCGACCACGCCGCTGGATGCCAATGGTCAGGGTATTCCCTATGCCACCTATGCCTTCGCGGCGCAGATCGCGCTGGTCGAGGTCGATCCTGAACTCGGCAAGGTGAAGGTGCTGCGCATGGTGGCGGCGCATGATGTCGGCCGCGCCATCAACCCGCAGCAGGTGGAAGGCCAGATCCACGGCGGCATCGCGCAAGGCTTGGGCCTGGCGCTGATGGAGGAATATATCCCCGGCCGCAGCGAGAATTTGCACGACTATCTTATTCCCACGGTCGGCGACATGCCGCAGATCGAGGTGCTGCTGATCGAGGATGCCGAGCCGCTTGGCCCCTATGGCGCCAAGGGTGTCGGCGAACCTGGCCTGGTGCCGACCGCACCGGCCATTCTCGGCGCGGTGCGCGATGCCGTCGGCGTGCGCGTTACCCAGGTGCCGCTGCTGCCGCACCGGCTGCGCACGCTGACCCGGCAGAAGGAGGCGGCGGAATGAACGAACTCGCCACGCCGAAGGACGCGGACCTTGTCCGCTGCGATGCCTGTCCGGTGCTGTGCCGCATCCGCATCGGCAAGACCGGCGCCTGTGACCGCTATGCCAATGTTGAGGGCGTGCTGACCCGCGTCGATCCGCTGGTGGTGACGGAACAGGCGGCCAGTACGGGCCGCAACGTGGTGCCGTTCCTGGCCGGCAGCGAAGCCTGGGATGGCCAGATGATGGCCCCGGCGCCATTGCCCGCCTTCGTCACCGGCATCGGTGCCGGCACCACCTATCCGGATTACAAGCCGGCCCCGTTCATCGTTGCTTCCGAACACCAGGGCGTCGACATGGTGACGGTGGTGACGGAAGGCATCTTCAGCTATTGCGGCCTCAAGGTGAAAATCGACACCGACCGCTATCTCGGGCCGGAGCAGGCGGCGGTGCGGGTGAATGGCGAGGCCATCGGCCATGTCACTACCATGGAATACGGCTCGCAGATGCTCTCGTTGGGCGGCGTGCATCACCTCACCGGCGGCAGCAAGAAGGAAGGCACCACCACCTGCGATGCGATGCTGAAGCTTGCCAACAAGCAGGCGGTGACGGTGACCATTGATGGCGGCTCGGAAGTGGTGCTGCAGGCCGGCCATGCTCCGATTGTCAACGGCACGCCGGAGCAGCGCATGCGGGTTGGCTGCGGCTCGGCCACTATCGGGATTTTTGCCAAGCAATGGCATGGCCATGCCGATGAGGTGATCGTGGTCGACGACCACATCACCGGCGTGCTGACCGAACACCAGGCCGGCCGTTTCCTCGACATGCGCCCCGCCGGTATTCGCGTGCGGGGCCGCAAATCCACGCCGGGCCGCTATTTCCAGGTCGCTGAACCGGGCCTGGGCTGGGGCGGCACCAATGTCTCCGATCCGCTGGAGATCATCGAAAGCATCGACGCCAAGACCGCTTGGCCGGGCATGAAGCTGCTGATGGTTTCCACCACCGGCGAACATAGCGCCTGGTATGTACTGGACGAGCAGTTGAAGCCACAGCCGGCCGAGATGCCGGCGCCGATCACCAAGGTGGTGGAGCGTATCGCGGAGAATTGCGAGCCGTCGCTCTGCACCGTGCTGTTCATGGCTGGTGCCGGTGGTTCCTTGCGTGCCGGCGTCACCGAGAATCCGGTGCGGTTGACCATCAGCGTGAAGGACCGGCTCACCCGCGTCACCTCCGGCGGCGCACCGGTTTTTGTCTGGCCCGGCGGTGGCATCACCTACATGGTGGATGTGCTGGCGATGCCGGATAATTCCTTCGGCTATGTGCCAACGCCGGCCCTGGTCGCGCCGATTGAGTTCACCATGACGCGCGAGGATTACGCGGCCCTCGGTGGTCATATGGATCATGTGGTGCGGTTGGAAGACGTGCTGCGCGAGCCGCGCCTGACCCGCCTCAATCCCGCTACGAATCAGGGCGGCGCTACATGATGGGGCCGCAGGCGGCATGGCTGCAATCCGGGCAGGGCAGGCGCCTGCATCTGCAGCATGGCCCGATCGATCTGGTGATCGAGGCGTTCGGCACAGCCGATGCCGAGCAGGCCGCCTATACCAATGCCTGGGCGCGCTTCCAGACCATCCTGGATGAGCTGGTGGCGGAATTGCCGCTGCTGCGCCAGCCGCTGGGCGACGCGCATCCGTTGCTGCGCGGCAGGGTAGCGCGGCGCATGGCCGCTGCCTGCTGGCCGCATCGTAGCATGTTTATCACGCCGATGGCGGCGGTGGCCGGCTCGGTAGCGGAAGAGATCATCGCCGTCATGGCCGCCGCACCCGGTTTGCGCAAGGCCTATGTGAATAATGGCGGCGATATTGCTTTGCTGCTGGAAGGCAATGAGAGCTTCACTGCCGGCGTGGTGGGCAATGTCGATCAACCGCATATCGATGCGCGTGCTGAAATCCGCGCCAGCACGCCTTGTCGTGGCATTGCCACTTCGGGCTGGCGCGGCCGCTCTTTCTCGCTTGGCATCGCCGATGCGGTGACAGTGCTGGCCCGCAGCGCGTCGGAAGCCGATGCCGCCGCCACTGTCATCGCCAATGCGGTGAATGCTGATCATCCGGCAATCACGCGGCGCGTGGCATCCGATTTGCAACCGGATTCCGATCTCGGCGATCTGCTGGTCACCGAGAATGTAAGTACGCTGCCGATTGCACTGGTGCTTGAAGCCTTGTCGTCCGGCGCCGCGGTGGCGCATGATCTGAGACGCAAGGGCCTGGTCCAGGCGGCCTATCTTTCGCTGCAAGGCGAAACCCACGTGGTGGGCGGAGAGGCAATGCTGGTCGATAGGGCAGGGGGTGTGGCATGAGTCGCGTGGATGTGCGTAAGTTTTACCTGAGTGTTGAGGAAGCCTTCCATGAAGGCGGGCCGCGCCCGGAGAAGCCGTTGCTGCGTGCCGGCATTGCCGTTGTGCTGCGCAACCCCTTTGCTGGCCGCTATGAGCCAGACATCATGCCGTTCATGGATGAATTGAAGCCGCTCGGCCTGGAAATGTCGCAGCGCTTGATCAATGCGCTGGGCGGCGATCCGAAGCGGATCGAATCCTACGGCAAGGGTAGCATCATCGGCGAAGCCGGTGAGATGGAGCATGGCGCGCTGTGGCATGTGCCGGGCGGCTATGGCATGCGCGGCGCGCTCGGCGGCCCGAATGGCGGCGATACCAAGGCCATCGTGCCCAGCGTCACCAAGGTCGGCGGCATGGGCGCCAGCATCGATGTGCCGCTGCACCACGTCAACGCTGCCTATGTGCGCAGCCATTTCGATGCCTTCGAACTGCGCGTGCCGGATGCGCCGCGTGCCAATGAACTGGTTTACGTCATCGCCATGGCCACTGGGCCACGCCTGCATCACCGTGTTGGTGGCCTGCAGGCGCATGAGATCAAGGGCGAGGACGGCTTGCGTTAGCGTTTCTTCAGTTACACGAACGTCAACCCCACACGCGTATCAACCAAGGAGAAGAACACATGAACCGCAGGACCTGGTTGCTTACCTCGGCCATCATCGGCCTCGGCCTTGCCGGCCTCACCGCCCCGGCGCAGGCGCAGGACACGATCAAGATCGGCGAGATGAATTCCTACAAGAATTTCGCCGCCTTCCTCGAGCCCTACAAGAAGGGCTGGGAACTGGCTGTCGAGCAGGCCAATGCCGCCGGCGGCGTCATGGGCAAGAAGATCGAGATCGTCAGTCGCGACGATAACGGCAATCCCGGCGACGCCGTGCGCATCGCCGAGGAACTGGTGACGCGCGAGAAGGTTGCCTTCCTGATCGGCACCTTCCCCTCCAATGTCGGCCTGGCTGTTGCCAGCTTCGCCAAGGAGAAGAAGGTTCTCTTCATCGCCGCCGAGCCGCTCACCGACAAGATCGTCTGGGACCAGGGCAACAAGTATACCTACCGCCTGCGCGCCTCCACCTACATGCAGACCGCCATGCTGGTGCCGGAAGCGGCCAAGCTGAAGAAGAAGCGCTGGGCCATCGTCTATCCGAACTACGAATACGGCCAGTCGGCCACCGCCGCCTTCAAGCAGCTGATCAAGGCGGCGCAGCCGGATGTGGAGTTCGTTGTCGAGCAGGCGCCGCCGCTGGGCCGCATCGAGGCCGGCGCGGTTGCCGATGCCATCGCCGCCGCCAAGCCCGACGCGATCTTCTCCTCGCTGTTCGGCCCCGACCTCGCCAAGTTCGTGCGCGAAGGCCAGACCCGCGACCTGTTCAAGAATGTCTCGGTGTTCAACCTGCTCGCCGGCGAGCCGGAATATCTCGATCCGCTGAAGGACGAGGCGCCGGTCGGCTGGTGGGTCACCGGCTATCCCTGGTATGCGATCAACACGCCGGAGCATAAGGCCTTCGCCGACGCTTATCAGAAGAAGTTCAACGATTATCCGCGCCTCGGCTCCATCGTCGGCTATGCCACGGTGCAGTCGGCTGTCGCGGTGCTAAAGAAGGCCAACACGCTCGACATGGAAAAGCTGGTGGCGGCGATGAAGGGCCTGACCCATTCGACCCCGCTGGGTGACATCACCTATCGTCCGCAGGACAACCAGTCCACCATGGGCGCCTATGTCGGCAAGATCGGCCTCAAGGATGGCAAGGGCATCATGACCGACTGGTACTATGCCGATGGCGCCAAGTTCCTGCCCTCGGATGCCGAAGTCGCCAAGCTGCGCCCGGCCGAGTAAGTAAACTGCTGCCTATGCTGTCTCCCGCCCCGGCGCGATCCGGGGCGGGGGATCTCCCACCTCTCTAGCCAGACCGGAAAGCGGCCTTGCTCGCCAATATCGTCATCCAGTTCATGAATGGCCTTGCCGGCGCCTCGTCGCTGTTCCTGGTCGCCGCCGGCCTGTCGATCATCTTCGGCGTCAGCCGGATCGTGAATTTCGCCCATGGCTCGCTCTACATGCTGGGCGTCTATCTCGCCTACACTTTCGTGGAGTATCTCGGCCGCTCGACGTTGTTCGGTTTCTGGGGCGGCGTGGTGGCGGCTGCCATCGGCGTCGGCCTGATCGGCGTGGTGATCGAGGTACTGGTGCTGCGCCGCATCTACCGCGCCCCCGAACTGTTCCAGTTGCTTGCCACTTTCGCGCTGGTGCTCGTGATCAAGGACGCCGCGCTCTATATCTGGGGCGCCGAGGACCTGGTCGGCCCGCGTGCCGCCGGCCTGCGCGGCGCGGTGCAGATCATGGGCAAGCGTTTCCCGGAATACGATCTGTTCCTGATCATAATCGGCCCGGTGGTGCTGGGCCTGCTGTGGCTGCTGATGAACCGCACGCGCTGGGGCCGCCTGGTGCGCGCCGCCACCCAGGACCGCGAAATGGTCGGCGCGCTGGGCGTGAACCAGAGCGGTTTGTTCACCGGCGTATTCTTCCTCGGTGCCTTCCTCGCCGGCCTCGGCGGCGCGCTGCAGCTCCCCCGCGAGCCGGCGCAGCTCATGCTGGATATCAGCGTGATCTCCGATGCCTTCGTCGTCGTCGTGGTCGGCGGCATGGGCTCGATCGGCGGCGCCTTCCTGGCGGCGCTACTCATTGCCCAGGCCAAGGCCTTCTGCATCGGCATTGGCGATGTCACCATCTTCGGCACCGTCTTTTCGTTCAGCAAGTTCACCCTGGTGGTGGAATTCGTCATCATGGCCATTGTGCTGGTGGTGCGGCCCTGGGGCCTGCTCGGCAAGCAGCAGGGCGCGCAGCGCGGCGCCTTCATGGTCGAGCCGCCGCTCTATCCGCTGAACCAGACCTTCTGGCTCGCCGTGCTTGGCTGCGTTGTGCTGCTCGGCCTGCTGCCGCTCAAGGGCGATGGCTACCTGCTGGTGCTGCTGATCGATATCGCGGTCTTCGCGCTGTTCGCCGTCACGCTGCATTTCCTCATGGGACCGGCCGGCATGGTGAGTTTCGGCCATGCCGCGTATTTCGGCCTCGGCTGCTATGGCGCGGCTTTGGCTTTCCTGAAACTGAAACTGCCGATGGAAGTGGCGTTGTTCGCCGGGCCGCTGGCTGGCGGCCTCGGTGCGCTGGTATTCGGCTGGTTCTGCGTGCGGCTGTCCGGCGTCTATCTGGCGATGCTGACCCTGGCCTTCGCCCAGATCGCCTGGTCGGTGGTCTATCAGTGGGATGCTTTCACCGGCGGCTCCAACGGCCTGATCGGGCTGTGGCCATCCGACTGGCTGAAGAACAAGACCCTGTTCTACGCTTTCGCGCTCACGCTCTGCATCGCCGCTATTCTGTTCCTGTGGCGCGTGGTGCATGCGCCCTTCGGCTATGCGCTGCGGGCCGGGCGTGACTCGCCGCTGCGCGCCGATGCCATCGGTATTGACGTCCGCCGCTTCCAGTGGTTCGGCTTCGTGCTGGCCGGTATTTTCGCCGGCCTGGCTGGCGGCCTGTTCGCCTTTTCCAAGGGCTCGATCTCGCCCGAAACGCTGGCGGTGCCGCGCTCGGTGGATGGCCTTGTCATGGTGCTGCTCGGCGGCGTGCAGACGCTCACCGGCCCGGTGGCGGGTGCGGCGGTGTTCACCTGGCTGCAGGATACCATCGCGCGCAATACGGAATACTGGCGGGCCATCCTCGGCCTTACCATCCTGGTGATCGTGCTGGCCTTCCCGATGGGCATTGCCGGCTTCCTGAAACTGGCCGCCGCAAGGCTCAAGCCCCAGACGGAGGCCGTGCCATGACGGTGCTGACGGTTCTCGGCCTGCATAAATCCTTCGGCGGCGTGCAGGCGGTGCAGGATGTGCGCTTCGACGTCGCCGCTGGCGAATTGCTGGCGCTGATCGGCCCCAATGGCGCCGGCAAAAGCACCTGCTTCAACATGCTGAATGGCCAGCTCAAGCCCGATAGCGGCGAGGTGAAGCTGCATGGCCAGAGCCTGATCGGCATGGCGCCGCGCGATATCTGGCGCCTGGGCGTTGGCCGCACCTTCCAGATCACCGCCACGTTCAATTCCATGACTGTGCGCGAGAATGTGCAGATGGCGCTGCTGTCGTTCAACAGGAAGCTGATGAGCCTGTGGCGACCGGCCAACGGGCTTTACCGCGACGAGGCGATGGCCTTGCTCGACCGCGTCGGCATGACCGACCAGGCCGAACGGCCCTGCGGCATCCTGGCCTATGGCGACCTGAAGCGTGTCGAACTGGCCGTGGCCCTCGCCAATCAGCCGACATTGCTCTTGATGGACGAACCGACGGCCGGCATGGCGCCGAACGAGCGCTTGGCGCTGATGGATCTCACCGCCCGTGTTGCGCGCAAGGATGGCATCGCCGTGCTGTTCACCGAGCATGACATGGACGTGGTGTTCGCCCAGGCCGACCGCATCATCGTGCTCAACCGCGGCAAGCTGATCGCCGAGGGCAGCCCTGCGGAAGTACGCGCCAACCCGGAAGTGCAGGCGGTCTATCTCGGCTCCGGCGCCACCTTCGCGGAGGCGCACTGATGCTGAGCGTGAGCGGGCTGAACACCTTCTATGGCCGGGCGCATATCCTGGCCGACCTGGCGCTGGAGGCACAGCGCGGCGAAGTGGTGGTGCTGCTGGGCCGCAATGGCGCCGGTAAATCCACCACGATGAAATCGGTGATCGGCCTGGTGGCGGCGCAAAGCGGCGAGATCAGCTTCGAGGGCAAGCGCATCGACCATCTGCCGCCGCACCGCATCGCGCAGCTTGGCTTGGGCTATGTGCCCGAGGAGCGCCGTATCTTCACGGATCTCACCGTGATGGAGAACCTGGATATCGGCCGCCAGGCGCCGCGCAGCGATACACCGACCTGGACGCCGGAGCGGCTGTTTGAACTCTTCCCCAATCTCGGCCGCATGAAGGACCGCCCGGGTGGCCGCATGTCGGGTGGCGAGCAGCAGATGCTTACCATCGCGCGCACGCTGATGGGCAATCCGCGCCTGATCCTGCTGGATGAACCCTCCGAAGGCCTGGCGCCGGTGATCGTCGAGCAGATGGCCAAGACCATCCTGCAGCTCAAGGCCGAGGGCCTCACGGTGCTGCTGTCTGAACAGAACCTGCATTTCGCCCAGTTGGTGGCGGATCGCGCCTATATCATCGAGAAGGGCCGCATCCGCTACCAGGGTACCATGGCGGCACTCTCGCAGGATGCCGCCGTGCGCGAACAGTATCTTTCCGTCTGAGGAGTAGCTGCATGGCCTGGACCGTCGGCATCGATGTGGGCGGCACCTTCACCGACCTGATCGGCATTGAGCCGGAGCGCGGCCTGGTGTCGCTGGCGAAAGTGCCGACCACGGTGGAGAACCAGGCCTTCGGCGTGCTGGCAGCATTGGACAAGGCTGGCATCGCGCTGGCCGATACCGCCACCATCGTCCATGGCACCACCACCACCACCAACGCGCTGCTCGAGCGCAAGGTGGCGAAGGTCGGCCTGATCACCACGCAAGGCTTCCGCGACAGCCTGGAATTGGGCCGCCGCACGCGCCCGACGCCCTATGGCCTTACCGGCAGTTTCGAGCCTCTGGTGCCGCGCCAGTGGCGCCTGGAAGTGCCCGAGCGCATGGATGCCGATGGCAATATCGTAGTGCCGCTGGATGAAGCCGCGTTCCGCGCCGCCGTGGTGGCCTTGAAAGACGCCGGTTGCGAAGCCCTGGTGATCCATTTCCTGCACAGCTACATCAACCAGAGTCACGAGAAGCGCGCGCTGGAAATCGCCGCCGAAGAGTGGCCGAACGGCTATGTCACCGCCGGCCATGAATTGCTCTCCGAATACCGCGAGTATGAGCGCGGCACCACCGCCTGCGTCAATGCCAGCGTGCAGCCGGTGCTGCATCGCTACATGCAGCGCCTGGATGGCGAACTGAAAAATCGCGGCTTCGGGCGCGATCTGCTGGTGATGCAGGGCAATGGCGGTACCATCGCTGCCAGCATTGTCGCCGAGGCCGCCGTGAATACCGTGATGTCCGGCCCGGCTTCCGGCGTCATGGCCGCTGCCTATACGGCGCGCGCCGCCGGACTGCCGAATGTCATCACCTACGATATGGGCGGCACCTCGTCGGATGTCGGCCTGATCCAGGATGGCGTTCCGCAGGTCTCCTCCGAGCTTGAACTCGAATATGCCATGCCGATCCATGTGCCGATGGTGGATGTGCATACCATCGGCGCCGGTGGCGGCTCGCTCGCCTTCATCAACGAGGCCGGCATGTTGCAGGTCGGCCCGGAAAGTGCCGGCGCGCGGCCCGGCCCGATCTGCTACGGGCGTGGCGGCACGCGGCCCACCATCACCGATGCTAACCTGGTGCTCGGCCGGCTCAATCCCGATGGCCTGCTCTCGGTCGATAACAAAGTTTCGCTGGATGATGTGCGCGGCGCCATGGCTGGCTTGGGCAAGCCGCTGGGGCTCGACGCAGAGGGAGCGGCGGCGGCGGTGTTGCGCATCGCCAACGACAAGATGGCCAATGCCATCCGCATGGTATCTTTGAGCCGTGGCCATGATCCGCGCGACTTCGCGCTGTTTGCCTTCGGTGGCGCCGGGCCGTTGCATGCCGCAGCCCTGGCGCTCGAACTCGGCATCCCGAAACTGCTGATCCCGGCGCGGCCCGGCATCACCAATGCGCTGGGCTGCGTCGTCGCCGATCTGCGCCATGATTATGTGCGCACGGTAAACCGGCCGGTTGCCGCCCTGGATCCGGGCTTGGTGAAAACCGTTTTGCAGCAGCAGATCCAGGAAGGCCGCGACACCATCGCCCGCGACGGTGTGGCGGTGGAGGAAATCCAGGTGCTGCATACCGCTGACATGCAGTTCCAGGGTCAGAGCCATCTGCTCACCGTGCCGGTGCCGAGCCTCGACATAACCCCGGCGGAATTGCAGACCGCGTTCGAGGCCGCCTATTGGCAGCGTTTCGAGGTCGAACTGCCGGAAATCCGCGCCCAACTGGTGAACCTGCATACCGCCGTGATCGGCCGCCGCCCGCAATTGACGCTGGATCGCCTGCTGGCGGCAGCGCCCGCTGCCGATGTTGCTGGCGCCCGCAAGGGCATGCGCAAGGTGTGGTATGATGCCGGCGGCTGGCAGGATACGCCGGTCTATGACCGCGAACGCCTGCCGCGCGGGGTGACTTTCGCCGGCCCGGCAATTTGCGAACAACTCGACACCACGGTGGTGATCGATCCTGGCAACAGCGTGCATGTCGATGCTCTCGGCAATCTGATCGTTTCGGTGACGCCATGACAAAGCTCGATCCCGTAACTCTTGTCGTGATCCAGAACGGCTTGCAGCAGGTCTGCAACGAGATGGATCTGGCCTTCTGCCGCGCAGCCTTCTCGCCGGTGATCTCGGAAGCGCTGGACCGTTCCGATGGCATCTATCACCGCGATACTGGCGAACTGATTGCCCAGGGCGATCTCGGCCTGCCGGTTTTCGTCGGCACCATGCAATTCTCGACGCAAGCCGTGATCGAGCGGGCGCGCAGCCCGCAGCCCGGCGATATCTATATCGTCAACGATCCGTATCTCGGCGGCACGCATCTGATGGATGTGAAATTCGTCAAGCCGTTCTTCTATCGCGGCAAGCTGTTTTCCTGGCTGGCCAATACCGGCCATTGGCCGGATACCGGCGGCATGGTGCCGGGCGGCTTCTCGGCCAATGCCACCGAAGTGGAGCAGGAAGGCCTGCGGCTGCCGCCGGTGAAGCTCTACAAGCAGGGTGTGCTGGATGAGGAAATCCTGTCCATCATCCTCAGCAATATCCGCATCGCCGATCAGCGCATCGGCGACATCAAGGCCCAGGCCGCGGCCCTCTCGATTGGCGAGAAGCGGCTGACCGCTTTGCTCGACCGCTATGGCGCCGACACGGTGGAAGCGGCGATTGCCGAATTGAAGGCGCGCGCCTCGCAGCAGATGCGCGCCCGCATCCGCGCCATTCCCGATGGCGTCTATCGCGGTTCGGCGGTGGTTGATTCCGATGGCGTGGTGGACGAGCCGCTGCATATCGAGATGGCCGTGACCAAGCAGGGCGACGAACTGCATTTCGACATGACCGGGTCCAGCCCGCCCTGCAAGGGGCCGATGAATTCGGTGCTGGCCACCACCAAGTCGTCGGTCTATCTGGCGGTGAAGCATATCTTCCCCGATGTGCCGATCAATGCCGGCACCTTCGAGCCGCTGAAGATCAAGGATCCGGAAGGCACCTTCCTCTATGCCAAGTATCCGCGCCCGGTCTCGGGCTGCGCGGCGGAAGTCAGCCAGCGCATCGCGGAGGCGGTGTTCAATGCGCTGGTGCAGGCGATGCCGGATAAGCTGTTCGCGGCTCCCGCCGGCACATCCGGCAATCTCGCACTCGGCGGTTTCGATCCGGCGCGCAATCGTTCCTATGTCATGTATGTGATTTCCGGCGGCGGCTATGGCGGCTGGCATGGCGGTGATGGCATCAGCAATGGCTGTTCCACCATTGGCATTTCCAAGACCACGCCGATCGAGGTGATGGAGCAGTATTACCCGGTGCTGTTCGAGGAATACTCGCTGCATGAAGGCTCGGGCGGTGCCGGCAAGTATCGTGGTGGCTTCGGCGTGAATTATACCATCCGGCTACGGCGCGGCGAGGCGCGGGCATCAATGGTGATGGACCATGGCCGGACGGGGCCGCGTGGCGTGCTGGGCGGCGAGGATGGCGGCCTCAACACCGTGTTGATCGAGCGCGACAACAGCGGCAAATATGTGCCGCCGCATCTTTCCAAGGATCAGGATATCGCCATCAAGGTCGGCGACCGCGTGCGTGTCTCCACGCCGGGTGGCGGTGGCTATGGCGATCCGGCCGCCCGCGATGCCGCTGCCATCGAGCGCGATATCGCGCGCGGCTATTACACGCGCGAGCAGGCCGTGGCGCGGTTCGGGCGGCGCGCCGCCGCCGAATAAGCCATGCTGGCGGAATTGCTGCTGAGCATGACGGTGCGCTGCGAGCCGGCGGCGCGGCGGCTGGGCTATGGCCGCGCCCAGGTCGGGCTATGGTCGCGTTCGCGCCGCTGCGCCAAGGCCTGGGCGCCGCATCATGCCGAAACCCGCGCCTTTGTCGAAAGCCTGCTGGCAGGCCAACCACAGGGCGGCACCGCCTGGGTGCTCGGCGCCGGGCTGCTGGACGACCTGCCGCTCGCCGCCTTGGCTGCGAAATTCGACCGCGTGCTGATGGCCGATATCGCCTGGCTGCCGATGCAGCTCTGGCGGCTGAAGCGCTATCCCAATGTCGAGGCGCGGCTGTTCGATGTTTCCGGCCTGGCGCCCATGATGCTTGAATGGCGCGTAGGCAAGCCGCTGCCCGAGCCACAGCCTGCTGCGCTGCTGGGTTTGGATGTGGACAAGCCGGGTCTGGTACTGTCGCTCAATCTGCTATCGCAACTGCCGTTGCTGCCGCTGGAGAAGCTGGAGCGGGCAGGGCAGTCCTTCGCTACCCGCCAGGCTTATGGCCGCCGCATTGTTGCGGCACATCTCGCCGGCTTGCGGCAACTCGATTGCCGGGTCGGTCTGGTCAGCGAGCAGCGCCGCATCTTTCGCAATCGTGCCGGCGAGGTGGTGATGTCGGAATCGGCTTTGTTCGACATCACGCCGCCGGTTGCGGAGAAAGAATGGGGCTGGAACCTGGCACCGCTCGGCGAGATCGACAATCAGACCGCGCTGGAATTGCGCGTCTTCGCCAGCAGCGATCTCAGCGTTTCAGCGTAACGCTCTCAATCACGAAGCCGCGCTCCGGCGGATATTTGCGTAGCATCTTCTTGCGCACCGCATCCTCGTTGGCGGCACTCACGTCCTCGTAATTGATCTCGGCCCATTTATCGTCGAGGTTGCGGTGCTTCTGGCCCATCATATGGGCACGGCGGACTTCCTGGTTGAACACCGCGACGCTGAAAGTCTTGTCGTCGGGGGCGGGGGCCTGGATCGCGGCGGTGGCCAGGCGTTCCAGCTTGGTGACCTGGGCCTTCAGCTCGAAATTCTCCTTGGTCAGCTCCGCGATCTTCTTCTGCGCGTCCTTGGTCAGCTTTTCGAGCTGGTCCAGGCGTTGCCCGCGCCGGATCACTTCGGCCGAGTTCCACTCATAGGCCATGACCTGGCGGCGATGGGCGGCGTTGATTTGCATCACGATGAAGAGGGCGCCGGGGATGCCGATGAGCAGCGCGGCGAGGATCAGCCAGAATTCCGTCATGCGGGAATTCTGGCGGGTTCCCGCCCCCAGAGCAAGAAAATCACCCGCTCGCACTGCTAGAACAACAACTTACACAATCCACGCGGTTGTCGCCCCGCTGGCCTTGACCTGGGCCAAGGCCTTGTTTAATAAGGCGCCCATTGCGGCGGGAGTAGCTCAGTTGGTTAGAGCACCAGATTGTGGCTCTGGGGGTCGCGGGTTCAAGTCCCGTCTCTCGCCCCAAATTTTCTCAAATACTTAAGTGAATCGGGGGCGTCCGGGTCTGGTCCGGGCGCCAGGGGAAGCCGGCGGCATGAGCAAGGCCTTCACCAAGGAATCCGACGGGGAGTCCGCCGGCGACGACGCCGAAGACGATGCGGCGGCCGGCCCGGCGCTGCCCAAGGGTGCGAAAAACTACATCACGCCGGAAGGCCTGGAGCGCATGCGCGCCGAGCTGAAGCAATTGCGCTCGGTGGAACGACCAAAGGTCGTCGAGGTGGTGTCCTGGGCGGCGGGCAATGGCGACCGCTCGGAGAATGGTGATTACATCTATGGTAAGCGCCGGCTGCGCGAAATCGACCGCCGCATCCGTTTCCTGCTCAAGCGGCTGGAAATCGCCGAGCCGGTCGATCCCGCTCTGCAGAAAAACCGCGAGCAGGTTTTCTTCGGCGCCACCGTCACCTATGTCGACGAACAGGATGTGGAACGCACGGTGCGTATCGTCGGCGTCGATGAAGCGCGGATCGAACAGGGTGAGATAAGCTGGGTATCGCCGGTGGCCCGCGCGCTGCTGAAGGCGCGGGTTGGCGACACGGTGGAAATGCGCACGCCCACGGGCCGCGAAAGCCTGGAAGTCCTTGCCATCCGCTATGATTAGCAACTAGCCGGTTTCCTGCGGCTGGTATAGCTTAAGGGCGGATTTCAGTTGCCTGGTTCGGGGAAACGCACGTGGCTCGCATTCTGCTCGTAGAGGATGACGATCTCGTTTGCCGCAGCCTGCGGATGACGCTGGAGGCCTATGGCCACGCGGTGGAAAGCTTCGCCGATGGCCGCAAGGCGGTGGAGTTGCTGCGCCAGCAGGGCGATTTTGATGCCGTGATCACCGATATCCTGATGCCGGACATGGATGGGCTGGAATTGATCCGCGCTGTGCGCGCCCTGGCGCCAGGCATCCGGGTGATCGCCATGTCTGGCGGTGGCCGTCGCGGCAACCAGGATTTCCTGCAATTCGCCAGCACCTTCGGCGCTGATGCGGTGCTTTCCAAGCCGTTCACCGGCGAGACGCTGGTGGAAACCCTGGCAACAGTGCTCAAGCCCTGACTAATCTTAGGCCTTAAGCGGCAGATACAGCGTCACTACCGTGCCTTGTCCCGGCTGGCTGTCGAGCTGTAAGGCACCACCGCTCTCGCGGGCGAAACCATAGGCCATGCTCAAGCCCAGCCCGCTGCCGCTGCCCACCGGCTTGGTGGTGAAATACGGCACCACGGCATTGCGCAGGGTTTCCGCATCCATGCCGGTGCCGGTATCGCTGACGCTGATCGCAGCATAATTGCCGGGGGAGAGGCCGAGGCCAGTATCAGCGGTGACGAATTCACGCCGTTTCAGCGCGACGCGCAACGCGCCACCATCGGGCATCGCGTCGCGGGCATTGATCACCAGATTGAGCAATGCGCTTTCCAGCATGATGCGGTCGGTATGGGCGCTGCCGACATTCTCTTCCAGGGCGAAGGTGATGTCGATATCGCCGCAGGCCTGGCGCAGCAGCGGCTCCAGTTCGCGCATGGTCTGCGCCAGGTCGATGCCGCCGAGTTGCAACGGCTGGCCGCGCGCGAAAACCAGCAGGCGTTTGATCAGTGCCGCGCCCTTGCCGGCCGCTTCCAGGGTCATGTCGGCAAGGTTGCGTTGCCGCGCTTCATTCAGCGATTTGCGCAGCAGCGCGGTGCTCTGTTCGATAACTTGCAGCAGATTGTTGAAGTCATGCGCGATGCCGCCTGAGAGACGGTCCACTGCCTCCAGCTTGGCCAGATTGGTCAGCCGCGCCAGATAGGCTTCGCGCTCCAGTGCCAGTCGCGCCATGGTCGCCGCCATGCGCAGGATCTTGAGGTCGCTTTCGCTTGGGTGCCGCGGTTGCTTGAAATAAGCCGCCAGCGTGCCATGCACCTGTCCGCTGTCGCCCATGATCGGTACTGACCATACCGACTTGAGGCCATAAGGTTCGACAAGACGAATGTAGTTGCGCCATAGCGGATCGCTGGCGATTTCAGCGCTGATCACGATCTCGCGACGGAAGGCGGCGGTGCCGCAGGAGCCGACGTCGGGCCCAATCTCGATTCCAGTCAGGCTGCTGGCATAATCAAGCGGAATCTGGCCGCAGACCGAGGAGGCAAAGCGTTTGCCATTGGCATCGAGGCGGTGCAGCGAGGCCAGCGCGCCAGGCAGGTTGCCTTCAAGCCAGCCGATCACTTCGCCGAGCAGGTCGTTCAACCGCCCGCCGCCGGTCATATGCTCCAGGATTTCGAGCTGGCTGGCGAGCCGGTCTTCATGCTGCTTCGCTTCGGTCACGTCGCTGCAGAGCAGGGCGCTGCCACCATCGGAGGTGCGGAAGGCCATCCAGCGCAGCCAGCGTCCGTCTTGCAATTGTACTTCTTCCGGTCGCTCGGCGGCGCGGGCGGCAAGGCGGTCGCTGAGCCAGGCTTCGCTGTCGTTGTCGACGCCGGCATATTCGCCAAGCCGCAGGCCTTCGCGCAGCAGGTCGCCATAATACAGGCCGATGCGGATATGGCCGGCACTCAAGGGATGGCAGGTGAGGAATTTGCCATTCCACAGCAGCAGGCGATCTTCAGCGTCGAATACGGCGAAGCCGTCGCGCATGCTGTCGAGTGCGTCGATCAGGCGGCGCCGCGCCTGATCGGCCTGGATGCGGGCACGCTTCTGGCTCAGCGACGCACCGAACACGATCAGGCTGACGATGATGCCAAGCCCCAGCGCCAGCTTGGCCAGCAATGCGTCGCCGCTCAGCCGGTTCTGCTGCAGGCCCCAGGTTTCAAGCCGCCAGGCATGGGCGAACAGATGCAGGGTTTCGCCGGACTGCTGGCGCGGTTCGGCCGGGCGGTCGAGATTGTGCTCGAATACGGCAGGCGTGGCAGCCGTGGCTTCCGCCGAAAGCCGGATGCCATGGCGCGTCCGCCAGGTTTCGAAAGACTCCGCCGCCATCTGCGTGAGGTCAGCCTGCATCGCCAGCACGCCAATGATTTCGCCGGGCTGTTCACCACTGGAGACTGCGCGGGCCCACAAGACGCCCTGGTTTGGCCGTGGATTGGACTGCGCCGGCAGGCCCAGCGGCAGCATGGTGACGGCCTGGCCGTTGCTCAGCGCACGGTCGATGGTCTCGCGCCAGATTTCCAGCAGCGCCGGTGTGGCGGTGTCGATGCGGCGCTGCAGGTCGAAACCATTGGCAAATAGTGGCGCGTATTGCCCGGCGCGGATCTGATTTGCCGGCAGATAGCTGATGAAATCCACGCCGCGCACATTGCCGCTGGCATGGATCAGGGTGACGAAGCTGGCAAATTCCTCCGCCGATACGGTCTGCGATGCGTGGAAGAAAGCCGTCACCGCCTGGAACATATGCTTTGCCCGGGCCGCGCGGTCCTCCAGGGCATCGCCCATGGCGGCGGTGTCGAGGCGCAGATTGGCGATAGCGCGATCCTCGGCGCGGTCGCGCAGCAGGGCATGGCCGTAGAAGCTGGCGGCCAGCGCCACGGAGATCACCAGGGTGGGCACGGCGCCACGCCACAGCCGCTCCCAGCGGCTGGGTTCCGGCAGAATGGTGGCCGGTCCGTGTTGTTTCTCCAACATGGCAGCCACCCTACGCCGCACCCGCCAGCCGGGCAAGCTGGGCAGCAGGATACTCCGGGGGCGGACGCACCATGAGCGGAACAGGCGGATTGGCCGCCGGCAACCAACACTCTATAATGGTGTTATGGTGCCGATACACTCAGATAGCATCAGCAGCTTCGCCGGCACACTCGTGCTGTTTTTGGTCGTGGCCTTGCTGCATGACGCGCTTTCCGCCAGCCGCCTGGCGCGCCGCCGCAATCTTTATACGATATGTCTTGGTGCGATATTCGCCGTCGCCGCATTGCTTTCCATGCAGATGCCGGCGGCCCAGGGCAATGGCCTGGTCTGGGATGCGCGCCATGTCGCGGTCGGCCTCGGCGCCTTGCTCGGCGGTCCCATCGCTGGCCTGATCGCGGCCACGGCCGCCGCCGCCTATCGGGCCTGGCTCGGTGGCGTCGGTGTTTATGGTGGCGTTGTCTCGGTCTATATCACCGCGCTGGTTGGCATGCTGATCTGGCATATGGCGCGCGAAGCCGATGGCCGTGCCCGGCCGAATTTCCGCCATCTGTTTTTTCTGTCGCTGCTGATCGGCCCGGCGGCCCTGACCAGCTATCTCGTGCTGATGCTGCTGGATGCGCCGCTGGCTAAGAGCCTGCTGATCGCAAATGGCTTTGGTTTCGCCGTGGAAGTGGCGATCGGCACCTTGATCCTCGGCGGCGGCATCCTGCTGCTGGCGCAACGCCGCGACCTTGAGCGGCATCTCAAGGGTATTTCCGACAATTTCCCTGGCATGATCTATCGCCGGATACAGCGGCCGGATGGCAGCCTGCATTATCCCTTCGTCGGTTCTGGCGCCAAGGCGCTGTTCGGCCTGGAGCCGGCGGCGATCAAACGCGATCCCAACCTGCTCTCCGCCGTGGTGGAGCCGGGCGACCGCGCGCGCTATCTCGCCCAGGTGGATGCGGCGGACCAGAATCTGCGACCGCTGGCGGTGGACTCCCGTATCCACCCCGCCGATGGCAGCCCGATGAAATGGGTGCGCAATTATGTCCGCCCCAGCCGTGGCCCCGATGATTCGATCATCTGGGATGGCGTGGTGGTGGATATCACGCAACAGCGCCATGCCGAGGAACAGCTTCGTGTCGCACGCGAGCAGGCCGAGGCGGCCAATCTTGCCAAGTCCAGCTTCCTTGCCTCGATGAGCCACGAATTGCGGACGCCGCTCAATTCCGTGCTCGGCTTTGCGCAGCTTCTGGCCATGGGTACGCGCGACAGCCTGACCGAACAGCAGCGCGAATTCATCCACATGATCGAGGGCAGCGGCCGGCAATTGCTGGCACTGATCGAACAGGTACTTGATCTGGCCAAGATCGAGGCAGGCCGCGTCACGCTGTCGATGGAGAGCATCGAAGCCAATAGCCTGCTCACCGATCTGAGCCGTATCGCGCGGGCATTAGCCGAGGGGCGCGGCCAGAATGTCGAGGTGAAGCAACTGCCCGAGAATGCGCATGTGTTGATCGACCTGACGCGCTTCAACCAGATCATGACGAATTTCATTTCCAATGCGGCGAAGTATGGCCGCTATGATGGGCGCATCGAGATCGGCTGCCGCTTGGTGCCCGATGGTCGCGTCGAATTCTTTGTCGCCGATGATGGCACCGGCATCCCGATGGAACAGCAGGGCCAGGTATTCGAGGCTTTCAACCGGCTGGGCCGCGAGGGCAGCGCCGTCGAAGGCACCGGCATTGGGCTGGCCACCGCCAAGCGACTGGCGGAATTCATGCAGGGCGATATCGGTTTCGAGAGCGAGGCGGGCAAGGGCAGCCGTTTCTGGGTGCGTTTCGCCCGAACCACGCCGCCACCACCGATGACCGCCTTGCCGGCCCGGCCGTTGCATTTCGCACAGAACACCACTGGGCGGGTGCTGTATATCGAGGACAATCCGGCCAATGTGCTGCTGGTGAAGCGTATGCTGGCCTCGGTGCCGAATCTGCTGCTGCTCACTGCCGACAAGGGCAGTGAAGGTGTCGCCATGGCGCAGCAGGAGCGGCCGGATCTGATCCTGCTCGATATTCACCTGCCGGATATGGATGGCTTCGAGGTGTTGCGCCAACTGCGTGCCGACACATCGTTGGTTGATACGCCGGTGATCGCGCTTACCGCCGATGCCGACAAGCGTTCGCTGGAGCGCGGTTCGTCCGCCGGCTTCAACGACTACCTGACCAAGCCGATCCAGGTGGACCGCTTCCTCGCCACGGTATGGGGCTATCTCGGGCCGCGTTGAACCGGGCTATTCCGCTTCGCGTTTCCACACCTGGCTGCGGCCCAGCAGCGGCGTGCCGATAAAGCCACGCACACGGAGCGTCTGGCCGTTATCCGTCAATGCGGCCTTGGCGTTGTAGACCTTGCCGTTCTTTGGATCGAGGATGGCACCGCCGGCCCATTCCGTCTTGCTGCTGCCATCCAGCTTCAGGCCCCAGAGGAAGGTCATGCCGATGATCGGCTTGTCCTTGCGCTCGCCCTCGCATTTGTCACAAACCGCATCAGGCTTTTCATCCGGGCGCAGAAATATTTTGACAATGCGGCCCTGCAATTCGCCGCCGACCAGGGCGATGTCGACAATCGAGCGTTCACTGCCGGTTTCATCATCAATCGTTCGCCAGCGTCCCATCGGCGAGGATAAGTCGGCGGCTTCTGCCGGCGCCGAAGCGAGGCAAAGCAGGGCTGCGGCAAGGAGAAGAAGGCGGCGCATGGTGTCATCCCGGCATGATTTGCTGCCATCCGAGCGCAATCACTTTTTCGCGTCAAGGCTGGGCCAGGGCTGAAACGATAGTATATAGTGGTGTCACTCCACCAGGAGCGGAGCCATGCCAGGAGCAGCACCATGCCAGGATCAGTATCATGACTGAACAGGCCATCGGTTCCAAATTCCGTCTCGGTGCCGCCACGGCGGCGGATTGGCGCATGGCGGTGGATGGTAGCCTGCTGCAAGTGATGCCGGTTGGCGACAGTGCCAATATCGGTTTTGTCTATGTCACCGAACATCTCGCCGCGCAGATGCCACAGGTGCTGCGCCGCATCACGGAGGCCACCGGCATCAGCAATCTGCTCGGTGCCGTGAGTCATTCCATCGCTGCCGGCAGCCGCGAATATTGCGATGAGCCTGCCGTTGCCTGCCTGCTCGGCACCGTTCCGGAAGGCAGCGCGGAATTGTTCACCCAGGCGAACCGGATTCCAGCGGGCTGGCTCGGTATCGTGCATGCCGATCCGCATGTGCCGGCGTTGCCGGAAATCCTGCAGGATATCGGCGAGGCCTCGAATGCCTATCTGGTCGGCGGTCTGGTGGCCTCGCGCGAGGCGCGGCCGCAATGGGCCGGCGGTCTGGTGGAGAGTGGCCTTTCCGGCGTGGTGTTTTCCGATGCGCAGCCGATCCTCACGGGCCTGAGCCAGGGCTGCACCCAGGCCGGGCCGCAGCTCACCATCACCGCCGCCGAAGGCAACATGCTGCTGGAGCTCGATCATCGCCCGGCCTATGAGGCATTGCAGGAAGCCTTCAATATCCGCTCGATGCAGGATCTGCGCCGGCTCGGTTCAGGTCTGATGGTGGCGTTGCCCATCGGCGGTTCGGATCGCCCGGATTATCTGGTGCGCAACATCATGGGCATCGATCCGCAGGCCGGCGCCCTGGCCATCGGCGCGTTGGTGGAGGAGGGCGATCAGTTGTTCTTCTGCCGCCGCGATGTCGAGAGCGCGGGTCGCGACATGGACCGTATGCTGGCCGACCTCAAGCGCCGCTGCGGTGGTACCGAGCCGCGTGGCGCGATCTATTTTTCCTGCATGGCACGCAGCCAGGACCAGTTCGTGCAGGAACCGGGTGAACTGGCGCGCATCGCGGCTGCGTTTCCCGGCCTGCCGCTGCTCGGCATGTATTGCGGCGGCGAAATTGCCGCCGCGCGCCTCTATGGCTATACCGGCGTGCTGACGCTGTTTCTATAGAGCATGCTCTAGTTGCTCAAAACAATGCGGCCAACCACGCCGCCGGCTTTGAGCTGCTCCAGCGCGCCATTCACCGCATCCAGCGGCCGCACCTCGATGGGCAGGGCCGGCAGATGCTGCGCCTGGGCCAGGGCCAGCAGTTCCTTCAGTTCTTCCAGGCTGCCGACATAGGAGCCGGAAATCGTCACGCCCTTCATCACCAGCAGCGGCAGCGACAGCGTGGTCTGGCCGCCGAGCAGGCCGACGCTGACCAGATGGCCGGCCTTGCGCAGCAAGCCATAGGCGAAATCGAAACTCTGCGGCGAGCCGGCGAAATCCACCGCACCAGCCATGCCGCCGGTGGCCTTCATCACGGTGCGGCCGATGCCGTCCCCGCGCGGATCAATCGCCTGCTTGGCGCCGAGTTTCAGCGCTGCTTCGCGCTTCGCCGGATCGAGGTCGGCGACAATCGGCGCCTGGCCGGTCACCGCCTTGGCCATGGCGATGGCGTTGAGGCCAACACCGCCGGCGCCGACGATCAGCAGGTTCTGGCCATCGGGCAGCTTGCCGATCTTCTTCAGCGCCGAATAGGCGGTGAGGCCGGAGCAGGCATAGGTGCAGGCAAGGTTGGTATCCAGGGTGCCGTAATCCAGCAGGTAATGCGCCGCCGGCACCAGCACATGGCTGGCGAAGCCGCCATCCAGGAACACGCCCAGCGCCTGTGCCTTGCCGGCGCAGAGATGCTCAGCACCTTCCTTGCACACCGCGCAGACGCCGCAGCCGATCCAGGGAAACACCAGGCGGCGCTGGCCGATTTCGACGCCGGTGGCCTCCGGGCCCTTGGCGATCACGGTGCCGACGATCTCGTGGCCCATGGTCAGCGGCAGCAGGCTGCCATTATTGGCGGCGATGATCTTCTTGCCGCCGCCGAGGTCCCAGTAGCCGTCCCAGATATGCAGGTCGCTGTGGCAGACGCCGCAGCGGTCCATCTTCACCAGCACCTGGGCGCCGGTCGGCTCCGGCAGGGGGCGCTCACTGAATGTCAGCGGCTTGGCGAATTCGGCGACCTGATAGCTGCGCAGCACGATGTTTCCTCTTCTCTTTTGCTTGACCTTGGGTAAGCGCTGGCCTTGAGTCTAGCGAGCGCTGGGCGCTGGTGTAAAGCGCGCAAAACGCTAAACTGTCTGTTAGAAAAGCCGTTAGGGAAGCTGTTAGGGGGAACTGGGCGTGCAGGCGTTTCGGATCGATGGAAAAGTGGCGCTGATCACCGGCGCCTCGCGTGGTTTCGGCCTCGAGATCGCCCGGCTGTTCGGCCAGGCCGGCGCCAGCGTGGTGGTGAATGGCCGCCATGCCGATACCCTGGAAGCCCGCGCTGCGGAATTGCGCCAGGAAGGCATCAAGGCCGGCATCGCCGCCTTCGATGTTATGGACAGTGTAGCCGCCAAGGCGGCGGTGGACCGCATCGCCGCCGAGCAGGGACATCTCGATATCCTGATCAACAATGCCGGCATGAATATCCGCAAGCCGCTCGCCGAGTACAAGCTCGAGGAATGGCGCCAGGTGCTGGATACCAACCTCACCGCCGCTTTCGTGCTGTCGCAGGCCGCCGGCCTCAAGATGGCCGAGCAGGGCTATGGCCGCATCGTCAATATCGGCTCGATCCTCTCGGTGCTGGGTCGCGCCACGATCCCGGCCTATACCGCGTCGAAGCACGGCATCCTCGGCCTCACCAAGGCGCTGGCCGCCGAACTCGGGCCGAAGGGCGTGACGGTGAATGCCATCGCGCCGGGCTATTTCGAAACCGAGCTGAATGCCGAACTGATGGCGCGGCCGGAATTCGTCGCCTTCGTCAACAACCGCACGCCGGTCGGGCGCTGGGGTCAGCCGGCGGAACTGGCCGGTTCGGCGCTGTATCTGGTTTCGCCGGCCGGTGGTTATGTCAACGGCCATTTGCTGGTGGTGGATGGCGGCATGACCACCACGTTGTTCGGATAACGCCATGGCCGTGGTAGACGCCGCAGACTTCATGCCGGTGAAGCCACAGCCGCTGCAGCGGCGCAATCTATTCAAGGTGATCCGCACTATCCGCGACAATGTGGTGGCTGCCTGGAGCGAGGAAGCCTACGAGCGCGACTACATCCACTACAAGATGTTCATGCGCCGGGTGCTGCTGGCCAATCACCCGGACCTGATCCGCCATGTCATGCTCGACAACGTGGCGAATTACGTGCGCGATCCGCTTGGTCAGCGCATTCTCGAACCTGGCCTCGGCAATGGCCTGCTGACCAGCGAGGGGCTGGACTGGAAGCGCCAGCGCCGCCTGATGGCGCCGATCTTCTCGCCACGCCGCATCCAGTCCTTCGCGCCGCTGATGACCGAACGCGCCGCCGCGCTTGGCGATGCGTTGCAGAGCGGCCAGCAGTTCGACATGGCGGAAGCCATGATGCATGTGACGCTGGAAATCATCGCGCGCAGCATGTTCGGCGCCGATCCGGCCTCCGATGTGTCGCAGGTCGGCGCAGCGATGGATGCCTATCAGGTGACGGTGCGGCCGAGCATCCCGGACCTGCTCGGGCTGCCGGCGTGGTTCCCGCGCCAGGGTGCCGCCAAGGGCCGCGCCGCGCTGAGCCAGATGGACAGCATCATCAACGGCCTGATCGAACGTCGCCGCATGCTGATCGCTAAAGGCCAGCCTGCGGGCGATGACCTGCTTGGCCTGCTGCTGTCTGCCCGCGATACCGAAGCGGACGGCAGTGCCATGGATGATCGCGAAGTGCGCGACCACATGGCGACTTTCTTCCTCGCCGGGCATGAGACCACCGCCACGGCTTTGGCCTGGGCCTGGTATCTGCTGAGCCAGGATGCCGCCGTGCAGGCGAAACTGTGGGCCGAGATCGACAGCGTATTGCCGGGCCGCGATCCCGATTGGGGCGATATCGAGAAGCTGCCCTATACGCGCATGGTGATCGAGGAGGCGATGCGGCTCTACCCGCCGGCGCACAGTACCTCGCGCGTGGCGCTCAAGGACGATCACGCCATGGGTATCGACATCCCGAAGGGTACGGCGGTGATCGTCTCGCCCTGGCTGATGCACCGCCACCGCCGCTACTGGGCCGAGCCGGACCGTTTCAACCCGGAAAACTTTGCGGCCCCCCAGGCCGCTGCGCGGCCACGCTTCGTCTACCTGCCATTCGGCGCCGGGCCGCGCATCTGCATCGGCATGGCTTTCGCGATGGCCGAAGCGGTGCTGATCCTCGCCACGCTGGCGCGGCGCTTCCGCTTCGACCTGGTACCGGGCGCGAAGATCGAACCGATTGCCAAGATCACCCTCAGGCCGCAGCCCGGCCTGCCCATGATAGCGAGCAAGCGATGAGCGACGATATCTGTTATCTCTCGGCGGCGGCGATGGCGGAAGCTTATGCCAAGGGCACGCTGTCCCCGGTGGAAGTGACCCGCGCGCTGCTGGTGCGGATCGGCCGCGTCAACCCGAAGGTGAACGCCTATAATCTGGTGGACGAGGAAGCCGCTTTGCGCGATGCCGAGGCGTCGCTGGCGCGTTACCGCGCCGGCCAGCCGCTGTCGCCCATCGACGGCGTGCCGGCCTCGATCAAGGACATCATCCTCACCAAGGGCTGGTCGACCTTGCGCGGCTCGAAAAGCGTCGATCCGAACCAGCCGTGGAACGACGATGCGCCGGCTACCGCGCGGCTGCGCGAAGCCGGGTGCGTTTTGCTCGGCAAGACCACGACGCCGGAATTCGGCTGGAAGGGCGTGACGGATTCACCGCTCACCGGCATCACGCGCAATCCGTGGAATCTCGATACCACGCCGGGCGGCTCGTCCGGCGGTGCCTCGGCGCAGGTTGCCGCCGGCCTGGGTCCGCTTGCCATCGGCACCGATGGCGGCGGCTCAATCCGCATTCCGGCGGGCTTTGCCGGCATCACCGGCCTCAAGCCGTCGTTCGGTCGCGTGCCGGCCTGGCCGTTGAGCCCGTTCGGCACCGTGGCGCATCTCGGGCCGATGGCCCGCAGCGTGGAAGATGCGGCGCTGATGCTGCGCGAACTGGCGCGGCCCGATGCGCGCGACTGGTTCAGCCTGCCCTGGGAGGATGTGGATTACACCGCCAAGCTCGGCGCCGGCATCAAGGGCCTCAAGATCGCCTACAGCCCGACGCTCGGCTTTGCCCGCGTCGATGCGGAAGTGGCAGCAAAGGTGAAGGAAGCCGTGCGCGTGCTGGCCGATCTCGGCGCCATCATCGAGGAAGTGGATCCCGATATCGGCGATCCCACCGATTGCTTCCACACCCATTGGTGGACCGGCGCCTATAACGCGCTCAAGGCGCTGCCGGAGAAGCATTTCGCTGACCTCGATCCTGGCTTGCAGGAAACCTTCCGGCGTGGCTCGGCGATTGGCATGGCGCAGTATCTCGATGCCGTGGCGGCACGGGCACGGCTTGGCGTGACGATGCGCCGCTTCCATGAGACATATGCGTTGCTGGTGACGCCGAGCCTGGCGGTGCCGGCCTTCGAGGCCGGGCGGCTGGCACCGAAGGCGATGGGCGATGCCTATTGGACCGCCTGGACGCCCTTCACCTATCCGTTCAACCTGAGCCAGCAGCCGGCGCTCTCGGTGCCCTGCGGCTTCACGTCGGGCGGTCTGCCGGTCGGCCTGCAATTCGTCGGCCCGATGCACCGCGATGATCTGGTGCTGCAAGCCGGTGCCGCCTATCAGGCGGCGACCGACTGGCATAACAAGCGCCCGCCGGTCTGACGGCCATGCCGGTCATACTGCCATGAGCGCGCTGCTCACCGTCGCGGAAATGGCCGAGGCTGATCGCCTCGCCGTTGCCAGCGGTGTGCCGAGCCTGACCTTGATGGAGCATGCCGGTGCGGCGGTGGCCGATGCGGTGCGGCTCAACTATGCCTTCGGCCCGGTGCTGGTGCTGTGCGGGCCCGGCAACAATGGCGGCGATGGTTTCGTCGCGGCGCGGCTGCTGGACCGTGCCGGCTGGCCGGTGCGGCTGGTGCTGCTTGGCGAGCGCGCTGCGCTGAAAGGCGATGCGGCGGCGATGGCGCAGCAATGGCGCGGCCTGGTGCTGACGCCGGAACAGGCGGATTTCTCGGCCTGCGACGTGATCGTCGACGCGCTCTATGGCGCCGGCCTGTCGCGCGCGCCGGAAGGCAAGGCGGCGCAGCTCATCGCGGCGGCGAATGCGTCGGGCAAGCCCGTTGTCGCGGTCGACCTGCCAAGCGGCTTGCATGGCGATGACGGCAAGCCGCTGGGGCTGGCGATCCGTGCTGACCGCACCATCACCTTCTTCCGCCTCAAGCCCGGCCATCTGCTGCTGCCCGGTCGGGTGCATTGCGGCGCCATTGCGCTGGCCGATATCGGCATCTCCGCCGGGGTGCTGGACAGCATCAAGCCGCGCCAGGCGCGCAACGAGCCAGGGTTCTGGCAAGCCGTGCTGCCGCGCCCGCGCCTCGATGGCCATAAATACGCGCGCGGCCATGTGCTGGTGCGCGGCGGGCGCCAGGCAGGGGCGGCACGGCTGGCGGCACGCGGCGCGTTGCGCATCGGCGCCGGGCTCTGCACCATTGCCAGCCCCGATCCGCTGCATGGCCCGCCCGATGCCCTGATGCGCACCGATGATTTCATCGCCGCCCTGAATGATCCACGCCGCAACGCCCTGCTGCTCGGCCCCGGTAACGGCACCGATGCCGAGACCCGCGTGGCGGTGCTGGCGGCACTGAAAACCAGACGCGCCTGCGTCCTCGATGCCGATGCGCTCTCGGTATTCGCCGACGACCCGGCGGCTTTGTTCGCGGCCATCCAGGGGCCGGCGGTGCTCACCCCGCATGACGGCGAATTCGCCCGGCTGTTTCCCGATATTGCCGCTGAAACCAACAAGCTTGCGCGCGCACGGCAGGCGGCGGCGCGGGCGAAAGCGGTGCTGGTGCTGAAAGGCGCCGATACGGTGATTGCCTCGCCCGATGGCTTCGCGGTGATCAACGACAACGCGCCGCCCGATCTCGCCACCGCCGGTGCCGGCGACGTGCTGGCCGGTTTCTGCGCCGGCCTGATGGCCCAGGGCATGAAGCCGCTGATGGCGGCTGCTGCCGCCGTGTGGCTGCATGGCGCGGCGGCTTCTGAGAGCGGCCCCGGCCTGATCGCCGATGATCTGCCGGAAGCGTTACGCCCGGTGCTGCGGCGTTTGCGGCAGTAGCTTCAGACCATAGCTCAGTGCCGTGCCGACGACGATGGCAACGGTGAGGTCGAGCAGCACGGTCAGCGCCAGCGTTATCAGCAGCACGGCGAAATCGGTTTTCGGGCCGCGCGCGGTCTGCTTGATCTGGTGCCATTCGCTCATGTTCCAGGCCACCACCACCAGCAGGGCGGCCAGTGCGGCGAGCGGGAACAGCCCGGCCAAGGGCGCGAAGACCAGCATGAACAGCAGCAGGAACACGGCATGCAGCATCCCGGAAACCGGGCCATGGGCGCCGGCGCGGATATTGGTGGCGGTGCGCGCCAGCGCGCCGGTGGCGGGTAAACCACCAAACAAGGGAGATGCGATATTGGCCAGGCCCTGGCTGATCAGTTCGATATTGGAGCGATGCTGCCGCCCGGTCATGGCATCGGCGATGACGCAGGAGAGCAGGCTCTCGATGCCGGCCAGCAGCGCGATGGTGAAGGCCGAGGGCAGCAATTCCAGTAGCCGGGCGCCGCTGATCTGCGGCAGGGCCGGCAGCGGCAGACTGGCGGGAATGGCGCCAAAGCGGCTTTCGATGCTCTCGACGGGCAGATGCAGAAGCTGCACCAGCAGGGTCGCGACAGTGATGGCGATGAGGAAGCCGGGCCAGGTGGGGCGCCAGCGACGCAGCGCGATGATGATGCCAAGCGACAGGGCGGCGATGGCGAAGGTGAGGGGGCTGAAGCTCGGCGCGGCGGCAATGAAGGCGGCGAGCTTGGCAATGAAATCAGCCGGCACCTCGGCGATCTGAAGCCCGAAGAAATCCTTCACCTGGGTCGAGAGGATGGTGACGGCGATGCCGGCGGTGAAGCCGGTGATCACCGGATGGGGGATGAAGCGGATCAGGCTGCCGAGCCGGAACAGGCCGGCCAGCAGCAGCAGGCCACCGGCCATCAGGGTGGCCAGCAGCAGACCGTCATAGCCATGCTGGTGGATCACGCCATAGACCACGATGACGAAGGCGGCGGTGGGGCCGCCGATCTGGTGCCGGCTGCCGCCGAAAGCCGAAATGATGAAGCCGGCGACGATGGCAGTGACCAGGCCCCGGTCCGGGGTGGTGCCGCTGGCAATCGCAATCGCCATGGCGAGCGGCAGGGCGACGATGGCGACGGTGAGGCCGCTCAAGGCATCCTTGCGCAATGCGGCCAGGCCGTAGCCGTCGCGCAGCACGGTGACAAGTTTGGGGACAAGCATGGGCTTAACTCAATATTAGCTGCGGTATGATATTACCGCACTACTTTCCATCTTCCTCCCGAAACTAGGTTTTGGAAAGTGGAATTCTTAACCAATTGTATGGGCTTTTTGTCGCAGGATGAGCGCCATGATCAGGGTCTTTCTCGGTTACAGCCGTTCCGCGCCGGTGGCCTCCTCGGTGGCCGCCCACAGCATCGCCAGCCGTGCCTCGCAGCCGGTCAGCTTCACCTATCTGGCGCTGAACCAGCTTGGCGGCATCTACACGCGGCCGCGCCATGAGCTGCAATCCACCGACTTTTCCTTCTCGCGCTTCCTGGTGCCGAGTTTGTGCGATTTCCAGGGCTGGGCGCTGTTCACGGATGACGACATGCTGTTCCAGGACGACATCGCCAAGCTGTGGGCGTTGCGCGATCCGGCCTATGCCGTGCAGGTGGTGAAGCACGACCATGTGCCGAAGGAGGAGGTGAAATTCCTCGAAAAGGTGCAGACCAAATACGAGAAGAAGAACTGGTCCAGCGTCATGCTGTTCAACTGCGCCGAATGCCGGGCGCTGACGCCGGATTACGTCAACAGCGCCACCGGCCTGGAACTGCACCAGTTCAAATGGCTCAAGGACGACGCCCGGATCGGCGAAATCCCGCATCGCTGGAACCACTTGGTCGATTATGACCCGCCCAGCAACGATGTCGGCAACCTGCATTACACGTCCGGCGGCCCGTTCTATGACGACTTCCGCGACTGCGGCTATGCCGCCGAGTGGCTGGCTGAGCGCGAAGCGATGCTCCACTGCGACCAGAGCAAGGCTAAAAAGCCCGCCAAATCAGGCGGTTGAGCTTTTCGCTCGGGACGGCCGCAAAAGCCCCGAAAGCCCTATCCTGGGGCTTATGCCCATGCTATAGACTGCGCCCTCGTGCCGGCCCAGCCGGCGCGGTCCCGGACCTTGGGGAAGCGGGCGTGGTGGAACTGGTAGACACGCGGGATTTAGGTTCCCGTGCCGCAAGGCGTGTGGGTTCAAATCCCTCCGCCCGCACCACCCGCCGGCCCGACAGCCTGCCTGAAAAATGCAGCCTGTAAGCCCTGCCGCCGGGATCGCAGAGCCACGGAATTCTGAACCACAGGTGTTGAGACCATGCAGATTACGGAAGTCAGCGCACAGGGCCTGAAGCGCGAATACAAGGTGGTGATCAACGCCGCCGCCCTTGATGCCGTCGTGTCCGAGAAGCTCGAGCAGCTTCGCCAGCGCGTCAACATGCCGGGCTTCCGCCCGGGTAAGGCGCCGGCCGCCCTGGTCAAGAAGCAGTATGGCCGCGCCCTGCTGGGCGAGGCGATGGAAGAGCAGGTCAATTCCGCGCTCAAGGATACGATCGAAGGCAAGGGCCTGAAGCCCGCGATGCAGCCGAAGGTCGAGATCACCTCCTTCGAGGAGGGCAAGGACCTGGAATGCTCGCTCACCATCGAGCTGCTGCCGGAGATCGAGCCGGGCGACTTCAAGCAGATCAAGCTGGAGCGCATGACGGTTGATATCGGCGAGTCCGAGGTCGACGAATTCGTCGCCAAGATCGCCGAGAACCAGAAGACCTATGAGAAGGTCGAGCGCGCCGCCGAGAAGGGCGACCAGATCCTGCTCGATTTCTCGGGCAGCGTGGACGGCGTGAAGTTCGACGGCGGCACGGCGGAAAACTATCCGCTGGTGCTGGGCTCCAACAGCTTCATTCCGGGCTTCGAGGATCAGCTGATCGGCAAGGCCGTGGGCGAGCCGGTGACCGTGAACGTCACCTTCCCGGAGAATTACGGCAACAGCGATCTCGCCGGCAAGGCCGCCGTATTCGCCTGCACCATCCGTGAAGTCAAGGCCGGCCAGCAGGCCACCGTGGATGATGAATTCGCCAAGCGCTTCGGCCTCGGCTCGCTGCAGGAACTGCGCGAGAATGTGAAGCGCGACCTGGGCCAGGAATACAAGGGCCTGTCGCGCCTGCAGCTCAAGCGCAGCCTGCTCGACCAGCTCGCTGAAGCCAATCAGTTCGACGTGCCGCCGGGCATGGTGGAACTGGAATTCGACCAGATCTGGAAGGAAGTGACCTCGGATGAGGCGCGCTTCAAGGCCGAGCTGGCGGAAGAGAAGAAGACCGAGGACGAGCTGAAGGCGGAATACACCAAGATCGCCGAACGCCGCATCCGCCTCGGCCTGCTGCTCTCCGAGGTTGGCCGCCGCAACAATATCGAGGTCAAGCCCGAGGAAGTCACCAAGGCGATGATCGAGCAGGCCCGCCGTTTCCCGGGCCAGGAACGCCAGGTGATGGAATACTTCCAGAAGAACCCGGAAGCTTCTGCCAGCCTGCGTGCCCCGATCTTCGAGGACAAGGTCATCGACTTCATCGTCGAGATGGCCTCGGTTACCGAGAAGCCGGTGAGCAAGGAAGAGCTGACCAAGGCGGCGGAAGAAGCCCAGGGTTAAGACCAGGGGCGTTAAACAATAGGGGGCGGCAGTTGCCGAGCGGCGTTTGCTGCCCCACTATTGTGCTCCAGGCAACATAGCTCGAATCAACGCGAGCCGACCGGACAGGCTTCTATGGACAAGATGATCGACACCTACATGAATACGCTGGTTCCGATGGTCATCGAGCAGACCAATCGGGGCGAGCGGGCTTACGACATCTATTCCCGCCTGCTGAAAGAGCGCATCATCTTCCTGGTTGGTCCGGTGCATGACGGGGTCGCCTCGCTGATCACCGCCCAGTTGCTGTTCCTCGAAGCCGAGAACCCGAACAAGGAAATCGCCTTCTATATCAACAGCCCCGGCGGCCTGGTCACCTCCGGCCTGGCGATCTACGACACCATGCAGTATATCCGCCCGAAGGTGATGACGCTGTGCATCGGCCAGGCGGCTTCCATGGGCTCGCTGCTGCTCGCCGCCGGCGAGAAGGGCATGCGCTACTCGCTGCCGAACAGCCGCATCATGGTGCACCAGCCGTCCGGCGGTTATCAGGGTGCCGCGGCGGATATCGAAATCCACGCCCGCGAGATCCTGCAGCTCCGCGCCCGCCTCAACGATATCTATGCCCGCCATACCGGCCAGCCGCTCGCCGCGATCGAAGCGGCAATGGAACGGGACAATTTCATGACCGCCCAGCAGGCCAAGGAGTTTGGCATTGTGGACGAAGTGGTCGATAAGCGGGTTGTGCCGGACGACGCCAAGAAGTAAGCCGGCCCCGGATTTAAGCCTGGGAATTAGGCAGATTGCCGCCAAGCTGGCATGGCTGCCGATTCGGCGGTTGCATGCAATTCCCGGCTTGCTCGCAGGGCGTCTTGCCGGATTGGTTCAGCCGATTGCCATTCCGCCGGTCCGCGTTAATTCCTGTCTAACCCCACCGTGACTAGTATCGTGGCTGGTGTAGGGCGCGCGGCAGCGGAGCCGGGCGTTGTGTGACGCGAAGTGCTTCCTTATTATGGTGATTCGATGAAGCCCCGTCGGTGTTTCCCGGCGGGCAGGGCGGGGCCCGGTTCGTCCGGTGCCGGCCAGAAGACGGAGTAGGCATGACCAAGCTCAGCGGCGGCGATTCCAAGAACACTCTCTACTGTTCTTTCTGCGGCAAGAGCCAGCACGAGGTGCGCAAGCTCATCGCCGGTCCCACCGTTTTTATCTGCGATGAATGCGTCGAACTCTGCATGGATATCATCCGCGAGGAGCACAAGTCCGCGCTGGTGAAGACCCGTGACGGCGTGCCGACGCCGCTGGAAATCTGCAAGGTTCTGGACGATTACGTGATTGGCCAGCCGTTGGCCAAGAAGGTGCTGGCTGTGGCGGTGCATAACCACTACAAGCGCATCGGCCACGGCGCCAAGGGCAACGATGTCGAACTCGCCAAGTCGAACATCCTGCTCGTCGGCCCCACCGGCTGCGGCAAGACCCTGCTGGCGCAGACCCTGGCCCGCATCCTGGAAGTGCCCTTCACCATGGCGGATGCCACCACGCTGACCGAGGCCGGCTATGTCGGCGAGGACGTGGAGAACATCATCCTCAAGCTGCTGCAGTCTGCCGACTATAATGTCGAGCGCGCCCAGCGCGGCATCGTCTATATCGACGAAGTCGACAAGATCAGCCGCAAGTCCGACAACCCCTCGATCACCCGCGACGTGTCGGGCGAGGGCGTGCAGCAGGCATTGCTGAAGATCATGGAAGGCACGGTTGCTTCCGTGCCGCCGCAGGGCGGCCGCAAGCATCCGCAGCAGGAATTCCTGCAGGTCGATACCACCAATATCCTGTTCATCTGCGGTGGCGCCTTCGCCGGCCTGGAGAAGATCATCTCGGCGCGCGGCAAGGGCACCTCGATGGGCTTCGGCGCCGAAGTGCGCGGCCCGGACGAGCGCCGCTCCGGCGACATCCTGGCCGAAGTGGAGCCGGATGACCTGCTCAAGTTCGGCCTGATCCCGGAATTCATCGGCCGTCTGCCGGTGATCGCCACCCTGCACGATCTCGACGAGAGCGCGCTGGTTGATATCCTGTCCAAGCCGAAGAATGCGCTGGTGAAGCAGTATCAGCGCCTGTTCGACATGGAAGACGTGCGCCTTACCTTCACCGACGAGGCCGTGGCCGGCGTCGCGCGCAAGGCCATTGCACGCAAGACCGGCGCCCGCGGCCTGCGCTCGATCATGGAAGGCATCCTTCTCGATACCATGTTCGACCTGCCGAACATGGAAGGCGTCGAGGAAGTGGTGATCTCGCCGGAAGTCGTGGAAGGCCGCGCCAAGCCGCTGCTGATCTACGCCGACCGCAAGCGCGAGGATGTCGGCGCCTAAACGCCCGGCTCTCCCTGACCAAGACTTCACGCGATGCCCGGCCACAAGCCGGGCATTTCGTTTTGAGGCCCACGCTCTCTGTGGTCCGTCACTCCCTGTTTCTCTTCGTCACCCTCGCGAAAGCGAGGGTCCCATTTCGGATTGAAAACAATGGGATCCCCGCTTTCGCGGGGATGATAGGAGAGGGAGTGGCCAGCGTACTTTATTATCGTCATGCGCGGACTTGATCCGCGCATCTCAGGCCAGGCGGCACGAGATGCCCGGGTCAAGCCCGGGCATGACGATGTTGTTCAGGGGCTGTCACTCGCGCGCGCGTACAATGAATCCCATTTGGTTTTGACGCTGGGCCGGTCTCACGGTATAATGTTCCCGAATTTCCCCCATTCCATCCAAACGCTTAAGCGCGAATAAGGTGGAATAAGAAGAAATAAGCCGAGATAAGGAAAAATAAGGAGGAATAAGGAGAAATAAGGAAAAATAAGCCGCGCGGCGCAATCTTTTCAGGGATTTAGCAACGATGCCGCGCAACCCTTCAGGATTTTCCTCCCATCATCTCCGTGGCTCACGCCTCTGCCTCCACCACCGGTTCGGCCCAATGTTCCACCAGGGGGAATGGTTCGTAATAGCCGTGCAATCGGGCGCGCCACTCGCGGTAGTGTGGTGACTGGCGGAAACCGACGGTATGCGCTTCCAGGCTGGCCCAGCGCACCAGCAGCAGGTAAGTGCCGGGGCGTTCGATCCCGCGCCGCACTTCCAGCCCTTTGAATCCAGGAACTTGCCGGATGAACTGCGCGGCCTCTGCCATCGCCTTTTCGAAATCCGATTCCATTCCGCTCCGTATGTGGAGCAACGCCGATTCGAGAATCATCAGTAACGGTCCGGTGAAGTGGGGTGTGGGGACCATGGCTTGACGGAACCACGGCAAGCTCCCATCTTACCCACTAACGGTTGCCGCAGGGATTTCCCCAGCGGCCCAGTAGCAAAAAGATTTCGCATGCCCACTTCCCCCCGTGCCCAGCTTTATCCAGTTCTGCCGCTCCGCGACATCGTGGTTTTCCCGCACATGATCGTGCCGCTTTTTGTCGGTCGCGAGAAGTCGGTGAAGGCGCTTGAAGATGTGATGAAGGACGATAAGCAGATCCTGCTGGTGGCACAGAAGAATGCGGGCCAGGACAACCCGCAGCCGGAAGACATCCACACCGTCGGCACCATTGCCTCCGTGCTGCAATTGCTGCGCCTGCCGGACGGCACCGTGAAGGTGCTGGTCGAGGGCGGCCAGCGCGCCAAGATCGTGAAATACGCCGAGAACCCGGATTTCTTCCAGGTTTATGCCGAGCCGCTGCCGGACCAGCCGGGCGAGCAGCGCGAGGTCGAGGCGCTGGTGCGCTCGGTGATCAACCAGTTCGAGCAGTATGTGAAGCTGAACCGGAAGATCCCGCCGGAAGTGCTGGTCTCGCTGAACCAGATCGAGGATTCCTCCAAGCTGGCCGATACCGTCGCCTCGCATCTCACGGTGAAGATCGCCGAGAAGCAGGAGCTGCTGGAAACCGCTGCCGTGATCGAACGGCTGGAGCGCGTCTATGGCCTGATGGAAGGCGAGATCGGCGTGCTGCAGGTGGAGAAGAAGATCCGCTCGCGTGTGAAGCGCCAGATGGAGAAGACGCAGCGCGAGTATTACCTCAACGAACAGCTCAAGGCGATTCAGAAGGAGCTGGGCGAGGGCGAGGATGGCCGCGACGAGCTGGCCGAACTCGAAACCCGCATCAAGCAGACCAAGCTGACCAAGGAGGCGCGCGAGAAGGCGCAGGCCGAATTGAAGAAGCTGCGCTCGATGAGCCCGATGTCGGCCGAAGCCACCGTGATCCGCAACTACCTCGACTGGATGCTGACCATCCCGTGGCAGAAGCGGACCAAGGTGAAGAAGGACGTGAAGAACGCCGAGAGCGTGCTGAACGACGATCACTATGGCCTGGAGAAGGTCAAGGAGCGCATCCTTGAATACCTGGCGGTGCAGCAGCGTTCGTCGAAGCTGAAGGGCCCGATCCTCTGCCTCGTCGGCCCGCCCGGCGTCGGCAAGACCTCGCTTGGCAAGTCGATTGCGCGCGCCACGGGCCGCAACTTCGTGCGCATGTCGCTCGGCGGCGTGCGTGACGAGGCCGAGATCCGCGGCCACCGCCGCACCTATATCGGCTCGATGCCCGGCAAGATCGTGCAGTCGATGAAGAAGGCCAAGAGCACCAATCCGCTCTTCCTGCTCGACGAGATCGACAAGATGGGCCAGGACTTCCGCGGCGATCCGTCCTCGGCGCTGCTGGAAGTGCTCGACCCCGAGCAGAACAACAGCTTCAACGACCATTACCTGGAAGTCGATTACGATCTCTCGGACGTGATGTTCATCTGCACCGCCAACAGCCTGCGCATGCCGCAGCCGCTGCTGGACCGCATGGAGATCATCCGCATCCCCGGCTACACCGAGGATGAGAAGATCGAAATCTCGAAGAAGCATCTGATCGAGAAGCAGATCAAGGCCGCCGGCCTGAAGAAGGGCGAGTGGTCGATCTCGGATGACGGCCTGCGCGACCTGGTGCGCTACTACACCCGGGAATCCGGTGTGCGCTCGCTGGAACGCGAGATCGCCAACCTGACGCGCAAGGCGGTGAAGGAGATTCTCTCCACCGAAGCCAAGAGCGTGAAGGTGACGCCGGAGAATCTCGAGAAGTATGCCGGCGTGCGCAAGTTCCGCTATGGCGAGGCCGAGCTGGAAGATCTGGTGGGCACCACCACCGGTCTGGCCTGGACCGAAGTGGGCGGTGAGCTGCTGACCATCGAAGCCGTGATGCTGCCCGGCAAGGGCCGCATGACGATCACTGGCAAGCTTGGCGAAGTGATGCAGGAGTCGGTACAGGCGGCGCGCTCCTATGTGCGCAGCCGTGCGGTCGCCTTCGGCGTCAAGCCGCCGATCTTCGACCGCCGCGACATCCACATCCACGTGCCGGAAGGCGCCACGCCGAAGGACGGCCCGTCTGCCGGCGTCGCCATGGTCACCTCCATCGTTTCGGTGCTCACCGGCATTCCGGTGCGCAAGGACGTGGCGATGACCGGTGAGGTGACGCTGCGTGGCCGCGTGCTGCCGATCGGTGGCCTGAAGGAAAAGCTGCTGGCCGCGCATCGCGGCGGCATCAAGAAGGTGCTGATCCCGAAGGAAAACGAGAAGGACCTGGTCGAAATCCCCGACAATGTGAAGAAGGGGCTGGAGATCCTGCCGGTGTCGACTTGCGAGGAGGTGCTGCGCGAGGCGCTCGCCGCTCCGCTCACCGCCATCGAATGGTCCGACACGGAAGACCTCGACAAGCGGCCCCCGGTGGAGCCGGAGGCCGAGGGCGAGCACGGCGTGATCAAGCACTGAACTCAACGGCTTCGGCCTGAACTAGACGGGAAACGGAGGCGGCGTGAATAAGCAGGATCTGATGGTGCAAGTGCGCGAGGCGACCGGCTTGAGCAAGGAGCAGGCGGAACGGGCCGTTGAGTCCGTGTTCGACCTGATCACGGAATCGCTCAAGCGTGGTGAAGAGGTGCGCATCGTCGGCTTCGGCAGCTTCTTCGTCGGCACCCGGCGGGCAAGCCCGGGCCGCAACCCGCGCACCGGCGAGAGGATCGACCTGCCGCCAACGCGTCAGGCCAAGTTCCGCGCCGGCAAGAGCCTCAAGGAAGCGGTCGGCTAAGCCACACCCGCTTTTATCGACGGGAAACACAACGGGCAGTGCCATCATGGCGCTGCCCGTTGCCGTTGATGGCATGACAAAGCTGTTTCGCTGGCCTGGGGCTTTTAGGCCGGTGCCGGGCTGCGCCAGGCGGCGGTATTCTCAGAGATGATAGTGCAGCGCCACCAGGTAGCGGTCGATCCGCTGTCCGTCGTCGCTCAAGGGCACCGCCAGGCGGCTCCAATGCATCAGGATCGGGCCGAAGGTGTCGTTGATCTCGCTATGAACCGGGCCGCGGGCATTGAGGATGCGGCGATGATCCTCCATGGCTCGCTCCGCCATCTCGGCGGGTTCGAACTGGCTCATCAGCTTGCCGGTCATCTCGCGGCCATAGCGCTCGGCTGAACTGGTGGCAAAGACGATATAGCGGCCATCCTCGCCATTCTCGCCTTCCACCCGCACCAGATGCAGGCGGCCAAGCCAAGGCGTGAATTCCTCCACCGTGAAGTCGCTGCGCTGAGGCATGGCACGGCCCCGGCACTTGCTTTCCCAAAGATCCAGGAAGGCTTTCAGGTCAGGCGGCAGCAGGCTCAGATCACGTGCGGTCATCGGGCCGCAGCTTGGACGAATTCGCCCCAACGCGCCAGCACCTTTGCTGTACCCAGCACCTTTGCAGCCCCAAGCACCTTTGCAGCTATGGCGCCGCCTGCTATAAGCGGCCGTCTGCAGCGCGGGCGGTTAGCTCAGTGGTAGAGCGCCTCGTTTACACCGAGGATGTCGGGAGTTCGACCCTCTCACCGCCCACCAGACTTGCAGCCTACCATTTTTTCGCCACCATTCCCGGTCATGCATGCTGGATTACAGCGGCGGGGGACTTGGATGCGACGGCATAAAATCATCGTCATGGGCGTGATCGCGGTGTTGATGCTGCCGGCTGCTGCGCAGGCAGCAGAGCAAGCCGTCGAGCTTGGGCGCCAGCGCATCGGCAGTTTCAGCATCGACCGCACCGAAGTCACGGTTGCCGCCTTCCGCGCCTACATGGCAGCGCGCCAGCGCCGCAGCATGGCCGAAGCTGAGGGCGGCGGCTTCGAATATGCTGGCGGCTGGACGCGGCGGCCGGGCTGGACCTGGGCACAGCCTTTCGGTGCCGTGGCGGGCGAGAACGAACCGGCCGTGCATGTCACCTGGGCCGAGGCCGATGCTTTTTGCCGCGCGAAGGGCGGCCGCCTGCCGACAGCGGCGGAATGGAAACAGGCCGCCTATACCGAAAGCCGCGCCGAGCCGGGCGATGGCTTGGTGCTTGGCCGCACCTATGTCTATCCCGTTGGCGATGCCCCCGAGGGCATGAACAATTCACGCCAGCGGCATTGGCCGGTGGCGCAATCGAAGCGCGGCGTGAACGGTCTTTACGACATGGGCGCGAATGCCTGGGAATGGCTCGCGGATCGCCGCGGCGTTGGCAATGACGGGCAGGGCGGGGAAGCACTCACGGCCGGTGGCTCCTGGTGGTATGGCGCCGAGCAGACGCGTGCCGAGGCGATGCAATGGAAGCCGGCATCATTCTATGCCGTCTATATCGGTTTCCGCTGCGCCTATGATTGAACAGGGGCGATTGAGCCACGACGATCGAGCATAAAAAAAGCCCGCCAATGGCGGGCTTTTCTTTTTTCAGTGCCGAAGCGCGGAGATTAGCGGACGAGGACGTGAACCTCGTTGGCGGCGCTCTGCGGGTTGCCGGCGGCGGAAACCGTCACGCGGCTGGCAGGCAGGCCCATATCGGCGAGGCTGCGTACCACGCGGTCAGCATTGCGGCGGGCCTGGTTCTGGTTGCTCGCCACCTGGGCGACATTGCCCTGGCCGGCGGCGACAGCGACGACATCAAACTGCGCCTGCGGCCGACGCTCCAGCGCCTTGGTCACGGCGTTGTACAGCGCCTGCTGATAGGGCACATCGGCGCGGTCGAAGCGGATCACCACCAGCGGCGTGCGGCCATCGGTGCCAACCACCGGCAGCGCACCGGTAGTGACCGCACCGCTTATCGCGCCGCCGGGCGAGGCGAAGCCGAGCGGCTGACCACCGGCCATGGTGGCGGCGGCGAAGGCGCGGGTGCCGAGCGACGGGCCGAGGGCCTCGCCGCTCTTGATCGCGGTGGCGACGGTGGTGAGGTTACCGCGCTCGGTGCCGACATAGGCGGTCTGGCGCGCCACATCCTCGGAGAGTTCACCGAGCAGGCGGTCGATCTGCACCACGGTCTTCGAGGTCTCATCCTCCAGCACGGCAAGCTGGCGGTGATCCTCGTCGATGGCGCCGGAGATTGAGTAGGTCGACTTGGTGGCCTGCAGCAGGTAGGTCGCCATCGCGGAATCGGCGGCGACTTCATTGCTCAAGCTATTCATCGCCGCCACATCGGTGGCCATGCGGTCGAGATCGGCCTGGGCCTGATTCCACTGGTTCACCAGGATCGGGTTGCCCGGGGTGGTGCCCATCTGCAGGCGGGTGTTAATCGCCGCCACGGTGCCGTGGTAGCGCTGCGAATTCGTGGTGGCCGAGCCGCGCACCGCCTGCACCTGCTGGCTGCGCTGCGATACGGCCTGCTGCAGTTGCTGCAGTTCGGCGCGCATCTGCTGCACCTTCTGGCCGACAAAAGTGCCGGTCGGCTGGCCGGGCGTGACGCCAATCGGCTGATAGCCGGTGCTGCCCATCACCGGGCCACCCGGGGCGGGCGCGGGAGGAAGCTGCGCCACCTGCTGCTGCGGCATGCTCAAGGTCGGCTGCGGATTGGCCTCAACCGCGGCAGGAGCGATCTGCTGCGTCGCCAGCGGGCGACCGGTCGGTTCCTCGCCGGTCAGCGAGGGCCACAATTCATCGGTGACATAGGAGCAGGCGGAAAGCAGCGAGACCAGAGCGAGGGCGGAAACCAAGCGCAAGCCACGCTGTGCCGCAACCGGCTTCGCTGGCGCCCGCCCAATCTCGGTTGCGAGAACAACAGGGGCCTCGAGAACAACAGGATGTGACATGCCGCGCCGTCTCATGTTCATAGTCGTTTTTGCGTTACAGCTTGCTCAGGACCGGTAATGCGGCGGCACCGCCATGACAATGGCGCTCCCACCGCGATTCAATCCTGAGGCAACCCCCATTTCGCCACCAGCTTGCAGGCTGGAGACGGACTGGCCCGCATACTAACGAAAGGCGCATCACCCAGGCAAGCACCTTCTTCCTTGAAAATCCGAGACTTGCGGGCCTCTGGAAAGCTCTCCGCGAGAGGCTTGCATCGGGGGGCGAGTTTGAGTAGGGTCCGGCCCCGTCGCGGCACACCGCGTCACGCGCTCGTAGCTCAGCTGGATAGAGCACCAGACTACGAATCTGGGGGTCAGGAGTTCGAATCTCTTCGAGCGCGCCATTTTCCCTTTTTTGATCAATTATTTGACTGCCTTCAGCCGAGGCGGCGGAGCGGCCTCTGGGCCTGTTTGGGTTTTTTCGCAAAATCCCGAGACCGATCCCAGAAATTTTTTCGAAAACGGGGCGCGTGCTCACCCTCTTTTCGCGTCGTTCTGAAGGCGCCTTGACGGCTCCGCCGACCACCTCGCAAACCCTGCTGCAAGTATGACTTGATGCCCCGGGCGGCCTCATTCTTTGAGCGGGAATTGTTCCATAAATTCCCCGCTGTTGGGCGGGGCAGTGATGGACTGACGGCGCGTTTGCGCCAGCCAGACTTGATCAGGTTCGCCGCGGCTGACGGGATGAATTGCCGATAGCGGCCGATACGGGTGCGGCCCGCTTATTGGCGGATGGGATGTCCGCTGCCAAAAAGATCGCGCGAGGCTCGAGCGGTGGCGCGGGCTGCTTGCGCTTGTTTTGGCGCGGCGCAAAGGATGGGGTGTGGGGGGCCAGGCTAAGAGCGATCTGGTTTTTTGGAGCAGGGCATCGTTATAGGGAAACCTAACGTTCATTCAGCTTGACTCTTCGAATTTGGCGCGATTAATGTCTCTACATATAAGACATTGTCCCTATTTGAGAGACAGGTTATGCCCAACGGACAACTTACCAGCCCCCGGGATGTTGAAGATTTCATCAGTGGGCTGACGATTTACGGCACCGGCGGCGGTGGTCGTATCGATGCCGGCCGAGACGCCCTGATGCCCCTGATCGAGAAGGGGGTGGTCCCTCGCTGGCGTGACCTGGATTCGGTTGGCGACGATGAGCTCTTCTGCTCGCTGTCAGGTATCGGCTCGATTGCGCCGGTCCCACCGATGACCGAGGAGCAGTTGGTATCCAACGGCTACCCCACCAAGCAACTGACGACCCCGCCGATGGTGTTGGCCCTCCGTACGCTGGAAGCCCATCTCGGCAAGACGGTCACAGGCGTCTATCCCATCGAGCTGGGCGCTGGCAACTCCACCACGCCGCTGGCTGCGGCCATGGCGGCTGGCATCGACATGGTCGACTGCGATTGCGCCGGCAAGGCCATTCCAGAGATGTCGCAAAACCTGATCGCGCTCGCTGGCGTTCCGTTCGCCCCGGCCTCCTATGCCGATCCCTGGGGCATGTCGCTGACCGTTACCGGCTGCAATTCGAGCGTGCTGGGCGAACGCCTGGGCAAGGCCATCAGTACGGTCACGAAGGCGGCCGATATGAAAGCGCAATGTGCCCGCGCGGCCTTCGTTGTCGATGGCAGGACGCTGAAGAAGCATGCCATCGGCGGCAATCTGACACGTGCCTTGAACCTCGGCCGCACCATTTCCGCGGCGCGCCAGGCAGGTGAGGATCCAGTGAAGCGCATTGCCGAATATCTTAACGGCTACATTTTGCATTCTGGCCGTATCGTCAAGAAAGTCTGGGAATCACGCGACGGTTACATGTATGGCGACCTCTACATCGAGGCGCCGAACGGTAGCAAAGCGCGCATCTGGCTGAAAAACGAGAATCACATTCTCTGGATCGATGGCGAAGTGAAAGCCACGTCCCCCGACCTCATCACCATTCATGATAGCCGAACCGGCGAGTCGGACACCAACACGAACATCCAGGAAGGCATGGATGTTTCCATCATCGCAACGCCTGCGCCAAAGCAGCTTCGGGTTCCCGAGATCGTCGCAGCACATGGCCCCCGGCATTACGGCTTCGACATCGATTATGTCCCAGTGGAGGAAAGACAGTGACGCTCGGCCTTCTGATGGCAGGTCTCAGCGACCCGCACACTCTCTCTGATTTGGCGGTCAAAGCAGAGAAGCTCGGCTTCACCGATGTCTGGATTGCCGACGAGCGTTTCTATCGCGAGGTCTATTCGCTGCTCACCCTGATCGCCACAAAGACTGAAAAAATCAACATCGGTCCGTGCGTCACCGATCCGTATTCCCGCCATGCGGCTCTCACCGCCATGGCCATTCACACGCTCGATGACATTTCCCATGGCCGTGCCATCCTGGGCCTGGGTGCCGGTGTTTCGGGGTTCACTGAAATGGGCGTCCCGCGCGCCAAACCCGCCCGCGCGATCCGGGAAGCAATCGAATTTATCCGCCAGTTCTCTACTGGCGAAGAGGTCACCTACAAGGGTGAAGTTGTCCAGTTCAATGCCGGTAAGCTGGGATTCAAGCCGACCCGCAAGGATCTCCCGATCTGGGTCGCGAGCAATGGCCCGCTCGGTCAGGACATGGCCGCTTCGTATGCCGATGCCTGCATCATGGAAGGCTGCGGCAATGCTGAAGAAGCCGCCAGCATGCGAGCACGTATCGACAAGGCAGCCGCCAAGAAGGGTCGCGATCCGAAATCGGTGAAGTGCATCGTCCGTCTGAATCTGTCCTTAAGCGAAGTCAGTTCTGATGCCTTCGATGCGCTGCGCCTGCGTGCCGCTCGGACGCTGGCTTCTGGACGTACCCACTTCGAGACCCTGGCCCGGCAAGGCTTGGAACTCAGCGATGCGGTCAAGGCGAAAGTCGCCGACGTCCCTTACAAATCTGGGGCCGCGCCATACGAGCTCATCAAGCAGGACGTGACTCAGGATATGGTTCGCGCCATTTCGCTCTGCGGCACCCCGGCTGAAGTCACGGCACAGCTCAAGGGCCTGTTCGCCGTGGGTATGAATGGTGTGATCGTCTCTGTGCTGCCTGCCAAGGGATACGACGTCGCATCCACATTGGAGAAGTTCGCGACCGAAGTCTGGCCCGCCGCCAGCGAGGCCCTGAAATGAAGTTCACGCTCCATCGGCCGGCAAGCATGTCCCAGGCCATTGCCCTGGCGGCGCGGTATGCTGGGCATTGCCGGTATATCGCTGGCGGCACGGACCTTGTGGTGCAGTTGCGCCGCGGCATCCGGGTCTGCCCAGAGCTTATCGACCTATCAGGCATGACCGGGCTGAAGCAAATCGAGAAGCATTCGACCGGCTATCAGATAGGGGCTCTTTGCACCCACAAGGATATCGAAAGCCATGCGGGCCTGCAGGCTGATTTTCCTGCACTGTGCAAGGCAGCCCGTGTTGTGGGCGGCCATCAGGTCCGCAACGTCGGCACTATCGGCGGCAACATCGCGAATGCCTCCCCGGCAGCCGATGTCGCCATTGCTCTACTGGGCCTTGGCGCCAGTGTCATGGTCACGGGCAATGGCGGCACTCGGTCCATTAGCATTGATGACTTCTTCTTGGCTCCGGGCAAAACGATACTAAGGGAAGATGAGATCATCCAGGGTATCGCAATCCCGAAGCCCGGTGTCTTCACGGATGGCGGTAACCGCTATGCGACTGATTTCATCAAGATCGGGCGTCGCAAAGCGATGGAAATCGCCGTTGCCTCCGTCGCGGTGCTGGTGAATGCCGATGCCGACGGAAAGGTTCTATCGACGCGTATCGCGCTCGGTGCCGTAGGTCCAAAGCCACTGCGTGCCGTTAAGGCGGAAGTCGCCCTCAGGGAGCAGCACCTCACCGCCGCAATCATCGCGGAGGCGGCCAAGATCGCCGCCTATGAGGATTGCACGCCGCGTACAGACGTCCGTGCCTCTGATCAATACCGCCGCAAGGTTATTGAGGGCAGTGTCAACCGAGCGCTGACCGACATATCCAATGCGCTGAGAGGCTGAAATGCTCAAGGTCAAATTCGATATCAATAACAAAATTCACGACCTCGAAATTGAGGACAGTGCGACGCTTCTGGAAGTCCTGCGCGACAAGCTTTTTCTCACCGGAACCAAGCAGAATTGTCTCGAGGCTGAATGCGGCGTCTGTACCGTCCTCCTCGATGGAAGATCGGTGAACTCATGCATCCTGATTGCCGCCCAGTGCGAAGGCCGGAAAATCACGACTATCGAGGGCATGGCGGCCGGCGGCAAGATGCATCCGATTCAAGAGGCATTCGTAAGCTGTGATGCCGTGCAATGTGGCTACTGTATTCCCGGCATGGTGATGACGGCGGCCGGTCTTCTAAATGAATTGCCGAATCCAAGCGCCGAGGAAATCCGCGAAGGACTGTGCGGCACGCTCTGTCGTTGCACCGGTTACAACAAGATCGTCGAGGCCGTGCAGGCCGCAGCACAGGCGAGACAGTAAACCATGAGCGCAGGTCTTCTGAGCAATAACCGTCTGATAGGCAGCCGCCACAAGCGCATTGACGCGTCTTCAAAGGTTCAGGGAGCCACGATTTACGCTGCTGACTTCACTCTGCCTGGAATGCTCCATGGCCGCGTATTCCGCAGTACCCAGGCCCATGCCAGAATTATTCGTCTGGATACTTCGAAGGCTCAGGCCGTTGCGGGTGTGCGTGCCATTGTGTCCGCGAAGACCATGAAGCTCAATTCCTATGGCAATTTCATCAAGGACTTTGAAGTTTTCGCCGATGGCGAGGTGAAGTATGTCGGCCAGGCTATTGCGGCTGTTGCTGCGGATACGGAAGCTATCGCGGAGGCGGCGCTTGGTCTGATTGAGATAGAATATCAGCCACTCCCGGCTGTCTTTGAACTGACTGAGGCGATCAAAGAAGGCGCGCCGCTGGTTCATCCTGATGTGAAGAACCTGAAGGGTCATCCGCTTGCGACCCCCGAGGGCAATCAATCGAGCGTAACGGTCATCAAGGCCGGCGATGTTGAGCAAGGCTTCAAGGACAGTTACCGCGTCTACGAGCACACCTTCCGTACCGCCCCGGTACATGCCGGCTATACCGAGCCGCGCGTGGCTGTGGGACAATGGACGCCCGACGGCGATGCCACCGTCTGGTCCAATGCCCAGCTACTGTTCGATACCCAGAGCAGTCTTGCCGAAATCTTCGGTATCTCGCCCGGAAAAGTCCGCGTTATTGTCCCGGCGATTGGGGGCGGTTTTGGCGGCAAGCTGCGCATTGGCATGGAGCATTTCGCGCTGGCTCTGGCTCATGCGGCGAGGCGGCCTGTGCGCGTGATGTCGACTTCGCATGAGGAGCTGTCTGCGGCACTGTTCCGACAGCCAGCTCATATCTGGTTGAAGACCGGTGTCGACAAGGAAGGCCGCATTATCGCCAAACAAGGCAGGCTTCTGGTCGATACCGGTGCCGCTTCAGGTTCCGGCCCGTTGATTGCCTCGACAGGTGTCACGCTGCTGGCTGGTCCATACAAGCTGCCCAACCTTCTTATCGAAGGGCGCTCGATATACACCAACAACCATCCGACCGGTTCAGTACGCGCCCCGTCCGGTCCGATGTCAAACTTCGCGTCTGAATCCCAGATGGACATCATCGCGCACGATTTGGGTATCGACCCGTTGGAAATTCGTCTCCGCAACATCATTCATGAAGGCGATCTGAGTCCGACCGGCCAGGTGATGACCCAGGTAGGTCTGGAAGAATGCCTGCTCAAGGCGGCTGAAGCCATCGGCTGGGATAAGCGGAACCCGGAGAAGAATCGCGGCAAGGGCCTGGCCTGCGCGGCATGGATGACCTCCCGTGGCTCATCGGGGGCTTATCTGAAGCTGTCATCCGGTGGAGTCTTCACCCTGATGGTCGGTGTGGTTGAACTGGGCACCGGCGCTCTGACTGGCGTGGCTCAGATTCTCGCCGAAGACCTGGGCGTCGATGTTTCGGACATCACGGTCGTCAGCGCGGACTCCCAGACCACTCCATATGATTTCGGTTCTCAGGGCAGCCGCACCATGGTGACGGTCGCCAACGCCGCACGCATGGCGGGAGAAAACCTGATGAAGAAGTTGCGTCCGATGGCCGCCAAGGCCCTTGGCGTAGCTGAGGTCGATCTGGAACTCGGCGGCAAAGGCTTTTCGGCGAATGGCAAGAAAGTCACGTATGCCGAGCTGGCCGCCACGGCGAATATGGGTGGGGGAGGTCTGACCGCAGAGGCGAACTATATCGCCGACGCAGTTGCACATGACCCGGCACGCGTGAGCAAGCACTACTCGCCAGCATGGCCGGCGGCGAGTTTCCATGTTCATGCTGCAGATGTCAGCGTCGATGAGATGTCGGGCGCGATTACTATTAATCGCTACGTTGTTGCACAAGACGTTGGCTATGCGATCAATCCGTCAAACCTCGAAGGCCAACTGGAAGGTGGTGCAGTTCAGGGGATTGGCCAGGCGATATTCGAGGAACTCGTCATAGTCGACGGCCATGTCATGAATGCAAACATGACAGACTATAAGATGCCCACTTCCATGGATGTTCCGCCAATCGAGGTTATCCTCGTGACGCACCCTGCCACCTCCACCCCATATGGAGCGAAGGGAGTGGGGGAACCTCCGACCATCCAGCCGCCAGCAGCGATAGCTAACGCCGTCTTCAATGCGACGGGCAAGCGCATCATGAGCCTGCCGATTACAGCAGAAAAGATTTTGTTGCATGACTGAAACTGCGGCCACATCGAATGCAAGCATGGTAGCCGGCGACACCGTCCTCGTTCAGTTCAATCTGAACGGCAAGGATATAGTGGTCGAGGTGCAGGCATTCGCGTCCTTGGCCGAGGTTTTGAGGGAGCGGCTGCAACTGACCGGTACGAAGATCGGGTGTGGCAGCGCTGAATGCGGTGCCTGCACGGTCCATCTTGATGGCGTCGCCGTGCCTGCTTGCGTGACGCTTGCCGCCACGATTGATGGCCGGAGCGTAACGACCATCGAGGGGCTATCGCCCGATGGCGAGCCGACGGCGCTGCAGCAGGCCTTTCTGGAAAACGGCGCCTTTCAGTGCGGCTTCTGCACCTCGGGCATGATGATGTCGGCTGCCGCTCTCTTGCAGCGAAATAGCTGTCCATCCGATCAAGATATCAAGATGGCATTGCAGGGCAATATCTGTCGGTGTACCGGCTACGTCCAGATCATCGAAGCCGTCCGGAAGGCGTGCGGCTGATGTCTGAGGTATTTGAAAAGACCGTCGGTCGGCGCATCCCTCAGATCGAAGGCCGGAACAAGATTTTCGGTCGCTCCAAATACACTCATGATATCTCGCTTCCCAATATGCTGCATGGCGCCATTCTGCGCAGTCCGCATGCGTCCGCGAAGATATGCAGCATCGATATCTCGGCCGCCAAGTCCATGCCTGGCGTCCATGCCGTCATCACGGCTTCGGATTTTGCAGACGCACCATACGTCAACTACGGCGCCGGCTACTCGGATCGTCGCCCGATGGCTCTCGGCCGCGTACGGTTTTATGGCGAGGAGGTGGCGGCAGTGGCTGCCGATACCCTGGAGATTGCTCGCGAGGCGGTCCGTGCCATCAAGGTTGACTACGAGGTCTGGAAGCCAGCCCTGGATGTTTTTGAGGCGATCAGCTCCAACGCCGATGAAATACATCCGCTCCGGGATGGGTTGCCCAGGAATGTGGCCCAGAAAATCTCGGCAATGTTCGGCAATGTCGAGGAAGAGTTCAGCAAGGCTGCCCTGATCGTCGAGGGGCATTTCGAACACGGTATCGTTTGGCCGGTCTGCATGGAGACCAATGCAGCGGTCGCGTCCTACGACAAGAGCGAAGAAAAGTTGGAAATCTGGGCGGGTACACAGGCCCCTTTCTTCGTCCGCAAGGAACTGGCGCGTGTCCTGCCGTTCGAGCGCGAGAAGGTCTTCGTCCGGTCTGTTGCGGTTGGCGGCGGCTTCGGCGGAAAGTCGCAATCGCCTGAACAGATTGCCATTGCGGCACTCCTGTCGATCCAAACTTGCCGCCCGGTCAAAGTGGTGCTGAGCCGCGATGAGGAATATCTCGCGGGCAAGACCGACCATGCCAAGTATATGAACCTGCGTACTGCCGTGGACAAACACGGCAACATCCTTTGCCGGACGCTGGATGCCCATGTCGACAACGGCGCCTATACCCATATGGGGCCAGTCTACATCTCGGCAATGCGCCACCGCATCACGAATCTCTATCGGGTCAAGGCGGTGGCAATCGAGGCCAACCTGGTTTACACCAACAAGGTTCCAGGTGGTTCATATCGGGGTATGGGCGCACCCGGCATCATCTGGGCGATCGAGAGCCAAGTCGATGAAGTCGCCGAGAAGCTCGGCCTGGACCCTGTGGAGTATCGGCGGAGCATTGCCAATCAGCCGGGCGATGAAACCATCCTGGGCTGGAAAATCACCTCCTGCGGCCTGGATGAGTGTCTGAAGCGTTCGGCCGAGCTGATCGGCTGGAAGGAGAAGTACGGCAAGCTGCCCAAGTATCGCGGCGTCGGGGTTGCTTCGATGATTCATGCCAGCGGCAGCGTTCTCTATGCCGAAGGCAATTTCTCCAGGATTGCTCTGGTTGCGTATCCCGACGGAACCTTCCGTATCGGCACGCAAACTGCCGACACCGGTACCGGCCAGAATACCTTGCTTGCCCAGCTCCTGTCGGACTCCCTCGGCATCCCGATGAGCCGGATCGACGTCCTGCACATGGATACGGAAGAGAGCCCTGACGACCTGGGCAGCGCCGCCTCCCGCGTGACCTTTGTCACCGGCAATGCGGTCCTTGATGCCGGCAGGAAACTGGTGGCTGCGGTGAAGGAGAATCTGGCCGTCGATTGGTCGGTTCCGGTTGATGCCATTGACTATGCAGACGGTCGGTTCAAGCGGCCGGATGCCCCGGACTTCATGACTTTTGGGCAGGCGGCTCAACGATATGGCACGCTGAAGGTTGAGGGCTTCTACGAAATCGACCTGGCACGGCCGGATGCAAAGACCGGCTTTGGTAATTACGCCGCCTCGTATGCGTTTGCAGCCCAGACGGCCGAGGTCGAAGTCGATCCGGAGACCGGTCGGGTCAAAGTCCTCAAGATTGCTTCTGTCCAGGACGTCGGCAAGGTCATCAATCTTACGGCACTGGAGGGGCAGACCTACGGTGGTATCGTTCAGGGCATCGGCATGGCACTGAGCGAGGAGGTTCTGTTCCAGGACGGTCGACCGATCAACCGGTCGCTCTTCAACTACCGTGTTCCCCGGATGCTCGACACGCCGGATATCGTGGTCGAATTCGTCGAGACAGAAGAAAATCTGGGCCCCTTTGGCGCCAAGGCGGCCGGTGAGCCGACCATCAACGCCACTGTGGCCGCGATCGCGAATGCGGTTGCCAATGCGACGGGTGTTCGCTTCCACAGGCTTCCGATCACGCCGGAAATGGTTCTGGAAGCCCTGCGCAAGAAGGAAAATGCCCCTCTGCCGGAGATGAAGTCGCTCAGCCGGTTGCGCAATCTCGAAATCGTGACCGTACGCAAGGCCTATCCGGCGATGGCGCCCGTAATGAAAAAACTCGGCAAGGCCATCGGGGCCTCGCGCGATGCCAGCACGCCGAAAAGAATCGTCCAGGCCGAGTCTATAGCGACTGCGGTTCATACGCTTGCGACTCCTGGTCTCAAGAGCCAGCTCATCGCGGGCGGCACGGATCTGATCCCCGGCATAAAGCAGGGCATCTACTCGCCCAGGCAGTTGGTTTCGGTCGGCCATATCGCATCGATGCGGAAGATACGGCTTGATGAAGGCTTCATTCGGGTCGGTGCTGGCGTCACCTTGACAGCTCTGGCCGAGGACGAGCTTGTCAACACTCATTTTCCGAGATTGAAGAATGCCATTGTGCAGATTGCGACGCCTATCGTTCGCAACCGCGCCACCGTGGCTGGCGATCTGTGCCAGGAAAAGCGTTGCTGGTTCTTCAGGTCGGCGACGCCTTGCTACCGTTTTTCCGGGCCGGCATGCCCGTGTTACGCCGTACTCGGCGAGAACAGGCACCATTCCATCATGGGAACGGGGCGCTGTGCCGCGCCGTGTGTTTCGGATCTTGCGCCAATCCTGACCGCGCTGAAAGCCGATCTGGTTGTGGTCGGTCCGCGTCGAACGCGAAAACTTCCGGTTGGCGAGCTCTATGTCTGGGCTGGTGAGACTGTTCTGGACCCGGATGAAATCATCACGGAAATCAATATTCCCGTGCCATCCCGCAGAAGCGCTTTCCACTTCGAGAAATTCGCCCGCTGGGCTGGTGACTTCGCGGAAGCCTCGGCTGCGGTTGATGTAGCGGGAACCCGTGCCCGCCTCGACTATGCCGCCATCTCGCTGGGCGGCGTGGCGCCGAAGCCAATCCGCATCCCGGTCGCTGAGAATATCCTTCTGTCCGATCTGCTATCTCAGGACCTGATCGACGAGGCGGCGAAGTCAGTGATTTTCGGCGCTCTGCCGATGAAGGACAACGCCTACAAGGCGGAACTGACCATCAATGTCGCACGACGCGCTATCGCGAAAGCAATTGAGCTTTTGTGACGCGGACATTGCCAAATCATGCAATTTGCTTGACGCTACGTGCGTCTCGATATTATAGACATTATTGCAAATAAAGAGACAAGGAGGGGTTTATGCAAGTTTCACCACGCGTATCGCGCTGCTTTAATATGCTTCGGAGCGCCCTGATCGGTGCTGCGGTTCTGGTTCCGGCGCTTGCCACACAACCTGCTGTCGCAAAAGACAAATTTGTCTTTGCCTGGCCGTCGGCCCTGAATACCGGCACCGCCAATTTCACCTTCGCCAAGGCTCTGGGTTTCTTCGATGAGGAGAATCTCGACGCCGAAATCATCGTCCTGACCGGATCGGGCGTCATCATTCCCCAATTGCTGGCAGGCACGATTCATTCGGCCTATGCGAGCCTGGAGCCGTTGCCGATCTCACGCCAGGAGGGGAAGCCCAACTTCCCGCTGCGCTTCGTCTATAATTTCCTGCCGCGCTCCATCTGGGAGATGGCGGTGCTGGAAGATAGCCCGATCAAGACGATGGGCGATTTCGGCGGCAAGACGATCGGCTTCGTGTCGCTGACCTCGGGCAATATCGCGATGACCCAGGCGATGGCGCAGAGTGAAGGTGTTAACTGGAACACGGTGCAAAAGATTGCCGCTGGTTCGGGCGTCCCGGCTTTCGAGGCGCTGCGCCGCAAGTCCATCGATGGCCTGAACCTGTGGGACACCGCCCATGTATCGCTTGAGCTGACGGGCACCAAGATCCGCCGCATCCCGTTCCCGAAGGAATACCAGAATCTTTCCAGCCATGGCTTCCCGGTTACCGAGGAGCTGCTGAAAAAGAACCCAGGCCTTGTCATCCGCTTCGGTCGGGCGATGTCGAAGGCGGCAATTGCCTGCAACGCCAATCTGGAAGGCTGCATCTTGTCGTTCTGGCGTCAGTATCCCGAACTGAAGCCGACTAGTGGCTCGGATGCCGACAACATGAAGAAGGAGGTCGAGGTAATGAAGCCTCGCATGGCCAACCTTCTCGCCGGTCGGAACGAGACCAACATGGGTGCCTTCACGGAAGAGGATTGGAAGCTCCTCATAAATGCCCTGAAGGTTGGTGGTTTGATCGAGAAGGACGCCAATATCCCGCTCAACACGCTCTACACGAACGAGTTTGTTCCCGAGTACAATAAATTTGACCGTGCAGCGGTCATTAGCAAGGCCAAGGCCTACAAGTAAGTCCAGCATCTAGATGTGAGACCAGGTAGTCATGCAAAGCCCCGACGTTGTCTTAAACACCCAGAATATGTCCGTTGTTTACGAGACAACGCGGGGCCCACTTACTGCGCTTTCCAAGCTCGATTTGCAGGTGAGGAAAGGGGAATTCGTCGCGGTCCTGGGGCCTTCAGGATGCGGCAAATCCACCCTTCTCAAGGTGGTGAGTGGTCTGCTGGGTATTGCTGAAGGCGAAGTAACAGTTTCGGGCCAGAAGATCACCGGTCCACGCAAGGACGTCGGTATTGTCTTCCAGCAGCCAACGCTGCTGCCCTGGAAGACAGTCCGCGAAAACGTGCTGGTGCCCATCCGCGCCCAGCGTCTGCCGAAGGCCCAGTATGAGGTCGAAGCTGATCGTCTGTTGAATCTGGTCGGCCTTGGAAATTTTGGTGGCCATCTTCCCCACGAATTGTCCGGTGGCATGCAGCAGCGTGCCGGTATCGCTCGTGGTCTCATTCACGACCCGGCCGTCCTGCTGATGGATGAGCCGTTTGCAGCTCTCGACGCACTGACCCGTGAGCGCATGACCGATGAGCTGCAATCGATCTGGATGG
>VFQP010000255.1_pt1 | contig 126860 bp, 139 predicted proteins | sample 3512351 | NCBI WGS metagenome assembly VFQP01 (sample SAMN10412372, study PRJNA504923) | tailings metagenome | isolation source: Relicate 1 Philex TSF1 revegetated site | place: Philippines: Tuba, Benguet | collected 2017-08-29
GACACGAGCAGCCCCGACGGCATTGCCAGCACCGTCATTGACACGGGCATGCGCGCCGGCATGGTGCCGCCGCTCGTCACCAGCTCGCTGGTCTACCAGGTACGCGACCGCGTGACGCAGCAACATCGCGCGACCCACCACCGTGGGCTGTTTTGCCAATGAGTGCTGAGTGGTCGCGTGCGCACGCAGTCGCTGGCGCTCGTCAACCTCTGCAGCGTGCTCACCTACGTGGACAACGCGCCTGTCGCGGCGACATCCATCATCCTGGGCCTCTTCAGCAGCTCGCCAGTGGTGCAGGCCGTCTACGGCGTCACGGCCATGACGTACGTCCCGCAGGCGACCATGGGCTGGCTCGCCTACGGCCAGCTCACCTTGTTTCGCCACACGCCGTGGCCGCAAGGTCTGTGGCCGCGCGGGCCTACGCCGCCAGGGCGTGCTGTATGCGTTTCGCGCTGCGCTTGGGTGCCTGAGGAGGTGGTGCTGCGCCCTTCTGCGACGGATGCATTTGCGCAGTGATGGACCGCTACAGCCGGCAGCTGGCGACCGTGGGCACGCTGCTCCAGCGCCTGGACTGCGTGGTGTACGCGCACGACGCCGTGGTGCAGCGCCGCGTGGAGCCCCGCCAGCCCGGCATCATCTGGCGGGTGCGTGGCCCCACGTTGATGTTGCGTGCCTTCAGCGGATCGGCTGTTCGTGGTTTGGCAACCTTCTTCACGACCCAGCGCTTTGGCTGGAGGGCACTCAGCACCGGCGCCTGCTAGAAGGATGCCGCCCTGCGCCGGGCTGCCTGTCGCGGCTGGTAGTGCAGCCGTGAATGCCGTGCCGCCCGCCCCGCCTGCAGAGCCTGGACACGCCGGGCGACCCGCTGCTGCAGTTCATGCGGCGTGAGGGCACGCTCATGGCGCCGCGCTGGTGCCACAACGGCTCGCTGGTGCCAGACTCCATGGCCGACGAGGCCATTGGGACGTGGTACGGCCCGCTCTTCATGGCAGAGACGGCGCAGGAGGCGGTGGCGGGCCTGCTCAACGCCACGGCACTGGCGCCCGTGCAGCAAGCCAAGCGGGTGCGAACAGCTCTGCTTTCTTTCCTCCGCACGCACAAGCTTGCTCGCGGCCACAGGGCACCTGTGGGTGCGGCAGGGGTGTTGGTTCTCACCGTGCTGGAGCAGCAAGACGCTTGCGGTCGGCTCACCTGCCTGCCGCACGTTGCCCGCGCGATTTGGCTGCGCGCGCCACAGCTGCCGGTGCCCGGCGTCATGCGGCAGGGCGGCGCCTCGTGCTCTAGCCAGCTGCGTCCCACCCCACGGGAGCAGCAAGACGCTGGCCTCACCGCCTGCTCAATGCTGTACCTGGCTGCGCGCTGCGCAGCTGCCGGTGCCTGGCGTCATGTTCTTCCAGCCGTCGGTGGACCTGTCCGAGGTCTCCCTGCCGGGCGTTGGGTCGCTGGATCTGTCGGGCGCGCTGCTGCTGGCCGGCTCGCTGCAACCCATCACGCCCAGCAACCGCCGCGCCGTCAACCTGGCGCCGCGCGCCTCGCCGCTCTTCCGCGTGTCCGGCGCCGGACACCTCTACATCACGCGCCTGGTCAGTTGGCGCCCCCGCAGTCTTCACTTCAGACATGTGCCATGGAGCGCACCCAAAGCACACGCTGCGCGAGCTCCTCGTTTCTTCGCCGCGCTTCTGCAGGCAATCTACGCGCCGGCCCTCCCCGTGGAGCTGCCCTCCGCCAACGGCGCCGCGTCGCCACTGTCGGACTTCTCGTCGGCGCTGCCGCTCTCGGCGCTGGCGCAGCAGGCTGGCAGGCAGAGCTCTTCAGGTGGCGCCGGGAACGTCATCATCGACCTGCACCGGTCAGCGGTGTGGCTGCCCATCCTGGACTACCTTGCGCTGCTGACGCTGGCGACAGACGGCAGCCCCCGCGGCGGCCTCCGGCACTGCATGGACAACGCCACGCTGCGCCACGCCGCGCTGCTGCAGCCGGGCGTGCTGGACGTCCGCCTGGGCAACCTCACCTGGGACAACTTCACGCTGGCTTCCTACACGGGCTGGGGCGTCAACGCAACCCAGGTCCTGGTGCTGCCGCAGACGCCCGTGCCCGCCGACGTGCTGCAGAGGATGCAGGCGGGGCCGCCGGTGACGGCGGGCAACGCGACGGAGGGCAGCGGCGGCGGCGGCGGCTCGTCGACGGTCGGGATCATCGTGGGGTGCACCGTGGGCGGCGTGGCACTGGTGGCCGCCGTGGCCGGCGCAGCGCTGCTGCTCTTGCGGAGGCGCGCGCACGACAGGTGCGTGCACGTGGCACTTTGCCTCTGCTTTGCCTTTCCTCCCTGCGCCGCTGAGCGAAGGTGACACACTCGTCACTGGCATCCCCTCCTCTCTTGCGTCTGCTTGTGAAGCAGGCGTCAGCAGCAGGAGGGCAAGGAGCCGCTCAAGGGTGACAAGGACTCGGCCTCTGCTACCACCACTGGCGCGGCGGCGGGCGGCGGCGCCAACGGCCAGACGTCCGTAACAATCACGGTGGACGCGCCGGCCAGCGCCGCCGGCGACCCCTTGGTGGCGCTTCTGCAGGGCCACGAGCAGGACCTGCTGCGCCGCGCGCACAGCCCCGCCGCCGCGGCGTCGCCGCATGCGACGGCGGGCGGCGCCGGCAACGCCGCCGCGCTGCCGAGCCTGCACCGAGCGCACGAGCAGCTGATGAGCATCGTGGCGGCGCGCATCAGCAGCAGGCAGGGCGTGGGCTCTGGCGGCTCGGGGCAGGGCGGCGCGGGCGGGCAGGGCGCGCCTGTGGACCCCCGGGAGGTGGTGGGCAAGGTGGCGGCTGACCTCACGGGCGGCGGCGTGGACGACACGGTGAGAGGGCGCACGTGTGGCCTGGCGAGTGGCCTGCACGAAGAGGTGGGCTCCTCACTGTGCACAACCGATGTGTGTGCCTGGCGCGCGCGTGCTCATCAGGTGGTCCTGCTTGAGGTGGTGGGCCGAGGCGGCGGCGGCACCGTCTACGTCGGTGCGTGCTGCTACGCTCGCGGTTCTCTGTTGCCGGCTGCCTCGCTGATTCGCGCGGGTCTCGACGCACGCAAGGAGTTTCTTTGCCTGGTGCGCCTCACGTGTGGCTGCAGGGCGGTGGCGCGGCTTGCCGGTGGCCGTCAAGACGGTGGCGTTTGAGGTGTGGGCGGACAAGGACGCGGCGGAGCAGGCCCGGGGATCTGGCGGCGCGTCCAAGGCGCGCATGCAGTACGTGCAAGCCATCATGGAGACGGCCATCTCGGCCAGCGTGGGCCACCGCCACGTGGTGCGTGCACTGCAGTGCACAGCATCACAAGGCAAGCCAGAGCAGCGGCAGCAGCAGGTGCAAGTGCAGAACGCTGTGCCGCCTCCTGACGCTGCACAGGTGGCGACGTACCACTACGACTTCAAACGCATGGATGATCAGGTGGACAAGTCCGGCAGCGGCGGCCTGCAGGTGTGTGGTGTTTTTGCCGTGGGTCGCTGTTTCCTGCTGCGCGCTCCAGCGGTGCCACTCCAGTGGTGGAGCCTGGGGTTGTGCACGGCATGTGCACAGGTGACCAACGGGCCCTCCATCGACACAACCGCGGCAGCAGACTCCAGCACCGTCCCGGAAGTGCAGGCCTTCAAGGTGTTCCTCATCCAGGTGAGAGAGCGAGGGCAACTGCGGCGTTTTGTTTTGCAAGGAATCACTTGCCCCACACTGGGGCCCCACACTGGGGCCTCCGCGGGCGACCCAGGGTGGCTGGGGGCCGCCCTTGCCCGGCGTTTCACCTCACCGCCCGTAGGGCGTTGGGGTGGCTGGGGGTGCCAGTGTGACGGTCTAGCCGAGTGAGGCACCGCACCCGTGCCGCGTGCGCAGAAATGCGGTTTGTGATATGATCATCTGCTTGCCAGAGATGCCTCCACCAGATGTAAAGCTCAACACACACCCAAGCGCAAGTGCTTGGCCTTGCTGCTTTGCTTGCAGGAGCTGTGCTCGTGCTCCCTGCGCAAGGTGCTGGAGCACGGCGCGTTCCAACGCAACCCCGACAAGCTGGTGGGTGGTTGCTTATGTTTGTGTGCGATTGCATCCGTGTGCGCTGCCTGCCCACCTCCCGAGGACCGTGGCGTCACCTGCTCCGGCTGCGCAGGCCACCGTGGGCGACGTGCTTCACCAAGTCGCCCTGGGCCTCGAGTACCTGCACAGCAAGGGCATCATCCACGGAGGTGCGTCCTCTCCAGGGCTGCAGGCGCTGTTGATGGCTCCTGACGTCATCAGTGAAGACCTCTTCACCGCGCGCGCCCTCACCGTTCGTGCAGACCTGACGCCCGGCAACATCCTGCTCAAGCTGGATGAGAACGAGATGGGGCGGCTCCTCGCCAAGCTGGCGGTGAGTTGATTTGCTGGGCCGCGACTCGGAGCCACTTTTGGCGGCGGACCTCTGTTCACCGGTTTCCTCATGACTCTCCTCCACATTGCGCAGGACTTTGGCTTCTCCACCCGCCTGGGCCAGCAGGCCACGCACGTGTCCAACTTTTGCGCCGGCACGCCCTTTTACACGGCGCCGGAAGTGACGACGCAGAAGCGCACGTCCCTGGCGTCCGACATCTTCAGCTTTGGCGTGGTGGCCTGGTGAGGAGGCCTGTTCTCGGGCAGCGACCTCTGCTTTGCAGTTGGATGCGTGTGCCTCACTCCACTGCCTGCCCATATGATTGCCCGCGCAGGGAGATGTACGCGGGGTGCGCCCCGTACACGCGCAACGCCCAGGGCGCGCTGCAGTGCAACCCCGTCTTCCCGGCCTACCCCACCGGCAACCGCCCCCCGCCCGAGGTCGAAGAGCTCGTCATCAGGTCAGTGCCCTGGCCATGATGATGGTGCTCTTATCGTGCCTTGTGTCCTGCCTTGATCACCATGCCGCGCCCACGCCCGGCGCACGCAAGCAGGTGCATGAGCGTGGACGCCAAGCTGCGGCCGCCAACCAGCGAGCTGGTGGAGGTGCTGAGCCGGCACCGGGGCGCGCGCAGCTCAGCCAAGGTGGACCAGGGCCCTCCTCCCGTCCGTGAGCCTCCCGGACTCGAGGAACTCAAACTCGCCATGCAGCAGCTCCCGCAGCGCCGCACGTGACATCTTGCTACTCTTCCTCCCGTCCAGGAGGGAGCCCTGCCGCCTTTGTGAAACCCCCCCTTTTCTCCTCGATCGCGAAGCTTTGCTCAACTTCACGGTGGAATCCGTCTCCTCCCTTGCTCCATGCATATGAACGCCTCTTCAGCCTGCCATCCACCTGCGCGCCTGAGCCGTGCGGCTTCGCGCCTGGTGGTGGCTCTATCGATGTGTTGTTGTGACTCTCGACGCGCGCGCGGCTCTGGCGCTGCTCGGCATTGCACCCATCAGCACACTGCTCTTCCCCCACCTGTTGCTGGCCCACACCTTCAATCCCCTGGCTGTCGCTGCATTCGCAAGTTCGAGCGCCCATCGGTTGGTCGTACCGAGGTCGATGATCCTAGCGCAGGGCCCGCAGAACGCGTGCGCGCGCATGAGCGCGTGCTCGAGCTGAGCATGTTGTCGGGCCTGTGCCGGCTGGTGGGCCTGCTGCTGGCCGTCGCGGCCGCAGCGGGCCCGGTGCGAGGCCAGCAGACCTGGGCGCGCATCAGCGGGCAGCCCCTGGCCGACGCGGCGAGCGAATGGGGCCAGAAGAACGTGGACATGACGTTCCAGCTGCCGGCGTGGACAATCGTCTCGCTGCGCGACGCGGTCTTCCCGTGGGCGGGCAACGACTCCAGCAAAGGCGCCTCCCCACCAGCGCCACCAGCAGCCACTGGGGGCGCCAAGCCTTTCAGCAACGGCACGTTCACCATCCTGGGGGCCGCGCCCATTGACACGAGCAGCCCCGACGGCATTGCCAGCACCGTCATTGACACGGGCATGCGCGTCGGCATGGTGCCGCCGCTCGTCACCAGCTCGCTGGTCTACCAGGTGCGCGACCGCGTGGTGCAGCGGCAGCATGCCAGGGCCTGGCGAGCTGCAGTCCAAGGGGGGCCTCCGCCGTCGCCAGTCGTTCTCTCGGCACATGCTCGCGCCACCCGCCGCCAGATCGCAGGGGCAGAGCACACACATCGCGTGCAACGCACGCATGGCCTCGTCGCAATGCGCAGAACGTGTCCCTCTGCAACCTGTGCACGGTCGTCATGACGCTGGTGGGGCGCCAGGCCGTGTCGCCGCTCCTCCTGGCCATCTTCAGCGGGCAGGCAGCCGTCCAGACCGTCAACGGCATCGGCACCATCATGTGCGCGGAGAGGGCCAATGAGCGTGCAGCAGCCTCCTCTCCTGGCTGACCCTTTTCACGCCTTGTTTCGACTGGGGCCCGGTGCAGGTACCTGCCAGCCTCCACCATCGCCTGGCTCGCCTACGGGCAGATGGCGGTGGCCCGCATGTTCCCCTGGCCGATAGGTGCGCCGTGCCCGCAGCGTGGCAGCAGCCCAGCAGCGGCCGCCGGCTGTCCCGTCAAAATGGCACGACGCAAGTCTGCAAATGGACGTGCTCCGCGCTTGCTTGCCACGCCCGCAGTCCAGCAGCGGTACGCCCCACTGCTGCCGCTGCTGACCAGCCTGCTGCAGCGCATGGACATGGCGGTCGACCCGCACGAGGCGCTCGTCATGCGCAACAACGTGCCCCGCGGGCCCGCCATCTGGAGGGTATGTTCTGCGCCTCCGCTGCTGCCGCATGGCGTGCCCTCAGTGACAGCGGTGCTGCGTGCCGTCCCTCCACACAATGGTGTGCTAATCTAATCATGGCGGAGCAGCAAACTGCATTCGCGTCTGTGCGCACGCAGAGCATTGACAAGCCCGGCGACCCGCTCATGGACTTCATGCGGCGGGAGGGCCTGCTCATGGCGCCGCGCTTCTGCAACAACGGCAGCCTGCTGCCCGCCGACATGGCCAACTCGCCCATTGACCTGGCCGCCGGGCCCCTGTTCCTGGCCAACTCGACGGACGAGGTCCTGCGGGGCCTGGCCAACGCCACAGCGCTGGCTCCGCTCCAGGAAGCCGCCCAGGTGAATGACTGGTGGGCCACGTGGGCGCAGCGCAGCAGGGCAGAGTGGGGCGCGCAAATCCAGCGAATGCGTGCCACGTGCACATGATTGCGCAGAAGCCGCCTCCCGGCGTCATGATCTTCCCCCAGCGCCTCACACTGGTCGGGGTGCCGCTGAGCCTCGCCGCCCCGCTGATCCTGGCCGGGCCGCTCAGCGCCGCGGCGCGCCCATTGGTCAACCTCACCTCCCGCAGCACGGCGCTGTTTGACCTGGGCGGAGACGGCAAGCTCCTCATCGCGCTCCTGGTGCGCAAAAATCCGCCTGACGCCTTCCGTGCTGCGTGGCACTGCTGCGTCACCGCAAAGCCGCCCCCCGCACGCACGAGTTCACCTGCTTTCCCTCTCCCGTTCCTTTATGCAGGCGCTGTACCTGCCCGCCTTGCCAGTCCCAGCACCGCAGCCGGTGTTCTCTGCCTTGGCCCTCTCAGCGCTTGCCAACGCCTCCTCGTCCTCACCGCCACGCGTCCTGGTGGACGTGTACCGCACCACTTTGTGGCTGCCCATCCTCGACTACCTTGCGCTCCTGACGCTTGCGACAGATGGCACCTCCTATGGCAGCCTGCGCCAGCTCATGGACGGTGCCACGCTGCGCCACGCCGCGCTGCTGCAGCCGGGCGTGCAGGCCGTGCAGCTGGGCAACCTCACCTGGGACAACTTCACGCTCGCCGCCTACACGGGCTGGGGCGTCAACGCCAGCCACGTCCTGGTGCTGCCGCAGACGCCGGTGCCCGCTGCGGTCCAGCAAGCGCTGGCGCCGCCGCCTGCGGCGCAGGGTGGCTCGTCCGGTGGCGACTCCTCCACAGTGGGCATCATTGTCGGGTGCACCGTGGGCGGCGTGGCGCTGCTGGTGCTGGCGGCCGCCGCCGTGCTGCTGTGGCGGCGCAGGCGCACGCGGGGCGGCAGGTGAGGCGCCGTCGCCACCTGACCTGCCGCTTCTGCCGCCATCACGCACGCCCCGCACGCCACCACTGCCCGGGCCTGCACACTCGCCGTCCGCGCAGGCACCACGGCGCCCCAGACGGCGGCAAGAGCCTCCAGGCCGCAAAGGCGGCGGGGTCGATGGGCAGCACCGCCGCCGTCACCGTGGCGGGCTCCACCGACAGCAAGGCGCCGCCCGACGCCGTCGCCGTGGTGGTGGACGACGCTGCGGCGGCGGGCGCCAGCAACGCCAGCGACGACCTCGCCGCCGTGCTGCAGGTGCGGCAGCGGGGATTGTGCATGCTGCCGTTCGGCGCCAGTAGTACGGCACTGTGTGTGGGGGGGGGGATTTGCGTCTGTGTGGACACCTCAGCGGGACCAGAGCCCAGCTACCGGGCGCGTCAGATGTCTCGCAGCGCAAGGGCACGCGGGCGAAAGACATGCACCAGAAAGCATGTATCTGTGTGCACCCGCCCATCGCTCCTTGCGCTGCCGTGCTGCAGGACCACGAGCAGGAGCTGCTGCGGCGCCACGCCTGCGCGGCGTCGGCGGCGCTGGCGCCTGGCGGCAGCTCGGGCACCGGCACGGCGACGGCGACGGCGACGACGACCATAGGCGGCAACACGAATGCGCTGCCGAGCCTGCACCGCGCGCACGAGCAGCTCATGAGCATCGTGGCGGCGCGTGGCGACGTGCGGGCGGGCGCGGCGGGGGCGCAGGGGGCGCAGGGGCCAGTGCCGGTGCTGGACCACCGCAAGGTGGTGGACAGGGTGGCGGCGCGGCTGCACGGCAACAGCGTGGACAACACGGTGGGTGGCGGCAGCGCTTCGCTTCGCGCTGGGCTGGGGTGCAGCCGCCCCCAGGCGTGCGGTTGCGAGGTTGCTGTCGCTTCTACCTGCGGCGCGTTCGTGTGCAGGTGGTGCTGGAAGAGGTACTGGGCAAGGGAGGCGGGGGCGTGGTCTACATCGGTGCGTGTCGGGGCGCTCTTGCGCAGCGCTGCACACGTGTCAAACTTCGGGGCGGCGAGATCGCGCCCTGACGTGCTTTCCCTGCAGGCACGTGGCGGGGGCTGCCCGTGGCCGTCAAGACCATCACGTTCGAGGTGAGCGGTTGCCGTGTTCAGCGCTGGATCCACAGCAGAGCGCGGCTGCTGCATGCTGGCAAGCACAGCCGCGCTGCTCGTGGCGTCCGCAGGTGTGGGCGGCTGACGAGGCGGCGGAGGCGGACGGCGTGCCCGGCACGTCCAAGGCGCGGCTGCGCTATGTGCAGGCCATCATGGAGACGGCCATCTCTGCGTCCGTCGGCCACCGCCACGTGGTGCGCGCGCAGTGCCCAGCGTTGCAAGGGCAGCGTTGAGGTGGCCTGAGCAAACAGGTAGACCAACGCTGTGCCGCCTCCTGGTCGATGCTTTGCAGGTGGCGACGTACCACTACGACTTCAAGCGCATGGATGAGCAGCTGGACAAGTCTGGCAGCGGTGGCCTGAAGGTGCGTGGTGTGCTTGCAGGACGCTGCTTTTCTGCGGCTTTGCGACTGTGGACGACCATTGCCTTGGCGTGTTTGTGGCCGTCTGCACAGGTGACCAACGGGCCATCCGTCAACACTCTGGCGGCAGCAGACTCCACCAGCGTGCCAGAAGTGCAGGCCTTCAAGGTCTTCCTGATCCAGGTGAGAAGAGGTCCTTTCGCGCAGCCCGCTCCGCCCTGCAGCGAATCACGTGCGCACAGTGCCCCTGCCGCCCTGCTGCGTGGTGCAGGAGCTGTGCTCGTGCTCTCTGCGCAAGGTGCTCGAGTACCGGGCGTTCCAACGCAACCCCGACAAGCTGGTGAGTGCTCGCTTGAGTGCATGCCACCAGCATGCCAGAGCGATGCGCCAGTCCCCACGCGGCAAGCTCGGTCCCTGCGCGCTGTCGCAGGCCACGGTGGGCGACGTGCTCCACCAGGTGGCGCTGGGCCTCGAGTACCTGCACAGCAAGGGCATCATCCACGGAGGTGCGTCCTTGCCATAGGTATGGGCCCTTTCAGAGATGCATCGCTTTGTAAGCTGAGAGCCTTCGCCGCCCGCGTCCTCGCTGTTCATGCAGACCTGACGCCCGGCAACATCCTGCTCAAGCTTGACGAGAACGAAATGGGACGCCTCCTTGCCAAGCTCGCGGTGGGTTGATTTGCTGGGCTGTGAATGGGTGCCACCTTGCGCGCGGTGAACCTCTGTGCGCCACCTCTAGCCTGCCAACTGTCCAACATGTTGCGCAGGACTTTGGCTTCTCTACCCGCCTGGGCCAGCAGGCCACGCACGTGTCCAACTTTTGCGCCGGCACGCCCTTTTACACGGCGCCGGAAGTGACGACGCAGAAGCGCACGTCCCTGGCGTCCGACATCTTCAGCTTTGGCGTGGTGGCCTGGTGAGGAGGCCTGTTCTCGGGCAGCGACCTCTGCTTTGCAGTTGGATGCGTGTGCCTCACTCCACTGCCTGCCCATATGATTGCCCGCGCAGGGAGATGTACGCGGGTTGCGCCCCGTACACGCGCAATGCCCAGGGCGCGCTGCAGTGCAACCCCGTCTTCCCCGCCTACCCCGGCGGCAACCGCCCTCCGCCTGAGGTCGAACAGCTCGTCATAAGGTCTGTGCACGCGCATCCGGCGAGCTCATGCTGTGCGGTTGCGTTCCCACATAGATCGCGACCTCACACTGCGCACACACACGTTCACAGGTGCATGAGCGTGGACGCCAAGCTGCGGCCGCCCACCCAAGAGCTGGTGGAGGTGCTGAGCCGTCACCGGGGGGCGCGCAGCGCCGCCAAGGTGGAGGCCGGGCCCGTGCGCGAGCCCCCCGGCCTCGAGGAACTCAAACTTGCGCTGCAGCAACAGCAGCGCCGCGACTGATCAGTGATCCTCTGCGTGAAGCTCCCTACCACCACGAGTGCACCATCCTCAGCACTGCACCCCTTCAGTCCTCATCTGCATCTCGAGGCTTGCGCGTTCTGGACTTGGATCTTTTGCAAATCTCTGCGTGCATGGGCGGGGCTGCTGCGCCGGCCGGCGAAGTGTCCTAAACGCAGCACACTTTCAGCGTTCCGAGGCGGCGATGAGGCAGCTCGAGGCGCCGCCCTGGCGAGGCCTCTGCGCGCTGCAGGTGGTGCTGCTCCAATTGCTACTGCTGGTGGCGACCCGCTGCAGCGCGCAGTCATGGCAGCGGGTAGACGGGGAGCAGCTCGTGCGCGCAGTCGAGGAGTTCGGCCGGAGCAACCGCGACCTCACGGTGCAGCTCAGCGCGAGCTACATCGACCTGCGGAACGCGACGTTCCGTCGGCCCACGACCTCGGCCACCGGCGCGCGACCCTTCAGCAATGGCACGCTCACGCTCCTTGGGGAGCGGATAGACACCAGCAATGCCACCACCGCGGTGGCGCATACGGTGATAGACGCGGCACAGCGGCAGGGCCTGACGCCTACGCTCATCACGGCGGGGATGGAGGCCAGGGACCTGGCGCTCGTCAACCTCTGCTACTGTGAGTGAGAGCTCCATGCTGCTGGGCTCGTGCTCCATGCCATGTGTTCTCGGCGGAGGTGGAGGCGGGTGACCAGTGGGCGGGCGAGCGTGGGCAGGCGCTCATCTCCGCACTGCCAAACGGTGTGCGCAGGGGACATCCCCCTTGGGGGAGGGCGCCTGGTCACGCCCATCCTGCTGGGCATCTTTTCCCTCAGCCCTGTGGCCAAGAGCCTGCACGTCGACCGGGTCATCATGTACATCCCCCAGGCATCCTTGGCGTGGACCAACTACATCGGCTTCCTGAGCGCAGTGCCCTGGAAAGCACGTGAGTGCGCAATGATAGGCCACGCCTCATGCCCCCGGCCAGCACCTCGCCGGCACTCGCCAGCACCAGTCAGGGCGCGAGGCGCCTCCACGCAGCCGTGCGAGGGGCTGTGTCAGGGGCAGCAGCTACGTCTGACGGGCCTGCATCCAAGGTCTGGGGGCAAGCAAAGCACCGTTCCTCGCCCTCTGGAGGAGGACACGCACACACCTCTTGCCTCTTGCCATGCTCGGTGTGGCATGCTGCGTGCAGTGACGGACGCGTACGCTCAGCAGCTGGGCGGTTTTGCCAGCCTGTCCAACGGGGACTCGGGCTTGGGCTTTGGCGCGTACGACCTGGCCGTCTCCTTGCCCTCGGCAGCTCCCATGTTCGACGGCAACTGCATCTGGCGCGTGAGTGCCCTCCCCCTTTCTGCCCACCTCCGCTAGCGCCCGGCGACGCAAGGCCAGACGCGGGCGGCTCACTTTTGTCCGTTTTCACGCATCTCACCCAAGGAGGGACCGGCACTTGTTTCTGGTGTGCGCAGAGTCAGGACAAGCCGAACGACCCTCTGCTCGAGTTCATGCGCCAGGAGGGGCTGCTCATGGCGCCGCGGTGGTGCGGCAACGGCACCCTGGTGCAAGAGTCCATCACGCGGGCGCGAATGGACATGTTCTGGGGGCCCACGTGGATGGCGGAGCAGCAGGACGACATTGTCGCGGGCCTGTTCAACTTCACAGCCGTGGCGCCCATCCAGCAGGCCGCAAAGGTAGGTCTCGCCTTTCGTGGGCGGGGCGCAAGACCGCCACGCGGTGGCCATGCCCTGGCCCGACTCACCAGCCCCGCCATGTGCGCGCACGCCCACCACCTCTCGCGCAGCGCCCCGTGCCCCTCATCATGATCTTCAAGGAGACCGTGCCGCTGCCGGACGGCGCCCTGCCGGACGGGTCGCTGCAGCTGACGGCGCCCCTGGCCCTGTCAGGCTTGCTCGACGGGGCCGCGCCGGTGCAGTCGGCGCTGGACCTCACCGGCCGCGCCACGCCGCTCTTTTCCCTCAGCGGCACAGCCGTGCTCTACGTCCGCACGCTGGTGAGCCACGCGGCGCTGGCTTTGGGATTGCCTCCCTGGGCGGTTCGTCCTGATGCTTGGGCGTCGCACCGTGCTCCAGCGTGGGCAGCCCGCCCTCCTCCCACGTCACGCAGGGCATACGCGCACCCGCAATCCTCGTCGCCGGCCTCCCTGGCAGAGACTCGCTGGTGACGGCGCTGCCTCTCACCTCGCTGGCCGTCGCCGCCAACGGCAGCGTGGCAGGCTCGCCGCTGGTTCAGCTGTACCTGCTCACCCTCAATGTGCCCACGCTGGACTTTTTGGCGCTGCTGACGCTGGCCACGGACCGGCTCAACGGCACCAGCAACAGCAGCAGCGGCGTGCGGCGATGCATGGAGATGGACGTGCTGGTGCATGCCGCGCGCTTGCAGCCCTTCATTCAGGTGCGCTGCTGTGCCGATGGCTCGAAAACGCAAAAGACAGCAAGGCCAGAGGCAAGAGGCAAGAGGCAAGAGCCACAGGGGACGCAAGAGGCTCTGCACAGGCAGAGGACCGACCTCCTTTGCTCCTTTTGCAGGCGCTGGAATGGCAAGACAGCTCGTGGGAGGCGCTGAGGCTGCATCAGTTTGCGGCGTGGCGCGTCAACGGCTCGCAGCTGACGGTGCGGCCGCAGACGCCCGTGCCTGAGAGCGTAGTCAGGCAGTGCGCGGGCGCTGTGTCGCCCTCGCTGGCGCCCGCGCCGAGCGCGGCGTCCGGCGACGGCGGCGGCGGCTCGTCATCAGCGCCCGTCGGCGCCATCGTCGGCGGTGTGGTGGGCGGCGTGGCGCTGCTGGCTCTGGCGGCGGCGGCGCTGGTGCTGCACAGGAGGAGGCGTGCGCAGAGGTGCGGCCGCACAGCCCTCGCTGCCAGGCTAGAAGCCGCTGCACCAGGCGCCGTGCGCGCTGAGGTTCGCGAAATCGTCATCTGTTCTGCACATGTGAGCGCAGGGAGGGCCAGGCACTGCTGGACCCTGGGCCCTCTGCCGCCGGCAGCGTGCCCAAGCAGGCCGCTTCTTCCTCCACCGCAGACGTGCTGCTCAGCCTGGCCGGCAGTGAGGGGCGCCGCGCCAAGACGGGCTCCTCCTCTGGTTCGGGCACCTTGCCGGTGCGCCCAGTTGCCTTATCTTTACGCGGGCCCCGAGGCGTACGCGGTGTGCAGCTGCGTCGGTGAGTAGCTGCTGCGTTACCCGCCGTGCAGGTGGTGGGCGGTTCCGGTCCCCGGCGGCGCCCATCCATGGAGCACGTGTTGGCGGCCAACCAGAGCAAGCTGGTGGCACTCCTGGACCAGCAGGAGCAGCAGCTGCTGCTGATGGGCTCGCGTGCCACCGGCATCGGCGCGGGCCTGGAGGCGGCGTCGACGGCGGCGGGAGGGACAGGCGCCGGCCGGCTGAACGACGCGCACGAGCAGCTGATGAGCATGGTGGTGGCGCAGCAGCAGCAGGGGCGGGGTGGAGGACCGGAGCAACAGGAAGACAGAGGCAGTGGTGGCGGGCGTGCGGGTGGCTCTGGGAGGCAGAGCGGGGCAGGCGAGGGCAGCCGGGCGAGTGGCGCAAGCGCGGGCACAGCAACGAGCGACCCGCGGCGCAACGTGATGGAGGTGGCGGCGAGGCTTCAGGGCGAGCCTGGGGGCGCAGACAAGGTGCGTGCATCTGCAGTTCGTTCGCAGCACAGGGGGCCGCAGATAGGGACGGCGCCCACCTTACCCGCACGCTTTCTGGCATGCATGGTGCTGCAGGTGACGCTTCAGCACGTGCTGGGGCGCGGAGGCTCGGGCATCGTGTACCTTGGTGCGTAGAGTGCTGCACATTGCTGCCTTCTTCCTGCCTTCTCTTCTCCAGCAGTGAGCACAAGCTGTCCTGCGGCTGCCCTACTGTGCCTACAGGCACATGGCGTGGCCTCCCCGTGGCCGTCAAGACCATGGTGTTTGAGGCGTGGGAGGGAGACGTGGTGGGCGCGGGCGGCGGCGCCGCCGCCGGGTCCAAGCCTTTTGTGCGCGCCATCATGGAGACGGCCATCTCAGCCAGCATCGGTCACCGCCACGTGGTGAGGCTGCGGTCGCGCTTTCTTGTGCCGGCCGCTCCACGCACCGTGGCCTGCTCATCGTGTGCTGCGCCAGCGTGTGCGTGCAGGTGGCCACGTACCACTACGACATCAAGCGCGTGGACGACAAGCGCGCCGGCGACGCCGAGGGCCTGCAGGTGCGAGCACACACACACACCGCCCTCCGCTTGCTCTTGCCCTCCCCGTTTGCGGGCAGAGCAGTGGCGACGACGCCTTCGGCATACACCGCTGGCTTTGACTGCAGATTTCTGTCGGGTCGGGAGCGACAGGGTCAACGTCCGGTTCGGCGGGGGTTCAGACGTACAAGATCTTCCTGGTGCAGGTGAGTGAAGTGAAACCGTTTGGGTGTACCCCTTGAGCCCCACAGGCAGCGAGCAAGAGCAGCTTGCGTGTGTGGACCGCGCGCCGCAGGAGCTGTGCACGTGCTCGCTGCGCATGGTGCTGGAGCACGACGTGCTGAACTGCGACCCGGGGCAAGACAGGCTGGTGCGTGCCACACGCTGGCCCGCGGCCTGCCCATGCGCCTTTGAACTGGCGCCATGACACCGTGCTTCATGCCTACGGCGCCCTGCTGATTCTGCGCAGTGCACGGTCATGGCGGTGCTCCACCAAGTCGCCCTGGGCCTCGAGTACCTGCACGGCATGGGCATCATCCACGGAGGTGTGGCCTGCATTCGCCGCGCCTCAAGCGTTAGGCCCTCTCTGCGTGCGGGCCCTGCTCACCGCACGGGGGCCAAGTCCACTCGCCTGTGGCCCTGCGTCCTGCAGACCTGACGCCTCCCAACATCCTGATGAAGATGGACCCCAGTGCGCCTGACGGCGTGGTGGTCAAGCTGGCGGTGAGCGGCGCTGCGTGCCGTTGACGCTCGATGCAATGGTGGCGCCCTGTTCACCAGGTCCCAACATGACGCGCGGGCTGCTCTGCGGCGCCACATTGCAGGACTTTGGGCTGTCCCAGCGGCTGGACGCCCAGGCCACGCACGTGTCCAACTTTGGCGCCGGCACACCCTTCTACGTGGCGCCAGAGGTGGCGACGATGAAGCGCACGTCCCTGGCCGCCGACGTCTTCAGCTTTGGCGTCATCGCCTGGTGCGCTGCTGCTCACCTGAGCAAAGCACCCATGCACGCCTGCGTTTGATTGCCCGCCGGAACGTCTCCCTGAGTGAGAAGTCCCGAGCGGTGTCCCGCTCTTGTCGTGTGCAGGGAGGTGTACACCGGCCACTCGCCCTTCGCTACCGAGTCCAACGGCGCTGTCCAGCGCAACCCGCTCTTCCCCACCTTCACGCAGCTGGAGCCTGCCTTTGAGCGCTGCGCCGACCTCGAACGGCTCATCCACAGGTGCGCGCACTCACGCACACTGGCGGTTCAGTGCCCACAGCTGCTCCGGGCCAGTCAGAACGCTGTCAGAAAGCTTGGCGTGTGTGGGCGAGTGAGCGGTGGCGTGAGCATCGCGCCCTGGCTGCCTGCGTGGTCATGGCGGCAGGTGCCTGGCGGCGGACCCCCGGCTGCGCCCGGCGGCGAGCCAGCTGGCGGCGGCACTGGCTGGGCTGGTGGGCCGCTCAGCGGCGACGCGCGCACCTCCCTCTGGTGTAGGCTCGACCTCAAGCTAGCCCTGTCTGAACAGGCAACAAATGCGTTTTTGCCGGCTGCGGGATACCGGTATTCAGTCTGACGCCACGAGTGCATATGGCAGCGTGGTGCGCGACCCTAGAGACAGAAATGCTGGCAGGTTGGCAATGTGGACCCACTGCCCTTCGTGCTGCATTCTTTTCACGCTCGCCCATCTTGGCCGCTTGACGTTGTGGGTCTGTCCAGCTCTATTGCACATTGGCACCTGCTGCACTGCATCCCGAATCTGCTTTTGCCGCCACCCGCAACTCAATCCGTTCTCTGTTTCCCAGTTGTCGTGTGCCGCATGCTCTTGGCAGGTAAGACTTGATGTTCTGATTTGATGCGCTGCCCGTCTGCACTTGTGCAAAGCGACTGCGCAAGCAAAGAGTCGTGGTGACGGACCACGCACACGCCAGTCACAACCGCAACTGCACTTGACCGTGGGCAGCACCGCACACAGTGCCAATCACAAAATGCCACAGCGTGCGCCGCGCTCAAGCAGAACCTGCACATCGCCAAGGGGAAGTTTTTCAACACCCCACGCCCTCAGCCCGGCCCCGGGAATGACATGAGATGCGACGCTGAGCGTGTTTACCCTCTGGGCGGAAGAAGCAGTGTGCACGCACGTCCACGCGCGCCCCGCGCAAGCACATGGCATGGCGGGGGACAACGGCGCGTGGGGCAAGCCGCATGCAGAGAAGCTGGAGTGCAACGTGGTCTTTGCCAACCAACCGGTTCCTGACCACCACCACCGCCCGTTCTCTATGCACGCGATGAGGAGACCACCGGGCCTCGTCCATCCCCCATCTCTTCCTCCCAAGAGGGTGTGCAGTTGTTGTGTGCCGTGGGCCGCCCACATCCATTCTCCTCATTTGTCCCAGATTCATGCATTGCCATGATTCCTGGCAGTCACAGTGCGCCCAGTGCTAGCGGCGCCCGCTCCAGCCCCAGTCCAGGCGGCCACTGACGGACGTTCCCTCTAGCAGGCCATCTGCGGCCATCACCGTCTCAAGCCGCACGTCGCCAGGCGGTCACTCCAGCAGGTACTCATCGCCGTCCCCCTCCCCAGGCGGCCTCCACGCGTGCTTGCTCAGGGTCGCGATGATGCTCTTGAGCGAGGGGCGCTGCTTGGCGTCCCCCAGGCACCTGCGCGTGTGCGGCACTCCGCAGCCTTTGCTGGCGAGCGCCCGTACGCCAGGCCTCCCTGTGCGCACCAGAACTCCCACACCATGCATGCATAAACAGAGGGTGCACGCTCGACAAACAGTAGCGCGAGGCAAAGGTGGCCACCCCACCCGGAGCACGCACCTGTCGACCAGGCGCTCCACGTCGGCGTGCGGCCGGAGGGCGGGCGGGAAGGCGGGGAAGAGCGGCTGGCGCCGGACCGTCCCGTCCGCCAGCATCACGTACGGAGGCAGCGCCGTGTGCATCTCCCTGCGCGCGCGCACAAACGTACGGCCATCGCGGCGCGTGCCGTGTGTGTGTCGTCGTCGTCGTCGTCGTCGTTGCATGGCATTCATGACAAGGCGTCACGGTGCTGCAGCCCGCTAATAAACCCGTGTGTGTGTGTGCGGCTTGCATCAACGGAACGGGCCACCGCCCGCGTCATGCAGCCGTGTCAACGCAAGGGTGGGTCTGGTGCGACTGCGTCAACGCCGCCACACAGGAGAAATCCGCGCGGCTCACCAGGCCACCACGCCAAAGCTGTAGACGTCGGACGCGGGAGACAGGCGCTTGTCCACGGCCACCTGCGCCACAAAATGCAGGGCGTGTTGCTGCGGGTGAGTCGTGGGCGTGGCCTCCAGTCCACAGCGGGCTTGCGGCGGTGCAGCCGGCGGGCGCACCTCTGGCGCCACGTAAAAGGGCGTGCCGGCGCCAAAGCCAGACACGTGCGTGGCGTGGGGGTCCAGTCGCTGAGACAGGCCAAAGTCCTGCGCGTCCAGCGTTCAGCGCCCGGGCTGCTGGTCATCAACACCTGCAAAGGGCCTCTAGGGGCCGACCCGCAAGGCGTAAGCAGTGAACAGCTCACCGCAAGCTTGACCAGGATACGCGGCCCGCCGTTGCCGTCCAGCTTGAGCAGGATGTTGCCGGGCGTCAGGTCTGCGGTGCGGTCAACGTGAAAGCAGCCCACTGGAATCTCGCCCTGGTGTGCATCGGATGGGAGGGAGCCTCCACGCGCGGGCATCAGGCGCACCTCCGTGGATGATGCCCTGGCCGTGCAGGTACTCGAGACCGCAGGCAATCTGCAGCAAGAGGCTGCAGGTGCTGGCCTGCAGGGACCGCGGCATGACGCGTAGCACACAGCGCGGGTTGGTGGCTGGCTGGATCCAGCTGCTGTGCTTGCACAGGCAGGAAGGCCGATGCCAACTCACCGCCCTCTCGGGGTTGCACTGCAGCGCGCCGCTCTGGAGCAGCGTGCGCAGCGGGCAGATGCACAGCTCCTGCGCACACAAAGAGGCGGCAGGAACAAGGTGAGCCGTCGGGTGCCACCACCACCACCACACGCGCCACACTGACCGTCAAAGCCACAAAGGGACGCACCTGCACGAGGAACACCTTGAAGGCCTGTGCGCCGCTGCCGGCGGCGTGCCCCACGTCCAGCCTCTGCTGCTGATCACGCAACGGCGCCGCCACCACCTGCCGGACCGTGGGCAGGGCGAGCGAGATGGGGCAGCACAATGTGCGAGTGGATGGCCCGTGGGCTGGAGGGTCCTGGCAGTGCCTGATCCTCTCGCACCTGCAGGCCCTCTGGCGCATCCACGTGCTGCTCGCCCATGCGCTTGACGTCGTACTTGTACGTGGCCACCTGCGCCAACGCCGCATGCGCTTCATTTTTCACCCGTCGCCTGAGCACTTGTCTTCCACACAGCGAGGGCGAGCAAACCTGTGGGGCCCGCCTGCATCAGCCGCGCCCCGCTACGCACCACGTTGGGGTGGCCCACGCTGGCCGAGATGGCCGTCTCCATGATGGCGCGCGTGCGGCGCAGGTGCGCGCTGCCAGCCTCTGCCTCCTCCCCCTCCCACGCCTCGAACACCAGCGTCTTGACGGCGACCGGCAGCCCGCGCCACTTGCCTGCAGTTGGCCAAAAGCCAAGTCGTTCCGTGACTCACCCGAGAATGCAAGCGAGCGCCGTGGCGGAGCAGGCGCCCTCACCCTGGTACACAGCCCCGCCGCTCCCGCGCCCCAGCACAGCCTCCAGCACCACCTGCTCAGTCATGTGCACCACGAAGGCAAGCACGTGGCACAGCCTCAGTCCTGCTCAGCAGCCACTGCAACTTGTCACCGAAAGCAGGGCAAAGCAGTGCAGGGAGAGAGTCGCACCGTGTCGGCGTCGTTGCCCTGGGCGTTGAGCCGCGCCGCCGCTTCGCGCACGCCCACCATCGGGCATCGCAGCGCTGGCACCTCCTCCCGGCCTCCGCCCGCCTCGCCGGGCGTGCCCTTTTCCGCCCGCGCCTGCCGCGCCCGCTCCGCCGCAACCACGCCCATGAGCTGTGCGTGCGCCCGCTGCAGGCTCGGTGGCGCGGCAGCTGCTGATGCCGCGCCGCCGCTGGGCGCAGCGGCGCCGGCACACGGCAGCGACAGCAGCGTGGCGGGGGCAGCGTGCCCCAGCAGACGGCTCTCCTCCTCCTCCAGCAGCGTCACCAGCGGGCGCTGCGACGGGGGCAGGGCCGTGGCCGGGGCCGCGTCCTCCTCTTCGGGGCCGCTGCCGCGCGACGCCATGAACGGGGACAAGGACGAGGTGGCCGTGGTGTTGGTGGTCGTGCGGGACGGCAGGCAGCCGGCGGCGGCCGCCGCCATGGCCTGGGTTGCTGGAGAGGCCTTGCCCAGCTGTCGCCCTGAGGCCTCCAAGTCCTTGGGCTCGCCTCCAGCCCTGCATGGGGGCATTGGAGCACCAGGTTTGTAGCTTGCCCCTGTGGTTCTGCTCCTGTGGTCCCGAAGGGCCAGCAGCAGTAGCGCACCTGGACGGCTCGCCAAGCCGCCTCAGCCTCCTCCTCCTCCTCAGCAGCAGCACCGCCGCCGCCGCCAGCGCCGCCACCACCACGGCGCCCGCCACGCTGCAGCCCACGATGAGCCCAACCGGCGCCCCTGCCCCCTCCTCCTCCACCCCGCCCCCCGCCGCCGCGCCCATGGCGCCCGGCGGGAACGGCGGCGCCGCCTGCCCGCGCAGGCACTGCGCCACCGGCGCCGGCAGCGGCGCCAGCGGCCGCACCGCCAGCAGCGCCGCGCTCACGCCCCACCCCCGGTACGCCTCCAGCGTGAAGCCGTCCCCGCCGGCGTCGCCCAGCTGCAGCAGCGCCACGCCCGCCGACAGCTCCGCCGCCTGCCGCAGCACGTCGCCGTCCATGCAGCGCCGGAAGAAGCCGCCGAAGCTGGACCCGTCCGTCGCCAGCGTGAACAGCGCCAGGAAGTCCAGCGCCGGCAGCGCCAACGTCACGTTGTGCAGCTCGATGAGTGCTGTGGTGTTGCCTTGCGCACTTGCGGTGCTGGCCGTCACTGGTGCTGCCAGTGCAGAGAGCGGGAGGGCCGAGACGAGCTGCACGCCCGTTGCGTTGTTGAAGACGCCGGGCAGCGGCAGCGCCAGCACGTGCAGCGCCTGCACATGGGGCACGCCGAGCGCCACGTGGATCGTTGTGGGCGTGAGAGTCTCTGGCGTGGCTGTTCGCTGCTGCAGCGCGGCAGCAAGGTGACGATGAGGTTGAGGAGCGCAAGGCGAGATGAACGACGTGGAGTGTGCTTCCCTTCCTCACCAGGCGGCAGACCATGACGCGCCCGTCCGCTGACAGCGTGAAGAGCTCAGTGACGCGCGGCGTGAGGTCGAGCACGGGGCGGGTGAGCGCGCCCAGTGGGCCCAGCAGCATCACGGCGGCGGGCAGCGCCGACGGCGGCGCTTCCGTTTCGGGCAGCGCCACGTGCAGCATGAAGGTCATGAGCGCGGGGACGGGCAGCTGCAAGGACAATGGACACGCGGGTCAGCGTGGCCACAGAGCCCCTCGCCCTCTCTGCACCCTGAGAGACACCTGTTTGTGGGCTCTGCCGACATTTCCACATAGATGCGACCCCAGCACCGCTGGCTTGTGAAGCGCAGGCAGGTGGGCGGCGAGCGGATGAACAACGAGAAGCGGGGCGGCGGCATGCTCACGTTTGCGCGTTGCTGCGGCGCCGCGATGGCGGCCACGTAGCGCAGCCCCTCTGCCACCTGCTCCGCCGTGTCGGCCATCCACAGCGGGCCCAGCAGCGGGTCCACGGGCGCGTCGGCCAGCGCCGGCGCCACCAGGCTGCCGTTGTGGCACCAGCGCTGCGGCAGCAGCGTGCCTTGCTGGCGCATGAAGTCCATGAGCGGGTCGCCCGGCTTGTCGGTGCTCTGCGTGCGCGTGCGTGCAGAAGTGCGTTTTGTGTGCGCGCTCTGGACACGCGCGCCTAAATCTCCACACTCCACACGGTGACCCGCGGGGCGGCCCGGTCAGACGTGGAACAAGACGGCGCTCGCGGACCTGGCGGCAGCTTTCGCGCGCGCGCCCCCCCAAGCGGCGACGCAAGTCCTGGCTAGACATTTGCCTGACCCGATCTGATTGGCGATCCTTTATTAGCGGGCTGCAGCACCGTGACACCTTGTCATGAATGCCATGCAACGACGACGACGACGACGACGACAACATGGTGACCCAGCTGCCGACTGTGCACGAGTGCGTGAAGACGCTTGAACTTCCTGCCGTGCTGAGCTCCAAAGGCAAAGGCTAACGCAACACGATGATGACGATGGCACTCTGGCTGGCACAAGAGCTACAAGTCCCCCTCTGTGAAAGCTGCTGCACAGCGCTCACCCGCCACATGGTGACGATGTTGTTGAGCGGCCGGCGCGTGAGGAAGCGCGCGTGGATCTCGTGCGGGCTCGTCACGTTGTAGTCAAACATCTGCAGCAGCGCCGACAGCGCCAGCCGCTGCCGGGAGAAGCGCTCCAGCGCTGCACACGCAGGAGGTGCGAGCAGGACGCACGCGGCCGGCAGATGACCACCTCGGCATGGCCCTGCGCACGGACATTGCCACCAGTGGGGCCCTCGGCGCTTCACCTGAGTCCCACACGATGCTTCCGGAGCACATGGATTTCACATAGGCCAGCCAGCCCAGGTTGCTGCGTGAGGCGTAGACAATGCTGCGGTTGCCGGCCAACGTGAGCAGCGCCGGCGACAGCGAAAAGATGCCCAGCACCAGGGAGCTGGAGCCCTCCAGGCCCATCACCGGCGCTGGCTGCAGGCACGTGTTGACGAGTGCCACATCGCACAGGAAGATCGAGGCGGTCGTGATCGGCGGCACCAGGCCGGCGCGCTGCCCGGTGTCGATGACGGAGCTGGTGCTCCACGCGGGCGCGGAGCGGTCTCCGATTAGCACCAGCGTGCCATTGCTGAACCACGGCTTGGTGCTGCTGGTGCTGGTGTCCGATGGCGCTCCATCAGGCGTGCCCGATACCGCGGCTACCGGCACGCGGCTATCCAGGGCGGGATCAGCATTGGGATGGCTCTGGGGGAAGGTCGCGTTCTGCAGCTCGACGATGGTCCAGCTAGGGAGCAGCACGATGCTGTCCGTGTTGCTTCTGCCCCACGCCTGAACCGCATCGGCGAGCCACTGGCCATCCTGCCGCGCCCACTGCTGCCCAGTGCTGCTGCTGCTGCTGCCCGCCGCTGCTGCTGGCCTACTGCTGCTGCTGCTGCTGCCACTGCTGCCCACTGCCTGCGCGGTCGAAGCGGCCGGCAGGAGAGCGACGAGCAGCGCGCACAGCCGCAGCGCCGCCACGAGCGCCTGTAGCGCAGAGCCGCCGCCCATTCACCGTGCGTGCATACTGACGCAGTATGCGTGCGGGTCGCGTTCCTCGGGGCTTCCGCGGCGGGCCTTCCTTTGATCTTCTTGGGCGCGCTTTCGGTTGGGCAGTCGTTAGCGTTGGAATCGTGCAGGCGTTGATCACCATATGACCAAGCAGGCCATTATCAGCAGGAGGAGGCCCCAGCAAGGGAGCTTACGTGTTGTCAGTCGGTGGGGAGGCGCTAAGCGGGAAGCGGGAGGCGTCAAGCGCGACAGACGGGCGTCAAGCGCGACAGACACCGCCTTTGCGGCAAAGGCCGCGTCGGAGACAAGTGACAAGCATTTGGTCCCCAGGGACAGGTACAAGCAGGGCAAGCATCAAGATGCAGTGCTGAACCCCCCGCTAGGGATTGCCGCGCGTGACGAGTATACTATAGAAGCCCCAAGGCCGGCTGCTCCGTGGCACTGAAGATATCATCATGCATCGTGCAGGTGGAGCTGTTCAGGTTCCCCAAGATCCCAAGAGTCAGTGTTAAGAAGCTGTGTGCCGGAAGAGGGTCAGCGCCACGTGGCTGGCCGAGGGGCGCGCGTGAGGGTCCTCACTCAGGCACCTGCGAGCAGGCGCACAGATGCACTGTGCCGCTCAAGAGCCGCCGTGCAAGCACCGCACCGCACCGCGCGCACCACCAAGTGCGTGCCACAGCTCGCACAAACCTGGTGATGAGCTGCTCCAGCTCAGGGGGCAGAGGCAGCTCAGGCGGGAAGGACGGGAAGAGTGGGTGATGACGCGTGGAGCCGTCGGCCAGTGTCACATGGGGCGGTAACGTCGTGAGCATCTCCCTGCGCATGTGGCAAATGATGACGCCGAGGGTGAGCCCGGCGCAACCGGCACGCAGAGGGCAGCAAGGAGGGCGATGCTACTCACCAGGCCACCACGCCAAAGCTGTAGACGTCGGAGGCCGGGGAGGTACGCCTGAGGGCCACCACCTCTGGCGCCACGTAAAAGGGCGTGCCGGCGCCAAAGCCAGACACGTGCGTGGCCTGGGCGTCTAGCCGCGTGGACAGGCCAAAGTCCTGCAGGAAGGCGAGGAGTGCCTACTGCACTCAACACACCGTGCGCTGCTATGGGCAGGTGCGGCACCAGGTGCGCGAGGCGCTCACTCACCGCGAGCTTGGACGTGATGCCCTCAGGCCTGCTGGGGTCCAGCTTGAGCAAAACGTTGCCGGGCGTCAGGTCTGCGCAGGTGCAGGCCGCAGAGCGCACAGCGTGAGCAGTGCTTTGGGGTATTCAGCCAACGGGCAAGCAAGCGCCGTACCTCCGTGGATGACGCCGAGGCCGTGCAGGTACTCGAGCCCGCTCGCCACCTGGTGGAGGAGGCTGGAGGCAATCGCCTGCAGACAAAGGTGGTGCACACACGTGCTGCATACACTGCAGCAGAGGCGACCGCGCCCGTCCCCGCTCAGCCTGCTCAGGGGAGGGCTTCAAGGCGTGCTGGCTGCGGCAGGGCGCACCGTCCAGTTGGGCTTGCGGTGGAGGGCCCCGCTCTGCAGCAGCGTCCTCAGCGGGCTGATGCACAGCTCCTGCGGGGCGGGCGTGGGCCACGGGGGTTCACGGCGCGTGCGCGGCGCAGAGACGCTTGCGGCGGCCCGTCCCCAGGCAGCCGCGCCGCACGCACCTGCACCAGGAAGACTTTGAACGGGCGGAGAGCCTGGCTCATGCTCTGCCGGGTGAACCCCAAGGCTGGTGGCGCCTGTGGGCAGCCATCCCAGGGAAGCAACCACATTAGCAGCCTGACCACGCCCTGGGAGCCTTCAGCGTGATGCGCCTGGGCGGCTGGGCGGGTTCACCACGCACCTGCTGCCCCGGCGGCGCGAGCTGCGTCTCCAGCTGGTCGTCCATGCGCTTGACGTCGTAGCTGTACGTCGCCACCTGGACGCAGAGCGGGTGCAGCGCAAACCATGCCGCTGAGCGGCCAGAGCGTCACGAGTCGTCGCCGTTTGCCGCAAAAGGTGGCGTGTGAGCCTCACCACGTTGGGGTGGCCCACGCTGGCGGAGATGGCAGTCTCCATGACGGCGCGAACGAAGCGCAGGTGCGCGCTGGGCGCTGCCAACTCATCTTCGCCGCCGCCGCCCCCGTCGCCACCCTCCCACGCCTCAAACACCAACGTCTTGACGGCCACAGGCAGCCCGCGCCAGCGCCCCGCATACACAATGCCCCCGCTGCCCTGGCCCAGCACGCCCTCCAGCACCACCTGTGTGAGAGCGTGTGCATGTTGAGCAGCCGCATGGTCAGCGTCCGCGCGAGCATAAACTCTCCCAGGCGAAAGAGGCTTACCGAAGCACACTGCGCCGCTCCGTGTCTGCGTCCCCAGCCACCTCCCTAGAAGAGGCACACACGCGCTGCAACGCACCGTGTCGGCGTCGTTCCTGTGCACCTTGAGACGCCCGGCCGCCTGGCGCACATCCTGCATCAGGCCCTGCAGCAGCAGGCTGCGCCTGGGCGCCCTCGCCGCTCCTTGGCCTGCCGCTGCCGCCGCTTCGCCTCCAGCGCCGCTGCCGGCCTCGTGCGACCCACCGCCGCCGCCCGCCACCGCCTCCGCGCTGCCCGCGTCACGCCGCTCCACCTGCGCCTCCTCCGCGGGCCCCTCCTCCCGCCCCTGCCCCCGCTCCTGCGAGCGATGCTGCAGGCGCTGCGCCGCCACCAGGCTCATGAGCTGCGCGTGCACGTCCATCAGGCTCGCCGGCGTGTGCGCCACCTGCTCCGCCGTGGTGGCCGCCGCCGCCACCCCCGTCGTAGCACCGTCAGGGACGACGACGTCCGGCGGTGGCGTCGACGCGGCGTCGTGCAGCAGCTGGCGCTCCCGGCCCTGCAGCAGCGCCACCACGTCATCGCCCGGGCGCTCCTCCACCGTGCCGCAGGCGTCGGCGTGGGCAGTAGCAGTGGTGGCGGCGGCGGCGCGCGTGGACCGGGCCGCGCTGGTCATGTTGGACGAGGTGGAGGAGGTGCGCGCAGGCAGCTCGTCGGCGCCGGAGGGCTTGCTTGGCGAGGCGCCGAGGCTCTCCACGTCACCCTTGAGAAGCGCGCTCCTGCGGCAGCCCATCAGGAACAAGCAAAAACAAGCAGCGTGAGCACGTCTGAAGTACCGCAGCGCTCACGAAGCGTGCGCAAGACGCAGCGCCCGCGCACCTGCGGCGCGCGGCGGCCGAGCGGCGGCGGAGCAGCAGCGCTGCCGCCGCCGCCAGCGCCGCCACCACCACGGCGCCCGCCACGCTGCAGCCCACCACCACGCCCACGCGCGCCGTCTCGGAGCCCAGCGCGTTGCCGGCGGTTGGCCCCCTGCCCCTAACCGCCGTGCGGTTGGGCCCAAACAAACCGCTGCTGGCCTCGGCCAGGCAGTCCGGCAGCGGCGCGACCGACTGCACCGTCAGCAGCGTGGCGTTGACGCCCCAGCCGCTGTAGGAAGCCAGCAGGAAGCTGCCCGCCGTGCCGTTGCGCAGCTGCGCCGCCCGCACGCCGGGCGCCAGCGCGTCGGCGTGGCGCAGCGTGGCGTCGTCCAGCATTGGCCGCAGCGATGATGCGCACAGCGTGCCGTCGCGCTCCACCGCCAGCACCAGCAGCGCCAAAAAGTCCAGCAGCGGCACCACCAGCGTCACATTGTGCAGCTCCACCAGGTGCGCAGGGGTTGGTGCAACGCCTCCAGGCGGCTGTTGCGGCGGTGCCGGCCAAGGCGCCGCCAGGGCGAACAGCGGGAGGGCGGACGCGGGCAGCGGCGTGCCGGTGGTGTTGCTGGCGCCGGGCGGCGGCAGCGCGGGCACGTGGAGAGTCTGCGAGCGGCACGTGGCGGGAGTTGCATCTGGTTGGACACCTTGCCTAGCTACCGGACGCACAGCCAGCCCTGACGAGACTTTCAGGTTGGAGCAAGCGCGCCTGCCAGCGTGCATGCCCCGTTGCGTGTGCTCCTGAACCACCATACTCGTGTGCTCACCATGTGGCGGACATAGATGAGGCCGTCTCCCCCGATGGCGAACAGCGGCCGCTGGCGTGCCGTGAGGTCCAGGCCCGGCTGCGCTGGCCGCGAGTTGGCCGGGCCCAGCAGCTGCAGTGGCGCCGTCAGGTTCAGGGGTGGCAGGGCTGCCTCCGTCAGGGCGAGGGCGGGCGTGAAGAGCATGACGGCCGGGATGGGCAGCTGCGCACGACAGCGAACCAGGTACACACGTCGCTAGAGCGTCCTGCACCGCCGTCCTCGTGGGTGCCACAGATGAACGGTAACAGAGGAACACGGAAGCGGGAACGCCTGCCGCACCTGTGTAGCTTGCTGCGCGGCGGCGAGTGCCGTGGCGTTGCGCAGCGCCGCCGCCGCCTCGCTCAGCGTTTCCGCCGTGTAGAAGGGCCCGTAGAAGGCGTCAATGGGCGACTCGGCGATCTCAGCGGGCACCAGGCTGCCGTTGCCGCACCACCTTGGCGCCATGAGCAGCCCCTCCTGCCGCATGAAGTCCAGCAGGGGGTCGTTCGGCTTGGCGATGCTCTGCGCAGCAGAGCAGCAGCAATCGATGGGCGGCCTTGTGCACGGGATTGGCAGGGCTGCAGCGCCACCACAGGATGTGCTTCAGCGCAGGAGCCCGCCGTATCAGATGTCTCGCACACCAGCCAGACACACTGGTGTGTCAAGAAGAGCATCAGCAATCGCTCACCCGGTAGATGGAGCTGCCCCGCGGCCGGCCAGGCGCCGGCGCCCTCTGCCACGTCAGGATCTCGTGCGCCAGCATCTCAAACTCGTTCTGCTGCAGGAGCCCCACGTGCGCGCTCAGCTGCGAGCTGTAGCGCTCCTGGACTGCAGGCGCACACGGGCACGCAGCCAAGAACAGTGTGGAGAATCTTGCGAGCGAAGCGAGAGATGGACCGTGCCGTGGCCGCACGCACGGCAGGGCAGCGCACTCACTCGCGGGCCAGGGGCTGACGGACGCCGTGACGATGTAGGCCAGGAAGTTGAAGTTGGCCACGTCGATGTACCTGACGGTGCGGCAGCTGCGCAGCGCTTGCACCACGAGGTTCATGCCCCACAGGCCCATCAGGCTCGAAGTCCGAAAGAGCGGCATGCCGGCCATGCTGAACTCATTGATGCACAGGTTGACCCAGCTCAGGTCCTGGGCGTCGACGTGCGCCAGCACCAAGGGCGGCGTGAGGCCCGAGCGCATCGCCGTGTTGATGACGCTGCTGCTGGTGGTGTTGCTGCTGCTGACGTTGTCGAAAGAGCGCTGGCCCTTGATGGTGAGCGTGCCGCTGCTAAAAGGCGGCCTGGAGGCAGTCGTGTTGCTTGTGGCAAGCTTCCCCGTCGGGTTGGCGCCCGCTGCGTCTGGCCAAGACGCCTGGCCGAGATCGACGATGGCCCAGGCGTCGAGCGTGTAGTTTGCGTCCGTGTTGCTGGCGCCCCACGCCTCCACGGCGTCTACAAAAGGCTGGCCAGAGACGACCTTCCATCGAAAGGTCGGCGCAGTGGCGCCGTGGCTCGCCCGGGCGCTGCAGCCGGCCAGCAGCGCGGCCAGCAGCAGCGCAGGCGGCATTCGATTGCGCCGCCCCACCTTTTCGCGCCACTCCTGGCGAGAGAGGAATGGCGACGGCGTCTCGAGCCGAAACCCGACACTGGCCGGCGGCCCGGCAACGAGGTCATCCCGGATCACGTGGTCCGTTTCACGCTCAAAAAGAGGCGAGGGGGGCACGCACGACGAGCTCAAGCAGCTGCAGCGTGTGTCTGCCAAGGTGCAAGGTGCAACGTGCCCGCAATGCCAAAGTGCAAGGGGCGATCGCTCGCGGAAGCAAGAGCACACACAAGAGCACACGTGCTTAAGAGCACACAAGAGATGCGCAGCCCACACGCTCACGGTGCTTTGACGGTGCGCCGTGTCCAACATGGGCGCTGGATGGGCCGCAAGTCCCGAACCGCATGCCGCTTTTCTCATCGCACCAAACCGCAAAGCCATCAGCGCCAGCATAGGACGCACGTGCGGATGACTCCGCGCCTGACGCAGTGTGATAACCCATAGCCTGCAGCAATCGCAAAGTGCGGGCCGTGGACGGAAGCACGCTCGGGCGCGCCGCGTTCTCTCTGAGGATGAATGAAGCGTGGAGCGTGACTTCAGTGCTGACTCAGTGCCGCTGGTGTCCCCTCGCCGTTTGCAGCCGTGCCGCCGCTCAGGAACGCCACCAGCTCGCTGGCGGGCGGCCGCAGGGAAGGAACGGCACGAAGGCACCTGCGGGGCGAGGCGAAGCGCTTCAGCTTGTGATGTGCGAGAGTGAGATGCACCTCGGGGTCCCCCTCGCCCCCACATGGCCAGGGATGTCCCCGGCTGACCTGTGGACAAGCTTTTGCACGCCGTCGGGAGGCTGTGGCAGGACAGCGGGGAACGAGGGGAAGGCAGGGTGGCGCTGCGCCGCGCCGCCGTGCGCGTACACGGCCACTGGGAGGCCGGTGTAGAGCTCCCTGCAGGCAGCAACAGTGCACGGCGACGTGACCAGAGACAGGGCTGGCGTGTTGTTGCGCTAGTCTTTGCTGCGCCCCGTGCTGTTGGCGGGCCCTGGCCCCGCAGGAAAAGGATTAAAGCACCTCCGTGCGCGAACATGCGCGCACCAGGCAATGACGCCAAAGCTGTAGACGTCGGCGGCCAGGGACGTGCGCTTCATTGTCACCACCTCTGGCGCCACGTAAAAGGGCGTGCCGGCGCCAAAGCCAGACACGTGCGTGGCCTGGGCGTCCAGCCGCTGGGACAGCCCAAAGTCCTGTGCAGCGCCGGGAAGGAAAGAAACTGGTAGGCGTGGTTGAGTAAGGCTGGGCAGTGTACCTCCTGGCAGCGTCAGGAGGCCCAAGGTGGCGCTTGCGAGGCAGGCTCGTCCGAAGCAGCTCTTGCAGGAGCCTGGGCGCCTGCGCCGCCCGGGCTTGTCCACCTCGCCGCCAGCAGGCCGGCCAACGTCTCATGGCCACCCAGCCAGGGCTTTCACGAGGCAGAGCCTCGAGTGTGTCCACGCCGCCCATGCAAACCTCGCTAGCCCTAACCCTAGAGGACGCAACGCTCACCGCCAGCTTGGCCACCAGGCCCGAGGGCTCTCCGCCGTCCGCCTTGAGCAGCACGTTGTTGGGCGTCAGGTCTGCGGCCACCGCGCACCCGAGCGGCGGCCTGGCTCGTTGGCGTATCACGGCGGATTCTCGGAGCGCAACCAGACGCTGACGTCGGGGCGCCGCACATGGCCAGACGTCGGCGCCCTACTGCCTGGTGGCGTGTGTGTGTTCCTGTGCGCATCGCTATTCCCTATGCGTGGCCCCTGTGGGGACGCTTGGTAGCAGATGGTAAGCTCTGGCAGTGGTAAGCTCGAGCGCCCCGCGCACCTCCGTGGATGATGCCCAGGCCGTGCAGGTACCCGAGGCCCAGGGCCACCTGGCGAAGCAGGTCAGCCACCACGCTCTGCGGCCACGAACACAGGAAAACGCGTGCCGCCGCGATGTGATGTGCAGGACGGCAGGCGCGTGGGCTCACGTGCAATGCGTGTGGCGCGTCAGGCCCTGATGGACAGCCAGCTCGCACCAGCCTGCCGGGGTTGCGCTGGAGCACGCCCTGCCGCACCACCAGCCCCAGCGACGCTGTGCACAGCTCCTGCGGTCGGTGGACCGCGGCGCACTGGCGCAAGGGGTGACTTGTGCCGGTTTCGAAGCGCTGCAGTGTCAGCAGGTGCGGCAGCAGGAACCCCCCAAAAGAGCAGGATGCGCGAAAGCGACCGCAAGCCGAATGCGGCGCCGCTGCACGCGTGGGGTGCGAGCGCGCGCCACCGCGGCGACACGCACATGTGCCAGGAGGCGCGCACCTGCACCAGGAAGGCCTTGTAGGCCTGCACGCCCCGCTGCCCGCCGCCGCTGGCCTGCGGCGCCGCCGGGGCGTCCGCCGCGCTCAGCTCTCCCGTCACCTGCGCAGCCCCACACGCGCCCGCGCCCCCTAGCACTGCGAGCCGCCACTCCCTTGGTGCATGACGAAGCGCTACTAGCACGTGGCTGGGCGTTGTCGTTGTACGCAGATTCGCGCGAACAAAGCTGTTCGGGGCAGGGGAGGCGAGCCGGCGCGGCACTGCACACTGCACACCAACCCAGCGGCGACGCAAGTCCTGGCTAGAGCTTTGCCTGAGCCGACCTGATGGCGATCCTGTACATGCGGGCCGAAGCACTGTGACACCATGCGAGGACGACGGCGAGGTTGCTGCACACCTTGAGGCTTCCGGGCGCGTCCAGCTCCCCCATGCGCTTGACGTCGTAGGTGTACGTGGCCACCTGAGCAGCACGCAGCGCGGGCGACGCCGCAGCGCTTGGCCGCCGTGCGGAGTCCGTACGTTTGCGCCCCGCGCGGCAGGGTCCGGAGCATGCTGAGCGGCGGCGAGCGGCAATCAGGTGAGCGTTGGCTGCGCTGGCTGCTGCGACGGATCGTCAATGCGCATCGCAGCCGCACCACGTGGCGGTGGCCCACGCTGGCCGAGATGGCCGTCTCCATGATGGCGCGCGCGGAGCGGAAGTGCGCGTTGGGCGCCTGGCCGCCTCCGCCAGCAGCGGCGCCCGCAGCAGCAGCAGCAGCGGCAGCTGCGTCGCCCTCCCACGCCTCAAACACGATGGTCTTGACGGCCACAGGCAGCTCACGCCACATGCCTGCGTCAGCAAGGGAGCAAGCGGTTCCCGGCGCCCAATCATGCATCCTCGCTCGCGTGGTGCGTGAGAAGCAGCGAGCTCGCCAGTTACGCCGCGCACCGAGGTATACGGTGCCTCCGCCGCCGCGGCCGATTTCCCCCGCCACCACCACCTGCACGCACGCACGCATGCAAACACCCCACAGCGTAGCCCGTCAAAGCAACCCCGTCCCATCGCCCCGCCTCCTCAGCCGCCCGTCACCAAAGCTCCAGGGCCCGCCCGCCTCCCCGTCGCCGCCCTCACCGTGTTGCCGCCACCGCCCTGGTGCTCCAGCCGCACCGCAAGGCGCTCAATGCCTCGCCGCGCCTTGGCCTCCAAGTCACTCCCAGGCACCTCCCCCTCAGCGCTGCCCTGCTGCTCCTCCGCGCCACCGCCCTCCTTCCCCTGCCCACTCATCTCCGCCCCCGCCCCCGCCGGAGCCGGCGCCACCGCCACAACGCTCGCCATGAGCCGCGTGTGCGCCTCATCCAGACCACCCACCGCCGCCGCCGCCGCCGCGCCGCCCGCCGCCAGCCCCGTCCCCGCGCGACGCAGCAGCTGCTGCTCCTGGCTCTGAAGCAGCGCCACCACGTCGTCGCCGCCGCCGCTGCTCCCGTCGCCCTCCGCCCCGCGCGGCGAGCCCGCCGCTGGCCCACCGCACGCCGCCGCCGGCCCGTCGCTCGACGCGCGCGAGGCAGAGTCCGTCCCGCTGCCGCCCGCGCCCTTCTTGCCGGCGGCGGCCGCCTTGGCCGACGCCCAGGGAAAGTGCAGGCTGGCCGCGGCGGCCGCCTCCTTGTCTTGGCCAGCGTAGCGCCGCCTGTGTGCAGAAGCGCGCGCGAGCGTGTGCCGCGGAGCGTGACCGAGGCACGCATGCCTGTTCATGCGATCCCCCCACACAACCTGAGCGGCAGGCCTGGCAGGGGAAACACAACCGCGCCCACCCTTACTCGCAGACTTCAGCCTTTCGTTCACCAGCCTCACCTGGTGCGCGCCCTCCACAGCAGCGCCGCCGCCGCCGCCAGCCCCAGCGCCGCGGCCCCGCCCACCGCGCAGCCAGCGATGAGCGCAGCGGACGCCCCGCCGCCGCCGCCGCCGCCGCCGCCGCCCTCACTGCCCTGGTCGGCGGTGCCGTTGCCGGCGGCAGGCGAGGAGGAGGGCCAGCGCAGCGGGCCGCAGCGCTGCGTGACGGCGTCGGGCACGGGCTGGGCGGGCAGCAGCACCAGGATCCTGGCGTTGGCGCCCCAGCCCGTGTAGGTGCCCAGGCACAGCTTGTCCCACGTGATGATGGCCGGCTTGAGCACCTGCGTCGGAATCGTGCGGGCCATGCGTTCGTGGGCGGGCCAGCCAGCCTCGCCCTCCACGTCGCGTGCGCCCCTCTTCCGCTTGCCTCTCACACGCCTCCATGCACAGTGCAACGAAAGGAAGCCAAGCTCGATGCCGCGCCCGCCGGAACGGCTCCAGCGCACGTGCGGAAGGCAACTGCCATGCGCCGAGCAGGCGCGTGCGTGCGTGCCCGCGCGCACCTGGATGCCCGGCTCCAGCGCGGCGGCCTGCCGCAGCACCTCCCCCTCCATGCAGCCGCGCACGCTCAGCAGCGCGTCGCCGTCGGTGGCCAGCGTCAGCAGCGCAAGGAAGTCCAGCGCCGGCACCACGGCGACGACGTTGTACAGCTCCAGCCACGCCGCCGTGGGCGCCGCGTCCGTCGGGGTGGTGGCGTCGCCGTGGACGGCCAGGGCGGTGAGCGGGAAGGCGGATGTGGCGACTGGGGGCGGCGCGCCGGCGGTGGCGTTCGGCGTGGGCGACGCCAGCGCCAGCGGCAGGGCCGGGACGTGGAACGCCTGCGAAGAACGCATACATGGCGGCATGCAAGGCTGAGCGCATGCCGGCGCCGTGCCCAGGTCGTCGGTGCATTCCTCCCCGCGAAGCCTGATTTCGTCCCGCCACCCTCCCCAGCGCTGCCAGCACTGCGTGCGACATGGGAGCGCAGGCGTGGCGAGGAAAGCTGTGCCGCTCACCAGGCGGGCCACGTACAGCCGCGCCGCTCCGCTCAGCCGCAGCAGCGGCGAGGCGCGCTGCGCCAGGTCCAGCACCGGATGGTCCAGAGCCCTAGGGTCTGGGCCCATGGAGCCCTGAAGCAGCAGCGGGCCCACCACGCGCAGCCCGCCTGCGGCGCCTGTGCTGTTGCTGTTGCTGTCGTTGCCCGTGGTGGTGGCGTTGGTGTGTGTTGCCCCAGGCAGGTCGAGGTCGCCCAGGGGCACGCGCGTGGTGTTGGGCGTGAAGACCATGACGCCGGGCACGGGCAGCTGCGGGCGCAGGTGGCGAGGGAGCGGGGGAGTGGCACGGTGAGCGGGGCAGCTGCGGGCGTGGCGAGGGAGCGGGGGAGTGGCACGGTGAGTGGGGCAGCTGCGCGTGTGTGAAAGACCATGAGGCGCCAGGGGCGGGCGGCGACACGCGGAGCTCTGCGCCTGAAGCTGCTGCAAGGACAAGGGGGGAAGCCGGCAGCAGGATAGGGTGCGTCGCCCTAGAGGTGAGTGGGCGCGCATGGCAGGTGCCAGGGTAAGGGAAGGGACGCCGGCAAGCGTGGCTGAGGAGCCGGCTGGGCCCTGCCACCGCGCACGTCCCGAACTGACGACTGGTCAGGCCCGGGCCGTGCGCCGCACCAAGTCACCGCGCCGATCAGGGCGTCGTCCTCTCCCCTCCCAGCGCCGCAACACGGCGCCGCAACAAGCAAGGCGCTCAACTGTTGGGCATCGCGACAGGCAAGGCGCTCACCTGTTGCGCGTCCTGCGCCGGCGCCAGCGCCGCGGCGCCCACCAGCCCCGCCGCCACGCCCTCGGGCGTGTCGGCCATGAAGAGCGGGGCCCACACCGCGTCGACGACCCGGCCGGCGATCTCAGCGGGCACCAGGCTGCCGTTGCCGCACCACCTTGGCACCATGAGCAGCCCTTCCTGGCGCATGAAGTCCAGCAAAGGGTCGTTGGGCTTGGCCACGCTCTGCGGCAAGCTCAAGCAGCGTCGTGTTCCAACGGGGCACAGATTGAGATGACGCCGTCTCAACGGCATGGCGTCCTTGTCGCCCCTTGCCCAGATGGCTTTCGCTGCGTGCCGGCCACTGCCTGGCGTAAGGCCTAGCCGCTCTCCTCCCAGCCGCACGCTGTGCGTGCGCTCACCCGCTGTACCCGGTTGTAGAGCGCGGGCGTGGAGGGCAGCGCCCGCAGGTGCACCTCGTGCGCGTAGACGTCCACCCGCATCTTTTGCAGCAGCGTCCCGACGCCGTTCATCTGCCGCACGTAGCGCTGCGTCACTGCGTCACGGGCCAGCAGCACCGCCGCACGTGCGGGTCCCACTCCGGGCGCAGTCGCGCGCGCAGGAGAGCGGCGCTGCGCGCCCCCGTGCTGCAGAAATCCTCACCAGCTGTCCAGGGGCTGTTGCTCATGATGACCACGTAGGCGAACGTGGCGATGTCCCTGGGCTGCAGGTAGGTGACCGTGCCGTTCCAGGCGATCGTTGTCCGCGCCAGGTTGAGCGGCAGGATGGCGGTTGCTGCGGCCGTGATGGAGACCAGGCCCTGGATCTGCACCTCCTCGAGGCAGAGGTTGACCAACGCCACGCTGCCCACGAGCACCTGGGCTGTCGTGGAGCGCGGGACGAGCTCCGCGCGCATGGCGGCGTCCACCACGCTCGGCGTGGTCACCAGGGCGCCCGTGGTGCTGTCCGTCAACGGCGCCGCTCCCAGGATGGAGAACGTCCCGCTGCTGAACGGAGGCCTGCTGTCGGCGCTGGTGGTCCCAGACCGACCGGTCGCAAAGGTCGCTCCGCCCAGCCGCGCAATGGTCCAGGCACCCACGCTGTAGGACGCGTCGCCACCATCGCTCTGCTGGCCCCAGGCCGCGATGGCGCTGGCCAGAGGTTGCCCGTCGACGACGCTCCATGACAGCTTTTGGTGCTGCTGCTGAGCGTGCCCGCCCCGCGCCGCGGCCAGCAACAGCAGCAGCAGCAGAGGGAGTGGCGACGGTCGTTGTCGTCTCCTCTTCATCTTTTGCATCGGTCGCGCGAGGTGTGAGCTCGCTGGTGTACCGGACAGAGTGTCAAGCACGGCATGATCAAAGTCATCAGGATCCGCGGGCTCGGAAGCGGCTCAGAGAAGACGAGAGCCGCTACTTCTTCCTCGCCCTGGCGTCTGGCGCGAGGAAGAAGACCCACACGCCGACCAAGCCGAGGAGCACGACGCCGAAAACGGCGCCCTGCGCACGCACGCAGCGAGGTAAGCGCAGGGTGAGGCACCATTCGGTAGAGATGGTCCACTACACCTCCAAGGTCTCACCAGGGCGGCGGTGCGGAAGACGAACTCGACCGCCAGCTCCTCCACGGCCAGCAGCCCGCCGACCACCACCCGCTCCAGCGCCACCACCGGCACCAGGAGCACCCGTGGCGCGATGGCCAGCAGCCCCAGGAGCGCCACCACGGCAAACGCCTGCTGCGACGGCGTGAGCTCCTGGGCCCACCAGCGCGATGCGCGCTCCACCCACTGTGCGGGTCCTCCCTGTTGCTGCTGCTGCGGTTGCTGCTGACCTCCTCGCCCCGCCGTGGGAATGTCATCCTCCTCCTTCTCCCTGCTTTGCCCGTGTCCTCTGCGTGCGGCCGCGGTGTGCGGGCGTGAGCGCCCACGTGGCGACCGGCTGTAGACTCTCCTTGCGCCGGTAGGGGCACGGCATTGTGCTGGTGCTGCTGCTAGTGCTGCTGATCTCAGCTGGAGCATCGATCGCGTGTGGCGCGCTGGGCAGGATGGCTGGGCGACCTGGGGTTTTGCAAATCGTCGCTCCGCTGCGAGCGCAGAGCAGCGCAGAGCAGTCGCGACCACTCACACACCACTCGTGACCATACACCAGCTCGCAGGCACAGCGAAGGAAGAGACAATCGAGCGCCATCCGTGATGTCCGCCACGTTCGCAAGCACGCTGGCCGCGCAGGCCGTGCAGGCCGTTCAGGAGCACAAGGGCCTCGCATTGGCTGCGCTGGTGCTGACTGTGGTCGTCGCCTACCTGCTGTGGGACGCTGGCGTGCTGCAACCCGTCAAGCTCGAGACCAAGGTGCTGGGCCCCTTCCTCATCATTTACCAGGACGTCGTCGTGAGTGCTGCACCTGTCAGGAAGGCCTCTGTGGGGCGGCTTTTGGGGGGGACGCCTTTTCCCCGCCTATTTCCTCCGGTGCCCGTGCTGTATCCCCGCTGCGCCCGCTAGGGCCGTGCTGCGCCGCACTTTTCCCGCGGCTGCAGGGCCCGTATCACCTCTGTGGCAAGGTCCAGATGGGCGTCATCGACCTGGCCGTCAAGCTCGGCCTCATCCACTCGAGCCAAGCCAGTGCGCCCTCGCGCTATCGGTGTTGGAGGTGTTCGCCGGGTAGAGCCCCAACGAAATCGTGCAAGGGGGGCTCCTGGGTGGAGCCACACGCAAGTGCAAGCGTGGGTCGGCATTGCCTGCAGGCACCGTGCCCAAGATCGGCGCATTCTTCGACGACCCGACGGTGGTCCCGGGGGAGGAGACGCGCTGCTCGGTGGGCGTGGTCTACAAGACTGGCGCTGAGCTGGCCACGCCCCAGGGTGAGCTGTCTGTCGCACTGTGCTCCGTGTGACCTGAGTTAGGTGCCAGCGAGCGGCCAGCCCCCTGCTGCGGTGCACGTCGTTTCCAATGGAGCAGTAATACCCCACGTGACGGGGGTGCGGGACGTTGTGCTGCTGCAGACGTGGCGAGGTACCGGGCCGTGCTGGAGGCGCTGACGCTGGTCAAGCAGGGCGAGCTCAAGGTGCGCGGGTTGTGTCTCTTGTGTGCTGGAGGCGCTGACGCTGGTCAAGCAGGGCGAGCTCAAGGTGCGCGGGTTGTGTCTCGCGGGGCCGTGACGCTGGGCCGCGACGGCCCCTCTCACCCGACTGGCCTGCACAGACCGAGGCTCGTCACAGGGCACCTGCGGGCCACCACTCTGCACTTGTGCTGTGCCGCCGGCGGGGCTCCACCAAAGGCCCCGCACGTGGGCGCCGCCAGGTCCCACCTTGCGCCACCCTCGTGGCGACCCTCCCTGCGTGCCGCGGGCCGTTTCATCGACGCACGAGGCACACGCACCCTCACGCCTAGTTTCGTGTTCGCCCGCACCTCTCCCCCTCTCTAAGCGCAGGTGGGCTTCATCCCTGCCGTGCCGTGCCTGGCGGCGCGCATGCCCTTCCGCGGGCTGCTCTCCATGACCGTCTCCATCATGCGCACCTACCCGCGCCTGCTGCGGCAGCTCAAGGAGGAGGTCAGGGCCGGCCGCACCACGGACGACGTCATCAAGGTGCGTGCGCTTCTGGTGCTGCTGTGTCTGGCGCAGCAGACGGTAGGCGCGGCCCCAAAGGCCCTGGCCGTTGCGTGGCGTCCCTGACGTGGTGCGCGGTACTACGCCGCCATCACGCACGCATCCACAAAGCGGGCCACCGCCCGCGTCAAGCAGGAAGGATCGGCATCATCGAAGCGGCCAGATCAGGCACACCAGGCCAGGCGCTCTGAAGGGAGCGGCGCCTCACCTCAGCGGAGCAACAGCCAAGGCCGCGCGTGCATTGTGTGTGCACCTCTACGCCTGCAGGTGGTGGGGTCGCTCGAGGTGTACCTGGGCGCCGAGCGGTGCATGTGGATCAGCTTCCCGCTCAAGGCGCGCGCCGAGGTGGCGGGCTTTGACCCCAGCACCACGCTGGTCAACCGGTACACGGGCAGGCGCGGCAAGGGCGCGGTGGCAGCGGCGGTGGGTGGCGAGAAGCAGGAGTAGGAGCGCGGCGGTGGGCACACGGCGCCCGGGGGCAGGCGGGTTGAGGGCTGGAGGTTCGGCGGGCTGTGAAGGGACGTGATCCAGGACGGCGCGTCGTGATTGTGGCCGCACGCGCGGGTGGTGGTTGAAGGCTCACGATTTTGTTTTTCCTTGGTGCGTGGCTGCGATGGTGCTTCACCCCAAACTCCAGCAGATCCGACATGGGGCGTGCCCATGAGCATGTGCCATGTTGCGCCAGCCCCATGCTCTCGATTGTCACGCAAGGAATTGCAAGCGGGCAGCAAAAGCATCCTGAGCAAGTGCTGAGCAAGTTCGAGTCGGCCAGTTCCTCTGGTCAAAAGAATGCAGAGTCGCGGCATACAAATGAAGCTGCACCAAAACGGGGCCAAGCCGCGGCCTCCCCCACGCCCGCGCTCCCCTCTGGCGCGACCCTCTCACCCTTCACGTAGTGCCCCCGTCCCCACCCCCCAAAACCCACTCGACGCACGCCTGCAGCGGGGCGTTTTCCACGCTGTGCAGCTTCACTTCCGCCGCAGCAGGGCGGCGCCAGCGCCGACGACGGAAGCGATGATGAGGATCAACTTGATCTCGTGCAGCGATCGTGCTTGAGCGTCCATCTTGTACGACAGCAGAGCGGTCTGCATGCAGGCAGCCGCGCATGCACCTAGTGCACGGCTGGAGACACGGAGAATGCCCAGCAGACCCGCAGCCCGCAACTTGCCCGCACCTCGGCCTTGACCTCCTTCATCTCCGCCTTGAGCTCCGCGCGGAGAATGCTCGTGTCGGCCTGCCGGGCAAGCGATTCCAACTTGAGGTCACTGCGCACCTGCGGCTGCTGGTACGCCAGCCACCAGACGCCGCTGCCGAGGACGGCCATGGCACTAGCCCCGGCCGTGATAATCCCACACTGTGCTCTGTGACAGCCGCCGCCATCTGCTTGACAGCGGCCGAAAGCGGCGCGTCGCCCGCCCGCTGGCGTGCGCCGCCGGCGCGCCTGGCCCCGCGCCGCTTTCTGGTGCCAAGCAGATGGCTGCGGCGTTTACGGAGCACGGCGGCATCATCACGGCCGGGGCTAGTGCCATCGCCGTCCTCGGCAGCGGCGTCTGGTGGCTGGCGTACCAGCAGCCGCAGGTGCGCAGTGACCTCAAGTTGGAATCGCTTGCCCGGCAGGCCGACACGAGCATTCTCCGCGCGGAGCTCAAGGCGGAGATGAAGGAGGTCAAGGCCGAGGTGCGGGCAAGTTGCGGGCTGCGGGTCTGCTGGGCATTCTCCGTGTCTCCAGCCGTGCACTAGGTGCATGCGCGGCTGCCTGCATGCAGACCGCTCTGCTGTCGTACAAGATGGAGGCGCTCAAGGCTGACGACAAGGTCACGCACCTGCTCATGATGCTCCTGTCGTCGCTGCCGGCGCCGGCGCCGCCGCTGGCGCCGCCCTGGGCTGTGTAGGCTGCCCCGGGTGCCTCGAGAGTTTTCTTTTTGGGGAGGTCTGCGGGGACGGGGACTGTGATGGGTGGGAGGATCGCAGGCAACGCTCACTGAGCGGAGCAGCGCGGGGCCAGGCGCGTCGGCGGCGCACGCCAGCGGGCGGGCGACGCGGCCGCACGCGCGGCATGGCACGGGCCGCTGCCCACAAAGGCAGCGCGCTCCGCCTTGCGGGCCCTTGGCGGCCCCAGCCGCTCTGCATCTGCGCAGGTGCCGTGGGCGAGCGCACGGTTTGGGCTCGCCCAGGCGCCACAGCAGGGCTCTTCGACCAGCCCCTACACGTCAGGCAGCGGCTGCTCCACCGCGCGCTGAGCAGGATGATCCTGCTCGATTGGGACCAGCGTCGGGGGTCGAGCGCGGCAGCGCACCTCGAAAAGCGGACGCGAGGTGAGCTTGCTGTCCTTCGCTGAGAGGTGCGCGCGTGGTGGTCCCTGTGCTTCTGACAAGCCGCTGCTGCTTAGGTGCTGAGCTGCTGAGCTGCTGTGCTTCTGCTGAGCTCTTTGGCCATGAACCTGGGGCTTGCAGGTCGCCGCAACAAGAGCGAGACGAGAGCGAGCGTTGCACGATGATGCGGGGGGTCCTGATGGTGCAGCAGCATGAGGCCATGCAGCGCAGCGGCCGCCCTCAGGCTGGCCATAGACGTGCACCGGTCCGGCGCAGGGCGACCGCACTGCTGCCACGAGCCCCAACAGCTGCTGCCGCAGACGTGACCTGAGTGTCACGCGCAGCACGTGCATCAACAGCACGTGGCGAATCGCCAGGTGAGGAGAGCAACCCGATCCGCCACTGTGTGGCCCACGCCATCGCCCTGGTTGCTTGCTGCCCCTGAGCGCAGGTGGGCTTCATCCCCGCCGTGCCGTGCCTGACGCGGCGCGCGTACGCCCTTCCGCGGGCTGCTCTTCGTGACTGTCTCCATCATGCGCACCTACCCGCACTTGCTGCGGCAGCTCAAGGAGGAGGTCAGGGCCGGCCGCACCACGGACGACGTCATCAAGGTGCGTGCACTTCTGGCGCTGCTGTGTGTGGCGCAGCAGACGGTAGGCGCGGCCCCCGTGGCCCTGGCCGTTGGTTGACGTCCCTGGCCTCGTGTAGCGTCGGAATCGCGCACGCATCCACGCAGCGGGCCACTGCCCGCGTCAAGCAGGAAGGATCGGCATCATCGAGGCGGCCTGATCAGGCACACCAGGCCAGGCGCCCTGAAGGGAGCGGCACCTCACCTCAGCGGTGCAACAGCCAAGGCCGCGCGTGCATTGTGCGTGCACCTCTGCGTGCGCAGGTGGTGCGGTCGCTAGAGGTGTACCTGGGCGCCGAGCGGCGCATGTGGATCAGCTTCCCGCTCAAGGCGCGTGCCGAGGTGGCGGGCTTTGACCCCAGCACCACGCTGGTCAACCGGTACACGGGCAGGCGCGGCAAGGGCGCGGTGGCAGCGGCGGTGGGTGGCGAGAAGCAGGAGTAGGAGCGCGGCGGTGGGCACACGGCGCCCGGGGGCAGGCGGGTTGAGGGCTGGAGGTTCGGCGGGCTGTGAAGGGACGTGATCCAGGACGGCGCGTCGTGATTGTGGCCGCACGCGCGGGTGGTGGTTTGAGGGCTCGGCGCGCGCGATTTGTTTTTCCTTGGTGCGTGGCTGCGATGGTGCTGCACCCCAAGCGCCAGCAGACCGAGGTGGGGCGTGCCCATGAACGCGTGCCATGTTACGTTGGCGCCACGCTCTCCATCGTCACGCAAGGAATTGCAAGCGGGCAGCATGAGCAAGTGCAGAGCAAGTTCGAGTCGGGCAGTTCCATGAAGCTCCTCTGGTCAACAGAAGGCAGAGACGCATACGCGGCGTACGAATGAATCAAGCTGCACCAAAACGGGGCCAAGCTGCGCGCGGCTCCCTGCACACCTGCTGCTCCGCTCAGAGAGCGTTCTCCCCCCTAAACAAAACACTTGAGGCACGCGGGCCGACCTCCACAGCTTCACTTGCGCACCACCAGGGCGGCGCCAGCGGCGGCGCCGGCACCGGCGGCGACGATGGCAGCGATCATGAGCAGTTGCGTGACCTTGTTGTCAGCCTTGAGTACCGCGAACTGCAGGCATCCGCACACACAGCGATTGCACGGCCGGAGACACGGAGAATGCCCAGCAGACCCGCAGTCCGCAACTGCCGCACCTCGGCCTTCATCTCCGCGCGCAGCGTGTTTGCGTTGGCCTTGAGCTGACCCTGCACCTCGGCCTTCATCTCCACCTTGAGCTCCTGCACCTCGGCCTTGATCTCCGCCTTGAGCTCCTGCAACGCTTGCAATTGTGCATCCATCTGACGCCAGGACCGCGAACTGCATGCAGGCAGCCGCACACACACGAGGGTGCACGGCCGGAGACACGGCACGCGAGAATGCCCAGCAGACCCGCAGCCCGCCAGTGCCCTGCACCTCGGCCTTGATCACATCCGTGTTGGCCTTCCGCTCGCCACGGGCTGCCGCTATCTCGCCTCTCAAGGTGGCCACGTGCTGGTTCGCCAGCCAACAGACGCCGTTGCCGATGAAGGCGAGGGCCCCGGCTGCGCCTATGATGACGCCGCCGTAGTGCTCCCACGCAGCCGCCGGCCCGTGGTGCGGCGCGCCGGGGCCCGTCCCTGGCGCGCACGGGCATCGCACTGGCGCCAACGGGCGGCGGATGTTGCTGGCGGCGAGCGCAGCAGCTGACGCAAGCCCCTTGGGAGGCCCTGTCCTCCAACTCCACGGGCGCCCTGGCCGGCCCCCAGCGCTCTGCATCTGCAACAGGATACGTGGCCGCAAGCGCCAATGGCCTTGAACACTCGAGCGCCCTGCTGCAGCGCACAGCTGCGCGATGCTGCACGCGCAGACAGCAGCACCGCGCGCACGTCCTCGCCTGGCTGCGCGTGTGCGTCGCCGCGTGGCCAGCAGGACGATCTTCACGTCAGCGTGACTAAGGCGCAGATGGAGGCGATTGAGGTGCGTGCGCGCGAGAGCGGTGCGTCGAGTCGTGCGCTGCAGCTGCTGCTGCGTCGAGGCCTCGAGGTGTTGCGGCCATGCGTGGGCTTTCATGCTGAAGGGGGCACCTGTGCTGGCTCCAGGCCCATTCCTCAGGCCCAGGCTCACCTGAAGCAAGACCATGGTCTGGCCAGGACGCCGTGGCACTCGTGTCACGTTCCCCGATTGCAGAGGTGGGGGTTGTTCGCGCGCCACAAGCAAGTGCCAGATCCCCAGGGGCAACCATGCAGCAACTCATCAAGTGGGGCACTCGCAGCCGCGCTCAAGCGCTTATCTCATGGGAAGAATAGGGGGCAGCAGTAGTCGCGTGAGCCCAAGCGTGGACAACAACGAGGGCCGCAACGCAGCCTGAGTTCTTCCTTCTTCGCTCCAGGTTGAGATCACCCAGCGCCCCTCAGCGGCAGGGCGAGTGCGGGCAAGAAGGCCACCGCTCCACAAAGGAAAGCATGCACAGGGAGAGGTTCACAACACCGACCTGCGCTCCAATCAGGCCCCTCCCCCAAGTTTGGAAACGGCGACGTGAGAGGGGAAGGGAACGGGAAGATAAGGGCTTGGCGGTGCACGAGGAACAAGTCCGTCTGGCGGCCTCAACTGGTTCTCTTCCTATCCTGGGGCGCTCACTTGTTTATGTCAGAGCGTCCACACTCATGCGGCTGCCTTCAAGTTCTGCTGCTGCTGCTGCTGCTGCTGCTGCTGCTGCTGCTGCTGCTGCTGCTCTAGCGCGCTCAGCAGGGCCTGCAGCGCCCCCACCAGCTCGCCGGCCGTGGGCCGCTCCCTCGGCTCCTGGGTCAGGCACCTGTACGCGCGTGCACAACGCGCCAACACGACCACACGGCTCCGATCGTCACCCGTTGGACGCCACCGCACGCGCCAGGTGTGCGTCGCAGACCGCGCGACGCGCCCCACCCTCGGAGAGGCCTTCACCTGTGCACGAGCTTGGCGAAGCGGGCGGGCGGCGGGTCGTGCGGGAGGTAGCCCGGGTACAGCGGGTTGCGCACGGGCCCTGCGCCCGCCTGCAGCACCACGCTGGGCTCCTGACCCGTCCACAGGCACCTGTGGCGCCACAGGGTCCCCCACGCGAGCGCGGCACCCAACCTTCTTCAGGGCATCGTCCCAACGACGACGCACAGCTTCGCTCGCGCAGGAGCGCGTCCTCATGCACGCGTGTGTGTGCTGGGCTTTACATCTGGTGGAGCCATCTCTGGCAAGCAGATGATCCGAGCGCCCTGTAGGTGAGAGCCAAGGTCAACAGCGCCGCTCACCAGGCGATGATGCCAAAGCTAAAGACGTCGGCCGCCCGCGACGTGCGCCTGAAGCCCACCACCTGCGAGAAACGCGCCGTTGGCCGTCGCACGTGAACGGGATGGAACGCTGGGAGCGGCTGGCAGGCCGTTGGTTCAGAGGGCGCGCTCTGTCCCTGCCGCCAGCGCGCACCTCTGGGGCCACGAAGAAGGGCGTGCCGGCGGCAAAGCCAGACACGTGCGTGGCCTGGGGACCCAGCGGCATGGACAGGCCGAAGTCCTGCGGCAGAGCAAAGACGGGACGACACCAAACGCACTGTGCACGCGCTGTGGCGGAACCGTGATCAGCTCGAGTCGAGCGGTGATGCCGTGTCGATCCAGTGCGCGAGATTCGCGGGGTGGTGCGTCAAGAGAGAGTCCAGGCCCCAGCGCACGCAGTGCGCTGAAGGCCTCAGCGACGCCGCACCATGCGCACCACGCCACCACCGCTGCGCACCACCAACGCCACCAAGCCGGAAGGCCCAGGCAGCACCGTGCCTGGGCCACGTGTGCGAAGCGCGTGCGAGGCGCGTGCAAAGTGCACGCACCGTGAGCTTGGCCACCACCTTGCAGGGCTCTGACGCGTCGGGCTTGAGCATGATGTTGGCCGGCTTGAGGTCTGCACGGGTGCGCACGCAGGGCAGCAGTGCGAACGGCCCTCCGTGTCAAGACCTGATGCGCGCAGGTGAGGCGTCCCGCCCGCGCCAGGTTGCGCAGCTCCGAGTCAACAAACGCGAGGCAAGTGCTGGCCGCACGCCAGGCGTGCGCTCCACAAAGGCAGCAGGCGGGCCTCAGCCAGGCCCTCACCGCCGTGCACAATGCCGGCGTCGTGGAGGTACTCGAGGCCTCGCGCCACGTGCAGCAGCATGTGCAGCACGTCCGCCTGCGCGTCCAGGCCATGGGCAGACAGCGCTCGTCGTTGCTGACGCACCAGAAGGTGCTGAGCGCGGCATCTAGCCCGCCTTTGTCCTTGGCAGGGAGCAACGAGCGGCAACGCGCTGCCATTGCAGGCTTTTTGAGGCCAAGCGAGCGCGGGATTGGCGAGGCGCTGCAGCCGGCGTGCTGCCCGCGCCGCTGCAGATGTTGTTCCGCCCGCGCACCTGGCAGGCGGCACGCTGGGGCCCCAGGTGCAGCACGCCCGCCTTGAGCGCCGCCGCCAGCGTGCAGTTGCACAGCTCCTGCGCACGGGGCACCGGGCACCGGCGCGGCGAGCGCGCACGCGAGCGCACTGAGACGGCGCGGCCTGGCTGCAGCCATTGCAGAGGACGTTCGGCACTTGGGCACCAGAGATCGCAGCCCTCCTCGCCCTCGCTGCTCCCTTGCCCTGGTCTGATGAGGCTCAGGGACAGCCCTCCTCGCCCTCGCTGCTCCCTTGCCCTGGTCTGATGAGGCTCAGGGACAGCCCTCCTCGCCCTCGCTGCTCCCTTGCCCTGGTCTGATGAGGCTCAGGGACAGCCCTCCTCGCCCTCGCTGCTCCCTTGCCCTGGTCTGATGAGGCTCAGGGACAGCCCTCCTCGCCCTCGCTGCTCCCTTGCCCTGGTCTGATGAGGCTCAGGGACAGCCCTCCTCGCCCTCGCTGCTCCCTTGCCCTGGTCTGATGAGGGACGGAGAAGGCAGGCGCGCACCTGCACCAGGAAGACCTTGGAGGCCTGCGGCATGTTCCTGCCTGCCGTCCCCGAGCCCCTCACCTGCACCAAAAAGACCTTGAAGGCCTGCGGCCCGCCGTCGTGCAGCGGCGGCGGCGCCGCCAGCGTGAAGCCCTGCGGCGTGAGGCCCGTGGCGCCGCAGCCGCCCTCGGCCTCCTCCTCCTGGGAAAGCAGGTCCTCCACGCGCTTGATGTCGTAGTGGTACGTGGCCACCTGCGCACGAGGGCCGCCGCATTCCACCACGCTCAGAATCACGCGCATGCAAAGCACAATCAGACGGAGGGAAGAGGGAGGGAGAGGCGAGAAAGGCGGGACATGAACCACGCAGCGCACCACGTGGCGGTGGCCCACCGACGCCGCAATTGCCGTCTCCATGATTGCGCGCGCCGTGCGCCTGCCGCCGCCCACCCCGGGCACGCCGCCCTCCAGCGGGCCCCCGCCGCTGCGCCGGGCGGGCGGCGTCACCGCGCCGGGCACCGGGCCGTCTGCGCGCGCGGCGCCGCGGGCGAGGCCTCCCGCCGCGTCGGTCCCGCTGATGCTGGAGGCCAGGTGGCGTCGGCCCGGCGGCGTCGGCAGCGAGGGTATGGGGCAGGACGAGCTGCTGGCGCCGTCGTCGGCGTCGCCGCCGCCGTCGTCGGCGTGCGCCTCAAACACCATGGTCTTGACGGCCACCGGCAGGCCGCGCCACGTGCCTGCGCACGCCGCAACGCATTGGTCGTCGTTCGTTGTCCCGCCAGCGTAGCCGGGAAGCAAGCAGGGATGCGGACGGTGCGAAGAAGAGGACCCTGAAGAGCCAGGCGTGCCTCACCCAGGTACACGACGCCAGAGCTGCCCTGGCCCAGCACGCTCTGCAGCGTCACCTGCAGCAGCAGTGGCGCAGCACGTCACACCACAAATGCCGCTCGTCCGCCCGTGTCGGCGAAGCGTGCAGCGGCGAGCTGATTCAAGTCGAGGACGGGCACAGAATGCGCCCACCCCAGGCCCCTCACCACGTCGGCGACGCCCGCCTCGCCGCCCTGCAGTCGCGCCGCCTGCTGCCGCACCCGCTCCACTAGCGGCGCGCTCGCGTCCCCACCGCTCGCCGTCTTGGCCCTCGCCACCGCCGGCGCCGCCGCCACAGCCTCTCCTTCCTCCCCCTTCCCGCCCACTGCCTGCCCCTCCCCAGCCGCCTGCAGCCCAGCAGGCGCTGACCCGCCCGCCGCCCGCGCCTGCGCCTGCGCCTGCGCCGCCGCCGCCGCAGCAGCAGCAGCCATCGCAGGCCCGCCCGCCGCCACATGCGCCATGAGCTGAACGTGCGCCGCGCACAGACGGCTGGCCGCCGCCGCAGCAGCTGCCGCACCCCGGCTTTCCCTTTCCTGCACAAACTCCGAACCCGCACCGCCCCGTTTCCCTCCCTCCTCCGCCACCACCCGCACGGACGCGTCCTCCACGCTGCCCCGCCGCTGCCCCTCCTGCTCGCCGCTGCCGTGCTGATCCCCGCCCAGGCCCAGCATACGCTCCTCCGCCTCCTCCAGCATGCCCAGCAGCGACGCCGCGCCCGCCGCGCCCGCCGCGCCGCCCTGCCCGGCGGCGCCGCCGGCCGCCCAGGCAGAGGCGGCGGCGCTGCTGGCGCGGCGCGAGGGCCCCGCCGTGGACGGCGCGGTGGCCGCCGCGGCGGTCGCCGGCGCCGGCGGGAAGGCCGAGGAGACGGTGGTGGCCTGCCGGCTGGCGGCGCTGCTGCTGGCTTGCCCGCTGCTGCAGGGCAGACACCTGCGCCGCAGCGGAGAAAAGCACGCATGCCATACTCGCGCTGCGGGCGACTCTGCACCTTAGTGAGCACAGGGAAAGCGCCTAAGAGACAGAAGCGTAAGCTCACCTGCGGGCGGCCAGGTCCAGGCCCGCCGCGTCGCGCGCGCCGCCGCCCTCTGCGCCAGACGCCACGCTGCCGTCCCTCATCGCCGGCCCCGCCTGCACGCCCCGCGCCGCGCCGCCGCCCATCAGCATGGCAAAGAGCCCCTGGCCGACGGTCTGGCGCTTGGCGTCGCCGCCGCTGGGCGGGTGCTCCAGGCTGGACGTGCTCAGCGTGCCCCCGCCGCCGGTCGACGCGCGGTACGCCGTGAACTGCCCGGCGGGGCTGGACGTGGCGTTCACTGCCGCTGCGGTGGCGGTGGTGATGGTGGTGGCGTCCGAGTGGCGGGTGAGGGCGGCAAAGGCGGCGGCGGTGCTGCCGCCGCCGTCCTTGGCGGGGCGCGCCGAGGGGCCCTCGGCGTCCACCACGCTACTGCAACGGCAGGTGAGAGCGTGCGAATGAGTCCGTCAAGAGTCCTTCAATAGAGAATGGTCAGCAATGAAAGGCGTTGGGGACGTGGAGAAAGAGAATCGCGGCGCACCTCTTGTCGCTGCTCCCGTAGCGGCCGCCACCACCAGAGTGGCTCTTCCGCCTCACCAGCAGCACCGCCACGGCGACCAGCAGCCCAGCGCCCACCACGCCGCCCACCACGCTGCCCGCCACCACGCCCGCGTCCACTCCCCCGTCGCCGCCGTCCCCGCCGCCGCCTCCCTCCGCCCCAACCGCCGCTCCATCGCCCGCCACCCACCCGTCCGCCATGCAAGCAGCGACAGCCGGAGGCGGCGCCGCGCCCCCGGCCGGCCGCACGGTGAGCGCCGTGGCCCGCACGCCCCACCCGCCGTACCGCACCAGGCGGAAGTACGCCCACCCGGCGCCCGCCACGTCCAGCTCCAACGCCGCGACGCCCGCGGCCAGGCGGTCGGCCTGCTGCGCCACCTCTGGCGGCATGCACTGGCGCAGGCGGCGCCCGGGCGGCGGCGCGGCGTCGGTGGCGAGGACGGCGAGCGCGGCGTAGTCGAGCGGCGGCAGCAGCAGCGTGGCGTTGTAGAGCTGCACGTTGGCCGTCACGTTGCGCTGCTGCTGCTGCTGGCTTTGCTGCTGTGGAGAGGAGGAGGAGGAGGTAGAAGAAGTGTCCAGGGTCGGGGTGACGTCGGCGAGCCCTTGCAGGGCGAGGGCCGAGGTGGTGGCGGGGCTGGCGGGGAGTGGGAGGGCCGGGAGCTGGAGCGCCTGCGGGATTGAGGCGGCGGGGCCCACACTCAAGTGCTGGCCTGGAGCTGGGCCCGGCGGGCCTGGCGTGTGCTGCGCGTCGCGTCCTGAAGACTGGGCACGCAGAACAACCGCCCTAGCGCCCACACGCAGCCGCCGCGTGACGAAGAGCTGCTCCTGCAGAAGCACCAAGCCCCCTCCACACGCCCGAAGCGGCTACACGCACCAGCTGCGTGACGAAGAGCTGCCCCTGCGCCGCCAGCGCGAACAGCGGCGACGCGCGCTGCGACAGATCCAGCACCGGCATGGCGGCGCCGGGCGCGTCGAGCGCCGGGCCCCACAGCTGCAGCGGCGCACGCAGCGGTATGGAGCCCGCCGGCGACAGCATGCTGCTGGCGCTGGCGCTGGCGCTGGGGTTGGTTGGGAGGGAGAGGTTGGCGACGAGGGAGGGGTTGGCATAGGCAGAGGGGCCGAGCAGCACGAGCGGCGCGTGGATCATGACGGCGGGCACGGGCAGCTGCACGCGTGCGTTGTGGGGTGGGGACAGCAAGGCACCGAGTCAGGGCGCTGACCCTGAGAGTGTGTGTGTGCTGACCCTGAGAGTGTGTGTGTGCTGACCCTGAGAGTGTGGTGAGCCCGTGTTGTCGCGGCAGGCACGGCGCGCTGCAGCATCGTGCTGCTGGCCATGCGCCATGAAGCCAAAGCAGGGGCGCACTTGCAGCGACCTTGCTGCTTGGCACGTGAGAGGTCCGGCAAACTGCACACTCCCCAGCGTCGGATTCACCCCAGCAATTGGTCAGCCCGTTGCGCCTGTGCCGACGCCCCCATCTCCGCCACGCCCCCCTCCCGCCCGCCCACCCCCCACCCAGCCCTGCTCGCACCTGGTCCGCCAGCTGCGCCTGCGCCCACGCCGCCGCCTCCACCAGCGCCCGCTGCGCCTGGTCGGCCCGGTCCGTCATCCACAGCGGCCCCCAGGTCCGGTCCCGGGCCGCCCACGCTATGCTTGGCGGCACCAGCGACTGGTTGCAGTAGCGCGGCGCCATGACCTGACCCGCCCGCCGCAGCGCGTCCAGCACGGGGTCGTCACCAGGGTCCGCGTCCAGGGACTGCACCGCCCACGGCAACGCACCATCGAGGGCAACCACACATGACAGTGAGAGACAGAGGCAAGAGAGTTGGCGTCCGTGGGCTGCAGCGTCTTGCGCAGAGGAGGGCTGCAGAGCTGGAATCCCATCCTACCTGCCCCGGAGCAGCCAGGACAAGTGGCAGGATGGATCTATCGCCCCTCGGCATGGCACATTGCTAAAGGCAGGCCCCCTCGCCCTCCCCGCAGCCCGGGCGCACCACGAACGCGACGCCCTGCCCCAGCATGGACGGCAGCGAGTACATGGACGCCTCCACCACGTGCTCGCTGGTGCGCTCCACCACCACGTTGAAGTTGGGGAAGCTGGCCAGCTGCCGCGCCACGGGGCTCTGGACTGCAAGGCGAGCGCGCGTCACGACACGCAGAAAGAAAAGCCGTGACGGGCCACGCATCCCCCTCACGGTGCTGCTGCGCTGTGCATGAGGGCCACCTGCAATCGAGCCCCTCACGGTGCCTCTCCGGCATCGTGCAGGCTCTGTGAGCCTGCGCTCGCTGCGGCTAGCGAGTGGGAGTTTCCCCGCGGCGGATCCAGCGCCTCTACCCTCCTGAGTACGCTCCTGCTGCCCCCTCTCCACGAGCGCAGAGCCACACGCGCACGCACGCACGCACCTGGTGCGAAAGCCAGCAGCGATTGCACAATTGCCAGGTACACGAGCGACCGCATGTGCGCCGGGGGCAGCAGGAGCGTCACGTTCTTGAGGGAGATGCTGCGGTAGCTCCTGGACGGCGCGAAGATTGCCAAGCTCGCCGCCTGCTGCACCACCAGGCCTGGGCCGAGGGGAACCTGGAGCGTGCACAGGTTGGCCAGCCAGAGGTCCTGGAGGGTCAGCGTCGCGCCGCGCAGCGTTGGCACAAGCTCCACGCGCATTGCGGCGTCCAGCGCCGTGCGTTCCCCGCTGCTGCTGGTGTTGGCGCCGCGCAGGGTCAGGCTCCCTGCCGACCAAGCGCCCGCTCCAACGACCGCCGAGAAGCGAGCCGTGCGCAGGCTCACGACGCCCGGCGGCAGCTGCACAGTCGTATCCAAGTTCGTCCGCCCGAAAGCCGCCACTGCGTCCGCGAGCTCCTGGCCCGAGGTCTGCGCCTCCGCTGCCACCGCACAGCAGAGGAGCAGGACCAGCGGCGCGGCCAGCCGCCGCCCGGGAGAAGGCGACATTGCAGCGCTGTGCGCGCGTCACAGTGCGTGCGAGGAAGCGAGGTCAAGATTGATGCCGCACGAGAAAACGGGTACGATCAGCACATGGCTCGATCCCATCAATCAGAGGGCCTCAACCGTGACAGCCTGGCCCCCGTCGTCCTCGCGCTCGTCCCCGCTGTGCAGCAGCTGGTCCAGCTCCTCCAGCGACGCGCGCAGCGCCAGGTTCTGCTCCACCGCCCTGCGCGGGGCATCAGCAATGCGCACAGGACGGGGTCGCCACGCTTGCCCGTGCACAGCTTCAGGCTTCGCCCCACCACCCTTGAGCAGCCAAGAGGCCCACAGATCCTGGCAGGCGCGGCCTCGCGGATCAGACGGCGCACCGACGGCACCCAACGACTCACTCATCCAGTTGGTTGAGCAGGTGCCAGTCCTTGCGGGCCACGTGCCGCAGTGTGTCGTCGCGCCGCGCCTCCACGGCGGCCATGCCACGCCGCAGCGCCTCGAGCTGCCGCTTGAGGTGCGCCACGCGACCCGCCTGCACCTGCGCATGCAGCACGACACAACGCTGTGCCCTATGTGAGTTGCGGTGGCGTTTGCCAGAGATGCCAGAGCTCCATCGCATGCACACAACAGCTGATGAGAGGAGCGAGGGCGGGGGAGAGCACGCCGAGCACCCACCCAATGACGACACAACACAGGCGTGCCAAGATGCGTCCGCCAAAGCACACCTGCGAGGGGTACGCCAGCGCCGCCTGCGCCGCCCGGCCCGCCGCCCGCACCCTGCACGCACGCGGCGCGACGCACCACGTCAACCTTCCGTCTGCAGGCCACCTGTGGTACGCGCCGCCAGGGCCAGCGCGTCGTGCACGTTGAAGCTGGGGCGCTCACCTGCCGGCGCTGGCGGCGCGCGTGGCCGCCACAGCGTGCTGCTCCTTGCGCCGGTACGCCTCGTCCAGCAGCAGCAGCAGCGGCTCCCAGTGCCGCCACGCGGGCTGCTCCAGGCCGTACGCGTGGCGGAACGCCTGCGCGGCGCGCGCCGCCGCCGCCACCAATCGGCTCCAAGGTTACGAAGCGGGGCCCCTGGGGCACCCACGCGGCCAGGCATGCGCTTCGGCCCACGGTCTTCCGTGCAGCTCGCAGCAAGAATGCAGCGCACCGCCTGCTTGTGCTGCCCACGCTGTCGCACCGCACGGCGCCCCACCGCTCCACATGCAGCAATCCACGCCGCTCACCTGCACGGCTCGCACCACCTGCTTGGGCGCCCAGCCCGCTGTTCAACACTGAACGCCCTGAGGAAAGGAGCTCTGCCTCTCACCTGCACGGCTCGCACCACCTGCTTGGGCACCCAGCCGCTTGCCTTGGGCACGTCCAGCGTGGCGCCGGTGCAGCAGGGCGCGTACCCGCCCGCCACCCGCAGGTACTCGTACTGCTCGGCGCCAGGTGGGTAGGCGGAGCAGGGCGGGCCCAGCCACACCAGCTCCCTCAGCGCCTCGGCGGACACGGGCGTGGAGCCTGCGAGTTGGTGGGGAAGGGCAACGCACAAGGGCAGTCAGCCACACTCATGCTAATGTTCCCCGCACCGCTCCCACAAATCAGCCAGGTGCACGCTGAGCGACGGGTGGAAGCGTGCGCTGCCGACGCCCTGCGAGCGCACCTTCCCTGGGTGACGCCCCGCCGCGCCCCGGCGACGGGCTCCTCCCCCGCGCCGCCCCCACCGCCGCCGCGCCGGGCCCATCAGCGGTGAGCGGCCTAGGGAAGGCCAGCGGGCCGTCCTGCAGGTCGAACAGCACGTCCCTGGCCACGTGGATGCGGCCCATGTGGCGCGCGGGGTCGAGCGCGGCGCGGCGCGGCGGCGAGCCGGCGCGGCGGCCCGTGACGGCCGAGCGGCGCTTGCCCTGCGCCTCGGGGGTGAGGTGGAGGGGCACCGACTTGAGGCGGCCGGGGGACAGCGCCTCCAGGATCCTGCGCGTGAAGCGACGACCGCAATGGCACGGTGCGCACGGTGCTGGCGGTGTGCAGGCCTCCTCAACTGCGAGCCATGGTAAACGCTGTGGCGTGGGTGACTTGCCCTCAGGCTCCCGGCTGGGCGTGTCCCTTGAGCACGCGCCTGCTGCGCCCCGGGGCGCCGCTCCGCTCCTCCCACCCCGTGCGTCCTTGAGCTCCCTCCCCTGGCCCCCATCCCCCCACCACACACCTTACCACGCACCTGCTGCGCCCCAGCGCCGCGCCGCCCCCCTCCACCTCGTGCACCACCATGTCCTTGAGCTCCTGGTTCTCGTTGCGCAGGCGCCCCATCTCGTCGCGCGCAGCCTTGTACAAGGACTCGGCCTGCGCGCCACGGGCAGCGACGCCGCCGCATGCTCCACATGGCGTGATCACGATACGCCGTTCAAGACGCTTTGGTGCGGTCAGGGTCGTGCTGACAGAGGGGCTGGAACGCCGGCTTTCGCCCAATCTGGCTTGGCAGGCGGCCGCCCAGCCCAGACGCACTGACCTGGCTGATTTCGGCCAGGCGCCGCTTGAGCTGCACCGACGCGTCCCTGGCCTCGGCCGCCTGCCGCTCGGCCGCCTGCGCGCGCTGCTGCGCGTCGCCCAGCGCCTGCCTCAGCCGCGCCACCTCGCCCGCCGCGCCCTCCCTGCAAGACGCACCCACGTAAGTGCACTTCGGCGCGATCGGCCTCCCGCGACGCAAGGTGGTGGTGAGCCCGCCACCACCCCTCCGTTGCGGTCGGGCGGCCCCCCGAGTCCAGGACTCACAGCTCCTTGCGCGCCTGGTCGGCGCGCCGCAAGGCGCCCTGCAGCTCGGCCTGCGCGCGGCCCTGCGCCACGCGGGCCTCGGACAGCTCGGCGCGCAGCGCGCGCGCCTCGTGGGCCTGCGCCTCGAGCGACGCCGCCTGGCCCGCCGCCTGCGGCCAGCAACCGCGGGTCGTTTCGACGGCACACGCGTGCACATGTGGTCTGGGCCTGTGGAGGCCCCCAGGCCCCGACTGCTACCTGACTCAGGCCGCCACGACTCGCCCTTGCTGAGCCGGTCCACCTGGCGCTGCGTGCTGTGCCTGTCCCAGTCAACCACGCCCCCACCGTTACACTCACGCCCTGGCTGAGCCGGTCCACCTCTGCCTGCAGCGCCGCCACCTTGGCCTCGGCCTGCTGCCTCTCCCGGGACCGTTCCGCCTCCACCTGGCGCAACACCTGCACACGCCCGCCCACCGCCCACACTGCCCTCAAGTGAGTGCCCGCAGGTATCCCAAGGCTGGGCTGGTTCATCGCGTACAGCAGTGGCCGCGCCGCACCTGCGCAGTTTGCTCCTGCGTGCCGGCGACCTGCCCCGCTGCCTGCTGCTGCGCCGCCGCCACCTGCGCCGCCGCCTGCTGGTGCGCCGCCGCCACCTCGGCGTCCAGGCGGTGCTGCAGCGCAGCCAGGTCGGCGGCCGCCTGCTGGCGCGTGTGCCGGAGCTCGGCCTTGAGCTCCACCATGCGCCTCTGACTGCGGAGACAGCGATGCCAGCACTGCGTGGTTGCCGGTGGGAGAGCGCGGTGGTGCAAGCGGGCGCGCCGCTCGACGACGTGCACGCACCTGTAGCGCATGCGGTCGCGCATTTCGGTCGCTACCTCGAGCAGGCGGGACATCTGGTCGCCGGGAGCACCGCCGCGCTCGCCCCTGCGTGCGTTGCCGGCGCGCACAAATGCGTGATGTGGACCGGTGCGCGGCATCGCGCCGCGTGCGCATCCCCACCCCATGGGAGCCGCACCTGGTAGCTGCCAGCTTCAGCTGGGCCATGGGAGTGAGCAGCTTGTCCCACGCGTCGTCCGAAGAGAAGGCCTCGTGCTCCTGCGGCGCGAGGGGGGCGAGAGATGCAGAGCAGCGGGCGAGCGATGAATCCCCGGCGATGCTCCTAGCGCCCTCTGATGGCTGATGCACGAGGGCTGTGGCGTTGCTGTGCTGCTCGCGTTCGCTCTGCCGTGGTTCGCTTTGTCGTGCGCGGCATCGCCCGCCTCCAGCGCCAAGTGATCGTGCGAGCAGCTCGTACCTCGACAAGGGGCTCGCTGCGGTGCGTGGGGTGCGCCATCGTGCCTTGCTGTGCGCGTGCGCTGCTGCTCGATCGCGTGCTCCTGCATGGGTTGGAGGGCACATCGAGGGCTGTGCCGTGCGCTTGATCGCGGGCGATCGGCCAGTGCGATTGCCTGCATCTTCGCACCCAACGCGCGCTCCTCACAGCAAGGCGGCGTCCGTGATCCACCCGAGCACTCTCCTCCGCCCGATTCTCGCGCACGTCTCGTGAAGATGTTCGCGCAGAGCAGCGTGGCGCGCCTGGTGCGCCTGGGCCTCTCCCAGGCGCTCAAGATCGAGCAGCAGTCGGGCGTGGCGCAGCAGCTGACCGCGATGGGAGGCTCTGCGGTGGCGTCGTTCGTGCCTGCCGGAGGTGCTCCCACCCTGGGCGCGATGCGCGCAATCACGACCTCGCGCCTGCTGGGCAACGCGGAGGCCGCCGCTGCCAAGGCCGCGCCTCCTCCTCCACCGCCACCCTCGGGCGGAGGCAACGTGAGCTCTCGCACAGACTCGCTCGCGTCCGCGTGGGCAACGAACCTCTGCCTTGCGGAGGATCAGCAGCAGCAAACGCGCAGGGATCAGCGACATGCCCAGCTCTGCTGGGGATCACCATGTGCAACCGGTTCATGGGTTCTTGCGCAGGAGGGGAGGCGGTCGTGCACGTCTGTCGATCTGCGCCACCCTCCGCGCTAACCCAGCCATGTGCACGCTGCTGTGCTTCTCCTGCTTGCGCGTGCAGTTCTTCCAGTACGTGATCGCCGCCGGCGTGCTGGCCGGCGGCTTCTTCAGCTACACGCTCTTCAGCTCGGCGCCGCCGCAGCCCGGCGCGCTCATCAAGGCCAGCGTGAGTGCTGCAGGCTGCCACACTGATAGATGCGAACCTTGCGCCTTTGCATCGCTGTAGAGCTGCCCACGGATGCTCCACCGACGTGCGCAGGTGGCGGGCTCCAAGCCGGGCGACTACGCGGCGGTCAAGAAGAGCATCGCCGGCATCCTGGACAAGGACGACTACGACGACGGCAGCTACGGGCCCCTGCTGGTGCGCTTTCCAGCGTCCGAGTTGGACCTTGCCAGCCCACGCCGGCAGCGCCGTGGCGCGTGGCAGGTTTCCGGTGGTTCGCGTTGCGTGACAAGGGGTGTTGGCGCGCGTGAGTGCACGCAGGTGCGCCTGGCGTGGCACGCGTCGGGCACCTACGACGCCAAGAGCAAGACGGGCGGCTCCAACGGCGCCACCATGAGGTGCGTGTAGGCCGGTGCGTGCACTTGGGCTGGCTGGCTTGGAGGCCGCCCGGCCAGCCAGACAGCGGCTGGGACCGTGCGTCCTTGACAAAGTGTGGCATGGGCTCGACGTGGCGCCAGGAAGGGTTGACGCGGGCAGCGGGCAAGGACCGTGTGCCGTGGCCGTCCGCGACTTGCCCTGTGCGCAGGTTCAGCCCCGAGTCTGAGTGGGGCGCCAACAACGGCCTCAAGCTGGCGCGCGAGCTGCTGGAGCCCATCAAGGCGCAGCACCCCTGGATCTCGTACGCCGACCTGTGGACGCTGGCCGGCGCCACCGCCATTGAGGAGCTGGGAGGTGGGTGCCGCTTGGGGTCGGGGCCCACTGGGGGGGGTGGGGAAGGGGGTGGAAGGGAAAGGGGCGAGGGTGGGGATGCTGGCCGGCGCCACCGCCGTTGAGGAGCTGGGAGGTGGGTGCGCTTTGGTGGGTGGGTGGGTGGGTGGGTGGTGGGGGGAGGAGGGGAGGGGACGCTGGCCGGCGGGTGCGGTGCCGGTGGAGGAGGGAGGGCAGAGGCACGGGCGGGACGAGCAACGGGCCAGGGAGCTGCCAGCGTTCAGGCGGGCCTGAGCCAGAGCGGCCTGCACCATCCAGGCAAGGGCTCCGCATAGCAGCTGTCTTTTCCTGCGGTGCGCGCCACGTGCGTTTGCTCCTGATTGCGTGCGGCAGGGCCGGTGGTGCCGTGGCGCCCGGGCCGCAGCGACGCGGCGGACGGCAAGGACATTGTGCCCGACGGGCGGCTGCCCGACGCCTCCCAGGGCGCCGCGCACGTCCGCGCCATCTTTGGCCGGTGCGTGTGTGTGTGCGGGGGGCTCTGACCAGGGCCACCTTGCGGCGTTGCATGGCCCTCTCGCACCACCAGTAGCTGGCACGGCAGTGTGTTGGACGCACACACTGGCGTGCCTGGTGCCTCAATCTGTTGCTGCACAGGATGGGCTTCAACGACCAGGAGATGGTGGCGCTCATCGGTGAGCGTGTTGTTTGGCTGCTCTCTCCACGTGGATCCACCTCGCACGGATTTGGTTTGGTCTGCAGAGCGCACCAGGGGCGGAGGTGCAGAGCAGGTCAGGCGGAGGTGGAAGAAGCGGTCGTTGCCTGCTGCGTGTGGCTGCGTGTGGGGGTGGGGGTGCAGGCGCGCACGCGCTGGGCCGCTGCCACACGGACCGCTCGGGCTACGACGGGCCCTGGACCAACGCGCCCACCACCTTCAGCAACCTCTACTTCCAGGTGGGTGTCATTGCAGGCGACCCAGCACTGCCTGGCTCTTTCCCCCCTCGTGCTTCCTCCGCTCGACGCGGGCGCCTCTGCTCGCGTCCCGCTGCTGTGTTCGCCGCCAAGCGCGCCAGCGCGATGAGGGCAGCGCGCAGCGCCTTGCTTGGTGTCAGGCGGGCGCTTGCGTGCCTCTGTCTGCATCTCGGCGCGCCGTGACGTGCCCCTGGGTGGACAGGGCACGCCAGGCATGGCGAGGAGCGATGTTTGCTCGTGGGCGTGCACCTGTGCGCAGGAGCTGCTCAACCGCAAGTGGCTCAAGAAGAGCTGGAAGGGCCCGCTGCAGTACGAGGACAAGGAGAGCCAGAAGCTCATGATGCTGCCCGCCGACCTGGTGAGGGGGAGGGTGGGTGGCGGTGGGGAGGGAGGGAGAGGCGGGTGGGTGCACCAACCTGGCCCTGGTGAGGAGGAGGGCGAGACGACGACGGAGCAGCTCACCACCAGCCCGCCGTCGCCCGCTGCGTCCGAGCTAGGCGAGCACCCGGGCGGCAGCCGTGAGGCACCGGGGTGGCGCGGTGTTGCTCTTGCTTGCAGGTGCTGGCGACGGACCGCGCCTTCCGCAAGTGGACCGACCTGTACGCCAAGGACGAGGACCGCTACTTCAAGGTGAGGGAGGCACCTGTGTCAAGGGCAGCGAGAGAAAGAGCCAGAGGACCAGCTGGGGTCGCCTTGCCTGAGTCCGTGCTTGCACTGGCGTTGCCATCCCTCGAGGCGCTGCCCGTGGTCGCGCGTGGTGCGGATGTCGCGCGCCGCGCCGTGGCGCAGGACTTTGCCGCCGCCTTCTCCAAGCTGCTGGAGCTGGGCGTTCCCTTCCCCGCCGACAGCAAGTACATTTGAGCCGAACGACGATGAGGCCTGTGGCTTGTTTGTGCGGCGCCCGGCCTGCGTTCCGTGTGGCTGACAAACGCGACGTGGTGACGAGCCCTGTGTACCGGTTTGGCCGTGTGACGGTCGCTGCACTCGCTGCCGCGGCGACGATGTATGATGTGCGCCCTCTGTGTGGCCTGCGCCTGGCTTGTGTGATTGCCGCCTCCTCCCGGCACGTCTTTTCATCCCTTTTGTGCTGCGCGCTCCTCTCCCGTGCTCCTCGCCTGCAAGCGCGCCTCCGCCGTCCCCTTGCACAACAAGAGCGTCACGCCCGCTAAAGTCGCCGCGTCACGCGCCCTCGCCGCCGTCGCCCACGCACACCACCTCCACCTCAAGCCCCTCCCACCCCTCGGGCCCCTCGGTCGCCCCGGCACGGCGCCACACCTCCACCGTCACCGCGTCACGCGCCCTCGCCGCCGTGGCCCACACACACCACCTCGACCTGCAGCCCCTCCCACCCCTCGGGCCCCTCGGTCGCCCGCGCCCTGAACTCGTCCCAGCACACGCCCCGCCCGCCCACCTCGAGCCCCGCCTGCTGCGCCGCCGGCACCACCCTCAGGCTCCGCAGCTCCCTCGGCAGCGCCCCACCACCCTCACCACCACGCCCTCTAGGGCTACCACCACTAGGGTTGAGCTCGCGCAGGTAGCACAGCAGCGCGCTGGGCGCCACCGCCACGTTGAGCAGGCACAGCTCGCGCAGCCACGGCGCCACGCGCGCCAGCCCGGCGCACGCCCGCGCGTCGGCGCTCCCGCCCTCGAGCGTCAGGCGCCGGCACGCCCGCGGCAGCGCCTCGCCCAGCGCCTCCGCCTCGGCCGCGCCCCACGGCAGGTGGCTGATCGACACCTGGTACGCTGGGGCCGGTGTGGCGAGCAGCAGCGGGCGCAGCGCGCGCAGCAGCGCCGCCGGCGTGTCGCCGCGCCCGGGCCCGCCCAGGAAGGTGGCAGAGAAGGTCGGCGGCGGCGCGAACCACACCGACAGCCACCTCGGCGCCTCCTCCTCCTCTTTGTCCTCCTCCACTTCCTTGTCTGCCGTTCCGCATGCGGAGGAACGCGCAGATGCGAGGGCGCAGCGGCCGAGCGAGCGCGCCGCGAGCGCGGCGGCGAGCGCGGCGACGTTGCCGGCGGCGCGCCGCACGTCGTCCACTGAGGTGCGCTCGTCCACGACCAGTGACGCCCACGCCACGGGCGCGTCCAGCTGGGAGAGCGGCAGCCGGGCCAGGTGGTGCACGCCCACGCGCCCGAACGACAGCTTGCGCCACCTGGGCGCGCAGCAGCGTGCGACTCAAGAGATGATGATCAATAGGTGATGATGAGCTTCCCGCAAAGGCAGGTTTCTCAGGGACTGCACGCGGCAAGTTGCGCGTCAATGCGACGCCCCCAACGAGTGCGCACCTGCAAGGCGGGGCGAGCTCCTGGTGCGCGCCAGAGTAGCAGCCCTGCAGCGCGTAGGGCGTGCAGTCCTCCCAGTGCAGGCGCGTGAGGCAGCGCATGCCCATGAGCCGCCGCACCATCGCGTCGCCCTCGCCGCCCGGCAGCTGCTGCGGCCACCCGCCGCCGCCGCCGCCGCCGCCGCCGCCGTCGTGCGCCTGCCCTCCCTGGGTGGGGTCGTCGGGGCCCAGCAGGGGCGCCGGGCACTCGAGGGTGAGGTGCTCGAGGAGCGGCAGCGTGGCGGTGGCGGCGTCCAGCTCGGCCAGCGTGACGCAGGGCAGCGTGAGCGAGCGGAGGGAGGTGCAGCGCGCCACGTGCGCCAGCGCCGCCGCCCACCTGCGGATACGAGTGGAAGAGAGCGAGGCTGCGGCGCAGGGCGGAGGGAAGAACGGCGTCGCGGCCCCGCTGCGTCCGAGTGAGCGCTGACGGGTGGTTCGCAAGCAGCCTGGCACGTGCCAGTGCACCACCATCGCGGGGAACCCGCAGGCGGCGCCCGCGTTAAGTTCATGAGGCCTCTTAAGAAGCCGCACCTTTCCAGAGGCTCCCAGATATCTCCCGTGCCACCCACCTGGGCGAGGGCGTGAGCGGGCTGCCGGGCAGGCACCGGCGGTGCGACTGGTCCAGCTGCAGCGAGTCCAGCGCCACCACCGCCTGGCACCGCGTCCCGCCCTGGGAACCGCCGCTGCCCGCCTTGGAAAAGTCATCTGATGGCGCGTTGGAGTCTGGGGCCGCCGTGCAGCCCGAGGGCGCACTGGATGCACTGGGGTCTGAGGGCAAGGTGGAGTCTGGCAGCGCGCTGGAGGCCTTGTCAGCGAGCGCCACGAGGAAATCGGTGGGGCACGAGTCGTCCAGCAGGCTGACGGAGGAGAGGGCGGGCAGCCTGGCCAGCTGGCGCAGCTGGAAGGCGGCGGTGTCGTGGCTGCCGGCAGCCAGCCCGTGCACCTGCCACGTGCGGCCACGAGATCCACGGGTGGGGTCTGGGGCGCAGCGACGCATCCGGGGTGGGCTTCCCCTCGCTTGCCGTCTGATGCAGGGCGCCGGCACGGTCGTCTGCCTTCCTCGGTGATGCGTGCGGCGACGCAGTCAGTGTGCTGTCCCTCAGTGTGCTGCCCGATGCAGGGCACGGCGGCCACGGGACTCGTGGCCTGGGCGCAGGGACGCATCTGGTGTGGGCTCCCCCACCCCCCCTTGCCGCTTGCCGTCCCACGCGACATCGAAAAAGGGGCAAAGCGCCATGCCTAGCCCCCCCCCCTCCCTTAGGCGGCCGCACCTGGAAGTGCCACAGGTGCGCCAGCGCGTTCGCGTGCGTGGCCAGCGCCGCGGCGGCGGCGGCGGTGAACTGGCAGCGGTGCAGGCACAGCTCCTGGAGTCGCGGCAGCAGCGCCGCAAGCACGCCGGGCGCCGGCAGCACCACGTCCAGCAAAAGGTACTGCGAGAGGTTGCAGGACACGACCAGGTGTCCAGGTGGCTCGCGCCACGTCGGTGCCCCCGCCCGGTGTCCAACAAGAACCCCGCTCACGCACCTCGAGCTCCAGGCGCGTGAAGCGCGTGAGCCGCACGCCGCACGCCGCCAGCTCGTTGAGGCAGCGGTCGGGAGAGCGGCGCGTGTAGCTGCTGGTGAGCACCAGCGTCAGCCCCGCCTGCGTCCTCCGGCAGGCGCTGCCATTGCTGCCTTCATGCTGCTGCTGCTGCTCTCCATCTGCTTGCTGGTGCGTGCGCTCCTCCGCCAGGCCCAGGTCCACGAGCAGCGAGCAGATCGGCGCGAAGGGCTGCGGCCTCGCGACGTGCAGGCGCAGTCGGCACGCCGTCTGCCCCTTGGGCCGCAGCGAGTTGGCGAGCAGCGCGCGGGCGAACGGCTTGCAGCTGCGGATCGCCGCGCGCCTGTCCTCGGCCGAGCGGAGCGGCAGGAGGCATCGCTGCAGCAGATCGCGGGGCAGAGCCGCCCAGTCCGGCAGCTCTGGCTCTTCTTGTTGCGCTGCTGCCATTCTCTGTGTGGTCCTCAATCCACGCCGCCGCGCTGCTCACGCATGAGGTCAAACCGTTTGACCGCGCCGCGCGCTGCGATCGCCGACGACAGCCAGGGTCGAGGCGCCACGCTCACTCATTGCACACACTAAAGGTCGGGCACTGCCATCCGAACGCCCATGGCCTGCACGAGCACCCGCACCGCCGCCCACGCCTCGCGCTCAGGCTGATCATTGGTGATGCAGAAAACGCCGAGGCTCCTCAGGGGCATGGCCTGGCCAGCGCCCTGCGCCTGGCCCTTGAGCAGGCCCACGTACGCCGCAACGGCTGCTGGGTTGGCCTCGGCGCTTGAGATGCTTAAGTGCGCCAGCCAGGGCAGGCTGCGGGCCAGCTCCACGCATGCGAGGGGCGTCACGCTGCCTTCCCACAGCGACAGCTCGGTGCAGGCACGCGGCAGGGCCTCGCCCAGCGCCCTGACCTCCTCCACGTCCCAGGGCACGTTGTAGACCTGAAGTGTGCGCGGTGTGCCGGCCGCCCCCGCCAGCAGCGGCGACGCGGCGCGGAGGAGCGCGGCTGTGGTGGCGCCGGGGGCAGGGATGAAGGGGTCCGACGGCAACATGCTGCCATCTGCGCGCGAGAAGAGCAGGCCCTGCGCGTCCCAATGAGAGTCCTCCACCCAGGTGCACCCCCGCCTGCTGTTGCGCTGCACGTTGGCCGCCGCCGCCTCCACCTCGGCCACCGTCGTCTCGGGCGTCACAAAAAGTGCCACCCACGCCACAGGCGAGGTGAGCGAGTGCAGCGGCAGGCGCGCCAGCTGGTGCGGGGTGACGAGCGCAAACCGAAGCTCCCTCCAGCGGCAGGGGCTGCCGGCGTGGTTGCGCTTGAAGGCTACGCTCTCGCAGGCGTCCCACTGCAGGCTGGTCAGGTGCGGCAGGCCCAGCAGCGCCTCCACCATGGCGTCGCCGCCGCCCTCGCTTCCTTCGGCAGTCCAGCCGAGGTGAAGCCGCTGCAGCTGTGGCAGCGCCGCCGCCACGATCCTCAGCTCCTTGGCGCCGGGGCAGGGGAAGGCCAGCGAGTGCAGCCGCGTGCAGGCCGCGACGGGGCGCACAAACTCCTCCCACGATGGCAGCACGCCATCCTCGTAGTCCCGGCTGGTGCAGCTCAGGTCCAGGGCGGTGAGCTTGCTGCTGAGGCTGTCCAGCGCAGCGGTGGGGAAGGAGCTGTACTCCACCTTGAGCGAGGTGAGGCTGGGCAGGAGCGCCAGCGTGCGCCACGCGTCCACGCCGCCCACGGTGACATCGCGCATCTCGACTTGGCTCAGCCTCGGCGGCACGCAGCTGGCGTCGACCAGCGACACTGCCGGAGGGTCACGACGGTCGTCCGCGCCCTCGAAGACGACGTGCCGCAGGTTGGGCAGGAGCCTGTCCACGCCAGGCGGCAAGAGCTGGCTGACGCGCGAGCCCTGCGCAGCAGAACAGCGCACACCGCGCATGCAGGGTCAGCTGGGGCAGCCAAGGCAAGCCTGGGCGCACCCTGTGCGTTCGAGGGCCGCAGGCGCACACACCTCGAGCGCCAAGGTCGTGACGCACGTCAGCACCGCGCCAGACTCCGCCAGGCAGCTCCACTGGTCCACGTCATAGCTGGAGAGCATGAGCACGATGTGCTGCTCCTCAGCGCCGACCAGCTCGTGCAGCAGCCGGGCGCTGCGGGCGAAGTCGCGGTGGGCCTCCGCAAGGTTGAGCCGCAGTCCTCGCAGGTCCCACCGGTCCATCGAGCGCGGCTTGCTGAGCAGCAGCGCCTTGGCGAAGCGCTTGCACGCGCGGAACGCCGCGCGCCTGTGCTCGCGCTCGGCGAGGAAGTCGAGGCATTTCTGCAGGAGCTCGAGCGGCAGCGCTGTCAGGTTCGCTGCGGAAGGAGGGGGAGGGGAAGGGGAAGGCGGTGGATGTTGCTGCTCTGCGTCCATGGCTGCGCTCTTGTCTTGGTTGTGTGAGTGCGTTGGGCGGGCGGCATGGGCGTGGTGCGTTCGAACGCGCGCACGAGGACGCCGGCGTGCACAGGGATGCGAACGCCTGGACAGCAGAGGGTGCCTGACTGCGTGACCAGTGCGTGCTGCTCACACAGCGCTGCTGCTTGGGCGAACGAGGGTGCGCTGAGGGGCAGCGGACCCTGCCACCGACGCGCGACGAGCTGCACGCCTGAGGTTGCAGAAGCAGATGGGGCGCGGCCGAACCCGTGCCTTCCACACCCCTGTGCTGCTGCCAACGCCGGCGCCATGCTGCCCCTGCGCCTGAACACCGCGCTGCAATCGCCGACAGCCAACAGCACACCGCTGCAGCACGCACAGAACAAACTCAAAAGTGGAGCGTCGCCACGCCCATGGCCTGCACGAGCACCCGCACCGCTGCCCATGTCTCGCGCTGCTCGTTAGTGGGGCACAGAGCGTGGAGGCTCCTCAGGGGTATGTCCTCGCCTCTGCCCTGCGCCTGGCCCTTGAGCAGGCCCACGTACGCCGCGACGGCCGCCGGATCGACCGCCACCCACATGAGCTCCACCTCCGTGAGCCAGGGCAGGCTGTGGGCCAGCTCCACGCACGCAAGGGGCGTCATGCTGTCTCCCCTCAGCACCAGCCTGGTGCAGGCACGCGGCAGCGCCTCGCCCAGCGCCCTGACCTCCTCCACGTCCCAGGGGACGTTGCAGACCTGAAGCGTGCGCAGGGTGCCAGCCGCCCCCGCCAGCAGCGGCGACGCGGCACGGAGGAGAGCGGCTGTGGTGGTGCCCGGGGCGGGGACGAAGGCCCTGCTGCCTTCGGGTGGAGAGAAGACCAGGCCATGCTCTTCCGGATCTGGCTCTTCCGCCCAGGCGCAGCCGTGCCTGCTGTTGCGCTGCACGTTGGCCGCCGCCGCCTCCACCTCCGCCACCGTCGCGTCACCGCTGACCGTGAAGACGTCCCAGCTGACGGGGGAGGTGAGCGAGTGCAGCGGCAGGCGCGCCAGCTGGAGCGGGGTGATGCGCATGAAGCTGAGCTCCCTCCAGCGGCAGGGGCTGTCCACAAAAGACCGCTTGAGGGCCGCGTCCTCGCAGGCGTCCCACCGCAGGCTAGTCAGGCGCGGCAGGCCCAACAGCGCCTCCACCATGGCGTCGCCGTCGTCCTCACTGACGTAATCGGCCCAACGGAGGTGCAGCCGCTGCAGCTGCGGCAATGCCGCCGTCACCATCTTGAGCTCCTTGACGCCAGCGCAGGGGAAGGCCAGCGACTGCAGGCGTGTGCAGGCGGCGATGGGGCGCACGAACTCCTCCCATGGCTGCAGCACGCCGTCCCGACGCTCCTGGCACGTGTAGTCCAGGTCCAGGGCGGTGAGCTTGCTGCTGACGCTGTCCAGCGCAGCGGTGGGGAAGGAGGTCTGCTCCAGCTTGAGCGAGGCGAGGCTGGGCAGGAGCGCCAGCGTGCACCACGCGTCCACGCTGTCAACGCCAGAGTCGCGCATCTCAACGTGGCTGAGCCTCGGCGGCGCGAAGCTGGCGTCGACAAGGGCCGTGGACGCGCCAGATTCGATGAGGAACAGGCGCTGCAGGTTGGGCAGGAGCGCGCCCAGCGCGCGGGGCAGCAGCACCTCCACGTTGACGCCCTGTGCACCACGCCGGGGGAAGGCCAAGTACAAGTGTTCAGCGAGTGTTCAGGACAAGCCCAAGCGAGGCTCGGCAGGCCTGCTTCAAGAGGTTGCTCTGCACACCTCGAGCGCTAGCGTCGTGACGCACGCCAGCACCACGCCAGACTCCGCCAGGCGGCGCCACTGGTCCTCATCATAGCTGGACAGCTCGAGCTTGATGTGCTGCTCCTCAGCGCCGACCAGCTGCTGCAGCAGCCGGGCGCTGCGGGCGAAGTGCTGCTCCCCCCCTCTGAGCTCCATTCCCCGCAGGTCCCACCACTCCGTCGAGCGCGGCTTGCTGAGCAGCAGAGCCCTGGCGAAGCGCTTGCACGCGCGGAACGCCGCGCGCTTGTGCGCGTACTCGGCGAGGAAGTTGAGGCATTTCTGCAGGAGCTCGAGCGGCAGCGCGGTCCAGTCCACTGCGGCGGGAGCGGGAGGGGAAGGGGAAGGCGGTGGCTGCTGCTGGTGCTCTGCGTCCATGGCTGTGCGCTTGCCTGGGTTCTGTGGGTGTGGTGTGGTGGGCAGCGCTGGGCGTTCGAAGACATGCACGAGGACGCCAGGGATGTGAGCGCCTGGACTGCAGAGGGCACTTGGCTGTGCGTGCTGCTCACACAGCGCTAGCTGCCTGGTCGAGCAAGCGTGCGCGATGCGTCGAGGGGCAGCGGACCCTACCCGCTTCCGCACCCCGTGATGAGCGCTCCTCCGAGGCGCCTCGTTGCAGCGGTACAGCATCCAGGCCTGCTCTGCTCATCTTCATGCCCTTACGCCCACGCAGCTCAGCAATCTCCGCGGCAAAAGCTAGCCAAACGCAGCCATCCTGGCAGCCAGTGGTGCAGCTCCAAGGCCACCACCTGCCAGGGCCATCACCGCTGCGTGCCGGCCGCGTCTTCCTCTCCTCTCCGCGGCTGCTCAACCTGCCCCCCAGTCAGCTTTTGTAGCCGCTGCCGCCGCTCGTCCTCCTTTCTCAACCGCTCGCTCAGCGCAGCCTGCTCCTCCCTGCGTGGTGCAGGGCCCCCGCCGTTGGGCACGCAGTGTGCCACACCAACAGTGGGGCGCACGCGCCACACGCTTGCGCCACACGCCCACGCACGCCACCCGTGATGCACCAGCGCAGCACCACTCACTGGTACCTCCTCCAGCGCATTTCCAGCTCGATGCCGGCGCCCACGAGGAAGATGGCAGCGCCCGCGGTCGCCCCGACGAGTGCCTGCGAGTCGAGCTGGGGCGCGAACTGCGATGAAGAAGAAGCGGCCACCTGCTGCGCCAACTCCGCGATCGGTGAGGGAGCCATCGCTTGCTGCGCGCCCTGGCCGCTGCTCCGCACGAGGTGATGTTCGCGCATGGCCGTGCGGGTTTGTGATCAGCGACCGCCAAGAGCGTGCAGAGCAAGCGCGATGGCACCATCACCGCCCCCACCATCGCCCCCACCCACCGGCAAGGCCCCATCGCCACCAGCAAGCCACCAGCAGGCGCGCGGCGCACCCCCCGAGCCGCCGCAGCATCAGGAACAGCGGCAGCAGCAGGAGGAGGAGGAGCCGCGAGAGTGCCCCATATGCAAGATGATGCGGGAGGGCGGCTGCGAGCAGCAGTTCCACGTGAGGCGCAGCGACGCCCGGCCGCCCGAGCGTGGCGATGAGGTGGTGCTCCGCAAGGTGGCCAGCAGGTGGTGTGCACCATGCTCTGCGTCCTAACAGGCCTTCATGGACTGCGGCGCCGCGGCCGACAAGAAGGAGCGCGACTACACCGAGTGCATCGCGCTGGTGCGGCGTCTGCTCAGCGACTGAGGAGCAACGATTGCTGAGGGGCTAGGCAGCTCAGGGGGGTGGAAGGAGAGCAGACTTGTTGGGCTGGTGCGGCGTTCACGGGCGCTCAGCACTCGGGATCCGCATCACGAAGGCCCAGCCAAGGGGCCAAGGGGAGGGCCAACGGAGACCAGCTTGATGGGGAGGGAAGGAGAGGCAGTATCGCTGTCGTGCGAGTGCCACCGGAGAGCGGGAGCGACTTGTGTTGCTCCTCATCCCGCGCTCTTTGCTTCGCTCATTGGACCGCGGCTCCTCCGCCACCACTCCATTGCGCGCAGTTTGAGGCCATGAAGGACTGCATGACCAGGAACCCGGCGGCGTTCGGGCCCATGCTGGCGGGCCTGGACGGCAAGGAGGAGGGCGACGGACAGGCCTCCTCCGCCTCTGCCTCCGAGCCGCAGCACCAAGGCGAGCCGCAGAGAGGCTGACTTCCGACCGTGCATTCATGAGGGTTAACCCTCATTCCTTCCCATTCTTTCGTATCCCCGTCACTTTGCATCCGGACGCCATGCATGGCAATGCCGACGGAGAAACATTCACGCTGCCGAGGTTGGTTGGGAACTCCCACCCCTCCCGCTTCGGCTGCCGTTGCCTCCTCTCCGCCCCGCGCCGCCCCCGTTGCTGCCCCTCCGGCCGCCGCCCCGGCCGCCACGCGAGGCCAGCGGCGGCAGCGTCTCGTCGGGCCCACTGGGCAGCCGCACGCCCGTCTCCTGCTCGATGCGCCGCTTGAGCTCCTGCAAGATGCGGATCTGCGGCGCGACGCGCGTGGTGGCATCAGCAAGACACGTGCACGTGTCGGCTCTGTGAGCTGCTTCTCTTGGGCTTAGGGCAGGCGGCAAAAAGTGGGAAAGGGGCGCTCTCTGACCTGCGCCAGCTTTTGCGGGCTGAGGCGCTCCCACAGGATGCCGCGGGGCTTGGGGCGCGTCGTGTTGGTGCGGATGACCTGCACGCCGTCGGCACGCCGCAAAACGCTTTCGGTCACTCGAGGCCAGCGCTCAGGCAGCGGGGGGCAGCGGGGGGACGTTGTCGGCGCTGCGCCACGCTTTCCGACGCTCAGGCCCCACACGGAAGGGCCCGCTGGGCCCGTGCTGTGTGCAGCGCGTGGAGCAGCACGAGAGTCCAGCGCTGCTGGCTGGCTCTGTGATGAATGTGTCGCGAGCGGAGCAGGAAGCGGCTCGGCGCTGCTTGGTGCTGCGTGCACCCAAGCCCCGTGATGGGACGGCTGTGTGGCGCGCGGACCTGCGTGGGCGTGACGATGATGTCAACGGGCACGTCCCAGGGCAGCATCTTCTGCGGGTCAATGGTGTTGGCCTCTGGCAGCACCTGCGCGCGCCACAGCAACCGTGCAGGGAGCCACGCCGAGCCTTGCCATGTCTACACGCGGCTGAGCGGATGTGGAGAGCCGGCACACACATCAAGTCGACTGTCAACTGGGGAGGATGCTTCACTGCACGTGAGGTCGCGGAGGCGCTCAGTCACGAGTGCTGCGCTGCGCGGCGCGTGCCGCTTGCTTGCGCTGGTGCTGCCTGGCCTTGGCCGGCTGGCCCGCCCGCCCCGGCTGCGCTGGTGGTGTGCAATGGTGGCAGAGGGCACGTCAGCGCAACGCACCTGGCAGTCGTGCACGGTGGTGACCACTGGCGTCGCGTCGTCAATGGCTCCCATCCACTTGAGCACGCCGTACTCGAGCTCGGCGAACCCCTCGCCCTTGCCCAGCCTGCGGGGGCATGAGCCACAGGGAGCCACCAGGCATGGTGCAGTGCCACCTGCTGAAACCGTTGCGTCGTGTACCAGGCGGTGGCCCGTTCCGCAGGCGCAGCAAGAGCAAGAGCAAGCAGGCCCTGCGGCCCTGCTTCTGCTTGTGTGCAGCAGGCTGTGGGCGCCTCCTTGCTGTGTGGTTAGCGAATGCCGCGTGGTTAGCCAACGCCGCTAGCCAGCATCCTGCCTGGCGCCTCACCTGCACCCGTTCCTGTCCACGCACGAGGAGCCCACCACGATGAGGTCCACCTTGAGCTTGCTGTCCAGCCCCACGGGACGCCCCCACTGCGCCACGCCGGCGCTCGTGCACGCCTCGCCCAGCTTCTCCTGCGCTCGAGGGCACGCAGCAAACGCACGCGCTCACAGCGCACTCACAGCGCAAACACCCGCGACTCCAGCATGCCCCGACATCGCCCAAACACCCGCAGGCGCGTGGCAGGCCCGCGTAAAGGGTTGAAGGCGCAGGAAAGTCCGCGTGCATGGCAAAACAAGCATGCAGGCTCGCGTGGGCCGAGGGGGGCGCACGCGCACCCTGGCGGGCAGGTCGTCCAGCGTGAGCGTGGAGAAGAAGCCGGTCCTGAGGCGGGGCTGAGGCGTCAGCAGCGTCTTGCCTTGGGTCAGCACCAGGTACCGCACCTGAGGTGGGAGGGGCGCAGGAGCGGGGCACGGCACACGCTCAAGTGGGCCGGCTGCGCATTGCGCCGTCAGACGGGTCACACGTGCACGCGATGCAATACGGGCTGCGGTAGAGGAGCTGGTGGCGGGTCAGAGCCCTGCCAAGCGCACACGCCCCCCGAGCAAGCAGCACCGTCCCCTCCTCGCCTGTTTCTGCGGCGTGTCCGGGTTGACCTTGACGCAGGCGGCCCGCGCAAACTCGGGCAGCGCCGCCAGGCGCTGGGCCGCCAGCTCGGCGTTGACAAAGTTGGGGATGCGGTGGTGCACCGGACGGGGGAACCTGCGCGCAGGAAACATGGGGAGGGGCCCCAAGGGCAAGGGGGCTGTTGAGCAAGTTGGGGATGCGGACCGCATCATGCGGTGATGCACTGGGCCGAGGGAACCTGCTTGCGTGCCGCGCGCGGCGAGGGCAGCAGGGCGGTGCACCAGATGGGCGAGGTGATGCGCTGCCGAGGCGCTCCGCCCACCTGACGCCGTCGGGCGGCCCCTTGTCTGTGCCAGCAGTGGCTCACACGCACTGCCCTGCCTCACCCCTTGAGCGCACCACTCTCTGCCCTGTTGGCAGTCCCGTGCTGCTCCCCGCGGTGCCGTGCCCCAGCACCCTGCCGCCGCACGGCCCCGCCCCACCCCGGAGGCCCTCCCTGCCCCTGGCGCCGTCATGCTGCGCCGGGCAATGTTGTGCCTGCCGCATCCTGCCGCACTGCCCTGCCTCGCCCCTCGGGCGCGTCACTGTCCGTCCCCCTGGCCGTCCCGGGCTGCTCCCTGCGATGGCGCGCACCAGCACCCTGCCGCACTGCTCCCCGCCCCGCCCCAGAGGCCCTCCGCCCGCCTGGCGATCCCGTGATGCCGTGCCTGTCGCATCCTGCCACACGGCCCGGCCCCACCCCAGAGGGCCCTCTCCGCCGCACCTGGCAATGTCGTGCTGCTCCATGTAGTCCCACACCTGCTGCCTCAGCGCCCACTTCCACGCGCCCTCCTTGGCGCCCGGCAGCTCAGACTCTGCCGCCTGCTCCTCGGCGGCCTTGGCCACCATGGCGCCCCGCGCCTGAAAGGTGCCCATCATCACGATGTGCACACAGAACACTGGTGTGCCCGACTTGCTGCTGACCGTGCCCGAGGGAGGGGAGCGCACACACCTGCGCGTCGAGGCGCAGCCGGTCCTCGTCGTACGCCGCCGTGCTGAACGAGCCTCCTGCTCCCGCCCTCGACGCGCTGCACGTCACGACACCCGTGCTGATGGTGCCGGCAGCAGCGTCCGCCGCCATGCTGCGGAACGGGTGGCGGGGCGCGCGTGTGGCTGCGATGGTCCTGCGCGGCTTGCCTGCTGGCCCGCTGCTGAATGGCGCTGGGCGATGGCTGTGGAGCGTCCTGGTCATGTTCTTGGCGCGCCAATCTGCTCGCCGCGCGATCTCCGGCGGCCCTCACGATCTCATGCGCGCTCCCAACGCCTCGCCAGCTTCGAGCCCCCCCTCGACGACGCGGCGCCACACACGCACACGCACGGTCGACAACAAATGCGCTCCACGCTGAGAACACAGCGCTGAGAGAGCTTCCGCGCTTCGAAATTTCGGATGGCCGGGACAGCAGCTTCTCCCCGAGCAGCAGGAGCAGCGGCTGCGCTCCTGTGGCTGCTGCTCCTCACGGCCTGCACGCCCGCACGAGCGTGCGAGCACTCTGGCTACTGCAGCCTGGGCCAGGTGGGCGCGGGGCGGGCAATCACGGCCCCCCCAAGGCGCCCCGCGCTGACAACCTCCCCAGGACTATCCAAACGCCGCTGTACCTCCGCCCACAACACGCACGGCGCAGGTGCGGCCGTGGTCGGGCTGCATCGACAGCCACGCCGCGCTGCTCGACGCGCTGGCGGCGCGCGGCCACCGGCGCGAGGTGGTGCTGTCCGTCTTCATGAGCAACTGGGTCGAGATGATCGGGCAGCAGTGGGCCAGCATGCGGCGCCTGGGCATGGGCCACCTGCTCACGCTGGCGCTGCCTGGGCGCGACGCGTGCCAGGCGCTGCTCGGCGTCCTGCCAGGTGCGCTCGCTCACACACGCAGACGGCAGCAGGAGCAAGCTGCGGTGCAGTCTCCTTGCAGTGTCGTTGTAGCGCATCAGCCTTCAACTATTTGGTGCTTGGCAGAGAAGAAGATTCAAGCGTGCGCACGTGCGGCTGAATTCTGCACCGTCTTTGGTGTGGTGCGCGCAGAGGTGGGGTGCGCGTGGAGCGAGGCCATCGCTGACTACTGGGCAGAGATCCCGCTCTACCAGGTGCGGAGAGAGGGGCGGCGGGCAGGCGGGCGCGAGGATCCCCGCCGCCGGTCGCCGCCATGCGACGGCCGCTCTGTGCGACAGGGTGGGCTCGACGCCCGAAAGGCGGTGTGTTGCTGCTGGTGTGGCGCAGATGTGGGTGCTGCGGCACATGGTGGCGTCGCGCATGGCGCGTGCGGGGTGGAACGTGCTGGTGCTGGACGGCGACGTGCTCTTCGTCACCGACCCCTACCGGTGCGCACCTCGTCACTCTTTGCTTGCACCGGGTGGGATGGACGCCGGGCAGGCGAGCGCACCACCCACTTGATCATTCGTGCCCTACCACAGCGCTATGATGCATCGCCGCCCCCCACCTCGCAGCGGTGATGCGCGTGGCAGCCGTTGCCTCGCTCTGGCCTGTGCCGCAGGTATCTCAAGCGCCCGCCCTTCTCCGACCACCAGCTCATCGTGCACCAGTGAGCGCGCACTGCCCTCGTTGCGGCTGAGGGCTCCTCCAGCGCGCACCACATCCTGACGTGGGCGCACTGGCACGCCACACTGCGGCTGGCGTGCTTTCCGCCTGCAGGGAGGGCGGCTGGGGGCTCAACTGCGGCAGCTACTACGTGCAAAACACCGGACCGGTGAGCACCCGACGAGCTCACCTTTTCTCCCTGCACAGCACGCCTGAGGGGGGCTTGCTTGTCGGGACGTTGAACGACGGTGACGGTGACCTGCGTCGCCCGTTGTCCCCCTTCCGCTGCAGGCGGGCCCGGCCCTGTATTTCCTGGCGGAGCTGGTGGACCGCGCGCTGAGGCACCGGGACGACGACTACCGGTGGCTAGAGGCGCGGGGATACGTGTGGCAATGTGCGTGTGCGTGTGTGCGGGGGACGGGGGGAGCGGGATGAGCAGGGACGAGCACCAGAGGCCAGAGGCGCAGGGATACGTGTGGCAACGTGTGTGTGCGGGGGACGGGGGGAGGGGTGTGTGCGGGTCAGGCAGGGACGAGCACAGGTTGCTTGAGGCGCGGGGATACGTCTGGCAATGTGCTTGCGTGCGTGCGGTCACGTAAGGGCAAGGGCAAAGGCGATGCTTGCTTTCTACGGGACCAGCGGCGACGGGGTCACAACGTGCCTGTGCGGTGGCGAGAGAGCTAAGGCGCGCAAGCGAGTCACGAGTTGCTTGCCGTCCCCGACGGCGTTGCGTGGGCGCTGCATTGACTCGTGTGCATGCGTGCAGGCGTGACGTGGGAGCAGGGCCAGTTCAACGACGTCATGTTCTCCATGCTGCTGGGCGCGCCGCTGCTGGGCTGGACCGCCGTGCGCGACTGCCGCACGCAACAGGTGCGCCGCCTGCTTGGGGACCCTGAGGGCTCTGTGACGCTCTGCTGCTTGAGTAACGTGCGGAGAGGCCTAGGCGCACGCCCCAGGTGCGCTGCTTGGTCGGGAATGGGGCAGAGGCGCACGCCCCAGGTGCGCCGCTGCCTGTGAGCCCCTGCTGATTGGCTTTGAACGTGGGGCTCGAGGTGGGACCCAACCACAGCACCCGCTTGAGCAAAGCTAGCAGGAAAGGACTGGGGCGGGCCGGCCAGCAGCACGGCACGCGCCGCACGTGCAGCAAGCATCAGCCGCGAGGCACGACTGATACGCCACGTCTGCACAACCACTGCAGGTGGCGGGCACGGAGCGGGCCAAGCGCGAGGCGGCGCTGGTGGAGGAGGCCCTCATGCAGGGCTTGGCCCGCGCCGGCGTGCGCGACCTGGACCGCGGCTCGTGGTTTGACATGGGCGGGCAGCCCTGGTGGCGCGAGATGTACGCCTGGAGGGGAGGCCAGCAGGGGGCGGCGCCTGCGGGGGTGGAGGCGGCGGCAGCGGAGCCAGGGCAGCAGGGCAGCGAGGTGGGAGGGTCGTTCTGGACCAAGGTGGCGCCCATCCGCATCCCCAGGTGAGGCACCTGCCACCTTGCGAGGGCCGCCTGCCCTGCCCGTCCGGCGGTGGCCCGTCCTGATGTGCCAGCGGCGCAGCTGCGCTGCCGCACGTCGCAAACCACCCGCGTCCTCTCCGAGTGCATCTTGCATCGACGGAACAGGGCCACCGCCCCGCGTCATGCAGCAATAGGCACGAGCCCAGGCCAGAGCAAGCGTCACCCGGCTGCGAGCGGCGGTCCCGTGTGCCACGTCTCCCACTGTCCTTCCATCGTCGTGGCGGGTGGGCATGCGTTTGCGCGCAGGCACCGGTGGAGCGCGGGCAACGCCACGCTGGACGCCGAGATGCCGGGCTGGCAGTCGGGCCCGCCGCTGCCGCGCGGGAAGTGGGCGTCCATGTGGCGGCGCATGCTGGAGGGCGCCAGCGACGCGCCGCTCTGGTGAGTGCGCCCTGGTGAGGGGCAGTGTGGGCGGGCGCCTGTTGCGGAGACGCCAGTGACGCGCCGCTCTGGTGAGCACGACGAACCAGCATCGTCCTGCTACCAGCCCCCTCAGCTGCTGCTCTGCCCCTCTCTCTCCACAAGGCCTTCCGCCCTCGCTGCTGGTTTGGCCCAGGCGCGCTGAACCCGTGCTGAAGCCTTTGTGAGCCTGCTCTACCTCGTCCCGCAGGCCGGACCCCGAGGACCCCCAGGCCGAGGCCACCTCCACCCCGCAGCAGCTGCAGGCCCTCGACGTGAGCGCTCCTCCTCCTCCTGCCCTTCGCACTGGCGCCCCACCTGCCTGCTTGAGATGGCGCGACGCTCCTGCCGCTCCCTCCCCCAGTGTCGCGCAACGCACATTTCCCCAGGCCTGAGAGGAAGCATTGCTGCTGTTGGTGGGTGTTCACGCCGTCCGCAGGTGGTGCACAAGCTCATGTGGGCGCCTCACTTCCTCATGAGCCCCTGGGCGCTGGGAGGGCACCTCGGCCTGTGGACCAACCACACGCAGCTCACCCTCACCTGGCCGCCTCAAGACGCAACGCCGGCGTCCTCCTCCGCCGCCGGTGACTGCGCCACGGCGGCGGCGCCTGCAGCAGAGGCAGTCCCATCTGCAGCGCTGCACGCGCCGAGCGCCGACCCTGCCACGGCAGCGGCACCGACAGCAGAGGCGGTCCCGTCCGCAGCGCTGCAGGCAGCGACCGCGCTGGTGGACGCCTACCTGTCCGGCGGCCGAAAGCCCCTCTCCTCTTCCTCCTCCTCGTCAGCAAGCGCCCTCGCCAGCGCCTTCGCGTCGCCGTCCACCGCCCTGCCAGGGCCCCACCGCCTGCAGCGCCGCCCCTGGCGCCGCCTCCGCCAGCAGCAGCACGAGCCCCACGCTCTCGCCGTGCCGCACGCCCACGTCCACACCGAGCCTGATGAGGACGCAGACGGCGGCGGTGACGACGACGACCCGATGGCAGCCGCCACCGCCGACCTGCTCCACACGTCGCGCCTTCACGCGCATGGTGACGGGGAGGAGGAGGAGGGCGAGTACGACGAGCTAGTCACCTCGTCTTCGTCAGCCGCCACAACCACCAGCACTACCACTGTCAGCAGCACGGCTGCGGCGACGAGCACGCTGACGCGGCGCAGGCGGCGGCGGCGGCGGCAGCGATCCGGCGGCGGCAGCCAGGCCGCTTGGGCCTCCAGCGACGCTGAGGGCCGAGTCGCGCCGTCCGCCGCGCCGGGTGGTGGGCGGGGGAGGAGGGCGAGGGCGCCCGTGCTGCCGTCGCTGCCAGAGTTCCACAGCGTGGGCAGCCACCGGGACGTGAGCCTGCGCGCCGCCCAGGTGAGGGCGCTGATTGGGGGCCAATGCTGTGTGCTGGAAGCTCTGGAAGGGGCGAGGGCGGCGCGAGCGCCTGTTTGCGCCATGCACGGCGAGCAGGTCCATGCAAAACCTCGATGCAGAGGCACCTTGTGCGCGCACCAACGGGCGAACGTATGCCCCGCCGTGCGCTCGCGCCTGCAGGCGCTGCGGCGGACCGGCCACCTGCCCCTCCCGCCCCGCCTCGCCGCCCCCTCCCTCACGGCCGCATCGCCCAACGGCGCCCAAGACACCACGGCAGCGCAGCAGCAGCAGCAGCAACGTGCCGGCGGGGCGCCCCACCTGTCGCTGGTGCACCGGGCTGTGGCGGAGGAGGGGCGGGAGGTGCTCATGCGGCACGCGGAGCTGCGCGTGTGGCTGGTGCCCGCGCCCGGCGAGGGGCAGCAGGAGGAGAAGGAGGGCACGCGCGGCGGGGGCGACACTGGCAGCCGGGAGGGCGGCGGGGCGAGGGCGCTGCTGGGGAGGAATGATGGTGGGGCGGCGGCGGCGGTGCAGCAGGGCAACCCGCGGCAGCCTCAGGAGGGTGAGGCGGCGGCGCCGAGGGGCGGCGTGGTGGTGCGGCACGAGGTGGCCCACCAGGTGAGCGGAAGACGTGTTGCTGCGGGAGCAGAGGAAAGGCCGAGCACATGCCCTGGCGCTGACATGATGCGATGCCGCGCCGCAAATGCTGCAGGTGACGGCGGCGCTGGCGCACATCACGGCGGTGCCCTTCTCGCCGCACGTGACCAAGCTGGTGCTGCTCAGGTGCGCCAGGGCCCTTGGCTAGGGTAAAGCTAGGGTGTCAAGTGGCACGCCCAGGTCAAGCTCCGTCTCGAGCGCTGTTTGGCCGTGCAAACCGTGGGTCAGGGCGTCAGGAAGGGGACGGCGGGTCGCGCACGGCCGCCACGCCGCGCCCTGCAGCTTCACGCTTGGCGCGCAAAACGCGCAGGTACCTGGGGCTGTTCGACTGGGACGTCCACGAGCGCATCCGCACCAACGCCTCCCGCGCCGCCACCACCAGCAACGCCACCGCCGCCTCCCCTCCACCCAGCATCTCACAGCAAGCCGATCAGCAGCAAGCGCAGCAGGGCAGCGCGGCGGCCGTCCCCACCACCGACCTGTCAATCCAGCAGCAGCAGCAGGAGCAGCCCGGCGGCCGCAGGGAGTTCATCGACGACGCCACCGCCCTCCCCGCCACCGCGCCCACCTCGCTGCCCGGCGCGCAGCATCAGCAGCGCCTCCCCACGGACCAGGACGACCTCACCCACGACGACTACGCCCACATCCGGCGCCGCCGTTCCCTTTTCTCCCGCTCGCGGCAGCCTGCCCACGACCGCCCCGCCGGCGCTCCTCAACGGCGCCGCTCCTCCTTTGCGGCCCTGCCGCTGCCGCACGCGAGTTACGCCCACCGCAGCCGCCGGCGAGCCCTGCAGCAAGAGCAGCCGTTGCGCAATGACGCCGCAACTGTGGCACCGGCGTGCGCCGCTCCTCCTGCTCCTGGGTTGTACTACGGGTCGCTTCCTTGCCGGCCGGTGCCTCTGCTGGTGGCGTACCACCCCGCCGTGCCGCTGCACCTGGCGCACAACCGCACGGCCTTCCAGGTGCTGCTGAGGGGGCTGGCGCAGGTGAGCCTCGGCTCGCTTTCACCCGGCACGTCCTTAGGGGCCTGCCAGGTCGTGCTGAGGGGCCTGGCGCAGGTGAGCGTTCCACCCTGGGCCCTGCACAGGGCCTTGGCGCGGGCTCGTGGCGTCAGCGTGAGCCTTGCGGCGCTGGCGGCGGCGAGGTGGCGGCATCGCTGCGGCCGGTGCGAGGGTGCAGCAATCGTGTGATGAGCAGTGTGCGTGGCGTTGTCGCGTCGCACTGCGTGCAGGTGGCGGCGCTGCTCAACCGCACGGTGCTGTGGCCTGACGTCCCCTGCGCCGCGCGCTGGGTCACCAAGGGCGAGCCGCAGCTGCTGCACCAGGTGCGCCACGCATCACGTTGGGTTAGGACGCCCCGCTTGGGGCTAGGGTAGCTGCGCGAATGGCAAGCAGCCGCAGCTGCTGCTGCACCAGGTGCGTCTCGCCGCGGGGCGCTGCTTGCTGGCGCCTAGGGCCACGGCAAAACAGGGCGGCTCAGCAGGGGAGGGTAGCTGCTGCGCCAGGTGTGGCCCTCCTCCTTGCTCACTGCACTTCAGCCTGGGTGAGGCCCAGCCGTTCAGCCAGGCGCGAGCCAGGCGTGCGGCAGTGGCTATTTTCGCCAGAGCGCGGAGCGGGAGCGTGCGTGCTCACTCTGACGAGGGCTGACGGTGGATGCGTGAGCGTGTGCTGGTGTGCTGGTTGGCGTTGTACGCCAGGTGCCGTACGGCGGGCTGCTCGACACGCACGCGCAGCCCTACGGGCGCCTGGGCATGCAGAGGTGCGCGGGGCCACCCTGCCACAGTTCGCCGGCTAGGGCCAAAGCGATGGGCGGGAGACTCCATCAAGCGCAGGTGCCTGTGTGACGCGGGCTTGCGGTGCGGCGTGCGCATGGGCATGCACGGCCATGCAGGTGCTTCAACCAGCGGTACACGGACGTGGCGTGCCTGCAGCACGGCCGCGGCATGGTCGAGGCGGAGTTCAGGTGCGGGCAAAGCGCCTCTTCACCGCCGCATCCTTATCCCTCACCAGGAAAGACGCAGCCTGGGCACCGCGGCACACCGCCAAGACCTTCAGGGGCTGCTGCCGCCGTGATTTGATGATGCTGGCGCCTGTCCAACGCGCAGCCACCTGCTGAGCAAGGCGCCGGCGGACCGCCGCGCCCTCTACCGCGCCGCGCCCTCCAACACCATCCTGCGCCTGGAGCCCGCCGCGCCCTCCACGGACGCGGGCGGCGCAGGCGAGGCGCGGTGGCGCTCGTTCCTGGACCCCCGGGCGCAGCTGTCGTGGACGCCGCGCACCGACCTGATGGACTCGGTGCGCCTTGGGGTGTGTGGAGAACGCCCATGCTGGCATGTGCCGCTCCTCCAGGTATCCATGTCTACGCTCGCCCGTCCCGAACCTTGCTGGCCAGCATGGCATCCCCGTCCGCCTTCCTTGTGTGCTCTCTGCCACTAACCAGGTGCTGCGTGTGTCGGCGTACGAGGTGGCCGGGGAGGCGCGCCGGGCAGCTGAAGGGTCAGCCGCCGCCTCACCAGAGGAGCAGGAGCCAGCACCCGTCCTGTACCTGGCGCACCCGGTCGAGGTGGACTGGGCGCTCAACGACGCCGGGGACAGCGGGGCGGGCGGCCAGGGCGACCCCGAGGACGGCCGCAGGCAGGCGCGGCAGGTGAGGGCCTTTTGAGGCCGTGCCACCTCAGCCGTCTGCTCTGTGATGAGGAGTAGGAGCTGATGCGTTCAGCGCGCTCAGCGTAAAGCCAAGCTTAGGCGCGCCGCTGCATGCGTGCCACCCGCAGGCGTACGAGGCGTTCCAGGCGTCCTGCCCGGCGCTGGGCGCCGGCATGGACGGGCTCGGCGGGCCGCACAGCTTGGGCCCGTTTGCGCGCGGAAGAGTGGTGGCGCCGCGCTAGGGGGCAGCATGCTGCGTTGTGCTCCGGCCGGGGCCCGTGCTCATCTGGAAGCACACGCTGCAGTCCTCAATGCGTCACGGTGATGGCGCACGCCAGCTGTCGACAGGCACGCCACCGCCATGCGCCCTCGCGCACGCCCGCACGCGGCCAGGAAAGCAGAGCAGCGCCCATCATCAAGCGCCATGTCCTCAGCAGCAGCGGCACAAGCACCGCCAGCCCCTCCTGCCCAGCCGGACTGGCTCACTTTGCCGCTCGAGCTCCTGCAGCGATGCCTCGGCCACCTCGCGGACAAGCGCGCGGCCTTGAGCTCGTGCAGGCGGCTCGCCCGTGTGGTGCTGCTCAACTCGCTTCAGCAGGAGCGGCCTGCGCGCCTGCACTGGGACGTGGATCGCGCGGAGCCCTTACCGAGCGCCAGGCTAGTGCAGGCGCTCGTGGGTGAGCAGGCCAACAAGGGCCTCACGCTGGTGCTCTACAGTGACGACGACGACGAGTACACCAGCCCAGCGCACTGCCTGGCCGAGCTGCGGGCGTCTCGCGCGGTGCTGACGTGCATCACGCGCCTCGAGATGCTGGTGAGGAGCACTCGGTCTTGCCCTGTGACGCATTGTCAAAGGTGCACGCCTGACATATCGCCTCTTGCCTGTGGGCACAGGGCCTTGCGCTTGGTGCTCTCATCGCCGACGGCACCTCGACCTTCCTGCCCAACCTGCGGCAGCTGCGCGTCAGCAACTGCCGCCTCACAGCAACGGCGGCGGACTCCCTGATCGACACGGCGTGCGGCAGGCTGCAGCACGTGGAGGTGGAGGGGCTCCGAGGCGCGCCCACACACCTCACCAAGCAGCTGCAGCAGCTGGCGGGCCTGCCCTCCCTCTCCTCCATCAGCCTGCTGGACGACTCGTGCCCCACCTTGTTCATCAACGCCCTCGCCACCCGACTCACAGCGCTGCACCTGGGCGCCTCCTACCGCCAGATCCAGTATGGCACACAGGCGCCAACGCCCGCCTGGCAGGCCACCCTGCAGCACGTCGCGCGCTGCACGGCGCTCCAGTCCCTCACCATCCCCTGCGTCACCAGCGAGGATCTGGGCGTGGTGGCGCCGGCGCTGCAGCGGCTGCGGCGCCTGCACCTCAACGGGCCCGGCGTGGCTGTCGATGGCGGCGCCATGGTGGAGCGACTTCTGGGCCTGCCGCACCTGACCAGCCTGCGGTGGGAGGACGTCAGTGACCACGCATTCCAGCGCTCCCACGCCAGCAGCCCCTGCCAGTGGAGGGAGCTCAGCTTCAGGTTCATCGCCCCACACCAGCTGGCGTGCCTGCCCCTCCACTCGCTCACCTCGCCCGTGGCCTGGGGCACCGTCATCGTGTACGAGCGCACGTCAGTGGCAGAGGTGCAGGCGGCCGTGGACAACGTGACGCGCCGCTGCCCTGCGGGCGGCGTGTGGCGGCCACAGCAAGGCAAGCGGCCGACCCTGCAGTTCTTCATTCCCGCCAACAGCGACACCTTCACGCGGGGCGCTGGCGAGGGCGACACGCCGGCGGCGCTGCTGCACGCCCTGCGGCCGCTGCTGGCGGCACGTGGTGTGCAGCAGCTGGGAGTGAGCGGCCTGGCGTGGGACATGGAGGCGGTCCAGGCACTGGGCGAGGTGCTGCCTCGCACGTGCGCAGGCCTGTGCTTGGAACGAGGCAGCCTGCTACTGCCGGCGTGCGTGCAGCTGGCCAGCAGCCAGCCCTGGCTTGAGGTGGTGTGGTTCTGCGAGCTCCATGTGCACCCTCACGCCATCAGCATGTACGTGAGCAGCGCAGTGAGCCGAGCAGACGCGCTGTTGCCCGGAGGGCGGGCGGCGCTGCGGGAGGTGCACGTGTACACGCCTGCAGGCCGTGAGGGCGTGGGCGAGGAGGCGCACCGGCGAGACTGGGAGCAAGTGCGCAACGCGGTGGTGGGCCTGGGAGTGGGCGTCGAGGTCTGGCTGTCCATCTAGCACTTGTTGTTTGTCAGCGTCGCGATGGGGTACGCAGGTGAATGCATTCTCTCCTCTCTTTGTCCGCTGGATGTTGAACCGCCCGCCTCGCTTACCGTGCCGTTCTGCTGCGCGCCGCGCACGAATTCCGAGATGTTTCTGCGCTGCCGGCTGCTTGGGTCCTGGCACTGTCGTTCCCATGGTGCGCTTGTCGAAGGGCGGCAGGGACACTGCTGGCGTTTGCTTGCCTTTGTGTACACGCGCTACGCAGCCTGTCAGTTGTGTTGGAACGGAGCCGGTGCTTCAGACCGACCAGGAGGGCACGCGGGACGATGTGGGCGGTGTGCGACGCGCACGCGGACGTGCGACGCGGACGTGTCTTGACGCTGTCTCGCGGCGGGGAGGGGCCACACCTGCTTTGCTGAGCGTGTCGTGAGGTTCGTGCCCTGTGCCCATCTGCTGGGTCCTCACCCCGTCTGGCTTCGCTCCGTGGCGCGCACCGAGGCGCGGGTCGAGTGCAATCGTCTGATGCCCGGTGGTCGCGGCTGCCCCCAGGACGGCTTGTGCTCAGCTGGAAGCACACGCCCTTGCTGCAGCCCTCCACTCATCACCGCACGCATGCAGCTGTCGACAGCCACGCCACCGCCGCATGGGCGCTCGCGGACCGCGGCCAGGAAAGCAGAGCAAGCGCCCATCAGCAAGCGCCATGGCCTCAGCAGCAGCAGCGCAAGCATCTGCTCCCCCTCCTGCCCAGCCGGACTGGCTGGCTTTGCCCCTCGAGCTCCTTTTGCGCTGCTTTAGCCACCTCGAAGACAAGCGCGCGGCCTTGAGCTCGTGCAGGCGGCTCGCCCGGGCGGTGCTGCTCAACTCGCTTCAGCAGGAGCAGCCCGCGTGCCTGCGCTGGGACGTGGATCGCGCGGAGCCCTTCGCACCGAGCGCCAGGCTGGTGCAGGCGCTCGTGGGCGAGCAGGCCAACAAGGGCCTCACGCTGGTGTTCTTCAGTGACGACGAATACGATTACCGCAGCCCTGCACTGTGCCTGGATGAGCTGCGGGCGTCTGGCGCGGCGCTACCGTGCATCACGCGCCTCGAGATGCAGGTGTGCACTCGCACTTTGCTGTTCTGCACAGAGATGTCTGAGCTGTCTTCAAGACCTGCGCGCCGTGATCTGCCGAGTGCAGGGCCTCTCGCTGGACGTGCTCATCGCTGACGGCACCTCGACCGTCCTACCCAACCTGCGGCAGCTGTGCATCAGCGACTGCCAGCTCACAGTGGCAGCAGCGGACTCTCTGGTCAACATGGCGTGTGGCAGGCTTCAACACGTGGAGGTGGAGGGCCTCCGAAGCGCGCCCACACACCTCACCAAGCAGCTGCAGCAGCTGGCGGGCCTGCCCTCCCTCTCCTCCATCAGCCTGCTCGACGACTCGTGCCCCACCCAGTTCCTAAACGCCCTCGCCACCCGCCTGACAGCGCTGCACCTGGACAAGTCCTGCCGCCAGGTCGAGGAGGGCACGCAGACGCCCACGCCCGCTTGGCGCGCCACGTTGCAGCACGTCGCGCGCTGCACGGCCCTCCAGTCCCTTGCCATCCCGTGTGTCACCAGCGAGGAGCTGGGCCTGGCGGCGCCGGCGCTCCAGCAGCTGCGGCGCCTGCACCTCAATGGCGCGCTTGCTCGTGCAGACGGCGACGCCGTGGTGGAGCGGCTGCTGGGCCTGCCGCACCTGACCAGCCTGCGGTGGGAAGACGCCTCCTGGCACACGTTCCAGCGCTCCCACGTCAGCAGCCCCTGCCGCTGGAGGGAGCTCAGCTTTGAGTTCATCTCCCCGCACCAGCTGGCGCGCCTGCCCCTCCACGTGCTGGCCTCACCCGTCACGTGGCAGCACCTCGCTCTGGACCAGGACACGGTGGCTGAGGTTCAGGCGGCTGCGGACAACGTGTCACTGCGCAGCCCTCTGGGTGGCGTTTGGCGGCAACGGGAGCAAGTCCGTCCCTCCCTGCTGTTCACCCGGCCCGAAGTCGGCGATATCTTCACGGGCGGCGCCGGCGAGGGCGACACGCCGGCGGCGTTGCTGCGCGCCCTGCGGCCGCTGCTGGCGGTGCCGGGCTTGAGCAAGCTTTCAGTGTTCAACCTGGCGTGGGACATGGAGCTGGTCCAGGCGCTGGGCGACGCGCTGCCGCGCACGTGCACCAGCTTTTGCAGGCATAGTGGCAGCCTGGCGCTGCCGGCGTGCGTCCAGCTGGCCGTCAGCCTGCCGTGGCTTGAGGTCTTGGCCCTGGGACGTGTCATTGCGTCCCCGCAGTCTGTGCTGTGCTACCTGAGTGCGGTCAAGGGCGTCGCCGCTTGCCAAGGGTGGGCGCACGCGCTGCGGGAGCTTGTGGTCACGGTGCGCGAGGATGAGGGCGAGTGGGCGGAGACGGAGGCAGACGCGGCAGAGCTGGGGATGGGCGTGGACGTCACCATCCGGTTCTAGGGAGCTGTAGTGTGCTGGGAGGAGAGGTGCCCGCTTGCAAACCCTGTTGCAAGCGCTTGGGTGCTGCTGCCGAGGAAGCAACGAGCATGTTCATTCGAGGAGCAGCGTGCCGTGTGGCAGCCAGGCCGGGAATGGTGTCCGCAGCGTCTCGAAAAGCAGCAGTGCACGCCCTGAACAGGGCAGCCGTCCTGGGCTCAAAAAGAATGGACGCGTCCTCAGGGGCGTGGGGCGCGCTGCACATACACATCCGCCTCTGGGCGCCCTGGGAAAGGAAGCATCCGGCAAAACTCCCAGGCGCGACAGCAGAGCAGGCTGTTGCGTTCCTCACTGCGCAAAAGGCAGTCAGCGGATGGAGGCGCGCGAGAGACCCGCCAGCCCCCCCGACTCGAGCAGGCCGCCGCCGCCTGCCCCCGCGCCACCCCGCCCGCCTGCCGGCCCGCCGGGGAACACGGACCAGAAGCGCAGCGTCTCGTCGCCGGCGCCCGTCACAATGGTCTGCCCGTCCGGCGACATGGAGAGGTACAGCACCCTGCGCAGGGCCCCACGCAGGCACGCTCGCACGCGGTCAGCGCCGGTGAAGCGCGGTGCTTTGCCTTGCTGCGCTTCGTCCGCGACCGCTCGCGGCAGGTCGAGGCTCTGGCGAGGACAGGGAGCCTGACGCGCAAGTCTGCTCAGCGGCGGCCAAATCATGAGGTCCCCACGCCGTGTTGGTCCTCACCTGAGCGTGTGCCCCGTGAGGGTGGCCAGCTTGGCCATGGAGGGGCACTTCCACACCACCACCTGGTTCTGGCTGTAGCCGTGCGTGGACACGAGCTCGTTCACGTTGCGCGACCAGTACAGGTTGCACACCTGCAAGAGCAGCGCGCGGCGCGCTCGGCAAACAGCCAGTGGTGGGCGCGAGGGCGACAGGAGCGTGGTGCGCAGGGGTCAGCACTCTGCACCTGGTTTTGCACGCAGTTTGCATGCTCTCTCCTCCCTCTCGTGCTCGTGTGCGCCTTCCCTCGCCCGCCACAGCGCACCTGGCTGCCCATTGTGCCCGTGCCAACGCAGTTTGCATCCCCCCTCTCGTGCGCGTGCGCGCCTTCCCTCGCCCGCCACAGTGCACCTGGCTGCCCGTGTCCACGCAGTTGACGGCGGCGCCGCTCGTCGTGTTCCAGAAACGGATGCACCTGCGCAGGACACACGCATGCACCGCCGCGGCCCATCGCATAGCGCCCCCAAAACGCAGGCCTGCGCCGCCGCAGCGCCACCACCAAGCTCGCGCCCGGGGCCTCCACACGCGTACCCATGCCATGCTCCCGCTCTCACTCCTCCGGGGGCCCTTCTCACGCACCCGCCTGTTCGGGCGCCAGCAACGCGATGCTCCCACCTCTCGCCCCCGTGCTGCCTCACCTGTCTGCCGTGCCGCCCCCAGAGGCCAGCAGACCGTGCTGGTGAGGCGACCACGCCAGCGCCTTGACCGCCGCCTGGTGGTCGGTGAAGCGCAGCACCGGAGAGATGCCCCCCGTACCATGACTCCCTGCGCCGCCGTCCGCACGGCGACGACACAAACCATTGTCAGTCCACAGCAGCGCGCGTTTGCGCGCCACCGCAACGCCGTCCCAACCAGAGAGCAGTTCATTGCGTGCGCACCTGTTGGCGCTGCTGCTGCCCCCGGCTGCCCACCCGCCGCCGCCGCCGCCGCCGCCGCCAGCTGTCCCAGCAGCAGCGCGCCCACGCCCCGCTGCGGTGTCGCCACGCCCGGCCGCAGCCCTGCGCCGCCTGCCGCGGCCGGCACCGCGTCCGTCTCCATGTCCGTGGCTTGCTGGTCATCCGCCTGCTGCTGCTCTGGCTGGCTGTGGCTGCGCGCCACGTCCATGGCCATGGTGTCCGTGCTTTGGTAGGACTGAAGGGAGGCGGACCTGGGCGGTAGCTGAGCCGCCGCCGCCGCCGCTGCCGCCGCCGCTGCTGAGGTGGCGTGGAGTGAGGCGCGCGGCGGCGCGTGGGCGAAGAGCGAGGGGATGATGGGTGAGGCGAGCGAGGCGTGGCGCGCGTGGGCGGCGTGCGGCGCCCGGGGCGGCGTGCCGGCGAGGTGTGAGGAAGGGCCAGTGCTGCTGGCGCCGCCGGCGTTGAGCTGCCACACGCAGAGCTGGTTGTCGTTGCCGCCTGATGCCAGCTGCCTCCCGTCCGGGGACCACTGCGGGCGGCGTGCCATGGCGGACACGGCGTGTGTTTGTCACCTGTGCTTTGAGGCAAGCTGCCTCCCGTCCAGGGACCACTGCGGGCGGCGTGCGGGGCGGTGCAACGTGTGTTTGTGAGGTGGACAACCAGGCGAGATAACGCCACAGGGCCTCGGGACAGGGCCCCACACACACGCAAGCCGGTCGTGGTTGGCGGCGTGCGGGGCGGTGCGCCCTCGCATCAAGGCCTGAGGCCGGCGGCACTGGTGGGTGCGGCCCACCCTGCCCTGCTCTGACGAGGACGGTGCGCCTCGAAGAAGAGGAGAAGGAGTGCGGCGGCGTGTGGTTCTCACCTTGAGCCCGCACACCTCAAAGCAGTGGCCCCGCCAGACGCTGACTGGCGGCTCCCTCACTGGCAGGTCACCCACGTGGCCCTTAACTCCCCCTCTCCCACACCCTCCTCACCTTCAGCCCGCAGACCTCGGAGCGGTGGCCGACCAGGCGCGCCGCCACGCTGCCCTGCGGCTGCCTCAGGTCCCGCGCCAGGATGAGCCGGTCGCGCGACCCGCTGCACAGCACGCTGCCGCCCCACGCCAGCGCGCCCACGCGCGCCCTGCGGCAGCAGCGCGCCCACCACGCATCCACGCGCCAGCGCCGTCGCTCGTTTACATGTCCTCCTCCCTTCCACGGCAAACTCTTGCGATTTGCACTGCTGCTGCGTGCGGCAGGGTGGCCAGGGCGGGGCCAGGCGTTGCGTCCCCTCGCACCTGTGCCCTTCCAGCGTCTGCACCACGGTGCCCCGCGCCACGTCCCACACCTGCTTTCGCCGCGCATACACAGCAAAGCAAAGCAAACTGCGCCGCACACCGTTCACTGCTACTTCCCTCCATCCCCCCCCCCCACCACCACCACCACCACCACCACCAAGCCCAACTGCAGCCCGCCGTGCCAAACCAGCACAGGGCTAGCAGACGTGCCACCTGGGCCCCCGCACCTGCACGTGCCCCGTGGCGCACCCCACAGCCAGGTAGGTGCCCCTAGCGCTCCACGACACGGACGCCACGCTGTCGGCAGGAGCCAGGTCGCACAGCTTGGTCACCTGCGGGGAGGGGGCCCCACACCGCACCGCAGCGCTCCATTCCTTGCCAGCGCTGCAGCACACAAGAAGCCTGTTGCCCGGGCACACCCCTCCCCGTCACCCTCCACACACACGCCCTCCCGCGCGCGCACCTTGCTGGTGGCGGCGGACCAGAGGTACACGCACGTGCCCAGGCCCACCGCCACAAAGTTTTGGCTGGACCAGTCGAGCAGATTGAGGTAAAAGTCGTCCTGCAGCGCCGGCGCGTCCAGCACCTGCGCGCCCAGGCGGGGCACACACACGCACGCACACACACACACACACACTCACACACGCACACACACGCGCTCAGAGAGCACGTGCGGCTCTCGCGCGCCCGCTGCTCCAGCGCCCGCGCCTGCCTGTCGCACAACGGTCGTGGTGGTGGGGAGCGCACGTCGCGGGCGCAAGCGAAAACGGTGCTGCGGGCGCCCACACCTTGAATGGCGCCCGGGGGATCTTGCGGGGCGCCCTGGCGGGGCTGGCCAGCGGCGAGCCCGCGTCCCCCGCGCCCCCTCCGCCGCCGCCGCCCCAGGGCTCGCGGGAGAGCGGCAGCGTGGCGAACGGCGAGGGCGCGCGGGGCCCGCCGGCCGGGCTGGCGTGGTCGCCGCTCATGTAGCGGAACAGGCCCTTGGCCGGGCTGCAGGTGCAGCGGTGGCGCAGGCAGGCGGTGCACGCTCGGCTGGCGCCAGCTTTGAACGCGCGATGCGATCGCGGCGCGCCATCCCAGAGCGCAGGAGCCTCCCTTTGCCCGTCCTGTCAGCGAGCGCCACCACCACCACCACCACCAGGTCATGTGTGTACCTGCACGGCGAGCGCAGCTGCTGCAGCTGCTGCGCCTTGTCGGCGGGGATGGGCCCGCTGGCGGCGCCCAGCAGTTCGGACCGGAGCAGCAAGTGGTAGGCCGGGTCAATGTCCTGCACAGGCGCACGCAAGCAAACACGCATGTGCAAGTATGCCAGGCCTGTGCTGCTTGCTTGCTTCCCCGGCGCACAGCCCGCCGCTTGTGTGTGCGGACCGCAACGCCGCCTCGCTGGAGCCCGCTGCCAGCCTGCACGACGATGCTCTGCGCGCACCTCTCTGTCTGCCGCGTTGCGCGAGACGTCCGACGTGACGAGCTCGCGCTCCAGCACCGAAAAGTCGAGGCGCGCGCTGCTCGTGCGAGAGGGGATGAAGCGGTCGCTGTGCACCAGCGGCTTGGAGCCGCTGCCCGGCGACAACGCCCAGAAGGCGCTGCTGCTGCGCTCCGCCTGCTGCTGCATCAGCTGCTTGAGCGGCGAGCTCCGCTGATGGTGCTGGTGGGCTGCTAGGGAAGTTATGGACGAGGAGCGGTGCTGCAGCGGCGCCGATGGCAGCACCAGCGCCGGCGGCTCGCTGGGGTTCTGCGGCTGCTGGCTCAGGTGGTGCGCCATAGCCCTGCGTGCCGAGCGGCCGTAGACTGATGCAGCAGCACGGCACGCTGCGATTGAGGTCCGCGGGAGGGGGAGTGGAGGTGCGGTGAGGCGGTGCTTGCTGCTGCTTATATGTGTGCGCGCGTTCGCAAAGATCGCTGGGGCGCGCGACGCAGGGGCAGTTGAAGAATCCGTCGTCGTACCCTCATCAGGAGAGAGCAGGACAGAAGCAGCAGAGGTGAGAGACAGCAGCAGCACCAGTAGCCCATCAGCAGCACCTTCAGCAGCTCATCAAGGGGCTGGGAGCAGCACCAGCGGAGGGAGGAACAGGAGGAGGAGGCGGGAGGCTCCGCGATGCCTCTGTCGCACAATGCGGCAGCGGGGCGCACCGCAGTCAGCATGGAGTGGCTCATCAAGTTCAGCGAGCGCGTGCCGCCTCACTACACGACGGGCGATGTGGTGACCCACATCGTCGGTGAGCGAGCGCGAGGCCAGCGCTCGAGCCGCACAGCTGCATCAGCTTGGGCAGCATCGCCGATTGCGCGACGACGACGTGCGTGTGCTACTCGCAGTGCCTGAAACCAAGGGCGACCTCTGCCGCTATGTGGACCTGCTCCCTGCCGCCGCGTGCGGCAAGCCCAAGTTCTTCATCTCGCACCGCTGGTGAGCCTTGCTGCGCGTTCGCGCGGTGCCGATGGGCCCGCAGTGGGGGAGGCGAGGGGGAGCACGGCACGAGAACGGCAAGCGCAGCAGGAGCAGGAGGAGCACAGCAGCGGCGGGACAGGCTCAGGAGGACTGCTGTGCGTGCAGCATTGTGCTGGGGCCAGCGATGGCGACTGGCGCGCCGGGGCGGTCAACATCGCCCGTACATCGTCCTGACGGGTCCCCGCCTTCGCCGCCTGCAGGGCCTCGCCCTTCCACCACATGGTGGCGGCGGTGCGGCGGCACCTGGGCGACAGGGACGGCAACAACATCCCGCCGGGCGTGCACGTGTGGCTCGATATCTTCGCCGGTGCGGCGATGGCACCGTCGGGCGGCACAGACGCACGCAGCAGGCGCAAAGCGACCAGCAGGCGCCTCAGCACACCAGTGGTGGCCATGCCGCACCACTGCGCGTGCAGTGAACCAGCACCCGGGCAAGGCCCAGGACGACGACCTGTCCAAGCTGCAGGACGTCATCCAGCAGGCAGACAAAACACTGCTCGCCATGGACGGCAACGGGCAGGTGCGCAGAGGGATGGCGACAGCACAGCGCAGCATGTGCTGCGCCGCGAGGGTGAGAGGGGGCGCTGGCGCCGTCAGTGATCCCGTGGGTGGTGACGACGGCGCGCAGGTGCTGCGGCGCGTGTGGTGCCTGTTTGAGATCTTCAAGACCGTTTCGCGCAAGGGCGTGGCCAACCTCATCGTCCTGGCGCACGAGGTCAACCTGATGGGCCTCAAGGACATCTTCATCAAGCTCGACGTGGCGGGTGCGCGTGCGTGGGGGCGGGGCCGAGACATGCCTCGCCAGGCTGGGACGGTGCTGAGCGTGACTTGAGCGTGCGCGCGCGTCCATCACGTGTGCAGAGGCCCAGGCCACCAACGAGGCGGACCGGCAGCAGATCCTGGAGGATATCCGCAAGACCATCGGCATGGCGCAGGTGCGCGTGCGCCACGAGGTGCCACTCACGCCGCGGGCGCTTGCGCTCGGTCCGACTCACGCGCGTGCCATTCGCCACACGCCCCTGCAGATGAACAACCTGATCCGCGCCGCGCTGGTGGACTCTACCAAGTGAGTGCGCGCTTGCCTTTGTTGCCCTTGCCCTGCTGAGCTCAGCCTGGGACCGCGTGCCAACCGGTGTGTGTGTGTGTGTGTGTGCGGCTTGCATCAACGGAACGGGCCGGTGTGTGTTGAGCTTTATACATCTGGTGGAGCCATCTCCGAGCAGAGATGGTGTGCGTGTGAGAGCACCTTGTACCTGCCTGCAGGCACGAGGTGAAGCAGCTGCAGTCGCAGCCCGAGCGGGACCGGCTGCACTACTTCAACGCGCTCAACAAGGCGGCGCAGATGCTCACGCTGGCCGGCGCCTACGGCGAGGCCGAGGTGAGCTTTTGCTGCCGAGTCGCCGCCTTCTAGGAGCACCCAGTGCAAGTGGGCTCAGCGCCCGACGGCCGCCGTTGCGCACGCACGTGTGCAGCCGCTGATGAGGGAGACGCTGCAGCTGGCGTGCGAGGCGGTGGGCGACCGCTCCTCGGCGGCCGCCTCGTGCGTCAACAACCTGGCAGAGGTGAGCAGGTTGCACCTAGTCCGCGCGCGCACAGCGCCCCAGCCGCACAAAACGGGACCTGGCATGGAAGGAGAGGCACGCCACCCGGGCTGGGCAGTGGGAGAGTCGCTCGCTGCAATGGTGCTGGTGCGAGCGCCACGTTGGTCGCAGGTGCTGCGTTACCAGGGCAAGTTTGGCGAGGCCGAGCCGCTGCAGCAGCAGGCCGTGCGCCTCAGCGAGGACATCATGGGCAAGGTGAGGAGGCGCCCACAGCGCACACCTCTGCCGCACAGGGAGAAATGCCTTCCATCCCCCTGAATGAGTGCGGGCAATCGCGAGGGCCTTAGCGTTCGTGTCAGCTCTCTTGCACAGCCCGTCGTCGCGACAGATTGCTGCATGCGCTGCGCTGCGTGCTGCGTGCCTCGGCTGGCCGCAGGACCACCCTGTGACGGCGACGTACCTGGGCAACCTGGCGCAGCTGCAGATGGCGCTGGGCCACCCGCTGGACGCCGAGCCGCTGCTCAGGCGCGCGCTGGACATCAGCACCAAGGTGCGCTGGGGTAGGGGGAGCAGGAGGAGGAGGGCGTGGGACTTCAGCACCAGGTGCGTGGGAGGAGGAGCAGCAGGAGGAGGAGGGCGTGGGACTTCAGCACCAAGGTGCGGGGGGTAGGGGGGGCAGGAGGAGGAGGGCGTGGGTGCGCGCTGGGCGCAAGAACACAGCTGCACGGGAGCAGCAGGAAAAGGGCTTGAGCTCAGACGGCAGGCGTTGCGGCGGCTGAGCATGTGCGTGCAAGGGGGCGCAGACCTCGACAGGATGTGCGAGCCCGCCTTGCCGGCGGCGTCAGCGAATGCGGCTGCGCGCTTTCAGGCGTGTTGGCACGCCAGACATCCAACGAGATGCCCACAGGAGCAGGCTGCGGAGCTGCTACGCGGCGGTGACGCGTGGTCGTGCGTGCACCCGCGTGCCTGTGTACGTGGCCGCTGTGCACAGGCCAACGGGATAGAGGCGGCCGACACGGCCGTGCTGCTCAACTCCTTGGCGTCGCTGCTGCTGGACCTGGGCAAGTTTGACGACGCGGAAAAGGTGAGGCGCCTGCAGCAGACGGTCTGTCACCTCACCACCAGCGTCGCCGCAACGTCCTCAAGAGTGCGCAACCGTCACTCTGGGTGTGTGTGCGCGTGCCTCTGCCTCTCACCCCCACGCACTGTGCGCAGTACTACCGGCTGGCCTTGACGGCCATCCAGAAGCAGCTGGGCCCCGACGACCCCGAGCAGGTGGCCTACGTGGCCAACCTCGCCGGAGTGCTGCAGGCGAGTGGGTCCCCTTGCTGCTGCCCTTTCCCATCGCGCTTCTGTGCTGCAGCCACAGCGGCTGTTGCACAGCGTGCATTGAAATCCGTGCGGAGCGTCGGCGCAGTGCAAGCAAAGCAGGTATTGTGGCCCTCGCTTGCCCGCACGCAGGAGCGGGAGCAGCACGAGGAGGCCGAGGCGCTGCTGGAAAAGGCGCTGGCGCTCTGCCGCCGCACGCTGGGAGAGCAGGTGCGCCGACAGCAAACGCTGGTTCAGCGGGCCGCGTGATGCTCTTGAGTCTCCCCCAGCTCGTGCCCTACGTTGGCGGCACACGGCGGCAGCAGCATCCAGATGGCCGCCGAGCGAATGAAGGATGCAAAGCCCAAGGGCGGCGAGCACATTGCGCGCTGCTGCCACGTGCGCCGCGCCCGCACGCAGCACCCCATGACGGCCACCGTGCTCAACAACCTGGGCGAGGCGCTGGCGCGGCAGCGGCGCACCGACCAGGCAGAGCCGCTCATGCGGAGAGCGCTAGAGGTGAGCCAGCAACCTTGGTGCAAGCCTAACGGCACCTGGCCGTCCTGGCCGCCCCGCACGCGCCCTCTCGCTCGCAACAGCTTGCCAGCGCTGCGTGCTCCTGGCTAGAGGTCACCTCGCCACCCGCGCGGTTGTGCGATTTGCCCCTTGCAGATCCGGCACAAGCTGCTGGGATGGGAGCACCCGGCGACGGCCAACAGCCTCAACAACCTGGGCGGGCTGCTCATGAGCCAGGGCAAGGTGGACGAGGCGGCAGAGACCTTCCGGCAGTCACTCGACATCTCGCGCGCGGTCAGTGCTTGTGGGCTGCTCAAGCAGAGACCGCTCGGGGAGCTGCTGTCGAGGAACTGGCGGCACGCTGAGCGCTGTCATGCACGTGCTTCGCTACGGGGTGCGGCGGTTGGTGGTGGGCAGGGGTGGGGGACGTGGGATGCGGTGGTGTGACGGCGCTCCTGAGTTGTGTCCCGTGCCGCGTGCGTTGCCGCAGCTGCTGGGCCCTGACCACCCCACCGTGGCCAACCGGCTCAACAACCTGGCCAGCGTGCTGGCGGAGCAGGGCAAGGTGGAGGAGGCGGAGGCCATGATGCGCGAGGCGCTGCAGGCGCGCATCAAGGTGAGCAGCTGCTGCGTTGGGGTCACGGGAGCGCGTCTGTGGCGCAGAAGGACGGCGCGCTGCAGGCACGCAGCAGACTGGGCCGTCGGCGCTTGAGACCAGCCTTGCAATGCCGGGCGGTGCCAGGACGAGGCGGTCTAGTCCTGTGTGGACTGACGCTTAAATTACTAACGCCTGCTACCCGCTCTATCGCTCTCGCATCCCGCAGAGCCTGGGCGAGGACCACATGGAGACGGCCGTCAGCATGAACAACCTCGCCAGCCTGCTCTTCCAGCAGGGCAACATGGAGGAGGCCTGGCCGCTCTACAAAAAGTGAGTCAGGGGTGCTGGCGCTTGCGGGAACGGACACACCGCCTGACCATGATGGCCATCACCTGATGCCGAGGGTGCTTGGGAGGCGCACGCTCCTGACGGGCGCCTCGCCCCCTACTGGTTGCTCTTGCCGATTGGCGCAGGGTGCTGGCGGTGCAGCGGCACATGCTCGAGGGCTCTCACCCCAGCCTGCTCACCACGCTCACCAGCCTGGCCATGGTGCAGCACCAGCTCGGCATGCACCCGGACGACACGCTGCCGCTCCTCGAGGTGCGCTCCCTTTGGCCCTGGGTAGTGAGCAAAAGCGCGATGGGGAGCAGCTTGGTCACCGTGGAAGCTGAGGGCACGCGCAGACGGGGTCGGCAGGGCCACTGTGGTCGCGGCGCTGGGAGGCAGGCAGTGTGGGCGGCCCTATGGGGGGATGGGCGGCACGCTTCCGCGTCCGAGTCGCTCTCAGGAGTCGTGCTCGGCACTCTGCACGCACGCAGGAGGCGATCGCGCTGGCGGCAGAGCTCCACGGGCCTGACTGCGAGGAGATCGAGCAGTACAAGGAGTTTAAGCAGGTCGTCATCGAGGGCGGCGGCATCAGCGTCGACCGCGCCGACAGCGGCCTCAGCGCCGGCGGCAGCAGCGCCAACCACCACCACCACGCCAACGGCGCGAACGGGTCGTCGTCGTCGGGCAACCTGCGCGTGCGCACCACCACCTCGACCACGCAGAGCCTCGCGCGGCGCAGCTCGGTCACCGAGCTCACCGGCCTGCCCTCGGGCGGCCCGCCCTCAGCCGGCGGCAGCGGGAGGCTCAACGCGCCCGCAGCAGCAGCACCGGCGGCGAAAGCGGGCACGGTGCGGCGCAACGCCAGCAGCGTGGGCCAGGCCGCCGTCGCGTCGACAACCACCACCGCCACCGGCAGTGGCAAGCCGCTCGTCAGCAGCAAGTCGTCGGCCGCGCCCGCGGCGGCAAAAGGCGCGTCGGCCGCGGCGAAGGGCGCGCCAAAGGCCGGCGGCGGCATCCCCAGCAGCCCCAGCGGCGGGCTCAAAGCGGCGGCGGCGGCGGCGGCGGCGGGCGTGCCCAAGGCGCCCTCGGGCAAGCTGTCGAGCCAGCTCAGCGCCGGGCCGGGCGGCGCGGCGGCGGGCAAGGGCGCTGCGGGGAGCCTGGCGTCGGGCAAGCTGTCGAGCCAGGGCAGCGTGGGCGGCAAGGCTCAGGCTGGTGGTGCGGCTGCGACGGCCGGGACCGCCAAGGCCAAGGTTGTGGCTGGCGCGGGCAAGAAGTAGGCGGATTGCGTTTTGCAGGCGGTGGTTAGGCAGATGGTGTTGATGGGAGTGCAAGTAGGAGCAGGAGGCGCAGGCACGGCGGCGCAACGGTGCAACGACCGTTGAAGATGGTTGTGCAGCACGAGCTCACAAGAGGCATGCCAGGCCGCACGCAAGTGCCAGGTCCAAGGCCTCACTCGCCCCCTGCTATGTGTCGGCAACGTGCACGCTGCCCCACCACACGCAATCATGACACAGCACCGAGCATGACAGGGAGGCCATGAGGGAGGAGGGGGCCATGAGGGATGCGAGCCGGCATCGACCATCACGTCAGGGTTCAAGAGTCACGAGCAGAGTCCGCGTGCACGCTCAACGCAGCACGCCACCAAGGCCCCACACCTCAAGGCTGCTGCGGCACCGGCAGCTCCACCGTCACCTCCACGCCCACATCCAACCCCGCCACCTGAGCCTCGGCCGCCCTCCACGCCGCGCTGAGCGCACGTGACTCTGGCTGCGGCCGCGAGACGTGCACGGCACGCAGCGCGCGCAGCCGGCCCTGCGCCACGGCCAACGTCTTGACCGCGCTCAGGAGCGTGAGCAGGCCGTGGGGGTGTGTGGTGACCAGGGAAAGACGCAGCACCTCGAGACTGGGCACGTCCACCGCAAGCTGCACGCAGGCTGGGAGCTTCAGCCTTCCAGCGTGCAGCCTCAGATCCACGCACGTCGGCGGCAGCACCTGGCCCAGCGTCTGGGCCACCTCCGCGCCCCACGCCAGGTTGTGAATGGCGAGCTTGTCCAGGCCTGGCGCCGCCAGCAGCGGCTGCAGGGCGTAGAGCAGCGCCGCCGGAGTGTCGCCCTCGCCGGCGCCCCGCGTGAAGGTGTCGTCGTGGTGAGAGAGGAACACGAGCGAAGGCTCGCTGTCCGTGTCAGGCCTCCACGCGCCGCCAGCGGGGTAGCGCCGTGTCACATTGTCCGCAGCCGCCTGCACCTCTGCCACCGACGTGTGCTGGTCCACGGTGATGGTCTCCCAGCTGACGGGTGAGGTGAGCGAGTGCAGCGGCAGGCGCGCCAGCTGGTGCGGGGCGATGCACTTGAAGCTGAGCTCCCTCCAGCGGCAGGGGCTGCTGGCGTGGGAGCGCTGGAGCGTGTGGCCGGCGATGTCGTCCCACCTGAGGCTGGTCAGGTGCGGCAGGGCCAGCAAATGCTCCAGAGCCGCGTCGGCGTCCACACCCAAACCACTCGGCCCGTTGAGGTGCAGCCGCCGCAGCTGCCACAGCGCCGGCGCCACCGCGCCCAGCTCCTCGATGGTGACGCACGGGATGGTGAGGGACTGGAGCGCCGTGCAGCGCGCCGCGTGCTGCAGGGTGGCTGGCCAGGGAGGGCTGTCTGGGCGCGAGAAACGCGGGATCACGTCGCGGTAGGGCCTGCCCAGGTGCAGCGCTGTCAGGCGGGTGGCGAGGGTGTTGAGGAAGAGGGTGGGGCACGAGTTGCCCAGCAGGCTGACGGACGAGAGGGAGGGCAGGCCCGCCAGCTGCTGCAGCTGGAACGTGACGTCTCGCCGGTCCTCGCCAAACAGCCGCGCCACCTCCACGTGGTGCAGCCTGCCGCACGCCGTGTTCAGCAAGGACTCTGCCGCTGCCGCTGTGAGGCGGCACATGCTGATGGAGAGGTGGTGCAGGTTGGGCAGGAGGGTCGAGGTGCCGTCTGGGACGAGCGAGCCCAGCGACAGGCGCTGCGCCCACGTCAATAGCATAGAGGAAGGTGTGAGGCACGCTGCATTGGAGTCAAGCAGGAAGGCCCGGCAGTGCACGCACCTGCATCTCGAGGCGCGAGACGCACGGCACCGCCACGCCAGACGCTCGCAGCTCGGCCAGGCACCGCTCAGCAATGCCCTCCTCGTGACTGAGTAGCACCAGCGTGAGGCCCTTGTTGGCCTGGTCGCCCACGAGCGCCTGCACCAGCCTGGCGCTCGGTGCGAAGTGCTCCGCGCGATCCACGTCCCAGCGCAGGCGAGCGGGCCGCTCCTGCTCAAGCGAGTTGAGCAGCACCGCCCGGGCGAACCGCCTGCAGGTGGCGAACGCCGCGGCGCGATCGTTCGCCTCCACGAGGCCGAGCCACCTCTGGGTGAGATCGGCCGGCAGGGCGGCCCAGTCCGGCTGCTCATCAGGTGGTGCTTGTGCCGCTGGTGTTGAGGCCATGGCGCTTGCTGGTGGGCGCTTGCTCTGCTTTCCTGGCCGCGTGGGCGCATGGCGGTGGCGTGGCTGTCGACAGCTTCGTGCCATCACCGTGATGCATGGAGGACTGCAGCGTGTGCTTCCAGATGAGCACGAGCGTCCCGGGGTCGGCCGTGACCGCCGGGCATCGAGCGATTGCACTGCACCAGCATCGCGCAGCAAGGCCACACGGGACGCGAGGCCACAGCACAAGAGCACAGGGCATACACCTCATCACACGCTCAGTACAGCAGGCGGCCCCGCCAACCCGCCTCAAGCAAACAAGACACACCCGCATCGTGCAAAGCCTGCTCCACACAGACACCAAGGGACCGCTGCGCACTACAGACGCCATCACGCGTACCCTCTGGTCGGCCTGCAGCCCCAGCCCCCGTCCATCAATACTGACAGGGCCGTGCAGAGCGTGCACACAGAGGAAGGCAGACGCGCAGGCCGCAACTCGCTCAAGATGCCCGCTGCCCATCCGAAAGCGCAAAACACCAGCCTGCGCAGGAAACAACGAGGAACTCGTGCGCGGCGCTGCAGAACGACACTGGAAGCCAGGTGCATGCGGTGTGTCAACGTGCAGAGGAGAGAAGGAGAGGCACAGAGGCGCCCCGGCACCGCTCCACCCACACGAAGGCTACAACGCCAGACTGAGCTCCACGCCCACTCCGAGGCCCACCACCGCGTCCCGCACTTGCTCCCAGTCCCTCCAGTGCGCCTCATCACGCACGCCCTCAGGGCAAAGAGGGCGCACGACGCGCACCAGCGTGAGCCTGGGCCTGCCGCAGGGCAGCACGCCCCCTTGGGTGCTTGCTGCGCTGCCAACGTACGCGCTGACCGCGTGGGGGTGCACGTGCATGTGGCTCAGCACCAGCGCCTGCAGCCACGGCAGGCCCTTGGCCAGCTGCAGGCACGCCGGCAGCGCCAGGCTGCCGTCCATCAGGAACAGGCCAGTGCACGTGCGGGGCAGCACCTCGCCCAGCGCCAGGACCAGCTCCACGTCCCAGGCCAAGTCCACCACTACCAGCTGCCTTAGGCCAGGCGCCGCCAGCAGCGGCTGCAGGGCGCGCAGCAGCACCGCCGGCGTGTCGCCCTCACCCCCGCCACGCGTGAAGGTGGGTCCGTTCAGGGCCATGAAGTGCAGTGTGGGCCACGTGTCTTCGCGTGGCCGCCGCCAAGCGCTGCCCGCAGGGCAGCGGCGCGCCACGTTGTCCACTGCCGCCCGCACATCAGCCACCGACGCGCGCCTTTCTTCCAGGATGATAATGTCCCAGGCCACGGGTGAGGTGAGCGAGTGCAGGGGCAGGCGCGCCAGCTGGTGTGGGGCGATGGACCCGAAGCTGAGCTCCCTCCAGCCGCAGGGGCTGCTGGCGTGGGAGCGCTGGAACGAATGTGCATGGCTGTCCTCCCACCGCAGGCTGGTCAGGTGCGGCAGGCCCAGCAGTCGCTCCACCATGGCGTCGCCGTCCACACGTGTCGAGGGCCCGTTGAGGTGCAGGCGCCGCAGCCGCTGCAGCGCCGGCGCCACCAGGCCCAGCTCCTCGCTGGTCGCGCACGGGATGGCGAGGGACTGGAGCGCCGTGCAGCGCGCCACATGGGCCAGCGTCGCGCGCCAGGTGGGGCTGCGATTGGATCGCTGGCGGTAGGACTTGTCCAGGTGCAGCGCTGTCAGGCGGGCGCCAAGCAGGCCGAGGAATGACGTGGGGCAGGTGCTGTCTAGCAGGCTGACGGAGGAGAGGGAGGGCAGGAACGCCAGCTGCTGCAGCTGGATGGTGAGGTGCGTGCGCTCGCCTTGGAGCCCTTCCACCTCCACGTGCTGCAGCCTGCCGCACGTCGTGTCGACCAGGGAGTCTACCGCTGCCGCTGTCAGCTGGCATTCGCTGATGCACAGCTGGCGCAGGTTGGGCAAGAGGGTCGAGGTGCCGTCGGCGATGAGCGTGTCCAGCGAAAGACCCTGCGCCCAGAGGCAAGATGTGAGATGCTCAGTGAGGAGCTCTTGACAAGTGCACAAGAGGGCAAGACGACGCACGCACCTGCATCTCGAGGCGCGTGACGCACGCCAGCGCCACGCCAGACGCCGCCAGCTCGGCCAGGCACTGCTCCGGGCTGCCCTCCTCTTCACTGTAGAGCTCCAGCGTCACGCCCTTGCTGGCCTGCTCGCCCACGAGCGCCTGCACCAGCCTGGCGCTCGGTGCGAAGGGCTCCGCGCGATCCACGTCCCAGTCGAGGAGAGCGGGCCGCTCCTGCTGCAGCGAGCTCAGCAGCACAGCGCGGGCGAACCGCCTGCACGAGCTGAAGGCCGCGCGCTTGTCCGCCAGGTGGCTGAGGCATCGCTGCAGGAGCTCGTGCGGCAGAGTGAGCCAGTCCGGCTGCGCAGGAGGGGGTGCAGGTGGTGCTTGCGCTGCTGCTGCTGAGGCCATGGCGCTTGCTGACGGGCGCTTGCTCTGGTTTCCTGGCCGCGTGCGCGCGTGCACGAGGGCGCATGGCGGCGGCGTGGCTGTCGACAGCTGGCGTGCGGTGATGAGTGGAGGAATGCAAAGGGCACGTGATTCTAGCTGGGCGCAAGCCGTCCTGGGGGCCACTCGAGTCGGGCACTCGATCCTGCCCGCCCACGCAGGCCGCTTGCAGAATCCGCCTCACGACGGCTCGCCGCTTGCGCTAGAGCGACCCTCACTGGTCCACCCCCACGGCGTGCCACACGGCGTCCCAGGTGCTCTGCGACTCTGCCGCCCGCTCCTCCGCCTCGCCCGCCTCCCACAGCGGCCACCACACGCGCACCCGCACGCTCAACTCCTGCCTTCCACCCCCTCCGCCCTCTGGCCCAGGCCCGCCCTCCTGCGCCGTCCCAACTCCCCTCCTGCCCTCCTCCACCCCTTCAAGCCCCGCCCACCGCGCCAGCCAGGGCGGCGCGCCCCACCCCGTCTCAAACACCAGCTCCCTGGCCGCGTACCGCCGCCAGTGCGACAGCTGCGCCTCCGACTCGAAGAGGTAGTGCATCTCCATGGCGTGCCGCGCCACCAGCAACGCAATCTGCGCGCAATCACCCATCGCACCACGCTGGCGACGCAACGGCCGCGGCTTGAGGCGTCGCACCCCTTGCGCACGCAAGGCCAAGCGCGGCGTCATCTGCATGCCAGGGGTGCCTGCGCACGGCACACAACCGCCGCCCCCACTGGCACGCCAGCACACCTGCTGCTCGCACGTGGCCGCCACCTTTTGCCACTGCGCGTGCGCCTCGAGCGCGCCGCTCCGCCGATGCGACGACGATGACGCCGCCGTCCCGCGGCCACCGCACTGCTGCTCGTCACCCTTGTCCTCCTCCTCGTCGCCGTGCGCTGGCGCGGCCAGGCCCTGCTCCGCGGGACCGGAGGGTGACGGCGGCCCTCCTCCGCCGCCGCTGCTGGCGTCGGGCGGCGCCGTTGCAGGCGCGGCGGCGACCAGGGCGGGCAACCCTAGCCTCAGCGCCAGGCGCGCGCTGGCGTCCCGCTCGCTCAGCCCCTGCGTCAGCCGCGCCGCCCGCCGCCGCTCCCGCTCCTCCTCGCCCAGCCCCGCCTCCTCCTCGCTGCGCTGCTGCTGCTGCTGCTCGTGCTCCTCGCCTGGCGACTCTACGCCCACCGCGCCGCCGACGTCCATCAGCACCCCGCCAGCCCGCAGCAGCAGCGCCGGGATGTCGTTCAGGCTCTGCGCCCACCCTGCCACCTCCGGCTCTGCTGCCGCTGGCGTCGAATCTTCCGTCGCGGGAGGCGCCTCCGCTGCGTCGCCCACACGCTCCTTCTCCTCCTCCTCCTCCTCCCGCGCCGCGCCACCGCTGCCTGGCTGGGCGTCCTCATGCTCCTTCCGTCGGCTCCGCCAGCGGGGCAGCAGGCGGTGCCACCAGGGCGCCACCTCGACCACCGTTACTACTTGGTGCTGGTGTTGGTGGGGCCCTTGGCCTTGCTGCTGCTGCTGCTGCGTGTGCTGCAGGGCGTCCACCTGGTCACGCAGCTCGTCCACCTGCACACACATCGCCAGAAAGGCATGGTCACCGCAGCGTGCGGCGAGGGCCAGAGCGTTGGCCAGAAAGTCACGCAAGCGCCTCAACGGGCAAGCCCCCAGCTGAGTGAGCCCTACGGCAGAAGCATACAGGCTCAGCTGGGCAAGCTACCACTGCGGCCCACTCGCCTGGTGCTGCAGGTGCCAGCGCTGCACGCGCTCGCGGCTGCGCGCCTGCACCGCCGACCAAAAGTGAAGCGAGCTCTGCACGGCAACACACACGCACATGCACGTGGGCTTACGCTCTGCCAAGGTGCCGTCACACGCACGCACGCGATGCGGTCCCGTTCCCACACAACACCTTCCCACACAGCACCTGCATCTGCTTGAGGCGCGTGAGGGAGCCCTGGCACTGCAGCTCAAACTGCTCCACCAGCTCGTCGCGCCTGCGTTTGGCGGCCACAACCGCACACCACGCCCCGGCAGCGGCGCGGCGCGCGCGTCAGGCGGGCGAGGTGCGCGGTGGCCACCTTGCCAGGTGCGCCGCCCTCAACCCGGCCCCAATGTGCGCACCTGGCCAGCTCGGTGGAGCGCTGGTGCATGTAGGCGTCGCAGCAGAACTTGAGCAGCACGTAGGCCAGCACCGAGACGAGCGCCACGCCCTCGTAGCGCATGAAGAGCTGCTCGGCGAACGTGATGGCCGCTGCAGGCGGGCAAGCAACGCGTCGCGAGGCATCGCGGGGCGCGAGCGAACGCGTCTACACACGCTGCTGGGTGTTTCTGCTGCTGGGCCTTGCGCGCCGGGAGCACGATCACGTGCGGCGGTGCGCGGGCGCGCCGCCCCCTCACCTCCTTTCTGCTGGTGCGGTCGCCTGTAGCGGCGCATCAGCTGCTGCAGCGACTCCTTGGCGTGCTCCACGACGAGGCTGAAGGGGTAGCGCGGCGCGTCGGCGGCACGCGGCGCGGCGCCGGGTGATGCCGAGGATGAGCCTGGCGGCTGTGGACGAGCATGGTGCTGCTGCTGCTCCATTCTGCTATGCGTGAACGCGTTCTACGCGCGATCTCTCCTCTCATCGTGCGGCCAACCACCCAAACCGCCGCGACGCACGGCGCGGCACGAGGGCAGTCCATCAACAGAAGCAGCGTGGCCGTCGCCATGATGACAAGCTGCTGAGCTGCACATGTAGCCACAGCAGGATCCTCTGCAGCACTCGCTCGAAGGCTGCGAGCTCGATGGCAGGTGTGTGTGCCGCCCGCAGCAGCGCGCTCCGGCCCCGCAGGCGCAGCGAGCACGCATGAATGAGGCTTTTGGCTGCGTCGATGCGCTCCGCAGCCAAGTTCGCGCCTGCGGCGACGGGAGCGCCTCCCAAGGATGTGTTCGACGCGGCGGAGAACGGGAACGTGGCCTTCATCGTCAAGCTCATCGACCACTCGTTGGACTTTGAGATCAACCAGCGGGTGCGGAGGGTTAGGGATGGGCAGCAGAGGGAGCGGGGGCGGGGCCGGGGGACGACAGCCGCGTCGTTGTGCGGAGCGCGCATGCTACTCTCACGCCGCCGCCGGCGCAGGACAACCTGCAGCGCACGGCGCTCCATTGGGCCGCGGAGATGGGCCACATAGAGGTGGCGCGCACGCTCCTGGAGTACGCCATCGACCCGTGGGCGGCCGAGTGCAACGGCAGGTGCGCCGCCGCCTTGTGCAGGAGCAGCCATCCGTGGAACCAGGAGCATCCGAGGCTGGACTGCAGCAATAGCCACGCCCCGCAAGGTGTTGTTCTCTGCGCTCGCCACTCTACGCAGGACGGCGGTGCACCTGGCGGCGAGGTCGGCCAACGCCGACATGCTCAGGGTGCTGCTGGAGCCGCTCAGCGCCGCCGACAGGGAAAAGATCGTCAACGCGACAGAGTGAGCGCTGCTCCGGGGCGTGCGTGGTGATGTGATGTGTGCAGGGGGAGAGGGGAGCCTCGCAGATGTGTTCCGCAGGCGCGGGGATGGCGGAACACTGAGAGCTCTTGTGCTTGCTCTGCTGGGTGCTTGTGCCGCCCGCAGCAACTTTGGCATCACGCCCGTGTTCCTCACGCTGCAGAAGTGAGCAACCGTCGTGGGAGTGCACAGGTTGGGGAGCGTTCGGGAGGCCCCTGGGCAACGCAATCCGTAAACGGAAGCGCCTTGCTGACGCGTGTGCAGAGGCGACGAGGGGCGGGCGGCGTTTGAGGTGCTGATGAACGCGGGCGGCAGGTACAACGACGCCAAGTGACACGAGGGAGCGCCAGCGCAGCAGCGGCGCAGCGCCACCCTGAGCATCACAGCGTCAAGAGGGCTACATGGCGACAGGCGCCGTTTGTTGACTGGCCCACGAGAGGGAGGAGCTGGCGCGCCCGAACCACCTTCACGCGGGCGTGCCGCTGCTTTTGAGAATACCCATGCGCCCCCGGGACTTGCTCAGAAATGCCCCAAACTTTGCACATTTGGCCCTGCGTGCATGTTGCTCTGGTCGTGGACTGGAGAGCGCGTGTGAGAGATTCGGCCATCGGATCAGCTGCACACGCCGTGATCATGGGTGCATGCTTGCCCGACCACTGGTGCTCCTTCTGCTGCGTCGTGTGGCTCCTTGTGCTGCGATCCTGCGATCCGATGCGAGGCGGTACGTCGTCACGTGCGCCAGGAGCCGCATCCGCCCCCTAGGAGCCACACACAGCCACATCCGCACACACACACACACGCAAAACAGAAGTTGAGAACACAGGACCGCTGCTTTCCTTGCTGGCTCCCCTTGCGGCCGGCTCCTCGAGGATGGATGCGGGCCAGTAGGAGAGCAGCGGCAGCACGAGACGCGGCGGCGAGCGCATCCACCACCTACGCTGAAAGATGCCTCCTGCTGCTGCGCGCAAGGGCGTCGCGGGCCTGCGCGAGAAGCCAGAGGTGAGCTGGCCCAGCGTGCGGCCGTGACCGCGCAACGACCCGAGCAGGGCCACGGCGGAAGCAACAGCGGGAAGAGCATGCGCACGGGCACATCACGCTGTCTTTTTCGCGTGTGGCTCGCCGCCGCAAGCTCTCCTTTGACCGCCGTGCTCGCTGATGCACATCTTGACCTCCACGATTTGCCGCAGGAGCTGCACCCCGCCCGGCACAGCTGGCTCTGGCGCGTCTCCAAGCTGATGCGCTCCTGGGAGCAGCGGTGGTTCTGCCTGGACGAAGGCGGCTTCATCTACGCCAAGTCGCCGCAGGTGCGCCCCGTGCATCTCGGGCGCATGTCCACCTGCGGGTGGAGGTGGCAGCTCAGGCAGCACTTTCAGGCCTGACGGGTGGCAAGGCAGGCTTGCGGGCGCCCTGCTGGGCCGAGCGCGTCGCCGCACGCGCGCCCAAACGCCTCGCGGCGGGCGGCAAGACGAACGGCAGCGCCACAGGTAGGGAAGGGTGTCTGACGTGTCGGAGTGCACGTCTATGCACACGCACACGCAGGGCATCGCGCTGGCCAAGCCCGTCTTCAACGTCGAGGCACTGGTCGCCAAGGCCACCGCCGAGCCGCAGCCCCAGACAAAGGTGCCGACTCGCTTCCGGGAACAGGATTTACGTCACGCTGATGCGCTGGAGCCCAGCGCCCCGGAGCTCATCGGCCTCCTCACACCGGGTGCATGTGCGGCACCTCTGGCGCAGGATGGTGTGCCCATGTGGGGCTTCACCGTGCTGTCGGACGATGGCGGCCGGGCCACGCTGTACACAGACGACGCGGCGCTGCGCGACACGTGGGTGCGCACCATCAACCTGGCGGCGCTGGCGAGGCGCGAGCCCCAGCTGCTGCCGCTCAGGTGCGCGCCGGCGGGTACTCACCAGCTTGCGCTCGGGCCCCAAAAGGGAGCGCTTGGGAGTCATCTGCTTGCCAGAGATGGCTCCACGAGATGTCAAGCTCAACACACACTTCTCCCCGAGGCCTGGGGAGGCTGGCAGGTGTCCCTCCCCCAGTGTCTCACCCTGGGGCCTCCGCAGGCAACCCAAGGTGGCTGGGGTCAGCCCTTGCCCGGCGTTTCACCTCACCGCCCGTATGGGCGTTGGGGTCGCTGGGGGTGCCAATGTGCGGTCTAGCCGAGTGAGGCACCGCACCCGTGGCGCGTGCGCAGAAATGCGGTTTGTGATATGATCGTCTGCTTGCCAGAGATGGCTCCACCAGATGTAAAGCTCAACACACACTGCCTCACTTGGCCCCACGCGCCTCGCCATGGTGGGAGCTTGGCTCGAGTGTATGGGTGTTGGTGATGCTGCCCTCAGGTTTGAGATGGAGTGGGACAAGCCGCTGGGCTCGGGGCTGTTTGCCGTCGTCTTCCGCGCCCAGTCCAAGGAGGGGACGGTGAGTTTGCGCTAGAGGGTCGGGCTCTGAAGCTGCCCAGAAGGCGGCGTGCGAGGATCCGTGCAAGCATCACGTTGATGCGGAATTCTCTTGCTGTGTGCAGGGCCCGGTGGCCATCAAGGTGATCAAGGCGGATGCCTACCGCGAATACCACGACTTGATCCAGCGAGAAATCATGGTGCGCCGCCGCCCCGATGCCTCAGACGAGTAATGTGCCACGCCTGGCATCGACACCGCCCGCACCGCACGCACGTACGTGCGAATGCAGGTGTGGCACGCCGTGGGCCACCACCCGCACGTGGTGCGCCTGCACGAGGTGCTCTACTCGCAGCACCGCGTCTACTTCATAGCCGGTGAGGCACGCTGCATCACACCGCACGCACCCTGCCCACATCACCTGATACGCTGCCATTGGTTGCTCGCCGCCTGGCCGTCCACGAAGCACGCAGCGAGGAGAGCGTTGTTTCTGCAACGATGATTGGCATGCCGCTGCAGAGCTGGCGGCGGGCGGCAACCTGATGGAGCAGCTGGCGTCGCGGCAGCGCTACACCGAGGCGGACGTGGCGCGCGTCATGCGGCAGCTGCTGGACGGCGTGCGGCACCTGCACGACAAGGGGCTGGTGCACATGGACCTCAAGCCGGAGAACATTGTGCTGGCAGACAGGTGAGGTGGTGGGTGTGGATGGGACGTGATGGGGGCCAGGAGGGCGGCAGGCGGGACAGCATTGTGCTGGCAGACAGGTGAGGCGAGGTGGCTGTGGTTGTGTTGCGACAAGGGGCTGCTGCGCATGGACCTCAAGCCGGGGAACATTGTGCTGGCAGACAGGCGCGGGGCGCAGCAGGGATCGCTCAGGGCAGGTCCCAGGAACCCAAGCGTGCCCTGGACGCTCACGAGTGGCCTTGCCGCTCCGCTGCTTGGGCGCATCGCCACCTGCCGTTGTCCAAGAAGTGCAAGCGTCGTGCCTGTGCCCTCCCTCTGGCGCTGTCGCTGCCGCAGGTCCCAGGACTCGCCCATCAAGCTCATTGACTTTTCCCTCGCCTCCTTCTTCAACACCTCGACCGAGCCGGTGCGCTGTTCGCCCCACCGCACAACACGTGTCCCTCCCCACCTCACCCGCCGCGCCCCGGGCGGGCTCACAGCGCTCACCCTGACGCACGTGCGGTGGTCCCGACTGGCGTGGCGTGCTGCTTGCGGCCGTGTGACGTGTGCTCATGCAGGGCGGCACTCCCGAGTTTGTGGCGCCCGAGCTGCTCAAGGACCCCGAGCGCTTCGCCGACGAGGGCTGCGGCCCCGCCATCGACATCTGGGCCGTCGGCATCATCCTCTTCTACCTGCTGAGCGGGCGGGTGAGCGCCTGGGAGCGCTGCTCGCTGCGCAGCACCCCGCAAAGCTTTCATTTCTTTCGGGGATGCGTGGGAGCGCGACGGCAGCTGCCGCAACGCAAGGACCCACACGCTGCCGTGCTGGTGCGACGGCCCACGTTGATGCTGTGGCGTGCCTGCAGACGCCGTTCCAGGCCGAGACCATGGAGGAGATCCTGGAGCTGGTCAAGCGGGGCGTGTGGGGCTTCACGCCCGCCGACACGTGGACCACCATCAGCCCAGAGGCCAAGGACCTGGTGAGGGCACGCTGGCACGCACGGTGTCCCCCGCAGCCGCCTGCGGCTGCCGGTGAAGTTAGGGCCACGGAGGTCTGCTTTCTGGGGCTCTGGTCGCGCACCGTGCCCCGACCGTGACCCTTGGCTGTGCGCAGCGCGGACCTGTGTGGCGCGCCGCTCTCCCTGGCGTGCCCCGTGTGTTTGCAGGTGTCGCGCATGCTGCAGCTGGACCCGGCCAAGCGGCCCAGCGCCGCGCAGCTGCTCGCGCACCCCTGGGTGCAGCCCACACACAGCCACTGGCCCATGCCCCTGGCCGCGGCGCAGCACGAGTTCAAGGTGCGCCCGCCAACCCCCTCCCCACGCCCCTCACTTGCATCCCTTAATTCTGGTCGAGAGAAGGGTGAAAGAGATGCCGGCAGGCTGGGTTGAAGAAGGAAGGTTGGGCAGGCATCCCTCATGCACACCTGGCGGCGCGTCTCGTGCCCGCCCACCGCTGCCCCCGTGATGGCCCTTGCTTGTTTCCTGCACACAGCACCCTTGGTGATGCTCACCTCGTGGCTTGTGTGCTCAATTGCGTGCCTACTGCGCTGCAGGTGGCGATGGGCGGCGGCAACCAAGTGCACGTGGCCAACCGCACCAGCTGGATCCGCCGCACCGGCGTGCTGCGCCCCGGCGACGGCGGCAACGTGGTGCTGCCGGGCCTCAGCGCGCCCGCCGGCACGCACCAGGTGCTGGTGACAGGCGCCGCGCGCGGGCCAGCCCACACCGAAGGGGCCCCGGCGGGGCTCACGCCGTGGCCGGCGCCCGCCGGCGCCCTGGTTCCTCCCAGCACGCCGCTGGTGGGCCAGATGATGATAGCGGCTCCAGCAGGTGAGCACGCTTTTGCGGACCACGCCGCACCGTCTTTACTCGCACCAGCTCGTGCACACACTGTCCGAGGTTTTCACGCGTCCCGGCACGCAGGAGCTGTGGCCCAGGGCGCCTGGGCGCTCCCCAGCCCGACCACCGCAGCCATCCGGGGCAACAACGCGCCGGTCCCGGCCGCACCCATCAACCCCAGCACCGCCCTCAAGCAGCAGCTCGAGCAGCAGCTCTCGGTGCTGCAGGCCGTGGCCGCCGCCAAGGCCGCCTCGGTCGGGTCCTCCTCCGCCGCGCCCTCGCTCTGGGCGTCCCCGCCCGCGTCGCCCGCCGTGATCGCCGGCGCCTCGCCGATCTTGGCGTCGGCGTCAAGCCTGCTGACCGCCAAGTCCGTCGCCAAGCCCTCAGCGTTGGGCCTGGACGACGCGCAGCAGCGCGATCCCGTGAGCGGCGGCGCGGCCTCGCCGGCGCGCGCGTCGTCACGGTCCTACGGCGGCAACGGCGTGCTGCTGCCCGGCGACCCGTCCGCAACGCTGCGCAGCGTCGACAGCGGCGGGGCGAGCGGCGCGGGCTTCGCGCTGCAGCGCGTCGACTCGCCGGTCGGGCGACCGAACCTGGCCTCGCTCTCCGGGGTGGCACCCTCGCTGCTCTCGAGCTCGCATGGGAACCTGCTGCTCGCGCCCATGAACAGCGGCAACTTGTTCAGCGCTGCGGCGGCGGCGGTGTCGGGCCACGCGCAGAAGGCCAGCAGCAGCTACGATGTCGTCGTCGACGGCATCCCTGCCAGGACGTCGGTCGGCGAGGAGGGCCGGGGGTTCAAGAGCAGCCTGGGGCCTCCCAAGGGGGAGCGTGCTTCGGGCCCAGAGTGGGCCATCCGCACCTCTGTGGACGGTGAGCGCTGGTGCTTGGTGGCGCTTGCGCGAGCAAAGCGTGCGCGGCACGGCGTGCCGCGCGCTCATGCGGTGTGCGTCCGCGCTGCGCCCCCGCCTGGCGCAGGTGATGTCGCGTCGCCCAGGTCACTGACAGCAGCTGCGTCGCAGTCGTTCAAGAGGCGGAGCCAGAGGTCCAGCCTGCCTGACTTTGCCGGCGGGGCGGCTGACCCAGGTTTTTCTCCATCCTCCGCCGCAGAGGTGAGGAGTACACGCTGCTGCACTTCCGGTGGCTTTATCGTCATCGTCACAGTGGGGATGGATCCGATTTGTGAGGTGACGGCATCGCGCCGTGCACCGCTCGCAGGCACAGATGCAGCAGCAGCTGTTCAACCTGCAGTCGACCGCCGCGGCGCCGTTGGGCAGCGCCTCAGCGGCCGTTCTGCCGTGGGCGGGAGGCATGAGCGTCCCCCAGTCCGCTGGCTTGTTCGCCGCAGCGGCGCCGCAGCAGTTCAGCGTGCCCATGATGCCGCTCGCGCCCATGATGACGCCACAGCTCTGGATGGGCAGCCAGGCGCAGCCGTACGGCGCGGCTGCGGGTGGCCTGCTCCCTGCCGGCGTGGAGCTGGTGGCGCCTGGCGGAACTCAGCCTGGCATGGCACAAATGCCCGGGCCGTGCGAGGGAGCCGTGCGGACCAGCGCCTCGACGGAGGCGGCCAGGCAGCAGCTTGCGGCGCTGGAGGCTCAGGTGGCGGCGCTGCTGAGAAAGAAGGCCGAGAGGGAGGCGGCGGCGGGCGTGGCACCCACGCACTTCTGAATTGGGTTTCGATGCCCGCAGGTGAAGAAGCACTCTCATGACTTGATCGGGCACTAAGGCAGGCCGACACGGACACGCCGCCCTGCTGCCATTCAATCATTGCTGCACTGCGGCGCCAAACACCACTTTTTTGCCACCCCTGTTCAATCTTGCACCTCTCCCGCCGTCATTGACTCTCTGACATCTGTGCGAGGATCCTTTTTCCTGCACCACCAGTCTAGAGCACGAGTTGCTACGAGGCCACACGCTGCGAGGCCACAGGCTGAGATCTGAGTTGAAGGAGTTGAAAAGCTGAGTCACCTCCGGCGCTGCCTGACCCGAGCCCAGACGCCCCTCAGGTGCCCGCGCACGGTGCTCTTTGCTATTGAGTGCATGTCTTGGAGGCTCTGCAAGCATAGAGGTGTGGGACGCAGGAGCAGCATCGCACACTTCCCGCGCTTTGGGGCAACGACGAGATGCAAACGAGAGCCACTAGGCCCTCCTCACCTCGGGCTGCGGGTGCCCGCATGTCTCAGGCAGCCAGGCGCAGCCCACGGCCGCCAGGCCCGTGCAGGCCGCCATGACGAAAAAGGGCAGCGCGGGCTGGCCGTGCTGGTTGGCCGCCAGGTAGAGGTAGGGCGCCACAAAGCCGCCCAGGCAGCCCAGCTGCGCCACGGCGCCCGACAGGCTGCTGCGCACGCTGCGCATTCGGTTTGGCCATGGACGCACGCACGCGAGGGGCAAGACGGCAAGAGCGATGCTGGGCAACGCATGTGTGGGGCTGAACTGGGACAGGAAGGAAATGCAGGAGGCGCCTCCGCAGCAGGCGAGACCTCGTTAGCCGTTGCTGCAGTGCCCTCAGGCTGCTCCTCCTCCCTCCTCACCAGGTGGGGATGACCTCGCTGGCGTACACGAGCAGCGTGGCCCACGCCGCGCTCGACGCAAACTTGGACAGCATGGCGATGCCCACCTGCGCATCATGCCAACGCCTCTTGGCTGAGTGCCGGCAGGCTGGGCCATAAGCAACAGGGCACGTTGCAGCGGCGGTGCAGCAAAGGCACCTGCAGCGTGAGCGGCGAGCTGACGAGGCCCAGCGCCGCGCACGTGCCGGCCGCCATGGCCACGCCGGCCACCAGCAGCGCCACGCGCCCCACCACGTCCACGCACGCCGCCACCAGCAGGGTGCTGGGCAGCTCGGCCAGGGCCAGCAGCAAAAAGTTGAGCTGGACGCTGCCGCCTGCGCACGCGGGTGGCGGGTCCCTAAGGAACTGAGGGCAGAAGAAGAGGCTGAAGGTCTGCAAGGGCGAGCGGAGCAACGAGTGCCTCACCAAGGGCGCTGGCGGCCAGCTGGGCGCCGTAGTAGGACAGCTGCAGCGCCACCAGGGCGCCCGCCAGCAGCCCGCAGTACCTCCGCAGCAGCGCACTGCGGCGCAGCGCCCGCCAGGGGCTCAGCACCTGCGCCCCGCCCACGTGGCACCAGGTTTGTTGTTGACGCTGCGCACCAGCAAGGCACTGCCAGTGACGACTTGGAGGGCGCATGCGTGTGCCCGCACACCTCGATCTGCGAAAACTGCTGCGGAGGAGCCTCCGCCACATACGGCGCATGCTCGTGCCCTTGACCACCAGCGCCGTCGGCGCCCAGGCTCGGCGTGGGCAAAACGGCGGCGGCCGCCGCGAGGCCCGGCGCCGACGGCGGCCCCAACCCCACCAGGAAACCCGAGCGGCCACCCGAGACAAGGGAGGGAGCGGGCTCCGCACCGTCGGCACCCATCAACGGGCCCGCGCCGCCACAGTGAGCGCGCGCCGCTGCGCCAGGCAGCACGTCCCCAGCCGCAGCGCCCGCCGGGTGCGCCGGGATGGAGACGGACGCGTCGGGGGACGAGAGCAGGATGCCGCGCAGCAGCAGGCCCGTCTCGCCGTCGGCGGCGTGCTGCGCCGCCAGGCGCCGCCGGACGCTGCCGCCGGACGCCAAGCGGTCCACGAGCTCCAGCTCTTTGAGCGCTCCCGCCTTGCCTCCCGCGCCCGCGACGTCCACCTCCACATCAGCACCGGGCTGAGGGCTGGGTCCAGCGGGGGCGGCGAGGGCGGCGGCGGCGAGGGCGGAGGCTCGCTCGTAGGTGCGGAGCAGGGCCTCCCAGGTGGGGGCGGTGAGGTGGCGGCGGTTGGCGGCGGCCAGCGCGCCCAGTACGGCATGCGCCTGGGCGTGGCGGCGGTGCAGCAGCAGCCAGCGGGGCGACTCGTGCACCCAGGGAAAGGTGGCCAGGAAGACGATCGACGTGCCTGCGCTGGTGAGGGGCACGCGTGGTGGGCGCAGGGACTATCGTGAGCAGAATGCGCCTCTGTCAAGGCGACGGTGTCGGCAGCATCAGGGGGTCGCACCCGCCACGGCCAGGGTGAGCGCCCTCCATCCTCGGAAGGCCCAGGCCAGGCCCGCCAGCAGGCACTCGCCCACGATGTACATCAGCTGGGTGGCGATGCCCGCCCTGCGTGTAGCAGGGACGACGCGCGTGGTGGCTCGGCGCGGCTGCGCAGGCTTCCTCTCCCCGATGCTGTCCTGGTGCACCGCTCACTTGCCACGCGCCGAGGGCGCCACCGGCTCGGTGCACAGCACAATGTCCAGCTCGCTGAGCCCCTGCGTGCCCAGCGCGCTCAGCGTGCGCGCCGCCTGGACGGCGCCACGCGCGACCAGCAACCGACAAGCTCAACGGTCGCTGCGCAGGCAGCGCTCGCGACTTGAGCGAGCAGAATGCTGTCGTGCTGCTGCGTGGTCAGCGAGGAGGGCTCACAAAGTGCAGGCCGAACCAGGGCGCGAGGCCCGCCACGGCCGTCATGGCGCCGCACAACAGCCCGGCAGCGTAGATGGCAGGCTTGCGGCCCACCCGGTCAGCCACGTAGCCAAAGCACAACCCGCCGGCGATCAGCGCCAGGAAGAAGGCGCTGCGGGTGCACCAACGGGTGGGTGGGGGCGGCGTCACAAGCTTGGTGAGTGGCCCGTGGCTCTCAGGGGCTCCACGGGAGGCGGCAGTGGCGCCCGCACCCTGTACCTGTTGAGCAGGGTGACCTGCCAGGCACGGCCGCAGGTGAGGTCGAACGTGGAAATGACCGAACCGCCCGGGTCGGTCCACGCCCACCTGCGCCCATTGGCGTCCCAGCCGCGTGAGACGCGACGCGCGAACGTGGCCGGTGTCTTGCTGTCGGCACACGGTCCCCAGCACGCAACTGGTCTCTGGGCAGGGCGCAGAAGGCAGGGTCCATGGAGGTGAGGCCGTCCTGGCTCTTGACGGCCAGGCACTGGGCGCTGGGCGCGGGCGAGAGGGTCGTGTTGCTCGTGGGCGCGGCGGCGGGGGTGTTGACGCAGCCCCACGCGCCGGCCTGCACCGGGTCCACCGTCGTGAAGACCATGAGCAGGATGGTACACTGCGATGGCGCAAGGGGCCATGCGCCTCGGCGCCCGGCGCAACCCTTTGCGCCGAGCACGACGGCGGCGGTGATGCGCAGCTGAGAGCGGAAAGGACTCACCGCCTCTGGCAGGTAGGACATGCTGACCAGCAGCGTCTGCAGCGCCTGACCCCAGCCTGTGCCCACGTGGTGCTCCAACACGTCGTCAAGCGAGAGCGCCTGCTGCTCCTGCTCGCTGGGCGCCATCGGCGGCCCTGGTAGGCCTCCATGGTGCTCTTTCTGCTCTTTCTGCGATGGCGATTGAGAGCCAATCAGAGGACTTCCTTCGCGAGCTGTCGATGAATTCATGTCGCAGAGGCGAGGCAAGGAGACAAGCTCGCCGGCTTCCAGGGCGGCATGGCGAGCACACTGGCGCACGCGCGATCTTTGTGCGGCTCGACGAAAGCTCGAGGCCTGCGCGGGCGTTTCCTGATCGGTTGGTGGTTGGCCGGGTCCTCTGCGCTGGCAGAATCTCTTGCGCAGCCAGGGAAACCCTCGGCGCGCAGAGGGGAAGGAGTACAGCGACGTCGCCACGTCGGTCGCCGCCGTGGAATAGGGGCGAGCTTGTGGCCGCCACCGGGTGGTTACCGGCGCGGGAGCATCTGCAGCATCGCGGCCGTCGTCAATTTTATCGCGCAGGACGCATCGCGGCGCAGGCGCATTGTGCTTCTGCAGCGCTGATCATCATTGGCGCGCCTGAGGGTGGGCATTCTGGACGCTGAGCTTGGACCTCGAGCTCGCCAAGTGGCAGAGGTCCTGCACCGGGCAACAGCAGCACGATGCTTTGGAACCTGTGCGTGGCATCATCGTGCAGCAGGAAACTGCACGAGCGGTTGGCTGCAGCCATCATCATCAGCGGCGTTCATCAGGCCTGCACGCGGGATGCCCGTCCCGCCCGCCAGCAACCCGCGTGGCGCACGGCGCCCGCCGGCGTGCAGGTTCTTCCGCGAGAAGCAGGCCAAGCACTTCAGCCGGCCGGACGACCTGACGCTGCAGCTCAAGCGCGCGTTGCGCTCGCTCTTCTACCTCTTCAACCTGCACACGCTGGTGCTGCTGACGCTGGCGTGTGCGGCCGTGTACGTCTGCCACAGGGAGGGCTGGAGGTGAGGCCTGGTGTGTGACTTTGCGTCTGCCACGCGTGGCTGTCACGCGTACGGCCTCTCACACGCGCTGCGGGCCTGTGCACCGCCACGCAGCTTCAAGATGGAGTTTGGCGTGGTGGCCATGGGCACCGTCTTCCCGCTCACCTTCACGCTGGCCCAGGTGCGTCGTGTTGGCGCGTGGAGCTCCCGCTGACGAACAAATTGCGAGGGGCGCCTTGCTCACCAAGTGAGCACGCCCTTCCACACACCCGCAGGCGTTCACGCGCCGCGACCGCGCCACGCTGCTCATCGCCAACCTCAAGGCGTCCCTGGTGGGCCTCTACCTGATGCACCGTGACTGGCAGCAGGCGGGCTACACCAACGGGCAGCTGGGCAACGACCGGCAGCCCCAGGCCGTGACGGCCAAGACTATCCTGATGGACCTGGCCATCAACATTCGCAGGTCTGCTTGGAACAGACGAGATGGCTGAGAGGTTGCCAGCGCCTTCCACGTTGGTCTCTCACGCCCGCTCACGCACTTCGTTGCTGCGGTGCACTTCGTTGCTGTACTGCAGGTACCTGGTGTGCCGCACGCCGTACGAGAGCCTCGCGGAGGCGCGCCTCACCGCTGGGCAGGACCCCCTCCTGCGCCTGTTCAAGGGCGAGCTGCGCCTCTCTGACCGCAGCAAGTGAGTCACCTGTCTTTCTTGTTCTGTGCTGCCGACGCTGGTAGTGAGACTCGCCCCTGACGTGACCTGGCTAGCGCCTGACTGCACGTGGATCCCACCTCGCAGGTTCTTCCGCGAGTCCGTGCAGGAAATCGTGGACTCGGACCCCGCCGAGACGTGAGTCACAGGCTGCACAGGCGGCTCATTGCTCCACACGCGGGCCAGACAAATTCAAGTGCGGCCTCCTTGTGTGCTGCCGCAGCATCTACCGGGAGATCTACAAGCAGCTGAGCCGCCTCAACGTGCTGAACGAGAAGCTTACCATTGCGGCGGGGTACACGCGCGGAGGTGCGTGGACGGCTGCCGGCATTGCTCTCGTCTGCTGTGGCCAGCAGGCCATCGCCGCACCATTCCTTTGCTTCGCCGCTGTGTGCCGCAACGCGCAGGCGAGGGCGGCATGTCGCGCACCAACCAGTACATGCGCTTCATCATCTCCAACGTGGAGGAGATGCGCACAATCAAGCTCTACCGCACACGTAAGGGCCGTGCTCTTTGGTTTGAAACGCAGCCCGCCGCCACACCGGACTCAACGCCGCTGCTATCGCCACATGTGCGCACGTGCGCAGCGGCCATGATGCGACACGCCGTGGCGGTGCTGGTGCACATCTTTGCCATCCTCCTGGCGCCCTACTGGACCAGCTTTTGCAGCGCCGCTGGCCCCGGCGTCTCCGCCGGCAACTGCCCCGCCGGCTACGCGTCCGCTTCGGCCTTCATCCTGGTGGTGCTGCTGCTCTTCCACGTCCAGCAGGACCTGGAGGAGTGCCTGACCGAGACGGGCCTCGACGACGTCTTCTTCGTGCCCGAGGAGCTCGACGCGCACCTCATCGGAGGTGAGTGTGCATCTCGCATCAACGGAATGGGTCATCGCCCGCGTCGTGCAGGAAGGATCAGCAGCAAGGCAGATTAGGCACCAGCCCAGGCCAGAGCGGAGATGAGCGCAGCCACCCTCTCAAAAGCGTGCGCTCATCACCAAAGCAAACACATCCCAGCTCCTACACATGCATGCAGAAGAGCAGCGAAAGGTGCCGACGCTGCCCGCTGCGCGCTCAGTGTCCCTTCGTGCGCCTCCTTGTGTCCTGGTATGCAGGGCAGCAGGTGCTGTGCACGGCGCCCAGCGACGCCTCGGAGCGCACGCACGTGGTGCTGCAGGACGGCCACCTGTGGGCTGGCTACGGCCGCCTCAGCTTCCAGGACCTGGCCGGCCAGAGCAGCCGCTTCGGCAGCCACCGGTTCGGCAGCCACCGCTTCCAGCAGCAGCAGGAGATGTCGCGCGCACCCACGCTGCAGTCGGACCACCCCTCCAGGACGCTCAAGTGCGTCCCTGTGCGGTCCTTTCCTTGCTGTTCGCTGCCGCTGTTGCGGCAAGCGGAACGCGCTCTAGCGCCTGGAAAAGACAGCACCTGTGCAAACCATGCATGCGTGCAGGCCCATCCCCTCGGACAGCCAGCTGGCCAGCCCCTTTGTGGCCGTCTCGCTCGCCGACGGCATCCTCAACCAGGCGGCGCACGCCCACAACGACACCCCCAACCTCCCGCCCACCACCCTCGGCCTGGCCCGCGGCGGCGCCAAGCCGCCCCCCGGCGGCGCCGCGGCGCGCCTCCCTCGCGCTGGCAGCGCCTGGAGCGGCGGCGGCGGCGGCGAGGCGCTGCGTGGCAGCAGCAGCGCGCTGCCGCCGCGGCTCAGCGGACCCAGCGGCGCGGGCTTTGGCTCGCCGGGCCGGGGCGCGATGCCGGCGCTGGGCGAGAGCATGTCGACGCCCTTCCGCCCCGAGAGCAAGCGGAGCTGGCTGAGCTGGGGCAGGAGCCGCACCGAGCATGGCCAGGGCTTGGCGAGCCCTGCGGGCGGGTCGCCCAACGGAAGGTCGCCGGCGGGGCGGTCGCCGGACGGGGGGTCGCCCACGGCGGGGCCGGGGCCGGACGACGCGTTCAGCCTGCCGCTGCCGGCGCTGGGGACGAGGAGCGTTGGGGGCGGCGGGGGCGGCAGCCCCGCGCTGGCGGCGCCGGCGGGGGAGGCGGGCTTTGCGCGGCGGTCGGGTGGCGGCAGCCCGGCTGGCGTGGCGGCGGCGGCGGCGCCGGGGGAGTTTGTGCGGCGATCGGGCGGCGGGCGCGCAGAGGGGTCGGGGGCCCTGTCGGCCGTGATTGAGGAGCAGCCGGCGTGTGAGGGCGAGGGCCCCGGCAGCGCGGTGGTCAAGCCCTCCACGGTGCAGGTGGTGGTGGTGGGGTGATCATTGGGAGGGGTCGTGCGGCGGCATGCACACACTGTTGGTTGCAGGACTGCCTTCGAATGCACTCTTTTGCGGTGCTTTCACGTGCCCGCGCCCGCCTTGATGGCTTGCTTTTGCCAATCCTGATTGCGGACCCCGTGTCTCGCGCGCTGTGTCATGGGCGCACTGCGAGATTGCAGATTGCTGCGGGTCCTTTGTCATGCTTTGCCAACGGCGTCACGCTCGGAACGCTGCCCTTTCTGCTGATGGGCCCCCAGATTGTCGATGCCACAGCTTGCCGTAGCCAGATTGCCTTCCTGCACATGCGTTCTCGTGTCGGGCCTACTGCCCTGATGGCCTGCTTCCTTGCAGCATCCTCTCCTTGGAGCTTTGGCAACTTGTATCCTGAGCGGCACGCACGGGCGAACTGCACGTGGGCCGGCTTTGGCGAGCGCGCCGGCCGCGGCAGCGGCAGCAGCAGGCGCGCGGTGCCTCGCGGGAGTCCCGCGGCGTCTCCAGCGGGCTGCTCGCCCATGGCCGGCCACGGCGGCGGCGACGTGTTCAGCCTGCCCGTGATTCCCGCATCGCCGGGCGAACCGGGCTCGCGCCGCCTGGACCAGGGGCTGCCGGCGGTGGCCATGGAGGAGACGCAGGGCTGGGCCGCCTGCAGCGTGCCAGTGGGAGCGGCGGCGGCCAAGCAGGGCCTGCGCAAGGGCGCCTGCAAGGGCGGCGCTGGCGGCGGCGCGGGCAAGGTGGACGTAGCGGTGGTGGGCTAGTCGTCGAATGGATCACGTTACCTGTGGGATTGCTTCAGAGGGGCTAAGGGTCTAGCTGTCACAGCGTGTGGTGTGCCTTGCAGCCTGCAGCGCCCAGCCTGCGCGCCTGACCTGTTCTTTGCCAAGAAGCCTGCGCGCTCCGTTTTGCCAGTGCGGGTACGCAGAGCCCCGGTCCCTCTGATGTGCGAGCGTCAAGTGCCCTTGCCACAGGGCTGCGCGTGGCATGCAGAGAACGAGTTGCTCACTTCTGCAAGAAGGGTTTCAAGGGATGCACGCTGAGCGCCACAGAAGAATAGGACACGTATGCACAATATCAAACATCCAGACGCTCCGCAAACCAGCTCCACACACAGCGCGCCGAAGCCATTAGCCGCCAAACACTTGGTCACGTGGTCGGGCTCTAGACCGCGCCCTGGTCCACTGCGGAGCGACGGCGTGCACACGTACAGCACCCGTCAGCACAAAGTGCTCACCGCGTGTCGCGCCACACCACAACGCATCCCAAAGGCCCGCTCCATCAAGCGCTCACCGTCGGCGGCGGTGACCTGGTAAGGCGGCAGCGACGAGCACTGCCCGTTGGCCGGCCTGGGCTGGCAGTAGTAGGACTGCGTGACCGTGTTCGAGTAGCTGGTGTAGTCGTTGGTCCCGCTGACCGTGTAGGTGCGGTTCACGGCGCCGGCGCCGTTGCTGCCCGGCGGCACGAACGTGTAGAGGAAGCGGCCGGTCCAGGGCACGCGGTCGGCCTTGACCATGCGCTGCGCCGAGTAGAACTGGCAGCAGTCGCCCGACACGAGCGGCTGGCCGGCGGGCTCCGACAGGTACTGGGGGCAGATCTGCGGCCAGGTGTCGGTGGTTGGGGCACAGGCTTGTGAGAAGGGAGCAAGGCTGAAGAGGCACGGCGTGCGGGGCGCGGCGCAGTGGGCGTGGAACTTGAGTCGAAAGGGTTGCGCTCACGTTGTTCATGGTGGTCTGGACGGTCGTGGTGGATCCGACCGTGTTGCTGCTGCTGCTGGTGGTGGCCTGGCTGTAGGAAAAGGAGAACTCGCCGTTGAACTCAACCACCTTGCTCACCGAGTACTTGAAGCCCAGCTGCAGGAGGCAGGCATGCGTGCATGGGCAGGGGGTGAGCGGTGTGTGTGTCTGTGCCTAGCAAACCCAAGCCGCCCGATGCAAGGCCACCCGCATGCAGCGTGAAGCGGTGCCCGCGGCGGAGAGGCCCGGGCTGCGCTCGTTTTGCGTGCAGGCTGGTGGGAGGGGCACCGGGCTGGGAACGCTCGCTCCTCCTCGCTGTGCGTCCCCCTTGCCACAACGCAGGTTGGCCGCGAGGAGGTGTGTGTGCACGCACAGCGCTCCACCGCACCTTGAAGCCGAACGAGGCGGTGGTGGTCTCGGAGAAGGAGGTGGTGGTGCTCGCCGACACTCCACTGGTCACCGAGGTGTAGCCCATCTGCGCGGCGCAAGGAGCACGCGCACGCAGCTGTGTTGAGGGCGGGGCAAGTTTGTCTGGAGCGGCAGCCACATGCAGCAGGCACAAGCGCAGGGCGCTGTACAACCCGTCGCATGAGCGGGCTGCGCGCAAGCAAGCCGCGCGCTGCCGCCGCTGACGCGTCAAGCTTCTGCGGCGCCCAACGCCAGGCGCGTCGAAAGGGAGCACGCGCAGCCACAGCGCGACAGTGACCGCACTGCACTCACGTTGGCGCCCGGCATGGGGCACGTGACGATGGCCGAGTTCTCCGACTTGACCAGCGGCTGCGGCGTGTAGTCCTGCTGCATGTCCAGCACCTCGGCGTTGGCGATGCGATTGTAGAACAGCAGACCAAAGGCGTCGACAAAGACGCCCGAGCGCACGGTGATGCCGCACACCAGCCCGGAGCCCAGGTTCTGCGGGCGGCGAGGGGGGCACGCAGGAGCGTCGTGAGCCTTGCGCAGATGATGATCATCTGCTTGCCAGAGATGCCTGTACAAGGTGTGAAAGGTCAACATGCCGCCGCCCCTGGCGTGTCCCGGGCATGCTGCTCGCGTGGGCGAGGCAGCCCAGTGCGCAATGGGCATGCTGCGGCGCCGCGCTGCTGCCGCTGCTTCCGGGCCCGCTCAAACCCAACCGCTGAGCGAGCACGCTGCCATCCTCACGGCCCAGCGGTGGCAGATGGGACAGAAGTGGCATGAGCTGCAGTGCCACCACCAAAATCTCTGCATCTTGACTGCTCCGCCCGGCCGCTCCCAAGCCCAGCCCGAGGCCTCCCTCCCGCCCCCATCGCACGCCCGCACCTTGATGGCGTACAGCGTGCCGCTCTTGCTCATCTTGTTGAACCCCCGCTGCACGCCCGTGTTGCTCGTCTCAAACAGCGTGGTGCCCATGTACGACCCGGGGGGCGCCCAGTTGGTCTTGCCGCCGCCGTCCACTGCCAGCGACAGCGTCGTCACCGGGTTGTCCAGCCCCAGCGGCACGGTGAAGACGTGGTTGGTGTCGTCGGCCCCGTAGATGGAGTTGCAGTTGACGCGCTGGCCGTTGTTGCCGCGGCACGAGCCGTACGTGGTGCTGGTGCCGTCGGCCCACGACACCGTCACCTGCGGACACGCAGAGAGTGGACGGCGATGCGGTGTGATTGCAGTGCTGGTTCGGCGCCTCATCGCACTCCCCGTCCGCATATAGCAGCGACCCCGCGGGCTGCTACGTCCTCGGCTGTCACTGCGCTTGTGTGCACGCCCTGTGCTTGAGGCCCGCTGCGGCTTGCCTGCCTAAAGCCCCCCCCCTCTTCCCCCCGCAGAGGAGGTCTGCTGCGGCGGCCTGGCTGCTTTAGGGGCGAATGAAGCGCGCGTGCGGCGTGCTGGGGGCCATGACGTCAGGGGGCGCTGGTTCATCGTCAAGCTGTGCGCAAGAGGAGCGCAAGTGCGCGTCAGCCGCGCACCTGGTCCATGAAATAGTTGCTGCTGTGCGTGTTCCTGCAGGGCAGCAACCGAGGCGCGAGCGCGCATGCTGTCAGACTCTGGGAGGCGATGGCGCGCTCGTGTGCGGGTCCCCGGCCATGGCGCCAGCGCACACGCACTCACTGGTCCCACCACATCGTGATCTGCGTGGCGTAGTTCATGGGGTCTTGATCTGCGGTTGCGCATGCACGTTGGGCGTGGTGTGCATCGGAACGAGGGCGAGCAGGGACCAAGCTTGGCTTCCCTTGACCGCCCCGTGACACCCCGCCCCTCACCGCAAAAGGAGACCACGCCAGGGTTGCCACCCAGGCCGCCGACCATCTGGATGGGGCGGATCTGCACGCACGCATGCACAGAACGGCATGAGCGCCAGTGCGAAGATGGCGCAGCAGCACACGCCAACCCCAGCACTGCGTCATGCGCAGCCCCAGCACGCACAATGTCGTACGGCAGCGCGGGCTCAGAGTCCAGCAGGTTGCACCCGCCTCCGTTCTGGACCTGGGAGCAGGAGGCGCTGTCGCGGGGGGCCTGCAGCAGGCGGCGGTTGCCACCACCTGCGGACGCGCAGAGCACGGCAGCAGTGCGACTCGTCGGAGTCAGCGCCGGAAGCAGCGCTCGCACCTCGCGTGCAGATGGGCAGGGCACGCACCCGGCTCCTGCGATGCCTTGCGGCGCGCCAGCATGAAGACGGCGGCGCCCCCGGTGCAGTTGCGCTCGTTGACGCCCAGCACTTGCTTGGCCATGGCGCGGAAGCTGCGGCTGAGGCCCACGGCCGAGGCGCACACCTGCACGTGGATGTTGGTGCAAGGCGAACGCCATGGTGGTGAGCGGGTACTGTGCTGAGAGCACACTGTTGGTAGGCGAGTGTGAGGCACCAGCGGGAGGCGCAGAGGCTTGAGGGCCAACGCAAGCAGAGCCTGCGGTGGCGGCCGGCTGACGCCGACCTAGCTAGCTGAGTTCCCAGGTGACACTTGGAGAGAGGCCACAACAGCGCCACCGGTGGAGCGGGTGCGCAAGCAGGCGCGCGCCGCATGGATACGGCGCGGCCGCTCACAAGTGTGAAGGGCAGGGTGCATCAGCGCGCACCGTGTCATTGCCGGCGAGAAGGAAGGTCGTGATGGCGCCGCGCGTGCTGAGCGCCGACGTGGCCCGCGGCCTGCGTCGTCGCGTGAGCAAGTGCGGCGTGGTGGTGGTGGCGGCGCTGCAGCGCACGCTGGCCGCGCCATGAACAGGCACGAGTGCTGGACTCCACACACCTGGCGGCGGCGATGGCGGCGCACTCGTCGATGGTGTAGGCGCCAGACGACTTGATCGGCTCGACGCGCACGTTGCCCTGCGCGGCAAGGGAAAGGCACAGCACGAGTGAGGTGCGTTGCGGGCGCCCCTGCCCCTGGAGCGAGAGCCGCACTGCTTCAGCGTGGGCCGGTGCTCACGTCGAGCCAGGTGGCGACCTGGGCGTCGGGCGCCTCATAGCAGGCGCTGAAGATGCCCGTGGGCCTGCGAGCGCGTAGAGGGCGGCAGCGCGTGTGAAGCGCCTGCCGCAAGCAGGACCGCGTGCGAGCGGGGCCCCAAGCCTCGCTTACGTGCCCTCGGCGGCGGCGGCGGCGGCGAAGGGTGCGCCTGCGCACGGGAGGATCGAGCGTGCGGCGGCCGAGTGAGTGCACGCGCCGCGAGCTCCGACGGGCAGCAGCAACGATGCTGAACTCACCGGCAGCGATGCAAAACATGATCGCCAGCGCCGATACGGCTGCTGCAGGGCGAGGAGCCATCTGTTTGGGGGATGAGCGGCGAGCTGTTGGTCGAGCGCTTAAGAGTGCAGCTCACAGTGCCAAGGGGCGACTCGAGCGCCCGGATTTGTAGCAATTCTCCTGCGAGTCCCGACGTGTGACGAAAGGCATCCTGTGGCGTCCAGCGCGGCGCGTTCCAGGCGACCTTCCCGTTTGGCCGGCCTCCCTCTTCCTGGCAGTGCTGGCGGCGCGTTGGGCGTGCGGCGGAATGCCCACCGCCATGGCCAGCGGAATGGCTGGGCTGGCGCAATAGCAGAATGCACGCGAATGGTGGCTCGCAACAGTGGCTCAAGGCGCTGGCAGCTCGTCTGCGCAGTGAACGGGCCGCGGGGGATGCCCGCGGGGATTCCCTCGCGGCTGGCTGCGGTGGCAACAGTGACACGCCCAGTGCAGTCACGGGCGCGTTTGCGACGTGGTAATTACCAGTCAGATTACAGTGAGACCAGCACCGGTGGAGCTTGCAGAGAGAGCACGGCATGCGGCAGAGGAGTTCCAGCAACACACATTTATGCACAGCGCAGCGCACGCGTCCAGAGGGCTCGGCGAATCATTGTGGCCTTGTGGCCGGTCTGAACGTTCACGCCGTGCCCTGGTCCACTGCGCAGCGGCGTCGTGCAGCAGCAGCAGCAGCAGCAGCAGCGGGAGCGAGTCAGTGTGGGTGCGCTCTTCCAGCCCCCCGCGTGCCCAGCTCCCAACGCCACCCCAACTCAGCCCCAGCCCTGCTCCAACAAGTGCTCACCGTCAGCCGCCGTGACCTGGTAGGGCGGCAGCGACGAGCACTGCCCGTTGGCCGGCTTGGGCTGGCAGTAGTAGGACTGCGTCACGGTGCTCGAGTAGCTGGTGTAGTCGTTGGTCCCGCTGACCGTGTAGGTGCGGTTCACGGCGCCGGCGCCGTTGCTGCCCGGCGGCACGAACGTGTAGAGGAAGCGGCCGGTCCAGGGCACGCGGTCGGCCTTGACCATGCGCTGCGCCGAGTAGAACTGGCAGCAGTCGCCCGACACGAGCGGCTGGCCGGCGGGCTCCGACAGGTACTGGGGGCAGACCTGCGGCCAGGGGGTGCCAGTGGTGGGTGGGCAAGGGCTTGTGAGGAGGAAGACGGAGGGCTGAAGAGGCGAGGCGTGCGGGGCGCGGCGCAGTGGGCGGGGACCCAGTCGAGAGGGTTGCGCTCACGTTGTTCATGGTGTTTTGGATAGTGGTGGTGGAGCCGACCGTGTTGCTGACGCTGGTGGTGGTGGCCTTGCTGTAGGAGAAGGAGAACTCGCCATTGTACTCGACCACCTTGGCCACCGTGTACTTGAAGCCCAGCTGCAGGAGGCAGGCATGCGTGCGTGGGCACGCGGATATGTGAGTGGGTGCGTGTGTGTGTGGCCACAGGGCTGCTTCCGTCCCCAGGTGAGAACTGCGCTGCAGCTGCCGAGGGCTGGTGGGAAGAGGACAACGGGAGAGGTTGGGGGGGACGTCTGCTCTCCATCGTGCTGGCGATCACCCTTCCGCCTGCCGCCTTTGCTGCTCGTGTCCGACGCACGCCAGGGGCCCATACGCGCACCTTGAATCCGACCGTTGCGGTGGTGGTCTCGCTGAACGAGGTGGTCGTGCTCTCCGACAGGCCGCTCGTCACCGAGGTGTAGCCAACCTGCGCAGCTCGCGGAGCACGCGCACGCAGCGCTGGTGAGGGCGCGAGGGCAATCGCTGGCAGCAGGCCGGCAGACGCGCGCAACGCAGGGGCCGACGCCTGCCGCTGCATGAGCGATCTGGATAGCTCGCCGCTGACCCGCTCGTCAAGTGCCCTGCGGCGGCCGCCCGTGTCGCACACTCACGTTGGCGCCGGGCATGGGGCACGTGACCATGGCCGAGTTCTGGGAGCTGACCAGCGGCTGCGGAGTGTAATCCTGCTGCATGTCCAGGACCTCGGCGTTGGCGATGCGGTTCCAGAAGAGCAGGCCGAACGCGTCGACGACGGCGCCCGCGCGCACCGTGATGCCGCACACCAGCCCGGAGCCCAGGTTCTGCGTGGCGGTGAAATCGTTGAGGGGCGCGCAGCGTGAGCCCGAGTTCAAGAAGGCGCATGCCGGGACGTGCTGCTCCCACGCTTACCGGCCCACAGGACAGCCCAGAGCCGCAGCGTCATAAGGCCGTGCTGCTGCTGCTGGTAGGGGGCCCGCTCTCCAACGTTCAGGCCACGCCGGCCTCTGGCGCGACTTTTCCTTGCTTGCTGCTCCCACGTGGGCCCACGCTTACCGGCCCTCTCCCAAGAATCCCCTTGCAATCACCCACCCACACTCCTCACCTTGATGGCGTACAGCGTGCCGCTCTTGCTCACGGCGTTGAACCCCCGCTGCACGCCCGTGTTGCTCGTCTCAAACAGCGTGGTGCCCAGGTACGACCCGGCGCCTGCCCAGTTGGTCTTGCCGCCGCCGTCCACTGCCAGCGACAGCGTCGTCACCGGGTTGTCCAGCCCCAGCGGCACGGTGAAGACGCGGTTGGTGTCGCCGGCGCTGTAGATGGAGTTGCAGTTGATGCGCTGTCCGTTGTTGCCGCGGCAAGAGCCATACGTGGTGCTGGTGCCGTCGGCCCACGACACCGTCACCTGCGGCGCCACGCAGAGCGAGGGAGGAAAGGCGGAGCGGCGTGAGCTCTTGCATCGGCCCCCGGCGGACTGCGGTGCAGGCGAGGACGGCTGCGGCCGCCTGCTCGCGAGCGGGGCGGATGAGGCGTGACCTTGTGCAAGTGTAGCGCAGGTCAGGTGCGCACCTGGTCCACGTAGTAGTTGCCGCCGTGCGTGTTCCTGCGAGGCAACCAGCAAGGCGCGAGCGCACGGCGTCAAGAAGCAGTGGCGCGCGTGCGTGCGGGTCGCCGGCCGCAGCGACGCGCACACCCAGCGCACTCACTGGTCCCACCACAGCGTGATCTGCGTGGCGTAATTCATGGGATCTTGATCTGCGGGTGCGCATGCACGTGGGGCGTGGTGTGCGTCGGAACGAGAGCGAGAAGAGACCGAGCTCAGCTTGCCTTGACACTCGCCACGTGACACCCCGCCCCTCACCGCAAAAGGAGACCACGGCAGACCCGCCGCCCAGGCCGCCGACCATCTGGAGGGGGCGGATCTGCACGTACGCACCGAACGGCATCGGCATGAGCGCCGCTGGGACGGTGCGCGAAGCACCGCACGCCCCCAACAGCAGTGTGGTTGCTCACTGCCTGGATGCAGCAGCACAGGCCAACCCCAGCACTGCGCTTGCCCACCCGCCCCCGGCACGCACAATGTCGTACGGCAGCGCGGGCTCATAGTCCAGCAGGTTGCACCCGCCTCCGTTCTGGACCTGGGAGCAGGACGAGCTGTTGAAGGGCGCCTGGAGCAGGCGGCGGTTGCCACCACCTGCACAGCGCACTCAAACTCAAAGAGTGATGAGGAACAGCGGGGCAGCTGGCGTGCGGGAGGAGGCGAGCGTGGCAGCACAGCCTGCAAGAAGCCAACGCGACGCCACGGAGCTGCCGATCCTTGCTGCTTGACGTGGGCGGGGGCGCGTCCGCTGATGCGAGATGCACACACGCACAGAGGGCACGCACCCGGCTCTTGCGATGCCTTGCGGCGCGCCAGCATGAACACCGTGGCGCCGCCGGTGCAGTTGCGCTCGTTGACGCCCAGCACTTGCTTGGCCATGGCGCGGAAGCTGCGGCTGAGGCCCACGGCCGAGGCGCACACCTGCACGTGGATGTTGGTGCAAGACGCACGCCGGGTGGTGAGCGGGTACTGTGCTGAGAGCGTACGGGCAGTGGGGAACGTGTGGCAGCAAGGGGAACGTGTGGCGGCAGGGGCCGGATGGTGCACGCGCCACCAGGCGGTGGGCCAAAGCCAGCAGAGCCGCCTGACGCCGAACAAGCTGAGTCCCTGAGGTGACACTGGGAGGGGCATCCAGTGCGGCAGGCCACCACAGCGCCACCAGTGGAGCGGGTGCGCAAGCAGGCATGGGCATGGCGCAGCCGCTGACGAGCGTGGAGGCAGGGCGGCACCAGCGCGCACCGTGTCGTTGCCGGCGAGCACAAAGGTCGTGATGGCGCCGCGCGTGCTGAGCGCTGACGTGGCCGGCGGCCTGCGTCGTCGCGTGAGCAAGTGCGGCGTGGTGGTGGTGGCGGCGCTGCA
>VFQP010000257.1_pt1 | contig 126750 bp, 123 predicted proteins | sample 3512351 | NCBI WGS metagenome assembly VFQP01 (sample SAMN10412372, study PRJNA504923) | tailings metagenome | isolation source: Relicate 1 Philex TSF1 revegetated site | place: Philippines: Tuba, Benguet | collected 2017-08-29
CACCGAGGCCAGCATCTGGCCGTTCTCGGCGCGGGTTTCCTGCACGACCATGCAGAGCTTCTTGGTGGTCGGCGGCGTGCGCTCGTCGGTCGGCACGTTGTCGCAGAGCTTGACCCAGGGGGTCTGGATCGCGGCCATGTTGTCGTTCGCCGTCGGGGCGCCGGGCTGGGCCGGGGTCGCCGCCGGAGCAGCGGGGGCTGCCGGGGCCGGCTGGGCGGGACGCTGCGCCGGGCGCTGCGGCTGCTGGGCCTGGGCAAAAGCCGCAGCGGGAAACAGTAACAGAGCGGCGCCGAGGCCGAGACGAACCGCGACTTTGGCGGATGCGAGCATGAACGGGCCCTTTCGATCGTGTCCGGGGCACGCGGTCGGCGGCGGGTCGGACGGGCAGGATTCGGATCGGACGCGCTCTTTCGCCGTGGAACGTGGCGACATGGTGGCGCGGCCGGAGCGTGCGCTGAATAGCGTCTCGCCGCCCGGTTGAAAAGCCGGAATCGCTCCGCTTCATGCTAGCATCCGCAGCATGCCGCGCCGCATCCTGCTCTTATTTCGCATTCTCGTCGTCCCGCTCGCCACCCTGGGTCAGGGCGCGAGCGGTGCCATAGCCTCCGAATGGCCGCGCGCCGAGGTGCGGCCGGCCATCGCCATGCACGGCGAACCGGCCACCTCGCCCGACCTCGCGCACCGCCGCTACGTCAATCCGGAGGCACCCAAGGGCGGCCGCTTGGTCCTCGGCGCCTCCGGCACGTTCGACACGCTCAATCCCTTCGTGGTTCGCGGCCTGCCCGTGCCCGGCGCGCGGCAATATCTCCACGAGACCCTGCTGACGCGCGGCCACGACGAGCCGTTCACGCTCTATCCGCAGCTGGCGCGGGGGCTGGAGGTTCCCGACGACCGCTCATGGGTCATCTTCCACGTCGACCCTCGGGCACGCTTTTCCGACGGCAAGCCGGTCACAGCCCACGACGTGAAATTCTCGTTCGATCTCCTGCGCACGCGCGGGCGCCCGAACCACCGCACCTATTACGGCAAGGTCGCGCGGGTCGATCTGATCGATGATTTGACCATCCGCTTCGACCTCGCCGGCGCCAACGACCGCGAACTGCCGATGATCCTCGGGCTGATGCCGATCCTGCCCGGGCATGCGATCGATCCCGAGACCTTCGAGGAGACGACGCTGACGCCGCTCGTCGGCTCCGGTCCCTATGTCGTGGGCGAGATGCGCGCCGGCGAGAGCATCACGCTCAGGCGCAATCCCGGCTGGTGGGGTCGCGACCTGCCGATCAACCGCGGCCTGTTCAACGTCGACGAGATCCGCTTCGACTTCTACCGCGACAGCAACACGCTGTTCGAGGCGTTCAAGAAGGGGCTGGTCGACAGCCGCGTCGAGGGCGATCCCGGCCAATGGGCGACCGGCTACGACTTCCCGGCCATGCGTGAGGGGCGCATCACGCGCGAGACGATCCGGCAGGGCACGCCGAAGGGCATCCGCGGGTTCGCCATGAACACGCGCCGGGCGATCTTCGCCGATGTCAGGGTTCGCGAGGCCATCGGCCTGCTGTTCGATTTCGAATGGACCGACCGCAACCTCTATTCGGGCGGCTTCGAGCGGACGCAGTCCCTGTTCGAGGGCTCGGACCTCTCCGCGCGCAGCCGACCGGCCGACGAGAGCGAGCGCGCGCTGCTTGCCCGCGTCGGCGCGACGATCCGTCCAGACATCCTCGATGGCAGCTATCGCGTGCCCGCATCCGACGGCTCGGGCGCGGACCGCAACCGGCTGCGCGAGGCGATCCGCCTGTTCGAGGCGGCTGGCTGGGTGCTCAAGGCCGGCGTGCTGCGCAACCGCGAAACCGACCAGCCCTTTGCCTTCGAAATCCTGGTCGCCACGCGCGAACAGGAGCGGCTGGCGCTGACCTTCCAGCGCTTCCTGCGCCGGGCCGGCATCGCCGCCAATGTCCGCAATGTCGATGCCGTCCAGTACGACCGCCGCCTGCGCGACTACGACTTCGACATGGTCGACTATCGCTGGTGGAACACGTCGCTGTCGCCCGGCAACGAGCAGGCCTTCTACTGGGGCAGCGCAGCCGGCAGGAACCCCGGCAGCCGCAACCTGCCGGGCATAGCCGATCCGGCCGTGGACCGGCTGGTCGATGCCATCGTCGAGGCGAAAACCCGCGAGGAACTCGTCGCGGCCGCCCGCGCGCTCGACCGGACCGTCACTTCGGGCTTCTACATGGTGCCGCTGTTCCACCAGCCGGCGCAGTGGATAGCCCGCTGGAACCATGTCGGCATGCCTGCCGAATCATCGGTTTTCGGCTATCTCACCGAGACGTGGTGGCGTCGCGACGCCTCTGGGGCTGCGCAGCGGTGATTCTCAACCGGACGAACAGGGACAGGTCGACGGGCGTCGCGGGGCGCGCCACGATTGACGGCCTGTTGCGGCGCATGGCGGCGACGCGGCCGCACAATCCGGCGCTGCGCGATGCCTCCAACCGCCCGCTGATCATCGGCGGCTCCGTGCTCAACCTGAGCTGGGGCGAACTGGACGGCATCGTGGACGCCGCCGCGGGTCGCCTGCGCGCGCTGGGCCTGCCGACCGACAGCGTGGTCGCGACGCAGTTCGCCTTGTGCTCCGAAGCGGTGATCGCGCTGCTCGCCATCGCACGGGCCGGACTCATCGCCGCGCCCATTCCGCTCGGCTGGGGCCGGCGCGAGACCGTCGTCCATCTCCAGCGGCTGGGCGCGCGGGCGATCCTGACGGCGGGACGGGCAGGACCGGTCGAATGCGCCGACCTGATGCGGCATGCGGCCGCCGAGTGCTTCTCCGTGCGCGCCGTCCTTTCCATCGGAGGCCCCGCGCTCGACGGCGTCATGGCGCTGGATGACGTGCTCGATGCGTCGAACGAAGCCGAGCGGGTCGATATCGAACGCGCGGACAATCCGGCTGACCATGTCGTGCTCGTCACCGCCGATGCAACACCCGCCGGCCATATAGCGGTGCCGCGCAGCCATAGCGAACTGATCGCAGGCGGCCTTTCGGTATTCATCGCGGGTGCGCCCGACGAGGGCTCCGTGATCGCCGCGACGCTGGCGCCCGACACCTTCGCCGGCATCGCTCTTCAGGTCATCCCATGGCTGATGAGCGGCGGCCAGTTCGTCGCCCATCCGCCGCTGGCGCTGCGTGCGCTGATCGACGATGCCGCCGAGAGCGCCACGAGCCATCTCGTCCTCCCCGCCGCGGCAGCGGAAGGCCTCGGCCAGGGTGATCCGGAGGCGCTGGCGTCGCTGCGCCATGTCGCACTGCTTGCCCGGCGCGGCGCGGACACGGTGCTCGCTGCTGCGACCGCGCACAGCTTCAATCGCGACATCTTCCTCGCGGCCGGCGAAACAGGCCTCGCAAGGGTGGCTGGCGACGATGGCGCTCTGACCCTCGGGGTCGATGGCGGCGGGCAGACACCGGCGCTCGTGGAGACACGGCTCGGCGCGAAAGGCACGCTGCTGATGCGCGGCGAAATGGTGCCGCAGAGCGCATTCCCAGCCGGTGCCGAGCACGGCCTGCCGCCGTTCTGGTCCACCGATGCCGAGGGCTTCCGCGATACCGGCATCCCCGCCGCCCCCGGCGCGACGCCGAAGACCCTGCTTCTCGTCGGCGAAGCCGCTGGCATCGTGGCAGTCGGCGGCCGGCGCTTTGCCGAGAGCGACCTCCGTGCCGCCTACGCCGAGGCGGGCGGCGAGATCGCACCGGTCGTGCGCCCCGATCCGCTGCTGGGCCAGCGGGTGGCGGGTATCGTCGGCGACGGCCGCGCCATTGTCGGCCTGTCGCAGCGCCTCGCCGAGACCGGCGTGACGCCTCTCGGCGTGCCCGGCGGCACGCGCCAGAGCGGCCCCCTGCCCTTCGAGGACACGCGCCCCAAGGACACCTCACCCGGTCGTGATGCGCTGGCGGACACGCAGGCCGTGCTGGAACAACTCCTGAACGTGGCGAAAGCCGCCGCGCGGCGATAAGGTCGGCGCTCGCGCAGGAGACCGCCATGACCAAGACCGCACTCACCGTCGATGTCGTATCCGACGTCGTCTGCCCCTGGTGCTTCATCGGCAAGCGGCGGCTGGAGAAGGCTCTGGCTCTCGTGCCGGAGGTTGCGGTGGATATCCACTGGCGACCCTATCAGCTCGCACCCGAACTGCCTGCCGAGGGCGTGCCTCGCCGGGAGTACATGATCGGCAAATTCGGCTCAGCCGAGCGCATCGACCAGATCCACCAGCGGCTGACCGGCGTTGGCGCGGAGGAAGACATTGCCTTCGCATTCGACCGGATCGCGGTCGCCCCCAACACCATGAACGCCCACCGCCTCGTGCTCTGGGCGCGTGCCGGCGGCCAGCAGGGCGACGTGGTGGAGAGCCTGTTCCGCGCCTTCTTCGTCGAGGGGCGCAATCTCTCCGACAATGCCGTGCTGATCGAGATCGGCACCGCGAACGGCCTCGATCCCGCCTTGCTCACCGAACTCTTCGGCTCCGATTCCGACATCGAGCGAACCCAGCGCGAGATCGGCTCGGCCCAGCGGATCGGCGTTACCGGCGTGCCCTTCTTCATCGTCGCCGGACAATACGGGATCGCCGGGGCGGAAGCGCCCGAGACGATCGCCGGCGCCATCCGGCAGGCTGCGGCGGAGGCCGACGCGCCGGCGGCCGCCTCCTGACTCGTTGCCGCCGCGACGGCGACAGGCTAATTCCGCTCCATGGCTTCAGGAACCCGCCTCACCCATCTCGACACCCAGGGACAGGCCAACATGGTCGACGTGTCCGCCAAGCCTGCGACCGAACGGGTCGCGGTCGCTGAGGGGCGCGTCATCATGAGGCCGGAGACGCTCGCCATCGTGCGCGCGGGCGAAGCGAAGAAGGGCGACGTGCTCGGCACGGCCCGGATCGCCGGCATCATGGCGGCCAAGCGGGCGCATGAGCTGATCCCGCTCTGCCATCCGCTGCTGATCAGCAAGGTGGCGGTCGAGATCGAGCCGGACGACGCCCTGCCGGGCGTCACCGTGCGCGCGACCGTCAAGGTGACAGGCCAGACCGGCGTGGAGATGGAGGCCCTTACCGCCGTCTCGGTCGCCTGCCTCACCGTCTACGACATGGTGAAGGCGGTGGATCGCGGCATGCGGATCGAGGGGGTCCGCGTGGTCGAGAAGGCCGGCGGCGCTTCAGGCAGCTACCGGGCGGAGTGACCATGGCGGGCCTGACGCCGGTTGCCGATGCGCTTGCGAAGGTTCTCGATGGCGCGGAGCCCCTACCCGAGGAGTGGATTCCGGTCGGCGAGGCAGATGGCCGCGTGCTGTCGCGCGACCTCGTCTCGCGCCGCACCCAGCCTCCCGCGGACATGTCCTCCATGGACGGCTATGCGGTGCGGGCCGCAGACCTTCCGGGCACGCTGCCGGTCGCTGGAGAGGCCGCGGCCGGCCGACCCTTTGCCGGCTCACTGGCGGCCGGCACCGCCCTCCGTATCTTCACGGGCGCCGAGATGCCTGCCGGCGCGGATGCCGTCGTCATGCAGGAGGACGTGAAGCGCTCCGGCGATACGGTGACCTTCGCGGCGGCGGCCAGACCAGGCCAGTTCGTCCGGCCGAAGGGTCTCGATTTTTCCGAAGGGGTGCCGGCCCTCTCCGCTGGCGTGCGAATCGAGCCGCGCAGCCTCGCGCTCGCGGCGGCGATGAACCACGCTTCCGTGCCCGTGCATCGCCGGCCGCGCGTCGCCATTCTCTCGACCGGCGACGAACTGGTCGAACCGGGAGCAGAACCGGGACCGGGCCAGATCGTGTCCTCCAATGCGCTGGCGCTCGCGGCCATCGTGCGCCGCGAGGGCGGCGAGGCGACCCTGCTCGGCATTGTCCCGGACCGGCTCGACGCAACGCTGGCCGCCGTTCGGCGCACCCGTGCGGAGGGCCACGACATCCTCGTGACCTCCGGCGGCGCCTCGGTCGGCGAGCACGACCTGATGCGGCAGGTGATCGCCGAGGAAGGTGCGGAGCCCTCTTTCTGGAAGATCGCGATGCGGCCGGGCAAGCCGCTGATGATGGCGAATCTCTCGGGATTGCGGCTTCTGGGACTGCCGGGCAATCCGGTCGCCTCCTTCGTCTGCGCGACGCTGTTCCTTGGCCCCCTGATGCGCCGGCTCGCAGGCCGCAGCGACATTCTCCCCGTCGAGGAGGGTGCCGTGCTCGGCGTCGATCTCGCGGCCAACGACCACCGGCAGGACTATCTGCGCGCGACGCTCGCCGAATCGAACGGGGCATGGGTCGTAACGCCTTCCCCGGTGCAGGATTCCTCGATGATTCGGGTGCTGGCCGAAGCCGATGCACTCGTCGTGCGCGTGCCCCACGCGCCCGCAGCGGCCAAAGGCACGCGCTGCCGCATCATTCGTCTCGCGCGTTGATCGCAGACTTCACGAAATTTCAATGCTTGCGGAACACATAAAGAACGGATAGTGACCGTTCATGGTCTGTTCGACGCGAGTCGGGCCTGTCGCGACGAGGGGCGAATCCGATGCTGACACGCAAGCAACACGAACTTCTCTCATTCATTCAGGAGCGCCTCAAGGAAAGCGGCGTGCCGCCCTCCTTCGACGAGATGAAGGAGGCGCTGGACCTGAAGTCGAAATCCGGCATCCACCGCCTCATCACGGCGCTGGAGGAGCGCGGCTTCATCCGCCGCCTGCCGAACCGCGCGCGCGCGCTTGAGGTGATCAAGCAGCCGGAGCAGTCGGCCGGGCCTCAACGGGGGCGGTTCTCGCCGAGCGTCATCGAAGGTTCGCTTGGCCGCGCCCGTTCCGCCCCGCCGGACGAGGATACGGTGATGCCGGTCGCGGTGCCCTTGATGGGGCGTATTGCGGCGGGCGTGCCGCGCGAGGCCATCGAGCACCGCACCGCCACCGTCTCGGTGCCGCCGGAAATGCTGACCCGCGGCGAGCATTATGCGCTCGAGGTGCGCGGCGATTCGATGATCGAAGCCGGCATTCTCGAGGGCGATCTCGCGCTGATCCGCCGCGGCGAGGCCGCCGAGACCGGGGACATCATCGTGGCGCTGATCGACGACGAGGAGGCGACGCTGAAGCGCCTGCGCCGGCGCGGCACGTCGATCGCGCTGGAAGCGGCGAACCCGGCTTACGAGACCCGCGTGCTCGGCCCGGATCGTGTCCGCATCCAGGGCAAGCTGGTCGGCCTGATTCGCCGCTACTGATCGGGGTCGGCGGGCGGCTCGTCTTCGGCGACCGGCGCTGCCGGTTCCGGGGCAGAGGAGCTCTCGGGCCTCGGCCTGAGCAGCGACACTGGCTCGCCCTGCGGACGCGGGCGGAACCAGGGCCGTAGGCCGATGGCAGCGCGCGCGGTTTCGGTCCGGTAGGCATCGCCCTCCCGGAACAGGCGCACCGCGCCGGTCCAGGCCAGCGCGCGGGTGTCGATGACGAGCGCGCGGCAAGTCGCCGGAACAGCAAAGCGCGTGACGACCACGCGTGCCTCGTTGCAGTCGTCCGCAACCGCTTCCGGCTGACGGGGCACGGCGATCCGGCCGCCTTCCGGCAACGGCATGGCGCAGCCGAGCGTATCGCAGCGCACGCCGGCCATCAGCGAATTGTCGGTGGCGATCCGCGCATCGCCGTCGGACGACAGCCACCGCTGCACGGTGAAGCGGTTGCCGCGCGGCGAGACGACGCGTAGCTGTCCATCGGGCCCGCGGGCGGCGACCGTGAATCCCTCGGCATCGATCATGATCGCAGGTCTCGCACCGCCGGGCACCAGCGCGACGCCGAAAGCGAAGACCGGTGCTCCCAGCCATCGAAGTGGTGTCGACAGCGCCGCGATGAGGATGAATCCGGCCGACATCAGGCCCAGCGCGGCCGGCCCGAACGAGGGCACGACCGTTCGGCCGCCCGGCCATGACGCCACCCATTCGGCGACCTTGATGAACAGTTCGACGCCCACTCCCGCCAGCGCCCAGACCGGTCTGTCCCAGCCGAAGGGCCAGAGCAGCAGCGCCAGGATCTCCAGCGGCATGACGAAGAATTCGATGATCGGCGCGCCCAGGAGGTTGCCGGGCACGCCGTAGAACTGGATCGCATTGAAATGATAGGCGGAGTAAGGCGTCGTCGCGAGCGAGGCGACGAACGAACTCATGGCAAGCCCGGCGACGCCGTTGGTGACGAACAGCAGGGTGCGGCCAGCTCCGAAGCCGCCATCGGCATGACGCTCGGCCCAGGGCCGAAGCATCGTATAGCCGGAGACCAGCGCCAGCGTCGCGGCGAAGGACATCTGGAAGCTCGGACCGAGCAGGCTTTCCGGCAGCAGGATGAGCACCGCGAGGGCGGCGAGGGCGAGCGTGCGCAGCGTCAGTGCGCCGCGGTCCAGCATAACGCCGATCAGCACGACGGCGATCATCAGCCAGGAGCGCTGGGTCGCGACCTCGGCTCCGGAAATGACGAGATAGGCGGAGGAGACGAGAAGCGCCGCCAGCGCCGCCCAGGCCTTGACGCGGCGGCGCAGAGCGAGGGCGGGCACCAATGCGAGCCCTCCGCGCACAACCGCGAAGATCAGGGCGGCGACCAGCGCCATGTGAAATCCGGAGATCGACAGGATGTGATAGAGGCCGGAGGCGCGCATCGCCTCGTTGAGACCCTCGGGAATGCCGTCGCGCTTGCCGCTGACCAGCGCGTCCGCGATGGCGCCGGCATGGCCGGGGATCGCGGATCGAATGCGCTCGCTGATCGCCGAACGAATACGATCGAGCGAGGCCCGTGCCCTGACGCCGAACGGCGCGTCGCCGGTTGCGGCGGGCGTCACGCGGCCGACGGCGAACCCGGTCGCTCCGATCCCCGCGAAATAGGCGTCGCGGCCAAAATCGAAGAGACCGGGAGCTGCCGGGTCCGCCGGCGGGCGCAGCCGTCCCGCGAAGATGACGGCCTGACCGACCTTTGCACCAGTGGCAGTGCGGCTGGTGACGCGGATGCGGGAGGGCAGGAGCGCGAGCGCCGGCTCGGCCGATATCGGCGCAAGGGTCAGCCGGTCGCCGTTCTCGCGCCGCTCCACCGCTTCTACCCAGGCCGTGATGCGGACGAAGGCCGTCTCCGCACCCAGCACGGGATGGGCGAGCAGGTGGGTGCGCAGGGCAGCGGTCCCGAACCCGGCTGCCATTGCCGCGAGGCCAATCGTTCCAAGGAAGACCCAATGATGGTCCCTGACACGCCAGGCCAGCAATGCGAGCGCGACGAAACCGATGGCAGGCGCCCAGAGCGTCGGCTCGTCCGGCGCGGCAAAATAGAGCAGGATTCCGGCGCCGAAGGCCACGGGAAGGAACAGGAAGGCCCTGCCCCGCTCGATCTCGAGCGCCAGCCAGCCGGCGAGCCGCTCGCGCGCCTCCCCGACCGCAAGTCCGGCGCGACCGGCAGCCGCCGGCTGCACGGTCGTTCCCAGCACTGCCGCGATGGCCCTCGCCCGCCCCCGCAACCGACGCTCCCCAAGCCGCGCGCGCCGTGCTACAGGCACGCGCTTTCCGGCGCCGAGCCTACGGCCTGCCGGCCACTCCTGTCGTCTTCGGAAGAATCATGACGGTCGTCACCCGTTTCGCCCCCTCCCCGACCGGCTTCCTGCATATCGGCGGCGCGCGCACCGCGCTGTTCAACTGGCTTTATGCCAAGAAGACCGGCGGCACGATGTTGCTGCGCATCGAGGATACCGACCGCCAGCGCTCGACCACCGAGGCGATCGGCGCGATCATCGACGGCCTCACCTGGCTCGGCCTCGAATGGGACGGGCAGACGATCTACCAGTTCGCCCGCGCGGAACGCCATGCTGAGGTGGCCCGCCAGCTCCTCTCCGAGGGCAAGGCTTATTATTGCTACGCCTCGCCCGAGGAGCTGGAGGAAATGCGGGCGCTCGCCATGAAGGAGGGCCGCCCGCCCCGCTATGACGGCCGCTGGCGCGACCGCGATCCGTCCGAGGCGCCCGCGGGCGTCCAGCCGGTCATCCGCCTGAAGGCGCGGCAGGACGGCGAGACCGTGGTCAATGACGAGGTTCAGGGCCGCGTCGTGATCCCGAACAAGGATCTGGACGATCTTGTCCTGCTGCGTTCGGACGGAACGCCGACCTACATGCACGCGGTGGTCGTGGACGACCACGACATGGGCGTGACGCATGTCATCCGCGGCGTCGATCACCTCACCAACGCCGCCCGACAGACGCAGATCTACGAGGCGCTGGGCTGGACCGTGCCGTCCATGTCGCACATCCCGCTCATCCACGGGCCGGACGGCGCCAAGCTCTCCAAGCGCCACGGCGCGCTCGGCGTCGAGCAGTACCGCGCGCTCGGCTACCTGCCCGATGCGCTGCGCAACTATCTGGTCCGCCTTGGCTGGAGCCAGGGCGACCGCGAGTTCTTCTCGACCGACGAGATGGTCGCAGCCTTCGACCTCTCGGGGGTCGGTCGCTCGCCCGCGCGTTTTGACTTCGTCAAGCTGGAGGCCGTCAACGGCCACTATATCCGCAATGCCGACGATGCCCGCCTCGTCGCGGCGATCGACGACGTTCTGCCGCATATCGAGAACGGCGCGGCCATCCAGGCTGCGCTGACGCCCTCGGTGCGCGCGCAGCTCCTCAAGGCCATGCCGGGACTGAAGGAGCGGGCCAAGACCGTGCTCGACCTGATCGACGGCGCCGGCTTCCTTCTGGCCGCGCGACCCTTGGCCGTGGACGACAAGGCGAAGGCGCTGCTGTCCGAGGAGGGTCGCGGCCATCTCGGGGCGCTGCATGCCCGCCTCGCCGCCCTGCCGGAATGGACTGCGACCGCCGCTGACGCCGCCGTGCGCGCCGAGGCCGAAGCCCGCGGCGCCAAGCTCGGCGCACTGGCCCAGCCTCTGCGCGCAGCCCTCACCGGCCGTACCACCTCGCCCGGTATCTTCGACGTGCTCGACGTGCTCGGCCGCGAGGAAAGCCTCGCGCGGATCGCCGACCAGGCGCGCTTCTGATGCAGCGCATGCCGGGCGGAAGGCGGCTGCGGCATAATCCTTCCGTTGCAGGTCACGCGGTCGCGATCCGCTGCAACTTGCCGCGTTGCGAAAAAGCGTCTATCCGATCCATGGGGCGCGTCAGGTCACGGCTCTGACCATGATTGGACACGACTAGATTATTCCGCGAATTCAAGGGGTTGCCAATGGCCGCAAGTTCAAAGTCCGCGACGCTGACCTATGGCGACAAGACCGTGCAACTGCCGGTCTCGGACGGCACCGTCGGCCCGTCGACGGTCGACATTGGCAAGCTCTACGCTCAGACGGGCATGTTCACCTACGATCCCGGCTTCACCTCAACCGCGAGCTGCGAGAGCCAGATCACCTATATCGACGGCGACGAGGGCGTCCTGCTCTATCGCGGCTTCCCCATCGAGCAGCTCGCAGAGCACGGTGACTTCCTCGAAACCTGCTACCTGCTTCTGTACGGGGAGCTACCGACCGCAGCCCAGAAGGCTGATTTCGACTACCGCGTCACGCGCCACACCATGGTCCACGACCAGATGTCGCGCTTCTTCCAGGGCTTCCGCCGCGACGCCCACCCGATGGCCGTGATGGTCGCGGCCGTCGGCGCGCTCTCGGCCTTCTACCACGACTCCATCGACATCGCCGATCCGCACCAGCGCATGGTGTCCTCGATCCGCCTGATCGCCAAGCTGCCGACGCTTTCGGCCATGGCCTACAAGTACACGATCGGCCAGCCGTTCGTGTATCCGCAGAACGATCTCGACTACTCGTCGAATTTCCTGCGCATGTGCTTCGCGGTCCCGGCCGAGGACTACAAGGCGAACCCCGTGCTTGCCCGCGCCATGGACCGCATCTTCATCCTGCATGCGGACCACGAGCAGAACGCCTCGACCTCGACGGTGCGCCTCGCCGGCTCGTCGGGCGCCAATCCCTTCGCCTGCATCGCAGCCGGCATCGCCTGCCTCTGGGGCCCGGCCCATGGCGGCGCCAACGAGGCGGCGCTGAAGATGCTCGGCGAGATCGGGCATGTCGAGAATATCCCGAAGTTCGTCGCCAAGGCGAAGGACAAGAACGATCCCTTTCGCCTCATGGGCTTCGGCCACCGGGTCTACAAGAACTACGACCCGCGCGCGAAGATCATGCAGAAGACCTGCCACGAGGTGCTCGGCGAACTCGGCATCAAGGACGACCCGCTGCTGGACGTCGCGGTCGAGCTGGAGCGCATCGCGCTGTCGGACGAGTATTTCATCGAGAAGAAGCTCTATCCGAACATCGACTTCTATTCGGGCATCACGCTGAAGGCGATGGGCTTCCCGACCGCCATGTTCACCGTGCTGTTCGCGCTCGCGCGCACCGTCGGCTGGATCGCGCAGTGGAAGGAAATGATCGAGGATCCGCAGCAGAAGATCGGCCGCCCGCGCCAGCTCTATACGGGCGAGACGCGCCGCGACTATCTGCCGATTTCGCGCCGGAAGTGATCCGTCACGGACGACCGATGATGCGGGGCGCTTCGGCGCCCCGTTGTCGTTTCAGGCTCTGCGCTTGGCCCGCCAGGTGTCGAGAACGACACGTGCGGCCTTGACGCTGGGGTCTTCGCCCGAGAAGTCCATCAGCGTATCGAGCCCGCCGATCGCCGCGACCTGACGCGCACGCGCGGGCGTATCGCCGATGACATCCGACAGCGCCGAGGAGACGGCCTCGACGGTTCCGTACTCTTGCAGGAACTCCGGGACGACCTTCTCGCCGATGACGAGATTGGCGAGAACCGCGCTCTCGGCGGTGATCAGCCGACGAGCGATCTGCGCTTCAAGCCATCCCGTCCGGTAGGCGACGACCTGCGGCACGCCAGCGACGGCGATCTCCAGCGTCACGGTGCCCGAGCAGGCCAGAGCCGCCCGCGCCGTGCGGAAGGCCTCGAACTTGGCCGCCTCGCCGTCGAGAATGGCCGGCTTCACCGGCCAGCGCGACACGAGCCGGGCGATCAGGTCGCGATGATGCGGCACAGCCGGCAGCACCCATTCGATGGGGCCTCTTTCCGCCTCGACCTTCGCCAGCACCTCGGCGAAGAGCGGGCTGAGGCGCTCGATCTCCAGCCGCCTTGACCCCGGCAGGACGAGCACGCGCGGCGGGCTGGCGTCCCGCCGCTCCTGCTCGGCGGCCGATGGCCGGATATCGGCGAGGCGCTCGGAAATCGGATGGCCGACATAGGTCGTGGGAGGACCTGCGAGCCGCTTGTGAACCTCAGGCTCGAAGGGCAGCAGCGCCAGCAGATGGTCGACAAAGGCGCGCATCTCGGCGGCGCGGCGCGGCCGCCAGGCCCAGACGGTGGGCGAGACGTAGAAGACGATCGGAATAGCCGGCCGCAGCCTGCGGATCTGGCGCCCCACCCGCCGGTTGAAGCCTGGGCAGTCGATCAGCACCAGCACATCCGGCGGATTGTCGACGAGGGCCTGGACGGTTTCCCGCACGCGGCGCAGGATTTTCGGGATATGCGCGATGATCGAGGTGATGCCGAACAGCGCGATATCCGACATCGGAAAGCGCGAGGCGAGACCCCGCCGTTCCATGCGCGGCCCGCCGACGCCCCGGAAGCTGACGCCGGCCGGATGGATCGCCCCCAGCGCATCCATCAGATGCGCGCCAAGCTGATCGCCGGATTCCTCGCCCGCGAGAATGAAGACGTCGAGAGGGCGATCGGTCACGCCTCGCCCGCCTCGAGCCCGACGACGAAGAGGCCGAGCGCGTCGGCGCGACGCACGACTTCCTCCATGTCCACCACCAGCGCCGAGCCCGCCGGCACGGCAACGCCGCGAAGACCGGCCGCCGCGGCTTTCTCGACCGTGGCCGGGCCAATGGCCGGCATGTCGATGCGCCGGTCCTGGCCGGGCTTGGGTGCCTTGACGAGCAGCCCCGTTCCCGGCCGCCATTTCAGCCGCCCGCCTTCGCTCATCTGCCGGCAGCGCTCCAGCATGCCGTCCGTGCCCTCTGCGCCCTCGACGGCAACGATGCGGCGGCCGCCGATGATCATGCCCTGCCCGACATCGTAGGGGCCGAGGGCGGCGATGGCAGCGAGCGCCACCGCGATGTCGGCGCGATCAGCCTCGGTCGGCGCGTGGCGGCCGAGCACGCCGGCCGGCATCAGCAGTTCCGGCGCCACGTCCTGCGCCGCGAGCAGGCGGAAGCCCTCGCGCTCGAACAAGCCGGCAATGCCGCGCAGCAGGTGATCGTCGCCGCCGCGATAGAGTTTCAGGATGTCCGGCAGCACCTTCAGGCCGCCGATATCCGGCACGGTGGTCCAGAGGTTCGGCCGCACCAGCGATCCGATCAGGACGAGGTCGCGACAGCCCCCTTTCCGCGCGGCCTTCAGGATCGCGCCGAAGCGCCCGATCCCGACCCAGGCGTGGGGATAGGCTTCCAGTTCACGCCCGGCTATGCCCTTGAGCAGGATGCCGAAGACCGGACGGCCCTGAGCCGTCGCCGCGCGTGCCAATGCGGGCGGGAAAGCCCCTGCCCCGGCAATGATGCCGAGCGGCGAGATGTCAGTCATCGGTTGCGGCCGGACCGCTGCCCGCGACGCGCGTCTTCTTGGGCGCGGCCATCATGACCGGCCGCTTCTCGCCGGCGTCGATGAAGGCGATCAGGCGGCCGGCGGCGGGATGACCGGCATAGGTGGCGGTCGCTTCCGCAAGCCGCTCGGCGAAGGTGCCGGGACCATAGAAGAGCATCTCGTAGCAGGCGCGCACGGTCTTCACGTCGTCACGCCCGAAGCCGCGCCGCTTCATGCCGACCACGTTGAGGCCGATCAGCTCGCCCGAGACACCGTTGGCGCCGAAGGCCATGCCGAAGGGGATGACGTCGTCCTTCACGCCGGTCAGGCCGCCGATCATGGCGAAATCGCCGATCCGGGTGAACTGATGCACGGCGCAGAGGCCGCCGAGGAAGACGAAATCGCCGACCTTGGCATGGCCGCCGAGCGTCGCGGCATTGGCGAAAATGACATTGTTGCCGACGCGGCAATCGTGCGCGACATGGGCATAGGCCATCAGGAAGCAGCGGTCGCCGATCTGGGTCAGCCCGGTCTTGGGCGTGCCGCGGTTGATGGTGACGTTCTCGCGGATGACGCAGTCCTCGCCGACGACGAGACGCGTCGGCTCGCCCTTGTAGGACAGGTCCTGCGGCGGCGTGCCGATGGAGGCGAAGGGGTGGATTTCCGTGCGGGCGCCGATTTCGGTCAGGCCGTCGATATTGACATGCGAATGCAGCACCACGCCATTGCCGAGGATCACGTCCGGCCCGACCGTGCAGAACGGACCGACGCGCGCGCCCTCCCCGAGCTTCGCGCCGGGAGCAATGTAGGCGAGCGGATGGATGTCGGTGCTCATGCCTCAGGCGTCCGCCAGCATGGCCGAAAGCTCGGCCTCGGCGCAGAGGCGGCCGTCGACATAGGCCTCGCCCCGGTAGAACCAGATGTTCCGCTTCTTGGCGATCTTGGTCATGTGGTACTCGACCACGTCGCCGGGCACGACGGGCTTCCTGAACTTGGCCTTGTCGATGGTCATGAAGAAGACCAGCTTGCCGGTGCTGCCGGCCGAAACCAGCGCCATGACGCCGCCCGTCTGGGCCATCCCTTCGATCATCAGTACACCCGGCATGATCGGGTTGTTGGGGAAGTGCCCCATGAACTGCGGCTCGTTGGCCGTGACGTTCTTGATGCCGACGCCGAACTCGTCGCCGCGCATGCGCACGACCTTGTCGATCAGCAGGAAGGGATAGCGGTGCGGCAGGGTCGCGAGCAGCTTCTGGATGCCCACCGTGTCGATGCTGGTCGTCTCGTCCATAATCCGCCTGTCTCCGCCCCTTTCCGACGCTCGGGTCCTGCCTAACCCTTTGTAACGGCGGTGGCTACCCGTCTCGTGCGGAGGGCCTCACGCCCCGTCCGGTCCGCCGGCCTTGCCCGACCGCGCCAGCCGCTCCACGGCGGCGATCTCGCGGAACCACTCGCGCACGGGCTTGGCGGGGCGGCCGCCCCAGCGCGCGCCGTCCGGCACGTTGTCCTTGACGATGGAGGTCGCGGCGATCTGCGCGCCATGGCCGACAGTAATGTGGTTGTTGACGCCCACCTGCCCGCCCAGCATGACGAAATCGCCGAGCGTCGCGGAGCCGGACAGGCCGACCTGGCTGACGATCAGGCAGTGCCGGCCGATGACCACGTTGTGGGCGACCTGCACGAGATTGTCGATCTTGGTGCCCTCGCCGATCACCGTGTCGCGGATATGCCCGCGATCGACGGTGGTGTTGGCGCCGATCTCGACGTCGTCCTGAATGATGACGCGGCCGATCTGCGGAATCTTGGCATGTTTCGTCCGGCCCGGCTCGAAGCCGAACCCGTCCTGCCCGATGCGCACGCCGGCATGGATGATGACGCGGTTGCCGAGCAGCGCATGGGTCAGCGAAGCGCCGGGGCCGATGGCACAGTCGCGGCCGATCCGCACGCCAGATCCGATAACGGCGTTGGCAGCGAGCAGCGTGCCGGCGCCGATCTCGGCGCCCGGGCCCACCACGACGCCGGGATCGACGATCACGCCGGCCTCGAGCCGCGCGGACGGATGGATATTCGCACCCGGCGAGATGCCCGTCGCACCGAACAGGCTCTGCGGCTTGAGTGCCTGCGGGAAGAGCCGTCGGGACACCGACACGAAAGCCGCGTGTGGGTGACCGACGACGATGGCGGCCGTGCCTGACGGCACGAGGCCGGCATTGCGCGGCTGGACGAGGCAGGCGACAGCCCGCGTCACTGCCAGCTGGTCGGCATATTTCGCATTGTCGAGGAAGGCGAGATCGCCGGGTCCGGCATCGGCGAGCGCCGCGACGCCGCTGATCGGCCGGTCGCCACCCGCGCCGGCGAATTCCGCTTTCAGAAAAGCGGCGACCGAGGCGACGGTCATCGCCTCGGCCGGCTGGAAGAAATCTGGTTCAGCCATGATCGTCCCGCAACCGGAGCGCCGCTCCCTCAGGCGCGGCGCGGCCGGTCAGAAGCGCGTGCCGCCCGAGAACCGGAACGCCTGCGTCTGGTCGCCGCGCGCCTTCGACAGCACGAAGGAATAGTCGAAGCGGATCGGGCCGAAGGGCGAGTTCCAGAGGAGGCCCACACCGACCGACGAGCGGATCTTGTGGGCATCCGAGCCGTCGAGAACGACGGGAAGCGCGGTTCCGGCCCCCAAAGCAGTGAAGGAGCGGATGCTGTTGTAGCCCCACACCGAACCGGCATCGGCATAGACCGCGCCGCGCATGCCGAAATCCTTCGGCAGGAAGGTGAAGGGGAAAGTCACTTCGGCCGAGGCACCCCAATAGGCCGTGCCGCCGACAGCATCGCCCGGGCGGTTGATTCCCCGCGATGCGAGCAACTGCGAGACCGCAAAGTCGCGTGGACCGATGCCAGCCGTCTGGAAACCACGAACAAGTTCCGGCCCCATGAAGAACTGGTCGACCGAGTCCAGCTGCCCGCCGCCGTTCTTCTGGCCGCCGATTCCAAGAATATGACCGCCCTGAACGCGGAACATCGCGATCCAGTCATTGGTCAGGTCGTGATAGTAGCGCGCCTCACCCGTCGTGCGGATATAGCGGGCGTCGCCGCCGACGCCGGCGAAGTCCTGACGCAATTCGGCATAAAGGCCCTGGCTTGGGTTCTGTGCCCGATCGAGGTTCGAATACATCAGCGAATAGCCGACCGACGAAATGAAACGGTTCTTATTGTTGATCGCTCGGAGAGCAACCGAAGTTTCACCATCATCGAGGCATCCAAACCGAGTGCCCGTATTCGTCGTCGTCGGCATCCCATTCGCATCGCGCCACAACAAGCTCGTGCCGGTAAATCCTGCGGGCGGATTAGTATCCGCTCGATCCACCGTGGAGCCATCCGGCATTGTATAGCGTGTCAGGTTATTCGCGTAGCCATCAAAGCAGTTAACCTGATCATCGCGGATCGAAATCTTCTGCGCCACGGCGCTGTAGCGAAGCTGAACGCCGAAGTTCTCGTTGAGCGGGATGCCAAGGCGCAGCGTGCCGCCGTAGGAGGTCGACGCGAAGGGCTGGAAGGACGACAGGCTCGAATGCCGCCAGAACACGTCGAAGCCGCCGGCCAGACGGTAATCCATTAGGAAGGGCTCGGTGAACGAGAAGTTCACGCCGCGGGTGCGCTGGCCGAAGGTGCCGCCGAGGCGGACATACTGGCCGCGGCCGAGGAAGTTGCGCTCTTCCACCGAGGCTTCCGCGATGAAGCCGTCAGCGGTCGAATAGCCGCCGGAGATGGAGAAGGCGCCGGTCGGCTGATCCTCGACATCCACGTTGACGATGACGCGGTCGGCGGCCGAGCCCGGCTCGGTGGCGATGCGGACATTCTTGAAGAAGCCGAGGTTCTTCAGGCGGCGCTCGGCGCGGTCGACGAGCACGCGGTTGTAGGCGTCGCCCTCGGCCATGTCGAATTCGCGGCGGATGACGCGGTCCTGCGTGCGGGTGTTGCCGCGCACGTTGATGCGCTCGACATAGACACGCGGGCCTTCCTCGACCACGTAGACGAGGTTGACGGTCAGGGTCGACGGGTCGCGCTCGCCGCGCGGGCGGACGGTTGCGAAGGCATAGCCGCGGCGGGCGACCGCCAAAGTGATGTCCTCGAGCGACTTGTCGACAAGCTCGACATTGTAGACGGCGCCGGGAGCGGTCCGCACTGCGCCGCGCAGGGTCGCGCCGTCCACGTCGCGGATCGAGGACTGCACGTCCACCGCGCCGACGCGGTACTGCGGGCCTTCCTCGATCTCGATCGTGACGGTGAAGTTGTTGGCGGCCTGATCGAAATCGGCGCGCGCCGACAGGACGCGCATGTCGACATAGCCGTTGCGCAGGTAGAGGCGGCGGATCGCCTCCTGGTCGGCGTTCAGGCGGTCGGCGTCATAGACGTCGTTGGATTTCAGCCAGGAGAACAGGCCCGTCTCTGCCGTCGTCATCACGTCCAGCAGGCGCTGGCGGCCGAAGGCGTTGTTGCCGACGAAATTGATGGAACGGACGCCGGCCTTCTTGCCCTCGTTGATCTCGAAGACGAGATCGACGCGGCCGCTCGGCTGCTGGATGGTCTTCGGCACGATCTCGACGTCGTAGCGGCCGGTGCGGCGGTACACGTCGTAGAGGCGCTGGGTGTCGGACTGGACGGTCGCGCGCGAGAACGTGCCGCGCGGGCGCGATTCGATCTCGTTGATGAGCTGCTCGGTCTTCAGGCGGCGATTGCCCTCGAAGACCACGCGGTTGATGACCTCGTTCTCCGACACGGTGACCACGAGGCGGCCACCCTGGCGGCTGACGCGCACGTCACGGAACAGGCCGGTGGCGTACATCGCCTTGATGGCCTCGTCGACGCGGGCGGCCGACAGCGGCTCGCCGGGACCGGTCTGGAAATAGGAACGGACCGTATCGGACTCGATGCGGCGGTTGCCCTGCACGACGATCGAGGATGCAGACTGCGCCTGCGCGCCTGAAGAAAGGACGATGCCGGTGGTGGCGGCGGTCGCCAGGCCCACTGCGGTCATCGTTCCTGCGATCACGACCGTTCGGACCGTCCGAGCGAAAGAAGTCATGAAGCACGCGCCTGTCTGTTTGGTATGTTGGTTCCGCGCGAACGCGGACCGCCCGTGGATTCCTCCCGGGCGAAACGCTTGTAGCCGGTTTCGCGGGGAGTGCAATCGACGCCCCCGCCGGACGGCCGGTTTTTGGAGGGGCGTTGCCCCCGTGCCACGCGAACCGTCATCCGACCAGCCCCCGGATATCGTTCCATGTGGCGAAGATCATGAGCATCAGAACCAGCGCCAAACCGAAGCGGAAAGCCACTTCCTGGGCCTGTTCGCTCATCGGCCGGCCGCGGATCGCCTCGATGGCGTAGAAGACCAGATGGCCGCCGTCGAGCATCGGGATCGGGAACAGGTTGAGCAGGCCGATGGACACCGAGATCAGCGCGGCAAGGCTCAGGAGAGCGACGAATCCGATCTGCGCGGCCTCGCCCGAGACCTGGGCGATTCTGATGGGACCGCCCAGCTGGTCGGCGCTCTGCGTGCCCATGATGACGCCGCCGAGATAGGCGAAAGTGCGGTCGATGACGAACCACGTCTCCTTCACGCCCATCCACGTCGCGGTGAGCGGGTCGTAGCGGCGGAACTGGGTGTCGCCGGGCTCGTTCGACTTGGAAATGCCGATCCGGCCGATGCGATGGGTGCCGCCGAAGCGGTCCTTGAACTCGAAGATGGCGGGAGTGACGGTCAGGTCGACCTGCCGGCCGTCGCGGTCCACCTTGATCGCCAGCGCCTGACCGGCGCTCGCCCCGACGATGCGCTGCATGTCGGAGAAGCTTTCGATGGCCCGGCCGTCGATGCTCAGCACGAGATCGCCGGGCCGGAAGCCGGCCTGCTCGGCCACGGACGGGCGGAACCACGCGGGATTGGCGGCGGACTGGACCTTCACCTGCTGCATGCCGCGGGCGAGCGCGAATTCGAGGGGCTGGCCGGGGCTGGCCTCAATCGCCCTGCGCACATCGTCCAGGCTCGTCATGGGCTGACCGGCGATCGTCAGAATCACGTCGCCGCGGCGGAAGCCGCCCTCGTCCGCCTGCGCGGAGACGACCAGATTGGACACGCGCGGCTGCAGGATCATCTTGCCCGAGAGCATGAAAATGCCCGCGAAGATGACGATGGCGAGGATGAAATTGGCGATGGGGCCTGCTGCGACGATCGCTGCGCGCTGGCCGAGGGTCTTGTGGAAGAAGCTTTCGGAGCGCTCCGTCGCGCTCATGGCCGCCGCCGTCTGGAAATCCGGCGTCGAGGCAGCGTCGGCATCGCCGAAGAACTTGACGTAGCCGCCGAGCGGAATGGCGCAGAGCTTCCAGCGCGTGCCGTGACGGTCGTTGAAGCCGATCAGTTCGCGGCCGAACCCGATCGAGAACGTCTCGACGCGCACGCCATTGCGGCGCGCGACCCAGAAGTGCCCGAGTTCGTGGAAAAACACCACGATGGTCAGCACGAACAGGAACGGAATGATGGTCCAGACGATCGTCTGGCCCCATCCGCCCACAGCGGAAACGGCGTTCATATCAATGTCCCTGGATATGGGCCCGGTGGCCGGACTCATACCCTCCCAAGATTCAGGATGCCGGAGCCGGCGTGCGATGCATAGAGACCCGCGCACGATCTCTCGCGGCATGGTCAATCAACCATAAATCGTCCAATGTGGCCGGAGCGGGGCCAGAGCCCAGCACCTCCAGCACATCCTCGACTACGCGCGCGATCTCGCCGAAGCCGACCTGCCGCGCGAGGAACGCCTCGACGGCGACCTCGTTGGCCGCGTTGAGCACCGTGGGCGCGCAACCGCCCGCGCGCATGGCCTCGATCGCGAGCCGCAGCGCCGGAAACCGCTGAAGATCGGGCTCTTCGAAGGTGAGCTGGCCGATTTCGGCGAGATCCAGCCGCTGCGCCGGCCCGTCGATCCGCTCCGGCCAGCCGAGGCAATGGGCGATGGGCACGCGCATATCCGCCGCGCCGAGCTGGGCAACGACCGAGCCGTCGCGGTAGGCGACCATGCCGTGAACGAGTTGCTGGGGGTGGATCACGGCCCTCAGCCGCTCGGGCGCGATATGGAAAAGATGATGCGCCTCAATGAGTTCCAGCCCCTTGTTCATGAGGCCTGCGGAATCGACCGTGATCTTCGCGCCCATGGCGTAGTTCGGGTGCTTCAGCGCGTCTTCCGGCATGGCTGCGGCAATTCGCGCGGCGTCCCAGGTGCGGAACGGGCCGCCGGACGCGGTGATCCACACGGTCTCGACATCCTCCATCCGCGATCCCGCGAGCGCCTGGAAGACAGCATTGTGCTCGGAATCGACCGGCAGGACCGTGACGCCCCGCCCGCGCGCCGCCGCCATGACCATGGCGCCGGCGGCAACGAGGCTCTCCTTGTTGGCGAGTGCGATTGCGGTTCCCTGCCCGATCGCGGCCAGCACCGGCTCGACCCCGGCAGCGCCCGAAACGGCAGCCAGGACGAGGTCAGCCGGACGGGCTGCCGCTTCCGCGACGGCCGCAGACCCCGCAGCAGCTTCGATTCCGGTTCCGGCGAGAGCCGCCTTCAGCGCCGGATAGGCGGTTTGGTCGGCCACGGCCGCGAAGCGCGCGCCGAAGTCGCGGGCGATCCGCGCGAGACCCACCGCGTCGGCATTCGCCGTCACCGCCTCGACCGCAAAGCGGTCCCGATGACGGCCGATCAGGTCGAGGGCGCTCGATCCGACGGAGCCGGTCGCGCCCAGCAGCGTGATCCGCTTCATGACGTCACCACAGCAGCAGGCCTGCGGCCGGCCGGCCGAAGCCGCCGCGCGCAAGGCCGATCAGCGCCGCCAGGATCGCCGCGACGAGGAACCCGTCCAGCCGGTCCATCACGCCGCCATGGCCGGGGATGAGCGTGCCGGCATCCTTGGCGGAGAAGCGCCGCTTGACGAAGGATTCAAACAGATCGCCGCCCTGGCTCGCCATCGCAAGCAACAGCGTGATCAAAGTGAGCGGCACGGTCAGCGGCAGGCCCGCGACGCGCACGACGGCAAGCGCCAGCAAGGTTCCGAGCAGCGCGCCGCCGATGAAGCCGGACCACGTCTTTTTCGGCGACAGCTGCGGCCAGAGTTTCGGGCCACCGATGGAACGGCCGGCGAAATAGGCGCCGACATCGGTGCCCCAGACCAGCGCGAAGAGCCAGAGGATCGCGACGAAGCCCAGTGCCGCATCGTCGCGCAGGATGACCGGGCCGGCGACGACCGCCGTGGCATAGACCATGCCGCCGATGGCCCAGCGGGAACGGCCGCGCGGGGAGAGCGCCAGTGCGATGCCGGTCCCGATCCCGAGCGCGATCAGCGCGAAGCCCGGGTTCCAGAAGAAACGCAGCAGGATGACGGCCGCCGTGATCGCCGCGGCCTCGCCGCCGAACAGCACGGGCGGCGCGTCGGGAAGGATCAGGCGGTTCCATTCCCACAGCACCACCGCGGCGCCAGCGAGCCAGAACAGCGCGAAAAGCCAGCCGCCGAGCCAGGCGGTTCCGATGGCGAGCGGGACCAGGATCAGCGCCGAGACGATGCGTCGCAGGAGGTCGGGATCGGAGAAGGCGCCGGCGGGCCGCTGGTCGGGGTCCATGGAGGTCACGCGCCGGCCGCGGAGGCAAGCCCGCCATAGCGCCGCTCACGGCGGGCAAATTCGGCGAGCGCCTCCAGCAGCGCCTCCCGGCCGTAATCCGGCCAGAGGATCGGCTGGAACACCAGTTCGGAATAGGCCGCCTGCCACATCATGAAATTCGACAGGCGGATTTCGCCGGAGGTCCGGATGATCAGGTCCGGGTGCGGGATGCCGGCGGTTGAGAGCCTTGCCTCCAGGGTCTCCGTCGTGATCGAGGCCGGATCGCGCGTGCCCGCCGCAACCTCTTCGGCCAGCCCGCGGGCGGCGGCGGCGATTTCCTGCCGCGACCCGTAGTTGAAGGCGACGATCAGCGTCTGCCCGGTATTCGCGGCGGTCAGTGTCTCGGCCTCGGTGAGCAGGGCCCGGATGTCCGGCGTGAGGCTCTCGCGCTCCCCGGCGATCCTGACACGCACCTTGGCTTCGTGAAGTTCGGCGAGATCGTTGCGGATGAAGCGCTTCAGGAGACCCATCAGCGCGGAAACCTCGGTGGGCGGCCGCGACCAGTTCTCGGACGAGAACGAATAGACCGTGACGATCTCGATGCCGATCTCGCGCGCCGCCTTCAGCGTGCGCCGCAGAGCCTCGACGCCCTTGCGGTGGCCCTCGACGCGCGGCAGGCCGCGCTGCGTCGCCCAGCGGCCGTTGCCGTCCATGATGATGGCGACGTGGCGCGGCAGTGCGACCGGGCCGGAGCCGCCCGCCGCTGCCGCATCCTGAAGGCTTGCCATCGTCACGGATGTCGCCTCAGACCGTCATGATCTCCTTCTCCTTGTGCGCAAGGAGCTGATCGATCTCCGCAATATGCTTGTCGGTTTCCTTCTGGACCTGATCGGCGGCGCGAACGTGCTCGTCCTCGCTCATCGAATGGTCCTTTTCCTTGGCCTTCAGGATGTCGAGCCCGTCGCGGCGGACATGGCGGACGGCCACGCGCGCGCCCTCCGCATATTTGTGGCCGACCTTGACCATCTCCTTGCGGCGGTCCTGGGTCAGCTCGGGAATGCGCAGGCGGATCACCTGCCCCTCGGTCTGCGGATTGAGCCCGAGGCTCGATTCGCGGATCGCCTTCTCCACCGCCTGCACGGTGGAGCGATCCCAGACCTGCACCGACAGGAGGCGCGGCTCGGGCACGCTCACCGTCGCCACCTGGTTGATGTGCATGTTCTGCCCATAGACCTCGATCGTGATGGGATCGAGCAGGTTGGGCGAGGCGCGGCCCGTGCGCAGCGTGCCGAGCTCGTGCTTGAACGAGCCGATGGCGCCCTGCATGCGGCGCGTAATGTCGGCGATGTCGAACGTCGGGGACGCGGCCATGGGCAGCCTCTTCAATCAGGGTGCGGGCCGGGCGGGCCCGCAGAACAATCCGGCCGCGGTCAGGCGGTGACCACGGTGCAACGCCCCTCGCCGGCCAGCACGGAAGCCACGGCTCCCGGCGCGTCGAGGGAGAACACGATTATCGGAAGACGGTTCTCCCGGGCAAGCGCGAAGGCGGCGGTATCCATGACCTTGAGATCCTTCGCAATAGCCTCGGCGGCCGTCAGGCGGTCGTAGCGCACGGCTTGCGGGTCTTTTTTCGGGTCGGCGGAATAGATGCCGTCGACATTGGTGCCCTTCAGCACCACCTCGCAGTTCAGCTCGACGGCCCGCATCGTGGCGGTCGTGTCGGTGGTCAGGAGCGGCACGCCGATCCCGCCGCCGAGCACCACGATCTTGCCCGCCGCCAGATGCGCGAGCGCGTGGCGCACCGTGTAGATGTCGAGGGCCTCCGGCACCGGCTCGGCCGAGAGGGCCACGGCCGGATGGCCGAGCGCCTGGATCTGGCCGGCGAGAGCGATGGCGTTCATGACGGTGGCGAGCCGGCCGATGGCGTCGGCATCGACCCGCGACAGCCCGATCCCGGAAATCTGCCGGCCGCGGAAGATGTTGCCGCCGCCGACGACGACGGCCAGTTCCGTGCCGGCCCTGGCCGCGGCGATCAGGTCCTCGGCGACCGCGCGCACGGTCTTCGGGTCGAAGCCGAAATCCTCGGCGCCGGCCAGCGCCTCGCCGGACACTTTCACCAGCGCCCGCCGGTAGCGTGGCTTCGCCATCCCGTTGCCCCCGATTCGTCGCGCCTCGATGCGGCGTCTCCAGCGGCCGGTTTAGCCGAACGGCGGCCGCGTGCAACCGCGCGCGCATACCGCATGCGGGAAAACCCGCTCCGGCTTGGCAACGTGCTGATACACGATGTAGCCTCCCCGCTCCGGTGGGCGGACCGGCATCGGGAGAGGCCGTCATGGCGAATGGGCATGCGACCGTCGCGCTGATCGGCGCTGGCGACTATATCGGCGCCGCCATCGCCCGCCGCTTTGCGGCCGAGGGCTATACGGTGTTCGCCGGCCGGCGCAACGGCGAAAAGCTCGAGCCGCTGGTCGCCGAGGTCGCGGCGGCGGGCGGAACCTGCATCGGCCGTTCGCTCGATGCCCGCAAGGAGGACGAGGTGACCGCCTTCCTTGCCGAGGCCGACGCCCATGCGCCGCTTGAGGTCTGCATCTTCAATGTCGGCGCCAACGTGAACTTCCCGATCGTGGAGACAACCGAGCGGGTCTTCCGCAAGGTCTGGGAGATGGCCTGCTACTCCGGCTTCCTCGCCGGCCGGGAGGCGGCACGTCTGATGGTGCCGCGTGGCCGGGGTTCGATCTTCTTCACCGGCGCGACGGCCTCCATGCGCGGCGGATCGGGTTTTGCCGCCTTCGCCAGCGCCAAATTCGGGCTTAGGGCGGTGGCCCAGAGCATGGCGCGCGAACTCGGGCCGAAGAATATCCACGTTGCGCATCTCGTCATCGATTCAGGCGTCGACACGGCCTTCGTGCGCGATCTACGCAAGAAGCGGATCGGCCGCGATGCCATAGAGCCCGACGAGCTGATGAACCCGGGCTCCATCGCCGAGACCTATTGGCAGCTCCATCGCCAGCCGCGCGATGCGTGGACCCACGAACTCGACATCCGCCCCTATGGCGAACGCTGGTGAGACGATGAGCGACGAACCCAAAATCATCGAGTTTCATTTCGATTTCGGCAGTCCCAACGCCTATTTCAGCCACAAGGTGCTGCCCGCCGTCGCGGCGCGGACCGGCGCGACGGTGCGCGCGGTGCCGGTCCTGCTGGGCGGTATCTTCAAGGCGACCAACAACCGCTCGCCCTTCGAGGCCTTCTCCGGGATCAAGAACAAGCTCGACTACGAGCGCCTGGAGATGAAGCGCTTCCTCGAGCGTCACGGGCTCTCGCGCTTCCGCATGAACCCGTTCTTCCCCGTCAACACGCTGACGCTGATGCGCGGGGCGGTCGCGGCGGAAGCCGACGGCATTCTCGCGGCCTACATGGACGCAGGATTCCACCACATGTGGGAGGAACCGAAGAAGATGGACGACCCCGCGGTCTTCAGGGACGCGATGGACGCGTCCGGCCTCGACGGCGCGCGCATTCTCGAACGCACGCAGGACCCGGCAGTGAAGGCGAAGCTGCTCGAGAACACGGAAGCCTCGGTCGGCCGCGGCGCGTTCGGCATCCCGACCTTCTTCGTCGGGCGGGAGATATTCTTCGGCAAGGATCGCCTGCGCGACGTCGAGGATATGCTGACGTCCTGATGCAAAGAAAAAGGGGCGGTCGCCCGCCCCTTCTAAGAAATCCGGTGGCTGAAGAACTCAGGCCTTGATGCCGGCCTGGGCAGCGACCTCGGCCGCGAAATCGCTCTCGGCCTTCTCGATGCCCTCGCCGAGGCCGTAGCGCACGAAGCCGGTCAGCTTGATCGGCGCGCCGACCTTGCCCTCGGCCTCCTTGAGCGACTGGGCGACCGTCTTGGCGCCGTCGTGGATGTAGAGCTGGTCGAGCAGGCAGACCTCCTTGGCGTAGGTCTTCAGGCCCGAAGCGACGATCTTCTCCAGCACGTTCTCGGGCTTGCCGGCGTTCTTCTCGGCGAGGATCGCCTTCTCGCGGGCGACGACTGCCGGGTCGAGGCCCTCGAAATCGAGCGCCAGCGGGTTGGTCGCCGCGACATGCATCGCGACCATGCGGCCGAGAGCCGTCAGCTCGTCCTTCTTGCCGGTCGATTCGAGCGCGACGAGCACGCCGATCTTGCCGAGGCCGGGATCGGTCGCGTTGTGGATGTAGGTGCCGATGACGCCGTCGGAGACGGAAAGCACCGCCGCGCGACGCAGCGACTGGTTCTCGCCGATCGTGGCGATCGACGAGGCGATGGCATCGGCCACCGTGCCGCTGGAGGTCGCCGGGGCTGCGAGGATCGCCTCCACGCTGTCGCCGGTCTTCAGCGCGACGTGGGCGATCATCTTGACGAGACCCTGGAAGTGGTCGTTGCGGGCGACGAAGTCGGTCTCGGAGTTGACCTCGACGACGGAGGCCTTGGTGCCATCCGCCCAGACGCCGACGAGGCCCTCGGCCGCGACACGGCCGGCCTTCTTGGCGGCCTTCGACAGACCCTTCTTGCGCAGCAGGTCGACCGCCGCCTCCATGTCGCCGTTGGTCTCGGCGAGCGCGGACTTGCAGTCCATCATCCCTGCGCCGGTCATCTCGCGCAGTTCCTTGACCATCTGGGCGGTGATGTTCGCCATGGGTCTGTCCTCAAAATTCGAAAGTGATCAATCGGATGGGAAACGGCCGGCCCGCTGAACGGACCGGCCGGAACTCAGGAAGCCAGCCTCCCCCGACACGACTTTCGTGTCAGGCGGATGACGCTGCCTCGATCAGGCCGCCTCGGCCTCGACCAGCGCCTTGGCCTGGTCGATCCAGCCCTGGACGCGGCCCGGCAGGCCGACGCTGTCGCCGATCTCGGCGGCATCGGCCGGCGTGAAGCCAGCGATCTGCCAGTAGTGGAAGATGCCGAGATCGTTGAGCTGCTTCTCGATCTCCGGCGAAAGGCCGGTGAGCTTGATGAGCTCGTCGGCCGGGCCCCGCGGGCCGGCGAGGCGCTCGACGCCGCCGGCAGCCGCCGGCAGGTCTTCCACGACCGGCTTCTCCGAGGCGCCGAGATCGACGCCCGACGAGCCCTGGGCGCGGCCGATGCCGTCGATGGCGGCGCGGGCGATCAGGTCGCAGTACAGCGTCAGGGCGCGGCCGGCGTCGTCATTGCCCGGAATCGGATAGGTGATGCCGTCCGGATCGCAGTTGGTGTCGACGATGGCGACCACCGGGATGCCGAGGCGGCGCGCCTCGAGGATGGCGATGGCCTCCTTGTTCGTGTCGATCACGAACATCAGGTCCGGGACGCCGCCCATGTCCTTGATGCCGCCGAGCGCACGCTCGAGCTTGTCCTTTTCGCGCGACAGCGTCAGCGCTTCCTTCTTGGTGTAGCCCGCGCCGCCGCCCGAGAGCTGCTCGTCCAGCTTGCGCAGGCGCGAGATCGAACCCGACACGGTTTTCCAGTTGGTCATCGTGCCGCCGAGCCAGCGCGAATTGACGTAGTACTGGGCGCACTGCTTGGCACCGGCGGCGATCGCCTCCTGCGCCTGCCGCTTGGTGCCGACGAACAGCACGCGGCCGCCCTTTGCCACCGTGTCGGACACGGCGACGAGCGCGCGATGCAGCATCGGCACGGTCTGGGCGAGGTCGAGGATGTGGATGTTGTTGCGGACGCCGAAGATGTACTGATTCATCTTCGGGTTCCAGCGATGGGCCTGATGGCCAAAGTGGCAGCCAGCTTCCAAAAGCTGACGCATGCTGAAATCGGGCAGCGCCATAGATCTTCTCCGGTTTAAGCCTCCGCGGACTATGGCCGGCTCCGGATGGAGCCCGTCACCACCGGAGCGGCAAAGGAAATATGTCCTCAGCCGCGGGTCCGCGTGTGGAATGAGCCGGCCGATACACGAAGCAGGTCGAAAACGCAAGATTGGCATGGCGTCCCTGACGCTGCGCCAGCCACCGGCTCCCGCTCAAGCCGTCATCGTCGCAGCCGGCGCATTGTAATGCACCGCGAAAGCCCGGTGCCCCGCCAGAGCGGCGGGCCGATAGAGCTCGTCCGTGCCCAGATTGCTGACCGACGTTTCGGTGAAGCGCCTTGCCACGCTTTCATGCACGATCGCGTCAATCGGGATTTTCCGAGGCTTTTCGGGCCATTGGAAGCGCCACCCGAAGATCATGACCCCTGTCTTGCACTCGTCGTGCTGCATCCCGTGGTGACGCCCGTAGCGATTGAGAAACCGTTCATCGACCAGCAATCCGGCATTGACGGCCTCGATCGTCATCCACTGCAGGGCGATATCGGAAAGGCGCGATTCATTCTCCGGATAGCTGCCGCCGATATCGGAGTGGTTGCCAGAGAACCAGATTTGCTTGAGCCATTCTCCCTCGGCCGGCGCGCGCGGCGGAGGCGTGTTCTTGTTGGCCCACGCGACCCGATCGAAGTCCCGGCGCCGCTCGTCGATGGAGATGGCATGACGGGCATAGCGAACCCGGTCGTTCAAATCCTGATCGAAGAAGGCCATCTTGAAGCTCGTGAGATGGACCGTCTCGCGCCACGGATAGCCCGGCAGGTTTGGAGCCGATTTGAGCCTGAGCCAGTAATAGACAGCCACGAGGGCAAGGGCCGAAGCGGCAAGCAGCCCTGCCCACCACATCAGGAACGACGCGCCGGTCTCCTTCACCATGAGCCATGCACCTGCCGCCGCCAGGAGGCAGGCGATGCCCCCTGCGGCAATCCGTGCAATCCGCAACGCCGGCGGGCTTAGCCCGACCGCGGCGACAGTGTCCCAGACGCCGATGAAGTGCGGCACCGCGTTAGAAAGGCCGTTTTCGTCCGACGACATGTACCTGCCGCGAAACTGCTCGCCCAAAGCCCTGCGCTGCAGGCCAAGCCGCGCCTTTCGTGCCTTCTGCGCGTCAGTTTTGCCGCCAACACCGCTGCCATGCTGGTAGACGCGCTTCACAGCCTCCCAGGCGATGCGGCGCGCTGTGGCCTGATCACGAACCAGCGGCTGTTCGCCATCTCGCGTCGGGATACCGCAAAGGCCGAGCACGCCCCCAAGGCAACGCACCGTGTAGGCGCCACGACTGAACCCGAACAGGAAAATGCGGTCTCCCGGCCGCCAGACCTGAATCAGCGTCGCATAGCAGTCGACAATGTTTCGGGTGATGCCGAGACCGGTCGCGCTGCTGATGGCATTGTATATGCGCCGAAACAGGCCGAACCTGATTTCCTCACCCGCCAGGGCCGAGCCAAGCCCCGGGTCGTAGATCGCGATCTGCTGATCCGGATCAATGACATTCTCCGGCCCGCATCGCGTGGCCCGATAGAGCTTGTAGACATTCGATCGGTGCTCATCGACGAGCAGGCCTCCCGCCTGACCCGTGCCGTCCGAAAAGACGACGATGTTGCGCCCCCGGAACTCCGGCATTTCGTAAGGTGCCGGGTCATCGCGTTCCAAGATCGGGTTCATGAGCTCGCCCCACAAGTTCCTGTTTTGTTCTATCACGGCATCCCCTGGGTTGCAACACCCGCACCCGCAATCTCACCTTCCAGGGCGACCAGGTTGCAGAAATCGGCTCACGGCATCCGGCAGATCCTCGGGCCGCGGGCAGATCACCGTCGCGCCGGCTTCGGTGAGTTCATCGACCCCGCCATAGCCCCAGGCGACACCGATGGACCTTATGCCGTGCCGCTGCGCCGCGTGGATGTCATGCAGGCGGTCACCGATCATCACGGTGCGCCTGGGATCGATCCCCTGCTCGGCAATGATCTTGGCGATGATGTCGGCCTTGTCGTCGAGGCTGCCGTCGAGCGCCGCGCCATAGACGCGCTCGAACAGCGGCGCGTAGCCGACATGCTCGACGATGGGCACGGCATAGGGCTCGGGCTTGGCCGTGCAGACAAACATGCGGCCGCTCGCGGCGCGCACGGTCGTCACCGCCGCCATGATGCCGGGGTAGAGCGAGAGGTCGTACATGCCGCCGCCGCGATAATGGAAGCGATAGCGTTCGAGCGCCGCCTCAGGGTCGCCGCCCGCCGGCAGCAATTCCGCGAAGCTCTGCCGCAGCGAGGGGCCGATGACCCAGGTCAGCGCTTCGAACGGCGGCGGCACATGGCCGAGATCGACAAGCGCCTTGCGCACGGAGCCGATGATGCCGGGCGCCGGATCGGTCAGCGTTCCGTCGAGGTCGAAGAGGACGGTCGTGGACATCCGGCCCGTTTAGGCCGCGTACAGCGGCGCGTCCATCCACCGGTCCGCAGGTCCGCCGCGCCGTTCGGCGGCGTGACAAGGCCGCGCCGCTACGTCAAAAGATGCGGATTCCGGATCGGACCAGCGGGAAGGACGGACAGGATGGCATCGGTCGTTTCGGTCAGTCTCGATCGCCGCCACCGCTTCTCAAAGGGGCGCGCCGAGCGGATCATGCTGATCACCGGCGAGGGCGTGGAGGGCGACGCGCATCGCGGCGTCACGGTGAAGCATCGGTCGCGGGCGCGTTTCGATCCGAGCCAGCCGAATCTGCGGCAGGTCCACCTCATCCACGAGGAACTCTTCGCGGAGCTGGCGGCCAAGGGTTTCAAGGTCGCCGCCGGCGATATCGGCGAGAACATCACCACCGAAGGCATCGACCTTCTGGCGCTGCCGGCCGGCGCTCGCCTTGCCATCGGTGGCGCGGTCATCGAGGTCACCGGCCTGCGCAACCCCTGCATCCAGCTCGACCGCTTCCAGGAGGGCCTGATGCAGGCCGTGCTCGGCCGCGACGCGGAGGGGAGGCTCATCCGCAAGGCCGGCATCATGGGCATCGTCGTCGAGGGCGGCACGGTCAGCGTCGGCGACCGCATCGGCGTCGAACTGCCGGCCGAGCCGCACCGCCCGCTGGAAAAGGTCTGAACTCGCAGCGCGCGAACCGGTATCCACGCCGCCCGAAAATACTCTAGAAGCACGGCGGAGCAGCATCCAGCATCGGGAGAGAACTATGGGCGCACTCGACGGCAAGGTCGCCATCGTCACCGGGGCCGCGCGCGGCATCGGCAAGGCCATCGCGGCGCGTTTCGTCGCCGAGGGCGCGAGCGTCGTCCTGTCCGACATCAATGCCGATGCCGGCGCGGCGACCGCCGCTGAACTTGCGAAGACCGGCAAGGCCGCCTTCGTCTTCGCCGATGTCGGTGACGCCGGCTCGGTCGCGACGCTGGTGGAGGGCGCGCGCTCCGCCTTTGGCGGCGACATCGACATCCTCATCAACAATGCCGGCATCGTTCATTCCGCCGAGTTCCTCGACCTTGCCGAGGCAGATTTCGACAAGGTGCTGCGCGTGAACCTCAAGGGTTCGTTCCTCGTCGGACAGGCCGTCGCCAAGCGCATGGTCGAGCAGGTGAAGGCCGGCAAGCCGGCGGGCGCCATCGTCAACATGAGCTCGGTCAATGCCCGGCTCGCCATCGCCAACCAGATCCCCTACTGCGTCTCCAAGGGCGGCGTCAGCCAGCTCACCAACGTCATGGCGCTCGGCCTTTCCGAATGGGGCATCCGCGTCAACGCGATCGGCCCGGGCTCCATCGCCACGGAAATGCTGGCGAGCGTCAACACCGATCAGGCCGCCCGCCATCGTCTGTTCTCGCGCACGCCGCTGCGCCGCCTCGGTGAGCCCGATGAGATCGCCAGCGTCGCGGTGTTCCTCGCCTCGGATGCGTCGAGCTACGTCACCGGCCAGACCATCTATGCCGATGGCGGCCGCCTCGGTCTCAACTACACGGTTCCGGTGAAGGATTGAGCGGCGAACTGCCGCCGGCGCTCCGCGCGGCCGTCGAGGCGCTGGCCGGCGAATATCCCGGCCGGGAGCTCGCAGCCGCCAGCGCTGCCCTCTCCGCCGACTATCGAGCCGGACGGGGCACGCGCTTCTCCCGTCCGGTCGATCTTGCCGCCTATGCCGTTACGCGTCTGCCCGCGACTTTCGCGGCGGCACGGGCGGCCATGGCGGAGGCGGCAGCGCGGACGGATTTCATGCCTCGCTCGCTCATCGATCTCGGCTGCGGGCCGGGTTCGGCCGCGTGGGCAGCCGTCGAAGCCTTTCCGACGGTCGCGCAGGTCGAGATGGTCGATTCCCATGCGGGAATGCTGGCGACCGGCCGCAGCCTCGCCGCGGGTGCGCCGCCCGCTCTGGCCGTCGCCACATGGGTCTCCGCCTCCATCGACGATGCGCTCAAGCGGCCCTCAGGCGCCGATCTCGTCGTCTCGTCCTACGCCTTCAACGAATTGCCGCCGGATCGCCTCAAAGCCTGCGCAACCACGCTCACGCGGCTGTCCAGCGGACTTGTGGTCATCGTCGAGCCGGGCTCCGTCGCAGGCTTCGGAGCCGTCCGCGCCCTGCGCGCGGGCCTCATCGCTGCCGGCTGGTCGATCCTCGCCCCCTGCCCCGGTGACGGCCCCTGCCCGGTCGAGGCTCCGGACTGGTGCCATTTCTCGCAGCGCCTGCCGCGGCTGCGCGCGCACCGGGCGGCCAAGGGTGCCGACGTGCCCTTCGAGGACGAGCCCTATTCCTACGTTGCCGCCGCAGCGCCCGGCATCGCGGTTCGCCCGGCGGCCGCCCGCATCCTGAGGACGCCGCGCGTGACGAAGCCCGGCACGGAGTTCCGCCTTTGCACGCCGTCCGGCATCGCAGCGGAGCGCGTCGCCACGCGCGATCGCAACCGGGCGCGCCTCACCCGCAAATGCGGCTGGGGCGACGAATTTCCACTGACGCCGGCCTCCCCTGCGGACGCGGCCATTGACCCTCGCCCGACCCCTCGCGAATAGCTGGGCGAGGATGGGGATTTCCGCATGAGCGCCGCCGCCGTCGTGTTTCCGTGGCTCTGGGCCGCTTTCACCGTGCTGGCATCGGCCGCCCAAACCGCCCGCAACGCCATGCAGCGCAGCCTGACCGAGACGCTCGGCACGATCGGCGCGACCCATGTACGCTTTCTGTACGGCTTCCCCTTCGCCTTGATCTTTCTCGGTCTCGTCCACGCGACCTTGCCCGCGAAAGCGCCCTTGCTTCACGGCGCGTTCTGGTTCTGGACGCTGATGGGTGGACTCGCGCAGATCGGCGCGACGGCGCTGATGCTCGCCGCCATGCGGCAGCGGTCCTTCGTGGTGACGACCGCCTATACGAAGACGGAGCCGGTGCTGGTGGCCCTGTTCGGCGTCGTCCTGCTCGGCGACCATCTGAACGGCTACGCCTGGCTCGCCATCCTCGTGGCAACGGCCGGCATCCTTCTCATGTCGTGGAAGCCGGGTGCTGAGCAGTCGGTCCGCCCTGCCTTGCTCGGCGTCGCCTCGGCCGCCCTGTTCGGCATCGCCGCGGTCGGCTTTCGCGGCGCGATCCGATCGCTGGACACGGAGAGCTTCGTGCTGGCCGCAACGACGACGCTTGCCTGCGGCCTCGGCATCCAGACGCTGGTGCTTTCCAGCTATCTCGCCATTGCCGACCGCGCCAACCTCATCGCCATTCTGAAGGCGTGGCGCGTGTCCGTGATGGCCGGCTTCATGGGCGCCTTCGCCTCGCAGTTCTGGTTCCTCGCCTTCGCGCTGGAGACGGTGGCGAAGGTGCGCACGCTGGCCCTTGTCGAGGTGCTGTTCGCGGGCCTCGTCTCGGGCGCGATCATCAAGCAGGCGACATCACCGCGCGATGCTTTCGGCATCGTCCTGATCGTCGCCGGCGTCGCCGTGCTGCTCAGCTACGGGTAAGGGGCGCGAGCCGCGTCACGTGACCCATCTTGCGGCCGTCGCGCTGGTCGCGCTTGCCGTAGAGGTGGAGCACCGCGCCTTCTTCGTCGGCAAGGCGCCGCCAGTTCTCGACATCCTGCCCGATCAGGTTCTGCATCACCGCATCCGAATGGCGGGCCGTCGAGCCGAGCGGCAGGCCGGCGACCGCGCGCATGTGGTTCTCGAACTGCGAGCAGTGGCAGGCCGCTTCCGTCCAGTGGCCGGAATTGTGAACGCGGGGCGCCATCTCGTTGAGGAGCAGCGTCTTTTCCCGCGTAACGAAAAGTTCCACAGCCAGAACGCCGACATAGTCCAGTTTCTCGGCGAGCACGGTGCCCATCAGCGCGGCCTTGGCCGACAAGCTGACATCGATGGCTGCCGGCACGGTCGAGGTGCGCAGGATGCCGCCGCGATGGACATTCTCCACCGGGTCGTAGTGACGGATCTCGCCGTCCGCACCGCGCACGATCAGGACCGAAATCTCGCGCTCGAACGGCACGAAGGCCTCGAGAATGGCCGGCTGCTGGCCGATGGCGGCAAAGGCCGTGACCGGGTTGTCGCCCTGCCGCACGACCACCTGCCCCTTGCCGTCATAGCCGAACCGGCGCGTCTTCAGGACGGCCGGGCGGCCGAGCCGCTCCAGCGCGCGCGCAAGGTCATCGACGCTATCGACCGGCTCGAAGTCCGGCACGCCAAGCCCGCACTCGCGCGCGAAGGTCTTCTCGACCACGCGGTCCTGCGAGACGGTCAGCGCCTTCGGCCCCGGGCGAACGGTCAGGCGGCTCGACAGGAAATTGGCCGCCTTGTCGGGCACGTTCTCGAATTCGTAGGTGACGATGTCGACGTCCTCGGCGAAGCGCGCCAGCGCCACCTCGTCGGAATAGTCGGCCTCGGTGATGCGTCTGACAACGTCGAAAGCGGGGCTTTCCGGTTCCGGGGCATAGACCTGGCAGCGCAGGCCGAGCCTTGCGCCGGCGAGAGCCAGCATGCGACCCAACTGGCCGCCACCTAAAATGCCGATGATCGAATCCGGTCCGGCAGACCGATCACTGCTCGTCACGAGGGCGCTCCGCAATGGCCGCCGTCTGGCGCGCCCGATAATCGTCCAGCCGGCCGGCAAGCGCCTCGTCGTTCAGCGCCAGAACGGCCGCCGCGAGCAGCGCCGCGTTGATCGCGCCCGGTTTGCCGATGGCAAGCGTGCCGACCGGGATGCCGCCGGGCATCTGCACGATGGAATGAAGGCTGTCGACGCCCGACAGCGCCTTGCTCTCGACCGGCACGCCGAAGACCGGCAGCGGCGTCAGGGAGGCGGTCATGCCTGGCAGGTGCGCAGCGCCGCCGGCCCCGGCAATGACGATCCGGTAGCCTTTGGCCTTGGCCGATTTGGCGAAGTCGTAGAGCCGGTCCGGCGTCCGGTGGGCCGACACGATCAGCGCTTCATGGCCGATCCCCAGCGCCGCCAGCGTTTCCGCGGCATGGCGCATGGTGGTCCAGTCGGACTGCGAGCCCATGATGATGGCGACGGGTTTCGCCCCGCCCGCGGCCGTCTCCGGCATCGACGCCTCCCCCGCCCGTCGAGGGATCGACGGCATGCGACAAGAAGCGGCGGAGCATAGGCAGAGCCTTGCGGCGCGGCAAGGGCGGTCGGCAGCCGCCTTTCGCATGATCCCGGTCTCTCCCGGTTCACCGCGGATTAACCATGGACGGCCAATCTCGCAGGATCGGAGATGCTGCCCATGACCCGCTTCGCCACCGCCCGTCGCGACCGCGGGCCTGCCGCACCCGGCGGGGTGCGGATGGGGCGAGCCGGCCGGCACGCCTCGTCGACCGAACAGTCAGCCGAACTCACGCGGTTGCGACGCGAACTCTCCGACAGCCGCCGCCTGATCCGGGAACTCGAAGCGCTTTCGCTCACCGATTCGCTCTGCCAGGTACTGAACCGGCGCGGTTTCGACCGGGAGCTGGCGCGGGCCCTCGCCCATGCCCGGCGCTATGGCGGTACGGTCGGCCTCCTGCTGGTCGATCTCGACGGGTTCAAGCCCGTCAATGACCAGCTGGGCCATGCTGCCGGCGACGGGCTGCTGACGGCTGCTGCCGAGACACTGGTGCAAGAGGTCAGGGCCTCCGACGCCGTCGCCCGGATCGGAGGCGACGAATTTGCCATTATTCTTCATAATATCAATATAATGGACATCGATGTTAAAGCGCGCTCGATCGAGGCGCAGCTTGACTCATGCCTTGGAGCACTGGCCGGTGGCCTGCCTGCGGGTGGCTCATGTGGTGCAGGCGTTGCCCAGCCCGGCGAGACGCCCGAAGCGCTTATTGCCCGCGCCGATGGCGCCATGTATCGCCGCAAGAGCGAACGCAAATCGATGAGGCAACAGGCGCTCAAGCGATGATGTCGGGCGTCAGCACGTCCTCGAGATAGGCGATACGGTCGCGCAGGATGAGCTTGCGCTTCTTCAGCCGCTGAAGCTGCAGGCGGTCGGCCACGACAAGCGCCGCGAGCGCCTCGATCGCCGTGTCGAGGTCGCGGTGTTCCTGCCGCAGGCGCTCCAGCTCTTCGGCCAGCACGCTTTCCTCGTCCTCGCTCAATGCCATGTCCCGCCCGCTGGAGTGTCGCCGGGGTCCGCCCGGGACCGCGCGGAGGCACTATCGCGTCGGCACGCAGGGAGGGCAAGGCAGGTGCGGAAGGCAAGCTGTCCTGTGAGTCGTAACATTCCGTGATTTTACTTTGCCGCATTCAGGTCCAGACTGATCAAGGTCCGATGCGTTTCGGACATTTGTCCGAGCCGCGCCGGTACGCCCCCATTCCCAGGAGGACATGGATGAGCCTGCAGTCGCATCTCACGGAACTCGAAAGGCGCCATGAGGCCCTTGATCGCGAATTGGCCGAGACGATGGCCTGCCCCTCGTCGCGCGACAACGAAATCGCGGCGCTCAAGCGGCGCAAGCTGCTCCTGAAAGATGAGATCGCACGCCTGAAGTCCGGCGAGCGGAGTGTGCACTAAAGGAGACCCCACCGGATCATGGCCGCGCACGGCGCGGCCGAGCCGTTGAACGGACCGCCGGCAGCACCAAGGGCGCCGGCGGTTTCGTTTTTTGATGGGGCTTATCGCGCCCACATGCGCCAGAACACCCCGTCCCGCTTGATGACGAGATGCATCAGCGCGCCGCCGATATGGGCGAAGACCAGCAGCGTCATGAGCAGTGCCGCACCGAAATGAACCCGGTAGATGCTGGCGCAGGTCGCCTCCTGCCCGGAAAACGGCAGGGTCATCGGAACCGTCCAGAACAGCTTGACCGGCCCGTAGCACATCGACGTCGCGAGCCACCCGGCGAGGGGGACCACGAAGATCAGCACATAGAGCAGATGATGGACGCTTGTGGAGGCGATGCGCTCGAACGCGGTCAGCGACGCCTCGGGTGGTGGTGCGCCCTTGACGATCCTGACGACGACGCGCGCGCAGGCCAGGAAGAACACGATGATGCCGAACGACTTGTGCCATTCGTACAGCGAGTTCTTCAGCGCGGGATTGGCCGCGGGGTCGGGGGGATAGGGAATGCTGGCCATGTAGATGCCGACCGGCACCATGGCGATGATGATAGCCGCCATCACCCAGTGGATGATGCGATGAGGGGTCGAGTAGGTCTCTGGCTGCATGGCTTGATGCTCTCGCCCGGTGTGAATGATCGCTCTGCTGGTCGGATACACCCTGGTAGAGGCCCGTGGATGCGCAAGGATGCGCGCGCCGGCCATTCCGCCCGTCGCGGAATTCTTTATCCCTCCGCGCGATGATCAGCGGCGATTCGGCAAGTTGCAAGCGCGGCAGCTATCGGCCCCCCGGGAGCCCATGCAAGCCGGCCGTCAATCGAAGCGCGTAGTGACACGATCCGGCCAGTCATGGCTCTATGGTCCGACGGTTCCATCGCACCTGCCGCGCCCTTATGCTTGAACGGTACGCTGGTCCAACCCAGATAAGCCTGTCGGGGCCTCCGCATTGCGCGCCGCCCCGAGGAATATGCCAAGGCAGCCGCATGACGAGTGAGACCGGCCTTCTCGGGTCGTCCGACGATGTTTCCCGCGCCCGCGCCGAACGGGCGATTGCCGAGTTTCGCGCTGGCCGGCCCGTGCGGATCGACGGGCAGGATGGCCGTATCGCGGTTGCAGGCGTCGAGACGCTGGATGCATCCCTCGCAAGCGCCCTCACCGCCCGCTCCGCCGGGGCACCGCATCTGGTCCTGCCCGCGGCGCGCCTGCGCCGTCTCGGTCTGGAGCGCACCGTCCCTGGCCGTGTCGCGCTGCCCCGCATCGACCTGAAGCGCGTCGAGCAACTCGCCTTGCTGGTCGAGGCACGCATCGATGCGCCTGTCTCGCCGGTGGACGCGCTCGACGAGGCTGCGCTCGAGCTCGCGCGGCTGTCGCTGACCGTCCCGGCTGTGGTCGTCGCGCCCCTTGCCGCCGATGCCGCGCCGGACGACGTCGTCGGCGTTCCGTCAGACGACATCCTCAGCTACCGGCGCTCGCAGTCGCGCCATCTCGCCATCGTCGGACGGGCTCCCGTCCCGCTCGAAAACGCGCCCGAAAGCGAGTTCGTCGTGTTTCGCGGCGGCGAAGGCCTGCGCGATCAGGTCGCCATCATCGTCGGCAAGCCCGATCCCGCACAGCCCATTCCCGTGCGCCTGCACTCCGCCTGCCTGACGGGCGACCTGTTCGGCTCGCTGAAATGCGATTGCGGCGACCAGCTCCGCGGCACCGTGCAATGGATGGCCGAGAATGGCGGCGGCATTCTGCTCTACCTGGATCAGGAAGGTCGCGGCAACGGCATCGCCAACAAGATGCGGGCCTATCGGCTCCAGTCCCTCGGCTGGGACACTTACGATGCCGACGAGGTGCTCGGTTTTGATCTCGATCAGCGCCGCTTCGACTTCGCAGCGGCCATGCTCAAGCAGCTCGGCGTCGCCAGCATCGACATCATGACCAATAATCCGCTCAAGGTCGCCGCCATGCGCGAGGCCGGCCTCGACGTCGTCTCCGAGCGGCGGGTGATCGGACGGGCCACCGACCAGAATGTTCGGTACCTGGCCTCCAAGCGTGACCGGGCCGGCCATGCCATCGATACCGACGCGCTGCTCGCCAGCCTCACCGCCGGAAAGTAACGGGGCACCGTTTGCGCTGAATCGGCGGTGAACGCGCCAGGGAGGATGCAACCCGCATCCTTCATCGCGCCGCAACCGCCAATGGGCTATCAAGGCGGCTCCCGCCCGCCGGATGCACGCATGCCCGAGGATCGCCCGCCTTTTCCCCTGACGATCGCGTTCGGGCTGTTCGGCCTCGCGTGGTTCGTGCTGGCCGGCCCCTGGCTGATCGGCAGCGTAACGATCCCCTGGGACGGCAAGGCGCACTGGTATCCGCACCTCGTCTTCGCGGCAGGCGCCTTCCACGGCGGCGAAAGCCCTGCCTGGACGCCGAGCATCTTCGCGGGCTCTCCGGAAATCGCCGACCCGCAATCGGTTCTGTTCTCCATCCCGCTGCTCCTGCTCGCCCTCGTCCGATCCACTCCCTCGCTGCTCGCCATGGACTGGGCAGTGTTCCTGATGCTGCTGGCCGGCGGTTCGGCCGTCCTCATGCTGTTCCGCGACCGCGGCTGGCACTGGGGCGGCGCACTGGTCGCGGCCATCGCCTTTGCCTTCGGCGCGGCAGCATCATGGCGACTGCAGCATCTCTCGCAGGTGTTCTCGCTGTGCTGGTGGGTGATCGCCTGGTGGCTGCTGACGCGCGCCCTTCACCGTTCGTCGCTGCTCTATGGCCTGTTATCGGGCCTTGCCACTGCGGCCATGCTGCTCGGGCGCGATCAGGTCGCCCTGCTCTCGGCCTATCTCCTCGCGGGCGCAGCTCTCGACCATTGGCTGCGCACTGGCGATCGCCTCGCCTCCTTCAAGGCGAGTTTCCTGCCTCTGGCTGCCGCGGCCGTCGCCTGCCTCGCCGTCGCCGCGCTGCCCGTGCTGATGTCGGCGCTCTGGGGAGCGGAATCCAACCGCGTCGTGATCGATCTGGAGGGCGCCGGCCGCGGCTCGCTCCATCCCGCCCATCTCCTGACGCTCGCCATCGGCAACCTCTACGGCGCGGCCGGCATGCTGGCGAACCACTGGGGGCCTCCGAGCCCGACATGGGGCGATACCGGCCTGTTCCTCGCCCGCAACATGGGCGTGCTCTATGCCGGAGCCATCCCGTTCTTCCTGATCCTCGCGACGATCTGCACCGGCGCGGCCTTTCGCGCGGAAATTCGCTTCGTGACCATCACTCTGGCATTGATGCTCGTCTATGCGCTCGGCTGGTACACGCCCGCCTTCCAGCTCTTCTGGCACCTTCCCGGCGTTGGCCTGTTTCGGCGGCCCGCCGATGCGGTGTTTCTCATCGGCGGTTTGACGGCGATCCTCGCCGGCTATGGCGCGCATTTGCTTCTGACCGGGCGGCTCGCAACCCGCTGGATCGTCGAGACCGGTATCGCCTTCCTGCTCGTCGTCCTCGCCATGATGCTGATCCTGTGGAAGCAGGCGCCGATGACCGCCTGGGTTTCGCTCCTGATCGGTATCGTCACGCTGGTCCTGTCGCTGGCGATCGTCTCTGCCGCGCGGTTCATCAAACCTGCGCTGCTGCCGCTCGCGCTGGTCGCGGTCCTTGTCCAGGACCTCGCCATCACCAATGCACCCAGCGAATCCACGGCGTTGCCGCCGCAGACCTATGACGTGCTCCAGCCAGGCACCGCTGATCAGACCGTGGCGGTCCTGAAATCCCGCATCGTTCGCGACGGCGAGCGCCGCGACCGGCTCGAACTGATCGGGCTCGGCTATCCCTGGCAGAACGCCGCGCTATCCCATGGCTTCGAGGACACGCTGGGGTTCAATCCGGTGCGCTCGGCCGCCTACGCCAATCTGGTGGGTGCCGAGGACATCGCCGCGCTGCCAGGCCAGCGCCGGTTTCCGCCGGCCTTCCCGTCCTACCGCTCGCCGCTGGCAGACATTCTCGGCCTGCGCTTCATCGTCGCCGGCGTGCCCATCAACGAAGTCGACAAGACGCTCGCGCCGGACGCCTTGCCGCTCGTCGCGCGAACGCCGGAGGCCTACATCTACGAAAACACGCGCGCCCTGCCCCGCGTCTGGATCGCGCTCGCAACGGCGCCGACCCCCGTGGACCTCGCGACCACCGGCTTTCCCGCCGGGTTCGACCCCCGCGAAACCGCTCTGATCGAAGGCCCGGCCTCACCGCGCCGGAGCGGCGGAACCGCGCGCATCGCGTCCTATGGCAATGCCGAGGTCGTGGTGGAGACCGAGACCTCCGACGGCGGCACGCTGGTTCTGGCCGATGCCTGGCACCCGTGGTGGCGCGCGCGGATCGGCGGTGCGGATGTCCCGATCCGCCGCGCCTACGGCCTCGTGCGTGCCGTCGAGGTGCCGGCCGGGACGGCGACGGTGCGCTTTACCTTCGAGCCCGTGCGCGGCGCGCTCGCCCAGTTGCCCGGACGATAGGTCAGGCCGTCCTGAACGGCCGGATCGCAATGCCTGCGGCCTCGAGCGTCTGCCGTACCTGCCGGGCCATGGCGATGGCGGCGGGGTTGTCGCCGTGAACGCAGATCGTGTCGATCGCGACCTTGAGCTTCTTGCCGGTTACCGTCGTCACCTCCTGATCCTGCACCATGCGGAGCACCCGCTCCGCGGCGAAGGCGGCATCGTGGATGATCGCGCCTTCCTTCTTGCGGCTCGTCAGATTGCCGCTGTCGTCATAGGTGCGGTCGGCGAAGACCTCGCGCGCCATGGTCAGGCCGAGTTTCTCGCCAACGCGTTCCGTCGGCAGGTTGGGCATAACCACGGAGACCAGAGAAGCATCGACGCCCTTGATCGCCCGGCCGATGGCCATGGCGATGTCCTCGTCGTCGTTGCTCATATTGCCCAGCGCGCCATGCGCCTTGACGTGGGTGATCTTGTGGCCCGCCAGCGCCGCGCAGGCCTGCATGGCGCCGATCTGGTAGGCGACCTGCTTTTCGAGATCAGCCATGGTCTCGCCGCGGATGGTGCGGCGTCCGAAGCCCCAGAGGTCGCCGAAGCCGGGATGGGCACCGATGGCCACGCCCTTCGCCTTCGCGATCTCGGCCGTGCGGTGCATGATGATCGGGTCGCCCGCATGCCAGCCGCAGGCGATGTTGGCGGACGAGACGATGGACAGCATCGCTTCGTCGTCGCCCATCTTCCAGGGCCCGAAGCCCTCGCCCATGTCGGCATTGAGATCGACGCTGGCCATGATCTTCTCCTCAGTTGCCACCGGTGGCGAGGTCGAACCGCCCGTGGGCGTCGACCCAGCCATCGACGAGATTGGCGGCGAGCAGCGCCTCGGGATCGAAGGCGGGGCCGACGGGCTTCAGACCGTCGCGCACGGCCAGGAGCATGGCCGCCTGCTCTCGCGCGGCGGCGATGGCTTCAGCCTGCGTGACGATCTCGAAGCGTACCTCGCTGCCCGGCCGGTTCTGGACGAAGCGTGGCAGATCCGCCGAGATCATGGTGGCGATCTTCGGATAACCGCCGGTCGTGCCGGCATCGGCGAGCAGGACGATGGGCTCCCCTGAGCCCGGCACCTGGATCGCCCCGGTCGGGATACCGTCCGAGACGATGTTGAAGCCCTTGGCGTGTTCGATGGCGGGCCCAGTGAGCCGATAGCCCATGCGGTCGGCCTGCGCCGAGATCACATAGGGCTGGCCGATCAGTGTCTCGATGCCGGCAGCGGTGAAATAGTCGTCCTGGGGTCCCAGAACCACCCGGAACGGCCCGGCATGGACACGCGGCGCGACCGTCGCGGTCAGATCCGGACCCATCGGCGCGCCTTTCACGACGAGCGCCTGCCCCGCTTTCACCGGCTGGCGGGCCACCCCACCAAGCCCGGCGCGCAGGTGGAACGACTGACTGCCGAGATCCTCGGGCAGGTCAAAGCCGCCCGACACCGCCAGCACCATGAAGGTTCCGGCTCTGGCGGCACCAACTGTAATGGTCTGCCCCGGCTCGGCCGTTGCCGAGGCGAGCGGTCGCACAAGCTCGCCATCGACCTTGAGGTCGGCGACCGCACCGGCCAGCGCGACGCGCACCGGGCCACCCTCGACGACGAAGGAACCGCCCATGACCGTGAACTCGATGGCGCCCGTTCCGGGCTTATTGCCGACGAGCATGTTGGCGACCGCCAGCGCGATCCGGTCCACCGCGCCCGCAGAACCGACGCCGTAGCGGCGATAGCCGAAGCGTCCGCCATCCTGGATGGAGGTCCCGGCGCCGCAATCCTTCACCTGCAGCGCGGTCATGACGCGACCAGTTCGGCGACGGGTTCGCCGGCGGCGGCCCGCGCATCCAGCGCGCTCCAGCGGGACGCATCGACCGGCTGGAACACGACTTCCTCGCCCGCCCCGACGAGGAACACGGGATCGCGGTCCGGCATGAAGTTGCGGACCGGCGTGCGGCCGAGCAGGTGCCAGCCGGACGGAGCTTCGACGGAGGCGAACAGTGCCTGCACGCCGCCGATGGACACGGTGCCGGCCGGCGTCTTCAGCCGTGGATCGATCCGGCGCGGGAGCGCGATCGACTGGTCGGCCCCCGACAGGTAGCAGAAGCCGGGAAGGAACCCGAGCATGGCCACGCGGTAGACCCGCTCGGAATGGCGGCGGATCACTTCATTCGCGGTGATGTTGTGTGCGGCGGCGACATCCTCGAGATCGATGCCGAACTCGCCACCATAGATCACGGGAATGCGCCAGCGCTTCGCCGGTACTTCTCCCATCTTCAGTCCGTCCAGCAGTTCGCGCACGCGCGCCTCGAAGGCGGGCATGTCGATGACCAGCGGGTCGACCTGCACGAAGACCGAGCGATAGGTCGGCAGGCTCTCGATGACGCCGGGAAAGGCGGCCGCCGACAGCGCCTCGTCGAAAGCGAGACACAGGGCATTGATACCGTCGTCGATCTCGGTGCCGAACTCGATCGTCACGGCGCCGTCGCCGCAGGCCAGAAATTTCGGGCGCTGGGAAGTCATAGGCGGCATCCGGCTATCCGCCGAGGGCGTTAGGCAGGAACAGGACGAATCCGGGGAACAGCACGAGGAAGATGGTGAAGAAGACCATGATCAGGAGGTAGGGCACCGTGACCTTGGCGAGGTAGGACAGGCTGTCGCCAGTAATGCCCTGAATGACGAAGAGGTTGAAACCGACCGGCGGCGTAATCTGCGCCATCTCCACCACGACCACGATGAACACGCCGAACCAGATCGGATCGAAGCCGGCCTGGACCACGATGGGCAGAGCGATCGGCAGAGTCATGACGATCATCGAGAAGCCGTCCAGGAAGCAGCCGAGCACCAGATAGAACAGGATCAGCGCCAGCATGAGCTGTAACGGAGACAGGCCGAGGCTCTGGACAAAGCCGGCGATCTTCGCGGGAATGCCGAGGAAAGCTGCCGCCGAACCGAGAATGGAAGCGCCGAGCAGGATCAGCGCGATCATGGCGCAGGTGACGATGGAGCCGATGGCCACCTGGCGCGCGGCGTCGAGGGTCAGGGAGCCCTGAACGAGACCGACGATGGCCGCGCCGAGAACCCCGACCGCCGCAGCCTCCGACGGCGTGGCGATGCCGCCATACATCGACCCGAGCACGCAGGCGATGAGGAACATCGCGGGGGCGAGGTCCTTCAGCGCCGCGAAACGCTGGCTCCAGGGAACTTGGCTCAAGGCTTTCTCGCCCTCGGGCACAAGATCCTTGCGGATCGTCGTGTGGATCATCACCCAGGCCATGAAGCAGGCGGCCAGCAACAGACCCGGCAACAATCCCGCTGTGAACAGCTTGATGATCGAAACGTCGGCCAGCACACCGTAGATGATCATGATGTTCGACGGCGGAATGAGGAAGCCCAGCGTCCCCGCGCCCGCCAGGGAGCCGATGGCGATGTCGCGGGAATAGCCGCGCTTGAGAAGCTCGGTCAGCGCTATGCGGCCGACGACCTGGGTGGTCGCGGCGGAGGAGCCCGATATGGCCGCGAAGATGGTGCATCCCACGACGTTGACGTGCAGCAGGCGACCCGGCAGCAGGCCGGCCCACGGCGCCAGCCCCGTGAACAGCGACCGGGACAGATTGGTGCGGAACAGGAGTTCGCCCATCAGGATGAACAACGGCAGCGCGAGCAGTTCCTGCGTGGTCAGGATATTCCAGGCATATTGCGGGATCAGCCGGTGCAGCGGGATGTCGCGGAAAAGGAACAGCAGAATGGTTCCGGTCACGCCCAGCGCGAGACCGATCCACAGCCCCGCCGCAAGCAGGCCGAACAGGATGACGAACATGGCAAGGACTTCGACGGCCATGAGGGCCTCCGCGACGGATCGGACAAATGGGGGCGACGGCTATGACGGTCTATTCGACCGGATTGGAGGCGCGCATGCTGGGGTCCTCGAGCGGCAGGCCCAGGCCGGCCCTGATGGCGCGACCGAGGAACTGCAGCGCCAGGAGAGCCATGCCGAAGGTCACGAGAGCCATCGGCGGCCAGACGATCGTGCCCGAGGAGATGGAGACCTGGCCACGGGCAAAGGAGTTCCAGGTGAAGATCGCCATGGCGACCGTCAGATAGCTCACCGCCAGAAACGCCGCCGATGAGGAGAATATCTCAAGGAAGCGCTTGAGGCCGGGACCCGCATTGCCGAGCAGCACGGTTACGCGGATATGGCCGCCGCCACGCAGGGTCATGGCGGCGCCGAAGGTGAAGGCGGCAGCCATGAGGTAAGACGAGTATTCCCAGGCGTTGGGAACCGTACCGGGGCCGATTCCGAAGACGTTGGAAATGGTCCGGACGATCACTTCGGAGACCATCAGGCTCGTCAGTCCGAGCAGGCAGGCAGCACCGACCCAGCCGTCAATGCGGCCGAGCGTATCGATGATCGTCAGGAACTGCCGGATGCCCGACGGCGCCCCGGCATTGAGATCGAGATGGGGCGCCATCGGGCAGTCCTCGTCAGGAGCGCTTCACTTCCGCGAGATAGGCCTCGATCGGCGCCTTGGCGGCCGGCACCCGCCGGATGTAGTCCTGCACCATGTTGGCCGTGCGTCGACGCATCTCGGCCATCATCGGCGCCGGGATATCGACAACCTCCATGCCACCCTGCTTGAGGCGGGCAAGGCTGTCGGTATCTGCCTTCACCGAGGTCGCCCAGAACTCCGGCTCGAGCTTCTTGCCGACGGCCTCGATGGCCGTGCGATGGGCGGCCGGCAGCTTGTTCCAGGCGTCCATGTTGACGTTGACCATCTGGCACGACCAGACATGGTTCGTCGGATAGACATATTTCAGAAACTCCCAGAACTTGCCGTCGACACCCGAGACGGACGAAGTCGAGACACCCTGCACCGCGCCGGAATGCAGCGCGGGGATGGTTTCGCCCCAGGGAATGACCACGCCGGTCATGCCCAGCGCGTTGACCATGTCCTGTGCGCCGCGATCGGGGCAGCGCACCTTCTGACCGGCCAGGCCGGCGAGCGTGTCGGCCTTGACCTTGAGATGCAGATACTGCGTCGGCCACGGGACGATATAGAGGTTCTTCTGGTTGTTGTTCTGCACGACGCGCTCGAAGACCGGGCGGATGTGCTTGTGGTAGACGCGCAGCTCATCGACCGAGCTGACGAGGAACGGAATGCCCTCCGCGCCAAGGATCGGCTCGTCGCCGATCTGCTGAATGTTGAGGATGTCGGCGATCGGCACGAGGCCATCCCGCACGGCGCGCAGGTGCTCGGGCCCCTTGAACCCGAGCTGACCACCCGCCTTCACAGTGATGTTCACGGCGCCGCCGGTCGCCGCCTTCACTTCCTCGGCGAACTTCTTCGCGTTGGCGGTGTGAAAATTGCCGTCCGGCCAGACGGTCGACAGATCCCAATTGGCGGCTTGGGCTCGCGCGACGCCCGGCGCGGCAAGGGTGGCGGCTCCGGCAAGGCCGGCGACAAGCTGGCGACGATCGATCATGGGAAATCTCCTGCAGTTCCCGTCTCTGGAATGCCCGGTCGCTTTCGGCCGGCTGGGCTTGTGCCCTTGGATATGATTGGACCGCCGATCTTATCCGGTGACAAGCCCCAGCTCTGCACTCGCTCATTGTGCAACGCACATGCGAGCCGATGCGCCTGTCGCCAGCCTGATCGACGTTCGAGGAAAGTGTCGGTGGCAATCCAGTCCGTGTCAACAGATCGTCGACATTTCCTTGTTGTTTTATGCATTTGATTTTGACGAGATGTCGAGGCATTCTATTCCGCCGCGTTGCGGACAGAGCCGGAGACGTCAAGATGGCCCCGCCCCCCAGCCTTGGTCCCATCGTCTCTTCAGCCCACCTCGCCGCTGGCGAAATGCCGGCACTGTCCGAGTTCGAATTCGGCATGATCATGGTCAGCCACGCCTTCCACCGGTGGACAGTGCGCTGCGCGGCGGCGGCCGGCGCGCCGGGGCTCTCGGCGCTGGAGAACATGATCCTGCACACCGTGTATCACCGCGCACGGCCGAAGCGGCTGGCGGACATCGCGCTCGTCCTCAATGTCGAGGACATGCACCTCGTCACCTATGCGGTGAAGAAGCTGGAAAAGGCTGGGCTGGTGAAGGGTGAGAAGATCGGCAAGGAGAAGGCCGTGTCGGTCACCAGGAAAGGCGCCGACGCCGTGACGCGCTACCACGAGGTGCGCGAAGCCCTGCTGATTCAGGGCGTGAAAGCCTTCGGGACCGAGGCGCAGATTCTCAGCAGAATTGCCACCGAGATGCGCGCCCTGTCGGGCCTCTACGACCAGGCGGCGCGGGCGGCGGCGAGCCTCTGAAGCTCGCCGCACAATCTGTCAGGCGCCGTAGACTTTCGCGCCTTTCGCCGACACGAGCCCTTCGGACACGTCGCGCGCCAGCGCCACGCGGTCGCGCTTGCCGGGATCGCCGATGCCGGCACCGCCCGGCGTCATGACCACAAGGCGGTCGTCCGGCGGGATGAGCTGGAAACCCTTGCCCTTCAGCTTCCTGCCGGACTTCAGCGCCACCGCACCGGCGGCTCCGTCCTTGCCGCCGTCGCGCCCGCGGGGGGGATGGTCGATACGGTCATAGGCCGCGAGCAGGTCGAAGGGCTTGCCGATGCGGCTGCCGACCTCGATCACCTGGCCGAGCCCGCCGCGCGTCGTCCCTGCCCCGCCGGAATCCTCGCGGAACTCCTTGCGCCAGAAGATCAGCGGGGTGATCGACTCGGCGATCTCGACCGGCGTCCCCTTTACGCCCGAGGGATAGGCGGTGGCCGAGAGGCCGTCCTTCATCGGCCGCGCGCCGGTGCCGCCATTGGACGTCACGGCCATGGTGAACCCGTAATTGCCGAGGCCGGCATCCTCGGTCTGGCCGCGGACGTTGAGGTTCCACAGGCACGAGGTTCCCTCGGCCGGCACGCGGTCGGGAATGGCCTGCCGCAGAGCGCCGAACACCACGTCGGGCAGCATCTGCCCAATGATGTGGCGCGAGGCGACCGGCTTCGGCTTCAGCGCGTTGACGATGGAGTTCTCCGGCGCGGAGACCGTCAGGGAGCTGAGCGATCCCGCATTGTTCGGAATGTCCTTCCCGACGATGCAGGCAAGACCGAACACCGTGTAAGCGGTGGTATAGGCGAGCGGCACGTTGATGCCGCGCTTCGAGGCCGGGCCGGTTCCTGTGAAGTCGACGTGGATGCCCTTCTTGGTAACCTCGACGGTGCAGGACAGCGTCACCGGCTCGTCGTAGCCGTCCACCGTCATGGTGTTGGACCACTTGCCCTGCGGCAGCGCCGCGACGGCCTCCAGAACGGCCGCCTTCGACCGCGACAGGATGTGCTTCGACAGCACGTCGAGGTCCTTCAGGCCGAACTCCTCCATCATCTCGGAGAGGCGCTCGCAGCCGACATCGTTGCAGGCGGCGAGCGAGTAGACGTCGCCCTCGGTGTCGATGGGAAGGCGCGTGTTGGCGCGGATCATCGCCATCAGCGTCTCGTTGAGCTTGCCGCGATCGGCGAGCTTCAGCAGCGGGATGTACAGGCCTTCCATGAAGACGTCGGTGCCGTCGGGGCCGAAGCCGATGCCGCCGATGTCCATGAGGTGGCTGGTGCAGGAGAACAGCCCCACCAGCTTGCCGCGATGGAAGGCCGGCGTCGTCAGCACGAAGTCGTTGAGGTGGCCCGTGCCCATCCACGGATCGTTGGTGATGTAGATGTCGCCGGGCTTCATGGTGTCGACCGGGAACACCCGGACGAAGTGCTTGACGCTCTCGGCCATGGAATTGACGTGGCCCGGCGTGCCGGTCACGGCCTGCGCCAGCATATTGCCCTCGCGGTCGAAGACGCCGGCGGAGAGGTCGCCCGCCTCGCGCACGATGGGCGAGAAGGCCGTGCGGAGCAGCACCTGTGCCTGTTCCTCGACCACCGCGATCAGGCGGTTCCACATGACCTGCAGTTCAATGTCGGAAAGCTTGCTCATGACGGTCACTTTCCCTTTTTCGATGAGGACTTGCGGGTCTTGCGGGCCGTCAGGACGAGGCCGAGACCACCGTCGATCTCGGCATCGAACGTCGCCGTGATGAAGGTGGAAGTGCCCGCCTCCACGACGATGGCGGGTCCTTCGATGCGGGCGCCCGGCGCCATGGCGAGGCGATCGTACATCGGCACCTTCACCGTCTTGCCGGCCTTGGCGTCGAACACGGGACGCGTGCCGATCGGCTTCGGTCCCGCCTTGGATTTCGGCTTTGCCAGCAGTGGCGGCCGCGCCGTGTCGGTGGTCACCAGCAGCGACCAGGACAGGATTTCGATGGCCGCGCCGGGAATATGCCGCGCGAAGAGCTGGCGGTAGCCCGCCTCGAAGGTCTCGCGCATCTTCCCGATATCCTTGTCCGTCAGCGCGCGGATGGGCAGGGCGACGGCTATCTCGTGCCCCTGCCCCGCATAGCGCATGAAGGCGGTGCGCGTTTCGGTCAGCTTGCGGTTGCCGGCCGCGGCCTTGGCGAGCGCCGACGCCTCGGCGCTCATGCCGGACAGCAGGCGGTTCGCCTCTTTCAGGTCGAAGAGGTCGAGCCGCATGAATTTGGAATGGACGAGTTCGTAGGCGGCAGGCGCGCGCAGGAACCCGATCGCCGAGCCAACGCCGGCATCGGCCGGCACGACGACGCGGGCGATGCCGAGCTTCTCGGCAAGGCGTGCGGCATGGAGGGGAGCCGCGCCGCCGAAAGCGACCATGGTGTGGTCGGACACGACGACGCCGCGTTCCACCGAATGGACCCGCGCGGCATTGGCCATGTTCTCATCGACGATCTCGGCAACGCCATGGGCGGCCATCGATGTCGAGAGCGACAGCGGCTTGCCGACGCTCGCATCGAGCGCTGCGTCCGACTTCTCCGGATAGAGCTTGATCGCGCCGCCCGCGAAGCGCGCCGGCTCGATCTTGCCGATGGAGACGTCGGCATCGGTCACCGTCGGCAATTCGCCGCCGCGCCCGTAGCAGGCCGGCCCCGGCACGGAAGCGGCCGAATCCGGTCCGACCGTGATCCGCTTCAGCGTGTCGACCCGTGCGATGGAACCGCCGCCGGCGCCGATCTCGACCATTTCGATGACCGGGATGCGCACCGGGAGGCCCGAGCCCTTCATGAAGCGCGACTGGCGGTCGACCTCGAACGTGCGCGCCTTGTAGGGCGTCGCATCGTGGATAAGGCAAATCTTGGCTGTGGTGCCGCCCATGTCGAAGGACAGCACCTTGTCCTCGCCGCGTTCGGCCGCGATGTGCGCCGCAAGGATCGCGCCGCCGGCCGGGCCGGACTCCACGAGACGGATCGGGAAGCGCGCCGCCGTCTCCAGCGTCGCGAGCGAACCGCCAGAGGTCATCAGGTGGATGGGCTTGGCGTAGCCCTCGGCGGCAAAGCGCGCCTTCAGGCGGCCGAGATAGCCGGCCATCAGCGGCTGGACATAGGCATTGGCGACGGCCGTCGAGGTGCGCTCGTATTCACGCATCTCGGGGCAGACCTCCGAGGACAGGGTCACCGCGATCTCCGGCGCTTCTTTCGCCAGAATCTCGCGCACGCGTTCCTCGTGCGCGCCGTTGGCATAGGAATGGATGAAGGCCACGGCGACGGCCGCGACCTTCTCCGCCTTCAGAGCCTTCGCCACCTTGCGGACGGCCGCCTCGTCCAGTTCCACCCAGACCTTGCCCATGACATCGATGCGCTCCGGCACCGTGAAACGGAGCTGGCGCGGCACAAGCTGGCGCGGCTTGTCGATGAAAATGTCGTACTGGTCGTAACGCCCCTCGTCGGCGATCTCGATCACATCGCGGAAGCCGTCCGTGGCGATCAGCGCGGTCTTCGCGCCCTTGCGCTCGATGACGGCATTGGTGGCAAGCGTCGTGCCGTGGACGAAAACGTCGAGGTCGGCGAAGCCGATTCCAGCCTCTTTCAGCACGATGCGCGTGCCGTCGACCACCGCTTCCTCGGGCGCATGGGGCGTTGTCAGCACCTTGGTAGTGAAGCGCTTGTCGCCCTGCTCCAGAACGATGTCGGTGAACGTGCCGCCGATATCGGTGGCGAGGCGCGTGACGCCCGAGGGAGCTGCCGCCTTCCGCGACGATTTTGCCTTGGGTGACGAGGCTGCCTTGGTCGAAGGCTTGGCTGTCGATTTGGCCATGCTGAAGTCAGTCCGTTCCCTAAAGGCCGACAGGCAGACACGCCATGCAGGCCGCCGCCGCGGTCACGATGGTTGTCGCACGAAACGGCCTCGCCCGGCGATCACCAGCCACATGGGAGGCGACATTCCGACGGCTCAAGGCACAAGTCAACAATTCATCGATAATTCGTAGTTGAAATGGAACCGACGCCATTTGGGCGCAACTTCGCGCGATCCGCTCAGCGCACTTTCGCCAGCCACTTCTTCTCCAGCATCACGTGGATGCCCTTGTTGCCGTTGACGACCTGCGTCACGCGCACGTCCGCGACCAGCGACAGCAGCGCGAAGGCTTCTTCGCGGTCGAGGCCCGAGCGCGCCGTGACGAGGTCGATCATCGAGCGCAGGGCGATCTGGACGGCCGCGTCGAGGTCGGGGTCGAAGGCCATGGTGATCGCATGGGTCGGCGTCTCGGCCATCGGCCAGACGAGATTCATGTCGTCGCGCACGGTCAGCCTGAACGTGCCGATCAGCCCTGTCTCGATGGCGGTTATGCAGACCTCGCCGTCACCCTGCGCACCATGGGCGTCGCCGACGGAGAAATTCGCGCCGTCGACGAAGATGGGCAGATAGAGCGTCGTGCCGGCGACCAGTTCCTTGTTGTCGAGATTGCCGCCATTGCGGCGCGGCGGCAGCGTGTTGACGCGACCCCATTCGGCCGGCGGCGCCACCGCCATGACGCCGAAGAATGGCCGGTCGAGCGCGATCTCGTGGCCCCAGGGCATGGTTGCGACCTTGCGCGCCCGGTCGATGCGCGAATGGAACAGGCGCATGGCCTTGACGTCGTCGGGCAGCGCGCCGACGAGCGGGGCGACGAAGGTATAACCCCAGTCGTAATGCAGCTCGATGGCCTCGATATCGACCTGCAGCACCTGGCCCGCCTTTGCGCCTTCGACCGCTACAGGGCCGGTGCAGATGTGACCGGGGAGAATGGGACCGCCGAACCTGTCGATGATGGCGGTCAGAGCAGGCGGGATGCCCCACTCGGCGGGGGGCAGGACCGCCTTTCCGCCCGACACTGTGGAAATGGTGACCGATTCACCCGACTTGACCGTCAGGCGCGGCGGCAGGACCGCTTCGAAATAGCCCCAGTGGGCCGTGTCGGCGGAGGCGTCGAGGCGGTGCATCATGTCGTGTCCCGGAGAGGCGGCGTCGCTCTTGCCGTTCTCACCCGGAACCAGTGCAGCGCCAAGCCCGCGCCGAGGAAGGCCAGACCCGCCGCATCGGCATAGGCGCTGGAGGCGAGAAGCAGGCCGCCGCCGACGAGGCAGAGGAGCCGTTCAGTCCAGTTCGCCTCTTCGAGCGCCTGCCCCGTGAACATGATGCAGAGCCCGACCAAGGCCAGGCAGGCCGTGATCGTCACCCACAGCACGGAAAGCCAGGGGATCAGGCCGGACGGCAGGCCGTAGGTGATGGCGCCTGCCGCATTCGTCCCCGTCGGCACCAGCATGAGCAGCTGCGCGCCGTCCGGCGTCAGGCAGAACATGAACGGCACGAGGAAGGCCGGCAGCGTGTATTTCCACGCCTGCATCGTGGTGCGGAACGGCTCGCCGCCGGTGATAGCCGAAGCCGCAAAGGGCGCCAGCGCGGTGGGCGGCGACACGTCGGCGAGCACGGCATAGTAGAACATGAACATGTGGGCGGCGGCCGGGGGCACGCCGACCTTCACCAGCGCCGGCACGAGCATGACCGCCGCGATGATGTAGCTGGCGGTGACCGGCACGGAGAGGCCGAGGATCCACATGGCCACCGCCGCCATGAGCAGGATCAGGAACACGTTCGATCCGCCGGCGGCAATGATGATGCCGGAGATTGTCAGCCCGAGGCCGGTCAGGTTGACCACCGAGACGATGACTCCGGCGCAGGCGCAGACCGCGACGATGGCGAGCGTCGAACGCGTACCGTCGATCAGCGCCTCGATCATCGCGGTGCCGCCGGCCGGCGCATCGCGCCCCTGTCGCATGGCGAGAAACGACTGTATGCCGGATGCCGTCAGCGCCGCGGCGATGCCCCAGAAACTCGCCACCGACAGGCGGCTGTCGAACAGTTCGTGCAAGCCGAGCGCTCGCGGCGCATCGGAGAGGCCGAACAGGTGGGCTGCGACGGCAGCCACGCAGCCGATCAGGAAGGCCGAGCGGGTCACGAGCTGGCTCTCCGGCCGCAGCATAGACAGCACGAAGGCGACGACGATCGACCAGTAGACCGCCATGAAGCTGGTGAAGCCGAGGACGAGGAATACCGCGATCGCGCCCAGCGAGATGAAGTGATAGCCGCCCGCCTTGGTCAGTTCCCAGAGCGAGGCGTCCGACGTGCGCACCGCCGCGACGTTCATGCGCCGGGAATCGGCTTCCGTCATCAGCCAGCAGGAGACGTAATAGAGGATGGTCGGGATCGTCGCGTAGATGAGGATCTGCAGGTAATCGACGTCGAGGAACTCGGCGATGATGAAGGCCGCCGCGCCGAGCGTCGGAGGGGACAGAGTCGCGCCGATTCCGGCCGCCGAGAGCATGCCGCCCGCGACATTGGGCGAATAACCCGACCGTTTCAGCATCGGCCAGGCGAGCGAGGAGACGGTCACCGTCGTCGCGACGCCCGAGCCGGAGACGGTTCCCAGAAGAAAGCCGGAGGCGACGACGGCGCGGCCCGGCGCCGATGGCGAGGGATTCTTGCCGAACAGGGCGAAGGCCCATTCGATGAAGAAGCGCCCTGCCCCGCCGCGGTCCAGGACCGCGCCGTAGATGGTGAACAGGATGATGAAGGTCGCCGCCACGTCCAGCGGTGTCGTGAATATGCCCTCGAAGGTCAGAAAGTTCTGGCCGATGATGCGGTTTACCGTGAAGCCGCGGTGCTCGAACACATCAGGGACCAGCCAGCCGGAACCGGCATAGCAATAGACGAGGAAGACCAGCGCGATGGCCGGCAGAATCCAGCCGACGGTCCGGCGCGTCGCCTCCAGGACGAGGATGATCAGCGCCAGTCCGAGGATCAGTTCCTCCGGAGCCGGCCGCATGGCGCGCGACTTGTACTCCTCGATGTTCAGCGACAGATAGACCGCCGTGTAGATGGCAATCGCTGCGAAAATCCAGTCGACCGGCTGTAGGCGGGCCAGCAAGCGGTTCGACACGAGCAGCGGATAGCTCAGGAAGCTCAACGCCATCAGCACGCCGAGCCCGTAGGCGAAGTTCGACCGGCCGTAGATGGCGAACATCGGATTGGGGTGATGCAGCACGTAGGCGATAGCGGCTGCCGCGAGGAGGCAGGCAGCGAGTTCCTCCGCCGTCGCCCGCCGCGTCTCGGGATAGCCACCGGCGCCCGGTTTGGTCAGCGGGTAGAGGATGAAGATCAGCGCCAGGCAGGCGGAGAGGAATGTCGCCCGGTAGACCGTCGTGTTGATGGCGAACTGGGTCCAGTAGAGCGCGAAGGCGCCGATGGCGAAACAGGCGGCACCAGTCGCCCAGCCGAGCCAGCCGTCGATCCGGCGCGCCGGCCCGCCTTCGGAATCGGACGAGAGCTTCTCGATTTCCTCGGCGCTGAGCTGTCGCTCGCCGGCCTGTCGCTCGGCCTGAACAGAAGTCATATCCGGGTCGTCCCTCTGGCGGGGCAGCGCCTTGCCGGCGCCTTGTACCCCTCGTTCCCTGGCCAGCACCTTAGCGGCAATACCGATAGAAAAAAGCCGGGCGGATTGCTCCGTCCCGGCTGCTTTCAACGTCGTCAGATAAGCCCGGCGATCACATCGCGACGCCGCGGGCCTTGAAGAAGGCTTCCGCAGCAGGATGGAAGGCGATGGCCGATTTGGAGGCGGCGCCCTGCAGCGTCAGGCGGCGCGCTTCCGGGTGGATGGCCTGGACATCGGTCAGGTTGTTGAACATGCCCTCGAGGACTGCGGTGACGCGGGCTGCGGGGGCGGACGTGCTCACCACCAGCACGTTGGAAATGCCGATGCCGGCGACGGGCGCCGCCTGCCCTGCATAGGCATTGGCCGGCAACGTGTTGGCGCGATATAGGTTCGGATACTTCTTGTCCATTGCCGCCAGCGCCGCCGTCGTATCGACGAACTTGATCGGCGTGCGCCCTCCCTGGGCGAGGTCGCGGATGGCTGCCGTCGGGATGCCGCCGATCCAGAAGAAGCCGGCGATCTTGCCGTCGGCCAGCGCGTTGCAGCTCTCGGCGACGCCGAGATTGTCGCGGGTGATGTCGCTGCGCGGATTGAGACCGGCTCCCTCGATGGAGCGGTCGGCCATGCCTTCGGTCGACGAGCCGGCCGAGCCGACTGACACGCGCTTGCCCTTGAAGTCGGCGATCGTATTGACGCCCGAGCTGGCGCTGGCGACGACGTGGAAGAAGGAATCGTAGAGGACGGCCAGCAGTTTCAGGTCGTGCTTGCCCTCGCGCTGATAGGCGCCGACGCCGTTGACCGCATCGACCACCGAATCGAGCGTCGAGAAGCCGATATCGGCGTCGCCCGTCTGAACCAGCTTCAGGTTGTCGACCGAGCCGCCGGTCACCTGGGCCGTCGCCTGGGTGTTGGGCAGCTTCTCGGTCAGCACCCGGGCGATGCCGCCGCCATAGGGATAGAACACGCCGCCGGTGCCGCCGGTGGCGATGGTCAGGCGCGTGCGCGCCTGCGCGAGCGCGGGCGCTGACAGAATGGCCGCGCCGCTGGCCAGCGCCACGCGGCGCGTCAGGTTGATCGACATTGAAACTCCTCCCTCGTTGTTCGGCCGCGATCCGTCCGGCATGCACCGGCACGGCCGCGTTAGGGGGAGCATATAGCGCGAGCCTCGCCGCTGATAAGGGGATATCCGAAGACCATCAGCCCTCGAACGGAAACCGGGCCAGAACGGTAAAGCGGGACTGGCGCCCGTCCTGGCGGAACACCGCGAGCGCATCGATGCGCAAAGGCGCGGCGACCGGCGCATAGGCCGCCGCCAGCGCCGCCCGCACGGGCTCGCGTAACGGCTCGGGCAACGAACCGGTCAGCGTCATGTGAAAGCGGAAATCCTCGAAAACGTAGGGGTAACCGTAGGCGTCCATCTGGGCAATCTGGCGCTCGGTGAGCGGCGCTTTCAGCCGGCGCGCGCGGTCCGCCTCGCTCATGGGCGCGCGGAAGGCGTCGAGGTCGCGCACGCAGTCGGCCGCGAGCATCGAAAGCGCATCGGACGGCTCGGCAGGAACCAGCGCCACGAAGGATTTCAGCAGTGCGACGGTCAGGGTCGGCAGGGTGATCGCGGCACGCCTCTCGGCAAAGATCATCGCGGCTTCCAGAAGATCGGCCTCGCTCGCACCCTCCACGAGTTCGAACGGCGCCTTGAGCGTGCCGTGAAAGCCATAGCGGCGCGGTTCTTCCGACAAATCCGCCCAGTCCGGCCGGTCGAATGGCGCGCCGGGCGGGAAGGCCGCATCGCGGGCGAGCGCTGCGTCATAGCCGATGGCGGATGAGCCGAAGCGCCAGAGCGGATCATCGGGCGGCGGGGCGGCGTAGAGGGCGTAGCGTGTGGTCATGGCGAGCGCTTAGCCGGCGGAGATGAATGGCTCAAGACGCGAAACGCTATGGCAAGCCGTAGGCGCGTTTCAGATCGCGCGAGCGCGCCTCGGTCTCGACCACGAGGCAGGGGCCGGTCACCTGCGAATAGATCGAGTTGGCGAAGCGGTTCGGCGTCTCGTAGGCTTCGAGTTCGCAGGCGAGATCGCGCAGTTCCGCCCAGGGTCGCTGGGCCGCCCGCAGTGCTTCCGTCCAGGTCGCGCGTCGGGCATCGTCGAGACCCGGGCGCGTGCGGATCGCGGCAAGCACGTTCCGCCATACCGTGTTGAGATCATGGTCCACGCGCCGGACCTGTCGGCGGTAGCATTCCGTGAGCGGGTGATAGTCGCCGCCGCGGCCGGGATGGCGGCAGAGTGGCTGGTGCCCTTCCGCGCCGATCAGTTCGCGGCGTTTCGGCCCCCGCGCGCCGGCGGAGAAGCTGGACCGAGCGAGGTCTCGCAGCGCTTCGCCGAAGCGGTTGGTGAGATCTGCCACGACCACCCGCGTCATGGCGGCGCGGCACGCAGCCCCTGCCCGCTCCGCCTCATCCGGGCCTAGGCGGCGCTCGAACCCGACGAGCCCTGGGGCACATTGGCCGTCGCGGAACGCGATCCAGAGGCCGAGCATGCGCTCGAACCGGCCCGCCCATTCGGTCTTGCCCGCATCATCGATATTGCCGTCCCAGTCGGCGATTGCACGCAGCGCGTCGCGGCGCGCGACATCGAGGGCGGCGTCTGCTTCCGCACTGATCCGGGCCAGACAGTCCCGGCGCGCCTCGACGGCGAGAGAGGCCGGGCATTCCGGCCTGTCGGAGGGAACGGCCTGCGCAACCGCAGGCGACAACGCGCCGATTGCGGCGGTGGCCGCGAAAACGATGATGCCCAACAGACGCATGTGGAGGATTCCTGCCCGCGGCGTTCAATATCGGACGGCAAGGTTTCACCGGCATGGCTCGCCGCCGGCTGCCTGTTGCCGGGCGCGGGATCGGCGTCCCCGAAGCGACGCTTTGCGCGGCATCGCGGTCGGGCCTATATAGCCACCGAACAGACGAGACCGCCGCCCGATGCTGAACAGCCTCGACATCGACAAGCCGCCGCACGCGACCCGCGTGGTCGTTGCGATGTCCGGCGGCGTCGATTCCTCGGTGGTCGCTGGCCTGATGGCCGAGCAGGGCTATGATGTCGTCGGCATCACGCTGCAACTCTACGATCATGGCGCGACCGTCCACCGCAAGGGCGCCTGCTGCGCCGGCCAGGACATTCATGACGCCCGGCGCGTCGCCGAGCGCCTGGGCATCCCGCATTACGTGCTCGACTACGAGGAGCGCTTCCGCAAGGCGGTGATCGACCGTTTCGCCCAGTCCTATGCGGATGGCGAGACGCCGATCCCCTGCGTCGACTGCAACCGCCACGTCAAGTTCGCCGACCTGCTCGACACCGCCCGCGGCCTCGGCGCGGACGTGCTCGCCACCGGCCACTATGTCGCGAGCCGTGCCGCCGCCAACGGCCGCCGGGCGATGTACCGCCCCGTCGATGCCGATCGCGACCAGAGCTATTTCCTGTTCGCGACCACGTCCGGCCAGCTCGACCTCCTGCGCTTCCCGCTCGGCACCATGACCAAGCCGGAGACGCGCGAGCACGCCCGCCGCTTCGGCCTCGCCATCGCCGACAAGGCCGATAGCCAGGACATCTGCTTCGTGCCATCCGGCCGCTATACCTCCATCGTCGAGAAACTGAAGCCCGAGGCGGCGGAAGCCGGCGACATCGTCCATGTCGACGGCCGCGTGCTCGGCCGGCACGAGGGCGTCATGCGCTTCACGGTCGGCCAGCGCCGCGGCCTCGGCATCGCCGCCCGCGAGCCGCTCTACGTCGTCGGCCTCGACGCCGCAGGGCGCCGCGTGATCGTCGGGCCGAAGGAGGCGCTTGCCACCCGCGCCATCGGCCTTCGCGACCTCAACTGGCTTGGCGACGCGCCGCTGGCCGTCGGCGAGACAATGGAGTGCTTCGCACGCGTGCGCTCGACGCGCCCGCCCAAGGCCGCCGTGCTGACCATGACCGCCTCCGGCCCGGAGATCGAACTTCTCGACGGCGAGGAGGGCGTCGCCCCCGGCCAGGCCTGCGTGTTCTACGATGCGGCGCAGGGGCCTGCCCGCGTCCTCGGCGGCGGCTTCATCAAGAAGCGCGAGAGCCTCATTCCCTGCGCCGCCCTGCCCCTGCAAGCCGCCGTCTGACGGAGCCCTGATGCCCGCCGCCGAACTCGACTCCCAGTCTATCCAGAAGGCCTATGCGCGCTGGGCGCCGATCTACGACCCGCTGTTCGGTCGCATCACCACGACCGGCAGGCGCGCGGCCGTCGCGGCGGCCAGCAAGGTCGGCGGCCGCGTGCTGGAGGTCGGCGTCGGCACCGGCATCGCCCTGCCGGACTACGGCGCGAACTGCCGCGTCATCGGCCTCGACCTGTCATTCGACATGCTGAAGATCGCCCGCAAGCGGGTGGATGACGGCCTTCCCAATGTCGAGGGCATCCTGCAGATGGATGCCGGACGCCTCGCCTTTCCGGACGCGTCCTTCGACTGCGTCGTGGCGATGTATCTCATCACCGTGGTTCCGGACCCGGAAGGCGTGATGGCCGAGCTCAACCGCGTCTGCAAGCCGGGCGGCGAGGTCATTCTCGTCAACCATTTCGCGGCCGAAGGCGGCATCCGTGCGCTGGTCGAGAAGGCCGCTGCGCCGTTCGGCGACAAGCTCGGCTGGCACCCCGATTTCCCGTTCTCGCGCGTCATGGGCGAGAAGGACCTGACCATGGTCGAGAAGCGGCCGGCGGGGTTCGGCGGACTGTTCACGCTCGTCCGGTTCAAGAAGGCCGGCTGACGCCGTTCACGTCTCCGCGACGCGCTCCTCTCCCCATAAGCACCGGTTGAAGCTCTGCCGGTGGCCCCATACAGTTCCTGCAACAAGGCCCCGCGCCGCCAAGAAGCATGGCGGCCTTGTTGCAACAGGAAACGCAGGGAGAGAGCCGTAATGATCGACGATCTGAATCCGACGCGCCGCAACCTCCTGATCGGGGCGGCCGCCCTCGCCTCCACCACCGGCATGACGGCGGGCTCCTCGCTTGCCCTGGCGCGGGCGCCGTTTGCCCGCACGCAACCCGCTTATTTCTACCGCTTTCCGCTGGGCAAAGCCCAGGTGACCATCGTCTCGGACGGAACGCTCGCCCTCGGCAAGCCGTCGGACACGATGAAAGGCATGTCGGAGGCCGACATCGCCAAGGCATTGACCGACAATTTCCTGCCGACCGATTCCGTCGTCCTCGAACAGAACATCGCGGTCGTGAACATGGGCGAGCGCCTCGTCATGTTCGATTCCGGGATGGGCTTCTCGCGGGCCTTCGGCACGACCACCGGCCGTCTGCTCCGGAGCCTCGGCGAGGCGCGCATCCGCCCCGAGCAGATCGACGACATCATCATCACCCACGCCCATATCGACCATATCGGCGGCTTGGCGACCGAACGAGGGCGGCGACTGTTCCCCAATGCGACTATTCACATCTCGAAGGTCGATCATGACTTCTGGACCGACGAGGCGAAACTGACGGACCGTACGCTCGGCCTCTTCGTCAAACACGCGCGCGCCAATCTCTTGCCCTACCGGGATCGCATCAAGTGGGTTGCCGACGGCCGCGAGGTCGTGCCCGGCATCCAGGCCATGAGCACGCCGGGGCATTCGATCGGCCATATGATCTATCTGATCGAATCGGACGGCAAGAAGATCGCCTTCACCGGCGATATCACCCACCACCAGATCCTGCTGACCGAGCGGCCGCGGACGGAATTCGCCTATGACAGCGATCCGAAACAGGCGGTCGAGACCCGCCTGAAAGTATTCGACATGCTGTCTAAGGACCGCATCCCGATGCTGGCCTTCCACTTCCCCTGGCCCGGTCACGGCTATCTCGGCCGAACCGGCCCGGAAACGTTCCGCTTCTTCCCGGCAGCGATGTCGATCGGCTGAGGCGCGAAGCAGCGGGAGCGGCGCGCCCGGCGCCGTTCCCTCACCGCTCGTGACCCTCTAGTCTTGAGCCCTGACGTTTGCCCCGTTCTTCGCTGGAAGCGACCGCATGACCGACATCAGCCCTGCCGCACGAATGGCCGCCGGCCTCATCGCTGCGCTCGGCTGGTTCGCCCTCGGGCTCCAGCTCGTCCTCATCATCGGCACCACGACGGCAGCCGGAGGAACGGCGGCCGGTGCTTTGCTCAACTTCTTCAGCTTCTTCACGATCCTCATGAACACGCTTGTTGCGGCCGTTCTGACTGCCGTAGCGCTCGGGCGCGCACCGTCAGCCTCCATGCTGGGCGCTGCCTCGCTCTATATTGCCGTCGTCGGCATCACCTATTCCATCGCACTCCGGCACATCTGGAACCCGCAGGGCTGGCAACTGGTCGCAGACCGCATGCTGCACGACCTCATACCGCTCTCCGCCGTCCTATTCTGGCTCATTGCCGTGCCGAAGGGCCATCTCTCGGTCCGCAACATCCTTGCCTGGCTGGTCTTCCCCCTCGCCTATCTCGGCTGGAGCCTCGCGCGCGGCGCCCTGGACGGCTGGTATCCCTATTACTTCCTCGATGCCGGCAAGCTCGGCTATGCCGCGATGGCGCGCAACGCTCTCGTCGTCACCGCCCTGTTCGGCCTGGTCGCGCTCGTGGTCGTCGGTCTCGACCGCCTTCTCGGGCAAAGGCGCGCCTGACGCTTCGCTCGCCTTGACACCCCTCCGGCACGGACCTTATATCCGCGCTCTCCGAACCGGTTCGCCGGTCCGGTTGCCCGTCGGGGCGGGGTAGCTCAGTTGGTGAGAGCGCAGGATTCATAACCCTGAGGTCGGCAGTTCGACTCTGCCTCCCGCTACCACGGCATCATCAGACAATTGCCGATTTCGTCGCGCTGACGTGGCTGGGAAGCCACGGATCGGCCACGATTGCCACGCGTGCTGCCTTGGCTGATCAATCCGCGGAGGATTCCATGGCAGGCGATACAGGCAAGAAGGCAGGCGCAGGTCCGAAGGGCCCCTCGACCGGCGGCGGCATGAAAGATCCCGCACCGCCGAAACCTAACAAGGGTCCCTCGACCGGCGGCGGCTTGAAGCGCTGAGCCGACGAACTCGATTCATGTGAAAGGGCCGCGCCTGTCGCGGCCCTTTTGCTTTGTCCGCCCACGCCCGGCGACGATTCCGCGCCGCCCGCTTTGGCACATATGACCTCGGCGCGCGGCGGCAACGTGCCGTTGAAGAACGTCCGGATACACTGACCCCGCGATTCCCCTTTCCGGGGGCGTCGCCAGCGGGTCATCAAACACCGATCCAGTCGCGGCCCGCTCCTTGCCTTCAAGGACATGCGGCACGTTGCCCTGTCCCGGCGGGAGACACTTCCTCCGGCCATGGATGAAAGCGGCGGATCGCAATGACACGATACGGCAATGACGCTGCGTCATGTCATTAACACTATCGGTAATCAAAGGTTGCTCCCTTTCCTCGAATGCAAGTAATGCAACGCTCGGGAACGGGGATCGGCTCACAGGAGCGATCCGTCATGAAGAAGCAGATCAGCGAGATCATCGCGCGGACCGTCGAGCTGCCGGGGGGCATCGACAGTCTCACCGAAACGTCCGACCTCTACGAGGCCGGGATGACCTCTTTCGGCTCGGTCCAGCTCATGCTGGCCCTCGAAGAGGCGTTCGACGTCGAATTTCCGGAGCGGATGCTGAACCGCCGGCTGTTCTCGTCCATTTCCACCATCCGGGCCGCCCTGGAAGAGCTGACCTCCGAGAAGGCAGGAGCCTGACCATGCTGGACCGCACGGGTTCCGACCGCGCCGTGGGCGCGGCGTCTGCTGCCATGCGCATGAAGGAGGTGGCGAAGGTTGCCAGCCTCCACGCCGACGCCGTCGACCGCGATGCCCGCTTCCCCCGCGAGGCGGTGGATGCGATGCGCGAGGCCCGTCTGCTCGGTCTGATGATTCCGCGCGAACATGGCGGCGAAGGCGCCGACTTCAGCGAGATCGCGGAGTTGTGCGCCACCCTGGGCGGCGCCTGCTCGGCCGCCGGCATGGTCTTCGCCATGCACCAGATCAAGGTCGCGAGCCTCGTCCACCACGGCGAGGGCAGCGAGTGGATGCGCGGCTTCATGCGCCGCGTCGCCCGCGACCAGTTGCTCGTCGCCTCCTCCACCTCCGAGGGCGGCATTGGCGGCGACCTGCGCAATTCCGTCTGCTCCATCGTTCCCGATGGCGACCACGTGACGCTGGAGAAGGACGCCATCGTCATCTCCTACGGCCTCGATGCCGACGCCATTCTGGCGACCGCCCGCCGCGCGCCGGATGCCGCCTCATCCGATCAGGTCATGGTCGTGATCGAGAAGGATCAGGCGGACCTGAGCCAGACCTCGGTCTGGGACACGCTCGGCATGCGCGGCACCACCTCTCACGGCTTCAAGCTGAAGACCCGTGTGCCCGCCGCGCAGGTCTTCCCGAAGCCCTTCGCCGAGATCGCCGCGCAGAGCATGCTCGCCTCCTCGCACCTGTTCTGGTCGGCGCTGTGGTTCGGCATTGCCGGCTCGGCGCTGTCCAAGGCGCAGGCCGCCGTCAAGGCCGCTGCCCGCAAGACCCCGAACAGCTTGCCGCCGGGCGCCGCGCGCCTCGCCGCCGCCGCCGCCGACCTGTCCGGCCTCAAGGCGCTGGTGCGCGACGGCATTGCCCGCTTCGAGCGTGCCCGCCACGACGAGGACGAGTTGAACTCCATGGCCTTCGCCATCGCCATGAACGCCGTGAAGGTCGAAGCCTCCGAAAAGGCCGTCGCCATTGTGCAGGCGGCGCTCGGCATCATCGGCATCCAGGGCTACAAGAACGCCAATCCGCTCTCGGTCGGCCGCCAGCTTCGCGACATCCTGTCCGCCCCGCTGATGATCGCCAACGACCGCGTGCTCGCCAACACTTCGACCATGCTTCTCATGTCGCGCCTCGATACCGAGCTGGAGGGCTGACCCGTGCTTGCCAAGACACCCGCCAACGAGACCCCTGTTGCCGAGACCTCCTTCCTCGACGAACTGTTCGACCGCGGCCTGCTGATCGAGACCGGCGTCGACGGCCTCTACGGCCGTTCCGGCCTGTTCGAGGCCATCGGCGACGGCTTTCAGGCGCTCGTCAGCCGCTACGGCGCCGAGGACGAGGCCGAGGTCGTGCGCTTCCCGCCGGCCATGGCGCGCTCGGTCTTCGAGCAGTCCGGCTACATGAAGAGCTTCCCGCAGCTCGCCGGCACGGTTCACTGCTTCTGCGGCAACCCCGCCGACCATGTCAGCCTCTTGCAGACCATCGAGCAGAAGGGCGACTGGACCGAGGGGCAGAAGGCCAGCGACGTCGTGCTGACGCCCGCCGCCTGCTACCCGCTCTATCCGACCGCCGCCAAGCGCGGCGACCTGCCCCCCGAGGGCCGGCTCTACGACCTCATGTCCTACTGCTTCCGCCACGAGCCCTCGAAGGACCCGGCGCGCCAGCAGTTCTTCCGCATGCGCGAATATGTCCGCATGGGCACGCCCGATCAGGTCACCGAGTTCCGCGCCAACTGGCTGGAGCGCGGCCAGAAGCTGATCGCAGAGCTGGCCCTGCCGCTCGCCATCGATGTCGCCAACGACCCGTTCTTCGGCCGCACCGGCAAGATGCTGGCGGTAAACCAGCGCGACCAGCGGCTGAAATTCGAGCTGCTGATCCCGATCGAGAGCGAAGAGAACCCGACCGCCTGCCTCTCGTTCAACTATCACCAGGACCATTTCGGCAAGACCTTCGGCCTCACCACCGCCGATGGCGAAGTGGCGCACACGGCCTGCGTCGGTTTCGGCCACGAGCGCGTCATCCTCGCGCTGCTGAAGCATCACGGCACCGATGTCGCGCGCTGGCCGGCTTCGGTCCGCACGGCGCTGGGCCTGTGATCATGCAGGCGGTGTTCCCCGAACTCGATGCGGCGACCTATCCGCGCCACGCCCTGCACGATGCTGCGCGGGCCTGGCCGGAGACGAACTGCCACACCGACCTGTTCATCGAGCTCATCCACACGCTCGGCCGCGAGCCTGCGGCCGGCCTCGGCATGACGGTCGCCCAGGACTTCGAAGGCGACCAGTTCACCTTCTTCAAGATGCCGACGCGTGACATCGAGACCCTGTTCGGCCTCGACGTGCAGGAACTCTCGATCTACCGCCCGCTCGTCGATCACATCGAGGAGCAGGTGGCGCGCGGCCGCATAGCTCTGGTCGAGGTCGATGCGCACCGGCTGCCCGATACGCGCGGCGTGACCTATCTGACCGATCACTCGAAGACGAGCATCGCGGTGAACCGCTTCGACCGTGCCACCGCCACGCTCGGCTATTTTCATAATGCCGGCTATTTCGAGATGGCGGGCGACGATGTCGAGCACCTGCTCGGCTTCGGATCGGTCGCCCGGCCGGTCCTGCCGCCCTACGCGGAGTTCGCGAAGGTCACCGGCCCCGGCCTTACCGGCCGCGCCCTGCGCGACGCCGCCGTCGCCCGTTTCGCCGACCACTGGGCCAATCGCCCGGCGGGCAACCCGGTCGATGCGTACCGCGATGCTTTGCCGGCTCATCTCACCTGGCTGGCAAGCGAGCCACCCTGCTCGTTCCACCCATACGCCTTCAACACAGCGCGCCAGTTCGGCGCCTGCATGTCATTGCTTGGCGCGCATCTCGACTGGCTCGGCCGGCAGGGCGTCGGCGGGCTCGGACAGGCGGTCCAGCTCTGCGATGCCATGTCGTCCGGCATGAAGACCTTCCAGTTCCTTCTCGCGCGCGCGCTCGCCCGCAAGAAGATGGACGCGCTCGACCCGGCCCTCGACGCCGTCGCGCGCGATTACGACCGGGCCATGGACGAGATCGGCCGCGCCTTCGGTTTCACCGCAACCCGGACCCCGACACTCGTCCGGGCCGCCTCCTGAGGCACGCATGGCGCGCATCCGCGGCATATCGGGCGACACCACCGTCCCCCTGGCTGCGGACTGGTCGCTGAGGACCTGCGCCCCGGGCGCTGTCGCGACGCCGGCAGATCTGCCGTCCGACGCCGAATGGATCGCGGCAGAGGTCCCGGGCACAGCCGAGAGCGCGCTCCGCGCCGCCCGGCAGCCGATGCCGGAAGGCACCTCGTTGCATGATCTCGACGTCTGGTACCGGACCGCGTTCGAGGCCAGCGGCCCCTGCACCCTGCGTTTCGAGGGCCTCGCGACCCATGCCGAGGTCTTCCTCGACGGCGCGCCGCTGCTGGCAAGCAGTTCCATGTTCCTCAGCCACGAGCAGGATTTCGAGGGCACGGGACAGCATGCGCTGGCGATCCGTTTCCGCGCGCTGAACCCGATCCTCGCCGAGGCCAAAGGGCCCCGCGCGCGCTGGCGGCCGATGATGATCCAGCCCGGCACGCTACGCCTCGTCCGCACCACGCCGCTCGGGCACATGCCCGGCTGGACGCCCCCCGTCGCCATCATCGGTCCGTGGCGGCCGGTGGACCTGATCCGCCGCGGTGCGCCGCTCCGTGTCGTCTCGATGCGGCTGAACGCGACGCTGCTCGACCGCAACGGCGTTCTCGACGCGAACGTCACGCTAGACCGCGACGTGAGCGGGCCCGTCGAACTGGTCTGCGCCGGCCATGCACACCCCCTGCACCGCTCGGACGGCAACAGCTGGTCGGGCCGCCTGACAATCGACCGCGTTGCGCCATGGTGGCCGCACACCCACGGCGAACCGGCCCTGCATGACGCTGCGCTCCGGATCGGCAGGACGATCGTCGATCTTGGCCGCGTCGGATTTCGCTCCCTCGCGGTCGATCGGGGGCTGGACGGCAAGGGCTTCGCGCTCGTCGTCAATGGCGAGCGTGTCTTCTGCCGGGGCGCCTCATGGATGCCGGCCGATGCCCTAGCACCCGCCGCGCGCGATCCGCGCCATCTCCTGACGCTTGCGCGCGATGCCGGCATGAACATGATCCGGCTGTCCGGCACGATGACGCCGGAGGCGGACGCTTTCCACGATCTCTGCGACGAGTTCGGCATTCTCGTCTGGCACGACCTGCCCTTCGCCAATTTCGACTATCCCGCTGCCGATCCCGCCTTTGCCACGCTGGCGGAAGGCGAAGTCCGGCAGTTGCTCGACCGTCGGCAGGGCTCGCCCTCGCTTGCCGTCGTCTGCGGCGGCAGCGAAATCGCCCAGCAGGCGACCATGCTCGGCCTGACGCAGCAGCAGGCGACCATGCCGCTGTTCGAGGAAACCTTTGCGGCGCTCGCCGCCGAACTCGTGCCGCAGGCAGTCTATGTACCGCACACGCCCTGGGGCGGCGCCCTGCCCTTCGTCACCGACGAGGGCGTCACGCACTATTTCGGCGTCGGCGCCTATTGCCGGCCGATCGAGGATGCGCGCCGCGCCGAGGTGCGCTTCGCCAGCGAATGCCTCGCCTTTGCCAATGTTCCCTCGCCCGCGGCTCTGCGGCGCGATGAGCTGACCGATCCCGCATCGCCCGGCTGGAAACGCGGCGTGCCGCGCGATGCCGGCGCGGACTGGGATTTCGAGGGCGTGCGCGACCACTATGTCCGCGCGCTCTACGGCGTCGATCCCGAAGCCTTGCGCCACGACGATCCCACCCGCTATCTCGCCCTCGGCCGCGCCGCACCAGCAAAGCTGATGGAAGCCGTCTTCGCCGAATGGCGCCGCGCGGGCTCGTCCTGCGGTGGCGGCCTTGTCTGGTTCCTCAAAGATCTCTTGCCTGGCGCAGGCTGGGGCGTGATCGACCATGCCGGGTTACCGAAATCGACGTGGCATGCGCTGAAGCGCGCCTTCCGCCCGATCCATCTCGGCCTGACCGACGAGGGGCTGAACGGGCTGGGCATCCACCTCACCAACGAGACCGCTGAACCCCGTCGTCTCACCCTGTCGCTGGCGAGCTACGGCGAGGGTCCGCATCCGCTGGCCAAGGCCGAGACGGAGGTGACGCTGGCGCCGCGCTCGGCGACAAGCACGACCAGCCATGCCTTGCTCGGCCGCTTCTTCGACATCGCCAACGCCTATCGCTTCGGCCCGCGCGCCCACGAGGCGACACTCGCCCGCCTGACCGACACCGACACGGGAATGCTCGTTGCCGAGGCGGCGCACGTTCTGCCCTGCTGCGCCGCCACGCCGCGCGATATCGGTCTTTCCGCGCGGATCGAGGGAACGCCCGACGCTCCGGTGCTGATCATCGCATCCGAGCGACTCGCGCGCTTCGTGTCCATCGACGACGAGAGCCGCTGCCCCGCCGACGAGGGCTTCTCCCTCGCGCCGGGCGAGACCCGCACCGTCCCGCTGCGGGGATCGCCCGCCACCCCGGCACGCGGCATCGTCGCGGCCCTGAACAGCCACCCGGTCGCATACGGGGCCACCTCATGATCCCGGTTACCTTCAACCGCATGCTCGGCAAGCTGCACCTGCCGGCCAGCTCCGCCTCCGGACTAGGCGTCGTGATCGTTCCGCCGCACGGGCTGGAGGCGCTGGCCGCCACCAAGAGCCTGCGCATCCTCGCCGACGGGCTCGCCACAGCGGGTCACGCCGTGCTGCGCTACGACCTGCCGGGAACCGCCGACTCGCTCGGCAATGACGGCGATCCGGACCGCGTGTCCGCGTGGACCGGCAGCGTTGCCACTGCGGCCCAGGTGCTGCGGGACCACGCCGGCACCAGCGGCATCGTTGTGCTCGGCCTGCGCTTCGGCGCACTGATCGGAACGCTCGGCGCTCAGTCCATCCCGGATCTGGCGGGCCTCGTCCTGCTCGATCCGGTCGTCCGCGGCCGACTCTATGCCCGCGAACTCGCGATCACCGCCCGCGCAGTGGCGGAGGGCGCTCGGCTCGACCCCGATGCGACCTCCACGCCCGAGGGTCTGCTGGTCGGCGGCCATCTGACAACGCCCGATACGCTGAAGGGCATTGGCGGCCTCGACCTCGGCAAGCTGCCGGGCCCGGCGGCTCCGGTCATCATCCTGCACCGCAGGGGCGCTGCCGATGCTGCCGCCCTCGCTTCCGTATGGAGCGCGCAGACGACTATGGTCGCGGAAGAAGCGCCGGGTTTCGAAGGCATCTCCATCAGCCCGACCATGGCAATCACGCCGAACGAAGCTTTCGGCCGGGCCATCGACTGGGTCGGCTCGCTGCCACGTCGCGCGCCCAATGCGCGGAGCGCAATTGCAGCCGCGAGTCTTACCGGACCCGGTTTCACCGAGAATGCGGTCACTTTCGGCGAGGGCACGCGCCTGTTCGGCGTGTTCTGCGATCCGGAAATTCCCGATCCCGCAAAGCCGGCCGTGCTGATCGTCAATGCCGGCCGGAACCCCCATGTCGGCTGGGCGCGGTCCGGCGTCGATCTTGCGCGGCGACTGGCGTCCGACGGCGCCGCCTCGTTGCGTATCGACCTTGCCGGCATCGGCGACGGCGTCGACCGGCCGGGGGCGGCCGATGCCATTGAAAGCGTGCTCTATCATCCCGCAACCGAGCTCGAGACTGCCGCCGCCATTGATCTTCTCGCCGCGCACCGGCCCGGCCCAATCGTATTGTCTGGCGCATGCAGCGGCGCCTATCTGGCCTTCCACAGCGCCGCGCGTGACCCGCGCATCGCCGGCCTCGTCCTCGTCAACATCCAGCGCTTCGTCTGGCGCCGCGGCGAGACGGTCGCGGAAGCCATCGCCTCGGCCTACCCGCTGGCGTCGAGCTATGTCACCAAGGTCTGGAGCGCACGTTCCTGGCGGCGGGTCCTGACCGGCGAGCGCCAGCTCTGGCCGCTCGTGCGCGAGTTCGCCCGCCGCGCGGCAGGCCGCCTGCTCGCCGTCGTGCCCTCGACCGAGACCCGCCGCGCCCGCGCGCTCATGAGCCGCCTCCAGGCGCGTGGCGTGCGCGTCGAACTGTTCTTCAGCGCCGACGATCCCGGCCTCGGCGATCTCGCGCTCCATTTCGGTGCCGGCGGCCGCCGCCTTGCAGGCGACCCGCGCATCGTCATGACGCTGGTGCCCGGCTCCGACCACGACCTGACGCCGCCGGCGGCAAGGGAAGCCCTGTTCGAGCGCGTTCTGGCTGCAACACGCGCCGTTCAGGGTCGTGCCGGAGAAAACGCCGGACATCCCGTCACCCACGGCACAACTTCTGCTTGAGTCAGGATGAATATGCGGAAGGCGTGCCGTTCCGGGACGTTTCGCGAAGTCGTCGAGTATCTGTGATGACGCTGAAGGATCTGGAAGTTCCGATCGGTTCCATCGCCTGGCGCAGCCGGGGTGGCTACGCCTGGACCCGCTTCGGCCTGATGACCGCCACCGCCGCCCTCGACTGGATCGTGGTGGCCGGCTGCTCGTTTCTCATCTCCCTGCTCTACAGCCGCGTGACTGCCGGGGAATTCTGGACGGCGCAGCCACAGGCCGACCTTGCACTGCTGCTGGCGAGTCTCTTTGTCCTGCTCAACGCCCTGAAGGGCCAGTATCAGGTGGCCAACTATGTGGGCGCACGGCGAACCTTCGGCACGACGCTGACGTTGTGGGCGGCGACCTTCGTCACGCTGATGGCCTTCGCCTTCGCCGCCAAGTCCACCGACGCGTTTTCCCGCGTCGCGGTGTTTGTCACCTTCTTCGCGGGCCTGCCGGCCGTGCTGCTCGTGCGCGGCGCTGCCGGCCGCCTGATGACCCTCGGCTCGAAGATCGGCGTCATCCCGGCTCGCCGGGTCATGCTGGTCGGGTCGGAGAACGACGTCACGTCCTTCGCGCTGCGCTACCAGCCCTGGAACGCGGGCATGCATGTCGCCGGCACCGGCCTTCTCACGCCCGGCGAGGCCGAGCCCAGCCGCGCCGACATAGCCCGCATCGTCGCGCAGGCGCGCGAGATGCAGCTCGACGACGTCATGATCATCGTGCCCTGGTCGGAGGTCGGCACGATCGACATGCTGATCGAGGCCTTCATGCGCATGCCCGTGACAGTCCATCTCGGCCCGGAGCGCATCTTCGACCGCTTCGAGCACATCCACATCGCCAAGGCCGGCGGCATTGCCAGCCTCCAGCTCGGCCGCCCGCCGCTCTCGGCCGGCGAGATCATGCTGAAACGCGCGCTCGACATCGCGCTCGGCTCGTTCGCGCTGTTCCTGTTCACGCCGGTTCTGCTGCTCGTCGGCCTCGCGATCAAGCTCGACAGCCCCGGGCCGATCCTGTTCCGCCAGCGGAGGCTCGGCTTCAACCAGCGAGCCTTCCAGATCGTCAAGTTCCGTACCATGACCGTGCAGGACGACGGCGATGTGATCCGGCAGGCGACCCGCGACGACCAGCGCATCACCCGCGTCGGCCGCTTCCTGCGGCGCTGGAACCTCGATGAACTGCCGCAGCTTCTGAACGTGCTCGCAGGGCAGATGTCGCTGGTGGGCCCGCGCCCGCACGCCATAGCCCACGACCGCCAGTTCGACGATCGGATCAGCCTCTATGCCCGCCGCCACAATGTGAAGCCGGGGATTACCGGCTGGGCGCAGGTCCATGGCCTGCGCGGCGAGACCGATACAGAGGCCAAGATGCAGGCCCGCGTCGAGCACGACCTCTACTACATCGACAACTGGTCGATCATGCTCGACATCGAGATCCTGTTCCGCACGGTCTTTTCGCGGAAGGCCTACGACAACGCCTTCTGAGCGATGCTGACGCGATCACAACAAAAGCCCGGCGCCGCCGGGCTTTTTGCTTTGCCAGCTTCTTACTTCGTCAGGAGGCTATGATGCGCTCGACCGCCTGCCGGGCATCCAGCCACGCCGCTTCCACGTCCACGCCGCGCTGCGACGCCTGAGCGCCGATGGCCGCCTGAACCGCATCGGCCAGCGCCGCTGGCGTCGCGTTGTGCGGCGCAAGCATCAGCGCGCCTTCCGCGATCAACCGCTGATAGGTCGGATGGTGGTCGAAGGCGCCCGGCCTTTCCGGCGCATTGACGATGACCGGCCGGCGCGTCATGGCGCAGGCCAGAACGCTGCCGCGCCGCGCCGTCAGTCCCTCGGCGAATGAATAAAGGAACAGGTCGCAGGCATCGAGAATGCCGAAAACCTCGGCATCGGTCGCGACATAGCCCGTCACCATCATCCGGTCGGCGAGCCCGAGTTCGGCGGCGCGCGCGCGAAACTGTTCTTCCACCCGATCCTGCCCCTTCACGAAGGAGCCGACGAAGGCGCAGAATACGTCGAGGCCCCGGCGGCGCAATTCGGCTGCCACCTCCAGCACGACGGTCGACTGCTTCTTCGGATAGATCGAGCCGAAATGGCCGATGACCAGCCGGCCGGCCGCTCTCTCGGCCGCGAGCCTCCGGGAATGCGGCGTCTCGGCCGTCACGGCAGGCCGCGACAGGTTCGGCGGGACCGGCACGATGCCGCGCTTCACCGTTGCGAGGCGGCTTGCCGGGCTGGCGGCGAACTGGTCCGATACTTCCGGGGATGAGAACAGGATAGCGGTCGCGAGCGGCAGCAGCGGCGCATAGCTCGCGCGGCGCTTCCAGTCGAGATCAGCCCATTCGTGCAGCACGACGATCACCTCGGCGCAGCGACGCCGGGCAACTGCGGCGGCGAGCGTCGGCTCGATGAGTGTCGCCTTCCAGGCAACGACTGGCAGGTTGAGGACCAGGGCATCAGCGCCCTCAAGTGCCTGTGCCAGCGCGCCCGGATGGCGGTCCAGCACATGGGTCCGCGCGCCCGCGGTTTCGGCGAAACGTCGCGCGAAGGCCTCGACACCGCAGGGTGTCCCGTTATCCGAGACGAGAACCAGCATGGATGCGGACGGCGTCGGCTCGCTCATGCCGCCGATCCAGTCGACGGACATGCCATCAGCCCTTGTCCTTTGCGCGGTAAGGTTGCTGCTCGATGCCCGCCGCCGCCATGACGCGGCCGAGCGAGACGGCGAGAGGGTGAGCTGCCACGATGGGATTGCGGGTCGTGGCGAGTTGCACCAGCGCACGCCCGATGGCGACAGGCATGATAGCGAGGTCCTTGGCCAGCACCTTCAATCGGGCGGCCGCGCCCTGCGCCTGCTTCAACTCCACCGCACGGTTGATCGAGCCTATCCTGAGACCGCGCTTCATGACCCAGCCGATCCGGGCACGGTCGCCGGGCACGGTTTCGGTGATCAGCGCCTCCTGCACCCAGTGAGAACGCAGGCCCGCTTGCTTGGCGCGGGTGAAGAAGTCGAGATCGCCGCCGCCGAGAAAGTTGAAGCGCGGATCGAGCGCCGGCAGTCCTAGACGCGCGAAAGTGCCCCGGCGGATCAGGCAGTTGCCGGTGCCGTAGATCATCGGCACGGGACCGGTGCGGCCATGGCTCGGCCAGAACACCGGATGCCGTCGCAGCACGGCTGGCGCGTCGTCTCGAAACTGCGGCACGACCGGGCCGCCAACAATGTCGGCTCCGCTCGCCCCGGCACCGGCGACCATGGCGTCGAGCCATCCCGGCGACGCGATCTCGTCGTCATCGATCATCAGGATGTGCTCGGCGTTCGGGAAATGCTCGAGCGCCGCGGCGAAACCGGCGTTGATCGCATGGACATTGCCCTGTTCCGGCTCGACCAGAGCAAGGCCCGCGAGGCTGCCGGGCGTGAGCCATGATGCGGCGATGCCGAACCCCTCGCGACCGGGAGCGTCGTTCTCCACTATCACCACCGCGAACCTGACGGTCGTCCGCTGCGCCGCCAGCGAGGCGAGCGTCTCGGCCAACATGCCCGGCCGGCGGAAGGTCGGCACCACCGTCACGGCCTGCACCGCGGCGGCGTCGAGGCCGGGGCTGACGACCGCGCCGGGCGGCATGACAACCGTCGGGCCGGTCCTCATCGGGGACATCTGCATGGTGTCCATCTCATTCTGGCGCAGCATGGGTCGCGCTCCGCGGCTCGATCAAGAGTTTCCCGCATGCCGGAGCAAGTCTCTTGCCGCGCGTGGCATGAAGTGCGCGCGCCGATGGCCCGCAGCTTGCGAGACCGGCACCCGTCGGCTCGAATGATCCCGCAGCGGGACATTCGCGCCCATATGCACGGGGCGAAAGCAGCATGATGCAGACGGACGACAAGGTTCGCGCAGCCGTCAGGCCCATTCCGCCCGCTGCCGCGCTCTCGCCCTTCGACGACGGCGACGATGCGACGTTCCACCGCCTCTCCGACCGGATCGTGCACACGATCGCGCGACGCTTGCCGTTCCGCAGCGCCGATATACGGCTCGACCGCCCCATCGTATCCTTCAGCTTCGACGATTTCCCGGTTTCCGCCCATGAAACCGGCGCGCGCATCCTCGAGCATCATGGCGCGCATGGCACCTTCTACGCGGCAACCGGTCTCCTCGGCCAGAAGCGCGCGCTCTGGACGATCGCCGGGCCGGATTCGATCCGCGACCTTCACGAAGGCGGCCACGAGATCGGGCTCCACACCCACAGCCACCGGCCGTCCTTCCTCATGAGCCGGCGGCAGTTCGTCGCCGATCTCGGGGCCAACCGCGCAGCCCTGCGCCGCATTCTGCCGGATCTTGTGAACGAAACCTTCGCCTACCCCTTCGGCCTCTCCGCGCTGTCGCAAAAGCGTTCGCTCGGCCATCTCGCGCGCGCGAGCCGATCCGTCCAGCGCGGCCTGAATGTCGACAAGATCGATCTCGACTTCATCCGGGCCTATGAGCTGACGGATGGCGGACTGCCCGTCGAGGAGCTCACGCGCCTGCTCGACGATGCCGCCGCCCGCAACGGCTGGCTCGTCTTCCTGACGCACGACATCGCCGACAGCCCGACACGCTTCGGCGCATCGCCCGCGCTGCTGACCGCGGCGCTGCTCGGCGCCATCCGGCGCGGCATGGATGTGCTGCCGATCCGTGACGCGCTTACCCGCATCGGCGTGTCCTGAAACGCGACTGCAACCGCTGGCCCCAACCTTGCGCAACGTAAGCGGAGAACAATCTCCGTGTATCAATCCGGGACGGGCGTCCCCGCACCGGATTGCGAGCCGAGGGGTCTGCCCCATGTATGAAGACGGTCGCACCATTGCCGCTCCCGCGCGCGCCGCCGAGGCGCGAGCCGCGCCCGCCGCCTCGCCCAACATCGTTGCGGAGGTTGCCCGGCGCTGGATGCTGATCGCGCTCCTGGGCCTTGCCGGCGCGGGTCTCGCCTATATGGCGTCTCGGATGATCGCCCCGCGCTTCATGGCGACAGCCCAGATCTTCGTCGATCCGCGCGGCTTGCAGGTCTTCGATAACGAGCTGACCCCGCGCCAGCAGGATTCCAACACCGCCATCAACTTCGTCGAGAGCCAGGCGCGCATCGTTACCTCGCAGAGCGTGCTGGCGCGCGTCGTGGACGGCGAGCGCCTGACCGAGGACCCCGAGTTCAACGGCCAGGGCGGCGCGTCCTGGGCCTCCAGCCTGCTCGGCTCCCTCGGCATGCGCCGCGGCGGCGAGGAGAGCCTCCAGGCCCGCGAGCGCCTCGCGCTGAATGCGCTCTACGATCGCGTCATCGTCCGCCGTCCCGAGCGCACCTTCGTCATCGAGGTGACGGTGCGCGCCGGCGACGCAGAGAAGGCGGCTCGCCTCGCCAACGCGGTCGCTCACGCTTACATCGACAGCCAGACCGAGGCCCGTTCGGAAACTGCCCGCCGGGCTACGCAGGCGCTGACCAACCGCCTCGACGAGTTGCGCTCGCGCGTGCGGATCGCCGAAGAGCGCGCCGAGGATTTCCGCCGCCGCAACGGCCTCGTCGGCACCCGCACCCAGCTCGTCTCCGAGCAGCAGCTGACGGAAGCGAACACACAGCTCGCGCAGGCGCAGGCGCGCGCGGGCGAAGCGGTCGCCCGCAATGAACAGATCCAGCGCGCGCTCCGCTCCAACGGCGCGGCGAGCGCCCTGCCCGAGGCGGTCATCTCGCCGACCATCGCGGCGCTGCGCGGCCAGCAGGCGGAGGCGCGCCGCCGCCTCGCCGACGCGTCCACCGAATTCGGGCCTCGCCACCCGTCCGTCCGCAATGCGCAGGCGCAGGTCTCCGATCTCGACCGCGCGATCACCGAAGAACTCGCCCGCATCGCCCAGTCGGCCCGCGCCGACCTTGATCGCGCCCGTGCAGCGGAGGCGAGCCAGCGGCGCGCCGTGGATCAGCTCATCTCGCAGGCATCCGACGCCGGCCAGGCCTTCGTGCAATTGCGCGAAATGCAGCGCGAGGTCGACGTCAACCGCAACCTTCTCAACGCATTCCTCGCCCGTTCGCGCGAAACCAGCGAGCTGGAGCGCCTCGATACCAACAATGCCCGGATCATCACGGTGGCCCAGCCGCCGCGCGATCGCGTGTTCCCGCCCCGCGGCATCGTGCTGGCCATGGCCGGCTTCGTCGGTGGCTCAGGCCTGGGCGTCGGCATCGCGCTGCTGCTCGCACTCCTGAAGACTGGCTTCGGGGGCGTGGCGCCGACGCCCTCGTCCTTCGTCCGGCATCGACCGCCGGTCGCGCGGCTCGTCTGACCATGTCCGGAATGCCCGCCATGGCCGATGCCCTCGCAATGCCGCCGGATGCTTCCGCAGAGGTGCCGACCGTCACGGTCGGCGGCCTGCCCATCACCGTAATGGATCGCGCCGCGACAGCGGACTGGATGATCCGGGCCGCGCGCACGCACCGGCGCGGCACCCGCCCGCTCTACCTCACCTCCGCCAATGGCGAGGTGATCGCCCGCGTGGCCGCCGACCCCGCCTTCGCCGCGCAGGTTCTCTCCGCCGACCAGATCGTCGCGGACGGACAGCCGCTGGTCGTCGCATCGCGGCTGCGCTGCCATATGCCGCTGCCGGAGAGGGTCGCCACCACCGACCTGTTCCACGACGTGGCGCAGCGCGCCGTCGCGACGGGCACGACCTTCTACATGCTGGGCGCGACGCAGGAGGAAAACGCGCGGGCGCTCGCCAATGTCCGCCTCCGCTATCCCGCCCTCGCCATCGTCGGCGCCAGCCACGGCTACCTGAACGGTGCCGCGCTCGTGCCGGTGCCGGCGACGACGCTGGTTTTCTTGGTTTTGAAATCGTAGCGGCGGACGACGTGGGTGTCGATGTCGCAGAAGTAAAGAGCTTTGTCGGGGCCGATGACGAGGCCATAGGGGTTGGCGGTTTGCTGGTCGTTGAGGCCGGGTTTGCCGTTGCCGATGAGGGTGGTGAGTTCGGCGGCGACGAGGGCGAGGAGCGGGAGCGTCATTACTGATTACTTTAGAGCAGGCTGACTACTTCGCGGAATTGGCCGGGGCGGAGGCCTTCGAGGGTGAGCTTGCCGGAGCGGACGCGGATGAGGCGGAGGGTAGGGAAGCCGACGGCGGCGGTCATGCGGCGGACTTGGCGGTTCTTGCCTTCGGTGAGGGTGAGTTCGATCCAAGTGGTGGGGATGTGGGCGCGGTAGCGGATGGGGACTTCGCGCGGGGGGAGCGATTGGATTTCGGAATCGGAGAGGATTCGCGCTTGGGCGGGTTTGGTGCGGTAGTCCTGGATGGCGATGCCGTGGCGGAGCTTTTCGAGGGCGGCTTCGTGGGCTTGGCCTTCGACTTGCGCCCAGTAGGTTTTTTTGTGGTGGAAGCGAGGGTTGGTGAGGCGTTGTTGGAGTTGGCCGTCGGTGGTGAGTAAGAGGAGGCCTTCGCTGTCCCAATCCAGACGGCCGGCTGGGTAGACGTCGGGGATGGGGATGAATTCGGCAAGGGTGCGGTGTTTGCTTCCCGGTTCCGGCGTGAACTGGCTCAAGACGCCATAGGGCTTCCAGAAAACGAGATGACGATGGCCTTTGCTTGTCAAGCGATTCGCATATGATGATGGCATGCCGAAATTGACTCGACGCCACGCCGCGCTATCGCTGGCCGCCACGCCCCTTGCTAGCTCCTCTTTGATGGCCACTACGCCGAAGCCGAACAAGCCCGGCATCAAGTTCACGGAAATCTTCGGGCCGGATGAGCCGGAGCGTTGGAAGATCGCCAAACAACTTGGATTGAATCACGCGATCGTCGGCGTGGCCGGGGCACTGGCCAAGGTGCGGCGCGAGGATTACGCAAGCACCTTGATCGATTTGCATAGCCGCTTTAAGGCGGCGGGTTTGCAGATCGCGGGAGTCGAGTCGCATCCCGTGAACGCTGAGAAGATCAAGCTGGGCGTGCCGGGCATGGAAGAGGAACTTGAAAACTACAAGTGGGCGATCAGTGCGCTGAAGCGCGCCGGGATTCCGATGGTCTGCTACAACTTCATGGCGGGCATTAGCTGGTACCGCACGAATACGGCGCTGCCCGAACGGGGCGGCGCGTTGACGAGCGAGTTCGACGCGGCCGAGGCGGCCAAGCAAGGGTTGACGAAGTTTGGCGAGGTGAGCGAGGAGAAAATGTGGGCCAACATGGAGCGCTTCCAGAAGGCCGTGATTCCGGTGGCCGAGAAGGAAGGCATCGAGATGGCGGCGCACCCGGACGATCCTCCGATGTCGCCTCTGCGTGGGATTGGACGCATTCTGGTGAGCGCCAAGAACTATGAACGCGTGATGGCGATGGTGCCGTCGAAGATCAACGGCGTTACGTTTTGCCAGGCGAATTTCCTCGCGATGGGCGAAGACATCTATGCGCTGGCGAAGAAGTGGTGCGGGCAGAAGAAGGTTTTCTTCGTGCACTTCCGGGATATCGATGGGACGCGGACGAAGTTCCGCGAGACCTTCCACGACAACGGGCCAACCGACATGGCGAAGATGCTGAAGATCTACTCCGAGAGCGGCTTTACGGGACCGATGCGGCCGGATCACGCGCCGACGATGGCGGGCGAGGCGAACGACCGGCCCGGCTACGCGATGGACGGGAAGATTTTTGCGTTCGGATACATGAAGGGCGTGATGGACGCCTACGGATATCCGTACGAATAGACTTGGCGAATAACCGCTAGTTCTTGAGTGGCTCGGGCTTGTTGCCGCCGACGAGACGATTCAGGCTTTGGAAGACCTGCTGGGCGGAGGGGGCGCGGTTGGCGCCGTTCAGAAGAGCGGTCGCTCCAGCGCCGTTCTCGATCATTGGCTTGGCGCCGGATTCGGCGAGGAGATCGCGAGGCGTACCCGGTGCGCCAAATGGACGTTCGGCCGGGTTCGTGTTTCGCTTCGGCAAGGTGACCGGGGGCGGTGCGGACTCTGGGACGCTTACGGCTTCCGCGGTGGCAGCGGATTTGGCGGATTCGGCGAGCGCCAGTTTCCATAGCGCCATGACGCGCTCGCGCTTCTGCGCGGCCATCTCGCGAAGTTGCGTTTCCAGCGTTTCGAGCTGGCGCAGTTCCTTCATCTCGGCTTCGATCGATTCGATGAGTTCCATCTGTACCTGACTATTCATCGGGCCAGGCATGGGGCTACAACAGTAGGCCAGTGAAGTTTGTGGGGGTAGAGCGTTAGTCTTCGTGCGCTTCCTCGTCGCCACGCGAGGGCGTTTGCCGCGTTCCGGGATTCTTGCGGTCCTCGGCGACTATGCGCTTGACGTTAGCGGTGAGTGTGGGGCCGTGGAAAGGGATGCCATCCTTGATGGTCCAGAGGATTTTTCCGGTTTGGGGGACGCCTTTGGTTTGGGGATAGAGGATGCGGAGGTCGGCGAGGGGGTTGCCGTCGACGACGATGAGGTCGGCGAGATAGCCGGGGCGGACGTAGCCGATTTCGGCTTCCTTGCCGAGGATTTTCGCGTTGTTGGACGTTGTCTGCTGGATGACTTGGAGGGGATGGAAGCCCGCCTCTTGATGGAGTTCCATGGTGCGGATGAGGCCGAAGCCGTAGAGGTTGTAGATGAAGCCAGCGTCCTCGCCCGCGCCGACGAGGCCGCCCATGCGTTCGAAGTCGCGGACGGCTTGCAGCCAGAGGCGATAGTTGTTGCGCCACTCGGCTTCGTCGGCGCTGGTCCAGTTGAGGAAGAAGCTGCCGTGGTTGTTGGGGTCGGGCGCGAAGAATTTTTCGAGGGCGGGGTGGAGGTATTCCTCGAAGAAGGGCTGGTTCTGGTAGCGCAGCAAATCGCGTGCGGCTTCGTAGATACCGAGGGTGGGGCTCCAGGCGACCTTCGCCTTCACCATGCCTTCGAGGACGCGTTTCAACTTTTCGGGGTCGGCTTGGCGGAAGAGGTGGCCTGCGTAGCGGAAGCGATCAACTTCGTATTGGTGGTTGAAAGTGGCGGGGAAGTTTTGGACGCCGTCGCGCAGGGCGGCGTCGGGGATGCCGTACCAGTGCTCGATTGACGTCGTGCCGTATTCAATGTCGTGCCAGGCATTGGTTTCGGCGACGGCGGCGTGGTGGGCGCTGCGAAGGCCGAGGGCCTTGCACTCGCTCAAAAGTACGCTCATCGCCCAGGGTGAAATTGAGAAGAACTTCAACCCATCCGCGCCACCTTGCTTGATCTGCAGAACTCTTGCGGAGATCGCTTTGCGGTTGTCGTCGCTAGGGGCCGGGTTCATTCCGAAGACCTGATAGAGAAAAAGCCGCGGCGCGGCGATTTCGTTCTTGTTTGACTTCTCGCGAAGCGCCTTCGACTTCTCGAAATTCGAACCAACGTCCCTTACCGAAGTAATCCCGCTCGCCAGCCAGACCTGGAACTGATAGTCCTGGCGCATGGGCCAGCCGGAGCGCTCGTCGTGGATGTGGGCGTGGATGTTGATGAGTCCGGGAAGGACGTACTTGCCGGCGGCGTCAATTACGCGGTCACCCTCGCGCGCCGGGGCAGGGAAGGCCGAAACGCTCACAATCTTGTTGCCTTCCACGACAATCGTTTGCGGCCCGTTCATCGGCGTGCCGGAGCCGTCGACGACGTTGGCGTTGCGGATGACGAGGCGGCCGGACGCCGGGAGTTTTTGCCCATGATCGGCCGGGGAAAGCGGGTTCTGGGCGAAGGCACACGAAGCCAGAAGTAGTACGAAGAGTGGGGCTACTACGCGAAACATAAATGGCTAGTCTAGCGAAGGATAGTTTGGGATAGCGAACAATGGAGGTATTCCAGACGGGCAATGCCTCGAATGATGGTACTTGGGCGCGCAAAGTAACATGAGTGCGCCAGCGGCCATCGCCGAGTATGGGGTTGAGCTTGGAAGCGCGTTTCACGAAGAGATGCGCGGCTCACAAAAAGACCCAAGGAGGTTGGTCCCCATGCGCAAGATTATGGCGTTGTCCCTGTTCGCGATCCTCACCGCTAGCGTGAGCTTTTCGGAAACGATCGAACATCCGCGGAACCTGAAAGAGGAAGCCCGCATTCATTCGAAGGCGAAGCGGAAATTGATGTGGTCGACGGTGGCGCTGGTGGCCGCATCGTTTGCCGACGTGCACTCCTCCTGGGGCAAGCGCGAATCGAATCCCGCATTGCAAAGCGCCAATGGCGCCTTCGGCGCGCGGGGTTTTGGCGTGAAGATGAGCATGGTGGGAGGGATCGTTCTGGGGCAATACTTTCTGGTGAAATCGAAGCCGGAACTGGCGAATGCCGCCGCTTGGACGAACTTCGGAATCGCGGGCGTGACGGCCGGCGTCGCGGCTCGCAACTACACAGTCGCCAAGCCGAAATATCTGATGAGGCCCGAGTAGGGCTGGCCTACAAGAGCTGGCGAACGTTCCGGAGGAGAACTTCGCTTTCGACAGGTTTCGGCAAGTATCCCTGCATCCCATGCGAAAGGCAAAGGTGCCGGTACTCGTCCCCCGCGTTGGCGGTCAAGGCGATGACCGGCGTCTTTTCATATCCGCTCAAGCCACGCAGGCGTTCTACCGTTTCGATGCCGTCCATCCCCGGCATCTGCAAATCCATCAGAACGAGATCGAAGCGGAACTGCGAGGCCAATTCCAACGCCGCGAAGCCGCTAGAGGCGACATGCACGCCGAGGCCGCCGCGCCGCAGGAAGGCCTCGGCCACCTTGCGCGCCGCTTCGTTGTCGTCCACCACGAGGATTGTCTTGGCCGCCGTGTCCACGTCCACGCGGGTTTCCAAGTCGGATTCTTCCAGCGGTATCGCGAAGGAGAATCGGCTGCCTTTGCCTTCCTCGCTTGCCATTTTCAAATCGCCGCCCAGCAAGCGGCTCAACCCTTGCGCGAGCGTCAGCCCAAGCCCCAGACCCGGATAACGCCTCGCAAGACCGTTCTCTAACTGTTCGAAGGACTCGAAGATCTTTTCCCGCTGCTCGGAACCGATTCCGATCCCGGTATCCTCCACCACCACTTCCAGCCAGAACACGCCTTGGCCGAAATCGTGGGCGCGCGCGGTGAGCGTGATGTCGCCCGCCTGGGTGAACTTCACCGCGTTCGAAAGTAGATGCCCCATCAGGCGGCGCAGCCGAATTTCGTCGCCCTTCGCCGTTTCGGGAAGCTCATCGTCCAGCCGCAGCCGGAAGTTCAAGCCCTTTTGCCGCGCCTGCACCAGCCAATGGGCCGCGATCGATTCGATCATGTCGTGCAGGAGAAAATCGCTCTTGTCGACCTTGGTTTCCCCCGCCGCCAGCGCCGTAAACTCCAAAGTGGAACTGAGCACCTGATACAGTTCCTCGACGCACGCCTTCGTCAGCGCGACGTATTCCTGCTGCTCCGGGCTCAAGCGCGTCTGCTCCAGCAGACTTGTCATCCCCATGATGCCGCTCAGCGGCGTCCGCACTTCGTGGTTCAGAGCCGCGAGGAACTGACGCTTCAGCAGATCGACTTCCGCTACGCTTGCCATCCATAACGCTAATCGGCCAAAGACCTTAGCCGCTTTAGCGAATTTTGAGCGAAAACCGCCGTGGCGAATTTGGCACGGTTTATCGGAGCATCACTCCCTGCACCGCCGCGATCAAAGCGCAACCCACCCCGTGCGCCAACCAACCGTAATAAATCCAACGCCTTGTATAGCGCAACACTAAAACTACGTCGTTGTACTGCATCCCTGAGACGATTTTCTCTAAGGTGTTTGCCCGATGGAATCGCTAAGGGTACCGACTGAGTACGGCGAAAGTACTAGCGATAAAGGTCCGCTTCGCCTTCCGGCCGGCTTTTCCAGCGCCGGTGCAGCCAGAGCCACTGCTCGGGGCGCTTTCTGATGACATCTTCAAAATGCTTGGTCAGGCGCGCGGTGTCGGCGATGACGTCGCTGCTCATCTCGAAGATGGGGTCGAATTCCAGGACGTACTTCGCCCGCACCGCGTCCCACCATGCGTAGCCGGGGATTACAGCCGCGCCGGTTTTCGCGGCGAGCTTGGCGAAGGTGGTCCCCGTCGAAGCCGCCGTCCCGAAGAAGTCGACGAAGGCGCCGTTCTCCGGCAGCGTGTTCTGGTCGATCAAGATCCCCACGGCCTCGTTCCGCCCCAGGGCCGACAAGATGCCGCGCAGGAAATCCTTCTTGTCGAGAATCTGATTCCCGCTTGCCGAGCGGTAGCGCTTCACCAATGCATCCAAGTGTGCGTTATCTAGAGGCCGCACCACGACGTGCATCGGTCCGGAAAGTAGCGCGTGGGCGAAGGCGCTTAGTTCCCAGTTGCCAATGTGGCCCGTGGCGAAGAGCACGCCCTTGCCGCGCGCCTTGGCGGCCTCGAAGTGTTCATAGCCGCGGTACTCGATCCACTCGCCGATGTTTTCGCGCGTCCGCGTGGGGAAGCGCGAGAAATAGACCATCATTCGGGCCAAGTGATCGAAGACCGCGTCGACCGCATCGTCGCCCAAGGGGAGCTTCGCGATCTCAAAATTGCGAAGGGCGCTGCGCCGAAGTTTGGGCGAGAGGCCGTCGAGCAAGCGAAACACTCCGCGCGCGCAAGCGAGGGCCATGGGCTCCGGCAATGCGCGCAGCAACGCCAAGAGCCCAGCCAGAGCTTGCGCCACAATCCGGTCTTGCCACTGCTTCCGCGGCCGCTTCAAAGCAATCCCGCTCGATACTCAATCGCGTTCAATCCAGCCGCCCCCGAGCACCAACTCCCCCTGATAGAAAACGGCGCCTTGTCCCGGCGTCACCGCCCGCTGCGCCTCGTCGAACTCAACCTCCGCATGCGCATCGTCCGATGCGGGCCGGATCGTCGCCCAGGCGGGCTGATGCCGGTTCCGAATGCGCACTTCCGCTCGCACCGCTTCCCGCGGCGGCGCGAGCGAAATCCAATTCGCGCCCTCCACGCGAAAAGTCTTGCGTTGCAAGTCGACGTTCGAACCCACGATCACTTGCTTGGTTACCGGATTGGTTTGGATTACGTACAACGGCTCGCCCACCGCGACGTTCAAGCCTTTGCGCTGGCCTACGGTGAAATGGTGCACGCCCGCGTGCGCGCCGAGTTTCTTGCCGTCGCGCGTGACGATCTCGCCTTGCGTCGCGCCCGTGTCGATGCCTTGCTCCTTGAAGTAGGCCTCGATAAACGCGGCGTAGTCGCCATTCGGGACGAAGCAAATCTCCTGGCTATCCGGCTTCTCCGCCACCGGCAGCCCCAAGTCTTCGGCCAGCTTGCGCACGTCGCTTTTCACCATGCCGCCCAGAGGAAAAAGCGTTCGCGCGAGTTGCTCTTGCGTGAGTCCCCACAGAAAGTAAGTCTGATCCTTACCCGCGTCCGCGCTGCGCAGTAACTGCCAGCGCCCGCTCGCTTCATCGAAACGAATCTGCGCGTAATGGCCGGTGGCGATCTTCTCCGCGCCCACGCCGTCCGCCATCTCCAGGAACTGGTCGAACTTGATCATGTTGTTGCACAGCGTGCAGGGGATCGGCGTCTTGCCCTCCAAGTAATCCTTCACGAAGGGCTTCACGACGTGCTCTTCAAAGCGGTCCTCGAAGTTCACCACGTAATAGGGAATGCCCAAGGATTGCGCCACCCAGCGCGCGTCGTAGACATCGTCAAGCGAACAGCAACGCCCGCTTTTGTCGCCCGTGGCGACCTCCGGCAAGCGCTGTTGATTCCACAACTGCATCGTCAGCCCGACAACATTCTCGCCTTCGCGCTTCATCAGTCCCGCGACGACGGAACTGTCGACACCGCCCGACATGGCCACGGCGATCACAACGGGGACTGGAGTCTTATCTTGCATACGCCGTCGACAACTTCCTCAGTCTTCCCACTACTTCGCCCAAGGCCTCCACCAGGCCCGCCGCTTCTTCCTTCGTATTTCTCGCGCCGAAGCTGAAACGTAGACTAGATCGCGCATCCGCCGCGCTTAAGCCCAGCGCTAGCAGCACGTGCGACGGCTCCACGGCGCCGCTGGAACACGCCGCGCCGCTCGATACCGCGAAGCCTTTCAAGTCAAGCCCGATGACCATCGCTTCGCCTTCGACGCCGGGGAAGCGTAGATTGCTCACGTTCGGCGCACGCTTTTCGCGGCTGCCGTTCACGAAAACGTCGGGCACCGTCGCGAGCACTTGCTCTTCAAACCAATCGCGCAATTCTGAATTCATCGGGGTCGCTAAATCCGCCGCCGCGCCCATGCCCACCGCGCCCGGCACGTTCTCCGTGCCCGGCCTGCGGTCGCGCTCATGCCTGCCGCCGAAATTGCGCTTGCGCAGATTCATGCCTTTGCGTACGAACAACGCGCCCACACCTTTCGGGCCGTGAAATTTATGCGCGCTTAGGCTCAATAGATCGACGCCCCAATAGCGTACGTCAATTGGTATTCGCCCCGGCGCCTGTACGGCGTCGCAATGCAAGGGCACGCCGCGCTCGCGGCAAATGCACGCTACTTCGCGCACCGGTTGCAAGCTGCCAATCTCGTTGTTCACCGCCATCAGCGACATGCCCCACGTCCCGGGCCGGATCGCGCGCGCGGCATCTTCGGGATCCACGATGCCTTCCGCTCCCACGGGCAGCATCGTTACTTCGTGACCGAGACGTTGCAACTCGCGCGTGCATTCGAGCACGGCGGGATGCTCGATCGCGCTTGAGATGAAGTGGCCGGCGGACTCGGGAGCGAGTCCAAAAATCGCCAGGTTGTTACTCTCCGTGCCGCCGCCTGTGAAGACGATCTCCTCGGCGCTCGCGCCAATGAGACTCGCGACTTGCCGCCGCGCGTTCTCGAAGAGTTGCCGGGCTCTCTGGCCATAATGGTGGATGCTCGAAGCGTTCCCGAACGCTTCTTGGTAGACGGGCCACATCGCGCGCAGAACTTCCTCGCGCACGGGCGTCGTCGCATTATGGTCGAAATAGGCCCTCAAATCACTATGATCACATTGCTCAGCGATTTCGGCACGGAGGCTCACTTTGTGGGCGTCATGAAGGGCGTCATCGCCGGCATCGCGCCACGGACTCCAGTCGTCGATATCACCCATGAGGTTCCGCCTTTCGAGATCGCCACGGGGGCGTTTCTACTCGATCAAGCTTGGCGCTACTTTCCGGCGGGCAGCATCCATGTGGCGATCGTCGATCCTGGCGTCGGCAGCGTGCGCCGCCCGATCCTGATCGCCTCGCAGGGACACTATTTCATCGGCCCGGACAATGGACTGTTCAGCCTCGTCCTGCAAGACGCGAAGGCCGTTGCGCGCGTGCTCGACAAGCCGAAATACTGGCTGCCGGACCAAAGCAACACCTTCCATGGGCGCGACATCTTCAGCCCCGCCGCCGCGCATCTGAGCAAGGGCGTCAAGCCTTCTCAACTCGGCAAACGCATCAACGATCCTTGGCGCAATACGGTTTTCGAGCCCGTACGGCAAAGTCGCCGCACCTACGCGGGCGCCGTGCTGTTCACCGACCGCTACGGCAATCTCATCACCAACTTCAAGATCGACAATTTCCCCACGCTTCGCAACCGGCCCTTCGAGCTTCAAGCCGGCCTTGAACGTATCGAGCTCTTCGCCGGAACCTACAGCGCCATCCCGCCCGGCGAAGTCGCGGTGATACCGGCTTCTAGCGGCTACTACGAGATCGCCATGCGCGAAGCGAGCGCCGCGAAGCGGTTGGGGTTGGCTAATGGTTCTCCCGTGGAGTTGACGACTTCCTAGCGGCCCGAGCTTGCCTTCAAAGGACGCGCGGCGGTAGTCCGGTCAACGAAAACCAGACAGTCGTAGAGTTCCCGAATCGATTGGTCAAAGATCGTGTAGTTGCGGGCGTCCTCGGAAAATCCCGCCATGATGTTCCGGGTTTGCCGCTTAGCGCCAAACCAATCGGCTATAGGCCCCCCATTCGGCGCCAAGCGCAGATCCAACACGAACATCGCTAGACCGCTTTCGGCAAGCGTGGCGTCCAAACTTCCAATGGGTAGCGGCCCAACCGTAAAGCTCTGAAAGCTCCCATCCTTCGCTCTTGCCCGAAACGAACCTTGGTTAAAAACGAATCCGAAAGTAACTAGGTCTTTTCCGTAGATCCTTCGCAAGACGGCGCCCATACTGTCATCCACACTGGCTTGATTGAGGTAGAGCGGTCCGGTCATGGCATGGAAGTTGTGCGACGAAAGAACCGCTTTGACGCCCTTTTTCTGATCCAGGATCCACTTCACGTTGGCCGCCATGCTGGCATCCCGTATGGTCATGGAGGCCGGGCCGTTCATCAGGCTAGTAGCCCAGTTCACGAACTGCCTCACAATCCGCGCGTTCTGAATGATCCACTCGACGCCTGGATGTGGGCGCGAGGCCTCTAGATGGGCAATCACCGCATCCCACTCCCTTCCTGCCTCTGGATCCGCGGACCGGGGATCGATGGAAAGGGCCATTCGCGACGCGCGGTCGAAAGTGGCCGCATATTCCGGATCCTCCGCCGCGACGAATTCGCGGATGTTCGCCAGGGCTCGGGTGGGGTTCTGCATGTCGAAACCCGTGAATTCGATTCGACCTCTACCCGATGCGTTGAACTCACGCATCCAGAGGAGCATGTTGAGAATTTCTTCAGTTCTCCACATCGAGAGCGGTCCGTCTAGAAATTGCGCCAGATCTCCCTTGCCCTTAAACAAGAAGTCATTCACGCGGTGGGCCTCTGGCATGCTTGCCTCCAACGCAAAGACGGAGAATCCCATCCGCGTAGCGAAAAATTCAAACATTCGATGCTTGAGCCGGAAGAACTCACTCGTTCCGTGTGCGGCCTCGCCTAATGCCACCACACGGGCATCGCCCACGATCTTTCGAAGCGGTTCTAGATCGTCGAGGGGGCTTCCGGCGGCAATCGTGCGCACTGGGATCGCGCTTTGGCGAATCCACTCTCGTAGAACGGCAATTGAGTTCTTCGGCGTCTCTTGGATCGTCTTCGGGTCTTGACCGGACCAAGCTGTAGTAGCGATTGACGCCAGGGCGCTTCGCCGGGAAAGAGGCATGGTTATCAGTCAGACGCTTTGAAATTTGAAACGGTGGGAAGGCAGCCGCACATTTCAAGAGATCCGCAAAAATGACGAAAGCCGCTAGCCTTGCAGCGTTCTTGCGATTGCCGCGCTCGTTCCGGTGATCTGCTTGCCGATAACTTTTCGAATCCCGCTCGGAAGTAGATCCTTTGCCTCGAGGCTCTTCCACGCCTCAACGCTCGCCTCGGCCGTTTCACGAACAATCCGCGCGACGGGCGCGATGGGCATACCCGCTTTCTCCGTGAAACGGCGTAATTGGTCCAAGCCGATCCCGCTCATGTCGCGGCTAGCGCCCAGCGTGAGAGCCAGCTTGTCGCCGGGGATGTACGGCAGCGTCGAGACGAAGTCGTAAGCCGGAGATAGCGCGGGCGCGCGTGTGTCCGGATAGAGAAGCGACCAATTCTTCAAATGCATGTCGGCATTGCCGATGACTACCGAGAAGGTCAGCCGCCTGACGAACTCGTAAGTTCCGTGCTCTCCCGTTTCCGCCCAAAGCACGCGCGCGATGTTTGCGTAGCTGACCGCCTTGTATTTGTCTTCAGGAAACTGCCCAAAGACCTGGGCGAAATCCTCCATGTGCACGCGACCGCCGCCGGGCGTACGGTCGAATCGTTCCACGGCCAGCGCCTTGCCCTTGATGGACTCGCGCAAGAACGGAAGCCCTTGGATTTCGGCGACCGGAACCAGTTGAATGCGCGGCACATTGATCCCGATTGCGCGTGCGAGTTCGAGCATGACGAACTCGTTCTCGGATACGGCGTCGAAACTTTGGGAAGGCAACTTCACGATCCACGACCCACCGATGCCTTCGGCCGGTATCGTCAATCGGCCGCGCGCCTCCATGATGGCCGAGAACTTCAGCTGAACGCCGGCTAACGAAAATCGTAAAGCGCGGGTGGTGCGCCGCCGCTCCTTCCGCTTCGTGCCTACCCCCATCTCGGGGTGATCTTCACCATCGCCACCCTGATCTAGCGGCGCCGCCACGACCGCGCCCGGAAGATCGGCGCCCAGCGCGGCCAGCAGAAAGAACTCGCGTTGGGGATGGACGCCCGCCTCTTCGGCCAGATAGGCGCGCAGGTGTCCTTCGGGCAGCAGATTGGCGAAAAAGGCTGGAACGCGCTGCCGGATGTGTTGCGGCGCCGTCACCAAGCCGCCCGAGCGTCCCTTGAAAGACAAGCTTAGCGTTGGGCGCAGCGGATCGTCGATGTAGTCTTGTTCGAAAGAAAAGATTTGCCGGTCGCCCGCTAGGCGCGTGATCGTGCCGATCCGGCGGCCATGCAAATCAATGCCCAAGTTCGTGAGGGTTTTTGTGTCCACCTTCACTACCTACGCCCTTTGGTCCTTCCGGACTTGGCGGCGGGATTCGGGGCAATGTCGCCGTCGTCCGCATCGGGTTCGTAGAGCGGCGCATCTTCCACGCTCCAGGACCCGTGATCGCGCTCGCGGACTAGAGATTCGACGATGGGAACCAATTCGCGTGGAACGAGGACCAGATCGTAATCGAGAACCCGGACGAGCTCAAGCAACGTGTCATATCGAGGCACGATGCGCCCGCTTTCGATGCCCGAAATATGCGCCTGCGGCAGACCGACAAGCTTGCCCAATTGCGCTTGGCTTAGGGTTTTCCGCCGGCGAGCGGAAACAAGAGCCTGCCTGAACGGAAAGGCGAGGGTTCTGGATCGCAATCCCATAGTGTTTTCTATATCAAGCTTCGCTGAATATATGTTATCGCATATCAAAATGGTATTGCTGAACGTGTGCAGCGCGCATTTCCGCCTGGCCCACCTATACTAAAACTGCCTTGGACACCCTTTCCCCGGCGGAACGCTCGAAGCGCATGTCCCTCGTGCGCGGCGCTCACACGCGCCCCGAGATGCTCGTTCGCCGCTTAGTCCATGGCCTCGGATACCGCTACCGCCTCCACGTCGCGACTCTGCCCGGCAAACCCGATCTAGTCTTCCCAAGCAAGAAGAAGGTGATTTTCGTGCACGGTTGCTTCTGGCACCGGCACAAGAAATCGTGCCCTTTGACCCGCATGCCCAAATCCCGCCTGGAGTTTTGGAGCGCGAAGTTAGGCCAGAATAGGGAGAGAGACCGCAAGCATCGCAGGCTCCTCCGCGCGCAAGGCTGGGCCGTCCTGACGCTCTGGGAATGCGAGTTGAAAGACTCCACCAAGCTTGCCGATAAGATCGTGGGATTCCTCGAACAATGAGAACAATCGAATGACATCCGTTGAACTCTTCGCCGGCGCCGGTGGCTTGGCGATGGGGGTTTCCTTTGCCGGCTTCCATCACGAGGCCGTGGTCGAACTCGATCACGACGCCTGCGAAACGATCCGCGCTAACCAGATGGCCTCCCGCGAGCCGGTGCGTGAATGGAGGCTTTGCGAGGCCGATGTTAAGAGCTTTGATTACTCCGGGATTCGTCCCGACATTGATCTGCTGGCCGCCGGCGTGCCGTGCCAGCCCTGGAGTATTGGCGGCAAACACCGCGGTTTTGAAGACTCCCGCAATCTCTTCCCCGATACGCTGCGCGCCGTCCTCGCGCTACAGCCTCGCGCGATTCTCATCGAAAATGTGAAAGGCCTGACGCGGCCTTCCTTCGCGAATTACTTCACCTACATCCAATGGATGCTCCGCTTTCCGGAAGTGAAGCGGAAGCCGCAAGAAACTTGGTTCGAACACCGTACACGCTTGGAACGCTACGTCGCCTCCGATGGCAAAGGCTATTCGGGCCTGCGCTACAACGTCCTTCCGAAACTCGTCAATGCCGCGAACTACGGCGTGCCTCAAAAGCGCGAGCGTGTTTTCCTGGTGGCATTCCGCGACGATCTTGGCATCCAGTGGTCTTTCCCCGAGGAGACGCACTCGCAGGACGCCCTACTCGCTTCGCAATGGGTGACGGGCGTGTACTGGGATCATCACGCGGTGCCACGAAAACAGAGGCCCGCAAGGCCCGCATCGCTGCCTGCCGGGATTGAAGAAAATTCGCTGTTTGCTTCGAAGCCGTGGATCACCGTCCGCGACGCCATTCGGCACTTGCCGGACCCGCGCTCGCGAGAGGCTCTGTCGATCCCCAATCACGTCTTTCAACCTGGAGCGAAAGCTTATGTCGGGCACACGGGTTCGCCGTTGGACGAGCCCGCGAAAACTCTGAAGGCGGGCGACCATGGCGTGCCTGGCGGGGAGAATATGATCGCTTTTCCCGATGGCGCGGTGCGTTATTTCACCGTTCGCGAAGCCGCCACGATTCAAACGTTTCCGCGCGACTTCGTCTTTGCAGGTTCCTGGTCAGAGAATATGCGGCAATTGGGCAATGCCGTCCCCGTGGAGTTGGGCCGCGTGATTGCGGCGGCGATTCGAGCCAAGCTGGCGGATCTTTCTCGAAAGCGATCCGCGTCGTGAGAGTTGAGCCGGTCTTCAACCCGCTCGACAAGCGAAATCTAGGTAGCAGCGTCGCCGATGCGCTGATCTCACGGGATCGTTCGCCCTTGCCGCCCGCCGGGCGATTCATCGCCGCCGGAGTCTACGCGATTTACTACGAAGGCGAGTTCCCACTCTACCGGGGTCTCGCGCTATGCAATCGCGACGCCACTGCCAAGGACGTGCCGATCTATGTCGGCAAGGCGATTCCGAAGGGCGGCCGCAAAGGCGGCTTAGGAACCGAAGTTGGTACGGGCACGGTGCTCTATGACCGCTTGAAGGATCATGCGGATTCGATACAGGCCGCCGGGAATCTGGAAGTCCGCGACTTCTACTGCCGTCACCTCGCCGTGGACGACATATGGATCCCGCTCGGCGAGAACCTGTTGATTGAAAGCTTCTCGCCGCTTTGAAATTGCGTCGTCGATGGCTTCGGCAACCACGACCCAGGGAAGGGCAGGCATCAAGGCAAGGTGCCTTCTTGGGACGTTCTTCACCCTGGCCGCGGATGGGCGAAGCGCTTGCAACCCGGCAAGCAACTGCAATCGATCGAGACGGAAGTCGCCAATTTTCTCGCGGACCGGCTCGGCGCGGGGGCTTAACCCCGCCGCAACCTACCCCTTCACCCCTTCCGCACCACCAAAGAATCCTTCAATCCCAATTGCTGATAAATCTGCCGCGTCGCGTCCGAACGGTTCAGCGTATAAAAGTGAATCCCCTTCACGCCCTTATCCAACAGATCCCTGCATTGCTCCGTCGCCCAATGAATGCCCACGTTCTTCACCGCCTCGGCATCGTCCTGGCAACGCGCCAGCGCCCGTTGCAACTTCGCCGGGAAGCGCGCGCCCAAAGCGAGTTGCGCCATGCGCTTCATCCCCCCGATACTCGTCACCGGCATCACGCCCGCGATCACCGGCGCCTTAATCCCCGCTAGTTCGCAGCGCTCGCGGAAATCCCAAAAGTCGCGATTATCGAAAAACAACTGCGTGCAAATATAGTCCGCGCCCGCGTCGATCTTCCGCTTCAAGTAATCCATCTCTTCCAAGCGGTTCGGCGTCCCCGGATGTCCCTCGGGAAAGCCTGCCACGCCGACGCCAAAGCCCTTCTCGCGAACGAAGCCCACCAAACCCGACGCATGCTGAAAGGCATCCCGCGCGCGGTCGTAGTTTGGCATGTCGCGCGGTGGATCCCCGCCCAGCGCCAGAATATTCGAAACCCCCGCCGCCGCGTAGCGCGCCAGTATGTCGGCGATCTCGTCTTCTTGATGGCACACACAGGTCAAATGCGGAATCGGCTCTAAGCTCGTCGTCGTCTTGATCCGCAGGACAAGATCATGTGTCAACTGCCGCGTCGAGCCCCCCGCGCCATAAGTCACCGACACGAAGGACGGCTGCAACTCTTCAAGCTTTGCGATCGTCTCGAACAGAGCATTCGAATCCGCCGCCGTCTTCGGAGGGAAAAACTCGAAGGATATTGTGGTCGCGTCCTGGGCGAAGATTTCTCGAATATGCATAATGCGGCTCTCTTCAGTCTATCGGCTCCCGCCACACTCAATCGCGCGTTACACTGCTTATCTCCGCACAATTTTAGTGATTACCGACCTCATCGAAGTACAGCAAGAAAATCCCGAGCAAGCCGTCATCCGCAAGGCTGCGGAATGTATCCAGCGCGGTGGCGTCGTCGCCGTTCCCACCGATTCTCTTTATCTCCTCGTCGCCGACCCCTTTAGCCTGGCCGCCGCCAGCCGCGTCTTTCATGCCAAGGGCCGCGAATCCTCGCGCAGCCTGCCGATCCTGGTCAACCACCCGCTGATGGTCGAGGACCTGACGCCCGAGATCACGCTGCGCTTCAGCCTGCTCATGCGCCACTTCTGGCCGGGCCCACTCACGGTGATCGTCCCCGCCTCCGCGAAGATCCCCCTGAAGGTTACCGGCAACACCGGCCGTCTCGCGCTGCGTTATCTCAAGAGCCCCGTCGCCAACGCGCTCATCGAATTTCTCGGCCAGCCGCTGATCGCCACCAGCGCCAACGTCTCCGGCGCGCCCACTTGCCGCTCCGGTATTGAAGTCTTCGGCACCATGGATGGCCGCGTCGATCTGGTTCTTGACGGCGGCGCTTGTCTCGGCGAAGGCGCCACCACCATCGACATCACCGAACCCTACTGGCGCTTGATCCGCGAAGGCGCCATCCCGGAACGCGACATCGCGGAAGTCTTGAAAGGCAACTAACGCTCATGCAGTACACCCGCCTCGGCTCCACCGGCATGAAAGTCTCCCGTCTCTGCCTCGGCATGATGACCTATGGCTCAAAGCAATGGCGCGCGTGGGTGCTGGAGGAAGCCGAATCGCTCCCCCTTATTCAAAAGGCCTGGGACCTCGGCATCAACTTCTTCGACACCGCGGATATGTACTCGCTCGGCGCGAGCGAAACGATCACCGGCAAGGCGATCAAGTCCATCGGCATGCGCCGCGAGGACGTCGTCGTCGCGACCAAGCTCTTCAACCCCATGAGCGATGCGCTCAACGCCCGCGGCCTCTCGCGCAAACATCTGCGCCACTCCGTCGACGAGAGTCTCCAACGCCTCGGTCTCGATTACATCGATCTCTACCAGATCCACCGCTTCGACTACGAAACGCCCATGGACGAGATAATGGAAGGCTTGAACGACGTCGTACGCGCCGGTAAAGTCCTCTACATCGGCGCCTCCTCGATGTTCGCTTGGCAACTCGCCGAGCTCCAACATCACGCGGCGCTTTCCGGCGGCGCGAAGTTCGTTTCCATGCAGAATCACTACAACCTCGCCTACCGCGAAGAGGAACGCGAGATGATTCCCTACTGCCGCCGCCACGGTCTCGGCCTCTTGCCCTGGAGCCCTCTCGCCCGCGGCCTCATGACCGGTAGCATCACACGCAACCAACGCCACACCTTGCGCGCGCAAACCGACGACTACGCGCAAAAGCTCTACACGCGCGAATCGGATTTTGTCATCGCGGATCAAGTCGCGGCCATCGCCGCGGCGAGAGGCGTTTCCCGCGCCACCGTCGCGTTGGCCTGGCTTCTCTCCAAGCCCTACGTCACCGCGCCCATCATCGGCGCGAGCAAGCCCCAACACCTCGATGACGCCGTCGCCGCGCTGCAATTCCAGCTATCCCCGGAAGAGATCCAAAGCCTTGAGGCCCCTTACGAGCCACACCCCGTGCTCGGGCACAGTTAGGCGGGCATGCCCAGAGCGCTGCAGCTACTCTTCGCGTTCGTCTTCTTGGAGGCGATTGGCCTCCCTCTGCCCGCCGCTCCCGCCCTGATGGCCGCCGGCGCCACCGCCGCCATGGGGCGCTTTCCGTTCGCTTTCGCTTGGAGCGTCGCCTTCGCCGCGCTATTCCTGGGCGACATCCTGCTCTTCGCTATTGGCCGCCGCACCGGCTGGTGGTTTTTGAGCCTGCTCTGCCGCCTTTCGGCAAACCCGGAGAACTGCATCTTCTCCAACGCCGCCCGCTTCCACCGCCATGGCCGCAAGGCGCTTCTTTTCGCGAAGTTTTTCCCAGGCGTGAACACCATGGCCGCGCCGCTGGCGGGCAGCATGAACATGCCGCTCCACCTCTTCTTGCGGTGGGACATCGGTGGCGCGCTGCTTTACTCGGGTTTCTATCTCGGCCTTGGCTACCTCGCCAGCCCCATCATCACCCGCATCATTTCGCACTACGAGAACGCCGGCCGCCTCCTCTCCTGGACCCTCTTCGCCTTTGTCCTTGGCTATGCCGCCTTCCGCCTCGTGATGAATTGGGGCGTCCGTTCGATCCCCGTTACCGCCGTTCCTCCCGCCGAACTCGCCGCGCGCCTAGAATCGGGCGACGACTTGCTGATCGTCGACGTCCGCAGCCACGGCTACTACGACGAGAAAGCCCAACGCATCAGCGGCGCCATCCGCCTGGAGCCGAACTCCCTACCCGCCTCGCTCGCCGAACTTCCCCGCGACAAGGACATCTACGTCTACTGCACCTGCCAGGCGGACGCCACCAGCCGCCGCGTCGGCCAACTCCTCGAGCGCGCCGGCTTTCGCGCGAAGGTGCTCTCCGGCGGTCTTTCGGCCTGGAAGCGTGACGGCCATCCTCTGGAACCCGTGCCTTCGAGCGACATCATCAAACTTCCTAGCTTTCGATAGGCCCGCGCCGGCTTTAGGCTGACTCATCACCGCAACCCGGCGCCTCGGCAGGCGCCCCCTACTTATCCGTTCGCGGTTTTGTCCAAGCGATACGGAGAGCTTGCGATCACGCATCTTCATCGCCATGACTCGGCGGGAACTGCCTCGGTTGCGCCGGACGGTTCACAGCCGCGGCTCGGAGGGCTTGGCAACTAAAGAGGATCCCCTTTTCGTGGAATCCACGCTGCCTCTGGGAGCCTTTGGGCGCCTGGTTCGGCGTGATCACTTGACCTGGCACCCAAAATAAGGCCGGGTGTCAGTGCAGGCAATCGCCGCTTGGACTTGCCTCGTCAAAGGTGCGGATCTCGCCCCGCTATTGCGACATCGTCACCAGCGTGTGCACCGCTTCGATGCAGTTGGCGATCGCGCTTGCATTGGAGGAATTCTCTCCGCGCCCAGTTTGGGCCCCCGCCACCGCGACCGTTCCGGCGTGGACATTCAAGCCCTCGTTCCGTCATCTTCTCGTGGACCAAACTTTCTGCGTTGCGGCCCCGCGCCGTGCTTGGATTTCGTGTCCGCTGGAGTAGCCCGCGACTCAGATTTGGGGTTGGTCGTCCCCTAATGGCGAAACTTCTGCAATAACGGAAAACGTCTCGCCAGCGGCCCGGCGAACGCATCGAGAGCCAACGAAAGTTCCTCGATGCGCAACACCCGGGCGCTGGCGAGAAACGTTATTACGCCTAAAGGAATCGCTACCAGCAGTTGCAGTAAGTAAGGCCACCCCGCTACAAACCGCACGGCCACCCAAACCACTCCGCCCATCGCCACGCTCGCCAATCCCACCCGCCACAAGCTATTCCACAACGACCATCCGTAAAGCCCCTCCACCTTACTCCGGATCAGCAAAAACAATGCCACCGCGCTAAACAACGCAATCCCCGAAGTCGATAGCGCCAAGCCCGCGTGCCCCAGTCCCAACGTGCGCACCATCAACACCGCGAGGCCATAGTTCACAACAACGCTAGCCAACGACACCATCATCGGCGTCCGCGAATCCTTCAGCGCATAAAACGCCGGCGTCAACACCTTGATCGCCGCATAGCCCGCGAGCCCAATGCAGAAGCAAGACAACGCATAAGCCGTCTGCTCCGTATCGTAAGCCTGAAACATCCTGCCCTCATAAACCGCCCCAATCATCGGCTTGCTCACCAGCACCAGCCCCACCGAACTCGGCACCGTCAACAAAAACACCAAGCCCAACGAACGCGAAAGCGTCCGCCGGAACTCATCGAAATTCCCCGCGCTCGCGCTCCGCGAAATCGCCGGCAGCGTCGCGCTCGCGATCGCGACACCAAACAACCCCAACGGCAAATGCATAAAGCGAAACGCATACCCAATCCAACTCACGGGCCCATCGGCCTGCCGTATCGGATCGACAATCGACGACGCCACGCTCGAATTCACCAGCACGTTGATCTGCGTCGCCGCGCTCCCCAGAATCGCCGGACCCATCAAACGCAAAATCTGCCGCAGCCCCGGATCGCTGAAGTCGATCACCGGCCGGAAGCGAAATCCCGCCTTCACCAGCGCCGGAACTTGAAAGCCCAACTGCAACGCCCCGCCCACGATCACGCCCCAAGCCATGCCTTCGATCGACGAAAGCCCCAACTGGTCACCAAACCCCACGCCCAGCAGCAACCCAAACACCACGCTCCCGATATTGAAGAACGTGCTCGAAAGCGCCGGCACCGCGAACTGCTTCAACGCATTCAAAATCCCCATCGCCTGCGCCGCCAGCGCCACCAGCAACAGAAACGGAAACATGATGCTCGTCAAATGCGCCGCCAGCTCCGCCTTGCCGGGCGTTTGATTGAATCCCGACGCCGCCAGTGACACCAGCCAAGGGCTAAACACCGCCCCCGCCAAACACATGACGCCTACAAACAAAATTAACGCCGTCGCGACAAGATTGGCCAGGCGCGCCGCTTCCTCCCGGCTCTTGTTCTGCAAGTAGTCCGTGAACACCGGCACGAACGCGCTCGACAAAGCCCCCTCGGCGAACAAGTCCCGCGTCAAATTCGGAATCTGAAAGCCAATGCGAAACGCGTCATACGGCATCGACGCGCCGAACAAGCGGCTCATCACCATCTCCCGCACCAAGCCGGTCACTCTCGAAAGAGCCACCGCGAAACTCATGATGCCCGCCGAGCGGACTACGCCCTTACTGACCGCCGCCGCCGACTCGGCTGCACTATTGGGCGCTGCGCTCAGGACGTCTCTCCGTACTTCTCAAGAAAGTGCGCCACCGTCTTAATCCCCAGATAATAATTCGCCAGACAATACTTTTCATTCGGCGAATGCAGCCCATCGTCCGGCAGCCCGAAGCCCATCAAGATCGTCGGGATGCCAAGGTGCGTATGAAACTCGCCCACGATCGGAATCGATCCGCCCGAACGAATGAACACCGTCTCCTTGCCCATCATCTCCGTGAACGCCTCGGCGGCTTTATCGATCGCCGGATGATTCGGGTCCACCACCAGGCCCGGGGAATGCGACAACACCTTCACGGAAGCGCGAATGCCCGCCGGCGCATTCTTCGCCACAAAATCCTTCACCAGCGCCACAATCTTCTCGGGCTCTTGATTCGGCACCAAGCGCAACGACACCTTCGCCGTGGCCGTCGCCGGAATCACCGTCTTCGCCCCCGCCCCCGTAAACCCGCCCGCGATACCGTGCACCTCAAGCGTCGGCCGCGACCACACGCGTTCCAAGATCGTCCGCTCCGGCTCGCCCGTCAATCGCGTCGAACCCACCTCGCCCGCCAAAAACTCCTTCTCATCGAAAGGCAAGCGCGCCCACGATTCCTTCTCCGCCGCCGCCGGTTCCGCCACATCGTCGTAAATCCCCGGAATCAGCAAACGCCCCTCGGCGTCCTTGGTTTTTGCCAACAACTCCACCAACCCAAAAACCGCGTTCGGCGCCGCGCCGCCATACAAGCCGGAATGCAAATCCCGCGCCGGACCCTGCGCCTCAATCTCCATGTACACGAGCCCACGCAACCCCACGCACAACGTCGGCAAGCCCGGCGCATACAACGCCGTATCTGACACAAGCGCCACATCCGCGCGCAGCTTCTCCTGATTCTTCGGCACGAACGCGGAAATCGACTTCCCGCCAATCTCCTCCTCGCCCTCGATCAAGAACTTCACGTTCACCGGCAACTTCCCATGCACCGCCATCAACGCCTCAATGGCCTTGACGTGCATGTAGAACTGCCCCTTATCGTCCACCGCCCCACGCGCATAAATATTGCCATCGCGCAACGTCGGTTCAAACGGCGGCGTCACCCACAATTCCAAAGGATCCGGCGGTTGAACGTCATAGTGCCCGTAACAAAGCACCGTCGGCTTTCCCGCGGCATGCAACCAATCGCCGTAGATCAGCGGATGCCCATCGGTCGGAATGATCTCGACGTTCTCGAGCCCCGCCGCGCGCATCTTCGCCGCGGTAAATTCCGCCGCCCGCGCGACATCCCCCTTATGCTCCGGCAGCGTCGAAACGCTCGGAATACGAATCAATTCGAAAAGCTCATCGAGCAAGCGGGACTCGGCTTGGTCCACCCAAGCGTTGATCGGTGCGGACATGACGGGAATACATCAGTTTAACGTCTGCGCCGCGCCGGTCTTCGTTAAGGAACGCGTCGTTAAGGAACGCGCACCACGACGACGCCGCGCTGCCGCCGATCCTCGCCATACCCAACCGCTTCGACGCTGTTCGTTTTGCCATTCAAACGAATCGGAACAGGAGCCTGTTGTTGTCCCTGCACCGGCGGCAACGGCCCCACCCAAAGCACCCCCTCCGGATTCGGCACGATCTCCAAGTCCCCGTTCACCAAGTCGTAAATCAAAATCCGCGCCCCCGCGTTCCCCGCCAATACCCCGCGCGCGATCAACTTCCGCAAGCCCTGTGCCACGCCCACGAAATTCACGGCCGCGAATCCCTCCGGCGTCGGCAACAACTTCGCCTCCGCCCGTTCCAAGTCGAACACCACCAGCCCAGCGTCCCCTGCCGCGCGATTATTCGCCGCCGCCACGATCAAGTTCATCGCCGGAATCGCGTTGTTGCCGGAAAAGTTATTCACCCCCGCCGGCAAGTCGAAACGAAACGCCGTCTCGTTCACCCCATCGAACGCATACAAAGTGTCCGCCGTATTCCGCCGCGCCGGATCCGTATTGTTCCCCACCAGAAAATCGTTCATCTCCAAGGCCCCGCCCGTCACATTCACCCCGCCCGTCACATTCAACTGCCCCGCGCCCGGCAACGCCACCGCGTTGAACTCTCGCGACGCCAAATCGAAAATCGCGTACCCATCCGCCGGGCAAGGATTCTTGAACGCTCTGTCTTCCACGCGCGAGGCGAGCAACGCGATCCGCCGCGCCAACTCCAAGTTGTAAACCGGAATCTGCGCCACGCAAGCCGTAAACGTCCACCCCTCCGGCAACGGAATCGCCCGCGCCTCGCCCTCCGCCGGGAAGTACACAAAACCGTGCTTGCCCTCCGGCCCCAACGCCGCCACATAGTAACTCCTCGTCCCACCCTCAAAATACACCGGCGTCGGCTGCCGCAATTGCAACTGCGGCATCCCCGGATTGGGGTTCACAGGCGGCGCGGCCGGTGCGGGCGCAGTCAATGGCAGCCACCCCGCCGGAAACTCCCGCTGCGTCTGCACCTCCAACTGTGCATTCAGCAACGCCACGCGAGACTTTTTCGGGTTATCGAGCGCATCGCCAACCGTCACCACAATCTGGTTGTTAAACACCGCGGGCATGCTCAACACTTCCGTTAACCCATCGCCCAAATCCAAATCGTTCAAGCGCCCCAAAATATTCTGCCCGCCACCCGGATTCAAAACCGGATTCCCCGCCAACTCTCTTTCTGTCACCGCCCCCGTCTCGCTATCGATCTCGTAACTCTTCCCCTGCAAGTTCGCCACGAACTCCCCATTCGGGCTCCCCGTCAAATTCTGCACTACCTCCGGCAACGCCACCTCGATCGCCGCACTCGCCGGCCGCCAAATCCGCATCTTGTCCCGTGCCCCCTCGAGCGCCGCCACGCTCGTTCCATTCGCCGCCTCGACAAACGGCGACAACGCCTGCGCCTGCGCGATCGTCGGGCAGCCATCAATCGCCGTGGCTTGCCCCGCCACCGCGTCGATCCAGAAGCTCGGATAACAACCCGCCTGTGTCCGTTGCGCGCTAGCCGTCAGATACCGCCCGTTCACGTCCGTCGAGCGCAAACTCCGCAACGCCGGCGCGCCCTCGGGCAATGGCACGAACAACACCTCTGCCTTCGCGTTCCGGCGCCCCGATGGCAACGCCACCGAGTTAGTGTTGTTCACCGCCACCAACACCGGCGTATTCGCCCCCAACGCCGACGCCGCGATCTCAATCGCAAATACCCCCGGCTGATCCTCCAATCCCTTCACACTCGCCTCCATCGCGCTCCCATCCACAAAAACCTTCACCGTCTGCCGCGGATTCAAATCCTCATCCACCGCCCCCAACCCGGACGCGAACAAACGCAACTTCCCCTCGACGATCTCCTGCGCCGGCGGCCCAAACCCCTCGCCATTCTCCGTCCGCAAACTGGGCGCCAAATTCCCCACCTGCACCCGCGCCACCCGCGAACTCGCCTCCCCCTTCCGCACGGTCACACTCGCCAAGCCATTCTGAAACTCCGGCGGCAACTGTGCGACTATCTCCGTCGCCGTCGCCGAAAGCACCCGCGCCCCGCCGTTATTCACCAATACCGTCACCGGCGCCGCCAAGTTCAACCCGCGTATCGAAATCAACCCGCCCGATCCCACCATGGACGGCGCGGGCGTTCGCGAATAAGCGTTCACCACTCCGCGCGGCTGCACTACTGGACTAGTCGGAACTTGACCCGAAATCACAACGGCCACCAAGCCGGTCCACAATCGCATAGCGATCTATAACCCGTCCGCTATCCTAATGTTTCTCCACCCATGGACGCAATTCGCTTCACCTGCCAAAAAGGCTGCACCAAGTGCTGCGAGGTGAAGGGCTATGTCTACCTCACGGAACAAGACGTCGCGAACGCCGCCCAATACCTCGGCCTCCCCCAAACCGGCTTCGAATCCAAGTTCATCTACCGCACCAAACACATGCGCCGCATTAGAAAACCTCGCGGTGCCCAGCAATGTCCCTTCCTAGACTCGAGCGGTTGCACCATCCACCCCGTCAAGCCCGTCCAATGCCGCCTCTTCCCCTACTGGCCCGAACTCGTCGAAGACCGTAAAGCTTGGGCGCGTACCGGAAAGTGGTGCCCCGGTATCGGAGTGGGAAAACTGGTTCAAATTGGAACGGCCGTCGAGAAGGCCAACGAGATGCGCGTCCGCTATCCCGAAATCTACGAGGAATAGGCATTCTTGCCAGCAACCGCCAAAATATTGGCGTTTCGACAACGCTTCCCCACGCAAAACACCCGCCCGCCAAGTTTGGCATGACAAGTGCATCACACCCAGCCGTATGGTTGACCCTATTCAGCCCGGCCTCGCGCAATATCTGAACCTTCTCGCCTCCCGCCAGAAGCTCGTCGCCTCCAACATCGCCAACGCCGAAACCCCCGGCTACCACAGCAAGGACATCGACTTCCAGTTCGAGTTCCAGTCCCTGGCCGCCGCCTCAGGCCCCAAGGCCGAACCCAACGTCATCGAAACCCCTGGGCTCAAGGAACGCAACGACGGCAACAACGTCAGCATGGACCGCGAGATGCGCCTCTTGAGCGAGAACGCCCTCCGCTTCCAGTTCGTCACCCAGATGATGCGCAACCAAGTCGGCCAGTACCGCAAAGCCCTGCAATCCTCGCGTGGATAAACGAGAAGGATAGAACCCCATGAGTCTCTTCGAAACCCTCAGCGTCAGCGCCTCCGGCATGAGCGCCCAACGCGCCCGCACCGAACTGCTCGCGCAAAACATCGCGAACTCCGAAACCACGCGCACCCCCGAAGGCGGCCCCTACCGCCGCCAGGACATCGTCTTTGAAACCGCCCCCGTCCAACAACCTTTCGGCAGCGTCTTCGCTTCCGCCATGGAACACGGCAACCCCGGCGTCCGCGTCAGCGAAGTCCTCCTCGACACCAAGGACCCCATCATGCGCTACATGCCCGGCCACCCCGACGCCAACGACAAAGGCTACGTCGCCTTTCCCAACTTCAGCCCCATCGAGGAAATGGTCGACCTCCAGAACGCGAGCTCCAACTTCAACGCGAACATCACCGCCGCCAGCGCCGTGAAAGACATGATCTCCCGTTCGATCGATCTCTTAAGGAGCTAACGCAATGGACTTCGCAATCGGCAAAGCCCTAGAACACGTCAAGATGCTGGAGCCGCTCGGAGCCACATCACAGAACAACGCCGCCGGAGGCCTCCAATTCGGCGCCGAATTCTCCCGCGCCCTGAACGAAGTGAAGTCCTCGCAAGTCGAAGCCCACTCGCAAATGCAAGCCTTCCTCAACGGCGAACAATCGGACCTCCACCAAGTCGCCCTTTCCGCCCAAAAGGCCGAACTGCAATTCGAAACCATGCTCGAATTCCGCAACAAGTTCCTCCAGGCCTACCAAGAAATGATGCGCATGTAGCGCGCTCAAAATGGACTCTCTCCGCGAAATCTGGGAACGCCTCACTCTCCGGCAACGCATCCTCATCGGGGTTGCGCTCCTCGCCGTGATGGGCGGCCTCTACGCCTTCACCCGCTACCAGAAAGAGAAGGACTACAAGCCTCTCTTCACTCACCTCGCTCCCGAGGACGCGGGCACGCTCACCGCGAAGTTGAAGGAAAAGGCCGTAGACTACCGTCTCTCCGAAGACAGCTCCACCGTACTCGTCCCCAGCGCCCGTCTCGCCGAACTGCGCCTCGAACTTGCCGCCGAAGGCCTCCCCCGCAGCGGTCGCATCGGCTTCGAACTATTCGACAAAACGAACTTCGGCCTCACCGAATTCGCCGAACAAATCAATTACCAGCGCGCCCTCGAAGGCGAACTCGAACGCACCATCGCGAGCCTCCGCGAAGTCGAGCACTCCCGCGTCCACCTCACCCTCGCCAAGAAAAGCGTCTTCGCCGCAGAACGCAAACCCGCCAAGGCCAGCGTCGTCCTGAAACTCCGCGACGGCGCCCGCCTTACCCCCGCCTCCGTCCAAGCCATCACCTTCATGCTCTCGAGCGCCGTGGAAGAACTCGCCCCCGAGCACATCAGCGTCATCGATCAGAACGGCTCGCTCTTAAGCCGCCCGCGCAAGAGCCTTACTTCTGACGAAGAAGTCCCCGAGCTCTTGATGGACTACCGCCAGAAGCTCGAAAAAGACCTCCTTCTCAAAGTTCACGAAACCCTCACGCCCTTGCTCGGCGAGGAACGCTACCGCGCTGGCATCACCGTCGATGTCGACATGACATCCGGCGAATCCAGCGAAGAAACCTTCGACCCCGAAAAAGCGGTCGTCCTCTCCGAACAGAAAACCGAAGACTTCAGTGGTTCCCCAGTCTCCGGCGGCGTCCCCGGCACCGCCTCCAACCTGCCGCGCCCGGTATCTCGTCCCGCCGGGAGCGGCGCCACCACCCAACGCAAAACCGAAAGCACCAACTACCAAGCCAGCCGCGTCATCCGCCGCATGAAGCTGCCCCAAGGCACACTGAAGCGCGTCAGCCTCTCCGTTTTGCTAGACCAGCCCGTCCGTTGGGAAGGCGTCGGCGCCAAAGCCAAACGCGTCTTCGATACCCCCAGTCCCGAAAAAATCAAGACGATCAAAGATGTTCTCAGCGCCGCGATTGGTCTCGTGCCGGACCGTGGCGATGTCGTCATCATTGAGTCCCTCGCCTTCGACGCTACGCTCCGCACCGAGCCCCCCGCCGCGCCGCTTCCACCCGTCGCGCCAAAGCCCATCATCGAGATCCCCGCGCAATTCCAGGTCTATCTTCCCGCGCCCCTCAAGGATCCCAACATCCTCCTCGCTGCCTTGATAGGCGCGGGCCTCGTAGTCCTCTTCCTCGGCCTTGCCGTCTTCTGGTTCCTGCGCCGCAAGAACAAAAAGAAAGTCTCCGCCTCCAAGTCCCACGACGAACTCACTGGCCCCGACGGCCAAGCCCTACCCGCCCCCGAACCCGGCGACACCCGCAGCTTCGAAGAGCGCCTCGCCGAACAGCAAGACCTCCAACGCCGCCTCGAACAAACCGAACTCGAAAAACTCAAGCTCCCCCACGTCACCACCCAAAAAGGCAAAATCCTCGCCCAGCACATCACCGACGAAGCCAAGAAAGACCCCATGATGATCGCCCACATCCTCCGCACTTGGCTCCACGAGGACATTTAAGCGATGCCCGAACTAAATCTCCCCGAGAAAACCCCCGCCCGGCCCCAAGACATCGCGCCGGAAGACCCCACCGTCAAGGTCAACCTCCCGGGCGCCAAGAAAGCCGCCATCCTACTCATCATCTTGGGCGAAGAACTCACCAGCAACGTCCTCCGCGAAATGGACGAGGCCGAAGTCCACCGCATCGGCCAGGAACTCGCCCGCGCCCAGGCCGTCCCCGCCAACATCGCCGAGGGCGTTCTCGAAGAGTTCTACCAGATGTCCCTCGCGCAGCAGTATGTGCTGAAGGGCGGCGTCGACTACGCCAAAAAAGTCCTGATGAACGCCTTCGGCCCTGAGGAAGCAAAGAAGATCCTCGACCGCCTTTTGAAACAACTCGGCGGCGAGAATCTAAGCTTCGACGCTCTCCAAAAAGCAGATCCCACCCAACTCGCCAAGTTCATCCACAACGAACACCCGCAAACCATCGCGCTCATCCTTTCGCACTTGAATCCCTCGCAAGCCGCCGGCCTCCTCTACGCCCTCCCCGGCGAGATCCGCGCCGACGTCGCCCTCCGCATGGCGAACCTCGAACAAATCTCCCCAGAGATCATCGGCAAGATCGCCACCATCATCGGCCTCAAGCTCAAGGAGATCGGCGACTTCAGCCGCGAAAGCACCGGCGGCGTCCAAGCCGTTGCCGAAATGTTCAACCGCCTCGATTCCGGCACCAGCAAGGAAATCCTCGAGAATCTCGAAGGCATGAATGGCCAGATGGCCCAAACCATCCGCCAGATGATGTTCGTCTTCGAAGACATGCTCATGGTCGACGAGCAAGGCATCAAGGAACTCCTCGCTCGCATTGACCGCAAGCTCCTCACCGTCGCGCTCAAGGGCACCAGCGAAAAACTGCGAGATCACTTCCTCACGTCCATGTCCCAACGCGGCGCGGAAATGCTCAAGGAAGACATGGACGCCCTCGGCCCCGTCAAGATTCGCGAAGTCGAATCCTCGCAGCAGCAGATCATCACCGTCCTCCGCCAGCTCGAAAACGAAGGCGTCATCAATCTGAAGGGCACCGTTGGGGAGCAGTATGTCAACTAGCGAAGGGCGTATCCGGGATGGCCGCACGGAGAACCGCACCCCCGCGCCCGCCGGCCGCATCTCGCGCATCCTCGCCTACGGCGAAGCGCAAGACATCGGCATGGCCCCCTGGCTCCTCGAAGAAGTCGACGACGGCGCCCCTGCTTCGCTCGCGACGCTCTTCGCCGCGCAACAGCCCACTCAAGCGCCGGATACCCGCGAAATCGAACAACGCTTCGCCCAAACCGAGCAACGCCTCCGCCAGGAAGCCCATGAGGCCGCCGATCGCGCCCGCCGCGAAGCCGAATCCCGCTTCGCCTCCCAGCTCGAAAACGAAGTCGAACCCTGGCTCCGCCGCATGGCCGCCTCGATCGAAGACATCGCCACCGTCCGCCACAAGTACATCGCCGAAAGCGAGGAGAAAGTCGTCCGCCTCGCCATCGCCATCGCACGCCGCATCCTCCACCGCGAAATGCAAGTCGATCCCCTCGCGCTCCAAGGCCTTCTCCATGCCGCCCTCGAACAAAGCGAACTCCGCGAAGTCCAAAAGATCCTCCTGAACCCCCAAGACCTCGAAGCCTTGAAACCCCACCTCGCCAGACTCAACCTCCCACCCCGCGTCGAGATCGCCGCCGAGCGCTCCCTCGAACGCGGCGCGCTCCTAGTCGAGAGCACCAGCGGTACCCTCGACGCGAGCATGGATTCCCAACTCGACGAAGTCGAGCGCGGCTTCATCGACATGCTCGGCCGCAAGTAGAAATCATGTCCGCCCCCTCTCTCCCTCTCGAAAAGTACTTAGACAAACTCCGAGTCTCGAACCTCCTCCTCCGCAAAGGCAAAGTAACGGACGTCTCCGGCGTCCTCGTCGAAAGCGCCGGTCCCGCTGCGGCCGTCGGCGACTTCTGCGAAATCCGCCTGCCGGCCAAACGAAACCTCCGCAGCCAAGTCATCGGCTTCCGCGAGAACCGCACACTCTTGATGCCGCTCGAAGAAACCGGCGGCCTCGCCCCCGGCTCTGAAGTCATCGCTCGCCCCGAGGCAGCCAAAATCGGCGTCGGTCCCGCTCTTCTCGGCCGCGTCCTCGACGGCTTCGGCCAACCCATGGACGGCGGCCCGCCCATTCCCGCCGAAGCCCACTACGACCTCTACTCTTCACCCCCCGGCCCTCTCGAACGCGAGAACATCACGGAACCCCTCGTCACCGGCATCCGCGCCATCGACAGCCTCCTCACCTGCGGCCTCGGCCAGCGCATCGGTCTCTTCGGCGGCTCCGGCGTCGGCAAGAGCACCCTCATGGGTTCCATGTGTAAACACCATTCCGCCGACGTCGCCGTCATCGCCTTGATCGGCGAACGCAATCGCGAAGTGAAATCCTTCCTCGAAGAAGAACTAGGCCCCGAAGGCCGCGAGCGCACCGTCATGATCGCCGCCACCAGTGACCGCCCGGCACCCCTCCGCCTCCGCGCCTGCTTCGTCGCCCTCGCCGTCGCCGAGTACTTCCGCGACCAGGGCAAGAACGTCCTCCTCGTCATCGATTCCGTCACCCGCCTCGCCATGGCCCAACGCGAAATCGGCCTCGCCGCCGGCGAGCCCCCCGGCCAAAAAGGCTACCCGCCCAGCGCCTTCCAACTCCTACCCAAAATCTTCGAACGCGCGGGCAAATTTCCCAAAGGCTCCATCACCGGCTTCTTCACCGTCCTCGTCGAAGGCGACGACTTTAACGAACCCGTTTGCGACACCGTCCGCGCCATCCTCGACGGCCACATTATCCTCTCCCGCCAACTTGGCGCCATGGGCCACTATCCTGCCATCAACATCCTCGACAGCGTCAGCCGCCTGCAGTCCAAACTAGCCCAGCCCGAACACAAAAAAGCCGCGCGCGATCTCCGCGAAGCCCTCGCCAGCTTCGAACGCGCCAGCGACCTCATCCAGTTGGGCGCCTACGTGCAAGGTAGTAATCCAATGCTCGACTCGGTCATCCAACACCGCGCGCAAATCGACGCCTTCCTCCGCCAGGACGCGCACGAAGTCGCTGGCTTCGCCGAGACCCTCGAGCGTTTACACAACTTAACGAAACTGCTACAAGTACCCGCCGCATCCAATTCAGCAGCGCTGCAGAAACGGTAGCGAATGAAGAAATTCGCTTTTCGTCTCGAACGCGTCTTGGACTTGCGCCGTCTGGAGGCCGACATGGAACAGAACAAACTCGCCGCTCTCGAAGCCGACATGGAGAAACTTCGCGACCGCCTCCGTTCCCTCGCTGACGCCTACCAGCATCAGGTGAGCGTGGTCAGCACGGACCCCCACGAGCGCACCCAGCTAAACGATTACCGCCTCCGCTTCGAATCCACCCACCGCCAAGTTGAAGCCGACCTCGCCCAGCGCCAACGCGCCGCCGAAATCCAACGCGCCCAATACATCGCCGCCCGCCAAAAAGTCGAAGTCCTCGAAAAAGTCAAGCGCAACCAAAAGGAAGACTGGGAGCGCCAACTCCAAAAAGAACTCGACGACATGGCCATGGACAGCTTCCTCGCCCGTTGGTCCCCTCCCGCCACCACTAAGCATCAATAGTCAGCAAACCGTCATCGGTCTATGATATGATCCAACTGAGGACTTAAGTTTTTCTAAGTCCCATCAGTCTTGAGCCGCTCAAACCTGGAGGAAGGAGTCCACGCGTGGACTACTTGAGCGGCCTCCGAACCCTGTAGATTCCATTACCACTCACCAGTTTTATAGATAGAGAATCGAGGTGTCTCTTGGCAGAAGAACGTCGTGTCCCTAAGCAACTCTTGCTCGCTAGCGACTTCGATCACACCCTAAGCTTCAACGACTCGGGCGTCGTCCTGAGCGAGTTGTTAGGCATCCATGGCTTCCGCGAGAAAATCGCGGAAGTCAGCCGCAAGAATTTCATCCAGCAGGGCGGGGAATTGAGTTATCTCCTCCTGCACGACCCCGAATACCGCCAGGTCCGCCGCGAACACTTGGTCGAGGTCGGCAAGCGCATCCGCTTGAAGCCGAACATCCATCTCCTGAGCCAGTTGCTAAACAGTCTCGACAACTTCCGCTGTGTCTTCAATGTCAAACCACGAGCCGCCGGTCGAGAGGTTCGGCAGCGACCATTCCAGCATCCAGGCCGCGACATAGAGTCCAGCGGAAGCGATCAGCGCGGCGGCCGGCGCGATGCGGGTCAGCACCCAGAGCGCCGGCAGCATGGCCAGCAGCACGACATAGAGCGGCAGAATGTCGAGGTAGTTCGGCAGGAACAGCAGCGCCGCCGTCTGGAGGATCGTGGTCGCCGGGTCCTGGAAGAACGGCAGGATGGCCACGTGCTCATAGTAGAGCGGGTTGCCGAATTTCACCGCCATGAAGGCGACGCCGACCGCCATGAAGACGAACAAGGCGAGGTGGGCGGAATAGAGCTTCCAGATGCGGGCGACGACCTGCGCCGAGCCGGGCACGAGGCCGCGGCGGTCCATCACCGATCCGTAGGCGAAGGCGGCGGAATAGCCCGCGAGCAGCACGAAATATTCGGCAGCGTCCGAGAAGCCCATGGCCGACGGGGTGATGCGGGAAAGCCAGTTGCCGGCGACATGGTCGACGAAGATGATCAGCAGCGACAGGCCGCGGAAAATGTCCACCCGCGGGTCGCGCGGCACCGCGACGGCCGCCGGGGACGCGGCGCCGAGCCAGAACCATGCATTGAGGGTAGGCGCGCTCGCCATGGTCTGTGCGGGCCTCGGAAGATGTATGTCCTGCGAAGTTCAGGCATTCCCGATGCCTGCCGCAAACTAACACGCCGAGCCCCCCTCTGGTGCCATCGCCGCGTCAATTCGGCACCGGGGGCAGTCACGTCTGCGCGATCAGCGCGCTCTGGCGAGCATGTCCTCGAGTGCCTGGCGGATCACGTCAGGACGTTCCATCGGGATGAAGTGGGACGTGCCTGGAACCACCGTTGCCTCGACCTTCGGCGCGATGCGCGCGAGTCGTGCGAGGCCGCCGGAGACGGTCGACCCCTTCTCGGCCGCAAACAGGCGGACCGGCATGGCGAGACCCGCAAGCGCGCCCCACGAATCGTGGCGGTGCGCGGCGAAGTTCGCGGCCTCCCATTCCGGCGCGCAGGCGAGCCTGACGCCTTCGGGATCATCGACGAAACCGCCCTCGACATAGCCGTCGAGGAAACCCGGCTGCCAGGTCGAGAAGGCCTTGCGGGTGGGATATGTCGCCAGCGCCTCGGCCTTCGAGGGAAAGGTCGCCCGGCGTTTCAACGCACCGGAGGCAAGCGGCGTCTGCCGCGCCCGCGCGCGCCCCCACGGCAGATAGAGCGCCCAGCGCAGCGCCGGCGGCATGAGGACCGGGTCGGCGAGGACCAGCCCCCTCACCGCATGCGGGCGGAGCGAGGCGGCGAGGATCGCGGTGATGCCGCCCATGGAATGGCCGGCAAGGACAACCGGCGGCGCGCCCTTCGGCACCCACTGGTCCAGCACCGCGATCAGATCGCGCGCATAGGGCCACCAGTCGATCATTGCGTCGGGTGCGGTCGGCAGGCTCGACAGACCGTGGCCGCGCATGTCGAGCGCCACGACGGAAGCGCGCTCGCCGAGCGGCGCGAGGAGCGGGTCGTAGGCCGCTGCGTTGAAGCCGTTGGCATGGAGGAAGATCAGGTCGGGCGGCGTCCTGTCCGGACCCCAGCGCAGCGCCGACATCATCCCGTCGCCAAGCGCAAGCGTCAGGCGGCGCCCCGCATCGATCAAGGTCTCCGTCATGCTCTCATGTCCTCGCCTGCCGGCTAGCTTCTCAGTCGGCCGGAGCGATTTCCATGGGGACGTTCGGCGCATCCTTGACCTGCGCCAGCGTCAGCACCGTGCGCACGTTGCGCACGTTCGGCGTCGCGGTGAGGTCGCCGACGAAGGTCTGGAAGCTGGAGAGGTCCGGCGCGACGCATTTCATGACGAAGTCGAAATCGCCGGAGACCGTGTGGCACTCGCGGATGATCGGCCAGTTGCGCACCTTGTCGACGAAGGCGTTGAGGTCGGCCTCGGCCTGGCTCGCCAGATGCACCATGGCGAAGACGGTAACGCCGTAGCCGAGCTTCTCGCCCGCCACGAGGGCGCGGTAACCCTTGATGACACCCATTTCCTCCAGCGCGCGCACGCGCCTGAGGCAGGGCGGCGCGGAGATGCCGACCCGGCTCGCCAGTTCGACATTGGTGATGCGCCCGTCAGCTTGAAGTTCTCTGAGGATTTTCCAGTCGATGGCGTCAAGGCGGGCCTTCACGGGGCGCGTCTCCGGGGCAAAATGCGGCTGCGGGGCGGTCGATCCGCGATAGCCCAGCGGCGTCAGGTGCGCAACAAAATTTCACGTTTCGCCGCTGGCACGCAACGACCGCTCCAATGAGTTCGTCTCGCGTGGACAAGCTGCAGGCCCGGGCGCATATAAGTGCCGTTTCAGCCCTCACGAGGCATTGTAATGAGCTTCATCGATATTGACCGCCTGCGCGCAACCCCGGTCGAAACCAAGCCCTACGACTACATCGTGGTGCGCAACTTCGTGAAAGCCGAGCGGCTGCAGGATGTTCTGAAGGACTATCCCGACGTGCCCGGCCCCGGTTCCCATCCGCCGTCGGTCCTCGACATCCGCGGCAACTTCAAGGGCCTGATGGACGAGCTTGACCAGGAGCCCTTCCGGAAGGCGGTCGAGGAGAAGTTCGGCGTCGACCTCAGCGGCAAACCGACCATGTACACGGTGCGCGGATTCACGCGCCAGACCGATGGCAAGATCCACACCGATTCCGAGACCAAGATCATCACCGTCCTGCTCTACATGAACGATGCGTGGGATTCGGACGGCGGCCGCCTGCGCGTGCTCAACAATGGCACCGACCTCAACGACTACGCGGCCGAGATTCCGCCGGACGGCGGCACGCTCCTGATCTTCAAGCGTTCGGACAGGTCCTGGCACGGGCACGAGCCCTTCGCCGGCAAGCGCCGGGCGATCCAGATGAACTGGGTGACGACGCAGGCCGTGGTCGATCACGAACAGGGACGGCACGCCCGCTCGTCGCGATTCAAGAAGTTCATCCGGTTCATCACCGGCAAGGCTGCCTGAACGGTCGTCTCGCGCCTTTTCCCTGCCCACGCGATGGTCGCATTGCCCGGCGCGACAGATTGTTGCGCCTGGCGATACGACCCTATCGCAATCCATTCGTTTCCGTGACGATTCCCATCACTGCATTTCGTCGACAAGTCGGTGATATCCGGGGAATGAGCCTTGCGCGGGACGCATAGCTACTCCACATTCGGAAACCGCGGAAGCGAGTCTCTCACCCATTCCTCGCCTTCCGCCGGCCGGGACACTCATGGGCATCCATCGCGAGCGCGTCGTCATCATCGGATCCGGCCCGGCCGGTTACACGGCAGCCATCTATGCGGCGCGCGCGATGCTGAAGCCGGTGCTGCTCCAGGGCATCCAGCCGGGCGGCCAGCTCACCATCACCACCGATGTCGAGAATTATCCAGGCTTCGCTGACGTCATCCAGGGCCCCTGGCTCATGGAGCAGATGCAGAAGCAGGCCGAGCATGTCGGCACGCGCATTGTCTCCGACCATGTGAACAAGGTCGACCTGAAGACCCGGCCGTTCCGCATCGAATGCGAATCGGGCGACGTCTATCTCGCCGAATCGCTGATCATCTGCACCGGCGCCCAGGCCAAATGGCTGGACCTGCCCTCGGAGCAGAAATTCCGCGGCTTCGGCGTCTCGGCCTGCGCCACCTGCGATGGCTTCTTTTACCGCAACAAGGAAGTGATCGTGGTCGGCGGCGGCAACACTGCCGTCGAGGAAGCCCTGTTCCTCACCAACTTCGCCTCGAAGGTGACGTTGGTCCATCGCCGCGGCGAGCTCCGCGCCGAGAAGATCCTGCAGGAGCGCCTTTTCGCCCATCCGAAGATCGAGGTCGTCTGGGACAATGCGGTCGACGAGATCATCGGCCGCGACGATCCGATGGCGGTCGCACGCGTGCGCCTGAAGAACGTCAAGACCGGCGAGACGCAGGAGCGCGCCGCCGACGGCGTCTTCGTCGCCATCGGCCATGCCCCGGCCGTCGAGCTTTTCGTCGGGCAGCTCAAGCAGAAGCCGTCGGGCTATCTGTGGACCGCGCCCGATTCCACCGCCACCGACGTTCCCGGCGTCTTCGCCGCCGGCGACGTCACCGACGACATCTACCGCCAGGCGGTCACCGCCGCCGGCATGGGATGTATGGCCGCACTCGAAGCAGAACGGTTTCTCGCCCACCACGCGACGATCCGCCAAGCCGCAGAATAAGACGGACCGGGGGACCGATGGACTGGGACAAGTTGCGCATTTTTCACGCCGCCGCGGCGGCCGGCAGCTTCACGCATGCGGCCGACACGCTGGGCCTGTCGCAGTCGGCAGTGTCGCGTCAGGTATCCTCGCTGGAACAGGACCTGAAGGTTCCGCTGTTCCACCGCCACGCCCGCGGCCTCGTACTCACCGAGCAGGGCGAGCTTCTCTACCACACCGCGCAAGACGTGCTGATGAAGCTCGAAAGCGCCAAGGTGAAGCTGACCGACTCGAAGGAGCGCCCCAACGGCGAGCTGAAGGTCACCACCACTGTCGGCCTCGGCACCGCCTGGCTCGCGCCGCGCCTCGGCGAGTTCCTCGACCTCTACCCCGACATCCAGATCAAGATGATCCTCACCGACGAGGAACTCGACCTGTCGATGCGAGAGGCCGATGTCGGCATCCGCGTGCGCCAGCCGGTGCAGCCGGACCTGATCCAGCGCAAGCTGTTCCAGATCAAGTTCCACGCCTACGCCCATTCCGACTACCTGAAGCGGAACGGCACGCCGAAGTCCGGGGCCGATCTCGACGGCCACCGCCTGCTCGCCTTCGGGGGCCGTGCGCCGAACTACATGCAGAACCTGACCTGGCTTGCGACCGCCGGGCGGAACGGCATGGCGCCGCGTCCCTTCGCCATGTCGATCAACAACATTTCCGGCCTCGTCTCGGCCGTCGAGAACGGCATCGGCATCGCCGTTCTGCCGGATTATCTGATCCGCGACGGCTCGGGCCTCGTCCAGATCCTGGAGGACGAGGAAATGCCGGTGCTCGACGCCTGGTTCGTTTATCCGGAAGAGCTGAAATCGGTCGCGCGCGTGCAGGTGTTCCGCGACTTCCTGGTCTCCAAGGCATCGCGCTGGCCGGGATAACCCTCTCGATTCGTTAAGCCTTTCTGACGGGCGCCGGAGCGAACCTCCGGCGCCCGTCGCGTTTCGGCACACGCTGATCAGCCGGCTCAATTTCAAGGGGCCGAGCGTTCACGGCCGCGCGACTGATGCTCACGAAATTGCGACTGTGCAATGATGCAATCAATGTAGTGCGCTCATTCTTGCATTTTCTCATTTTCGTGATTGGCAATTGAACGGGCCGAGGTCCATCTCAGCCCTGTCGACGGCGGACACCTCCCGCCGACAAACAAACAACTCGCCGGGCGTCGCGTGTCCCTCCCCGCCCGGTTCGCATGGAGAAGTCCAATGACCCGTTCGGTCCGTACTCTTGTTCTCGCCGCAGCTCTCGCCGCTCCCCTGGCCGGCTCGGCCCTCGCCCAGGATGCCTCGGGCTCCTTCGGCGCCGCCGAGCAGTCGGCCACGACGCAGGCCCCGCGCGAGTTCACCGCCCGCCGCCTGATCGAAACCCGCAGCGCCGTCGCGGCTCCCGCGGCCCAGCTCGACCGCAACGTCGTTCCCTCGTCGGCCTTCTGATCCGGCCACGGTCTGACGTTTCAAATACCTCCAATCAAAGGAACATTCCCATGAAGAAGCTCATTCTCGCTGCTGCCCTGATCGCCCCGCTGGCGGGCCCGGCTCTTGCCCAGGTCGGCGATGTCGGCGGCGGCGCCGGCAACTCCTCGCCGGCCTATTCGACCTCGGCTCCGCGCGAGTTCACCGCTCGCCGGCTGATCGAGACCCGCGACTCCGTCGAGGCTCCGGCCGCCCAGGCTGACCGCAACGCGGTTTCCTCGTCGGCCTTCTGACCCGGCCGACGGTTCCAACATTCCAAATTCTTGAAAGAACAAGGAGAAATACCATGAAGAAGTTCATTCTCGCTGCCGCCCTGATCGCCCCGCTGGCGGCTCCCGCTCTCGCCCAGGTCGGCGATGTCGGCGGCGGCGCCGGCAACTCCTCGCCGGCCTATTCGAGCCAGGCTCCCCGCGAGTTCACCTCGCGCAACCTGATCGAGACCCGCCAGTCCTATCAGGCTCCGGTTCGCGCCGACCGCAACACGGTTCCGTCGTCGACCTTCACCGGCTCGAACTGAGCGGCATGACGATCTTGCCTCCAATCGGAGACGGACACACCAACGCCGGGGGCTTGCCCCCGGCGTTTTCTTGTTCGCAAACCGGCGCAACGCCTGTTCCGGCGACTCTTCCGCGCTGATAGGCTGTGTCATTGTGCAGGAGACCCGGGAAACATGATGGCCCTGATCGATCGACGCGCGGCCATCGGGGCGCTCTTTCCTCTCGTCGTCACACTGGTCGCGGTGGTTTGGACTTACGCGGCCGGCATCACCAGCCGCACGATCGAGGCGGCGGTCGATAGTCCCTGGCTGATTCTGGGCATCTATGCCGACCGGTTCCCCGTCCTCGCCTTCGCCATCGTCTTCGTGATCGCGCGGCTCTTCGTGCTGGTCTTCGTGGCGCAGCGGCCGATGATCCTGCTGCGGCTCATCCTGCTCGTGCCGGCGGCCGCACTGGTCCTCGCCGCCACGCTCTATCCGACATTCGGCGGCATCGTCGCCCGGCCGGGCTTCATCGGCGGCGGGTTCTCGCTAATGAATTCGGCGGTGACCGGGGCCGAGGCAGGCTTCCTGCTCGGCGGCGCCATAGCGGGCGTGATGCTCGGCATCGTCACCGGCCTTGGCCGCGCGCTGATGGACTGGTCCTGGGGATTTACCTGGAGCAAGCCGCTGCGCGCCATTCTCGCGCTCGTCGCCTATGCCTTCATGGGCGCGGTTCTCGCCATCGGCTGGTCGACGCTATCGGCGGCCGGGGCGCTGTTCCCCCGCGCACCGCTGACGATCATCGAGTTGATCGGCCTCATCGGGCTGACCGTGGTCGCAACAGCGCCGCAGATCATAGTCGCGGCGCTGGCGGATCGGGCGCGGCGAGCCTGACGCTTACTTCTCGCCCTTCTTCGTCTTGGCGGCGGACTGGAGTTGCGCTTCCAGCGCGTCGAGCCGCTGCTTGAGCGTCTCGTTCTCCTCGCGCGCCTTCACGGCCATCTCGCGGACGGCCTCGAACTCCTCGCGGCTCGGCAGGTCCATGTCGCGCAGGAAACGCTCGGCCTGCGTCTTCACGAAGGTATCGGCCTCGCGCTTCATGCCCTGGGCGAAGCCTGCCGCATCGGTCATGAACTTGGCAAATTCGTCGGCGATCCGGTCCGTGGTCTGGGTCATGGGCGAAAATCCTCTCGGCTGCCTCCGGTATGGGGGCGAGGCGCGGCCGGCGCAAGGGCGTGCGAACCCGGCGGGCGGCCCACCTTGACCTCATCCGTCCCGGCGGGCACATCCCGCACATGATACTCGCCTTGCCCTTTCCCGTCGTCGATCCCGTGCTGATCGAGGTCGGTCCGCTCGCGATCCGCTGGTACGCGCTGGCCTATATCGCCGGCTTCCTGTTCGGCTGGTGGCTCGCGAAGAAGCTGGTGGCCAATGCCGCGCTCTGGCCGGGCAACAACGCGCCCTTCGCACCCTCCGCCATCGACGACGCCATCGTCTGGGCGGCACTCTGCGGCATTCTGGGCGGGCGCATCGCCTTCGTGCTGATCTACAATCTCGATTTCTACCTCGCCAATCCGCTCGCCATGCTCGCGGTCTGGGAGGGGGGCATGGCCTTCCACGGCGGCATTGTCGGCGGCGTCGTGGGCCTATGGATCTTCGCGCGGCGCAACAGTCTGCCCGTCCTGCCGCTGATCGACCTTGCCGCCATCGTCGCGCCCATCGGCATCGCGCTCGGCCGCATCGCCAATTTCATCAAGCCGGAGTTGTGGGGCCGCGTCTCCGATGTGCCCTGGGCGATCTACTTCCCAGGCGCCGGCCCGCTGCCGCGCCATCCGAGCCAGATCTATCAGGCATTGACCGAGGGTCTGCTGCTCTTCGCCGTGCTGCTGGTGATCGCCCGCATGGGCGGCCTCAAGCGCCCCGGTTTCATGGCCGGCTGCTTCGGCATCGGCTATGGCCTTGCCCGCTCGTTCGGCGAACTGTTCCGCGAGCCGGACCCGCAGCTCGGCTTCCTGTTCGCGGGCGCGACCATGGGCCAGATTCTGTCGATCCCGGTCATTCTCGCGGGCCTGTGGCTGGTGATCCGCGCCCGCCGTCAACCCGCCTGATGACCACGCCGCTCGCCGCCGAGATCGCCGAGCTGATCGCGGCCGACGGGCCGATCCCGGTGTCGCGCTACATGGCGCTCTGCCTCGGCCATCCGCGCCACGGCTACTACATGACACGCGACCCGTTGGGCGCGGGCGGCGATTTCACCACGGCACCGGAGATCAGCCAGGTCTTCGGCGAACTGATCGGCGTCTGGGCCGCCTCCGTGTGGGAGGCCTTCGGGCGACCTGCATCCGTCCGTCTCATCGAACTCGGTCCCGGCCGCGGCGCGCTGATGGCCGATCTCGTCCGGGCCGCGGGCGCCTTGCCGGACTTCCGCGCGGCACTCGATATCCATCTGGTCGAGACGTCGCCGGTGCTGGCTGCACGCCAACGCGAGACGCTCAAGACCACGCCCGCCACTTGGCACGCGGATATCGCTACGGTGCCACCCGGCCCGACCATCCTGATCGCCAACGAATTTCTCGACGCCCTGCCCGTCCGCCAGTTCGCCATGACGCCGCAGGGCTGGTGCGAGCGGGTCGTCGGCGTCGTGGACGGCCGTCTCGCCTTCGGCCTCGCCCCCGATCCCGTACCGCCGGGGATCATTCCCGAACACCTGCGGCAGGCCGACCCCGGCGCGATGTTTGAATGCTGCCCGGCCGTCGAGACGCTGACCGCTGCGCTGGCGAACCGCGCCGCCAGGGCGCCGCTCGCCGCGCTGTTCATCGACTATGGGCATGCCCGCTCCGGCCATGGCGAGACGCTGCAGGCGGCGAAGGATCACCGCTTCGTCGATCCGCTCGCGGAGCCCGGCGAGGCGGACCTCACCGCCCATGTCGATTTCGAGGCGCTGGCCCGCAGTGCCGGCATCGTCGGGCTTGCCGCCTCACCCATCGCGACCCAGAGGGACTTCCTGTTCAGCCTCGGTCTCGCGCCGCGCGCCGAAGCCCTGGCCCGCGCCAATCCGGCCGCCTTCGACACGATCCGCTCCGGCGTGGAGCGCCTCGCCGACCCCTCGCCCACCGGCATGGGCACGCTGTTCAAGGCGGTCGCGCTGCATACACCTACCATCGCGATTCCAACTATTTAGCAGCGCTCAAAACTGTGCGGCCGATGCTTTTCTGCTATCGGCCCATATTGTTGACACTCTGAGTCAATTTATCTAGCTCATACCCTCGAACCTTCCTGAGCCAGCCCGCCCGGACGCGCGGCATTGCCGCATCCTGCCAGCCAGCCGCCCGTTCCACCGTCGAGGCTGCTCCATGACCGTGCTGACCGCCGAAGCCACCATCCCGACCGCCGCAGGTTCCGCTTACGTCGCGCAAGTGTGCGAGCGGCTGCTGAAAGCTGAGTTCGCGTCCAGCGCCGACATCGGCAGCGGCCGGATCGAACTTCGCGACGGGCTCGGCATCGGCACGCTGGAAGCCTCGTCGGGCAGCCTGCGCATGAAGGCCGAGGCACCGACCGAGCAGGGCCTGTCGATGCTGAAGTTCCTGCTCAGCATGCATGTCGAGGAAGTTGCCGCCTCCGAGAAACCCGAAGTTGTCTGGACCGGCGACGGCTGCGGTCTCGACGTGCTGCCGAGCTTCCGCGAGATGACGATTCTGCGCGTTGCGGACGTGACGCCGCATATCCGCCGCATCACGCTCACCGGCAACGACCTGAAGCGCTTCGACTCCGACAGCGTGCATGTCCGCCTGCTGTTCCCGCCGGCCGGCCTCGCCGTGCCCGAATGGCCGAAGCCCGGCAAGAACGGCCGCCCTGCCTGGCCGCCGGAGGACCGCAAGCCTGCGCAGCGCGTCTATACGATCCGCCGGATCGACGCGGCGGCCGCCGAGATGGATATCGATTTCGTCATGCACGACGTGCCGGGCATCGCCTCCGGCTGGGCCGCGACGGCGCGCGCCGGCACGATCGTCGGCCTGCTTGGCCCCGGCGGCCGCGAAATGACGCCGAGCGACTGGGTTCTGCTGGCCGGCGACGAGACCGCGATACCCGCCATGGCGCGCATCCTCGAAAAACTGCCCGAAACCACGCGCGGCATCGCGCTGATCGAGGCTGAGGATGCCCGCGAGGTTCAGGAACTCGCGCATCCTGCCGGCGTCGAAATCCGCTGGCTGTTCCGCAACGGACAGGAAGCAGGCCGCAACACGCTGCTCGCCGACGCCGCGATGGCGGTGAAATGGCCCGCGGCCGGCAGCAGCTTCGCCTGGCTCGGCGCGGAGGAAGCGACCGCCAAGCGCCTGCGCGTTCACTGGCGCGACGAAAAGGGCCTCGAGAAGGGGCGCTGGCAGGCGGTCAGCTACTGGACCCATGCTGACAACGCGAGCGAGAAGAGCGCGGCGTAAGGCCATCTTCGGCCGATGTGCATTTGACACCACGCCGCGAAGCAGTTTTCGCTTCGCCCCATGCGCGTCGCCTCCGCCTCCCTCTCCGCCCTGCCCGGCATCCGCCATGCCTTCTTCACGCGGGAGGGCGGCGTCTCCTCCGGCATCTACGGCTCGCTCAATGCGGGCCTCGGCTCCAACGACGATCCCGCCCATGTCCGCGAGAACCGGCGACGCATGGCAGAGGCCATGGGCGTTGCCGACAACGCGCTGATCTCCTGTTTCCAGTTCCATTCGCCCGAGGTCGTGGTTGCCGACAGGCCGCATCCCGGCGGCGACCGGCCGCGAGCGGACGCGGTCGTCTCGGCGACGCCGGGCATTGCCTGCGGTGTCGCCACCGCCGATTGCGGCCCCGTGCTTTTCGCTGACGCCGGGGCGGGCGTGGTCGGAGCGGCGCATGCCGGGTGGAAAGGAGCCATCGGCGGCGTATTGGAGGCAACCATCGCGGCGATGGAAAAGCTGGGCGCGGCCCGCGCCAACATCCGCGTCGCCATCGGCCCGCTGATCCGCCAGCCGAGCTACGAGGTAGGCCAGGCCTTCGTCGACCAGTTCGCCGCGGCCGATCCGGCCTATGCCCGCTTCTTCGCGGCCGGAAAGACGGGGCACGCGCAGTTCGACCTGCCGGGCTTCATCGCAAGCCGCCTCTCTGCAGCGGGAATTGCCGCGATAGACGATCTCGGCCTCGACACCTATGCCGACGAGACGCGGTTCTTCTCCTACCGCCGCACGACGCATCGCAAGGAGCCGGATTACGGGCGGCATATCGCGGCGATCGCGGTGGAAGCCTGACGGCCAAAGCGACTTCCCCGAACCGTCACCCGATCGTCACACCCTGTTGATGGCGCGATTTTCGCGTGCAGCGCGGCATTGTGGCGCGGTGCATCGGTTGCTAAGAGGGCCGCAACGCCGCCGCCGAGACTTGAGCTTATGTCGCGAAAACCCGGGATCAAGATCGTTTCGGGCAATTCGAACCGGCCGCTCGCCGAGGCCATCGGAACCTATCTCCAGACCTCGCCGGCCAAGGCTTCGGTCCGCCGCTTCGCGGACATGGAGATTTTTGTCGAGATTCAAGAGAACGTGCGCGGCGAGGACGTCTATATCGTCCAGTCGACCTCGTTTCCAGCCAACGACCACCTGATGGAAGTGCTGATCATCTGCGATGCGCTGCGCCGCTCCTCGGCCAAGCGCATTACGGCGGTGATCCCCTATTTCGGCTATGCCCGGCAGGATCGCCGCTCGGGTTCGCGCACGCCGATCTCGGCCAAGCTCGTCGCCAACCTGATCACCCGTGCCGGCGCCGACCGGGTCATGACCCTCGATCTCCATGCCGGGCAGATCCAGGGCTTCTTCGACATCCCGACCGACAACCTGTTCGCCGCGCCGCTGCTGGCCAAGGATATCCGCGAGAGCCGCGAGATCGCCGACGTGATGGTGGTGTCGCCGGATGTCGGCGGCGTCGTGCGTGCGCGCGCGCTCGCCAAGCGCATCGATGCCCAGCTCGCCATCGTGGACAAGCGCCGCGAGCGGCCCGGCGAGAGCGAGGTGATGAACGTCATCGGCGATGTCGAGGGCAAGAGCTGCATCCTGGTCGACGACATCATCGATTCCGGCGGTACGCTGGTGAACGCCGCAGAAGCCTTGCTGGCGCGCGGCGCCAAGGACGTTTCCGCCTATATCACGCATGGCGTGCTGTCGGGTGGCGCGGTCGCGCGCATTACGGCGTCGAAGCTCAAGGAGCTTGTGATCACCGACTCGATCCAGCCGACCGAAGCGGTGCGCGTCGCGCGCAACATCCGCACCCTGTCGGTCGCCCCCCTCATCGGCGAGGCCATTGCCCGCACGGCGAGCGAGGAGAGCGTGTCGAGCCTGTTCGACTGAGGCTCGGGCGCGTCAGGCGGCTTTCAGGCCGCCTTTCTGCTCCACGAAGCGCGCAACCTCCGCGACGCCGTCGCCGGTCTTGATATTGGTGAAGACGAAGGGGCGCGGCCCCCGCATGCGCTTTGAATCCCGGTCCATGTTGCCGAGGTCCGCACCCACCAGCGGCGCGAGGTCGGTCTTGTTGATGACGAGGAGGTCGGAGCGCGTGATGCCCGGCCCGCCCTTGGACGGGATCTTCTCGCCCGCCGCCACATCGATCACGTAGATGGTGATGTCGGCCAGTTCCGGCGAGAAAGTAGCCGCGAGATTGTCGCCGCCGGATTCGATCAGGATCAGGTCGAGTTCCGGGAATTTCTGCCGCATCTCGGCGACAGCCGCGAGATTGATCGAGGCGTCCTCGCGGATGGCGGTATGCGGGCAGCCGCCGGTTTCCACGCCCATGATGCGCTCGGTCGGCAGCGCGCCGGACCGCATCAGATATTCGGCATCCCATTTGGTGTAGATGTCGTTGGTGATGGCGGCGATCTCGTAGGAGCCCTTGAGCGCCTTGCAGAGCGCATCCATCAGCGCGGTCTTGCCGGAGCCGACAGGGCCGCCGATGCCGACGCGCAGGGGTCCGTGGGGAGAAGGCATCGGATCAACTCCTAAAGAGACGAGTATACTGGGTTTCGTGGCGCATCGACGCGATATCCGAACGCAGGGCATGGCCGCCGATGTCGTCCAGCGCCAGCTTGCGCGCGGCCACGGCCGTTTCCGTCACAACCGGCTCCAGCGCCACGAGCGCCCGCTGGCCGTCCGTCTGGCCAAGCGGCACGAGCCGCACGGCGGCCGAGATGAGATTGGCGGCGACCGCATGCAGGAAGGCGTGGATGGCGGTGGCTTCATCGATGCCATGGGCAGCCGTCGCCGCGCCGACCGCGACGGGATAGGCGACCGCGTCCGGCCATGACGCCCGCACCAGCGCGAGTCCGTCGGCGGGCCAGGCGGCCTCCGTTGCCGTCATGAAGGCATTGCCCTGCGCCGTCGTTTCCAGCCGGCGCTCCCTGGAAGGCTGAAAGGCGAGCGCCAGTTCCGCAACCTCGGCCAGCGCCTTGCCGTCGCCGGCTGCCACCGCGCGGTGGGCATGGGCGCAGAAGGTCGCATCCGCAATGCCGGAACCCTCCCGCAAAACCACGGCGAGCCAGTCGACAAGGGTCGTCAGACTCCTGATGTCGCCTGCTTCCACGGCCCATTCGAGCCCGTGCGAATAGGAGAATGCACCGACCGGATAGGCCGGTGACATCCAGGCGAGGAGGCGATAGAGCGCCGCCGGATCGGCAGGCTCAGCCATGCTTGTGGTGGTGATGGCCGTGGGAATGGCCATGGTCATGCGAATGACTGTGATCGTGATGATGGCCGCAGCCGCAGGCATCGTCGTGGACGTCCCCCTCGCTCTTGACGGCGAGCACGTCGCGCGGCTTGGCGCCGTGGGAATGACCGTGATCGTGATGGTGGCCGTGATCGTGACGGGCGTGTGAATGGTCGTGCCCGTGATGGGCATGGGAATGGCCGTGATCGTGGCCCGTGACCGTGCCGTGGCCGTAGGCGCCGCCTTCGGGGTCGAAGGGCGCCTCGATCGGCACGACCTTCGCGCCGAGGCCGCGCACCATGTCCTCGATGACGTGGTCGCGGCGGATGCGCAGGCGCGTCCCCATGATCTGCGTCGGCAGGTGGCGGTTGCCGAGGTGCCATGCGACGCGGACCATATGGTTGGGATCGGTCGTGCGGATTTCCACCAGCGGCTCGGCGGCGGCGACGACGAGGACGATGCGCCCGTCCTCAAGCTCGAGGCCGGCATCGGAGACCAGCGGCACGGCCTCCGGGAGGTCGAGCAGGAAGGCGGTGCCGTCGACGCCCTCCATGGCGAGGCGGCGGCGATGCCGGTCGTCGTAGTCGAGCACGACGCGGTCGATGACGGCGCTTTCGGGATAGGAACGGGGGTCGAGGACCTTGGTGGCGCGGATCATCGCAATCGCCTCTGATGCGGATTGATACGCCACCTCTAGAACAGGAAGTATCGCTGCGCCATGGGCAGCTCCTTGGCGGGCTCGCAGGTGATGAGTTCGCCGTCCGCCCGCACCTCGTAGGTCTCGGGATGAACCTCAATATGCGGCGTCGCGCCGTTATGGATCAGGCTCTTCTTGGAGATGCCGCCGCGGACGTTCTCCACCGGCAACACGATGCGGTCGAGGCCGAGGTCCTTGTGGACGCCCTTCTCGTAGGCCGCCTTCGAGACGAAAGTGACCGAGGACGCCGTCTTTGCCTTGCCGAAGGCGCCGAACATCGGCCGGTAATGCACCGGCTGCGGCGTCGGGATGGAGGCGTTGGGATCACCCATGGGCGCGGCGGCAATGGTGCCGCACTTGATGACCAGCGCCGGCTTCACGCCGAAGAATTTCGGCTCCCACAGGACGAGGTCGGCGAGCTTGCCGACCTCGACCGAGCCGATGTGCTTCGACAGGCCATGGGCGATGGCGGGGTTGATCGTCACCTTGGCGATGTAGCGCTTGACCCGGAAATTGTCGGCGCCGGTGCCGACATCCTCCGCCAGCGCGCCGCGCTGCACCTTCATCTTGTGGGCAGTCTGGAAGGTGCGGATGATCACCTCGCCGATGCGCCCCATGGCCTGGCTGTCCGAGGCCATGATGGAGAGCGCGCCCATGTCATGGAGGATGTCCTCCGCCGCGATAGTCTCCTTGCGGATACGGCTCTCGGCGAAGGCGACGTCCTCGGGGATCGACGGCGAGAGGTGGTGGCAGACCATGAGCATGTCGAGGTGTTCCTCGATCGTGTTCACGGTGTAGGGCATGGTCGGATTGGTCGAGGACGGCAGCACGTTCTCGACCATGGCCACCTTGATGATGTCGGGCGCGTGGCCACCGCCCGCGCCCTCGGTGTGGAAGGCGTGAATGGTGCGGCCCTTCAGCGCCGCGATCGTGTCGTCGACGAAGCCGCTCTCGTTCAGCGTGTCGGTGTGGATCATCACCTGCACGTCGTGGTCGTCGGCGACGGCGAGGCAATTATCGATGGCCGCGGGCGTCGTGCCCCAGTCCTCGTGCAGCTTGAGCGCGCAGGCGCCGGCCTCGATCTGCTCCACCAGCGCATCGGGTAGAGCCGCATTGCCCTTGCCGGCAAAGGCGAGGTTCATCGGGAAGGCTTCGGCTGCCTGCAGCATGCGCGCGATGTGCCAGGGGCCGGGCGTGCAGGTGGTGGCCGTCGTGCCGGAAGCCGGACCCGTGCCGCCGCCGAGCATGGTGGTGAGCCCAGCCATCAGGGCGTCGTCGATCTGCTGCGGGCAGATGTAATGGATGTGCGTGTCGATGCCGCCTGCGGTCAGGATCTTTCCCTCGCCGCCGATTGCCTCGGTGCCGGGGCCGATGATGATGTTCACGTCGGGCTGCACGTCTGGATTGCCGGCCTTGCCGATGGCGGCGATGCGGCCTTCCTTGAGGCCGACATCGGCCTTCACGATGCCCCAGTGGTCGATGATCAGGACATTGGTGATGACCGTGTCGACGGCCCCTGCCCGGTTGGTCATCTGGCTCTGGCCCATGCCGTCGCGGATGACCTTGCCGCCGCCGAACTTCACCTCCTCGCC